>JAESGJ010000121.1_pt1 | contig 125385 bp, 105 predicted proteins | sample 9266241 | NCBI WGS metagenome assembly JAESGJ01 (sample SAMN14514841, study PRJNA621669) | algae metagenome | isolation source: Brasilonema octagenarum HA4186-MV1 and co-occurring heterotrophs from wet... | place: USA: Manoa Valley, Hawaii | collected 2009-07-20 | reverse complement strand
CGGCATCTCGCGTCCGATGATCGCGATGTGCAAGGCGATGCGCGAGCTGGCCTCGGGCAATTTCGACGTGGTGCTGCCGGGTCTCGGCCGCAAGGACGAGATCGGCGAGATGGCCGGCGCGGTCGAGGAGTTCAAGGTCCAGGCCGTGGCAAAGGCCGAGCGCGATGCCGCCGCCAGCGAAGCCCAGAACAGGGAAGCGAGCGCCGCCCGCCGCGCCGAGCTGATCCGCTTTGCCGATGATTTCGAAAGCGCGGTCGGCGCGATCGTGTCCAACGTGTCAGCCTCGGCCGTGCAGCTGGAATCGGCCGCGTCCACGTTGACCCGCACCGCCGAGACCACCCAGAGCCTGTCGAGCCAGGTTGCGGGCGTGTCCGAGCAGGCCTCCTCCAACATGCAGTCGGTCGCCACCGCGACGGAAGAGCTGTCCGCGTCGGTCGAGGAGATCGGCCGTCAGGTCCGCGACTCCAGCCGGATCGCGGAAGCTGCCGTGGTGCAGGCCAGGGAAACCGACGGCCGCATCGGCAAGCTCTCGCATGCCGCCCAGCAGATCGGTGAGGTCGTCAAGCTGATCACCGCGATTGCCGAGCAGACCAATCTTCTCGCGCTCAACGCCACCATCGAGGCGGCCCGCGCCGGTGAAGCCGGCCGCGGCTTCGCAGTGGTTGCCAGCGAGGTGAAGTCGCTGGCGAGCCAGACCGCGAAGGCGACGGACGAGATCTCCTCGCACATCACGGGCATGCAGGGCGCCACGGCCGAATCGGTTGCCGCGATCAAGGAGATCGGCGCGACCATCGGCCAGATCTCGTCGATCTCGACCTCGATCGCGAGCGCAGTCGAGCAGCAGGGCGCCGCGACGCAGGAAATCGCCCGCAGCGTCCAGACCGTGGCACAGGGCACCCAGACCGCAGCCACCGATATCGGCCAGGTCAACCGCGGCGCTGCCGAGACCGGCTCGGCCTCGGAGGAAGTGCTGCACTCGGCCAAGACGCTGTCGTCCGAAAGCACCCGCCTGCGCGCCGAGCTCGATCGGTTCATGGGGAATATCCGGGCGGCGTAAGGCTCGCCTCGGCGTCAATTCGCTGTCGTCTCTTTGAGCAAGCGCGCCCCGGCGGTGCGCTTGCGTCTTCGTGCGGTGACGAGCACGATTGTGTCGTCTTTTCGACACCGGTCATGCGTCAATTCCCTTCAGCCGAAACGGGTAACCACCAGCCCCCTGCGAGGGGGAACCCGGCCTTGCCGCAGACGTTGTCGCAGGTGGCAGGCGGAATGCCGCACCCCCAATGATCGGATCGTCCCCGTTTCGCACCATGTGAACCGGGGTCGTTTCCATTGATCGAACGCAATGGCCCGATGAAATTGCAGCGAAGCCCAGCGCCGAATGATGTTCCAATCGTGGCGGCAGCCGCGACCGGTGACATCGTAGAGACCGATATTCCCGCGCGGCTCGACTCATTGCCCTGGAGCGGCTTCCACACCCGAGTGGTGCTGGCACTCGGCATCACCTGGATCCTCGACGGGCTTGAGGTGACGCTGGCCGGCGCGCTTTCCGGCGCGCTGAAGCAAAGTCCGACGCTGCACTTCTCGAATTTCGATCTCGGAATTGCCAATTCCGCCTATCTGGCCGGCGCCGTGCTCGGTGCGCTCGGCTTCGGCTGGCTCACCGACCGCATCGGCCGCAAGAAGCTGTTCTTCATCACGCTGGCGCTCTATCTCTCGGCGACGGCCGCGACGGCGCTGTCTTGGAATGTGGCGAGCTACGCGCTGTTTCGCTTCCTCACCGGCGCCGGCATCGGCGGCGAGTACACCGCGATCAACTCGACCATCCAGGAGCTGGTGCCGGCGCGGTATCGCGGCTGGACGGATCTCGTCATCAACGGCAGCTTCTGGATCGGGGCCGCAATGGGCGCGGTCGCGTCCATCGTGCTGCTTGATCCCGCCGTGATCGCGCCCGACTACGGCTGGCGCCTTGCTTATCTGATCGGTGCCGTCATCGGTCTCTTCGTGCTCCTGATGCGAATGTGGATTCCGGAAAGTCCGCGCTGGCTGATGATCCATGGCCGCCCCGAGCAGGCCCACGCGATCGTCGACGAGATCGAACGCTCCGTGATCGGACACGACCAGGATGCGAGCGAGGGACGCTTTGCCAAGATGCGGCTGAAGATGCGCGATCACACGCCGATCCGCGAGGTCGTTCACACGCTGTTCTCGGCCTACCGCCAGCGCGCGCTCGTCGGTCTCGTGCTCATGAGCGCGCAGGCATTCTTCTACAACGCGATCTTCTTCACCTTCGCGCTGGTGCTCACCGACTTCTACGGCATCAAGGCCGATCACGTCGGCTGGTACCTGCTCCCCTTCGCCGCCGGCAATTTCCTTGGGCCCCTGCTGCTCGGCCGGCTGTTCGATACGCTCGGACGCCGCGTCATGATCATGTTCACCTATGGCATGTCGGGCCTGTTGCTGGCGCTTTCGGGCTATCTGTTCTCGATCGGCGTGCTCACGGCGCAGGGGCAGACCATCGCCTGGATGGTGATCTTCTTCTTCGCCTCGCCGGCCGCCAGCGCGGCCTATCTCACCGTCAGCGAGACCTTTCCGCTCGAAGTTCGTGCGCTGGCGATCGCGGTGTTCTACGCGGTCGGCACCGGGATCGGCGGCGTGATTGGGCCAGCGCTGTTCGGTGCGCTGATCGACTCGGGATCGCGTACCAGCGTGTTCGCCGGCTATCTGCTGGGGTCGGCCCTGATGATCGCGGCGGCAATCGTGGCGTGGCGCTATGCCTTCGCCGCCGAGCGTAAATCGCTCGAACAAATCGCCCGGCCGCTCGCCTTTATGGAGTAGACTGATGAAATCGGAACTAGCGGAAATGGCATTGAACCAGCAGCGTACCAAACCCGACGATATGCCCGAAGCAGTGCCGGTGCCGCACGCGCTCGTGCCGCATCTCGACCAAACTGCAATCCTGCTCGATATCGACGGAACGCTGCTCGAACTGATGCCGACGCCGCGCGAGGTCTGGGTGCCCCCGGGCCTGTCGGACACGCTGAACCGGTTGACCGAGCGCACGTCCGGTGCGCTGGCGCTGGTGAGCGGCCGCTCGCTCAACGACATCGATCTGATCTTCGCTCCCGACGTGTTCAGCGCCGTCGGCGGCCACGGCGCCGAGCTGCGGTTGTCCGTGGGGGATGATGCCGAAGACGTGCCCGCACCTCCGCTGGACAAGGAGCTGAAGCGGCGGCTGGCAGCCATCGCCAAGCTCAGTCCAGGCATCCTGCTCGAGGACAAGGGCTATTCGCTTGCTCTGCATTACCGCCTCGCGCCGCATGCGGAGAAGGCCATTTACGAAGCCGTGGCGGTCATCCGTGCCGACCTGCCGAATGCGCCGATCGAGGTGCTGCCCGGCAAGTTCGTCTGCGAGATCAAGCATTCCGGCTTCACCAAGGCGACCGGCGTCCGTGAACTGATGACGCGCGAGCCTTTCAAGGGACGGCGTCCGATCTTCATCGGCGACGACGTCACCGACGAGACGGTTTTCGCCATCATGCCTGACATGAACGGGCTTGCCTTCTCGGTTGGTCGGCGCGCCATGGGCGTGAACGGACATTTCGACACGCCGAATGACGTGCGCGAGTTCCTGGCCAGATTGCTCGACGACACGCGGCTGGATTGAGGCTCGCCCTGTCCGTGCCACATTGCCGCGTGCGTGATGAACGCAGGCGCGAATTGTGTTGGGCGTCTTCATGGCGACAAGCGCTGCGTCCTGCTGGGAATTTTCAGGTTCCGCTGAGGAAAACTGGTTGCAACGCGGCTGCCCGACTTTGGTTTCATTTGGCGCAAATGATGACAGGAACCATATTGATGAACGGCAGTTAAACGGGTGGAATGAAACAGGAGGGGACGACCTGTGAATTTAGTCGTCGTTTCAAATCGCGTCGCGCGCGGCAAACCTAACGAGCCGATGACGGGCGGCCTCGCCGCGGCCCTGTTGCCGGTGGTGGAACATTCGGGCGCGATCTGGGTGGGTTCCTCGGGCCGCGTGCGTGACGGCCAGCAGAAGGAACCCTTCGCCGAGATCGAAGCGCTCGGATCGGGCGCGATTGCGACGTTGGATCTGCCGGCGGCGCATTACGGCGGCTATTACGAAGGCTTTGCCAACTCGGCGCTGTGGCCCGCGCTGCATTCCCGCAGCGATCTGATCCGCGTCTCGCGCGACGATTACGTCAGCTATCGCGAGGTCAACGCCTTTATGGCGCGCGCCCTGATGCGTTTCCGAAAGGACAAAACCGCATTCTGGGTGCAGGACTATCATTTCCTCGCGCTCGGCGCCGAACTGCGCGATCTTGGCGTCGATGACCCTATCGGCTTCTTCCTGCATACGCCGTGGCCGGTGGCCGCGGTGATGCAGGGCGTGCCCAATCATCGCGAGTTGGTCACGGCAATGCTGGCCTATGATCTGCTCGGCTTCCAGACCGCAGAGGATTGCCAGAATTTTCTCGGCTATGTCGCAAGCGAACTTGGCCTGGCCGTCGAGGACGGCGTTGCGATCTCGCCGACCGGCCGCACCCGTTGCGAGGTCTTCCCGATCGGAATCGATGCCGAGAAGTTCTCGCAATACGCGGCGAAATCGGCCTCGCATCCCGACGTGTCGCGGCTGCGCCGCAGCCTCAACGGCGAGCGCCTCGCGATCGGTGTCGATCGGCTCGACTATTCGAAGGGCCTCGTCAACCGCATCAGCGCGTTCGACCGGCTCTGGACCGAACAGCCGCAATTTTCGCGCAGCATTTCGCTGCTGCAGATCGCCACCCCGTCGCGCGGCGGCATCGAAGCCTACGGCAATCTGCAGGTCGACGTCGCGCGCCTCGTCTCCGACGTCAACGGCCGCCACGGTGAGGTCGACTGGACGCCGATCCGCTATCTGAACAAGGGCTTCAGTCAAACCGTGCTGGCGGGCCTTTACCGCACAGCGCAGATCGGTGTGGTGACGCCGCTGCATGACGGCATGAACCTCGTCGCCAAGGAATATGTCGCAGCCCAGAATCCGGCCGACCCCGGCGTGCTCGTCTTGTCGAAATTCGCCGGCGCGGCCAACGAGCTCGATGCCGCGCTGCTCGTCAATCCGCACGATATCGACGGCATGGCGCGCGCGATTGCGATTGCCGCGGCGATGCCGCTCACCGAGCGTAAAATGCGCTGGGATGCGATGATGAAAAAGCTACGCAGCCACACCATCCAGCAATGGTCGGCCGATTTCGTCGCTGCGCTGGAAAAGTGCCGGACCGAGAAGGCCGCGGTCGCCCCGCTCGCCACGCAGCCGCCGCAGGCGTTGCGCTGGCTCAAGTCCGCGATCTCAGGGGTGCGGTTGATTTAGCTCCTGGGAGCCGCTCGATATTCGTCCCTCCTCCCGCAAGGGACGAAGGAATGACGTCAATAGCAATACGACACCCCCTCCAGAATCGCGCATTGCCGCTTGTTCGGCGCATTGGGATCGTCCATCGGCACCACGCCCTTGCCCTGGCCGACGAACACGCCGTTCCCGATATGCACCGAGCTCTTGTTGCCGACGATCACGCTTTGATGCGGCGTCGAACTCGAGCGCGTGCCGTCCGGCCAGAGGATGGCGTCGCCGGACAGCACCCCGCGCCGCCCGTCGTCGCAGCTCACGTCGACGCCTTGCCGGGTACAGACCTGGGCGGCGGCGGGCGGCGCGAAAAACGCGAAGCCAAGGGTCGAAATCAGGCCGAGGGCGGCGATGGTGCTGCGGATGGTCATGGCGTCCCCAGTCTGGTTTGCTGGTCTCACGTGAATCGTCGCGCCAAACTGGTCAACGGTTCAGCCGGCCGGCGGGTCATGACATCTGCGACGCTAGATATTCTCCCGTAAATACAATATCTTACGGAAAAATCACCCGATTTCCCTGCGATCCCTTGCAAAATCATCGGCGCCCCTTCAAGAGAGGGCGCTCCGGAGAGATGGCCGAGTGGCTTAAGGCGCACGCTTGGAAAGCGTGTGTGCGGGAAACCGTACCGTGGGTTCGAATCCCACTCTCTCCGCCACTGATTCTCAGCAGCGAAAAAGTCCTTCAAAATCAGTAGCTTCCCGATCCGCCGGTCTTTTGCGGTGGAGCACTACGGTGGAGCACGTGGTCGAGGAATTTGCCATCAGCGAGGCTAGGATGCCAGCAGAAATTTGGCTCCGGCGGCGCTAGACCCAAGTGATCTTTCCGTCCCTGATCCAGAAATGGGCGCCGCACTTTTCGGGGGGCACCCACAGCGACGGATGGATGGTCGGCTTCTCATTCACGACCGACAACCGCCATACCGGATTGCGTGATCGCATCAAGTTCACGTCTATCGCGTCCCCGCATCCGCACGGGCATTGCAAGGTCGCCCATTTCGGCGGATCGCCCACGATGTACAGAGTTCGCCCCAAGTCATCCGGAAGCTCAGAACGGCTGCCGATCCGGACGATCGCAGAAATCTCACGGCGCCTGCGAAACCGAAGCCACAGGCTCCAAAGATATGCAATCAGCTTATTCATTCGGTGCGCCATGTCGTGTCGAGAAAGGGACGGACGTCGCCCCTACCCCAACGATAGGAGTCAGCGCAAAAGCAATCATGCTGTGAGGCAATGCTGTTCGTGCGTATCCTGGCCTGATCGACGAGATAGATGACCTCCGTGCTCTCACGGTCCGGGCCCATGAAGCCGGTCAGGCAGTGCAGTAACTCCGTCACGGCGCCGGCGGCGATCGTGGTCGTGAACGCGACCACTGCTGGAGCCGGGTCGCCCAGTTCGGGCAGGTAGCCCTCGTCTTCCAACGCTTTCGCGCCTTCCGGATCCGTCTCGCGCCTCGCCTGCTCCGCGACGCGCTCGGCCGAGATTCGACCACGGCAGTGCAGGCAAGCCGCGCCGTTCGTCAGGGTCGTGACGCGCCCTTGAATGGAGCGGATCACGCCGTCCTGCGAGTCGATCTTCACGCCCATGTCGAACACCGGAACGTAGTAGTAGATCGCGAAGAAGTTGAGCAGCGAACGCCCCAGCTCGTCGTCGGTGCAGCCCATCACGATGTCGCAATCGCGGAATTTCTTCAGTGCGGACTGGTGCGTGATCGGCTTGTCGATCAGCTCGATCGCGGTGCCGAGACCGATGTCGGCCGCCAGCCGCTGCGCGATCTTGACCTTGGGCAGGGTATCGTCGACGACGCGCGAACCGTAGAGCCGGTTGACGTTGGACGACTCGAACATCTCGCCATCGGAAATCGAGATCGTCCCGACGCCGAGTCGGATGAGCTGCTCGAGAACGCATGAGCCAGTGCCGCCGACACCCACTACGCCGACGCGCAGCCGCGACAGGAGGCGCTGGATATCCGGGCCGAACGCACGGACCTGGCGGTCGTAGAAGGTGGGGACCTCCGCCGTGCCAGTCTTCGGAAACCAGAAGCGTGCCCGCCGGCCCATGATCCGGATGCGCTCTATATCGGCGGTCGATCCGTCCGGCAGCCAGACGCGGGCGCTACTGAATCCTTGCCGGGTAAGCACAAGGGAGCCGTGAACGCCTTGGGTCCGGATGCGTGTGTACGCGGTCCTGAAAAGCTTCCTTTCTTCGATGTCGTCCTGGCCGGAATGGTCGGTATAACCGTTGGGATGCGAGTGGACGAAGATCAGGCACGACTTCTCGTCGTCGGCGCGCTTCATCGCGCGGGTGTAGGCGAGGGGCGCGATCTTCATGTGCACGGGCGACTGCTCGACGATCTCGTCGCTGGTCACCGCGATGCACCCGCGCACAAGCAGCCTGGTTTCGTTGTCAGTCCGGGAGATCCTGCAAATCAAGAACGCGGCCTGCTCGTCGCTGCTGGCCGCCAAGTGGGCTTCGAGCGCTTCGTAGTCCTTTTCGAGAAACGTAACGGTGTAGCGCATCAGAGGCCCTTCGCCAGCTCCGTTTTCACGGTCGTCATATAGCTGCGCAGATTGTCAATGCCTGGCCGCCATGCGCCGTCGGCGATGTGCCGACACCAGCGCTGCCAGTTTCGTCCGCCGTGCTGTTCGTGCACGTCGGCCTTCAGGGGAATGCCGCCGTTCGGCAAGGACACGTCCGGGAAGGTCCAGAACATGTCGAGCTTCGCGTTGGGGTAGCCAGGCGGCACGATGATCAGCAGATCGGCGCTCTGCGGCTTGTAACGCGGCAAGGGGAAGTTCCGGACCACGACATGGATCTGCTGCCCGACCCGGTCAATGGTGAAGTCGTAGCCGGAGGCGGCGAGAAAATCCCAGTCCTCCTCCGGCACCAACACTTCGACATCAGCGCCCGTCACGACCTGCTCCCCGGATTGAGCGAGGCCTGGGCGCTGTAGAAATGATCGCCGCTCTTCAGTACGACCCGCGTCGCGTTGTTCGCGATTAGCTCATCGTCGCCCTTCCCGTGGACCTCGCGCCAGAGGTCGTATCCGGTAGCGACGTGCCCGAGCAGATACAGCGCTGCGCCGGTCGTCGGGCTCGGCGACTTGAACTGCTTCTTGTCGATGTGGATGGTGGCCTCATTGTCGCCACCACCACCTTGGCCCGGGTTGCCGCCGCCCTGGCCGGGATTGCCGCCGCCGCCATGTCCTTCATTTCCACTCGCCATTTTCGCTTCTCCTATCGTCAATGTTTCTTGTCACGGGGCGGGAACGGATCCCTGCCCGGAGCAACGGTGTCCGAGTCGCGCCACTTGCCGTCGCGGCCTTGGATGCGCACTTCGCCGCCGCCGAGGCCACGAACCGTGGACTTCGCCTGCTGCTCTGCGCGGCTCTGTTTGTGGTGCACGCTTTCCGGCGCTGCAGTGCCGCCCTTCTTCACCGCCCAGTCGCTGCCGTGCCGGACGACGTACCGATCGTTCTTGGACATTCTCAGCTCCATTCCTCAGGCTTGCGTCATGCTATTCCGCCATGGCATGATTGCCATGGCCGCCATGATGACCCGGATTGGCGGAGCCGTCAAGCTTACCTTGTCGAAAGCGCCATGACTCCTGTTCAACCTATTGATATGTTTAAGGAACGTCTCAAGGCCGCGCGCACGCTGCGGGGACTAAATCAAGCAGAACTAGCCGCAAAAGCGGGCTTGCCGCCCGCATCGGTGTCTCATTTCGAGTCGGGCCCGCGAAAACCGTCTTTCGATAACCTGAAGGCGCTGGCGACCGCGCTCGATGTCACGACCGACTATCTGTTGGGGCGGGCGGACACGCCCGAGGCGTCGGCTGCAACGGTCGGACGGCTGCACCGCGATCTCGGGAAGCTCACCGAGCAGGACCTGAAGCTTGCCACTGAGTTCGTCGAACTCTTGGTCAAGCGTGGGGGCAAGGAAAGCTAATGATCAGGAGGCCAGGTCCCGCGCGTCGCAGTTTGGCCGAAGCCGCGGCGAATTCGGTCCTGCGCCAGCTGAAGATCGATGGGTTGTGGGTGGACCCCGAAGCAGTCGCTGCCTGGAAGGAGATCGCAGTAAAGGCCAAGCCGGACACTGCTGCGGGTGTATCCGGAATGCTCATCAAGGTCGGCGATAACTTCGGCATTATGTACGCGACCCACATCCCGAGCCGGGGGTTCCAGAGATTCAGCATCAGCCACGAACTCGGTCACTATTTTATCGAGGGGCATTCGGAAGCCCTCCTGACAACCGGCGTGCATCAGTCACGGGCGGATTTCGTCTCGGGCGATCCGTTCGAACAGGAGGCCGATTACTTTGCTGCCGCGCTGCTCATGCCGGAGCTTCCGTTCAAGAAGGCAATCGCAGACCGCAATCCCGGCCTGGCCTGTGTCGAATCCCTTTGCAAGGAATGCGAGACGTCCCTCACGGCCACCGCCATCCGTTACAGCTTCCTCACGTCGGACGCCATTGCGGTTCTTTGCAGCTCTGGCGATACGATCGACTGGTGTTTCCTGTCCGATGGCCTCAAGCAGGCCAAAGGTTTGGCTTGGGTCCGCAAGGGCACCCCCGTGCCGTCAGGAACGATCACAGCGCGATTTAACACCGAGCCCGGCAAGGTGAGGGCGGGGCGCCGCGAAGCCGGTGACGGGCGCCTCAATGATTGGGTCGGCGGCGACCGTCCGTATCGTGTAACGGAAGAGGTTGTCGGGCTTGGCCAGTACGGCCGGACGCTGACGATCCTCACCTGCAAGAACCTTAGTTTGCGAGCTGAAGCCGAGGAGCAAGAAGACGACGAGGACGCACTTGTAGAAAGTTGGACGCCGAAGTTCAGGGGTTAAGTACGCGTCTGTCGATGAAAACTGCAAGCATTGCAGGGGTGCCCCGGCGCACCGTCTACGCGGCGGCTTCGGCCGCGACGATTCGTTGGTACTTTGTCGGGAAGATCGGTTTCGGTGTGGACAAGAGCGGCACGCAAGACTTACCTTGCGTGAGGCATTTCAATCAGAGGTTTATGCGTGCGTTACATTATTGCGATCTCGGGACCAGTTGCGGTCGGAAAGTCGGCCCTGGCCGACGAGCTACTTCAGAGGTTCAATTCCCATCGGATTTCCACGCGACAGTTGTTGATCGACACGGGCTGCCCGAACGAGCGCGACGCGCTGATCGAAGCTGGCAAGCGGTTGGACACGCAGACCGGCGGGCGATGGGTCCGGGACGGCATTACTCGCTACGCGGCGGAGCACGAAGGCAAGGACGTGATCCTGGTCGATGCGGTGAGGACGGCGCCGCAGATAGCCTTTCTCCGCGAGACCTACGGCGAGCGGCTCGTCCACGTCCACGTCACGGCCCCTCTCGAGGTGATCAAGAAGCGCTACGAGGAACGCGGTTCGCTCGCCGATACCGGAATGACCTACGACCAGGTCAGGGCCGATCCCACCGAGGCCGGCGTCTGGTTGCTGAACGGCAAGGCCGATCGAGTCGTCGAGAACCACAACAAGAAGCCCGCCTCGTTGTTAGCCTTGGCCGCGGCTGGGTTGGGTCTCTTCCCGCTCGAACCGATACCGAGCGTGGACGTGATCGTTGGTGGGCAATATGGCAGCGAGGGCAAGGGCCATGTCTGCGCGCATCTTGCGCCGGGTTACGACGTTCTCGTGCGAGTCGGCGGACCGAACGCCGGTCATCGTGTGGCTTATCCACCCTACGACTACATCCAGCTTCCCTCTGGCACGCGATCTAACTTGAATGCGAAGATCCTTATCGGACCGGGCGCGACGATCAGGCCGTCGCAGATTATGAAGGAAATCCGGGAATGCGGCCTGGAAGGCGGATCCCGGCTTGTCATCGACGAGCAGGCCATGATCATCGAGGAGAACGACGCCGAGATCGAGGCGGGTCCGCTGGAGTCGATCGGATCGACTAAGCAAGGCGTTGGCGTAGCGACCGCGCGCAAAATCCTGAACCGCGGCGACGAACCGATCTTCGGAGCGAAGGTACGTCTCGCGCGCCATCATCCGGATCTGAAGCCGTACGTGGGGTCCACCGCGCGTTATCTCGAGGACGCCTATGCGGCGGGCCTGAAGATCATGCTCGAGGGCACGCAGGGTACGGGGTTAAGCATTCATCACGGTAGCTATCCGCACGTCACCTCGCGCGAGACGACCGCTGCCGGCTGTCTGGCGGATGCGGGCGTTTCGCCGCGTCGGGTGCGCAAGATCGTCATGCTGACCCGGACGTATCCGATCCGCGTCGGAGGCACCTCCGGACCGATGGGTAAGGAGATCGATGCGCAGACCATCGCGGATCGGTCCGGGCTCCCGCTGTCGCAGATCGAAAAGACGGAGGTCGGGACCGTGTCCGGCAAGAAGCGCAGGATGGCAGAATTCGATTGGGAGCAGGTGAGACGCTCGGCCTCGCTCAACGGCGCGACCGACATCGCGCTGAGTTTCTCGGACTACATCACCGCCGAAAACCAGAACGCGACGCGCTACGACCAGTTGTCGGCAGAGACGCATGCCTTCATCGCGGAGGTCGAGAGAGTGGCCAACGCACCGGTCACTCTGATATCGACCAAATTCGACCGCTTCGGCGTCATCGATCGAAGGAAATGGTGGTGAAGGAAGAAGATCTGCTGGAGAACTATCCGCGTCTCTATCACATGGCGGAAGACGCGAGTTGGGAGTCGGTCGTCGAGCACGGCCTTCTGTCGACGACAGCGCTGCTCGACTTGTATGAGTTCGAAGGCGAAGAACGGCGGAAACTCGAATCCGAACGACGGCCGGAATCGGTCAAGATTTCGCGTGACGGACTGCCCGAGGCGGTGGTGCGCGACCAGAAGCCGATGACACGTTCGCGCCTGAAGGAATGTCTGACGGACGGTACGACGGCCGAAGAGTGGTTCGAAACCCTGAACGCACGGGTCTTTTTCTGGCTGTCGAAGGATCGACTGCAAACGCTCCTCGGCGCACGCGCCTACCGCAACAAGCCGCAGACGGTCATCACGCTCGATACGGCAAGCCTAGTGGAAGCCCATCGCGACATCATCACGCTGAGTCCGATCAATAGCGGTGCGACGCTCTGGACGCCGGTACCGAGAGGGCGCGGCACCTTCACCTCGATCTCCGACTTCCCGTTCGAGGAGCGTCGAAAAGAAAAGAAGAAGGCGATCAAGGACGCGGTCGTGGAGTTGACGGTGATGGGTGGCGTGCCCGACATCGAAGCTCACGCTCTGGCGGCGCATCGCGTCTTCAAAGGCGAGAAGAAAGTGCTTTGGAGGCGCAAAGGCAGCGATCCGTCCGAGGGACCGTAGCCGGCGGCCTACGCCGCCGAGGTCTCGGTCAGACGCGCGGGGCGCCGATGCTTGCGCAGCAGGTCAGCCACATGCGACGTCAAGCCGACCTCGCCGCGGATGCGCACGCCGACGCCCGACGGCAGGCGGTGCAGCAGGCTGCGCAGCTCTTCCAGGCCGCTCGACACGTCGAATGTCTCCCAGCGGTCGGCTTCGCCCGGAACGAGCGTGGACGCCGCGCTGTCCGTGGCGCCCTTGTGGAGTTGGACGATCCAGACGCGCTTGCCGTCGTGGACCCATTCGAACCGCACCGGCCCGAGCCGTTCCTTCGTCCGATGATAGATCGCCTCGACGTCGCCCACTACGCTTCGCGGCAGGCGTTCCGGCACTTTCTGGCCGAGCATGAAGCGATCGCCTTCGCCGGCGGCGCCTTCGACGACGACTTCACCCCGCGCATCCGTGATGGCGGCGCCGGCGAAAGTAGCAGGGACTGCGGCCTGAGAGAGAACCGCCGAGATCGCTTCGCCGCTCGGGTCCTCCGCGTTGAGCAGGCGGAACGGATCGAGCCAGCCCTTGATGGTGGTGAACTTGCCCGGCTCCTGTTCGCGCGGGCACGTGCGGGTCCACACTTCCTTCGACGAAGTCGCTTCGCCGAACGTGAACGGCGCGATGCGCCGCGAAATGCAGGTTGTCCGGGGAACGGGAAGGCCCATGGCGTGGGCGATCAACAGACCGAACGTCTTGTCGCCGATCAGTCGGCTGAAGCGGTTCGGCCATTTGACGGCCGCCATCGCGGGCGCGCTGTCCGATCCTTCGTATTCCCACATCAATGTGTGGGTTCGTCGCCAGCCACGCGGCTTGGGATGAATACTGAACTCGAGCCGCCCGCGACCGGCGTCGACCGTTTCGACTGGAGTGCCGTACACCGTCTCGATCAGGGCGAGGGCCCAGTCCAGCGGGAGAGACGCCGTGCCGCCCTTTTCGACGCAGCGTGGCGTATCGTCGGGCGCGAACTCGACCACGCCGCCCTGGATGACGCCGGATACGCCGCCATCGGAAACGTCGACCGTTTCGTTCGCGATGACGAAGAGACCCTCGGCCGACATGCTTCGGACCAGCGCCTCGGCCTTGGTCAGATCGGACAGGCCGTAATGGAAGTCGCGGCTTCTCGGACTGTCAGGCGTGAAGCTGCGGAGATTTATCGTCCCGTCGGGACTTTGCTCGATCAGGCTGCGGAGCGCATCCGCCGGAGTCGGGAACTTTTGGTTGGCGTCGAACCCGGCGACTCGGCAGAATTCCTGACGCGGTCGGTTCGCATCGGGGGAGAAGCTCACGAACTGCGCGACGTTCCCGACGCGGGCGAGCTCGTCCAACGAAACGTCCTTACGCAATGACATCGACCCGGCCCCTGTTACGCGTCCAGCCTCGGCATAAAGGCGCAAACGGCCGCGCACTCCAGCCGTTCCGGAGAAATATCACCGCCTTTCACCGGACCTGGGATTGTCCCTTGACAACCCTCTCTCGCCGCAGGGTCTCGAACCTGTCGAGCCACATCCGCTTGGCGGCTTCCGGTTGAAGGTGCCGGACCACGATCGGGGCCGGCTGTATGGTCAGCCCGGCGAGCCAGCCGTCAGTTCCGGGCGGCATGATCTGCCTTTGCTCGGCCGCGAGCACCCGCAGGTCGGCTTCCTTGATCTGAGGAGGAAGAGGGGACGTGATGCCGAACCGCTGCAGAACGGCATCCTGGACCGCGGCTTCGATCCGCTTGAAGTCCGGAAGCATCTGCTTGAGCGGGCGCGTGATGTCGCCGATGAAAGCCTCGGCAGCGTCGTGCAGGAGCGCTTCGAATTCGAGTCCTTCGGCGACGTCGCTCACCAGCAGGCTGTGTTCGGCCACCGAGTAGAACCGGCTGCATTGCCCGGAATACCGGCAGATGTGCGCGAGTCCGTGGGCGATGTCCTCGGCCGTGAAGTCGCTGGTGTGCGGCGAGGCGAAATCGAACCATGCGCCGCTATGGAGCATGATCGAGGGTCCCACTTCGACCTTGACTGCGACCATCGCGCTCTTCTTCCAGGACATCGGACCCCGTCAATATAATTCGGCGCTCCACGAAGCGCCATCGTCCGCAGCCTACAACGATACTTGTTGCATATAAAACAAAAATGTCGCAAATGGAGACGTTCTCCCCTCCTCTCACGATGCGGTCATGCCCCGAGGAAAGGTCGATCACTCCGCCGTCGCGCGGCTGCGGGAGTTCGCCGGCGAGCATCCTCGGTGGAGCAGGCGTGAGCTCGCTCGCCGGCTGGACCTGAACCACTCGCTGGTCACCAGGGCTCTGGCCGGACACCCGGTTACGGATGCGAGCGCGAAGCTGATCGGGCAGGGTCTGGATCGTCTGGGGAGCGGCGACAGGCCGCCGATCGATGTTGCATTTGCAACAGAGTTGTTGCATTTGCTTCAGCAGGCGCTGTCCTCCCTCGATCGTTCGCGCAGGACGAAAGGCCGACGCCGCAGATCCTGACGGTACGAAGCCGCGGAAGGCGACCGGCAACCCGCCAGGCTCGATCGGGCTGCGCGACGGCCCGGGCTTGGCCCGCCGAACTGTCGACGATGGCGGACGCTCCGGGCCGGGGCGCTTCGATCGACATGCGGCTGGCTCGGGCTTTGCGCGCGACGCTTCGGAATCCTTACTCCAGCGTGTCCGATCATGACACGCTGGCTGCCGTCCCCGCGACGCCTTCCGCCAGCAGTTCGATGAAGCCCGTCAGCTTCGCCGGCGAGAATGCGATGCCGCCGACCGCCGGCAGGCGGAAGGATTCGTCCAGATGGACGAAATCCCATTCGCCGCCCGGCGCCTGAGGAAGCCGCAGCGGCTCGGATGCGAAGATCTTCCGGTGCCGCGGCCTGCCGCGTTCCCAGCTGTCGATCGTGCCGAACAGGAGCGTGCCCCGGCCGTCGCTCCAGTACAGGCCGGCGCCCAGGACGGGCGGGACCGCGGCTTCGCCCGCCCTGGTCCATGTTTCGCGGCACAGCGCCGCCAGCTCGTTCTCGAACGTGGCGCCGGACGATCCGCCCTTCGCGCTTCGCGCAGGGTCGCCGTCGATCTGAAGCGCCATCGCAGCGAACCGCGGGGTCACGCGCGCGATCGCATCGGGGCGGACCCGGCTGCCGATGCCGAGCAGCATCCAGGCCCCGTCCATGGCGAGGGCTTCGGCATTGTCCGCGCGCGTGCAGGGGACGACGCCGGCGACGACGAGCGCATCGATCGCGTCCCTGACCATCTTGGGGTCGAGATTGAGCCGTCCGGCGGCCTCCCTCCGAAAGCCCTGCACGGTGTACAGCTTCTTCCTTGCCGCGCTCGATCTGATCGCTTCGTCCGACATTCCGCTTCTCCCGCGGCCCGCGGGCCGCCACCGGTTGACACTTTCCGTCCCTTTCTCTACGGAATTAAATTCTCTGGAGTCAAACGGATGCGGTGGAATGGTTAATTCTCGTCAGCTCGCCGAGGGGGTTGCCGTCGCCATGGGCAAGCCGCTGACCTCCACGGCGCAGCACATCAAGAATCTCCGGGAGGCCAAGGGGGCGCTGGACGGAAAGCCGCTCGTCACCGCGGGCGGGCGCGGCCGCAACGCGCCCGCGATGTCGCGGCGGGATGCGGCGACCCTGATCTGCGCGGTCCTGGGTTCGGAGGCCGTGCAGGACAGCGTCAGGACGATCGAGTGGATGCGGGAGCTGGAACCGGCGTTTCACGGCTATCGCTGGAATGGCCGCTACGGCTGGGGCAGCCCGGAATTCGAGATCGGAATTCGCCCCGAAGACGGTGCCATCGAGGCGTTGGAGCGCGTCCTCGGCTTCTTCGACCGCGAGAGGGCCTACCGGCTGAACCTCGAGCGGTCCGGACGGCCGGACGCCGAGATCTACTTCAGGTTTTACGTGGAATTCACGCAGCGCTTCGTATCGCTGACCTTCGGCGTGCGCCGCATGGTCTCGGCCGCCTGGACGTACGGGCGCCGTTCGGGCGCTCGCGACCGGCAGGCACGCTGGTGCGAGCAGGACGAATTGCGCGAGATCGCGATGATCTCCGCCCCATCCGGACGATGACAGGAGGAAGAGCGATGAAGGGCCCGACCGAAGCGCTGATGAGATTTCAAGGATTCGCCGACTGGAAGTGGGAGGACGAATTCCGTGCCGCCATCTCCGGCCACAGGCCGGATGCGGACGATGCGGTGGTGGAGCGCATGAAGCTGTCCATCCTCGACGACTTCGTCGAGTTCGTCATGGAAGTCGTCAGCCCGGAGCTGGGACTCAGCATTTTCGTCGACGTGGAGGGTTTCGGCGACAAGTCCGTCGTCGGCACCGTCGACTTCGAGGACCGCAGGCGCGACCTCGCGGCCGTGGAACGGCGCATCGCCGAATGGGGGCCGGTTCCCCGAGCGTGCAAGTCGGGGCCGATCTTGGACCGGCTGCTCGCCTGCGCCGAATTCGTGATGGCGCCCGACCGTCTCGAGTTCGGCGGGCTCAAGCGGGAGTGCATCGCCCGCTTCAGGAACGACGGCTCGCTGAAGCTGGCGGTGCAGTCCGCCGAGCCCGACGGGAGCCGATGCGACCCGTTCGCGCCGGCGCCACGGCGGCCGGTCTGACGATCGGGTCGGTCGAGAAGGCCATCCGCTTGCGCGCGACCGCCGCGGCGGCCCCGAAGGGGGCCGGGGGCGTCATGGACCCGGCCGGTTTCGGAGAGACGGGGATACCGTTTCCTGCTATGCTCGTCGCCGACGCCGCCGCCGAAGAGACCGGCCCCGGCGCCCTTGCTGGCGTCCGTGACGCCGGTGAAGGGCGCCGCCGGCACCTCGGCCGCCGGGCCGCGCCGCCGGCGCGGTTACGTCCGGTGACGTCGCGTAACGCCTCATGGCGCCGGGGACCGTCGAAACGCCTCCACCGTGGCGGGCGGTTAGTCTTGAGAAGTGCCTGCGCCGCAGGCACTTTTGACGAAACGGTGCGGGATTCACAAAGCCCATGAAAAGCCGAAAATCAGTAATTTTTCTATACCTCAATACCGTTCCATACTGTCTCTTGCGTCCGAATCGCGTCCGAAAGCACCCTATCCGCCCATTTCACCTCCACCGTGAATCGCGATTTTCGGACTTTTTCGAAAACTCCGCAGTACCACAATACCTCTGAACTGGGGCCGTCCATGCCCACGGCGACCCGCGGACGTGTCGCCGGCGCGAAGCCGGTCTCAGCCGCGTCGTTCTCGTTCCGCTAGGCCGTGGGAAGGATGGCGCCGTACGTCCGAGCCCGGCGTTCTGGGTTGAGACCGGGTCGACGACACCGGCGCTGCCTTGCTGAGGCGGATCGAAGAGGGGTGCGGTTTCGCGGGAGAAGTTCAGACCCTTGCCGGGCCCGTTCGACGCGATCACCGGTCCTGTCGGGGACCGGCTTTGGCGGTCCAGATCCGCCGTCGCCCAAGGCTTCTCCGGGGGCTGGAGGGGAGGGGCGCCGGGACCGCGAACGCGCGGATCTAGCGCCGCGCCCGTGCGAGGCCGGGATGGTCGAGCACGCCGGCCCGCCGCAGGACCCCGACCGTGGCGAGGAGGGCGCTGGGGATGCCCTGCGGCGCGAGGGGGCGCAGCCGGTCGTGGAATTCGCGAACGGTCTCGCCGCGCGGCCGCTGCGTGAACAGCGCGGGCAGACCGGCCGTCCATTCGGCTTTCGCCGCCCGAAGTTCCGGGGACAGCCCGGCGGCACGGATGTGCGACCTGCGTTTCATCAGCCAATCCGGCCTGACCTTGAAGAGGAAGGCCTGATCCGCGGTGGAGAGGCGGCCGGCGAGCCTGAGCGTCTCGGTGTGATCGAAGTGCGCGTCGACGAGAACCTTCCGGAATTCGCGCTGACGTGTGGCCGGCCACGGCGTGCGCTCCAGCGCGATGCAGACTTCGTCGGTGTCCATCGCTTCCGAACGCGCCTGCCAGCAGGGGCGGAGGTTGACGAAGAGGCGCACGGTATCCCGGGCCGCCGCGATGCCGCGCGGGCCGATCAAGGTCCCGGCTTCCCCGGCCAGCGCGTGGCGCTTCATCAGAACGAGAAGCATGTCCTCGTCCTTCGCGGCCAATTCGACCTCCCGATGCGGAAGCTGCTTGCCGTGATAGGCCCCGATCCTGCGGAGCACGGCGACGGCGCACTCGTCCTCGTCGACGAAACAGGCGTCGAAGAATTCGTGGAACCGGCCGACGAGCGCTCCGCCGTGGAAGCCCCAACGCAGGCCGAGGGTCGACATGCTGTTCTCGATCCACTGACGCGGCAGCTTGGTGCCCCCGGTGCTCACGAAGAGCTCGGGGTCGGCGCCCGCGGGACGGAGCTTCTTGGCTTTCTTGACGAGCTTGAGGACCGCCGGCAGCAGGAACACCGGGCGCAGGAGGCCGTTGCGGGTAGGCAGCATCAGCCTGCCGGTCAAGGCCTCTTCGAGCTTGATGGTCACCGCCTCGCGCGGCGTCACGCGGGCGCAGGCGGCGAGGGCGCTGTAGAGCGCGCGCAGCGTGGCCAGCAGGTCGCGGCCGCTGCGGATCGGCTGCCAGGTGGAGGGCTGCATCGCCATGACGACGTCGCCGAAGGTCACCGCCGGCGTGAGGCCGGCGGGCATGACGTAGCGCGGGGTTTGCCTCGTATAAGGCTTGCGGTTGCGCGGTCTACCCATGGAGCACCTGGTCGATGGCGCGCTCGAGCTCGTCGCGGATGAAGCGGTCGGCGTCGCGGACGACGGCGCCCGGGGGCGGCGGCGGATCGTTGCGGGGGACCTTCGGCAGCCTGCCGAGCGGGTCGACGATCTCCTTGATGGTCACGGTGCTCGGGTCGACCCGCCGGCGCAGATTGGCCTCCTGGCTGTTCTTGAGGTCGCGGTAGGCCTCGTCGATCGATTTCTCCTGGTTGCCCATGAACCAGGCGATGTTCGTGATCGTGAAGCCGGCTTCGAACATGGCGGTCGCCCCGCCGCCCTTGCAGTCGTGGCGACGCGCGTCGATTCCGACCGCCTCGAACACCGCCTTGGCGAGGCCGCGCACCTTCTTGGCCGCATGGCCCCAGCCGTTGTGGATGACGTAGGACGACTCCAGCCGCATCGCCCAGCGGTGCTCCTCGGCCGCCTTGGCGTCCGCGGCCTCCCAGCGGCCGAACATCTCCGCGATGCAGGGCACGATGCCGCCCTTCTCCTGGGGCTTGGTGAAGTAGTTCGGGCTCTTCCGGCCGTTGCGCGAGATCGTCTGCCGGGCGACGTCGATCCATCCGCGCCGGTTCAGCGGCCGCCACCCCAGCTTGGTGTTGGCGACCGCACGGGTGCCGGTGAACCAGTAGATCAGGATGTAGCGGATCACCGGGGCCAGCATGTCGATGTGCCCCTGCGCGTGGCGACGGAACTGGAGCACCCATTCGCCGTCGCGCTGCACCCATTCGGTCGCGAAGCCGTAGGCCTCCCAGACGTAGCCGAGGCAGTGGAGGAGGATGCGCTGCACCTCTTCCCACACGATGGCGGTGCCTTCCGTAGTCTCAATGTCGATTCCTTCGAAGTCGAACGCGAAGGGCGGCCGATACTTGCGCCTGGCCCAGTCGAGGGCCTTTCTGAGGAAGGTGAGAAAGCGGTTGATGGTCCGGTCCGCGATGTCGGGGTACAGGTTCTTCATGAAGGCCTTGAAGTCGTGCCCGAAATCCTCGTCGAGGAAGCCGAGCCGGCGTTGTTGGACGAACGCGAGTATCTTTTCGGAGGAATGGATGTCCCTCTGGTGCAGCGCGACCGGATCCTGTTTCGAGCGCCGCTCCTCCGCCATCCGCTCCTGTTCTTCCTTGTCGGCCCGCTTTCCGCCCGGCTCGATCGCCGCGAGGTAGTTCGCGATGAGCGTGGAGAAGAGGACCGTCGGCGTATCCAGCTTCATGTGGATGCGGAACAGCACTTCCTTGGCGTAGATGTGCAGCTTCTCCACGGCCGCTTCGCAGTCGTTGGGGTCGGGATATTTGCCGGCCGCGGACTTCGTCACCGTGATTTCCGTGGTCACCTCGTCCTTGGGCTTGAAGCGACGGACCACGATCACGGCGGACCTGTCGTCCTCGTCGGGACGCACGGCCAGGTAGGGCTCCGTGCCTCCGATCTTGGCTTCCTCGCGCAGGCGCGTCAGGACGTTGAAAACGTTCCCGCCTTCTTCCTCCATCAGGATGTCCCGGATCAGGTTCTGCCTCTCGGTCCCGAGGTCGTCGAGATCGATGAGCGGCAGGTGGTCGTCCCGCTTCCTGGGTCCGAACTGGGGTCGCATAGGATAGGGCTCCTGCTGGATTTCGGCGGGCGTTTCGCCGATTCGAGGGGTCGAAAGGGCTTTACCGCGCCAAGGGACTAAAAATGAACTTGGAAAACACGATATGGGCGCGCGCCAAGTTCAGATCCAGTCCCTTGGTAAGGTATGGTTAAGAAAGTATGTTTAGGCAGGACGCGAGGAGCGGGTCCAAATGACGACGTCGACGGGTCTGGCGCGTGCGACGGCCGCGGCTTTCGGGTTAAACGAAAAGACCGTGCTGTTGCACCTGAAGCATATCCGCGCCGTCCGGGGCAACATCACCTTCGCGGGCCACGGAACGAGCGCGGCCGACATGAAATCCCTGGACGCCGCGAGGCTCGTCATCGCCACGGCGGGCAGCGCCTACGCCGCCAATGCGATCCACACGCTGGAGCGTTTCGCCCGCCTGGTCCTTCTGCGTCGACGAAGCTACGGCGTGATCCTGGAGGATCTGCTGTCGGAAACCATCGAGGGGCTGCGGAGCGGAGTGTTTCGCCCGCACTCGGCGGAGGGACACTACGCGCGTCCCAACGTTCTCGCGATGGCATGCCTGAAGCTGACCTGGGTCGAAGGATGCTCCGGCGATGATCTTCCGCGCATCGCCACGATCCGCAGGTTCCGGCCGGGCGGCGGCCAGGACGTCTTCACGTTCGCATCCTCTTCCGCGCTGAAGGGCCCTTACCTGGACGAGGCAAGGCTGATGGACGCTCGCGACGACGTCAGAATGACCACGACGAGGTCGGTCTCCCTGCACGCGCTTCAGCAGGTCGCGGCGGCCTTGTAGCCCGTGGCCTGAGATCAGGATTTACGGCGTCTGCGGCTGGCGCGGTCCGCCATGTCGCGGATCGCGGCGAGGTCGTTTTCGAACGCGCTCGGCGGTGCGCGTTCGGGGGGAGCTGCTGCGCTCGTCTTGATGGGCTCACACTTCGACAGCGTCGCGAGCGCCGCCTTCGTCACGAAGAACTTGCCTGCCAGCCGGGATATCGGCAGCCGCCCGTCCCGAACGGCCGTCCGCAGCGTGCGTTCCGAAATCGGTCCGCGCGGCCAGAGCAGGGCGGCCGCTTCGCCGAGGTTCATCAGCTCGTTCTCGCCCCAGAGCGCGGGGTCGGGCCGGTCGGCGACGCGGCGAGGGATCTTGGACGTCATTCGTACCCTCCATCTGTCGTTTCGGAAGCGCCGCCCGGTCGGCGGCGCTTGGGCGCGCAGGCCCCGCTGTCGGCGGCGGCACCGGCGGATCAGCTTTCGCCCGTGCCGCTCGTTCGCCGGCGCCGGACGCTCCGAGCGCGAACGATCGCCTCCACCTCGGCGCCGTCGAGGTGACGGCGTTCGGCGAGCAGCAGCGCGACCGCGTCGATCGCCTCGCGGTGGGTGGCGACGAGGCGAGCGGCCCGCCTTTCGAGCCGGACCAGGTCGAGACCGACGCGTTCGCGCAGGCCCGGGTCGAGAGCGACCGCGCGCAGCATTTCCTCGGATCCGGCCCCGAGGTAGACCGGCGGCCCGCGCAGGCCGTAGGCGGCGTGAAGCGCGGCGACGAGGGCCGTCGAGAAGCCGATGTCGCTGTCGGCCCCGCCCGCTCCCCCGATCGACACCGATCCCGTGAAGAGTCTCTCGGCCGCGCGGGCCGCCAGGGCGACCGTCACTCGGTCCTCGACGGTCTTGCGGGTGGGAAGATCGTCCTCGAAATAACGGACCTCCATGTGTCCGCCGGAGATGCCGTCCATCTTCAGTGCAACCCGCCGGACGACCCCGCATCGCAGAACGATCGCGGCTACCGCGTGGGCCGCTTCGTGCACCGACATGCGGCGCAGCCGCGCCGGCGGATGCTGGTCCACCGGAAGAAGGACGCCCTTCAGGTCGTCGCGGGTCAAGGCGCGACCCGCTGTGCGGGCGGCACGCCGGGCCGAGCGCACGGCGAGCATGATCTCCGCGCCGGTCATGCCGTCGACGAGCGGGCCGAACGACGAAAGATCCTCGGCGAGCGAGCCGTTCAGATGGAAGCGCAAGATGTTGACGGCGCCCGCCGCGTCGGGCCGGGTTACTTCGACGGACTTCTCCAGCCTTCCCGGCCGCAGCAGCGCTTCGTCGACCCGGTCGATGGCGTTCGTCGCGCCGACGACCACGATGCCGTCTCTGCCGCTCACGGCCGAGTCCAGGAGCGTCAGAGCGTCGGTGATGACGGGGGTCCACCAGTCGCGGCCGCGCGGCGACAGCGCCGCGCGGTTCGGCAGCGCGTCGATCTCGTCCAGGAACAGGATCGAGCAGGGCGAAGCCAGCGCGCGCGCCCTGGCGAAGGCCGTCCTCATCTCTTTGATGACGCTGTCGAGATAACCGGGTCCGTTGGCGAACCAAGCCCCGACGCTGGTTGTCACCAGCGGGACTCCGCAGGCGTTGGCGAGGATCTGCGCGAACAGGGTCTTGCCCATCCCCGGCGCCGAGTGCAGGCACACGCCGCGGTCGACCTCCGACCAGACGATCCGGCCGCCGCGATAGTCGGCAATGTCGCGCGCCAGCGCCATGCCCCAGACCTGCGCCTCGCCGTACTCGATCGCCGTGGACAGGTCCGGCACGCGACCGGCGGATCCGGCGCGCGAGCGGGCCGCGGCGCCCAGACGTCTCGCGATGTTCCCGGCGGTCTCGTCCGGCCGGAAGGCGGCGACGATCTCGTAAAGATCGAGGCCGAACGCGGTGCCCGCGTCGAGCTCGCCGGGCGAGCGTCGCGCGAAGCGGGTGATCGCGCGGCGCAGCACGGCGGCATCCGGCGGCGCGATGTGGACCATGACATCCGCCGCGCTCTGAAGCGAAGCCGGCAGCAGCTTCGGATCCGCGGCGATGCCCATCACGCACATCCCCTTCGAAAGATCGCGGGCGGCATCGTCGGACCCGAAGGAGGCGTCGCGCTTGCGGTCGGCGCCGTCGCGCACGTGGAGGGTCCATCGGTCGCCGAACGTCGACCTGACGTATGCGGCGACGGCCGCGACCCAGGTCTCTGTAGGGACGACGACGATCGCCGCCAGCGCCTTTCCGCGCATCAGCAGCCGGCGAATGGCCTTCGGAGCCGCCGCCTCGAACGCTGCACCGACTACGATGGCCTTGGCGGTCGGCCGCACGGCCTTGCGGCGGGGCGGGCTTTCCGCTTTCTCGCCGTTCGTGTCGCCGGGCGGATCGGGCTGCGCTGTCCCATCGTCCGCGCCCAACTCGGACAGGCGCTTGGACAACGTGGCGAAGGTGACGGGCCGTGCCCCGCTCTTTTTGTGCTTGGTCGGCTTCTTCATGCGGCATCCTCCGATTCGCCGGGAGCCGGCCGGCCCCCGTCGATAATCGTCTGGGTCGGAGCGGAGGTCGGCGGCCTTTTCGTCAGTCGCGGTCGGAATACCTGTCGTAGGCGTCGATACGCCGCGCCTCGATGTCGAGGTCGTCGCGCCGGTAGATCTCCCGACGCAGGAATTCGCGTTCGGTCTCGAGCGCGTCGCCCGCCACGTCGACGAACCAGGCGCGCGGACGGCCGTCCTCGCCCCGATCCCAGCGGTAGCCCCGCCTCTTCAGCGTCTCGCGCAGCGCGTAGGGCGCGCCGACCGCGCGGATCCGCCAGCGCGCCGCGCGCGACGATTCGAGCAGCACGTCGAGCGCGCGACGGCCGCTGACGGGAAGCTTCCTCGCGAGCAGATCGATGCCGGCGCGGCAGTCGTCCGCGGCGCGATGGCCGTGGTGGAAGAACCCGAAGCCCGCAGCGAGCTGTCCGAGTCTGGCTCCTTCGAATCCTTCGTCCGCCCACGGAATCCCGCGCCAGGAGCAGGCCCAGGGAAGATGCCGAAAGGCGCCGCAGAACCTTTCGGCGAAGCGGCGGTCGAATCCGGCGTTGTGTGCGACGACGAGTTCGACGTCGGCGACGAAGCATTCGACTTCGGCCGGATCGATCGACGCGCCGGTCACCATGGCATCGGTGATGCCGGTGAGCGCGGTCACTTCGCGCGGAACGGAACGCCCCGGATCGCGGAGGCGATCGAAGGATTCGTGCACGGCGAAGACGCGGCCGTCGGAGGCGAAGTCGAACGGCACCATCGCGAGCTCCACGATCTCGTCCGCGGCCGGATCGAGACCCGTCGTTTCGACGTCGAGGAAGACGCCGCGATGCGCGGGGCTTCCGTCGGGTGCATCGTAGAGGAAGCGCGGCTCCAGGCGCCGCAGGATCCTGTACCGGCCGCTCGCCTCCAGCAGCGCGGCCGCGTTCTCCAGATCTTGCAGGTACCCCATGTCCTTCTCCGCTGCGGTCATCGTCGCTCGCCCGTCGATCGTGGTGCCCGCTTGCATCGTGCAAGGACGCACCGCGCCCGCGATCGCCGTCGCCACGGCGGCTTGCCCGCGCCTTGCACCGCCTTACTGGCGGCGCGCGGACAGAGGCGCCTGGTCTCGGTCCTCAGTCTTGCTCCTCTTCGCTCGCGAACGACGCGAAGGCATTCAGCACCTCGTCCGGCACCTCTTCGATCGCGAGAAGGAACACGACGTCCGGGGGATCGCAGACGGGGGAGCCGTGGTTCGTCTCGTCGTATTCGGTCTCGCCCCGGCGCCCGGCGGCGCCGCAGCGGAACTTCGCCATGCTGTCGATCCTCGTTTCTGGTCGCGTTCGAGTGACCCGGACGTCAGGTGGCGAGCACCACCCCGCGCGAATCCAGCGGCGTCCAGGGCGGTGCGCTGTGGGCGCCGCACGTGATCTTCGCGGCGATCGATTCCGTCGCGAACGCGACCGCGACCATCAGCCTGCGACGGTCGGACACGCCCGGAATCTCGGCGAGGACGCCCGCGCGGAAGAGCTCTTCGCGGCGCTTGCGCGTGGTCGTGTCGACGCTGCCGTTGGTGGCGGTCCTGATCTCGGATCCGGCCGCGACCACGAACTTGCCGCCGCTGCGGAATCCGCGCGCCCACAGATTGCAGTAGCGCAGTTCGAAGACTTCGCCGTCGGCCGGCATCGCCGAGACACCGATGGCCATCGGGCCGCCGTCCTCGACGTCGGCGCTCTCGGCCGGAGCGCCGGGGGGCTGCGGCGCCGGAACGGGCGAGCCTGTCGGGACGAAGACGGTGCAGCCGGCGTCATGCAAAAGCCGCAGCGCGTCGGCGAAGATCCGGTCGTGCGTCGATTTGTCGGCGGCGGACAGTTCGGGTCGCACCGGATTGGCCCCTTTGGCCACCGCGAAGGCGCCGACGTCGACCGCCTCTTTCGTCAGCCTGAACTGGAAGTCGAGCCCGAGGCCCTTGTCGAAGGCGGCTCCGCCGCACCCCGCGACGACGAAGGCGTCGCGGGCGAATCCTTTGGCCGGGTCGGCCGCGTGCTCGGCGATCCGGCGCATCGGCCGACCGCTCTCGCCGACGTAGACCGTGCCTTGCCCGGCCAGCACGTAGGCGCAGCCGCCTGCCAGCAGTCCCGCCGCGGCGACCGCGGCGAGATCCGCCAGCGGGAAGGCGTGCACCACGACGCGGCTCGCGCGATCGGAGACGATGCGATAGCCGTCCGTTCCGCCGAACGGGCGGTGCAGAATCGTCGTCGTGGCGGTCGAAGGTCCGTTCATGTCGATCTCCATCAGGTCGGGTTCGGGCGAGGGCGGGGAACGGCCGAGGCCGTCCTGGCCTGCCAGGGGCGCAATCCGTCGCCGGCTTCGTTCGGAGGCGTTCCGCGGCCGACTAGGACGAATCATTGATGCCGAGGGCGGCGGGCGACGCGGCGACGAAGCCGTCGAGCCCGCGGTCGTACGACTCGCATGCGACGACCTGGGAGCGGCCTCCGACGAAGGCGCGCGTCGTCCTGATCGTCGGCCCGTCTTCGCGATTTCGGCCTCGCCGAGCGGCGCAAGCGCTACGACGTGCAGGGCGGCGGTCGTTCTCGAGCCTCGACAGCCGCAGCCGGCCTTGGTCGCCGCCCAGCGCCGCCGGCAGCTTGCACAAGGATTCGACGGTTTCGCGCCAGCCGAACGGGAGCGTTCCGATGCCGGTCGCGAATGGAGAAAGGGTCCCGAACGGACGCTACGTCGCGCAGCGCCGGCTTAGGCCGAAGGTCGCTCCACGCACGATGGTGCGCCCGTCGAGACCGCCGTGCAGATCGATCGCGACGCTGCCCTCGCAAGCCAGCGCGTACACCACGTGGGCCGGCTCGCGCCGGGTGGCGACGAGCCCCTGCAGGGCGCGGAGCGGGACCGGCCCCTCGTCTTCGAGAGCTTCGAGCACCTGGGCGCGGTCGCCCGCGCTGAGCGAGACGTCGGAGTAGTGCCAGACTTGGCGGGCCGCCGACAGGAGCGGCTCGCGGACCATGTCGGCCGCCGTGAGCGCGAGAATTCCCGCGCAACCGAGCTCGAAGCCCAGCTGGACCAGTCCGTGCGTTCCGCGGTCGTCCTGCGGACGGGCGTCGACGAAGTCGATCACGTAGCGCCCGTCGTCGCGCTCGATCGAGATGGTGTCGGTGCGGATCACGCGATCGTCGAGCGCGACGACCGGATGGTAGTCGATGCGACGCACGCCGGCGTCGAGCGTGTTCTGGATCATGAAGTCCCGCCGGAAAGGCAGGACGCAGGGAATGGCCCGGGACGTCTTGTAGCTGGCGAACAGTGCGGCGGCGGCTTTCGTCTTCATGGATCCTCGTTGGACTGATGTGACGCGTGTGTGCGCGCCGCGCGGGATGCGCGGGTGGGAGTGGTCTGGCCGGTGTGAAGAATTGCGTTTCTTAGATCACAAGGCTCCCGGAAAGTCAAGAAAATAGATAGCGAATAGATATCTATTAAATATCCATTGATAGCTAGACGGTGTTGCCGCTTCTCTGAAGTCGCGGGGGAAAAGTTTAGTAAACCGTCGCGACCCGGCGGCCGGCCGTGATAGCTTTCCCGTTGATAACGGAGAGAGCGGCGGACGAGCGGAGATGGCGAAGGCGGCAAAGAAGGCGAAGACCAGAAAGGACGGCCGTCGCGCCGCTCTCTTCTACATGAAGCCCGACATCATCGAAGCCGTGAAGGATGCCGCGGCCGCCAACGACCAGAAGGCCTGGCAATTCGTGGAACAGGCGGTGGTCAAGGCGCTGAAGTCGAGGAAGACTTGATCAAGCCGGCGGCCCGCGGAGGCGGCATCGGCGTCTGGTGGACGGGCCGCCCAGCGACTTGAGCGGTATCCGGGTGAGACGAATGACGCGCCGATCTCGGTAGCCTTTGTCGCCGGAACTGTGTGGCCGGAACTGGCCCGCGCCAACTCTCCCGCGAACTCGGCCGGCTCTTCCCTGGTGTGCCCGGCGGGCACTGTGGCTCCAGAGGCAAAAAGACGAGCCTACATCGAGAATTGTCAACTTGGGATGTTGTAGTCGTTATGATGTGCACGAAGTGGTTGTCCGGGGAAGATCGTTCTTGGTAATGGTCGGATTTTCAGTGGGGGAAATTCGTTGACCGTTCTCGATGAGCCGAACGAGCAACTGCGGTTGGGGGGCGTGTATGACCGCCTCCGGCTGAAGCTCCTGGATCTGTCCAAAAAGAACCGGATGCTGAACTACAGCCTCGGCGCGCGATCCAAACGGCATCTGCAGATCGTCGACGAGGTAATGGAGGAGGTCTACAGGAAGCTCGCGGGCGAAGATGCTTCCTTGCGGATCGATCCTCTCGAGGAACCGGAGGATACTCCTCCGGAAGAAAAAACCGAGGAGTTCCTCGCCGCGCTCGAGCACGCGAAAGTTTCGAACCTCGAATACCTGATGAAGCTGCAGGCGCTTGAAAGCTCCGGACGCGACGACGAATTGGCGTTGGGAAAACTCGACCGGGAGCTTCGCGATCATATCCGAAACGAATTCGATCTGCCTCCACGGCCGAAGAAGACCGAAATCAACCGGGCGGAGCACGCTCGCCGGGCGAACATCGATCCCAATCCGGAACTCGCTCGCGTCAAGGCGAAGCCATCGCGTGGCGACGCGGCTCTCCAGACCTTGAAATTTCCGGACGAACTCGAGCGCGTTCTGGAGAAGATCCTCGCCGATGCGCGACTGTCGGAACAGGAAATGGGACTTTCGACCCTGTTCCTGTCGTTCGGCTTTCTGGAATGGTACGAATCCGACAACTCCGACAAGAAGGCGTTTGCGCCCCTGCTCCTGTTGCCCGTCGCGCTCGACGTGAAGAAGTCGTACGGGCGCAATTCATTCCATTTGTCGGCAACGGAATCGTCCGCCGAGTCGAACCTCAGCCTCCAGAAGCTGCTGGAGACCGATTTTCATCGGAAATTGCCTTCCTTCGAAGGCGGGGACGACGAAGGGCTGGCCTCCATCGAAGCATATTTTGACCAGGTCGAGGCGGCCATCAAGGATCTCGGACGATGGCAGATACGCCGATGGCTCGTTCTGGGTCACTTCGCCTTTGGTCGGTTCGCGGTGTACGCGGACCTAAATCCCGCGAACTGGCAAGTTGAACCTGCGGCCCACCCGCTGGTCGGATCGATCTTGCAGGGCGCGGACAAGACCTTCGAGGGCGACGGCGCGCTTATCCCCAGCGATCCGGCCGACTATCTGATCGACGATCCGCAGACCGAGGCGGCGGCCCCGTTCTTGATCCACGATGCGGACGCTTCGCAGCATAGCGCCGTCATCGACGCGATGAAGGGCCGCAACCTCGTCATTCAGGGGCCGCCAGGCACGGGCAAATCCCAGACGATAGCGAACATCGTGGCCAACGGTCTGGCCGCGGACAAGACCATTCTATTCGTCGCCGAGAAGCAAGCCGCGCTCGAGGTCGTCAAGAGACGATTGGAGCGCGCGGCTCTCGGCGAGTTCTGCCTCGAACTTCACTCGGACAAGGCATCGCCGAAAGTCGTGCTCGAAAGTCTGCAGAAGAGGCTCAAGACCGCGCAGGTGGGCGCGCCGGCCCAGCAAAGCGCGTCTTGGCACGCGAACCGAAAGGAAATCGCGAAGTACCTCGAAGCGCTTCATAGCCCCCGGCCCGGTGGGCAGACGCCCTTCGATCTCATCTGGAAGGCGCTGCGCGGGTCCGCTGCAGCGCCTGAGGCCGTCGACGCCTTCAGAGCCGCCAAGATACCCGACGAGTTGCTGGACAGTCCCAGCATGCTCGCCGACGCGGAGGCGAGTCTCTCGCTGTTCGCGGGAGCCAGCGAAGAATTCGTCCGATCGTTCGGGCATCCGGCCCAGTCGCCATGGCACGACGTCGGGATCGCTTCTCTCCAGAGCACGCAGATCGCGGCGCTCATGGAGACCCTCGGCTCGCTCTCCGCCGCTTCGCGCGAGCTCTCCGCGCGGATCGCCGAGAACATCGATTTTGACGTTGCCTCTCTCCAAGATCTGCGGGCCATCGTCGAGACCAGCGCGAGCCTCGGTGGACGGACACTTCCGGAATCTGTCGGTCTCGTCGCTCATCTGGATCACGCAGAGCTGTCTTCCGCGCTCGCCGCGGTCAAAGAGCTGCGTTTCGTAAGCGATTCAATCGCGGGCCGGCCTCAGATTCCGGTGCAGGATCCGGAGTTCCTGAAGAGGTTGACGGCCCTCCGGTCGATACCCTTGCCCGAGATGTTTTTCGAGAACACGCCGACAGAGCTGACCCGCGTGGCCAGCGAGACGATCGAAGCCGATGCCAAGATCAAGGACGCACTGACCGCTATCTATCCGGTCCTCGAACTGTTTCGTCTCGACGGCGCCTGGCCGGCCAACAAGACGGATGCGATCGCCAAGGCTGTCATCGTATCGACGAAAATTCCCGCCGAATACCGGTCGGGCCTGCATCTGAACCAGCAGATCGACGCCCCAGCCTTCGAAGCCTTGCGCCAGAGGTGGGTCCATCTCGCGTCCGAAGAACGTGGCTGGAGGACGAGGCTTCCCGCGTTCGGCCCGAATGCATGGCCGCGCCCGTCGGAATTGAGGGCGTCCGCGACAATCTTCCAGAAATCGGCTTTAGGAAAAGCCTTCGCGACGATCAGCGGGGCGGCAAAGCCGGCGCGCGAACTCGTCGCGCGTCTCGGATTGAACCACGCGCCGGCCCCGGCCGAAGAGCTCCTCCGGTTGGCCGCGCATGTCGAGTCGATCTACGAATTCGAGGACGACGAAACCGCGGCGGACCTTTGTGGCTCAAGCTGGGAAGGATTCGACACCAAGTTCGACCAGATCGCCTTCGGGATCAAAGCCCGGCAGTATTTCGCCGAGCAGATCGGCCAGGAACTGACGCTGCGATTGATCGAAATCAACCCGGAAGGCGTCCGCCGGCTCCACCTCTTCGAAGACGCCGCCAATGCCGTTCGGAAGACCATGGCCAAGGTCGGGAGCCGGCTCGACGATCGCTCCATCGATTTGACGATCGAGGCGCTGGTCGACGAGATCAAGACCATGCAGAGCGTGGTGGACGCCGATCCGGACAGGGAGCTCGGTCGATTCGAGCAGCCGCTGCGGGAACTTGGGGAGATCGCTGCCCTGCACAAGGAACGCGACCGCATCCAAACACGTCTCGATGCCTTGCCGTTGAAATACGCTGCCGAGGAATTGGCCCGCAGCCCCGGCGGCATCGACGATGCGATCGCGTCGATCGACTGGATTGCGGAGCTCCGGCGCCTGCCGATGCCGGCCTTTCTGCTGAACAAGCTGAGTTCTTCGGATTCGTCCTATGCCTGGAAGCGAACGCGCGCCATCGCGGCGAAAGCGCAAGCGGATCTGCAGGCGCTCGACGATCTGCAGCATCGGCTCGAAGCCGAGTTCGGCATCGAGCTTCCCTCCCCACTCGAGCCGGGCAGACTTTCGGAGGTGACAGCCGAGCTTCTCCAGCATCGGGAAGAGCTGCGCGAGCTTCTCGGCCTATATAGGGAGCGCCGGGGACTCGAGTCCTTGGGACTGAAGGAATTTCTCGCCTGTGCCGACCTGCACCGGATCGACCCCCGACGATTGACCCAGCTGCTGGCAGCAGTGCTCGCCTACCGCGGCGCCGAGCTTGCAAAAAGGTCCTCGGAAGCCCTCCACGAAAATACCGGTGCCTCGTTGGAGAATCGTCGGAAGCAGTTCGCCGACAAGGACCGCGTGAAAATCCGCGACGATCGGCTCAGAATCAAGGCGAAACTCCTGCAGCGGCAGCCCATGGCCGGAGCGAGCTCCGGCAAGAAGAAGACCTGGACGGAAATGGCCCTGCTCAGGAACGAGCTTGAGAAGCAGAAGCGGTTCGTCCCGGTCCGTACTCTTCTGGCGCAGGCGGGACGCTCGATCCAAGCCCTGCAGCCCTGCTTCATGATGTCTCCGCTGTCGCTCGCGAAATTCCTCAAAGCTGGCTCCCTCTCGTTCGACATCCTGGTGATCGACGAGGCTTCGCAGATGCGCCCGGAAGATGCGCTCGGTGCCATGCTTCGCTCGAGGCAGATCGTCGTGGTCGGCGACGCTAAACAGCTTCCTCCCACCGATTTCTTCTCGAGATCGGGCGATGCCGGCCCCGAGGAGGAGGACGATTTCGACGATCTCGACGACGAATCCATCCTCGAAAGCTGCCAGAAGACGTTCGGGCACCGGCGGCCGCTGAGATGGCACTACCGCAGCCGCTGCGAAAGCCTGATAAGGTTTTCCAACGAGCAGTTCTATCGTCGAGAACTGGTGACCTTCCCGGCCTCCAAGCCCGAATCGTTTTCGATCGATCTGATCAGGGCCGATGGCGCCTTCCAGGCCCGATGCAACCCGGCCGAAGCGAGCCGTATCGTCGAAGAGGCCATATCGTTCATGCGGTACTATGCAGGGTTCGACGAAGACAAGGTCCCTTCCTTGGGTATCGTCGCCGTCAATCTCCAGCAGCGCGAACTGATCCGGGAGGAGTTCAACCGCCTGCGGGCCGACGACCCTCTGGTCGACCTCTACCTCGACAAGGTGTTGAGCAAGGGGGAGGAGTTCTTCGTCAAGAATCTCGAAAACGTGCAGGGAGACGAGCGCGACTTCATCTTCATCTCGATGACCTACGGGCGCGAGCCGGGCGCCACCGCAGTGAAGCAGCGATTCGGCCCCATCAACCGCAAACAGGGCCATCGGCGATTGAACGTTCTCTTCTCGCGCGCACGGATGCGGATCGGATTGTTCACCTCCTTCGGATCGACCGATGTCGTTCCGTCGGCCGACAGCTCGGAAGGCGTCCATACCCTCAAGAAGTACCTCGAATACGCCGAAACGCGCGGCCGCGTCTCGACGATGCCTGGCGGCGACGCGGAATCCGACAGCGATTTCGAGGTGGAGGTCGCGGAGAGACTGCGCGCAAAGGACTACATCGTCGACTACCAGGTCGGCGTTTCAGGTTACAGGATCGATCTGGGCGTGCGGCATCCGGATCACCCGGAACGCTATCTGGCGGGCATCGAGTGCGACGGCGCGACATATCATTCGAGCAAGAGCGCGCGCGATAGGGATCGACTTCGGGAGGAGGTCCTCGCAGACAAGGGCTGGGACATTCTGAGAGTCTGGTCGACCGATTGGTTCGACAATCCGAGCCTTCAGACGGCACGGCTCGTCGAAAGACTTGAGGCGCTCCGAAGACAGCCTGCGAGCAGCGTCGATGAGTTCGCGTTCCGCTTCGAGACACAACGGGCAATCCGGGACGAGGGACAGGAAACCGACCGATCCTCCGCTGACGCGACGTATCCGCCATCCGCGGCGGTCAGCGACGATGGCTCCGCCGTGACGTCCGAGGAGCCGTCGCCTCTTGTTGGCGCCCCCTCGTTTTGCGAGCAGGACTGCTTCGTAGCTCTCAATCACTTCCGCAGTCACGTGATAGCGACCGAGATCACCGACTGGGACCCGAACCGGTCCATCCTTCGGGATGCCATGATCGAGACCTTCGTCCGCCAAAGGTTCGCCGATCCGGAGGAGTGGTTCGAAAAGGTGCCCGGCTATCTTCGGCAGGGCACCAACCCCGCCGAAAAGAACCGCTATCTCGAACGCATCTGCGAGATCGTGAGCAGGCTCGATCAAAGCCCCACGGAAAGGCGTCCGGCTTCCCCCCGGAACGGCAGCCGCGCCCCGACACGTCCGCCTATCGGATCGTCCGGCTTCCGTGTCGGATCCGAAGGCATGACGAACGGAGGAAGCAACGGGACGGCATATTCCGTGACGAATTTCTCGGAACTGGGACTGAGGCCGGAAGCTCCGAGGTTCTACGATCACGACTACGAAGCCGTGCTGCAAAGCATGGTCGCGCACGTCCTGAAGCACGAATCACCGATATACGAGGACCTGCTCATCGAGCGGATCGCACGTGCGCACGGGTTTCAGCGCTCGGGCGATCGAATACAAAGGGCTGTCGCCAAGGTCATCGGAAAGCAGTACCGGCGGACGAAAGACGATGGCAGGACGGTGGTTTGGGGCGATGGGCAGACTTCCAGGATCGTCACTTATCGCAATTGCGAACCGGATGTCCGATCGCATGGCGACGTACCTGTCGCCGAACTCGCCAGCCTTGCCGCGCCGTTCATCCGGGTGCGGTTGTCGGACGACGACATCCTCTACAGAATGGCAGATCATTTCAAGCTGGGGCGACTTCGCGAGCCGACACGTGTCCGCTTCCAGATGGCCGTCGATCTCGCTCGAGAGGCCGCACGCACTGCAGAGTCCTAGCTTTCGCTGGCCGGCGGGACCGATTCCTGGAGGCTGGGGATATCGAGGACGTCGACATTCCGTCCTTTCGGGAAGGGATCTGATGATTCTCAGCTGCGGTAAACTCCGCTGATTCGAAAAGAATTCGAGTGCCTAGATGACTGCCTACCGTTTCGTCCATGCGGCCGATATCCATCTCGATTCTCCTCTGCGCTCGCTCGCGCTGCGCGATCCCGCGCTGGCCGAGTTCATCGGCAACGCCAGCCGCCTGGTTTTCACGCGCATCATAGATCTGTGCCTCGAAGAAAAGGTGCAGGCGCTCCTGCTCGCCGGAGACCTCTACGACGGCGATCAGACATCGATGAAGACCGCGCGCTTTCTCGGCGAGCAGCTTCGCCGCCTGGATGCTGCCGGCATCGAGGCCTTCCTCATCCGGGGCAACCACGACGCCCTCTCCAGGATCACGAAGGAGCTCATTTTTCCGCAAAACGTCCACCTGTTCGGCGGACGGGCCGAAGCGGTCGAAATCCAGCGAGACCGCGGAGAACGAACGATCGTGATGCACGGCCTCAGCTTCGCGAAACCGCAAGCGCCCGAAAGCCTTCTCGCCAGGTACCGTCCGCCGGTCTCCGGCGCCATCAATATCGGACTGATGCACACCAGCTTGGGCGGATCGCCGCCTCACGATGTCTACGCCCCGTGCAGTACGAACGACCTCCTCAGCTCCGGCTTCCGCTATTGGGCGCTCGGGCACATCCATAAGCGCTCGGCGACGGAAGGATCCTGCGCCATCGTGATGCCCGGGATTCCGCAGGGGCGGGATATCGGCGAAAGCGGGCCCAAATCCGTGACCTTGGTGAGCGTGCTTGACGACGGTTCAATCGTCCTCGACGAGCGGATCGTCAGCCTGGCGCAATTCGAGCGGATCAGCATCGATTCTTCCGGAGCGGCATCGTGGCCCGATCTGGTCGCAAGGCTCGAGACGACGCTTAGCGACGCCGCGGCCCGATCCGACTCCGACCATCTCGTCGCTCGGCTCGCGATTTCGGGAACGACGCCATTGGCTTGGAACCTACGGCGCGATGCGGACCTATTGCGGACCGAGGCCGAAGCCCGTGCGGAGTCGATAGGCAACGTATGGATCGAAAAGATGGAAATCGATTGCCGGCGGCCTGTCTCCATCGCGGCGGGTAACGCCGACCCGGTCGAAGACCTTCGAAGAATGATGAACGACGAGGTCGTCGGATCCGAAGGATTTCGAGCAGAAGCCTACGATGTCGTCAACAACTTGATCGCGCAGTTGCCTCCGGAATGCCGGCGCAACATCGCTCCGGACGATACTGGGCTCAGCCAGCTCGTCGAACGGTTGGCGGGCGAGGGGGCTGAGGAAATTCTGGCGCGGCTCGCAGCCGGTGACCCCGACGGAGCGCGCTGATGCGCATCCGCAAGCTAGGCCTTCGCCGATACGGCAAGTTCACGGACGCGTTCATCGATTTCGGGGAGCACGCCGCCGGCAAGCCCGACATGCACATCGTCTATGGACCCAACGAGGCCGGGAAATCCACGGCGATGTCGGCATGCACGGATATGATGTACGGCATCCCGCAGCAGAGCAGGTTCAACTTTCTTCACCCTTACGCGACGATGCGCATCGAGGCCGAGATCGAAATCTCAGGAACGGTCCGCGGCTTCTCCCGGATCAAGCGTCCTAACAACAGCCTGCTGGACGAGGCCGGCAATGCCGTTCCCGACACCCTGCTTGTCGGCGAGCTCGGAGGCCTCGACCGCAACGCATATCAGACGATGTTTTGCCTCGACGACGAGACTCTCGAGGCCGGCGGAGAGAGTATCCTAGCCAGCAAGGGCGATCTCGGCCATCTGCTGTTCTCGGCCACTGCCGGGCTCGCCGACCTGAGCGATCGACTCGGCTCCGCGCAGGAGGAGGCGGATGCCTTCTTCCGGCCGGGTCGACGATCGGGAGGCCTTGCCGAGCTCAAGAAGACCCTGGCAGCCCTCAAGGAGGAACGGGAGCGGGTAGACACGCTGGCGACCGAATACGCTCGCCTCGTCATCGAGCGCGAAGAGGCAGCCGCGGCCTATGACGAGGCTATCTCCCAAAGGAGCCGGACGCAGGCGCGGATCGACAAAGTACAATGCCTCATCAACGCCATGCCGCGGCTCCAGACCTTTCGTGCCCTCCGCGCGGAGCTTCTTCCTCTCGCGCCGCTGCCCGAAGCGCCCGCGTCGTGGGGCCAGGATCTCCCCGCTTTGACGATCCGGCAGACGAGGTTGGCGGCGCAGACGCAATCGGTCGCGGAAACCATCGCAGATCTGCGGAAGGAGCTCGAAGGTCTCGTCGTGGACGCTTCGGCTTGCGGACTGAAAAGCCACATCGAACTGCTGACGGATTTGCGGGCGCGGTACATCACGGCCGAGAAGGACCTTCCGGAACGTCGCCTCAGCCTGGGGCTTGCCGAGCAAACGATCGCGCGTGTCCTGGCCCTCATCGATCACGGCTCCGAGCAGAACCCCGCGCGACTCGTCCTGTCGGCCGGCGTCACAGGATCTCTCCGCGATCTGATGGAGCAGCGATCGGGCGTCGAAGCGGCCTTGGCTTCGGCCGAAGCCGAGCTCGCGAAGGCCAGCGACGCCCTTTCGGAGGCCGAGGCGACGGTCGGCAAACAAGGCGCAGGACTGGACGAGGCGACCACGGCGGCATTGACGGCGATCATCGCGAGCGCGCGCCAGGCCGACGACGCGGCTCGGCTGCGCGCGGCTGATCGCGTCCGCGTAGAGCGTGCCGACGAACTCGAGGATTGCCTCATCGAACTGCTTCCTTGGACCGGAGGAAGGAACGAGCTCCTTTCGGTCTCCGTGCCGACGCCGGACCGGCTTCGCCAATGGATATCGACCGAAGCGGATCTTTCCCGTGAAATCGCCCTTCGGCAGGGCGAGTTCGACCGCCTCTATGCTGAGGCAAAACGTCTCGAGGCGAAGATCGAGGCTCTACGTTCCGCCGCGGGCGTGATCAGCGACCAAGAAGCGGGAGATGCCAGGTCCGCGCGCGAGGCCGCTTGGGCGGTCCACAAGAAGGCGCTTGACGCAACGACGGCGGCCGACTTCGAGACGGCGATGCGGAAGCTCGATCTGATCACGGAGCAGCGATCCAGTCAGGCCGCCAGCATCGCGGATCTGAACCGTGCGCTTCTGGATATGGCCGAGGCCGGGGCATCTATGGAGCAGGCGCGACGGCGATTGGAAGAGAGCCTTGGGAGACGCGCGAAGTTGGCCGGCGAGGTCGGGGAATCCGTCCGCGCCATCGGCAATGGGATCGAGGATACGATCGGTCTTACCGGGCTGAATCTTTGGATGCAGAAGCGCGACCGGGCGATCGAGGCGCAAGGAAAACTGACGGCCGCCGAACGGGAATGGCGGCGAACGCAGGACGACGCGGCGGGTTCGCGCGAGCGGATCGCCGAGGCTATCCGCGCGGCAGGTGTCGAGATCTCGCGGAGCGACGACATCGTCGCGATCCTGGCGGCAGGCCAAGCCGCTTTGGACCGTGCCGCCGGCGCCAGAAGCCTGCGCGCGATCGTCGAAGCGCGAGGGCGCGATCTGAAGGCTCGCGAGAGAAGTCTCGATCAGGCCAGACTGGCAGAGCGATCATGGAACACGGCATGGCGAGAGGCTTGCATGGCGTGTTGGCTGGGCGAACGCGGGAGCGAACCCACGATGGCCGTCGTGCGGGAAACATTGGAAGCGCTCATCGACCTGGGGTCCGCGCTGGAGAAGAAAGCCGAATTCACCGATCGCATCTCGAAGATGGAGCGCGATCAAACTCGATTTCGGGCCGAGGTGGATGATCTTGCGGATCTGATCGGCCTGCCTGCGAATCCTCCGGACGTTCTCGGGCGCTGCGAGGCCATCGTTGACTGCGTCGCGTCCGCGACGAAGACGCTCGATCGTCGGCTAGAGATCGAAGCGCGGCTCGCGGCCGAGCAGAACAAAGCTCGATCGGCGGCGGACGAAATGGCGGAGGTGCAGAGCCGGGCGAGCGCCATGATGAATCACTTCGGAGCGGACTCCTTGATGGAAGTCGACGGTCGTCTGCGATCGCTCGCTCGCAGGTCGGATATCGAGACCCGTCTGAGTCAGGCGCGCGAAGAGATACTCGAAGGAATGAAGGTCGAGACGATCGAGCAGGTCGAGGATGCGCTCGACGCGGTGGAACGAGGCTCGCTGGAAGCCGAACTGATCGAGTTGAAAGTACGGTTCGAGGACGAGGACGGCCGAAGCCGCGAACGTTTCGCGACACGCAACAGGGCGGAGGACAGGATTGCCGCCGTAGGAGGCGACGCCGCGGTCGCGGTCCTGGAGTCGAAGCGGCGCACGGCCTTGGTGACGATGGAAGATCGGGCCATCGAATATCTCAAATTGAAGCTCGGAATAGCGGCAGCCGAGAGGGCGCTCCGGGCCTACCGCGACCGTCATCGAAGCTCGATGATGGCTCGGGCGTCCGAGGCATTCGCGCTGATCAGTCGGGGCGCCTACTCCGAACTCCTGACCCAGCCCTCGAACGGCAGCGAGCTTCTGATCGCGAAGGGAGTCGACGGCAGTTCCAAGATCGCTTCCGAGCTGTCGAAAGGGACCCGGTTCCAGCTATACTTGGCGCTGCGGGTAGCCGGCTATCATGAGTTCGCCAGAGCCCGCGCTCCAGCGCCGTTCCTTGCAGACGACATCATGGAGACGTTCGACGATTTTCGGGCGGAGGAGGCGTTCCGCTTGCTGGCCGCGATGGCCAGCAAAGGCCAGATAGTTTACTTCACTCATCACCGCCATCTCTGTGAGATCGCGAAAGCCGTCGAGCCTTCGATAAAAATCCACAGGTTGAAGGCGGAGCCGACCCGGGAATGGGCCCTCTCGATCTTGAAGGAAGCGGGCGCGGTCCGGGAATGCGAGGAGCACGGTTGGATGCAGGATCGCGCCGACCCACACGCCCGGGAGCGAGCTTTGGAGATCGCGCGTCGGGATCCGTTGGTCGGGCTTTCCGATCGAGCCGCCGCGGCCATCGTAAGAGATGTCCTCGACGACCTGGGCGACACGTGCCCCGAGTGCGCGTTGGATCAAGGTGACCAGCTGGCATCCTGATCGAGGCTTTTCCGGGCCGGTGTATCCATTCCGCAGGTTTGCGCTCAGTTCTCTGTCTCGCTCGCTCTCACAAGAAATTTTGAGCTAGATCAAAAGCCGCCCATGGCGAAGCTCTAATTTCCGCTTCGAATGTGCTCGCCTCTCGCGACGCAATTCGAGGACAGAAGTAGGATGATCGCAGAAGACGTCAAACCGACCGACATCAAACACGGCCATGCCCGGGTCGATCACCCGATGACGAAGGTCCTTCCGTGCTCGGGCCGGCAACGCTCAGCCTCGATCAAAAGGTCGCCCCGGTGAAACCCCAGGCCTTAGGCAGCCAGCAAGTTCGACCTTTTCTCTCGGGCTCGTCCGTAGTGCCCGAAGGGTCATGTCCGTGTGCGCCGCTCCAGCCTCCTTCGATTGCCGAGGCGATAGACCGATCGGCCCATGCCGCTCTCGCGCACTTCACCGGCGGGATTTCGCCCGCTGCGCTGGCGCTCGCGTTCGCCGACTGGCAGTTGCATTTGGCCGCTTCGCCCGGCACACAGCTTGCGTTGGCAGGCGAGGCCGCACGGAGCGCCTATCGCTTCGCCGAAGCGCTAATCCTCCCCCCTACCCGGTTCGTGCCTTGGTCGCTGACCGAGCCTGGGCCTGCGGACCGACGCTTCTCGGCTTCCGATTGGGAGCTGCCGCCCTTCAACATGATGGCGCAGGCCTTCCTGCTCACAGAGCAATGGTGGCATTCCGCCGCCTCCCATGTGCGCGGCCTGTCCCGCTCGAACGCGGCGATCGCCGACTTTGCGATGCGCCAGTGCCTGGACACGGTGGCACCTTCCAATTTTGCTTTCAGCAACCCGGAGGTATGGCGCAAGACCGTCGAGACCGGCGGCGCCAATTTCGTCGCCGGCATTCACAGGTGGGTCCAGGACGCGCGCGCTCTGCTCGCGCCGAGGGCGCGCGCCGACAGCGGCCCGTTCGAGGTCGGCAGGGATGTGGCGACCGCGCCGGGAAAGGTTGTATATCGCAACCGGTTGATCGAGTTGATCCAGTATGCGCCGCAGACGGCGGAAGTACGGCCCGAGCCGGTGCTGATCGTGCCTGCGTGGATCATGAAGTATTACATCCTCGATCTGTCCCCGCACAATTCGCTGGTGCGCTACTTGGTCGGACGAGGTTTCACGGTCTTCATGATCTCCTGGCGCAATCCCACGGAGGAGGATCGCGACCTTGGCCTGGAAGATTACCGTAAGCTCGGCGTAGATGCGGCGATCGCCGCGATCAATTCGATCGTTCCGGGTCAGGCGATCCATGCCGCAGGCTATTGTCTCGGGGGCACGCTGCTCTCGATAGCCGCCGCGCATCTCGCCACCGAGCGGCCAGATTGCATGCGCTCGCTGACGCTGCTGGCGGCGCAAACCGACTTCACGGAAGCCGGCGAGCTGACGCTGTTCATCAACGAGAGCCAGGTAGCTTTTCTGGAGGACATGATGTGGGAACGCGGCGTGCTGGGTACCGAGCAGATGGCCGGCGCGTTCCAGATCCTGCGCTCCAACGACCTGATCTGGTCGCGCGCGATCCGCGCCTATCTGATGGGCGAGCGCCTGCTGCCGAACGACCTCATGTCGTGGAACGCCGACGCCACGCGGATGCCTTATCGAATGCATTCCGAATATCTGCGCCGGCTGTTCCTCAACAACGAGCTCGCGAAAGGCCGTTACTGCGCCGGCTGCGACCTGGTCTCGCTGTCCGACCTGCGGGCGCCCATGTTCGTCGTAGGTACGCTGCGCGATCATGTTGCGACTTGGCAATCGACATACAAGATCAACTACCTCGCCGCGAACGCCGACATCACCTACGTGCTGGCGAGCGGCGGCCACAACGCCGGCATCGTCGCGCCTGCCGGCGAGCCAGGGCACAGTTATCAGGTGCTCGGCAGAAAGGCCGATTCGCCGTATCTCGGCCCCAACGAGTGGCTGCGGCACGCGACAAGACGCGATGGATCATGGTGGCCTGAATGGACCGGCTTCCTGCAGCAGAACTCAAGCGCGCCGGTCGCACCGCCTCGGATGGGCGGGCCGAAGCAGGGCACCATGACGGACGCTCCTGGTCAATATGTGCTGCAACGTTGAGGGCGGACAGATGCAGTGCGGACGCATCGCATTCGTACCGTCCAGCGTTTCGATGGTCCAATTCGGTAGAGTGCCGGGCTACCACCCCGCTTCCAATGCCATGATCACTCTCTGACCGGAGGAATCGAATGGCGGTAAAAGATATCTTGCTGCCGCTCCTTAGCTTTCCGCGGGCCACGAAGCCCGAAGCGATCGAGAAGTGCGCGTTTGTTGGTGCCCACCTGAAGGCGCGGGTGACGGCGGTCGCGTTTGAATTCGATCTCTTGCCTGCCCCGGGACCGTTTGCAGGTGCATTTGCTGTCGGCTTGCCGGACTCCGCGCCGATAAAGGAAGCCCAGATCAGCAGGCAGAACGCGGAACAGGCATTGAAGCGTTTCGAGTCCGCGGCGCAGGCCTCTGCATCGGCTTCGGAAGCGTTGCTGCATACGCGCTACCGCCGAAGACGCCGCAGCGCTCTTGGTTCGGCAAGCTCGCCTGAAGGACATCGCCCTCCTTCCAATCAAGCCTCATCGAGCGGTAAATTGCCGGATTCGTTCAACCACGTCGCGATTGCCTGGGATCACAGCGCTCAGGCCGCTCGAGCGGTAGCGGATGCCCTTCCACTCCTGAAGGTAGCTAAGAGCGTTCGTATCTTCACGATGATCGAGGACGAAGCCGAGGCCGAAGCTCGGTTGAATTCCGTGAAAGCCCTCGCGAAGCATTTGTCTGAGCATCGAATCGAGACCGGCGTCGAACTACTGAATGCCAAACCGGATCGGAACGCGTTGGAGACGTACGTTCAAGTCCCATCAAACCGAACTCCTGGTGATGGGCGCCTATCGACATTCGCGCCTCCGAGAGTTCGTAATGGGTGGCGCGACGTACGCCGTCCTCGGGCACCCTCCTTGCTGGGTGATGATGTCGCACTGAGGTCCCCGTCGGTTGGAGGAATGCCTGAGCCGCTCCGGAGTTCTGTCAGGAAACCAGGCGCGCAAGCGCATCCAGCTTGACAAGTTGGATGCGGCGCGAACTCACCTGCTTGATCCAGCCGCTTCTTGCGAGTTGCTTCAAGGTTCGGGAGACGGTCTCGATAGTCAAACCAAGATGGTCCGCAATGTCCTGACGAGGCATTGGGAGATTGACGAGACCACCGGAAGCGGTGCGCTCGCTCATCTGGAGGAGGAACCAGGCGAGGCGCTCTTCTGCAGTCTTCGTGAGCAGGAATATCTGATCCTGGAGGTGCTTGGCTTCCTTGCTGGCTATCTTTAGCAGCTGCTGCGTTACGTCGCGGCGGCGACACGTCAGCTTTGCGATAGCGTGGCGGTTGGTCACCAAAATTTCCGTGTCGTTGACCGCGAAAGCGGAGGTCGCCTGCTCGCGATGCTCCTCCAAGCCGAAATAGTCGCCGGGCAGATAGAATTGGCAAACCTGACGTCGGCCATTGTTCAGAACTCTGGATGTTCGAACCGCCCCGCTGACAACCCGGTAGACGTATTCGGCCGGCTGGCCTTCGCCGAAGATCTCAGCGCCTCGTCGGTAATGGACCAACCGTCCCATTCTCGCGATCGGCTCATCGCTGTCCTTTGACTTCTTCGACTGTGCCCGAGGCAAGGAACAATCGTCATAACATTCGATCGAGCACCGCTCGGGAGAGGCCTTAAGCTTGGCTAACATCGAACTTTCCCCGAATGCTTTCGGCCAGGCTGCATCTGACAGTGATTTGTGGGGCCCGCGGCAGTCCCCACTGCATCCCGGCACGGCTGCCGCGATAGACCATCGAAGGCCGCGCCCCTAATTGATGCAGATCAAATTTTTCGCTCCAATCAGCGCATAAGGTGGTTGGGAAAGTGCTGAGCACCATTCCTTAGGCAAAGACAAGGCACCTCCGATGCACGAGAGATGGCGGTCGGCTGGCCTAATTCTCGTTTCCTTGCTGATGCTGACGGCGGGAAATGTCTCGGTCATAGCTGGTACTCACGACATCACCATCGAGCGCCATGTCGTGAACGTGACGGGCCGCGAACGCGTTGGCATGCTCATCAATGGGCAACTCCCGGGACCGGCGCTCCGGCTCCAGGAGGGAGAAGACGCGGTCATCAACGTCAGCAACAGGCTTGATGAGAACGTCTCGATTCACTGGCACGGACTGATCGTTCCGCCCGAGATGGATGGCGTACCTGGCATTTCACCGGGGTACGGCGACGGCATCAAACCCGGCGAAACGTTCACCTATCGTTTCAAGATCCGGCAAGCGGGTACATATTGGTTCCATAGCCATTCGTCCGGCGAGCAGGAACAGCTCGGGATGTACGCCCCGCTCATCGTGGAGCCGAGACAACGCGACCCGTTCAAATACGACCGCGACTACGTGATCATGTTGTCGGATTGGACGGACGAAGACCCCAAGGGCATCATCAGAAATCTCAAGAACGACAGCGGCTGGTACAATTACAACCGGCAAACGTTGGTCGGCCTGATCCGGGAGCTGAGCAACGCTCCCGATGAGAAGGCCCGAAAGGCGATCGTCAATGGTCGGGTAGCCTGGGGGCTGATGCGCATGGACCCGACGGACGTCGCGGACGTGGCCGGCTATACGTTCCTGGTGAATGGGCAATCGCCCGAGCGGAATTTTACCGCGCTGGCCCGGCCCGGCGAACGCGTCCGTCTGCGGTTCATCAACGCTTCCACGTCGACATATTTCGACGTCCGTATTCCCGGCCTCAAGATGACCGTCGTGCAGGCCGACGGGAACAACGTTTCGCCCGTGAGAGTCGACGAGTTCCGGATCGCCGTCGCGGAGACCTACGACGTCATCGTGCAGCCCACCGAAGATCGGGCCTACACCATTGTCGGAGAGCCCATGGACCGCACCGGCTTTGCGCGGGCGACCTTGGCACCGCGACCCGGCATGGTCGGAGAATTGCCGCCGCATCGGCTGCGGCCTCTCATGCAGATGTCCGACATGGCCATGAATCCCGGACCGAAGGGCGGCGACCGCGGAACTCTTCGCCCCGAACAGGACATGCCAGGTCATGTGGCTCCGGAAGATCCGGTGGCGATGGCGATCGGGGGAATGGGCGACATGAGCGGCATGTCCGGAGCCGGCCCTCAACGAGGGGCGCAGCCTGGCGGCGGGATGTCCGAGCGGCCGATGAACATGCCGAAGACGAGTACCGCCCGAAAGGACCAGAGGGAGAGGGCCAAGACCGGAAAGCCCCCTAAAGCCGCTCCGATGCCGGGAATGGACCACGGCGGCATGCCCGGGATGAACAGCCAAAACCAGATGCCCATGCCGAAGGAAAAAACGGCGGTGGATCATGGCGCGATGCCCGGCATGGCTCCGAAGCCCTCGTCAGGCCGCCAGAGCCGGACCGCGATGACACTCACGGACGGCGTGCAGCAAGGCCCGCAGGCGCACGTACTTAAGGGCGGCGAAGACATGCCGAACGTGGGCCCCTCGATGCAGCAGACGATGCCCGATCCGATCGCCAACGACACCGGCGCTCCCCTAGGGACCAGGGTCCTGTCGTATCGCGATCTGCGGCCGCTCAATCCCTATCCGTACAAGCAGTACGACCGCATCATCGAGATGCGCCTGACCGGAAACATGCAGCGGTACTTCTGGTCGATCAATGGACGCAAGTTCAGCGAAGCCGAGCCGATCGTCCTTCGCTTCGGCGAGCGCGCTCGATTCCGCATCATCAACGAAACGATGATGAATCATCCGATGCACATCCACGGGACGTGGATGTTGCCGGACGTCGGGAACGGCGCACTCAATCCAAAGAAGCACACGGTCAACATCAAGCCCGGTACGACGTTGGATGTCGATATCCCAGCGGATGCCGAGGGGCCATGGGCGTTTCACTGCCATCTGCTCTACCACATGGAGACCGGCATGATGCGTCAGGTCAACGTCGTCCGCCGAACCGCAGCGATGAAATAGGAGGGCGACATGAAACATTCGCTCGCCTTGTTGGCTGGCTTGGTTCTCGGTTCCGCTATTCTGGGTGACGCCGCCATGGCTCAAACCTGGCCGACCTTTGCTCAGGAAATACCGTATTCGGGATTGCGCAGCGCGCCCGCGACGAGCTTCCCCGATCAGGCGCTTTTCGGGGGCGTGCGCTTCGACAAGCTCGAATGGAACGGCTTGGGAGGGAACGACAGGGCGCGCTGGGACATGGAGGCGTTCGTCGGCAACGACTACGACAAGTTCTTCTTCAAGTCGGAGGGCGCCTTCGACGGCCGTACGCGAAGTTTCGAGGAGGCCCGATTCCAGGCGCTGTATTCGCGGATGATCAGCTATTTCTTCGACTTCCAGGTCGGCGTGCGTCACGACGTCTCGCCGAGACCCTCGCGTACCTACGCCGTCATCGGGATCGAGGGTTTGGCTCCAGGCTTCTTCGAGATCGATGCCGACGCGTATATCAGCCAAAAGGGGGAAATCTCCGGCTCATTCACCGGGTGGTACGATCTTCTGATCACCAACCGCCTCGTTCTGCAGCCGCGCGTCGATTTGCGGCTGCAGCTGCAATCCGTCCCGGAGCTTGAATTGGGGCGCGGCCTGACGGACTTCGAACTGGGCGCCCGGCTTCGCTACGAATTCACGCGGAATGTTGCTCCGTACATCGGCGTGAGCTGGGATCGCAAGGTGGGTGAAACCGCATCCATCGCACTACGCAATCAGAAGCAGCCGTCGAGCGTAAATTTCGTGGCCGGAGTCCGGCTGTTGTGGTGATCGAGGATAATGGAAGCCAGGAAAAATGAAGAGCCTGTTCGCGATTTCACTCCTGTTGCCGCTCATTCTGACGTCCGAGGGCGCCGAAGCCGGGGCTACGATTTCCGACAAAAGATACTGGCCGAGCGAAGTCGGGCCCGGCGCATACAGCCAGCCGGTGCCGCCGGCGCCGGCCCCCCAGCCGCCATACCAGGGAGATGGACGCGCGAAGCCTCGCCGCCGGTGAGCTAAAGCCCCAGGCAACCCGCGCGGTGCTGCTCGAGTCACCGGATGTCGATGAAAATTCGACCGGGCCTCATGACGCATGAACCATGCGGCGGATGGTTTTCGGAAAGCGGGTCACCAGGTAGGCGTACAGCGTATACTTGATGAGTTTCCCGGACCAGATCGCGACGACGACCTCCTGGATCGGGAGACGATAGAGGCCCGCCAGCGCGAGCATAGGCAGCTTGGGAATGGGAAGCGGTAGCGCCATGAGCCCGAACAATGCGAGCGATCCGTATCGAGAGATCCAGTCGGACGCCTGGGACCAGGCGCGCGTATTCGCCAATTCCGGATATCGTGCCGCCAACAAATTCCAACCCAGATGGTGGAAGGCAAAGTAGAGCCCGATCGCCGCGAGCGAACTTCCCGTCGCGGCACATGCTGCGACGCTCAGCCAGCGCCGTTTGTTGGTCAGCGTACCGACGACCACTAGCCATTCCACTGGCAAAGCGAGACTGATCGTAGCCAGGAACGAAAGAGCACCCAGAAGCGGCGCAAATTCGGGCCGCTCTCCCTGCCTCGCGACCGAGGCCAAGGCGCGCCTCGCCATCGCGTGCACGATCATTCCGTGTCCTATGCCCTTGAGGGACATTCTGGCGAGCGAGGAAAGACCGTCCCGCGCGCTCGTTTGTGTCCTCTCAAGTTAAAGACAATCGCGCGATGATTTTTGATGCAGATCAAGGAACTAGCCGGAGGTCGGGGTACGGCTGGTAGGACAACGGGGCTTCGCGTTTCTCGCGGCGGGTCACGCTGACGAACTCGCACATCCGGAGGTCAAGTGACGTCGAGACTGTCGTTCCTAGGGGGAGCCGGGACTGTCACGGGATCCAAATATCTCCTCGAAAATGCCGGTCACCGATTGTTGATCGATTGCGGCCTCTTTCAGGGCTTCAAGGAGTTGAGGCTTCGGAATTGGGAGCGTTTACCGGTCGACCCCCACCGCATCCATGCAGTTCTGCTGACGCATGCCCATCTCGATCACACCGGCTATCTGCCGCTGCTGGTCAAGCAGGGTTTCGGCGGGCCGGTCTACTGCTCTCCAGCAACCGCCGATCTGTGCGCGGTTTTGTTGCCGGACTCCGGATACCTGCAGGAAAAGGATGCGGAGTTTGCGAACCGACACGGATTTTCCAGACACAAACCGGCGCTACCGCTCTACACACTGAAAGACGCTTTGAGTTCTCTGCAACAGTTGAAGCCGGTCGCATTCGGGGAATGGCTAGATCTCCCCGGAAGCGGAGCCGCTTTGTTTCGACGAGCGGGTCATATCCTGGGCGCGGCTTCCATCCAGTTCGACTTAAACGGGCGAACCATCGTGTTCTCCGGTGATCTGGGCCGATACGGCGACGCGACCATGGTGAACCCCGTTTCGGTGGACAGCGCCGACTACCTCGTAGTGGAGTCGACCTACGGCAATCGCCGCCACGACGCGCGCGATCCCGAGGATGCCCTTGCGGAAGTCATCGGGCGCACGGTCGGACGGGGCGGAACGGTGATCATCCCGGCATTCGCCGTGGGGCGGGCACAGAGCCTCCTGTTTCATCTGCACCGCCTGAAGGCTTCCCGGCGCTTGCCGGACATCCCGATATTCCTCGACAGCCCGATGGCCGTCGATGCCAGCAAGATCTTCTGCCGGCATGCCGGCGATCACAGGCTTACGGAGCGCGAATGCCGCGATTCCTGCGCCGTCGCGCACTACGTGCAAAGCGTCGAAGAATCGAAAGCCCTGATGGCGAACTCCATGCCCAAGGTGATCATTTCCGCGAGCGGAATGGCGACCGGCGGCCGGGTCCTGCATCATCTGAAGAGCTACGCACCTGACGGCAGGAATACGATTCTATTCGCTGGCTTCCAGGCCGGAGGAACGAGGGGGGCTTCCATGGTGGCCGGCACCGACGGCATCAAGATACATGGCCAATACGTGCCGGTTCGTGCGGAGGTGGCGAACCTCGAGATGCTTTCGGCGCACGCCGACGCCGACGAGATCCTCCGATGGCTGAAGGACTTTAAGACCGCTCCACGCCGGACCTTTATCACCCACGGGGAGTCCAGCGCCTCCGACGCGTTGCGCAAGAGAATCGAAGAGGAACTGGGTTGGGCTTGCACGATACCGGATCAAGGCCAACAGGTAGACCTGGCATGAGCGAAGTTCCGCAAGTCGCGCCGGCGCCCGACCGGCACCAGCTGCGCGTGCGTCGCCTCGGCGTCGATACGCAATTCGAGCCGGTCGTCTTCATGCACAAGGAGTGCGCGGTCTGCCGGTCGGAGGGGTTTGTCGCGCACAATCGGCTTCTGCTGCGGGCGGGGGAGCGCCACGTCATCGCCACGCTGTATCAGGTCACGAACGATCTGATCGCTCACGACGAGGCCGCATTGTCGGAATCCACCTGGAGCCGGCTCGAGTTGAACGAAGGAGACACGATCGCGATCAGCCATCCGGATCCGCTGGAATCGCTGAGCCACATCAGAGGCCGGATCTACGGAAACGGGCTGAGCGAGGAGGCGCTGCTTTCCATCACCGCGGACATCGTCAACGGGAAGTATTCCGACATTCACCTTTCGTCGTTCATCACTGCATGTGCCGCGCGTCCTCTCGATCACGGCGAGGTTCTCGGACTGACCAAGGCGATGGTGGATGTGGGCGATCGGCTATCCTGGAACGCGGAGATCGTGCTCGACAAGCATTCCGTGGGTGGGCTCCCCGGAAACCGGACCACGCCGATCATCGTGCCGATCATCGCGGCCCTCGGGTTGACGATGCCGAAAACGTCGTCCCGCGCCATCACCTCGCCGGCCGGCACCGCCGACACCATGGAAACGATGGCGCCGGTGGACTTGGCCATTCCGGACATCCATCGCGTGGTCGAACGCGAGGGAGGATGCGTCGTCTGGGGCGGCGCGATAAGGCTCAGCCCCGCCGACGACATCCTGATCCGGATCGAGCGCGCCCTCGACCTGGACTCCGAAGGCCAGATGATCGCGTCCGTCCTGTCCAAGAAAATAGCCGCGGGCTCGACGCACCTCATTCTCGATATGCCGGTGGGCCCAACCGCCAAGGTCCGGAGCCGGGAAGCCGCCGAAGCCTTGTCGGCTGGCCTGGTCGGCGTCGCCGAGGCATTCGGGATCAAGGCGAGGGTGATCATCGGAGACGGCACCGAACCCATCGGCCGCGGCATAGGGCCTTCGCTGGAAGCCAACGATGTTCTCGCCGTTCTCCAGTGCCTGCCGGCAGCGCCCCGCGACCTCCGGAACCGGGCCGTCACGCTCGCCGGTGCGCTGATCGAATTGGGCGGTTTGGCCGAGCGCGGACGAGGAGCAATCCTGGCCGCTGAATCGCTCGACGATGGTCGTGCATGGACGAAATTTCAAAGGATCTGCGAGGCGCAGGGCGGCATGCGTACGCCTCCCGGCTCTAGCCATCGCAAGCCACTCGCTGCCGAACGAACCGGACGCGTGGACGTGATGGACAACCGCAAGATCGCCAAGCTCGCAAAGTTGGCGGGTGCCCCGGAAGCCAAGGCGGCGGGCGTCGAGCTTCACGTGAGGTCGGGCGACATCGTCTTGGCCGGGCAGCCTCTGTGCATGGTCCATGCCGAAGCGCGAGGCGAACTCGCGTACGCCATGGACTATGCCGCTGCGAACCCCGACATCATCACGGTCCACGAAGCATGACGCCAATTCTGCTTATTCCGATGCCAGGCAACGAGCGGTTGGCCGCGGGGCTTGCCGCGCAGCTCGATTGCGAAACGGGCGAATTGAACACCCGGCGATTTCCGGACGGGGAGACCTACCTCCGCTTCGCCACCGACCTCGACAAGCGATCCGTCGCGATCGTCTGCACCCTGGCGCACCCCGACGAAAAGATCCTTCCCCTCATCTTTGCCGCAGCGACCGCGCGCGAGCTTGGTGCGTCGAAGGTGGGGCTGGTCGCTCCGTACCTGGCCTATATGCGGCAGGATCGCCGCTTTAATCCCGGCGAGGCGGTGACGTCCCGGCAGATGGCGCATCTCATCTCCGAGGCATTCGACTGGATGGTGACCGTCGATCCGCATCTGCATCGGTACGGCGATCTGAGCGAGATCTATTCGATACCCACGCGCGTGGTTCATGCGGCATCGCTGATTTCGCGGTGGATCAGGGAGAATGTCGAGAAGCCGCTCATCATCGGCCCGGACAGCGAAAGCGAACAATGGGTGGCGGCGGTGGCAAGCGACGCCGAAGCGCCCTATTGCGTCTTGGAGAAGGTCCGGCATGGGGACCGCGACGTCCGCATCACGCTTGGAAACCTCGAAGCGTGGCGAGGGCGGGCGCCCGTGCTCGTCGACGACATCATTTCGAGCGGACGTACGATGATCGAGGCCGCACGGCTGCTCGCCGCGCAGGGCTGGCCGCCGCCGGTCTGCATCGCCGTCCACGGACTGTTCGCGGACCGCTCCGATGAGCTGCTCGTCGACGCCGGCGCCCGGGTCGTGACCACGAATAGCGTCGGTACCGGGGACAGCGAGATCGACGTCGGGCCCCTGCTTGGGGAGGCGATCGCGGCTCTCTCAGGCGTTCGGCCTGGCCAATAGCGCAGGACGCCGGCCGCACGGACCACGAACGACGGCTCTGCGCGCGGTCCGCAAGGTGCTGCCTCACATCCTTTTCATGGGTGCGCTGCCCGGCATCGGCACCATGCCCAGGACCATCTTGCGCTGTTCGGCGGTAAGTACGTTAGCGGCGTCGCCGACCGCGCGTATGAATGAGAATCTTGCGTCCGATTTGATCTTCTCGATTTCCCGCACCTTCGCTTCGACGGCGGCGGCGTCCGGTTGGTCCGCCGCCGTAAGCATCCAGAGCGCCTGTTCGGCTTCCTCGGACTTGCGCTGGGCGGCCGACTGGTCGATGAGCGAGCGCTGCTTGATGGCGTTCAACGCCGTCGATTGTTCGACCGTCAATCCGATCTTATCGGCGTAGTCGACGAAGAAGCCGCTGGCCCCGACATGGTAGAGGTGCGAGGCCCCTGGAAAACCGGGCAGGGCGGATGGCATGGCCATGGCGCCGCCCATCCCAGGTGCCTTCCCCATCGAGCCCATGCAGCACATGCCGCTCATGCCGCCGCCGCTCATGCTGCCTGTGCTGCTCATCGGGGCCGCTGGTTGGCCGGCGGGGGCACCGCCCATCTTGTCGTCATCCATCATCGCCAGCAACGCGCCCCGTTCCCGAGCTCCCGCAGCGCCCGCTGCGGCCTGCACGGTGTTGGACAACCCGGCTGGTGCCAGAACGAGAAGTGCGGTGGAGATGGTGGCAAGGCGGTGGAGCAGCGTCGTCTCGGCGGTCCGTTGCATGGCGAATCTCCCTTGAAGCCAAAGCATGATGGCGTAGGGCGGATCGCCTGCTTTGATTCAAGTCAAAAAATGGAAAGATCGGACGACCCGACGAGGAAGGAGCCTGGTGCAAGCCGACCTAGTTTGTCCGCAGAGCGACAATGTCGGCCCGCAAACCGGAGCAAGTGTGCCCGCAACGCGGTCTATATCGTGCGCCCCCGCCGGCGACGACGGAGCTTGTCTTTTCTGGATGGGCGTCGCACTCGCTCACGAAACACAGATGCGGATTCGGGTCAGGGCGACTAAGGCGGCCTTACCCGCAGCACTTGCCGTTCTGCTGGATCGGCGGACACGGCACCGTGCCGTAGGAGCAGAACACACAGCAGTCCCCCGCCTTGGGCTTGAGTCGGGTTCCACACCCGGCGCAATCATAGAAGAACTGGCAGGCGTCGGTCGGCATGGTCTCGGCGGATTGGTGCCCACAGGATGGACATCTCAAGATCGATTGAAGCTGCATCAGCGGGATGCTCGGACGACTTTGAGAAGCGGACGCTCCAGATAGCTCCACGCGGCTGCCGTGCCGACAAAAGCGGTTGCGACAGATAGCGCTACCGCCGTGCTAACTGCTCCGCGTTTACCAAAATAGACGCACCATGCCACAACAACCAGAACAGCGCTCGCGGCGAGCAAGGGTGTCCTGTAGTCGGCAATGACCTCAAGCGCCGAAAAGACGCTGGCCCCGGCACCAAGCCCAGCAAGCGCGAGCGGCAGGACGCAGCACGAAGCGGAGAGCACGGCGCCGACCCCGGTCAAAAGACCGGCCGCTGCAAGGATTCCTGAGAGTCGTTTGCGGATCATCGCTGGATCTTATCAGGCGTCAACGGTGAAGCCCATTCACAGTTTTGCGGGTTGGGCAGCCTGGAGCAATCAACAGCTTCACCGTATGAAACTTTAAGGTTTGAGCTCTAAGGCTGTCTGCCGACAGAGCGCTAGTCGGCCATCACCTTTGCCCTTCTGAGATAGTGCGTGAGCAATCTTGAGCCCCTCGCCGAGGGCCGCAGCGGCTTCGCTTTCCCATCGCGGTCCTTCAGTGATGCTTGAACCAGCCGACGCCCTTGATGTCATTCCACGAATCCGTCCGATGGCACAGGAAGCACTGGTTGACCTGTGCGTGCTCCTGACCGGTGATACCTTTGTCCATCATCTGGAAATGCATCATGTAGTGGCTTGGTGGCGCCTGATGGCATTGCGCGCAGTCCTTGGAAGCCGGGGAGGGGTGCAGGAAACCCGCAATTCGCCAACTAGCCGTCTCATGACAGTTGCCGCATTCCCGGCCGAACAGATCCCGATGCGGCTCGCGGTTGCTGTGACAGCTTGCGCAGTCCAGGCTGGTCTTTTCGGCCAACTGTGAAACCGGCAATCCGAGAAAACCCTTCAGGTCGTCGACCATCTCGCGGGGTACGCTCGGATGGCTCCGCTCGCCCGATTTCAGATGTGAACCAATTCTGAGTAGTGCGGCGTGGTCCATTTTGATCGGACGGACGGCGCCGGCGTGCTCCACATGACATCCGCGGCAGTCCTGAACGTCGGCGTGAAATGCGGTCGGTTGCTTGCCGAGGTCGGCAGCGGCGGTCGAATGGCAGCCGATGCAAGCGGCTGCCTCCACGCCCCGCGTCGGCGTGTGACAAGATTCGCAGTTTCCCGTCAGGAAGCGATGCTTTACGGAGAGGGGGCCGGGCAGGAAGAAGGCCTGCCAACCCGGCATCGACGCCGATCCAGATCGATAGAGAGAAGCTATGGTTGCCGCGCCGCCAACGACGGCGATCGTGATCAGCACGGCGTACCAGAGGCCGGCCTTCGTCACGATAGCCACCGCAGGCCGTAGTAGATTTCGCCGGCGACGTGAAGCGCCAGCAGCAGATACATCAGGATTGCCGTGGTCACATGGGCGACGATCCACGGCATGAACATTCGCTTCACCGCTTCACGGGATCCGATGGCGTATTCGAGATCGGCTATGCCCTCCACAAGTCTCAAGACGGGCACACCCTGCGGAGCCGAATCGCGCAGGGGCGGCCTCTCGTCGTCTGTCAATTGCCTGTCTGCAAGAGCGACCGCCGTCCGCTCATATGCGGTGCGCAAGATGGCCAGGCGGGATTGCTCCTCGCGCAGCTCGGTCGACGTCTGCGGCAGATAGTACCGGCCGACGAACCCCGTGACGATCACCAGGAGCATGCTGACGACGAGCGCGATGCCGAGCGGGCTCTGATACTTGTGTCCGGTGTGCAGGATGGCCAGGAATGCGCCGAAGACGCCGGCGTAGACGTGAAAGGCGAGTAGCGCCCGCATCGATGCAAGCCGCGCAACCAGTGATCGGAAGGACATGCTGTACTTGGCGACCGGGTAGACCAGCAAGGATAGCATTAGGGCAGCCGCAGCGGCGCCGAGCACAAACCCGGACAGGCTGCCGGCAAATCGCGGGGCGCTGTGGAGGACGAACGCAGGCACCAGAAAAAGAAGGGCGGTGAGGACCGCGCCAACGGTCAGGCGTTCGTTCTCGCTCATCTCAGGCCTCGACGACCAGATTGCCAATGGATTTTGCCTGGCAGGCTAGGATGATGCCATCCGCCTTGTCCTCCGGCGTCAAGGCCTCCTCCACCTCCATGGTCACAGTGCCTTCGAGAAGCCTAGTCTTGCAAACGCCGCAGACCCCGACACGACAGGAATAGTCGATCGGAACGCCAACGGATTCGGCGACCTCGAGCACGCTCTTGTCTGGCGGCAGCGGCGCGACCTTGTCCGATTTCGAAAACCGGAGCGAGGCGGTGGCCGGACCGATTGCAGACGCATCGAGGGCCGGTGTCCCCGCCGCCGCAGTAGCGCCGGCGACCGGCCGGATCTCGGAGACCTCCGTGAAGCCTGGAGGCGGTACCGCGCCCAATGCGGGACCAAAGGCTTCCGTCTTGACCTGCTCCGATGGCACCCCGAGATCAGCCAGAAGCTTCTTCATTGCCTGCATCATGCCGGGCGGACCGCACAAATGAACTCGACGCTTGGCAATGTCGGGCACCGACTGGAGCAGAAATTCTTTGTTGATCGGACCTTCGGCCCCCATCCAGGAGGTGCCGGCACTGCGCGCCATCGTCGCGGCGACGTGCAGATTGTGCATCTTGCGCTGACGATGTTCGAGTTCGTCGCGGAAGATGAACTCCTCAGTCGATTTTGCTCCATAGACGAGATAGATCTCGCCTTTCCAACAGGTGTCCGCCAGGTAACGGATCGCGGCCATCAGCGGCGTAATGCCCACGCCTCCGCCGATAAGCACGACGCTTTCCGATTCCGCGCCGCTGAAAGTGAAGATGCCCGAAGGCGCTATCACGTCGATCAGGTCTCCTTCGGAGACATGGTCGTGCATGAATTCCGAGAAGACGCCCTTGTCTTCACGCTTGATCGTGGTCTCGACGTAAGCGGTTTGAGCGGCGGAGGAGGCGATGGTGTAGGACCGCCTGACGCGCTTGCCTTCGATCTCGGCCGAATACGTCAAGAACTGACCCGGGACGAAGGAAAATGGAATCGGGCCTCCTTGGGGGTCCCTCAGCCGAAAGGTCTTCACCAAAGGGGTTTCGCGGAATATGGCGGCGACCGTCAGTTGGCCCTTCCATAGCCCGGTGCGAGGTGAGCCGACGGGCGCCGTCGCGGTCGATGATGCCGGGCCGGTCCCCGCAGCGCCGGGGACGGCCGTCGAGCGAGAGCCCGTCGCGGCGGATGCCGGTGCCCTGGGCGCCGGCGTGGCCGGCGGCGGCGGGGTGCTCGTCAACCGATCGATCAAGGCGTTCGCCCGGCGCATTCGGGAAACATAGATCGCCAGCATGGCCACCGCGAACGCCGTCACCAGCGCCATCGTGACCAGGTGAAACCAAGATAGACCGAGGGGGCCGACGGGGTCCTGCATCGTCGTATCCGGCGCCAGGTTCATCTCTCCCTTGAACCAATCCAGCGCGATTTGCCGCGGCGGCTTTCCCTCGGCGAGCGATCGAAGGATCGTGTTGCCGCTCTTCACCTGAGCCAGCGCGTCTCGCATGCGCGAGGTAGCCTGTTCGGCACCTGCGCTGTCTCCTGCGGCGTTCGCATGGCGAAGCGCGGCTTCAGCACCGGCTATCTCCTCGGTCCCCGCGCTGATCCATGCGCGCGCCTGTGCTTCGATGCGTTGGCGCTGTTCCGGAGAGAGGTTCGGCATCGCCATCAGCGACGCGTAGAATTCCTTGCGTGAGGCGCCCATGCATCCCGCACCCATGCACCCGCCCATCATTCCGCCCATGGCGTTACCCGCGCCGGGGGCACCCGCGCCCATTCCCGGCATCGACTGAGCCGGGCTCGGGCTGCCTACAGGTGAATTGCTCTGCGGCGTCGGCGGTGTGGCTGGCGGCGACACCGCAGGTGCGTCGGGAGTGCTCGCCCCGCCCTTGGGGTGGTGCTCAGAATGCCCATCGAGGCCCTGCGCTATGACCGCTCTGTGTAAATCATCGTTAAGGGGGCTGCCTGTTACGATCCAGCGCGATGGGAGGCTCGACGCCGCCGAAGTAATATCCGGAGCGCTGTTGCCAGTTCGGTGGAGATGACCGAGGGCCGGTTGGGCCCATGCGATTAGGAGGCCCGCCGCCAATAAGATGCGCGCCACTTGCGCTGGCATGGACTGCACCCGCCGCTTCTATCAGAACGTTGCGATCAGCGGCAGCAGGATCGTATCGGCGGTCTGTTTTTGAGCTTCATTCAGCGTCAGATAAAGCTTGGTAAATGCCGTTCGGGCCGACTTCACCGCCTCGAGGCGTTCGGCCAGGTGGCGCTCATAATGCTCGAGCCGGTCTGCGGAATTCACCTTATCATCCATGACGAGGAGCTTGCGGGCATCGACCAGATGCTGCCGTCCCGACCGCAGAGAGTCGGCCAAAGCATTCCAGTCGGCGAGCTGTTTCTCGGTGATCTGCAACTCCGCCTTCAGGAAGGCGATCCTTCCCTCGATGCGCTCCGTGACATCCGTTGTACCGGAGGCGGCGCCCATCCCCGGCATCGAGCCCATATGGCTCCGCATCATCTTCTCCATCATCGTCATCATGCCGTTCTGAGGCGGACACATCGGTCCGTCGCACTTCTCCGGCATTTGCGCAGGTGATTTCATGCGATCGTCCATCATCATACGGTCCTTGCCGTCCTTCTGAGGCTGGCCACCTGGCATGCTCATGCCGCCGGGCTTCCCCATCGGATCCGGCTGCATCGGCTTCATATCGTCCATCGCAAGAAGAAGGCCGCGGGACGCCCGGTCGTTCGCCGAATTGGCAGCATGTGGTGCGGTAAGGATCGCGAGCGCAGATGCTACGCCCAGCAGGGTGCGAAAGGTGCTCATGTCGGTTCTCCAAGCATGCCACGCATTTGAGGGCGGCACGTACGCGAACCTTAGCCCGGCGGATCGTCGGGCTATTTGACGTGGGTCAAAAATCCGGACCGGACGGTAGGGTATCGTCGCTGCACTACAGAGGCCGGCACGATCATGTCCATGAGCTGCGGGCGATCCAGGGACCGTAACGCCGGTACGACACCTCGCGCCGACAATCCACAACAGGTTTGATCCCATGTCCAACCGCTCGGAAGCGCGCTACACCGCGCGCGCCATCGCCTCGCGGTCTTTGCCCGACGCCATGGAGAATTCGGCGGCGCGCACCGATCAAGATCTGACTTTATTGACGAACGAAATCCACGATGAAGCCTGGGTGGCGGCGTTCGACCACGGTATCGACCAATTGATGCTAGGTTTTTCGAACTACGATGCCCATGGATCGGATCATCGGCTGATTAGGGCAGCGCTTGTGGCGGACATGGATGGTCAGGTCCTTCTTGATACGATCGGCCGCGAATTTACGCACCGGCTGAGGCGGGAGATCGAACGTGGCGCCGGTATCGAGCTCGACCTGCGATATTCCGAGATGGACCTGTCGAGGGCGGGTGCCATGCATTTCTTGAGTTTGACCATGGGACGTGGAGACGCCGCGGCGATTTACGATTGGAGCATGCGGCAAACGGCCAGGCCCAGTTCAATCAAACCGTCGGGGCCATGGCAGTGGGGATTGTGGTTGGACAGGATCGTCCGATCGATCGGTCGAACAGAAGGAAGCGGAAGTGGTATATACGCAAGCCTGTTTCGAGACATGTGCTTTGACGGCTTCATCCTAAAGGCGATGGTTCTGGCATTGAAGCATCCCACCGTGTTCGGTCGGGAATTGGGCTTTCAGGACTGCACTATGCACTAAGGGCAATCGTCGTCCCTTTCGAAAGCGGCACTGGGGATCCACGGCAGCCAAGCTCTTGGCCGAATGAGGACCATGGCCTGAATTGCTGAGGTCCACCACGAGTTGGCGGGGTCACTGTCGACTGGCAGTCACAAGCCGCCATCTTTCGGGTCGGTCGCGTCGGCGCGTTCGCGCCGCCAAGGCAGCCGGCCGTCGATTTCGATCTGAAGCGAAAAGCTCAGGAATGTGCGTATCACGATAATCAAGCCGAGAACCGCGAGCCGATCGAGGGTCGGCACGATGGCGACCATGCCGATGATGTCAGCTGCGATCAAGAACTCGAGTCCGAGCAGAATCCCGCGACCCAGATTCGCCCGATAGGACCGGAAAGCGTCCTGCCATTCGCCCCGATACATCTGCTGCACGGACCACACGCTCGCGGCAATCACACCGCCGATGATCACCGCGACACCGAGGACCTCCACGATCGAGGCGATCCAGTGCAGCGTATGCAGCACGATCGCCTTCGCCTCCATGCTGAGGACGAGCTCAGAAGTCAGCATTTCGACTCCTTGTCACTTGCGGGCTTTCCGCGGCCATGGCCGGGCGGAGACCCTGCCGCAGCGCCCGTCGGCGGCATAGGCCTTTGCGGCGTCGCGATCGCGAGCCGATCGATTTTCTTCGACCAGGAGCGATAGTAGGCAACACCGGTCATGATGGACAAGCCGGCGGCACCGACCAGCATCTGGACAGGGAACGAGCTCGATGTGGTGTCCAACACGAAGTGGGCAACGAAGGAAAGAAAAACCCCGACGCAGAATACCTCAAGCGATTGTTGGCCGCACTTGATGACAGGACGGAATATCGGCCAACCAAGACCCGGCCAGTCGAACGGGATGAACCTCACGACGAGAAGCGCCAACGCGAGAAGGTGCAGCACCCGATAGGGGGCAAGATTGGTCTTGTCGTTGGGCCGGACGGACTGCGTCAGTTCGCTCACGAGCGGAACGTCCAACTCGGGAATGAGCTGGGCGAGCGTCGCCACCAGTGCGAACAGCAGAAAAGCGACGCTGAGGACCAAGGGGATCCGGGCAGTCACGATGGGACGGACCGTTTGGGCTCCCCCAGCCGCGAGCCAGCCGCCCAGCACGAACAGCAGCTGCCACGTGAACGGATTGAAGAACCAGACGCCGGATGGATAGGAGGGCAGATTCCACTGAAAATGCCTGGCGGCGAAATAGAGCAGCAGCGATCCGCCGAGTACCCAGTCGCGGTGCCGCAACATGAGCCACAGGACCGGGGGAAAAGCCCCCATCAAGACGATGTACAGTGGAAGCACGTCGAGATTGAGCGGCTTGAACTTCAGAAGGAGCCCTTCGGCGAGCGTCTCCACCGGGAATTCCATCAAGCGGGCAACGTTGAACTGGTCCATCAGGTGCGGGATGTCGAAACGATGCGCCAAGTAATGGACCGACGTGAGATAGAATATGAACAGAAGCACATGGGCGACGTAGAGCTGCCAGACGCGTCTGAGTAGTCGCGTAGCGCCGATCAAGAAGCCGCGCTGAACCATCATCCTGCCGAAAACCAGAGTGGCAGTGTAGCCCGAAATGAATACGAACAGATCGGCCCCGTCGCTGAATCCGTAGTTACGCGAAGTCAACCATGCCAGCGCCGTGCCCGGGATGTGGCCGAAGAAGATGGCCCAGTTCGCCAATCCGCGAAAGAGATCGAGCCGCAAATCTCGCTCGAGCGACGGAACGAACAGCGTCATCGATTGCAATTCCGGGCGTGCTGGTGAGGCCAACCTATTTCACCGAAAACTCGCTCAGTTTTGATCCACATCAAAAATTCTGCATTCGTCCTAACCTGCCTCAAGGAAGTACCCCAGCCCCGCTTCCGTTCGGAATACAAGCCCTTGATCCGGCGCCAGTCCGCCCGGCGATTGCGGCTCATGCATTCGGCTTCTCGATGAGGGATCGAATATCCTCGACGCGCCATGCGGTAATGCGCGGTCCCAGCTTCACCGGCTCGGGGTAACGGCCTTTTTCACTCAGGCCCACCTAGTGGATTTGCTGACGGGGATTGGTCCTCGCGACGCGAGAACGCCGGGAAGTCTCGCAAAAAGGGGGTGGTGGTTTCGTCGTTGTCCATGTTTGAGCGTCCCCGTTTTGACGATGCGGAGAAGTCCTAGACGGTGCGTTTATCCTCTTGGCCGACGACTAGCAACAAGCCGAATGCGGTGATTCCGCAGCTGCAAGAGCCGCCAGTTCAGGGAACTCGCAAGCTCTTGTCGCATCTCTGGCGGAGCCGGAATTGCGTCCGAAGTTGAGCAAGGCTGGAAACACGATCGAACGCGCTATAAAAAGCATCGAAGGAGGGCATCGGGCGGCCCCTCTATGCTGCCCGAGACTGCCCCTCTAATTCAATGATGATGGTGCTGGCGCCGATGACAATGGTATGGACGGCGAGGCGCGCCATCACCTCCATCAGCGCTCTACGACCCGTCCTTACGCAGTACGATCACCGGCATCTGTCCATAGCGGCCGCAATAGGAAGGCGCAATCCTCTGCAGCGCGAACACCCCGGCAAGAAATAATCGTCCTCGCCAATCGTCGCTGACATAGTGTCGCATAAACGTATTACCAACAACTCGAAATGGCTCGATCTCGTAACGAAAAGGCCAAGGCTGCGTCTCGAACCATCGTAGCGACTGCACAAAATGGTTTGGTGCAGCGGACTTCGACGTCGGCGCGCTTACTTCGTTGTAGTCTTCCTTTGAAAAAAATCGCGCCAAGCGTTCTAACCGCCATTGTAGAGGCGTATCTCGCCACCAATAGATGATCACGGCAACGCCACCGGGCTTCAGCACTCGCCAAAGTTCGTTGAAAACAGAGGCCTGCTGTTCGGCCGGGACTTGATAAATCACATGATTGCAGGTTACGGCATCGATAGTGTTCGACTGGATCGGAAGGTTGGTCAGGTCCGCTTGTAGAAAAACCCCCCGATCCCCTACCTTTTCGCGCGCTACCGCGAGTGCTCCTGCCGAGAGGTCAACGCAGACTCTTCGTTCAAAGCGAGAGCCGAACTCAAGAAGTTCGTCGTGTGCTATGGGGCCGCTGCCTGCATCGAGCAGATAGCGTCCACCTCGCTCAAAGTGTTTGTTGAGTCGGCGAAGGCATTTGCGTGAGAATGAAATTGGCACCTCGCGCGTGTCAACGAACGCCTTTGTGTCACCAAACGTACCCTCAGAGTCGCGCTCCCATCCTTCGCCTTCGTAGAAAGTGCGCGTAGCGCTCGCATCGCTCCCGTTAGGCTGCTCAGTCAAGAAGCGAGCGATGCCGCCAATAAGAGGATATGCCGCACTCCCGTCGGCGCTCGTAAGTTGCGCACCGTCCAGTTTCAACGAGCCAAGTGTTCGTGGACACCGTAAAATTTCGATGGGAATAGACAATGGATAACCGGACAAAATAAGGAGGCGTGCCTAGCACATTGGAAGTTCTCACTTATTCTGTTAGGCGTAAAGCAGAAAAAAGGGCTTCCGATCGGGAAAGGCCTGCAAGCGTTCAGCGGCTGCGGAAGCGCTAGAGCTTCGTCACCCGAAGACGCAGCGCGTTGCCAACAACGCTTACCGACGACAGTGCCATCGCCGCGGCGGCGATGATGGGCGAGAGCAGTATCCCGAACGTCGGATAGAGAACGCCGGCCGCGATCGGGACGCCGGCGGCGTTGTAGATGAACGCGAAGAACAGATTCTGCCGGATGTTGCTCATGGTGGCCTCCGACAGCTTGCGGGCGCGGACGATGCCGCCCAGATCGCCCTTCAGCAGGGTGACGCCCGCGCTCTCCATCGCGACGTCGGTCCCCGTGCCCATTGCGATACCGACCTCGGCGGCGGCGAGGGCCGGCGCGTCGTTGACGCCATCGCCGGCCATCGCGACGATCCGGCCCGCCTTCTGCAGCCTGGCGACCACGGCGCTCTTCTGGTCCGGAAGAACTTCGGCCTCGACGTCCTCGATCCCGAGCTGCCGCGCGACGGCCTTGGCAGTGGTCCGATTGTCGCCGGTCAGCATGATGACCTTGACGCCTTCCGCCTTCAGATCCTGCAGCGCCGCCGGCGTCGACGCCTTGACCGGGTCGGCGATTGCGAACAGCCCGGCCAGCTTGCCGTCGACCGCCATGTTGATCACGGTGGCGCCGTCACCCCGCATGCGTTCGCCGTCCGCTTCCAGCGACTGTGTCGCGACGCCCAAGGACGCGAGGAAATTCGCATTGCCGAGCAGGATGGATTTGCCGTCGACCTTGCCTACCGCGCCCTTGCCGGTTGGAGAGTCGAAGTCCTCGACCTTGCCCAGGACCAACTGGCGGTCATTGGCGGAGCGGACGATGGCATCGGCGAGGGGGTGCTCGCTGGCCCGTTCGACGGTGGCCGCGAGACGCAGGAGTTCGTTCTCATCATGACCCGGCGCGGGGACGATCGAGACCACCTTCGGCTTGCCCTCGGTGAGGGTGCCCGTCTTGTCGACCACCAGCGTGTCGATCTTTTCCATCCGTTCCAGCGCCTCGGCGTTCTTGATCAGCACGCCGGCCTGGGCGCCGCGGCCGACGCCGACCATGATCGACATCGGGGTGGCGAGCCCGAGCGCGCAGGGGCAGGCGATGATCAGGACGCTGACTGCAGCGACCAGCCCGAACGCCATCCGCGGCTCGGGTCCGAAGTACGCCCAGGCGCCGAAGGCGACGAGCGCCACGACGATGACCGCCGGAACGAACCAGCCGGCGACCTGGTCGGCGAGCCGCTGGATCGGCGCGCGCGATCGCTGCGCTTCGGCGACCATCTTGACGATCTGGGATAGCATGGTGTCGCGGCCGACCTTGTCGGCGCGCATGACGAAGCCGCCCGACTGGTTGAGGGTGCCGGCGATCACCTTGCCCCCGACATCCTTGGTGACGGGCATGGATTCGCCCGTCACCAGCGACTCGTCCAGCGACGAACGGCCTTCGAGAATGACGCCGTCGACCGGCACCTTTTCGCCGGGCCTCACCCGCAAGCGGTCGCCGACGGCGAGGCTCTCGATCTGGACTTCATGGTCGGAGCCGTCGTCGCCAATGCGGCGGGCGGTTTTCGGCGCCAGCTCGAGAAGGGCCTTGATCGCTCCGGAGGTGGCTTCCCGCGCCCGGAGCTCCAGCACTTGGCCGAGTAGAACGAGTACCGTGATCACGGCAGCCGCCTCGAAGTACACGGCGACCGCGCCCCCATGGCCCCGGAAGGTCGCCGGGAAGATGTCCGGCGCGACGGTGCCTATCAGGCTGTAGACGTAGGCCACGCCGGTGCCCATTGCGATCAGCGTGAACATGTTCAGATTGCGCGTCACCAGCGATTGCCAACCACGCACGAAGAAGGGCCAGCCAGCCCACAGCACGACCGGGGTGGAAAACACAAGCTGGATCCAGTTCGACAGCGTCTGGTCGACCCAGGCGTGAGAGCCTACCAGATGGCCGCCCATCTCCAGCACGACCGGCGGAATCGAAAGCGCCAGGCCGATCCAGAAGCGGCGTGTCATGTCGGCAAGTTCGGGATTGGGCGGCGCATCGAGGCTCGCGACCTCGGGCTCCAGCGCCATGCCGCAGATCGGACAGCTGCCGGGACCGGCCTGGCGGATCTGCGGATGCATCGGGCAGGTGTAGATCGTACCGGCCGGCACTTCGGCAGGCCGCTTCTCGTTCTTGTTGCCGAGATACTGCTCCGGAGCGGCCTCGAATTTCGAGCGGCATCCCGCCGAGCAGAAATGATAGGTTTCCTCGCGATATTTCAGAGAGTGCTTGGAGGTCGCCGGATCGACATCCATCCCGCAGACCGGGTCGCGAACGGTCGTTGCGGCGCGATGCTCATGATGAGCATGGCCGCCGTGGCCGCTATGATCATGTCCACCGCCGCAGCACCCGCCCGCTGCCTTGGGGGGCGGACCACTCGCAGCGACTCCTAGGGCGGGAGCCTTCGATGAACAGCCGCAGCCGCCGGAGGACGCCTTGTTGCTATCACTGCTCATTTTGCTCTCCATCAGCGCTTGAACCTGGTACCCGCAGGGGGTATATAGGGCGGATGCAAAAAGCCATCAAGGATTCGTGCAAAAAAAGGCTCGGGCGGATCGAAGGACAAGTCCGTGGCCTCGCGAAGATGGTCGACGAGGACCGCTACTGCATCGACATCGTGACGCAAATCTCTGCCGTCCGCGCCGCCTTGCGGCGCGTTGAAGAGGAGATCCTCAAGGACCACGTCGCCCATTGCGTCGAACATGCGATCGCAAGCGGCGACAAGAGCGACCAGCGCAGGAAGATCGCTGAACTTATGGCCGTCGTTGGACGGGCGGATAGATGAGTTGGAACTTTCCCATTAACGGAAGGTTCCACCTTGGCTTAGGCGCGGTTTGCGTCTAGGTTTCACGAATCCCCGCCCAACGGCGGCAAGGAAGCCGAACGTTTAATGCTGAGCCGACTAACCAGAACCAGAAGATTGACGGCAGGGCGGTTGCTCGCGCTGGTCTATATGTTCTGCGTTCTGGCGCCGGCGATGTCGTTCGCCTTTGCGGATGGCTCCCGCGCCGCGCCGTGCCTGACCGAAAACGAGCACGGCATGGGCATCGTGCACGTGCACGAACACGGTGTCGTCGCGCAGCACGTCCATGCAGACGGCCGCTCACACGACCATTCCTCAATGGCCGTCGCTTCGGCGCTCGATGACGTTGCCGCTGCGGCAGCTGATCCAGATACATTGCCGCTCGACCACCACAAGTCCTCCGGCGGGCAGTGCTGCGGCATGGTGTGCGTGAGCGCATTGCCGGCCACCGTGACCGAGTTCGTTCGGCCGATCGCGCCGCGGTCCATCTGCCTTTCGACCGACTACCGGGCGGTGGCCGACAACGCGCCGCCGCAACGCTATCGTCCCCCCATCGCCTGATCTGACCGTCTAGACGCGGTGCCGCGCCCGTCGAGGGTTAGCGCGCCTGTGGTCCATCGTCAGTTCAGGGGAAAGACATGCGTACGCAGTTTGGGGCGAAATTCGCCGCCGTTAGATCGGTGGCGGGGAGACAATTCAATTTCAAATCGGGTGTTCTTGCGCTGGCCTCCGCGGCGGCCTTTGCGCTGGGCGGCTGCACGCCCGTGACGGTGCCGCTCGCGGGCGCCGATCCGGCGGACCCCAACGTAAAAGTCGCTGGCGTCGGATACCGGTCCACCGTCGCTCCATACACCCGGCTCCGCCCCGTCGCACCGGCCGGCTGGAGGGAACAGAATCAAAGCGTCGCTCCGACGCCGAAGCCGAGCAATTAGGGGGCGGCGATGAACCGAATTTTTTGGCCCCTCGTGCTGCAATCGATTCATTCCCGGTCCCGGGCTCGGCGTCTGGCAGCGTTTTTCGCGGCAATCCTTCTGTCCGGATGTGCGTCCTTTTCGCCCGATCGGGGGATGGGCGTCGTTGCCGATGTTGCGGATCAGACCATCAACAAGGACGTAATATCGATCCGAACCGAGAGCGATGCCGCACACGCACAGGACGTCGTGCGAGGATTGCTGCGTCGAAGCCTGACGGTCGACAGTGCCGTTCAGGTCGCGCTTCTCAACAACCGAGGGCTTCAGGCGGCCTATAACGAGCTCGCGCTGGCCGAAACCGATCTGATAGCGGACAGTCTTCCGCCCAATCCGACGTTCTCGATTTCGCGCATCGCCGGCAACGGAGCCTTGGAAGTCGAACGACAGATCGTCGGCGACATCCTTGCGCTGGCGACCCTTCCGTTCCGTTCGGACATCGCGCGCGAACGCTTCCGAAAGGCGCAGCTTCGCGCCGCCGAGGAGACGCTGAGGCTCGCTGCCGAGGTCCGGAGGGCTTACTACCGCGCGCTCGCGGCCAATGAGCTGGTCGTACTATTCACTGACGCGAAGTCGACAGCGGAATCCACCGCTCAGCTTGCGGAGAAGCTTGGCCGGACTGGTTCGTTGAACAAGCTCGACCAGGCCCGCGAACAGGCCTTCTACGCCGAAACCACCGCCGATCTGGCCTCCCTGCGGCAGGAGGCGACGAGTTCGCGCGAGCGTCTGGTTAGGCTTCTGGGGCTTTGGGATGGCGACCTCGGCATCCGGCTGCCGCAGCGGCTGCCGGCTTTGCCCAATCGTCCGCGCTCGCTACCGGGAATCGAGGTCGATGCGGTGGGGCACCGCCTGGATCTGCAGATGGCGCGCCTCGAACTGCTGGCGCTCGCGAAGGCGATGCAGCTCACGCAGGCGAGCCGCTTCGTGACACTGCTCGACGTGGCGGGCATCGACAGAAAAACACGCGATCCGGAGGGGCCTCCATTCAAGGAGCGCGGCTTCGACATCCAGTTCCAGATCCCGATCTTCGATGGAGGTGAGGTACGTGTCCGTCAAGCCACCGAGACCTACAACCAGGCGTTCAATCTTCTGACCGAGAAGGCCGTCAACGTCCGCTCGGAAGCACGGGATGCCTACCGCGTCTACCGCTCGACCTACGACATTGCGGGCCACTACCAACGAGAGGTTCTGCCGCTTCGACAGATCATCTCCGAGGAGATGCAGCTTCGCTTCTCCAGCATGCAGGTCGACGTGTTTGCGCTGCTGACCGAAGCGCGGCAGCGGCTTGCGGTTCTGCGTGCCGCTATCGAGGCGAAGCGCGAATTTTGGCTGGCGCAGTCCGAATTGCAGACCGCTGTGAACGGCGGTGGCCGACGCTCCGGCGACGAACAGCCTTCAGGTTCACGATCCACGACCACGGCCCAAGCCGGCGGGGCGCATTAAAGGAGACGAAGATGCTATCGCGAAGAGGATTTATCGGGACGGCGGCCTTGGTGAGCGCAAGCGCCGTAAGCGGCCGGGTGCAGGCCGCCGCTATTCCCGAGGCGCCGATCATGGAGAAGGCGGTGATGCAGCCGCCGCTCCATCCGACGTCGGGTCCGGACTACCGGCCGGTCGTCACATTGAACGGATGGTCGCTGCCGTGGCGGATGAACGGCGACTGGAAGGAATTCCATCTCGTCGCAGAGCCGGTCGTACGTGAATTTTCCCCAGGGATGAAGGTGAACCTATGGGGATATAACGGTCAATCGCCAGGCCCAACGATAGAGGCTGTCGAAGGCGACAAGCTGCGCATTTTCGTCACGAACAAACTGCCCGAGCAGACGACGGTCCATTGGCACGGTGTGCTGTTGCCCAACGGCATGGACGGCGTCGGTGGACTCAACCAACCCCACATTCCACCGGGCAAAACCTTCGTCTACGAATTTCAGATGAAGCACAGCGGGACGTTTATGTATCATCCGCACTCGGACGAAATGGTCCAGATGGCAATGGGCATGATGGGAATGATCGTCGTGCATCCGCGCGATCCCAACTTCCGCCCTGTCGATCGAGACTTCGTCTTCATCATGAGCACCTATCTGATCGACCCGGGCACTTACCTGCCAAAAGTGACCGAAATGACCGACTTCAACATGTGGACTTGGAACAGTCGCGTGTTTCCGGGCATTGATCCGCTCGCGGTGCGGCTAAACGACAAAGTGCGAGTGCGCATCGGTAACCTCACCATGACGAACCACCCCATCCACCTTCACGGGCATAGCTTCTCTGTGAGCTGTACCGACGGAGGCTGGGTACCAGAAAGCGCGCAATGGCCGGAAACGACGATCGATGTACCGGTCGGTGCCATCCGCGCGTTCGATGTCGTCGCTGACAATCCTGGCGACTGGGCATTCCACTGTCACAAGTCGCACCACACCATGAATGCAATGGGGCACGACGTGCGCAATTTCATCGGCGTGTCGAAGAAGGATCTTGCGAAAGCCGTCGGGAAGCTCGCGCCCGACGCGATGGTGATGGGATCGACTGGCATGGCGATGGGGGAGATGGAAATGCCCGCACCGGACAACACGTTGCCCATGATGACCGGGTCCGGCCAATTCGGTCCGATCGAGATGGGTGGCATGTTCACAGTCATGAAGATCCGAGAAGGGTTGGCGCGAGACGACTACAAGGATCCGGGCCCCTACAAATATCCTGCCGGGACCGTCGCCTTTGAAGTCGACGCTCCTTCTGAGCAACCCATGCGCAAGGACAAACCGGCGGGTGCGCCGAAGGACGGCGACATGAAGGCAATGAAAGGCATGAAGGGAATGAAGGGAATGAAAGGCATGTAGTGTTCAGGAAACGACGGCCGCTTCAACCAACACAGAGGAACAAGACAATGAAACACGCCACGATCTTTCTGATCGCGCTCGCTGCGGTGACGTCGATCTCCGCCATCGCGTGGGCAGGCGAGGGTCCTAAGGGCCACAGCCACGACGATTCTTTTGCGGCCGGCGAGCCCGGCGATCCCAAGAAGCCGGCGCGCATCGTGCAGGTCACGATGGGCGAAATGGACGGAAAGATGATGTTCATGCCGCTGAAAATCGATGTGAAGAAGGGCGAACAGATCAAGTTCGTCCTACGCAACAACGGTGAACTTGAGCACGAATTCGTGCTTGCCACGACCGGCGAGAACCTCAAGCACGCCGAGGCCATGAAGAAGAACCCCGACATGGAGCACGACGATCCGAACGCAAAGCGACTCGCGCCGAAAAAGGCGGATGAGATCGTCTGGAAGTTCACCAAAACCGGCCAATTCGAGTATGCGTGCCTGATTCCGGGGCATCGGGAGTCCGGCATGATCGGCACCGTGACCGTGAAGTAATCCCACGTAACCTAACCTCCATAGAAACAAGGATTCATATGAGAAATCTGAAGATCGCCGTCGTATTTGCCTCGATCCTGACCTCCGCGGCTGCATTCGCGCAGGGCGCCATGGTCCAGGGCGAAGTCAAAAAGATCGATGCCGCCGCCGGAAAAATCACGCTCAAGCACGGACCGATCAAGAACCTCGAGATGGATGCAATGACGATGGTCCTGCGCGTCAACGATCCAGGCATGCTCAAGAACTTGAAGGTGGGCGACAAGGTCAAGTTCGAGGCCGAGCGCGCGTCGGAGGGAGTGACCATCACGAAGATGCAAAAGTCGAAGTGACCGGAGGTTTTCGAATTTCGCTAACGGGGAGCGAATCAAGGTGGGCGAACATCGATGGGTTAATGCAGATCAAACCGAGCGAAGGAAATTCAAGATGAAGGCAAACAAGTTCGCAATTACCGCTCTCGCGCTGTTACTCGCGTGGCCGTCCTCTGGCGCATTGGCGCAGGCAGCGATGGCTAACGGCGAAGTCAAGAAGATCGACGAAGCCGCCGGGAAAATCACCCTCAAGCATGGTCCCATCAAGAACCTCGATATGAACGAGGACGGAATGACGATGGTGTTCCGCGTCCAGGATCCTTCGATGCTTAAGCAGGTGAAGGTGGGCGACAAGGTCCAGTTCGAGGCCGAGCGGGCCACCGCCGGCATCACGATCACGAAGATGCAGAAGGGAAAATAAGGGCCGAAGCATCCGGCGTCGTGACGCAACCTTTTCGCATGGCGCCGGAGTTCGGGTCGAGTTTGGAGAAACAGATGGAGGTCTTGTTGCGCCGAACCGACGAAGCCGCGGCGGGACGACCGCTGGCTTTCGATCGCGGGAGCGGAATGCTCACCGGCGCGGGCGCGGCCGATCGCATCGCGGTGCTGGCGCTGCAGGCGGGATCCCTGCTGACGCAGCCATACGGACATCGCGGCTACAGGCTCGGCTGCAAGGCAGTCGCCAACTTCGCGCCACGGCGCGACATCGTGGTGCGACTGAACGAGGACGCCGAATTCGCGATACCCTTCTGCGACGGATACTGGAGCAGATTGCTCAACCGAAGATACCATTATGAGGAGGAAATCGAAGCCTTCTTAAGGAGCGCCAAGGACGTGAGATACTCCTTCGTCGATTGCGGGGCCAACTTCGGCTACTGGTCCGTGCTCGCATCGAGCCGGCCGTTGGGCGGTCAGCCGACGCTTGCCATCGAAGCATCTCCCGATAACGCGAAGCGGCTTGCGAACAACGCGCTCCTGAGCGGCGACCGTTTCCGGTGGCTCAACGTCGCCGTCGGCGAAAAATCGGGGGGATTCGCGCGCATCACCGGCGCGCGCCACGAAGCATTCGGAACGTTCGTCCTGGCCGAGCCCGAGTCCGAAGCAGTGCCGGTCGTCTCGCTCGACGGCCTCGCCAAAGACGGCCTCATCGAGCCGACGCTTCCCGTCGTCATCAAGCTCGACGTCGAGGGAGTGGAGATCGAAGCCTTGAACGGCGCGCAAGAGCTGATGCAGCGCGATTGCGTCGTGATCTGCGAAGAGCATGGGCTCGATCGAACGCACGGCATCACGCGACATCTGATCGAGGCATTGGCCCTCAGGGTGTTCGCGTACGACGAGGGCGAACGGCGTTTCAAGCGGCTCGACCGAATTGATCGCCTGGACCGTATCAAGAAATACGCTTGGGTCGGCTACAACGTCTTCGCGACCTCCAGCGCGCTATGGGAGGAGCGGTTGCTCGCGGCAACATGGAGGCCTCGATGATGACCTCGCCGCCCTGCTTGTGTGCCGTCCCACCCGAGGGAGGCGCGCCGATGGTCCCGCCTGCAGCAGCCCGGGTAGCGCCGCGGCCGCGACGCTGCGGTGATTTTCATTCAATGTTAAACGCGGGAGGCCCTTCGTAGCGCCGACGTTTTGAGCATACGTACACCGTCAAAATCTCGCGAAGTCCCGTTGACAGCGCGCGCTGATGTTTGACTGAACACCAGACGAGTCGCCCGTTCCGTTGTTTTCGAAGTTGAGGAACAACCGTTTTCAGCGGTCGTTTGTGAGCGTGCTTTCAATCAACGGAGAATGTGATGACACGAAATATCCTGAAGATGCCCGTTGCCACCCTCGCGATCCTACTAGCGCTGACGATGCCGTCGTTCGCCGAGGAGGCCGGTCAGGCCTACATGAAGTCGATGGAAAAAATGAACGCCGACATGAAAAAAGGGATGGATCCGGACGCGACGAAGGCGTGGGCGAAGATGATGGTTGCTCACCATCAGGGTGCGATCGAAATGTCGCAGACGGTACTGAAGGAGACGAAGGATCCCATGATCCGCGAGATGGCGGAGAAGGCAGTCAAGGATCAGACGAAAGAGCAGACGATGCTGAAGGAATGGATCGGCAAGCACGGCGGTTAACCGGCCCGGACCAACCGCGAGGACACCATGATCGCACTTCCGTACGACTATTTTCTGATCGCCTGGTTCGTCCTCGCGGCGGGCTGCACCGCGTACGTCGCTTTCGACCAGTTCAACGGCAATCCCGAGCCGACCGTGATGAAGTGGGGCTTCATCCTGGTCACTCTGTACATGGGTCCGTTCGGATTGCTGCTCTACGTGCTTGCGGACAAGGAGCCCCGACCGGGCGAGCACGAACACTTCACTTCGCCGCTCTGGAAGCAGGGTGTTGGCAGCACGATCCACTGCGTTGCGGGGGATGCCACCGGCATCATCCTGGCGGCCACCGTGACCGCGCTGCTGGGGCTTCCGATGTGGATCGACCTGATCGTCGAGTACGTTGCAGGCTTCTCGTTCGGGCTGTTCATCTTCCAGTCCCTCTTCATGAAGAAGACGATGGGCGGCACCTATTGGGAGAACGTCCGCAAGAGCTTCATGCCGGAATTTATCAGCATGAACGCGATGATGGCAGGAATGGCGCCGACCATGAGCCTGCTGATGATGGGGCGGGACATGCGGGCGATGGACCCGCTCGAGCTGGTGTTCTGGGGAGTGATGTCGCTGGGCGTCATGGTCGGATTCGTGACCGCGTATCCCTTCAACGTCTGGATGGTGAAGAAGAAGATCAAGCACGGCCTGATGACCGAGCGCGGCGGCAGCGGGCAGCGCCAAGAAGGTCACGAAGGCCACGGCGGCGGCGGAAAGCCGAAGCAGGACATGAACGGAATGAAGCACGGCGGCGGACACCAGATGGGCTCCGACGCGACGACGCCGCAACTGGCCGCGCTCGCCGGCGTCACGTCGTTTCTCCTGATTTCCGGAATGGTGATCCCGGGCTTTTCCGTCAACCTTGGTCTCAGCGCCCGCGACGTTGACGGCTCCATCATGCCGCCGGGGATGATCAACACGTTCGACCTGCCGGGCGAGGCGATGAAGGACATGGCCGCGGTGAAGCCGCGTCAGATCGCGTACGTGGCGGCGCCCAATGCGAGGGGCGACAAGGTCCTCGAGCCGCGCATCGAGAACGGAGTCAAAGTCTTCGACATCAAGGCCGAGATCATCCGCTGGAACATCCTGCCCGACGTGGCGGTCGAGGCCTACGCGTACAACCGCCAAGTCCCGGGACCGCGGCTACAAGTGACGGAAGGGGACCACGTGCGGATAAACTTCCGCAATGCCCTTCCCGAAAGCTCGACGATCCATTGGCACGGACTGATCTTGCCGAACGAAATGGATGGGCCGGCAAAGGTTACCCAGGATCCGGTGCCGCCCGGCGGCTCCTACACGTACGAATTCGACGTGGGTCAGAGCGGCACGTACTTCTATCACAGCCATGATCATCCGGACCGGCAGCAGGCGCTTGGCCTGTACGGCGCGCTATTGATCGCGCCGAAGGATTCAGCGGCCGAGGTGAGGGCGGACCTCGACTACACGATCCAGCTCCAAGAGTGGCTTAAGCGCGAGTGGTTGACCTATCCGGCCATGCTGATGGAAGGGGCGCTGCCGAACTACTTCACCATCAACGGCAAAGCCTATCCATCGACCGATAACGTGGCGATGAAAGTCGGGCAGACCATCAAAATCCGTTTCATCGGCACCAACAACAACTTCGTGCATCCGATGCACGTCCACGGCGGACCGTTTGAAGTGGTCGCCGTCGACGGCGTCAACCTGAAGGACAGCGCGCGGTATCAGGCCGACACGGTCAACGTCGGACCGGGTCAGCGCTACGACGTGATCTGGACCGCGCGGAAGCCCGGAAAGTGGCTGGTGCACTGCCACATACCGCATCACACGGCCAACAACAATGTGGAGCGGCACGGAGGCGGCGGACTGATGCTGGTCCTAAACGTGCAATGAGGCGGAGCAACCCAAGGAGCGAGCGATGAGCGACGTTAGCGACAAGATGCAGAAGTGTATCGACGAATGTCTGGAGTGTTATCAGTCTTGTCTGGGGACGGCGATGACCCACTGTCTCGAGAAGGGCGGCAAACATGTCGAACCAGCACATTTCAGGCTCATGATGGCGTGCGCTGAAATGTGCCGGACGGCGGCGCATTTCATGCTGCTGAACTCGCCGCATCATCGGCATGTCTGCCGGGAGTGCGCGGAAATTTGCGCGGAATGCGCCAAGGATTGTGAGCGCCTCGGCGGCATGAACGACTGCGTCCGGGCCTGCAATCTGTGCGCCGAAAGCTGTCGCGCCATGGCGGCCTGACGGACTCGAAGGACGGCCGACGTAGCTTGGCGCCGGCTGTCCACGGCGCGAATGGGAAGGGAGAGTGCTCGGATGAAATATGCCTATTTCGCAATCATGATTGCGACCTCGACGGTCGTGATGTTCGGTCTCATATACCTGAGCGGTTATGGGCGCGACCACGTGTTCTTCAGCCAGGGCTGGGTGTGGATGGCGTTGGTGAGGGACGCTACGACGGCAGCGATCATCGGTTACATTTGGTTGAGGTACGCAAACCGGCAGGCGAACGTCGGAATTGTCATTGGCAGCGCCGTCGCGGCACGGGCGCCGGAACTTGCGTACAAGCCGGCGAAATGAACGAAAAGGTGCGCGGACTTGCTGCCGGCGGCGACACCAAAACCCTAGCGCGCGCGGCGTCCAACACGCCGCGCGGTCGGGATCTGCGCCTCGATCTGTTCCGGGGGCTCGCTAATTGGGCGATCTTCCTGGACCACATTCCCAACAACGCCGTTGCGTGGCTCACGACTCGAAATTACGGCTTCAGCGATGCGGCGGATATCTTTGTTTTCATCTCCGGATACACCGCGGCATTCGTGTACGGGCGCAGAATGACGCGGCAGGGTTTCGTTGCCGGCTCGGCCCTGCTCATTCGCCGCGTTTGGCAACTTTACGTGGCCCACGTGCTCCTCTTCGTCTTCTATGCCGCATCCATCGGTTATGTCGCGCAACGTTACGGCCATTCGCATCTCCTGGACGAATTCAACGTATCGGGGCTCATCGAAAAGCCCGTGGCCACACTGTCGCAGGGGCTGACCCTCGCCTTCAAGCCGCTCAATCTGGACGTTCTGCCGCTTTACATCGTTCTGATGGCAGCATTTCCCCCGATGCTCTGGTCGATGATGCGCTTTCCCATGTCTGCGCTTGCGGCTTCGCTTGGGATGTATCTTTTGGCGCGCCACAACGGGTGGAATCTGCCTGCTTATCCCTCGGGCGGTTGGTACTTCAATCCGTTCGCCTGGCAATTCCTGTTCGCCATTGGGGCGTGGGCGGCCTTGGGCGGGGCAGAGACAACCGCGAGCGTCAGGCGGACGCCCGCGCTTCTGGTCGCCAGCGCTGCGTTTCTCGTTTTCGCCCTGATCGTGACGCTCGCGGGCCGGTTCGAGTCGCTTGGATCGATTGTGCCGCCCGAGCTTCTGGCCCTCTTCGAACCCAACGACAAGACCAACCTTGCTCCGTACCGGATACTCCATTTCCTCGCACTGTCGATCTTGGTCGTGCGGTTCGTGCCGGCTGACGGAGCACTGCTGCGTTCCCGCGCGCTGCGACCCGCGATCATCTGTGGCGAACGCTCGTTGGAGGTCTTTTGCGTCGGCATCTTCCTGTCGTTCGTCGGACATTTCGTCCTGGAGATCTATTACGAAGGGTTGATCGGCCAGGTCGCGGTCAGCGTTGGCGGCATCGTGATCCTCACTCTCGTTGCCGCTTATCGATCATGGTCCCGAACTCTGGACCGCCAGCCGATACCGAAGTCAGCGTCCGCTCGAGAAGGCGGTTCGAACAAGATGGAGTCCTCGCCATGAAGAGAGCGATTGCGGCAATGGCCGTAGTGGTTTCGATCGGAGTGGCCGCAGCGAGCTGGTTTATTTTATTCGGGATGTACGATGTCGGTGCCGACACTCCCCATTGGAACATCACCCGGAAATTGATCGAGGTCGTTCGCGACCGCTCGATCGCGGCACGTGCGCGGAACGTCGCAGTGCCGGATCTCCGTGACGAACAACTCGTCCTCAAGGGAGCGGGGCAGTATGCGGCGATGTGCGCCAACTGCCACCTGGCCCCCGAGCAACAGGACTCGGAAATTCGGCCAGGCCTGTATCCCAGGCCGCCCAATCTGACGGAACAGCGCTTCGATCCAAAGATCATGTTTTGGGTGACGAAGCACGGGCTGAAGATGAGCGGCATGCCGGCATGGGGCGTCGGACACGATGACGCGACGATCTGGAGCATCGTCGCATTCGTCAACAAGCTGCCGGGCCTATCGGCGGAGCACTACAAGGACATGGTGGCGCGGTCGCCTCCGGACGAGGAGATGGCCGCCATGAACAAGGGCGGCGGTAAGAGCACTGAACAGGGCATGAAACCCGAACCTGGGATGATGGGGCAGGCGGGCGAGCACAAGCATTGAGCCCTGAGATAAACGGAGAATAGCGCATGGTAAGCGATCACAAGTCGACCACCCGCCACAGGGTTCTGAAGGCCGCGGCGATTTCTTTCGGAGGCGGGGCGATCAGCTGCGCGATGCGCAACCTGTCCGATGGTGGCGCATCGCTTGAGGTGGCCTCGCCGGTGGGAAACCCGGACCATCGTGCTCGAATTGGACAGCGGCGGCCTTCGTTGCCGCGTGATCTGGCGCAACGAAGAACGGATCGGCGTCCGGTTCATCGATTTCAAGGACAAGCCGAAAACGGCGATCTAGCCCTGCGGCATACCCTCCTTCGAGCATGCCTGCCGATGGTGGCGTTGTGACGAAATAACAATTGGAGCGAGGTAGGAATGGACCAGGCCTGGGTCGGAGACCTGATACGACATTGGCGCAACGATGAGGACGGGACCTACCGTACGTGGTTCCTGTGGGAGGCGCGGATAAAGAATTTCCGTTCGATCAGGCGCGGACTTCAGGAAGTCATCGAGGCGATCAAGGCCGATACGTTCGGAAATGCCTATCGGGGCTCTTCCCTGGAGACCGTGCTCGATTCGATCGCCGAGCAGCGGCAGGTCTTCAAGGGTGCAGACCATGCATTCATGTGGAAACCGAAGCTGCGGATACCCGACATCTACGAAAGCCGTCAGAATCAGGTCGCGTTCGGAAACTTTCTCGATACCTGCCTCTGTTGCAATGCCGAGGAACATGTGGTGGAGGCGATCCACGTCCTCGACCGGGCCGGCATCAAGGGGCTCGGCCCCGCAGCCGCAAACCTGCTGTATTTCCTGCATCCGACGATCGCTCCGCCGTTCAATACGGCCATCGTGCGCGGATACAACGAACTGACGGGCGCCGGCGTAAAGCTGGGGCGCTGGGAGCAATATCTCGCGATGCGACGCGGGATCCTGGCGCTGAATTCGAATCACCGGAGCCTTTTTTCGAACGACCTTGGGGCGGTGACGGCGTTCCTGTTCGATGTCGGTACCGGTCGCTATCCTCTTCCGGAGCGCGAACTGGAAGGTTCGATCGACCGCTGGCGTTCGGACCTTGAACACGTGCGCGCCGAGTCGACCGCTTCCTCAAAGGCAAGCGCCGCCGCCCGCGAGGCGGACCACACCCATACCGAGATCCAGGGCTGGCTGCGGGACTTGGGACGCGCGCTCGGATTCCGGGTTTGGATCGCGTCGAATGACGGCGCGAGATCTTACAGGGACGGTCGGCTCGCAGACGGCTGCCTGCAACAACTGCCGGCCGCTCTGGTCGCGAGCGGCGCCGCGGACGCGATCAGGCTGATCGACGTGCTCTGGCTAGATCAGGCTGGCGATGTGGCCGCTGCTTTCGAGGTCGAACATACCACCAGCATCCATTCCGGCATCGTCCGGATGCTCGATCTCGCGTTGGGCATTGACGGCGCCGCAGCGCGCAACTTTTTCCTCGTCGCGCCTGACGATCGCGAAGACGAAGTGCGGGCGCAATTCGCCCGCCCGGCGTTCTCGCGTGTCGCAGAACTCAACCTTCGCTACCTTCCGTACAGCGAATTGCGCGACCACCGCGCGACCATCGAACGCTTCGGAGAGGGATTGAAGGGGATACTAGCGATCTCGCGCGCTATCGCTCCGCAAGCGAAATACCAGGAAGGAAATTTCGAGCGTCGCGAACCTGGAGAGTGATGCGGACGCATGCGCGATGCACGTGGCCGAAGCCTGTCGCCTCAAGAAAAGGAGACTGCCACTGAAATGATTTAGCCGATGGAGAATTGGATCCACCGCGGACTGCGGAGTCTCTCCGCGGAGACCTAGAAAGGCCCGCCACGGGCCAAGGCTGGCGAACGCAGACCGCACCGGACTGCGAACGGTTCTACACGACCATTCGCGGGTTAAAGGTGGCGACAAACAAGAGGCAAAAGACGCGCGATTAAAAAAGGCGTTGCCCTGATTCTAAGGAACGTCGTCAGCAAGATGACGTTTGCAACCGGCAAGGATGCGGCTCGGCTTTGGGCGACTTTGCAGCGGGGCGTTCAATTGATGGAGATAGATACTCATGAGCAACAAATTAGGCCGTCATCACGGATGGGAATTCGGCGACGATGAAAGCGCCACTTCAAGGGCCTTCGGCGATTACGCGCTCTTCGTCGGCAACGACCGCTCGGATCGATATGAAGGTTCTGACGCCAAGATGGACATGACTTTCGGCCGCAGCGGCAACGATGTCCTGACCGGGGCCGGAATGGGCGACGATTTGATCGGCGGCAAAGGCAACGATCTGCTGTCGGGCGGCATGGGCGATGACCACTTGATCGGCGGCGCCGGCAACGACCGGCTGCTCGGAGGCAACGGCGCCGACGGCCTCAGGGGCGGAGACGGCAACGACTATCTCGATGAGGGAGCCGGCCACGGCGATCTCGAGGGAGGGCGCGGGAACGACGTTCTCGTCGGAGGCCTCGGCGCGGATGCATTCATGATTTCGCCCGACAGCGGCCACGACATCATCAAGGATTTCCGCGCCGGTCCCGGCGTGTTCGATCATTTGGCGGTCATGGACATTCAGCCAGAAGAGCTGCGATTCCAGGATACCCGCGACGGAGTGATGATCAGTTGGAATACGGAAGGAGGTAGCGGATCCGTTTTGCTCGAAGGCGTCCAAAAGAAGGATCTCGCCCAAGACGACTTTATGTTCACCGACGATCGACACTTGATCGATCCCACCGCCAGCAACGCACGCAGCGTTTCCGCCGAGCACTTCGTCAAGGAGGAGGGCAACGAGGCCGCGCCATCCATTGCGGGACAGAGCTCGCCGCAATTCCAGGACTTGTTCAACGAATACAACGTGAAGTTCGGGAGCGATAATCAGAACGACACATTCCAAGCGACGGTGAAGAGCGACTACTATTTCGGTCTCAGCGGCGACGACCGCCTCGGTGGGGGCAGTGGAGACGATCATCTGGACGGCGGCGCGGGCAACGATCTCCTCAGCGGTGGCGATGGCCAGGACGATCTTCGTGGCGGAGCTGGGAACGACAGATTATACGGCGGCGCCATGGGCGACAGCCTGATGGGCGAGGACGGCGACGACTATCTGAGCGCCGGCGCCGGACACGACATGGTCGACGGCGGCGCCGGAAACGACGTCCTGAACGGAGGCGACGGTGCCGACGCGTTCATCGTCGCCCACGGCAGCGGCAATGACGTGGTGGGCGGCGGATTTGATGCCGGCCCGGGTGCGTTCGATCACATCGCCTTCACCGACATCATGCCGGACGAAGTGAAGGTCGCCGATGCCACCTCCAATCATGGGGACGGGCACAGCGGCGTATTGGTAAGTTGGAGCGACGGGTCGATCTTCATCGAAGGCGTCCAGAAGAGCCAGATGGCGCAGGACGATTTCATGTTCAGCGCCGTTGAGGGCGGAGCCTTCGTTCCGGATCCGCAAATAAGCACGGAGGGAAGCAAACTGATCTTCCAGGGCACGCCGCAACAGCCGGATTGGCACATGGCGTGAACTGGCGGCACGACCTCAAGAACCGCGGAGCGCTTGGGCGCTCCGCGGTTCCGCGCCCAGCGCACCGAAGGCCAATCTCATGAATGCGATCTCACCCCCAACCGTGGCCGGCCCGTCGGGACGACGGATCAAATTCATCGTTTGGTCCGCCGTGGCGGGCGCCGCGCTTCTCAGCGGCCTCATCAGCATGCTGTACTTGACCGGTTCGCTGTTTATGTTGGAGGTGTATGACCGCGTACTGCCGTCCCGGAGCGTTCCCACCCTTGTGGGGCTCGGTGCATTGGTGCTGGCGCTATATGCTTTTCAGGGCTTCTTCGATTTGATCCGCGGCCGGCTCCTAGTCCGGGCGGCCATTGCTCTAGACGGCTCCTTCCGCCGCCCGATCTTCGAAGCCGTCCTCGCCGAGCCGCTGCTGGGGCGAACGCAGGGAGACGGCCTCCAACCGCTGAGGGATCTGGACCAGGTGCGGGCATTCCTATCCAGCCCTGGCCCGGCGGCGCTGTTCGATCTGCCTTGGGTGCCGATCTATATTGCTCTCTGCTTCGCGTTTCATTTTTGGATTGGAATTGCGGCACTCGGGGGCGCTTTCGTGCTCGTCGGCCTCACAGCGATGACCGATCTCCTGACGCGAGGACCCACGCGCGCTTCGGCTCGGGCGGCGACCGTGTCGATCGGATGGGCCAACGCGAGCCGGCAGAACGCGGAGGTCCTACGAGCGATGGGAATGACGGCCGACGTGGCGAACGTCTGGGAGCGCGCTAGTCGCGAGCACGTGAGCACGCAACGCCGAATCGCCGACGTGACGGGAGGGTTCGGGTCGGCGACCAAGATCATACGACTTGCCCTGCAGTCGGGCGTCCTGGGAATCGGAGCCTACCTCGTCATTCGCGGCGAGGCGACAGGCGGCATCATGATCGCCAGTTCGATTCTGCTGGCTCGCGCCCTTGCGCCCGTCGAAATCGCCGTCGGAAACTGGAAAGGTTTCGTCGCCGCCCGCCAAAGCTGGAGCCGGCTGCGAACCTGCCTTGCCCGCGTGCCGCAACAGACGGCTTCCGTCGCGCTGCGCGCTCCGCGGAAATCGCTGACGGTGGAAGCAGTAGCCGTCGTCGCTCCGGGTGGGGACCGCATCCTCGTTCACGACGCGAACTTCGCCGTGGCTGCGGGGTCGGTCCTTGCGATCGCAGGTCCGTCAGGTTCGGGAAAATCCTGCCTCGCGAGGGCGCTCGTCGGCGTTTGGACTCCCGCCCGGGGGAAGGTAAAGCTCGACAGCGCCTCCCTGGACCAATGGTCCACCGAGTGCCTCGGCAAGCACATCGGCTACCTGCCGCAGGACGTCGAACTGTTTCAGGGCACCGTAGCGCAAAACATTTCCCGTTTTTCGGCAGAGGCGAGTTCGGACGCCGTCATCAAAGCCGCGGAAGCCGCGGGCGTTCACGACCTGATATGTTCCTTCGCGCATGGCTACGACACTGCGCTGGGAGAAGGCGGTACGGCGCGTTCTGCCGGCCAGCGTCAGAGGGTCGGACTCGCCCGCGCGCTCTACGGAAGTCCGTTCCTGATCGTGCTGGACGAGCCCAATTCAAATCTGGATGCGGACGGCGAAGCCGCGCTATTGGAAGCGATCCGGAGCGCGCGAGCTCGGGGCGCCGTCGTGGTCATCGTAGCGCATCGGCAAAGCGTGCTCACCGCCGTCGATTATGTGCTCGTCCTCTCCGAAGGCCGGCTGAAGGCCTTTGGCCCCAAGGACGACGTTCTGCAGGCGCTGAGGCCGGCCGGCGCTCCGGACGGCGGGACGAATCGTCTGGCGAGAACGCAAGGGACCGCCCCGGATCGCGGTGCCGGCCAGCTCCGCATCATCGCCGAAAGGGAAAGGGCGCCCTCATGAGTGAGCCTCTATGGGACATCGGCCGCTCGGTGCGCCGCCACCTGTTCCTGGCCATATGCGCGTCGTTACTGCTCGTCGGAGGGCTGGGAGGCTGGGCGGCCACAACGGAACTGTCTGGAGCGGTGGTTGCCGCCGGCAACCTCGTCGTCGCTTCGAGCGTGAAGAAGGTGCAGCATCCGAGCGGCGGCGTGATCGGCCAGTTGCTGGTCAGGGACGGCGACGCGGTCGGTGCCGGACAGCTTCTGATCCGTTTCGACGAAACGGTCACGCGTGCGAACTTGGCGGTGATCGATAGCAGCCTGATCGAGCTCTATGCCCGAATGGCAAGGTTGATGGCGGAGCGTGATGGCGCAGACGAGGTCAAAGTGTCCCGGGCTCTCGCGGAGTATCCGAACAGCGACAAGATCGGCGAAGTGCTCGACGGCGAAAAGAGATTGTTCGAACTTCGGCGGAACGCACGGTCCGGTCAAAAGGCGCAACTCGACGAGAAGACCGGTCAGCTGCGGGAGGAGATCGAGGGACTGTCCGGCCAGATCGAAGGCAAGAAGCGAGAAATGGAGTTCATCGAGCGAGAGCTCGCGGGCGTTCGCGATCTCTGGAACAAGAAGCTCATATCCATCCAGCGCCTGACCGCGCTCGAGCGCGACGCAGCTCGGATCCAGGGCGAGCACGGCCAACTGGTCGCCGGCGTTGCGCAGGCAAAGGGCAAGATCTCGGAGACGCGGCTGCAGATGATCCAGATTGACCAGGACTTGAGGAGCGAGGTCGCGAAGGAAATGCGGGATATACAGGGCAAAGTCGCGGAACTGGTCGAAAAGCGCGTCGCAGCGCAGGACCAGCTGTCGCGCATCGACGTGCGGTCCCCGCAGGATGGAGTGGTCCAGCAGTTGTCCGTGCACACGATAGGAGGTGTGGTCGGCCCGGGCGAGCAGATGATGCTGATCGTGCCGCGGTCGGATGACCTGGTCGTGGAGGCGAAGATCCCGCCGAAGGAGGTGGATCAAATCACGCTGGGACAGAAATCGATCCTGCGCTTCACCGCCTTCAACCAACGCACGACGCCCGAAATCGAAGGTCGGGTAAGTCTAATCGGAGCGGATCAAATCACGGACGAGAAAACCGGCACCTCCTACTTCAAGGTTCAGGTAACTCCGATGGGGGCCGAGCTGGCCGGGCTCAAGAACGCCAGGCTCGTTCCTGGGATGCCGGTCGAAGCCTTCGTCCAGACCTCATCGAGAACGGCTCTTTCCTACCTGCTGAAGCCGATGGCCGATCAGTTCGCCAAAGCGTTTCGGGAGGAATGACGGGGACGTTTCGCGTCTCCGGCCTTGCGACCGATCAAGCATCCTGGAAGAGCACTCCCTCTGGGACCAAGATTGCCTGGGAGACAGTGAACATCGAAACGCAAACACTTGGCGAGGGCGCGGCTTGCATCTAGCCTTGTAAGCATCCGCCCCTCGGACGACAAGGAGGTCGAACGACCCGATGCTGCGCCGACTGACCAAGACCAGAAGATTGATGGCAGGGCGGTTGCTCGCGCTGACCTATCTGTTCTGCGTTCTGGCGCCAGCGATGTCGTTCGCCTTTGCCGACGGCGCCCGCGCTGCCCCGTGCCTGACCAAGGACGAACACGGCGGGAACATCGTGCACGTGCACGGAGGCGTCGCTAAGCACGTCCATGAAGACGGCTTAACCCACCACCATTCGCTGTCGGCGGCCGCGCCGGATGGCGAACAGCTTGCCGGTCCGGCAGCCGATTCAGATTCGTTGCCCTTGGACCACCACAAATCCTCCGGCGGCCAATGCTGCGGCATGGCGTGCGTAAACGCCCTGCCGGCCACGGTGGTGGAGCTCGTTCGGCCGATCGCGCCGCGGTCCATCTGTCACTTTACCGAGTATAGGGCGGTCGACGACAACGGACCGCCGCAACTGTATCGTCCCCCCATTGCCTGACCTGACCGTCTAGACGCGGCACCGCGCCCCTCGAGGGCTCGCGCACCTGTGGTCCGTCGTCAGTTCAGGAAGATTCCTGCGTACGAAGGTTGAGGTGAAATCGCCCGCCGTTCAATCGGTGGCGAGGAAGCCATTGAATTTCAGGCGAGGATTTCTAGCGACCGCGGCGCCAGTGCCGTCTGCAAACGGAAATCGTCGAACGACGCTCCGGGGGCAGCACGGCACGAAATGACTCCGTTTACGCAAAACGACCCCTCACGATTGGACCTCACGCGCTGTCGGGGCAGCTGCGAGCAAGTTACGGAAAGCAGATCCCATGGTCATCGAGTAATCATCTGAACACGAGGCGCCCGAAGCGTTCGTACGGCTTCGATATCGCCTTGCCAAGCTGATCTATGACAGCAATCTGTTTGGCATCATCATTCGCGCTGGAAACTGGCAGGAGGAGCTCTTTGGATCCATCGCGCCTAGGGCGGGCGACCGCATCTTGCAGTTTGGACGTGTTAACTCCTTCACTGCGGTTTCACTCGCCGCCCGATACCCGGAGGTCCAGGTTGTCGAAATGGACGCCAGTCGCAAGGTAGCCGGAAGGGTGCAGTCAAAAGCGAACCGAAAGCAAATTCGAAATCTCTCGGTCGTCGTCGCGCCAGTTCACGGACCGCTCCCGTTCCGCGCGGGCTCTTTCGACAAGGTCGTGTGCAGGCTCGGATTGCACAATTTTCCTCCACAGGAGAAGCTTCTCATTCTCAAGGAGGTCGCGAGGGTAATCAGGCGGGGAGGCACGTTTCATGTGGCCGATTTCGACAGGGCCGAAAGCCCCGGGGAAGGCAACATTCTCGAGCTTGCAAGACGTATTTCGGGGCCGGCGGCAGTCGCGGCTCACATTGACGGAAGTTGGACTGAATTCCTCGCGATAGGTGGATTCTCGCGCGTACGGCGCCTGTCCTCGCACTCTATTGGCTTCGGGCGGATTTCGGTGGCAAAGGCGGCAAAGCGCTGAGCGCCGAGGTGTAGCAATTTGGGATTTGTGCGGCCAGTGCCGCCTATCGTACCAGTCCCACCGGTTCGTCTGCACTTTCGCAGCTCGAGTAGCCGCGACCGAAGGAACACCGAGCAACGGTTCTGGGTCAGCGAGATTTCCGAATATCAGTGATCATCACAGCGTTTCTGAGCTTAGCTACTTCAAACTGGACGAAATCCCCCGGCCGCAAATCTTTCAGCATGCGACGGTTCGTGACATGGAATGGCATTTCCATGGCCCGCATCCTGATGCTGCCGTCTTCGCTTTGCATATCTTCCGTAAGGATGGTGACTGACGGAGCAGCTCCCGAACCGGTGTCGATAGTTAGGATCTGACCTTTCGCATGCACGTGCCCCGAAGGAGAAATAAGGTATCTGTGCTCCCGATCCAGCTTTTCCATCCACTCGCTGGGCGTTGTTGTCAGCGTTTGAGCCGCTGCAGACATGAAGCCAGTTGCGAAGCCGAACGCTATCGCTGCAAAAACGACTGCTTGGCGCAAGATTATCTCCTCCTGTTTGCGGACCGCGCCAAGGAGCGCTCGATACGGCAGGCTCGATCAATGTACTATTGCACAGCAAGCCCCGGCGGTTTTTGATCTGCATCAAGCAACACGGATGGGTCGCAGGTTTGTGCAGAAGTCTACGGCGCCAACCCGACGGGCTGATTCGAGCACCTTCGGCTATCGTGATCACGATCCTTGGCGCGCGGTTTGGAGGAGTGCCGGCGCGACGCAGCTTGCTGGCGTTGCCCCTGACGGTCCGCAATCTTTCCGTCAGCGGCGCCTCGCTTGAACGGAAGATTTTGCTCGTGACGGGCCGATGAACGGTTTCTAGGCAGAATTGCGATGGGGCGGAAAAAATGGAGCAGGAGGTAGCAGATTTCATAGAGCATAGTCGAGACGACAACGCCGGGACCTATCTGACGATGCTCCCAGCACCATAAACTGAGAACCGGATGCGTCATGAAGTCGATTCTTTCCTCGTCGAAATTCGCTCGACCGAGTTAGAGATCCGACCAAGCAGGCCCGAAAGGTCGGGAATGTCGATCATCGCCAGCAATAGGCCGGCGATCCAAAAGAGATTTTCGTGAGTGAACATCGCGAGAAGCCCGAGAGTTGCGACAAGCTGATATTGAACCTTTTGTCCCTTATGCGCGATGTGCTCGGGCAGATGGTGCAGACGCAGCATCAGGACGCCGAACATGAAGACGATCAACACCAGAAACGCTGCCATCAGGATTAGCAAGGTATCCGTTTCGTCGGGGCCCACGACGAACCAAGGCGCATGGGCGTAAGTAGCTGACGATCTAATGTGGTCCATGGGAAGCCTCGGCTGGTGGGTCCCCTGTTGACTACGAGGGGCCTACGCCGCCTCTTTGATTTACGTCAAGAGGGCGCTACGGGGAGCTTTGATTGAGCGCAAGAAGCCATTCCAAACTCGGTACGGACCACGAGTACGTCGACCGACCGGGCAAGATAGCTGCCGCAGCTCTCTTGTTGGAATACCCCTGGGGGTTATGTGGGCGGCGAGATCAGTTGTAGGTTGGGTTAACATTTCGTTAACTTGGTTCTGCGCGCGCCCTGAGAAGTAACGGATACTTGACGTGGATCAAGGACTCCGCGGCGGCGCGAACTATGATATCTAAAAACGGGCTGTTGGCGGCCCTTCCGGCAAAGGCAGGTAGTAAAATTTCATGCGGATTTTCCGCACCATCCTGGCACTCGCGATTGCCGCCTCTCTGGCTCTGCTGCCGATGGGCGCGCCTGCCTTTGCCGGCCCGGTGTCGTCCGGAGATGCGCATTACGGCATGGAGATGGGCGCCTCGGCCGACATGTCGATGGATTGCTGTCCGGACGACATGAAGGGCACGCTTGGCCACTCGGGCGGCGACAAGTGCGGCATGGGCGTTTGCTGCGTCGGCGGAACGGTCGCCATTGGCGACATCGGGACCGTCGGGTTCCGCTTTATCCGAACGGCCGCAACCCAGGTCGCCATCCCGGCGGGCCAAATCGTCCCGGTCCGCGCCGGCAGTCCGCCCCACCGACCTCCTCGCGTCTGATCTCTCTCAGTCGAACGTGCGCAGCGGTTCGTTGCGCGCGATGAAACTGCCGCGCGCTCTCGGAGCTGCGGCGAGAACAGATCCATGAGGAGAACACCATGATTGCCAAACTCAGCGGCGCTGCAGCGCTGACAGCAGCTATTTCGCTTGTGAACTTCGCCGCGATCGCCGGCGCCGGCGACTACACGTTCGACCCGGTCGCGTCGGAGATGAAGAAGGGCGATGACGTCACGGTCGCGGTGCGCCTGACCGACAAGAGGACGGGCAAGCCCGTACCCGACGCCGTGATCTTCAAGACCCGCGTGGACATGGCCCCCGACGGCATGGCCGAGATGGAGTCGGCCGTCTCGCCGCTGCCGTCGAAGGAGCCCGGCGTATACGCCTTCAAGACCGATATGCCGATGGCCGGACGCTACCAGATCACGCTGTCCGCAAAGGTCCAGGGCGAACCCGAGACCGTCCGCGGCAAGGTCATCGTGAAGGCGACCAAGTGAGCCTCGGGGCGCTCCCGCAGGGCGCCCCGGCATTCCAACCCAGTTTCCTGCGCGCCTTACGGCGCGCCCGCGGTGGACATCATGAACACGCTTCGCCTAATCACGATACTCGCGCTCGGGTCCGGATTGGGCCTGGGCGGATACCTGGCGATCGACAAATCCGCGCGGCCCCTCGATGCCTTCACCGGCACAGCCGTCGCAGCGGACAGAGCCGCCCTCTACTATCGCGATCCGAGCGGCGCGCCCGCCTGGTCAGCAGGTCCAAAGAGGGACAGCCAGGGGCGCGACTACCTGCCGGTTTATGAGGAGGATACCGGGGCGGAGCCGCCGAAGGCGAAGCCGCAGCGGGCCGACGCCTCGCGCAAGATCCTGTACTACCGCAATCCCATGGGGCTGGCGGACACCTCGCCGGCCCCCAAGAAGGACTCGATGGGGATGGACTACATCGCCGTCTACGAGGGCGACGAGACGGATGACGGTTCGGTGAGGCTGTCGCCCGGTAAGATCCAGCGCACAGGTGTGAAATCCGAACCCGTCGAACGGCGTACCGTCCGCATGGCGGTGAAGGCGCCCGGCACGATCCAACTCGATGAGCGGCGAATATCCGTGATCGCGATGCGGGCCGAAAGCTTCGTGCAGAAGGTCGCGGACGTGACCACCGGCACCCGCGTGAAGGCGGGCCAGCCGCTGATGGAGATCTACAGTTCGGCGATCGCGTCCGCCGCCGCGGAATACCTCGCCACGATCAACTCGAAAGTCGTCGGTGGCGTGGAGGTGTACGGACGCGGCTCGCGTCAGCGGCTGACGAACCTGGACGTTCCGGACCCGGTCATCTCCGCCATGGAGAAATCGAAGGTCGCGCCGGTCACGGTACAGTGGTCGGCGCCGCGCGACGGCATCGTTCTAGAGCGTAACGCAGTAGAGGGCATGCGGGCCAATCCCGGCGATGTCCTGTTCCGGATCGCTGATACTTCGATGGTCTGGGCGCTGGTCGACGTCGCCGAGCGCGACTTGGGCAACATCGCGGTGGCGCAGCCCGTGACGATACGCGCCCGCAGTTTTCCAGTACGGACGTTCTCCGGGACGATTGCGGTGATCTACCCGCAGGTAAACCGGGAGACCCGCACGGCACGCGTGCGGATCGAGCTCGCCAATCCCGATTCCGCACTGCTGCCCGACATGTATGTCGACGCCGAGATCAGCACGGCGGATGCCACGCCGGTGGTGGCCGTCCCGGAGAGTTCGGTACTGGACACAGGGAGCAGCCAGGCCGTTCTCGTCGACAAGGGAGAAGGCCGGTACGAACCGCGACAGGTGAAGCTCGGCCGCCGTGGCGGCGGCTATATCGAAGTGCGTGACGGCCTCGCCGAAGGCGATGCAGTCGTCACCTCGGCCAACTTCCTCATCGACGCCGAAAGCAACCTGAAAGCCGCGCTGAAAGGCTTCGGTGAAGCAGCGACACAGGGCCCGGACGCTTCGAGCGGCCACTCCATGGGAGACCACAAATGATAGCCCGCATCATCGCCTGGTCGGCTCGCAATCTGCTGCTGGTCCTGTTCGGCACCGGCTTCGCGGCCGCGGCCGGCCTGTACGCGCTCGTCCATCTTCCGCTCGACGCGATCCCGGACCTCTCTGACACGCAGGTGATCGTCTACACCGAGTATCCGGGCCAGGCGCCGCAGGTGATCGAGGACCAGGTCACCTATCCGCTGACGACGGCGATGCTGACGGTGCCGAAGTCCAAGGTGGTGCGCGGGTTCTCGTTCTTCGGGGTATCTTTCGTCTACGTGATCTTCGAGGACGGCACAGACATCTACTGGGCGCGTTCGCGCGTGATGGAGTTCCTCAACGGCGCGGCGTCGCGGCTTCCGGCCGGGGTCACGCCCACCATAGGTCCGGACGCGACGGGGGTCGGCTGGGTGTACCAGTACGCCGTCGTCTCAAAGGAATTGAACCTGGCGGACACCCGCACGATTCAGGACTGGAACCTGAAGTTCGCGCTGGCCAAGGCCGAGGGCGTCGCCGAAGTCGCGAGCATCGGCGGTTTCGTGAAGCAGTACAACGTGGTCCTTGACCCGCAGCGCATGCGCGACCGCGGCATCAGCATGCAGAAGATCCGGGAGGCGATCCGCGCCAGCAACGCTGACGTCGGAGGCCGGACGGTCGAGCTTTCGGAGTTCGAATACGTCATCCGGGGCAAAGGTTACATCAAGAGCATCAACGACCTCGGCAACATCGTGCTGAAGACCAGCAACGGAACGCCGGTGCTGCTGCGGGACGTAGCCCATGTCGAGCTCGGTCCCGACGAGCGGCGGGGCATCGCCGAACTGAACGGCGAGGGGGAGGTCGCCAGCGGCATCGTGCTGCAGCGCTTCGGAGTCAACGCGCTCGACGTCATCGAGAACGTCAAGAAGCGATTCAAGGAGATCGCGAGCAGCCTGCCGAAGTCGATCGAGATCGTACCGGTCTACGACCGCTCGAATCTGATCTACTCGGCCATCGACACGCTGAAGAAGACGCTGCTGGAGGAGAGCGTCGTCGTCGCTTTAGTATGCATCGTGTTTCTGCTGCACGTTCGTAGCGCGCTGGTCGCGATCCTGATGCTGCCAGTCGGCGTGCTGATGGCGTTCGGCGCCATGAAGCTGCTGGGGCTCGGGTCCAACATCATGAGCCTTGGCGGCATTGCGATTGCGATCGGCGCCATGGTGGACGCAGCGATCGTCATGATCGAGAACGCCCACAAGCACCTTGAGCGGGCGAAGCCCGGCGAGTCGCGCGTCCAGATCCTGATAGAGGCCGCCTCCGAAGTCGGGCCGGCGCTGTTCTTCAGCCTTTTGATCATCACCGTGTCCTTCATGCCGATCTTCACGCTGGAGTCGCAGGAAGGCCGGCTGTTTAGCCCGCTGGCGTTCACTAAGACCTTCGCGATGGCCGCGGCGGCGCTGCTGTCCGTCACGCTTGTCCCCGCGTTGATGGTGATCTTCGTGCGCGGAAGAATCGTCCCTGAGCACAAGAACTTCATCAACCGCTTCCTCATCTGGATCTACCGCCCCGTCATCAAGGGTGTGCTGCGGGCGAAGATTTTGGTTATCCTGCTGGCGCTGGCGGTGCTGGCGGTTTCCATCTGGCCGGCCCGCCAGCTCGGCACCGAGTTCATGCCCGCGCTGAACGAAGGTACGCTGCTCTACATGCCGACCACACTGCCGGGCATCTCGGTGACGAAGGCCGCCGAACTCATGCAGATGCAGGACCGCATCATAAAATCCTTTCCTGAGGTAGCATCCGTGTACGGGAAGGCCGGTCGTGCGGCGACGGCGACCGATCCCGCCCCGACCGAGATGTTCGAGACCGTTGTCAACCTGAAGCCGAAGGAGCAGTGGCGCCCCGGTGTCACCGTCGACGGCCTCATCGCCGAGATGGACAAAGCACTGCAGTTCCCAGGCGTCTCCAACGCCTGGACCATGCCGATCAAGGCGCGCATCGACATGTTGTCGACGGGCATCCGTACGCCGATTGGCGTGAAGGTGATGGGCACGGATCTGGTAGAGATCGACAGGCTCGCCAAGCAGATCGAGCGGGTCATCAAGGCGGTGCCCGGCACCTCATCGGCATACGCCGAGCGCGGTATCGGCGGGTACTATCTCGAGATCGTTCCCGACCGCGAGGCGCTCGCCCGCTACGGCATTCTGATCCAGGACGTCCAGGACACCATCGCGGCCGCGCTCGGCGGCCAGACGGTCACCACGACCGTCGAGGGCCGGCAGCGCTTCAGCGTGAACATGCGCTATCCGCGGGACCTCCGCGATAATCCAAAGGCGATCGCCAGCGACATTCTGGTCCCGATGCCGGCCGGCGGGGCGGTGCCCCTCGGCGAGTTGGCAAAGGTCGAGCCTGCTCGCGGACCGACCTCGATTCGGACCGAGAACGGTCAGCTTGCAACGTACATCTACGTCGACATCCGGGATCGGGACATCGGAAGCTACGTCGCCGACGCGCAAGCCGCGGTCAACCAGAGCATCCAGTTTCCCGCCGGCTACTACGTCGTTTGGAGCGGTCAGTACGAATACCTGCAGCGGGCCGCCGCCCGGTTGAAGATCGTCATCCCCGTCACCCTGACGATCATCTTCCTGCTGCTGTACCTGAACTTCAGGGCCATGACCGAGACCCTGATCGTCATGCTGTCGCTGCCATTCGCGCTGGTCGGCGGCATTTGGATGATGTGGTGGCTCGGCTTCAACCTGTCGGTCGCCGTGGCGGTTGGGTTCATCGCGCTCGCCGGGGTCGCCGCCGAGACTGGCGTCGTGATGCTCATCTACCTCGACCATGCGCTGGCCGAGATGAAGGCCAAGCGCAGCGCCGAGGGCCGCGAGGTCACCCGACAGGATCTCCATGACGCCATCATGGTAGGCGCGGTTGAGCGGGTACGCCCCAAGATGATGACGGTCGTGGCCATAATGGCGGGACTGCTGCCCATCATGTGGAGCACCGGCACCGGCTCCGAGATCATGCAGCGGATCGCCGTGCCGATGATCGGCGGCATGACTTCGTCGACGCTGCTGACCCTCATCGTAATTCCTGCCATCTTCGGCCTGGCGAAGGGGCGGGGGCTGCCCCAAGGCGAGAGAGCGACGGACAGGCAGTGGGAGCACGACAAGAGCGAGGCCCCAAAGGCGGCATGATCCTAAAAATTACGTGATGAGCGGCCGTGGTCAGAGCGGAGCACGCTCCGAGCCGCCGTATCGAGAGGAGAGACGAGAATGGTTGATAGCACCTGTCGGATAACACGCCGATCGCTAGTTGCGCTGGTGGCTGCGACGGCCTTGGGATTACCCGGGGCATCAGCCGACGACTCGGTGGTCGTCGTCCATAAGGACCCCAATTGCGGCTGCTGTTCGCTTTGGGTACAACACCTTCGCAACGCCGGTCTTGTGGTGCGGGTCGGGGAGGCCGCTGACCTGAAGACCGTGCGAGCAAGGCTTGGCGTCCCGGCGGCGTTGGCTGCTTGCCATACCGCCGAGATAGCAGGTTACGTGATCGAGGGACATGTGCCAGTTGCCGCCATCCAGCGACTGCTCTCCCAACGGCCGAACGCAAAAGGTTTGGCCGTGCCGGGCATGCCGATCGGATCGCCCGGCATGGAAGGAGGGCCGCCCCAGGCTTTCACCGTTATGCTGTTCGGTCCTGAGGGGACTAGGCCATACATGCGCTTTATCGGCGAGCGATCCGTTGGCTAACCGCTTCTCTGCACGGTGAGCTATTTCGGTCCGATGTGGTGCGGCTCACGCGGACCGCCGTTGTAATGATGGCTGCCGCTGGGGCCGGACTTTCCGGATTTTGCGCCGACCTCCTTCTTGCCGACGTGATGGGGCTCGGCCTTGGGCCCTCCGCTATAGTGGTGGCCACCGTCTGTCTTCGTAGTCTGCGCCAATGCGGGCGTGACGATAAGTGAAAGTGCGGCAGCCGCGGTCAGCAGGGTTCGGGTAATCATCATCAGTTCTCTCCGGGTTGATATCGTCCGTATAGAGCAGATGGGCAAAGTCAGAACTTGACCTACATCAAAAATGGCTGCGCAAGTATTCGGCAGTTCAGGCTCCCCGCGATCCCATGATCGACCATCATGGAAACGAGGCCAACGGCGGCCAGGAGCTTCTTCACGATCATGTTGATCCTCCGGTTTTGAGAGCCGCGGAGTAGGTCGCCTGCTCAAGAGCGCGTTGAGCTACCTCCAAAGCGGCGCGTCGAGGGGCGGCGACTCCGAGCCGCGATTGACCTGCGTCAACAATGGCCGCAGCAAGAACGGCTATGCTACGGCACGATCACTGGAATAACGCCATGTCAGTGCAGAACCACCCCGGACATCCTTCAGGCTCTCGTGAAGGCCTGTCCACGAAAGCCAAGGCTGTCTTGGTGCTGGCAGGATTTCTGGCCATCGCCGGCGCGCTCTTGTTCACCGAGCATCGGGCTCACGTGCTCGGATTGCTGGTTTGGTTGCCGCTCCTCGCTTGCCCGCTGATGCACTTCTTCATGCACGGAGGACACGGCCACCATCACGGCGGCGGCCGGCCGAACGATACAAGGAGCGTGTGATGCACGATACCGCGCCCGCCTACGGTCTCTGGGGCCTCGTCATCGTCAATTCGGCGGTATTCATCCTGTTCGCCTATAGCTTCTTCAAGCCGCAGACTTCTCGCGATTGGCGCTCCTTCAGCGCCTTCGGCGCATTCCTGGTCGCGTTGTTCGTCGAGATGTACGGCTTCCCGCTCACCATCTACTTCCTTTCCGGCTGGCTACAGTCGCACTACCCGAACGTCGACTGGTTCTCCCACGACGCCGGTCACCTGCTGGAGATGGTGTTCGGGTGGAAGACCAACCCGCACGCCGGTCCGTTCCACATCCTGAGCTTCATCTTCATCGGCGCCGGATTCATCCTGATCTCCGCCGCCTGGAAGATGCTGTACGACGCGCAGCAGACCCGAAGCCTGGCGACCACCGGCGCGTACAGCTACGTCCGCCATCCGCAGTACGTCGGCTTCATCCTGATAATGTTCGGCTTCCTGCTGCAGTGGCCGACGATCCTTACGCTGCCGATGTTTCCGGTGCTGACGGTCATGTACGTGAAGCTCGCGAAGAACGAGGAGCTGGACGCCAGGTCGGAGTTCGGCGAAGCTTACGCGAAGTACGCCGCCGAAGTTCCGGGCTTCATTCCGCGCCTAAGCCGGATTCTCGGTCCGGGCTCTTCGGGCAGCAGCCTTCACCACGGCTGATCCGGGGTGGCCACGATGCGGGAGACAGTGGGTCGCTGGCTTCCATCATCGATGCTCCTGGCGGCCTCCGGCATTCTGCTGATCGGAGTCGGCATCTACTTTCTTTTCCTTCGGCCTGCGTTGCTGCCGGAGGACATCCGCTACATGAACCTGACCCCGGCCGAACTGCAGTCGATCGGGCCGAGACCGTCATCGTGGCTCACCCACGTATTCCGCGTCATGGGCGGCTACGTGGCCGCGACCGGTTTGCTCGCGCTCACGCTGGGGGGACATCCTTCCGCGACCATCGGTTGGTCGCCGCGGCCGGCGCCCGAATCGCCGGCGGGCTCTCGCTCGGGTTGATGGCCGTCGTCGACTTCATGATCCATTCCGATTTCAAGTGGGTCTGCTCGCCATGGTGCTCGTCTGGGCGGCGAGCATCGCGACGTTCGTCCGTGAATCCGCCGTTCCTCCGGAGGCGCGCCCGAAACTCTGACCTACGTCAATACCGGAGAGGCGGATCCCGCCGACAATGCCTTTTCGAAAGGGCAGCCATGAGCGACTCCGTATTCACCGCGAAGGGACTGACGAAGACCTACGTCTCCGGCGAGGTGATGGTGCATGCGCTCAATGAGGTTGACCTCCAAATCGCCGAGAAAGAGGTAGTCGTACTGCTCGGACCATCCGGCAGCGGCAAGACCACATTGCTCAACATCATGGGCGGTCTCGACCGGTCGACGAGCGGCAGGCTGTTCTTCCGCGATCTGGACCTGACGGACCTGGAGGATCGCGAGCTCACGAAGTACCGCCGCGACCACGTCGGCTTCGTCTTCCAGTTCTACAATCTGGTGCCGAGCCTCACGGCCTACGAAAACGTCGCGCTGGTGACCGAGGTCGCCAAGAACCCCATGCGCCCGGCCGACGCACTCGCGCTGGTCGGCCTCGACGAACGGATGCACCACTTCCCCGCGCAGCTATCCGGCGGCGAGCAGCAGCGGGTCGCCATCGCCCGTGCGATCGCGAAACGTCCGGCGGTGCTGCTCTGCGACGAACCGACCGGGGCGCTCGACTCGAAAACCGGCATTCGCGTCATCGAGGCGCTGCTGGGCGTGAACCGGCAGCTCGGCACGACGACCGTCATCATCACCCACAACGCCAGCATCCAGGAAGTCGCCGACAGGGTGCTATTCTTCGCCGACGGCCGGATCGCCCGCGTCCGGACGAACGAGGCCCGCCGGGAAGCGGCCGAACTCACCTGGTGACGGCATGAGCGCGCTCGACATCAAGCTGCTTCGGGACGTCAGGCGGCTCTGGGCGCAGGTCCTTGCCGTCGCACTCGTCGTCGGAGGGGGCGTCGCGACGCTGGTGCTCGCGGTCGGGTCGCATCGCTCCTTGGAGGAGACCCGGATCGCGTACTACGAACGCTACGGTTTCAGCAACGTGTTCGCGGAAGCCAAGCGGGCGCCCAAGGCGCTCGCCGACAGGATCGGCGAGATACCCGGCGTCTCCGCCGTCGACGTCCGCATCGCTAAGCCGGCGCTGCTCGACATTCCCGGCTTCTCCGAGCCGGCCAGCGCGCGGTTTGTCTCGCTGCCTGATAACGGCGAAGCCCATCTCAATCGGCTCTACGTGCGGTCCGGTCGGCTTCCGGAGCCGGGACGGACAGAGGAGGTCGTCGTCAACGAGCCGTTCGCCCGCGCCCACGGCTTTTCGGAAGGGGCGCGGTTCTCGGCCATCCTCAACGGCAAGAAGCGCGAGCTCGTCATCGTCGGCACCGTGCTGTCCCCGGAGTTCGTCTACACCGTCGGGCCCGGCGACCTGATGCCGGACGACCGCCGCTACGCCATCGTCTGGATGTCGGAAAAGGCGCTCGCCGGCGTCTACGATCTCGACGGCGCCTTCTCGGCGGTGTCGGTCAAGCTGCAGCCAGGCGCCTCCGAGCGCGAGGTGATCTCGCGGCTCGACGCCTTGCTCGACCCCTATGGCGGCCAGGCCGCCCATGGCCGGAAGGACCAGACCTCGCACGCCTGGCTCGATCATGAACTCGACATGCTCGACAACATGAGCCGCACCCTGCCTCCGATCTTCCTTCTCGTCGCCGCCTTCCTGGTCAACCTCACGCTGACCAGGCTGGTCGCGCTCGAGCGCGAGCAGATCGGGCTCCTGAAGGCGCTGGGCTACGCCGACAACAGCATCGTGCTGCATTATTTCAAGTTCGTGGCACTGATCGTGGTTATCGGGGTCATCCTGGGCGGCGTCGCCGGCACATGGCTCGGATATCGCGTCACCGCACTGTTCGGCGACTTCTTCCACTTCCCGTTCCTGGTGTTCGCAAAGGCGCCGGATCTGTACCTTATCGCCAGCGCCCTTAGCGCTGCGGCCGCGGCGATCGGCGCGCTGCGGGCGCTGCGCGAGGTTGTCAAGCTGCCGCCGGCCGTCGCGATGCAGCCGCCGGCCCCTCCCGTGTACCGGCGGCTGCTCCCGGCCAGCGTCCAACTAGATCAGATCGTTTCGCAGCCCACGCTGATGATGATCCGGAACATCGCCCGCCATCCGGTCAGGGCAGCCTTCACGACGTTAGGGATGGCGCTCGCGGCCGCTATCCTGGTCGTCTCGCTTTTTACGCGCGACACCATGGAGCAATTGATCGACGTGACGTACTTCCTCGCCGACCGGCAGGACGCGACCATCAGGTTCGCCGAGAAGCGGATCGAGAACGTCGTTGAGCAGGTGATCCGGCTGCCGGGCGTTCTCGCCGCCGAGCCGTTCCGCGAGGTGTCCGTCCGGATCCGCCATGGCAACGTCGAACGGAGGATCACGATCAGCGGCCGGCCCGCCGGTGCCGATCTGAGACGCATCATAGATGCCGACCTTCGGCCGGTCGCGCTTCCGGAGACGGGTCTCGCGGTCTCCGCCATGCTCGGCCACATCCTCGGGGTAGGGGCCGGCGACACCGTGGAGCTCGATCTGCTGGAGGGCGCCCGTCGCACCGTCAGCATGCCGATCGTGGCGACCGTCGAGGACTATTTCGGCATCAGGGGAATGATGGACATCGAAGCGCTCCGCAAGCTGATGCGCGAGGCGCCCGTCGTGAACAGCGTGAACCTCAGCCTCGACGAGAGCCGCAAGGAGGACTTCTACGCGGCGGTGAAGTCCATGCCCGTGGTCGGCGGCGTGGCGCTGCAGCGCGTCTCGCTGGCGAACTTCCGCAACACCGTAGCGCTCCTCGTCACCACGATGGCGAGCATATACACCGGCCTCGCCGCCGTGATCGCGTTCGGCGTCGTCTACAACAATGCCCGCGTCTCGCTGTCCGAGCGGGCGCGGGAGCTCGCCAGCCTACGCGTGCTGGGTTTCACGCGTGGCGAGGTCTTGCGGATCCTACTGCTAGAACTTGCCATCCTGACGCTGATCGCGCAGCCGCCCGGCTGGCTGATGGGCTACGGGCTCGCTTGGGTCATGAAGACGAACCTTGCCGGCGAACTGATGCGCGTCCGCCTTGTCGTCGACCATTCGACCTACGTGATCGCCACTTCCGTCGTGGTGCTGGCCGCTATCGCCTCCGCGGCGGTCATCCGCCAACGCATCGACAACTTGGACCTCGTCGCGGTCCTCAAGACGCGAGACTAGCCATGAAGGCCAAGTGGACCAAACGCATCATCGGCGCTGCGCTTCTAGCTGCAATCGCGGGAGGGCTGGCTTGGCTCGCCTGGCCCCGGCCCATTCTGGTGGACCTCGCGACCGTCGCGAAGGGGCCGATCGAAGTCACGGCTGACGACGACGGCAAGACCCACGTCCGCCACGTCTACGCGGTCTCGGCGCCCATCGCCGGCAAGGTGCTGAGGATTTCGCATCCGCTCGGCGAGCAGGGCCCTTCGCTTCACGTCGGCGACGAGGTCGTGGCCAACCGGACCGTCGTCGCTCTCATGCAGCCGACGCTGCCTGGCTTCATCGACGTGCGCTCGCGCGACCAGCTTCAAGCCGAAGTCCTAGCCGCGGACGCCGCTATCCAACAGCAGGAGGCCGAGGTCCGACGGGTCGCGGCCGCGCTGGATTTCTCCAAGACTGAGTTCCAACGGGCGCAGACGCTGTTGCGCACGCAGTCCACCTCGGCTCAGGCCTTCGATAAGGCGAAGTTCGACGTGGCCACCAACGAGGCGGCCCTTGCGAGCGCCAAGGCTCAAGTCGACATGCGGCGCGCAGTACGTACCAGTCTTGCTGCCCGATTGATGGACCCGGCCAACGCCGCTCCGTCGGGGGTGCCGACCTGCTGCATCCGGGTGCTCGCGCCGGCGAGCGGACGGGTGCTGAAGATCGTCCAGGACAGCGAGGCGACCGTCCCGCCCGGGACGCCCCTCGTCGAGATCGGCAATCCTCTCGATCTGGAGGTCGTAGCCGACCTGCTCTCGAACGATGCCGTCCAGATCAAGGTTGATGCCCCCGTCCGGATCGACGGGTGGGGCGGACAGCCCATCAAGGGGAAGGTGGTCCGCGTGGACCCCGCTGGCTTCCTGAAGGTCTCGGCGTTGGGAATCGAGGAGCAGCGGGTTCGCGTGACCATCGACTTCGTGGACCGGTTCGAGAGTTGGGCTTCCCTAGGACACGATTATCGGGTCGTCGTGCACGTGACCACGTGGAGCGCTCCGGAGGCCCTGACCGTGCCGGTGAGCGCCCTGTTTCGAAAAGGCGACCATTGGGCCGTCTTTGCGGACGACAATGGCCTAGCCAAAACCGTGCCCGTGAGCATCGGTCACCGGAACAACCGAATTGCCGAGGTGCTCTCCGGGCTCGCTGCGGGCGATCGGGTCGTGCTGCATCCGAGTGACCGGATTGCAGATGGAAAAAGGGTGGCTCAACGTCCGTAGGTGTTGAGGCTGCCTCAGTGCTGTCTTCGCTACGGAACCGCGATGAGGTTTGTTGTGCGTCCGACACCGGCCGTCGGTCACCACAACCACCGTTAAGACGAGCGTGACTCCTGCGCGGTCCTCGCTACCCGATAGAAAGGCCATGGCGGCTTGCGGCATACGACGCAGCAAATTGACATGCATTAAACCACACCCGACCAAAGGGCCGGTAGTAAGATTTATCCAAAGCTGCGGACAGGGGCGAGACATCATCGTCGGTGGGCCGAAGTGGTTGATGATTTCGGCGCTTGCTGCCGGATTCGCCGGCGCGTCTCAAGCAAAGGGCAGACATCGGCAGGTCTGAATTTCAATCTTCTTGCGCGAGCTGTCATGGCACGGAGGGAAAGGGCAAAGGACCTGTCAGCGAACAGCTCAAGGTGGCGCCTTCCGATTTGACGGTCTTGGCCAAGAACAACAACGGAGTCTTTCCCACGAACTCTGTTTATGAAACAATCGATGGAACCAAGGCTGTTTACGCTCACGGCAACCGTGAAATGCCGATTTGGGGAGAACGGTTCAATCCCATCGTCAACCTGCCTCACGCCTTGATCCGTTTTATTGGCGGATGGCCGGGCCGGAGCAAAGCCCGGAGGTCGTCGTCCGAGTACGTATCCTCGCGGTCATTGATTATCTCAATCGTATTCAACGAAAGTAGCGGGCGCAGCATCAGTTCTGCCTCCCGGCGAGCCCCGGTCCATCACGGTGATCTGTGCGGCCGAAAGTCAGTCGCATGCCGCTGCCTGACCCCGCTGCTTCCGGCAACGGAGCTGACGTGCGTCGCGAGCGGTCGCGGAAAGGCCATCGGCGGCGAGGGACCGGCATCTCGAGAAACCCATAGGGCTCATCGAAGCGACGGAAGCGGTGCCCAGCGACGCGCATCATCACCGCGTGCTCGAGGATTTGCGGACCAACTGAAGGTCGAGATCATATTCGCAAGCGCCAAAGCGCGAAGAAGTGAGATACGCAAGACCTGAAGCTACGCGCTGCGGTTCGTTCGCAATCCAGCAAGGGAGCGCATCCGCCCGCCGCCGCAGGTCGGACGGTCTCGACCGCTTCGTGTCTTTGTGTGGCTCCAACGTCTTGTCAGTTTGGTCTCGGGTCGAACAAGGATGGCGAAGCCGTCAGCTCGATACGGTTCTCAAGCCAGGCGGCGGTGCGATCCATGACATCGCGATTTGTCTTCTCGAAGACCGTTAGCGCGGAGACGGGAAACTTGATCCATCCGCCTGCCGACTCCGCTTTCATCGAATAGCGCGCCCTCGCGATGATGATTTCGCTCTCCGCGATCACGCCTTCGGTATTCTTCGGGCTGTCGACGACCTCCCTGATCAGCCGCCTGAAGGCCGCGTCGAACAGAGGCGAGACGACGGTGTCGAACATCGGATGGTCGATGTCGTGCCCGCACGCGATCATGTCGATCGTGATGTCGTTCGACCTTAGATCCTTCGTCGTCGCCGGCGCGTACCGGACGTCCTGGTGAGCCGTCGGTCCGCAGCGCGCGTCGCGTTCGTGCTTCGTCCCGAACGCTTCGAAGCGGTAGTAGTCGAGCGCGAGGCGCAGCCCGATCCCCGGCGTCTGCAGCGTCCACGCTGTCTGTCCCCTCAGTTTGTCCAAGTCGGGGCTGGCGGCGCGGAAGGTCGGCTGCGTGTAGAAAAATTTCGGATTCGGTCGTTCCATGTCATCCTCGTGGTTCAGGTCGACGCTACGGCGGCCGGGCATCATGCGATGCCCCGCGTCCGTGTGGCACGCGCCGCCTTGCGCTTCTCCTTCGCGGCTTTGGCGACCGCGACGTCGAAGTTGGTGCGCCGACGCCGCTTGTGCGGCACGCGAGGCTGGCCGAAGGCAGGGAGATCGTAGCGCGGATACTTCTCGATCTCCTTGGACATCGTCAGCATCCAGTGGTCGCCGTAGTCGTTCCCCGAGTTGGCATCTTTCGGTCGATGTCCGGTGATGAAGCCTTCCACTTCGCGGTCCATTTCCACGTGCCGTGCCATGCTCTTGAAGACGTGGCGCCAGCCGTGATTCGGCTTGACGTCGTACGGAATGCCCAGGCCATGCACCCACTCCGCGATGCGTTCGGCGACCTTGTGGAATTGCGGATGCCTCACCGTTCCGCCGCGACGACGCTCGGGATCGTAGAACAAGGGCTTGTTAAGCTTCCGTCGTTCCTCCACATATTCTAGGAATTTCTGCCCGAACTGCTGGTCGATGACGTGCGAGTGGATCGGCACTGGGCGCCACTGCGCAGTCTTCTCCAAAGACGGCTTGATCATCATGCACCAGATGCCATAGCCGCGAGGGCGGATGTCATCCGGATAGAGGCTGGTGAGTTCGTTGACCCGCGCGCCGCTGTAGGCGCAGAGCCACGGCAGCCAGCGGCGGGCCGCGGCCATCTCGACCGAGATGAAATCGCTCGGCGCGACGAGGGTGGCGGTCAGGATCTTTCTCGCCTCCTCCAGCGTGAAGCCCTTGCGCGGCGGCTCCTTCTGCTCCTTTTCGTTCTCCGCGTTCTCCGAGGCATCCTCGTCGCGGACGCGGATGCCGAGGAAGGGATTCTGGTCGAGCTTGCGGCGCTCGACCATGAAGCCGGCGGTGGCGGAAAGTGCCGCGATGAAGACCTTGCGGATGCTGTCCCGCGGGATCTTCTTTGCGATCAGATGGTCGACCCAATCGTAACCGTGGGACGTCTTGATACGCTTGAGGTCGCGGTGGCCGATGAAATCGCAGAATTCCTTCACCTTCTTCCGCCAGCGGCTCGCGGTACGCCCCTCGGTTCCGCCCTTGAGTCCTCCTTTTGCGGCGTACTCCTCGAAAGCCGTGAGGAAGTCGAGAGCGGGCGTCGTACGCTTCGGAAACTTGCTCAGATCCGCGATCTTTTCGAATTCGCCGACCCGGACATGCTCGACGTCCGCAGCAGCCTCCCGTCTGGCTTGGATCAGCAGGGGCAAGAGACGCTCGATGTTGGCCGGCGAGGCGTCGTAGCCGCCGCTTTCCAGTAGATCGATGGCATCCAGCTGAAGCGACTGCTCGTCGCCCAAGGTCATCCTCAGCTTGCCGAAGCCGGTCGGAGGCTCCGGCATCCAGCGATCCCGGACCCGCGTATGCTCTTCCCCGCGCAGGGCGTGAAGGTCCAGATGGGTGAGCCTGAAGGGCTCCGGCACGAAAGCCCTGGCGGGGGCCGGCGGGCGCGCTCTCGCGGCGCGCAGCCGGGTCCATTCGGCCTCGATCTTGGCGTTCTCGGCGCCGATATCGATGTTGGCCTGCCGCAGGTCCGTGGTCTTGAGACTGGCCCAAATCTCGGTCTTGCCGACGAGCGGGCGCAGGTCGGCCGGGACCTTCTTGCGGATCCAGTAGTTTTTGGACGTCGGTCGTTTGATGGGCTTGGGCATCTTGATCGTCGGCATGGTGGAGCACCTCGGTGTAGCACCGGCCGTTCAAGAACCCCTGAAAATGAAGGATAAACTTGTAAACAAGGGGTCTCCGAGCCCCCTCGGGGGAGAGTCCCACTCTCTCCGCCAGCTCCTTCTTTCGAACACCCTCTCGGCGCCGGTCTAGGCGCTTTTTCGCACTAATTTTGAGTGCAATTTACAGGCGAACCGTACTCAGCGGATGAGTTTTTGGCCTGGAGCCTTCTCCGATGCCCCTGCCTTCTCCAAACCTCTGTACTTCAGGGCAGGTAACGGACGATACGACCCAATTAAAACCTCAGGAATTTCAGTTCTCGTAAAACAGAGAGTTCGTTTCTCGCTCGGCTGCCAAGATCGTAAAAAAATGCGGTCGACCAGTTAGGGGGTACAAGCACCATCTTGTGAGGTACTCGGCTCACGTTCCAAACCTTTTGTTGTCTCCGTTCTACCATACCTGTCGACCGCACGCGCCACTCGTTGCCGTCGAAAAGCGGGACACTAACCCGTCCCCGCCTCTTCGGGCCATGGCTTGCCGGACATTACGTCAGGATGGCGTGAATCGTTCGCTGCAATGCCATACTCGTCGCGATGGCGATCGATAGCCGAGAGGCATCGCTTTGCTAACAGGGCCCTGTTGCCTCCACCATCCAGCATGCCAAAAAGCGTTTTCCGCACAGCACCGACAGATGCGGGATGAATGTTGTAGCTATTAGAGCCTTCAGATACGGGGATTTCTTGAACGGCAACTGCATACACGGCCTGGCCTATGCGTTGATCATACGGCTGTCCTTCGGCCGCGTACTTTTCAATCATTGTCACAAGGTCGGCTTCGTCGCCGATTTCGCCGAAAAGGTGTTCGAGCATCGCTCGGCCCTTTCCTGCGGCAGTTACGTAGCGCTCCTTAAGTTGGGCTTTCAACTCCGGAAATTTCGGAACATATTGCGCTAGGTCACGCCCGATTGACCATGGATCGGGACCATGTTGCTCTCTCCCCAAGATGCCCTCTAGGAACAGATCTACGAACAAAAGCACGGCGGAGGCCTCGTTGCGTCGAAGAATCTCTTTCATCCATTCAAAGTCAGTTGCAATGTCCCGATGCTCGCGGATGAGCTTGGCGAGTAGTGCCTCGCCGTCTGGCCCCGGCATGACAGCAACCGCCGTCGCCACGCGTTCCCAGCGTTTTGCCCAACCGCGCTGGTAAAAGGCTTTGACCTTCGCCAATCCCTCGATCACCGAATCCGGATGGTCCGTGTAGGGCAAAAGTTCCAGCCACGGTTCAATTTCCCAGGTGTTCTGCCGCTTGTGCCACGCCTTGTTTTCATCAGTGGCGTCCGCAATCCAGTCGTCGATGGCCTGCATGACAAGGCGGACATCAATGACAATCCCATCCATTGCCGCGGCAGCGAACAACTCTTGTTTTGACGTTAGCGGTCGTGGCAATGCGATCACCCGCGCGATCAGAACATCCTGATTGCGATGAGGCATGGCGAGCGCAATACGAGACATCTTAATAGCCAAATCTTGACCCGGCGTATCATTGCCGGGGTGAGCAAGGCTATCAATCGCATCCCAGATGGGATTGGCGTAGCTGTTCGCGGGTTCAACGGGTGTTGTGGTTCTCGCCGCGCGGGCCGCTGCCACTTCACCAAACCACGGCCATCGCCGGAAGAAATCCGGCTCCCGGACTTTAAGTTGCTTGTCCGAGACGCTCTTCAGAACAACCGCGGCTTCAAAGCCGAATTCAGGATTCTCGAGATGCTTGACGACCGCACGCGCCACATCGTCGCCGCCGATAAGCGAAAAAGCGTTCTGATATTGGTTGCCGTATCGCATCCTCGCATCAGAGATTGCCTCAGCGTCCCCACGCTGTAGCGCATCGAGAAAGCCATCACGGGCTTTTGCCGATCTCGCTAGTTCTTCATCAAGCAGGCGCGCCATTTCGGGTACGAGTTCGCGGAGACCCAACCGCCCGATTGCATTCGATATCTCGCATATTTGCCCACGCGTCGATGCGGGCGAAGTGAGGGCAATCTCAACCCACCGCCTCAAAATGCCAATCATGGCGGCTCTCTCTTCCGGATCGAGCGGAATGACCCTGTTTCGATCATTCGTGTCGCCGTGTGCCGCAGCGAGGTCGCAAAGACCATAGTGCCTTGTCAAATCGTCTGTGTTCGCGCGTGCAATGAATGCTTCGACAAACGCAGAGGGCCGCGTGGCGACGATGCGGGACTTGAGCCGGCGATACTCGTCACTCAATTGCCTATTACTGCGATCGGCTCGTAGAGCTACGCCGCACGCCAAGAACCTGTCGATCAAAGTTCCCGTGGTCTTGGGGCCAGCAAGAACCGCAAGCTTGCTATTACTGTGCTTGTCCCGCGTTGTATCGAGTATGGCCTTAGCGATTGGTCCATCGTCGACTACATCGAGTTGATTGAGAAAGTCGTCGGAGTGAAACGGGAGTTCGAGCCCGGCCTCGATGCGCTGCTTTAATCCTTGCAAGACTGCAGCAGGTGCCCGCTCTTGCGCGAAATGTAATGACGAACCACCTTGCCCGTGCTTCACGGGAAACTCGGGATCGGCAATGGCCGCTGCAATCTTTGCGTCGCGATCAGGATCACCTGATGAATCGTTCAGCAGGAAGCTCAACCGTTCGCTTGGGGTGGTCGCAGCAGCGATGAGTTTGGCCCGCTCTTGCGCTAATCGTTTGGATATCTCTGGATCGCCGACTTCGTCGTCATAATCCCGGGACGCCACCAGTGACCATGTTTCTTCGTGTGACGCTGCAAGAAGGGCAGAGGCATGCCGTTCCGCGCGGCGAAACAGCAGGTATTGAACGACCTCGGCTTGAATCTTTGGGCTGGGATCTGCCTTAGCAAGCTCGGTCGCCAATTCCATGCCGTCAACGCCGCTTTCGGCTGCGATCAAGGTCAGAAGATGTTCACGGGTCTCGTCCGCCAGTGCAGCCACCTTGGCGGCAAGATCAGGGCCGAGGACGGAAGGTCGGAAGCGCGGAGCCGTGCGTAATGTCGGAAGTTGAATTTGAGAATTGGTGTTGGAAACCAAAGGCCAGACGCGCGGCGCGAATTCAGGTCGCCCGGTCATGATCATGAAGCGTACAGCGCGATCGACCTTACCAGGACGATGCCAACGGTCAACAAAGGCCATCACCTCAGTGCTAACCGTTTCCCAGACCCCGACGCCCGATCGATAGATCATTTCTGCCGCCAACATCGGATCAATGGCAAGTGCAAGACGAACGGCGTGCGCGATGACAGCAGGCCCACCTGCTTCGCGCGAGACGCGCTCGACCGCGAAAAGGACCGACTCCTCCCAGGCTGGTTGATCCAGGACGGCCGCGCGCAACTGGATTTGCGCGTCCGGTCCGCCCCCGGCGCTCCGGCGCATGAGCCCCTCCACGTCGTAACTGGCGAACCACTCTTGGAATTGCTGGTGCTGGAACGAAATCGTGCCGTTCCCCGAACCAGACCGGATCAAAACGTGGTGGCTCGTCAAAACATCCAGCGCCGCGGACGGCTCCAATTGCCCGGTCATTTGACTTTGTTGGCGAAGTTCGGTCAGGGTATGTACCACCACCCGGCGAGCCTCGGGCTCAGCCATGGCCGTCGATGACGCAGTGTTTAGTCCACGTGCGAGTGCCCGCAAGACCGCGGTGTGACAACCGAGAAATGTCGCATCCAATGTTTCGGCGTGCTCGCTCGCATGCTCATGTTGTTCCACGAATAACCGCAAGACTTCTTCTTTCGTGGTTGGACGTGCTCCGCGCGAAGCGCCTCCGAGAAGGGCGGAAAGATACAGTGGTGTCGCGATAAGTTCGCGCACGCCGTCGGTACGCCATGCGTCATCGACGATCTTCGCGCCTGCATCGCCGCACTGGGCTCGGGCGATGGCCATCTGCTGATCTTCCGACAGCAACTCAATGGCGATACGAGGGCCGCCAATCGGCACGTCGAGCACTTGTCGGCGTGTCGTCGCGACGACGCGCACATGAGGCCAGTCAAGTCGAATGCGGTCGAGATCGATCCGGATGCGCTTGCGGGCCCGCGCGTCAAGTTCGTTCCAGCCGTCCAGAACCATTAGCAGCCGCCCACGCTCTGCAAGTGCAACGAGGTCATCGTGGCCGACATTCTTGAAGCCGGCCCGTAACGAGAGCGTTGCCAGCAGGCCGCCGCGTTCATCCGGCACGTCGCCTAACCGGAGATACAACGGAACGATCGAATTGCCAGCAAGGACATGTTGAGCAAGTTGCAAAACTGTGGTCGTTTTTCCGGTGCCCGGCGGCGCGACCAGCGTAATGTCAGGTGCAACCTCCAATGCCGGAGGAAGCTTGCCAATACTAAGCGGTGGTGCGTCTGCCTCGTCGAGCATCTTCAACGTCAACTCAACCTGTGTGCGCTGCCATAGTGGTCCGCGGGTGTATGTCGCCAGATCATCGGCAGCGGCGGTGTGGACCTTTTCGAAGCGTGCAATGAATTCGGCATCGACCGCACCCGCATCGTCGGACGCAGCGAGCGATCCGATACGCATTGCTTCTTCGGTTGGCGAGAGAATGCCCGATGATAGGAGTTCACGGAATGCGCGTTCTTGGGCGGTGCGCCTCCAGTCAGTCAACAGCTCAACCGTAAAAGTTTTCGAATCGGCGTCCACAAGCCGCCCGCAGTTTTGGCAAAGCCAGATGCCGTTCTCCTTGCTGCGCCGGGCATCGCGGGTTTGTGCCGCGTTGTAGCGAGGGCCGCCGGGCGAAGCGGCGCAGATATGTGCCGCAACACCGATGGTAACAATGCCTGTCTGCTCGGCATTCGCGGCTACCGTTGGACGTGCGCAATCAGGGTTTGAGCAGCGGTAGCCGACACCCTTGGCGATCTCGGTGATCGTCTGTTTCAGAAAGTCATCGCGCACGTGCGGCCCGATTCGGTACGGTCGTTGTAACTAATCTACGCGATTGCCTGCGATTTAGCCTAGGCTGCCGTATTGACCAGGGGAGAATTGTTTATTCTGCATTTGTTCTTCTAATCGCCGAACTCCAGCTCTGCCAGAATTCCACGCCTATCGCGTTTGCCAACCTCACTTCCTTGGAGCGCAATGCCGTCTACCCTTCCGAGCCAAATCGTCGCTGCGATTGACAGCATGTTCGGAGTCAATCGAAATGAGATTGACCATCGAGCGGTCCAGTACATTCATAGGGTGCAGGTGCACGCGCTGCTGTCCATGCTTGATGATGTGCCCCCGAAACTCATCGATCTCAATGCGCAGGACTACCTGGAATTCAGTCAATGCCGCGCCGTCTTGGCCACTAAACTGCCGGCTTGGAATCTTGGCGACATCATGCCGGCGAATAGCGTGGGCGGGAAGGACGTCATCGAGCGCATCCGACGCCTGATGCTGAAATGCCGCGATCAATTGCTGCCGCCGGAACCCGAACTGCCGTTCATCGCAGAAGACGATATACGCCTAGGCCTTGAAGATCGGATTCAAGCAGCATGGACCGATTTCAACGCTCGCGAGTGGATGGGGGCAACCATCATTGCTGGGCATGTTATCGAGGCTCTCTTGCTATGGGCCGTGAAGAATAAAGCTGGAGTCTCGCCGTTTAAAAGGCCACCGGATGAGCTTCACTTGCATGATTTGATTGTCGAGGCCAAAAAGCGTGGCTTGATCACGTCGGAATGTAAACAACTCGCTGAGCTAGCTCAGGATGCCCGCAACCTGGTTCACCCCGGTAAGGCGACTCGTTCCGGTACAACATTCACCAAAGGCACAGCCCTCACAGCTCTTTCAGCAATCTACAAAATTGCAGAGGGCCTAAAGTCAACCGCATCGACGTAGTCGTGATTTTGAAGAGAACTAGATGACCCGAGATTAGTTTTGCGCGGCTCGCCATGCGTCTGGGATGTCGGCCAGCTTCGTGGTGACCAAAACTAAACTCGACTTTTCAATCGCTTCTGTTGTTCCTTGGTGTTTCAGGGAGCGCCGCAAGCCCGCGGCGGTAACAATCGCGAGCAGCTCTTCTCTTCGTTCAATTCACGAACCGAAATGCGTTCGTTGCGCGGCCCAATGCGTGGGAAAGGGCTTTAGCAGTTTTTTAAGTTCAAGAGTCTTGTTTTGCCGTCCGTCCAGTATGGACTGAACTAAATCTGGCGCTAGCAAGGTAAGACGGAGCACCCGGCAGACGTAAGACTCGTTGACTGCTTCACGTTTTGAAAGTTCTGCTGCGGATGCATAACATCCAGTCTCGATAAGTCGGCGCCATCGGTGCGCTTTCGCGAGAGCAGTGATCAAGCTGTTGCTTGGTCGTGATCGAGAAGTAGTCCAGGCCTCTACACCGGCCGGCACTACAATTTGCTTCCTGCCGCCGCTCTGCCGGAAATCAACCGGAATGCTAACGACTAGCTCGCGTCCATCGCGGCTGAGCCGCGCATTCGGTTTGGATTTGGTTGTCACGCCGCCTCCGTACGCCCGCTGCCCTTGAGATCCGCGATCAGCGAGGCGAAGCCGTCCACCCGAAGGTGCACATCAACCTTTGCAGTGTCGACGACCACCTTAGCTGCAATAAGCTGGAGGACGCGGGATTGTTCGGCAGGGAATAGCTCGCTCCACACCTGGTCAAAATCGACAAGGGCGTCGCGGACCCATCGCTCGGTGGCCCCGGGCATGTGGGTGCGCATTTGCTTCCACGTCGCGACAATCAGCTCGGGCGAGGCGAGCACACGCCGGACTTGGTCGACGACGATCTCCTCGATCTCGCCTGCAGGGACGCGGAAGGCCGCGCTGGATGCAGCCGCGCCCTTGATCGCCTGCTGGCTGACGTAATAGCGGTACAGCTTGCCGCGACGGCGGGTATGAGTGGGAGACATCGCAACGCCAGCGGGATCGAAAATAAGCCCCTTCAGCAGAGCTGGGGTCTGAGCCCGATGCTTTGCGGCACGCTTGCGAGGGCTCTCCTGCAGGATGGAGTGCACCTGGTCCCAAAGCTTGCGCTCGATGATCGCATCGTGCTCGCCGGGATACGCGGTACCCTTGTGTACGGCATCTCCAATATAGGTCCGGTTGTTGAGCATCTTATAGAGCACGCCCTTGTCGATGGCCTGGCCGTAGCGATTGCGGACGTTCTTCTGCTTGAGCTCTCGGGCGAGGAGGGTGGCAGAACCGAGGGTCACGAACCTGCGGAAGATCCATCGGACAGTCTCCGCGTCCTGCTCATTAATCACCAGCTTCCGATTTTTGACCTCGTAGCCGAATGGGGCCCAACCGCCCATCCACATGCCCTTCTTGCGAGAAGCCGCGAACTTGTCGCGGATGCGCTCGCCAGTGACCTCGCGCTCGAACTGGGCAAAGGACAGCAAGATGTTGAGCGTCAGCCGACCCATCGACGTCGTGGTGTTGAAGGCCTGCGTGACAGAGACAAAGGTAACGGTGCGCCGGTCGAACGCTTCCACAAGCTTGGCAAAGTCCATCAATGACCGCGACAGCCGGTCGATCTTGTAGACCACGACGACGTCGACCTTGCCGGCCTCGATGTCGACCAGCAAGCGCTTGAGGGCGGGGCGCTCGAGTGTGCCACCAGAGAAACCACCGTCGTCATAGTGGTCGGGAACGAGAAGCCAACCTTCCTGCTTGTGGCTTGCGACGTAGGCTTCGCATGCCTCTCGCTGGGCCTCCAGGGAGTTGAACTCCATGTTCAGGCCTTCCTCGCTGGATTTGCGGGTGTAGACCGCGCAGCGCAGCTTGCGCATGACCGGCTTGCTCATACGGACGTCCGCGGGGTCTTCAGGCCAAAGAAAACCAGGCCATTCCACCGCGTGCCCGTGATGGCTCTGGCGACCGCAGAAAGCGATTTGTACGGCCTGCCTTGGTACTCGAAATCGGCGTCGCGGACCGTCACCTGATGCTCGACACCCTTCCACTCCCGAATGAGGCGGGTGCCGCTGACCGGTCGGTCCGAATTTTTGTGCCGAACGCGCTTGCTGCCCTTGGTCGGCAGGTCGGCCGCCAGGGCTTCCAGGCGCCGGACGGTATCAGCGGAGAGTCCACCGTACGCCAGCTCCTGGATCCGGTAGGCCAGCCGGCTTTCGAGGAAACGGCGGTTGTACGGAGGCGGCTCCGAGCCGAACAGCTCGCGCCAGCGCGCCTTCAGCGTGCCGATCTGGGCACCTTTAAGGGCTGAAATTTGCGCCAAAACGCCGCCGCTAGCCATTTGCCGTTCTCCATTCCAAGGGCGCGGCATGACCGCTCTGGTCGGGCGAGATGTCGAGTGAAACATCTCCCGTGTGGTCGGATAATCCGCTTGCCTTTCGGGCCTGGATCCGGCTGAGGCCAAGCGCCAAAAGCTCGGCGATTTCGGAAATGCGGTGCTGTGAGGATGCTTCGGACATGCCTCCAAACTGCTGACCGCAAGATCGCCGTCCAGCAAAATCCATTCAACCTGCAGAGCGTCGGACTTCGTCGCCCATAATCGTACTTGGTCGTGTCGAACAGATTGTGCAGAAGGCGGCAATTTGCCTCGCACTTCCGCAAAAGCAGAAGAAAATCCGCAAAGTGATTCGGGGACTAGGCGCCGCCATGCCGAACGAGAAATGGACTATTGCACAAACAATCCAGGAGGCCGTCTCGGCTGAGCTTTATCAAGAAGCTCAGGCCGCCCGAATTTCGAGGGGCCGGAGAGGTCGGTTTGTGCTCAGTCCGGGCCTGCATGGATCGCCTGATCCTCGCTACCGAGAATTCCAGATCAAGGATGCGGCCTGGAGGCAATTCAAGTCTGAGGTCGAGGGTAACCTTCGCAACATGCTCAAAGCAGGTAAGCTGTCTTCGACTGGGCGCTTTGGGAGCGTTGCGGCGGACGAGCGGTCGATACCTGCTAGCGGTTGGCAGCACATCAGGATCATTGATTGGGAAAAATCAACCGGTCGGGAACAGCCAACTGGCGTGCCGATTTTCGATATCCGGATTTCTACGTGCGTCGTGAAGGCTAGCCCGACGAAATCGAAAGCCGTCCAAAATGTCGAACAGAAGCTACCGCGGAAAGAAAGAGTCATTCGCACGCTAGTTAGACTTATGCAGGCGCGTCCCGAAGAACCATGCCTGACAAAAGCACAACTGAAGAAGACCGGGCTAAGTCAACGGGAGCTAGAAGACTGCTGGGCTAAGGCACTTTCGCGGGCCGGCAACCCGGCAGCTTGGGAGGCATCTGGACGGCGCAAGAGCAGCTGGCTCGCAAAGCTGTCAAAGTTCGACAAGCTCGAGCTTGGCATTTAGCAACGTGCGAGCGTCGCGCGTTCCACGTGAAACCGACCAATTACGCCGGGCTGCGGCAGAGACCTTTGGGAATCGATACACCCGTATTGAATACGCTAATTTAATCGCAGCGACTATTACGAACCGCTGAGAACGACATTTTGACCCCCTTCGATTTCGAAAGGGGTTACCTATGTCGAACCGCTCGTCCCTTGCACTCCTCACCGAGGAGCAAGCCGCAGATTTTCTCTCATTGTCTGTCCGCACGCTGCAGGCGTGGCGCATGCGTGGCGCTGGCCCAAAGTTTGTGCGCGCAGGCCGCGCGGTTCGTTATCAGCAGTCTGAGCTGATCGCCTGGATCGCCAACAACACTGTCGGGCGGTAGTCCAGGCCATGAAGCGGCATTGGATGCCTCTCTACATTGCCGACTATCTCGCCGGCACCGCCCATCTCACCACGGTCGAGCATGGCGCATACCTGCTGCTCCTGATGCATTACTGGATCAAGGGCGAACCGCCAGCGAGTGACGATATCGCTCGCCGCGTCACGCGAATGACGAACCGTCAGTGGGCGAAATCGTCGACCGTCCTGAAGTCTCTTTTTTGTGACGGTTGGCGGCACGAGGTTCTCGACCTTGAATTGGCGAAAGTCATTGAAAAGTCGACGATCGCTTCTGCCAACGCACGCAAGGCGCACGGCGATCGCAGGCCGACGCCAGCCCGCCCGCAAGAGACAAACACACATCACACTCAGAATCACATTGATAGTGATGTTGGGAAGGGACGCGACGCCCCCATTCCAAAATTGAACAGTGGAAGTCAGGAAGTGGAGGGGCTTGCCGATGCCTTCCTGAGCGCCGCCGGCTTTCCTGACCGTTCTCGCGCTCCACCCACCTGGTACAATTTGCTCGATCGTGCGGGCCTCTGGGCCAAGTCCTACCCGGCGAACATGATCATCCAGGAGACCCGGCAAATCGCCGCGAAGTCGCCTAGCCCAAAGCCCTTAGCCTACTACGAAAAGGTGTTCGCGACCGCATTCGCGCGCCTGCAGCAGCCATTGCCAACCGTATCAACGCCAAGCGCGGAGACCGCCTATGTCCGACGAAGATCAAACCAACGGCAGTCCATTCGGGAAGTTCTCGATGCACGAATCGCAGCAGCCGAACAAGACCAGCCCGTCCGATGCGACGAAGTTCACGAAGCTACTCCTCGGCTCATACAGCCGGGTGGAGGCCGACGACCCTGAGGTTTTCGCGTCGGCCGTAGTACGACTGTTCTGCTACTACCCGGTCGATGTCGTGACTCGAGTCTGTGATCCGGTGTTTGGTCTGGCTACGAAGCTGAAGTGGTTTCCTACCCTTGCCGAAATCAAATCGGAATGCACTGCGGTGTCAGCAGAGTTCGCCCATAGAGAGCGGCGCAAAAACCTGGGCAAATCAATTCTTCCGCCGGTGGATAGGCAGGGCCGTCCTACCATGGAGGAGCTAAAAGCGAAGTATGGACCCAACTGGGGGATCGCTCAGGAAGAGAAATCTTCTGGCGGGCCAACGAATAAGCCCGACTTCAAATGCATGACGAATGAGCAATTGGCTGAGCACTACAAGAAGTACGGCTTGGGTGGCTTGATAAAGAAATCTCAGGAGTAGGTGGGTTTATCGAAAGAGATACTTCGGCAATGAATTGGCCGAAGAGGTGTTAACCGCGTTAACCGTGTAAACCTTAGAATTTAGATGGTCCGACTGGCGAGGCAGCGCGGGCTTTGAAGCCCGCGTCTTATTCGGTCCGCCTGTCAACCATCGCGTCAACCATGTCAACTGTGTCAACCTAACTTTTGAGGTGCTCCGGCTAGCGCGAGAGCGGGGTGCGAATTACCCGCGGTCGTTCGGGAAGCCAGAGGGACCCGTGAAACCAAGAGTCGACCACGCTGAAGCGATCGGCCCGCTGGATGCCAGCACAGTCTGAGGACGAGCATTCAAAGAGGGCAGTGCCTACTAAGCATGAATTGCGTACACCTGAGAAAGCGCGCCGGCCCGGTTCTGCCTCAACACCAGGCCTGAGTTGGGCGCCTTGGCATAGTCCGCTTGTGGCCCCTAGAAGACTTTGCCGCGCCGCCAGCTATACGTCAGGGACTGCGTTGCGTGAGTAAGCGTGCAAGGCTTAAGTGATTTGCGGGTGGTAGCTGACCATCGCCGACCCGTTTGATATCGCATTAGAGAGGGAAGCAAACACATGTTTCGCAAAATTGGCCCTGTTCAACAGCAAATGCCTATTTTGCTGATATCAATCAGCTGGGTTTATCGGCAAAGAGCCGCGCTTTAACCGAAAGTATGACTTCGTTTGATACGCACCGAACTTTCCTTCGGGGACACACGATCGAGAGCGTCGGACATCTAGAAGAGTTCCCGTCGGGGGATAAACGATCCCATAACGTTCGATCTATCTGCTCTTTGTTGCCTCTCCGCTTGTAGACGTCTGTGCCTTGCACTGCATTCGCTCCGTCGAACAACCGTTAAAGCAATCTTTCGAGCGGGAGCTATCCCAGAGGGTTACGCCAAAGTTTTTCCCGCCTACACTATTATCCTTGCAAGTTTGCTGGCAGTTCGCATATTTCGTTGCGCATTTACTCGCCGCTTGGCCCTCTGTCGTGGAGAGCAGGAAAAAGCAAACAATAGCGGTCATTCCAAAAAGTGCATTCATTGATCTACCTCTATATAATCCGGATCAAATATCGCTGGTCGTCTTGGTTGATGTTTGGCCGACCGTCAGTGTAAGGCCGGAGCCGGCACAGGCGGCTTCGAAGTGTTGACTGCACCTTCCTGCTGAAGCGGCAGCTTGATCGGCACGTAAATAAACTCTCCGGAACTGCAGCCTGAGGGACTACACGATTGGACGACAATCGAAGCGGGAGTCCTAGCATCGTGGAAAAACTTTATGGAACCCGATCCGGAAGCTTTGAACGCAACATAGGCTCGTCTTTCCTGCTTCAATCTGATTTCGGTTTTATCGCCAGGCCCCTGGAAGTCGACCACCAGAGTATTCCCCGACTGCAGAGCTGACACACAAATCTTGTTTTGGCAGCCCAATCCAAGGGCTTTCACCTGATTCAGCGGCGTTACCGAAAAAATAAATGCCACAGCAAATCCGGTGATCGCTTGGACGGAGTTCATTTTTCCACCTGCCACGGCAAACTCTTCGGTCTAATTGGTGCCCGTTGTTCATGGAGTTGCAGTCCCTGTCATGCCAGAGCTTTGCGGCACCTTTATCGGCGAAAATACAAAGTGAGCGCCTTTGAAGACTCGCTCGTCCGAATAGACGCGCACATAGATGTTGACCGCTGCTCCTGATGAATTTTGCCAGACCAATTCGCCCCTAGCAGCAGCATACTTCGTTGCCTTAACAGCCCCCACGGGGGGCGACGGAAGGAAAATCAAGAACTTGAAGGCTCCCTCCACAGCATAAGAGATTTTGAGGTTCGTACCAATTTGGCTTGCCGAGACGCAAACGCCTGCTTGGCAACCCAGTTCTCTGGCCAGTGCTCTAAAGCTAATCATTGATGCGACAGCGAACACTAAGACGGCGATTGAAATTGACTTGCGAGAACTCATTTTCCCACCCATGACACAGCAGCGCGTTTGTTGCGCTAGTCGATGCATTGGAATGGATGAGAGAATTGCGCATCCGCGAAACACATCTGCTTTCCAGGAGCAGGGGTCGCGCAGGCTTGGAGTGCGTAGCGTAATGGTTTGCAGGTGTTTGCGTTGACTGTGAAATGAAACTTACCTTGCGGACCTACAACGAGTTTCGTTTCTCCATTCCGCTTGATATACACTCGCGTGACGGTCGGGGAAGTTGCTCGATATGTCACATTTAGCTGTGTCCCGTCATAGCTGCCGCTGACACAAACGCCATTCCGACAATTTTCGGCATATGCCCCGCTAATCATTGTGCCAACCAAAGCTGGCAAGCTCAAAGCGAACAAGATTCCGTTTAGCAATGTACGACGCGATATAACTTGTTTTGAACCATCAGATTCACACGCTCGTGCGTTGGCGGTTTCGCAATCACCGGACATAGATGTCCCTTTCACAGATTACCATGACAGTGAAATTTCCGGGTTCGCTCGTACATCGGAAGCCGCCCGGGTGATCCCAAGAAGGCTGACTGGGTACATTAGTCGATCTGTCGAATTCTTTGTGACAAGTCATTCTGACGGGGTGGAACGGCAATTCATCAATGACCTGTAGACTGCAAGGAACAACGATTCCGTTGATCTTGATCGATGGTGCGCGAGATGCGGATGTTGCCGCCCGCGCTGGTGTAAGAGCGAGACACCCAAGGCATACAAGCTCTCCTACCACAGCGAGTACCATCAACTTTTTAGCAAAGAGCGAATTTGCAGCGAGAGCGATCTTCCGCTTCTTTCTCTCGACGCCCTTACAAGATGCCTCCACTCACCGACTCCACGCCTCGTCGTCTTAAGATACAGGGTGGGAGCACCAGTTGGCGTGAAAAATGCGTGAAAACAATCAATGCATCCTCGGTTCAGGATTGCGTCTCGACGCGACTGAGTTCCCGATCGGACGGGCACCTACCACTTAGGCACAGCGGGGACTATGGGCCTATTTCCGCGCGGTTAGAGATTCAATTTGTATCCGCGCACAACGTGGGTTGTAAGCGCAACGACAAATACACATGCGGCAGAATGAATGGCAGATGTGCTCATGATTTTGGAGTTAAGGCGTCTTGAAGAACTAAACATAGCTCCCGGTATCCCTCCTCTTCCTCCACAAAGCGCTCCTTGTAAAAGTGCCGCGAAAGTTCGAAGAAAGCCTCGGCACTGAACCCCGGGATCATCCCCTTGAGAATACCGGCTGCTTTGGCCGCCTCTCGAGTTCGACGTTGTAGCCCCAGACTACAGGTCAACGCGATCCACTGGGCGGGGGCATCGCTATAAAGACTGATCGCTTGCCTCGCAGCTTTCTCCATTTCATGAAGGTTGCGCTGCTTCCAATACGCCCAAGCTGCATAATGAAACCATCGATGCGAACGCGGATCCCGAGGGGACAGTCGCATTGCCGACTTAAGAAACTCAAGGCTCTTATCAATATCGCCGCTAGCGCAACGATTGACATTGGCAAACAACGCTAGCCCATGCGCGTCAGACGGATCAATCGCGACCGCCCTACCCAATAGTCTGAGCGAGCCGTTCAAATCGCCAGCGCTGTAGAGCGTAGTGTCTGCGCAATTTATAAGCACCGCTGAATTATCAGGTTCAAGGCGAAGTGCTGATCGCGACAAACGGACTGCCTCTTTCCGTTCGAGCCCCGCGCGCGGATGAATTCCCCACAACGAGCGCATTGTGTAAACAGACGCCAGCAACGATCGAGCTGCTGCGTACCTGCTCTCAAGGCGGATGGCTTGCTTGAGTTCTGCGACTGCAGAGTCCAGCCTTTCCGCATTTCTTGTAAAAAGGATATGACCTTGAGCCCGGTGATAATGGGTCCAGGCGTCCAGAGCTTCCGGAGGTTGCCGAAGAGCTTTGATAGCTTCATGCTGCATAATGGTCGGCTGCAGTCGTGCTATAAGTCCCGCGACGATTCTATTTCGTATTTCTGGAAAGCGGCGGACCTTATCGTGCAGAACGTCGCCCCAGACGGACAGTCCGCTGACCCCGTCGATGAGCCGAACATAAACACGGAGGTCGTTAGCTGCGACTTCGATACTACCCTCGACTAAATAAGCCACTCCAAGTTCAACAGAAATCTGTCGTACATCCTTGAGTTCATATTTGTAAACTTGCGCAGACCGACCGGACGTGACGAAAATTGTACGCAGGCTCGCAAGAGCGGTTGTGATTTCTTCTGTGATACCATCTTCGAGTCCATGAAAGGGATTAGCGCTATGCGACACGTCTCGAAACGGAAGAACAGCTAAAGATGGCCTATCGCGAGGCGGGGAAAGAGGACGCGGCGTTGGGCTTGCTGCTTCGTAGTGCTGCTGATTGATCTCATCAATCCAGTTGAGGTCGTCGACTTCATTCAGCCGCTTTGGAGCGTTTTGGCGCGATCGTTCAAAAACTTGAGCGATCGTTTGTTCGAGCAGAGTTGGGACACGACGCTCTGTTTTAAGGAAGCGTTCTGTTAATTCTCGATAAAACTCGATAGCATGTGCCGTTTTACCCTGGGCAGCGTACGCCTTGATAAGTACCACACTTGCGGCCAAGGCTTCTGGATTAATTCGCACAACGAACGCGGCGACCTTCTCCTCTTCTTGAGCCGACAGCTGTTCGTTCTGAGCTAAACAAGCCTCACAAACAGCCAAGCTAGCGCGGGCGATATCGCGTCTGGTCTTCGTGAGCCACTGGTTCAGCCGTTTGCCGCGGAAATCCTCTCCTTCCATGAAAGAACCTGTATATCGTTCGGCCACTTTCACCGCATCAGCCTCGGCGATTGCAGCCAGCAGATGAACGACGTCTACTTCAATATACGGGGGCAAAACGATTTGGGGACCTGCTTGCCAATCAGCTGGCTTGTGCGAGCCAAGATTGCTCCGCAGCCGAGAGAGCTCCTGTCGTAGACTTACGAGCGCCTGCTCGCTAGGCCGATCTTCCCACAGCAAAGCGGCTAACTGTTTCCTTGCGGAAAGCCTATTGGGCCTAACGGCTAGTAGCGCGCAGAGCAGCCGCCCCTTAGCGCTAGGCACCAACACATTCTGCTCGTTTGCCTGAGCAGCGAACTTACCTAGAAGCCTCAGTCTAATTTTCTGACCGGACGACGACCAGACTTTGTGACGAACGGAGCTCAAGAATGCCCTCACCACCCCATTTATGAGAATCGTCGACCAGCATCATCGGTCGCATTGTCGTGTTTTAGCAAGCCTCGCGCTCAAGGACGATATGAGCGTTTTCCGTCTCAAAGAAGCGATATTTCGACGCACGTTCAATCTTAGCCTGCATAACATTGGTCGATGGAGTTGGGCGCTCGTGCGGCTAACGGTCTCGAAGTCTGACCGGCCGTAATTGAAAGTTTCACGCGTTTTTCACACCCACGCTGTGCTCAATTGGCTTAAGTTTATGAAGAGATCACGGTCAGGGAAAGAGCATCGCACCCATGAAACCTGCGTTACTTTTTTCAAGAGCGGTCAAGTTGAAGTACAGCCTCATAATTGTGGCTTGTGTCTCGTTCTCGACTATATCGGGGGCTCAAATTTTTAAATCTCCGGATTCGTATGCGACTGCAGATTTGATCATGAGCCAAGTCAACAGCTACAGAAATTCGCTTGGTCTCCCGAAGCTCTTTGGACACACTAAGCTTAATATGGCGGCCCAGGCCTATGCTGATTATTTGGCGGACACGAACACTCAAGGCCATCAAGCGAACGGCACGACATTCGACGCGCGGATCAGAGCCGCGGGGTACCGGCCATGTGTGCGTGGAGCGGGAATTAATCAGTTGGCAGAAAATCTCTACTATTACACTTCACGCGGTGGACCTATGCCACCCGCTAAGCTCGCAGCGGCCGCGATGCAGGGCTGGAAAGGATCACCCGGCCATGACGCCAATCTGCGGTACCCAACATTTAACGATCACGCAGTCGCGGTAGCGGCGCGCAGGGACGGCGACGTCTACACGTATAAGATCGCGCATGAATTTGGCGATATGTGCCGGCCACCAAACGTTCCCGACGCTAATCAGTTTGGCAAACGGATCCGCTAAGGCCGGGCCTCAGCCTTGCAAGCTCACCAAATGAATCGCTAGGAAGATGAAGTGCAAACAAACTCCGTGCTCCTGAGCGCTCAGTGGATGATCCTAGTACGGCTCGCTTTTGTATTGTCGGGGATTTTGTCGTTCAGTGGGCCTGCAACAGCAGGGGGCGAACGATGCGTCGCCAACGTTTGCGTCAAGGAGACGTTCAGGAGCAATCTGCTTTTCGTGAGCTACCGAGTCACCTCGGGCGACATGACTCACGTAAACATTCTCAGCAGGGCGTTGCGTGACTTTGGCTCCGATAATCAAATCGAAGGTGGAAGGTCAGGCAGATTTGACCTTGCTGTTTTCCCTGGCGAAAAGTACATGATTCAGCTCTGCAACCGTGGAGGTCTATTGCAAAGGTCCAGCTGCGGAGGGTGGAGAATCTTTCACATTCCCAAGCCTCCATCATAGGTTTGCTGGATTTTGCCACGCTGCCCACGTAAACCCCGAAGCATAACGGGGTGGCCGAAATCTTCACAGAGTTCGTCGCGGCATTAGTTAGCTACAATGCGCAGTAGTCAGGAAATCGCGTGGTACTTCACAGAGGCTGCATGCGGGTTCCCTTTTACATCCGTGGCGCAAGCGCAACAGGTCTCCTGGTTCGGCTAGCTCTCCCGAACCGCCGCGGGTGTAGCTATTGCGCTGGACCGCTTAATCAGCACCACCAACATCAGTGCGTTGATTAGGATCGAGAATATCGACATAAGCGCCAGCATGATCCACCAGGATATGCTGTAACCTCTCATCCAGTTATCAAACACCGTAATGAGCAGCATCCCTAAGCCGATCGACGTGCCAATAACATTCAAAAGAAACCAGCGCATCTGAGATATTCCACTGTTGCGCAAATAGAAGTATTCAGGTCAGGGCACGTTCGGAACTCATGGTGAGCCGATTGCGAGGTATCGGCTCACTCATGAACACTATCAGGCATCGGGGTAGCCATTCGCCCTGTTGCAAGCGCGACGATCGCGGTTGTAGGCGATCACACCAGCCGTATGACCGTAGAGCTGCGTAATTACCTGGCCGTGGCTAGTAGCGGCTTTTACGCAAGCAACATAAGGCTTGTTGCTCATCCAATCATATGGTCCTGCGCTTGCAGTAGAGACTGAGCCAACCGTCGAAACGATTGCGGCCGCAGTTGCGATGGCAAAGAGCCCCGTACGAAAGCTTGTCATGTTCGTTGTCCCAGGTCAGATCGCACTATTGCGTAACTGTGGAAGTACAATGGGAGCTTTCCGAACACTCGTATGTGCGGCACGTCACGTTAAAACGCGTCACGGATCACCCTGTCCGTATTCAGGATCGAACAGGTCTGTGCAGCGCCTGGCCGATAATCATTAGGGGAACGGCCAACATGATAAAAAGGATGGACATCATAACGAGCTGGTCCTGGAAATTGGCACTCGCTGGCGTTCTTGAGACCATCAGGTTCGTAATGATGAACCCTAACCCGGCCAAAGAGGATAGTATGCTGCTGGCCTTGGCAATCAGTCCAAGCCGACGCCATTCGATGTCGCGAGCCTCGGTTCTGACAGCCTGAGTGTTCAGCTCCGAACGCAGTGCGAGCAGCTCGGCTTCCATTTCAGTCTGCGTCATCAATTGCTCTCGCTTCCGGTGAGTTCACTGTCTCACCACTGCTAACACAATCGGCAATTACACTGTGGGTCCGTTGGGATAATCATGACGTCGGAACGCTCCGCGCGCAAACACATAGGCGGAGCGGCCTGGAGGGCGGTTAGGATCCTTTAGCGCCGCTCATAACCGGCCCGAATCGCTCCCAGCTTTCACCCTTAAACCGCATCATCTGAAGCTGCTCGATCGGGGCAAAGTCATCTGGGCCAGTCTTGATCCGCGTGCCGGGCAGGTAGATTCCAATTTCAAAATCGAGGTTCGCTGCCTGCTTCATTACGTTCTCGCGGGTCAGTGTATCACCGCACTGACGTAGGACTTGCTCCAGGCCCTTCGCCACACCGTACCCAAAGACCGTCGCTGAGTCATCAAGATCACCCTCGGGGTACCACTTTGTCATGAACGTTCGCCACTCGTTCATCGATGCATCGTTCTTCCACTCAGAGTCCTTCGGATCCTTCAGGTACGCGGTGGACAAGATGCCCTGGCTGGCCTCGTAACCGGCAGGTTCGATCCCGCCGGAATGACTGCTTTTGGCCCGAACGCGAAGTCTGGCAGCGTCCCGGTGGTCGGCGCATAGGGGTAGACTAGACGGAGCCGGCCGGCACTCCGAAGGGGGTGTTAAGGCCCGTTGCAGACGTTTGCGGGTCAAGTTAGCGTACTTCGATGGTAAGCGGTCTGGGGCTTGCACTCGGTGACAGAGAACAGCGACGCGAAGGAGGAATTCTCCGGCCGGACCGAAGAGCCGGCAATGTCATGGCTGCAGAGCCTTAAGAGCCTTGTTGCGAGACATAAGCCCCGGGTCCAGCGCTTGGGGACGTTCATGGCCACCATTGCCGCCCTTGGAGCTGTGCTTGGTGGCCTCACCGGATATTGGTCCGCATACAAAACCGTAACTTACGATCTTCTGGGCATTCAGAAACCTGTTTCTCCGCGCGTAGAGCCGGAGCCGGGCGTTCAGCGAAATTCGATCGCCGTGCTGCCGTTTACCGTCCTGGGAGACCCGACGCATGAATACCTGGGGGCTGCGATATCAAATAGTCTAACGAACGACTTATCGTTTCGCGTGCCTGGGCTCTTCATCGTTGGTGTCGATTCTGCCTTTTCATACGCTAAGAAGTCAGCTGGACCTCAGCAGCTTGGGCGAGAGCTTGGCGTCCAATATCTCCTGCTAGGCGCATTGCAGCGCAGCAGCGGTCGGATAAGAGTCGACGCGCGCCTGGTGGAATCCCAGTCCGCAAAGCAGCTTTGGGCGGAGAAGTTTGAGGGAGCAGACGATGATCTATTCCAGCTTCAAGATTTCATTTCGTCGCGTATAGCGAACTCGTTTGGAGTCGCCCTGCTTCGCCAGAGCACCATCGATGCCGAGCGACGAAGCACTAAGCCTGAGATAACTGACCTGATCCTTCGTGCCCAGGCTGAATTCCTCCTGAACAATCGATCTTTGGTCTCGTTGGCGGCGGCTGAGTCCTTGTATCGTCAGGCCCTGGAACTCGAGCCAAATAATTCGGATGCGCTTATCGGACTTGGAAATCTGCTGGCCGTCCGCCTGAGTTTGTACCGGTTTAGTCTAAAAATGACGCCGGATCAGCTCGCGGCAGCCGTTGCCGAAGCCCGCAACTTTCTGGATCGTGGACTGATCCTCAACCCTCGATCGGCCATCGCTCACAACGGGAAAGGTCGTCTGTACTCGGTTGAGCGAAAGCCAACTGAGTCTTTACGCGAGCACGAAATGGCACGCTCGTTGGATCCGAACTACGCAGTCAATTATCACAACCTTGGAGCGGTCGAGCTATCGCTCGGGGAACCCCAGAAGGCTTTGGAGTATTTGGAGGAGGCGATCCTACGTAGCCCGCGAGACCCCGCAATAGGCGTTATCCAGATGCATATGGCCCGAGCATATGTGCTCTTGGGGCGCTGGGACGATGCGATTGAAGCAGGCACGAGGGCGATGGTGTCGCCGACTGATATCGCCACGGTTCAGTTAAATTTGGCTGCCGCATACGCTGAAAAGGGCCAATTAGACAACGCCAGATCCGCCCTTCAACAAACGAATGAGCTCAGGCCCGGGATCTCCATATCGGCTCTTCGGGCGGCTAACGAGCCTGCCTATATAGAACTTGCGCAAAAGACATTGTTCGAAGGGCTACGCAAAGCTGGTCTGACAGAGGACTAGAAAAAGCCGGAAAGGGACAACCGTCTGTCGACGTCGCCTTTCTCCCCATCTGCTATCGATCGCAGCTACTCGATGGCATTCTTTTTTGGATGATAATTCCCGGAACGCAGGGCGTGATCAAGGCCGCATCCCTCGTCGTCACTTCCGCTTGTGGCGCGGGGTTGAAAGCCCACAGCGCGGCGATGTCCGCTTCCGAGAGATCACCCGACCACGGGCATGCTGGCTGTCCACGGCAGCCTCTGACCCGGAGCAGCTAATTGGGTATGGGCTCGAGTAGAGGGGTACGCTGAAAACTCGGAGTTTGGCCTCGGACGGCCACCTTCACCGATTTGCTGCATCAGCCATATCCACAAGGACCACCTTGCCGCCGGCCTTGGGGGCTAACTTGGGGTTTCGGAAAAGGAAAAAACGATCGGCTCCCCGACCGCGGCCCGCAGATTCACACTGGCGGGTCTTGTTACGCAAAGCAGGCAATGATTGCGAGAACCACGTCCGCTCCTAGGTCGCCGGAATACATTGTGAAGAGAAACCCGGCTCCAAGGGCAACTACAATTGCTTTGAGTGTAATCATCTCGAAACTCCCCGTTAATCAGAGGAGCATAGGCCCAGCTCGTTTCAGGACTGTTTCGGGCGCTCTGTGGATGGTTTCGTTCACCAGAGCGTTATCTGTATTGCTACGGAAAACGGGAAGGCCGCAGCAGGAGGTTCATTTCGCTGCGGCCCCCGCCTTCAAAAAACCCGGGTGAAAACTTCTAAGTGAAATATGAGACCAGCCCCGGTGATCAGAAGCCTATTCGGGAAAAAACGGCATGGCGAATCATTTTCGCCGGTTCCGAAAATGAAACTTGAGCTTTATTGAGATGGATTAATGAGGGAGGCCCGCCGGGGGGCTGGCGATCTGGCGGGCCTCACCTCTGAGCAAGGCCGCGTATGTCCCCCACGGCCCCGTCCCAAAAGCAACACTGACAAGATTCTCGCTAATGACAGTCTAAGATCGAGGCAAGATTGGCCTGCGGTGTGCTTAGGTCTGGTGCCGCGCCGATCGTGCGGAACGTCGCGGCGTCGGTCGCAGGAGATGCCTCGTTGCACTCCTGCGACCTTCTCTGCGTGCTCCGGCGCTCTGATCCGCAATTGGACTAGCAGCCGGGAGCTGGGGGGCTGAACCCAAGGAGATCCCACATCGGATCTGATCCGACAATGCGTCAAACTCGCACTCCGTAGCTTTACGCTTCCGGCCTTTGCAGCGGAGCAGAAGGGCTTGAACCCAGTACGTCCTGAAGCTTTAACCGAGGAAAGAAGTAGCTTGGCCGGTAAAAGCTGAAGAGAATCGCATGACCGTCTGGATCTACAATAAAGGCGAAGAGCTGGTGGTGTTTGTTTCCGAAGAAGCCGCGAAGGTTTGGCTCGATGAACACGATCCCGAGGGTGTAGCCTTCGAGTATGAAGTGCTAGACTTGCCGGCGCAACTTGGAGATAGGGGCTAGGTCCTTAGGAACGTGGGCGAGCACTGTTGGGTTAGGAAGTGCGGCGGGTGAAGTTGCGGATCGGCCTGTCGTTAGAAGTCCTCGGCCTCAGTTCATCTCTGGCCTCTTTAAAAGGATGCTGAGCAGGTAGGCCAAGCGCCGCAGAAACGGCATCTGCTCACTGCACTTTTCGCCCGAGGTCTCTCAGGAGTGAGTGGAGAAAATCACTCGCATGGTCGTACCGCGCGCCGCCGCTCGCGATTTCACGGGCCGCGGCTCCACTACACTGCCTACCGCTTCTGGACCAAGTAGGTCTGCTTTTTCGGACCATTTCTGCAGCAGGCGATCAGGAATATATTCCGCAGACCCGAACAACCTCAAAAGGCATTCCTCGGCTCCGGCTTTGTGATCGTGATGAGCTTTCGCCGCGTAGAAAGCGAATAGTCCACGAAAAGCATCACGGGAAACGGCTGGTTTTGCCATTGCAATGTCCCCGCAGAATTGAATTCTCAACGAAGAGGCCACCTAGAAGGCGGCCTCAGGAGTTCACTAAGGCTGATCTAAAAAACACGTACTAAAACCCCTGCCGCAGCGTTGCCGTTGCTTCAGAACCCGGGGTGTAAATCGATGCGAGATGAACGCCAGCCCCGGTCCTCAGAACCATGCCAAGTTGACTCGCTTCTGCCAACAAGAATCTAACTACTGTCGGGAAAAATCGGCAATCCCAATCTATGTCAGTTTATTTGACATACGCACCAAGCCGTTCGGCAAGCTAATTTCATATTGATCATCGGGCACGTCTCGACGAGTTCGGCAATTAGGTCATAGCAAAAGGAAAGGGCCTCTGGTGGACGAACAACCCGAGGCACCTCTGGTGCGAAGGTCGGCGCCTCGCCTGTTTACAGCCGCAGCTGGACTAGAGCTCGTACTCATAACCCCGATCGGCTCGCGGCGCGGAGCGGTGTGTTCAGTCCTTGAGACCGGACAAGGCGAGAGACAGCTGTCCCTTTGAAACCGCTTGTTTGGTGGCCCCCTCGCACGGCATTGCCAATTCCGCTTTTGGCCGATTCTGTTGAAAAAGGCGGCTGTTGCGACGCAGAGGGATCAGTGATTCAGTCTGTCTAATTGGCAGGACGGAAGATCATGATGGGACATCGGCAAGTCGAACAGGC
>JAESGJ010000120.1_pt1 | contig 126509 bp, 107 predicted proteins | sample 9266241 | NCBI WGS metagenome assembly JAESGJ01 (sample SAMN14514841, study PRJNA621669) | algae metagenome | isolation source: Brasilonema octagenarum HA4186-MV1 and co-occurring heterotrophs from wet... | place: USA: Manoa Valley, Hawaii | collected 2009-07-20 | reverse complement strand
ATTTGAATAAAAGTGATGTGTTGCGAGAATACATTCAGTCCTTGAAAAAGAAAATAAAGAAAATGAACAGCAATGTTTAGATATGTTCAGAGCTTTACAGTGATTCAACGTTTAGGACGATCTCCACTCCCTCTCCTCCCCCACTCATTTTTTCACTTTTTTCCTGCTTTTTTTTCAACTTCATTACTCAAACTACCCCTTCATGTGGCAATCTGGGAAACAGAATGTTTTCCAACTGGATATCTTTGCTACCAAAATTTTACTTAACAGGATATGCAAACCCTGCCTACGCTAACAACTTCCAACACTGCAAATCTTCAACCCACCTTTGACACCACGATCAAACGGCGCAAAACCCGTCCAGTCAAAGTAGGCGATGTCATCATTGGGGGTGGCTACCCTGTGGTAGTGCAGTCAATGATTAACGAAGATACCCTAGACATAAATGGTTCAGTCGCAGCAATTCGCCGTCTTCATGAAATTGGCTGCGAAATTGTTCGCGTTACTGTACCCAGTATGGCTCATGCCAAAGCGTTGGCAGAGATTAAACAAAAATTAATCAAAACCTACCAGGATGTGCCTATTGTTGCGGATGTGCATCATAATGGTATGAAAATCGCCTTGGAAGTCGCCAAACACATAGAAAAAGTGCGGATTAATCCAGGGTTGTATGTATTTGAAAAGCCAAACCCCAACAGAACCGAATACACTAAGGCTGAGTTTAACGATATTGGCGAAAAAATTCGTGAAACTTTGGCTCCATTGGTGATTTCTTTGCGTGATCAAGGCAAAGCTATGCGAATTGGGGTAAATCACGGTTCTCTTGGTGAAAGAATGCTGTTCACCTACGGCGATACCCCAGAAGGTATGGTGGAATCAGCAATAGAGTTTATTCGCATTTGTGAATCTTTAGATTTCCACAATTTGGTGATTTCTATGAAAGCTTCACGAGTACCAGTGATGTTAGCCGCCTATCGTCTCATGGCACTGCGGATGGATGAACTGGGTATGGATTATCCTCTGCACTTGGGTGTCACCGAAGCAGGTGATGGCGAGTATGGACGGATTAAATCAACCGCTGGTATTGCCACTCTCTTAGCTGATGGTATTGGCGATACAATTCGCGTGTCACTAACGGAATCACCAGAGAAAGAAATCCCTGTCTGCTACAGTATTTTGCAAGCTTTGGGATTGCGCAAAACAATGGTGGAGTACGTTGCTTGTCCTTCTTGTGGACGAACATTGTTTAACCTAGAAGAAGTTCTGCACAAAGTCCGCGAAGCGACTAAACATCTCACCGGACTCGATGTGGCAGTCATGGGGTGTATTGTGAATGGACCTGGGGAAATGGCTGATGCTGATTACGGTTATGTTGGCAAAACGCCTGGATACATTTCTCTTTACCGTGGAAGAGAAGAAATTAAAAAAGTTCCAGAAGATAAAGGAGTGGAAGAATTGATCAACTTAATTAAGATAGATGGACGTTGGATAGATCCATAAAAGTTTCCAAATTTCGACAAATTTTGTACCGCCGACATCAGTAGTCGCCGGATGACAAAGCATTTTTATGAAATAAAAAAATATGCTCAGTCTTTAGTGCAAAACCCTGTGTTAGATTGAGCATACTGATTAGAAAATTTTGCGTCTTGCACAGCTGTCATTATGGTGATTACAAGAAGTGGACTTGTTTTGGGTGCTACAGCGGTGACACTGACAACAATAGCAGTCACTGGCCTGGGTATTCACTCACAAGGACAAGCTTTATTTAAAGAAAGTCCTAAGGAATTAATAGATGAAGTTTGGCAAGTTATAAACCGCCAATATGTAGATGGTACTTTTAATAAATTAGATTGGCCCGCTGTTCGTCGTGAGTACCTGAACAAGTCCTACAGCGACAAGCAGCAGGCTTACAAGTCCATCCGCGAAATGCTCAAAAAGCTGGGTGATCCTTACACTCGGTTTATGGATCCAGAAGAGTTCAAAAATCTGCAAGTGGATACCTCTGGAGAACTGACAGGTATTGGTATCCAAATTGGTTTAGATGAGAAAACGAAAAAGCTGACTGTAATTGCGCCGATTGAGGATACACCTGCTGCAAAAGCTGGTATTTTGGCAAAAGATGTCATCACCAAAATCAACGGAAAAAGTACCGAAGGTATGGATACCAATCAAGCAGTATCCTTAATCCGAGGTACAGCAGGAACAGCGGTCAATTTGACAATTCTGCGCAATAGTCAGGAAAAACAATTCAACATTACAAGAGCTAAGATTGAAATTCATCCAGTCGAGTACTCTCAAAAACAAACTCCAGCAGGCAATCTTGGTTATATTCGCTTGAAGCAGTTTAGCGCTAACGCTGGTAAAGAAATGCAACAAGCAATCACAAATTTAGAGAATAAGCAAGTCGCTGGTTATGTCCTGGATTTACGTAATAATCCTGGTGGCTTACTTTTCTCTAGCGTCGAAATTGCCCGAATGTGGATCACTAACGGCACAATAGTCTCCACTAAGGGCCGCTTGACTAACGGTCGCTTCGCAGAAGAACAACGAGAAGTGGCAAATGGACGTGCTTTGACAAATAAACCGCTGGTGGTATTAGTGGATAAAGGTTCAGCAAGTGCTAGTGAAATCCTTTCTGGAGCTTTGCAGGATAACAAGCGTGCTGTTATAGTCGGTAGTCAGACCTTTGGCAAAGGCTTAGTGCAATCAGTGCGTCCTCTCGACGATGGTTCCGGAATGGCGGTAACAATTGCTAAATACTACACTCCTAATAATCGCGATATTAATAAGCATGGAATCGACCCAGATGTCAAAGTGGAGTTGACGACTGCTCAGCGAGAACAGCTATGGCTCAAACAGCGCGACAAAATTGCCACCCTACAAGATCCGCAGTTTGCCAAAGCAGTTGAAGTGATCGGCAAAGAAATTGCACAGAAAGGAAACAACAGGGCAGAAAAAAATTAAAACGTCTTTTGACTTCAGACTGGTTGGCACTTGAGCGATCTAATCAGTCCTACGCGGCGGGCAATGGCTTCTTCTTGGGAACTAAACGGCCCCCATTGCTCAATAATTTCTGGATTATTTTCCTCGGTTGCTTCGTCACTGGGGATTATTTCGCAATGACCAGCCGAATGCTTGACAATATACCAAGTTTGTGTATCAGTCATGGTTGATGTGAAGATAGCCAGTTTAGTCCATATATGCCTAATGATACAAGCTTTTTGCCAGTAGGTCGTGTGAACCTCAATGAGGCGAGGTCAACCCCTAGCCCCTCCGGGGCGGCTGCGCCAACGGGGAATTCAAAATTCAAAATTCAAAATTCAAAATTCAAAAATAATTAATCAATTAGGACTTACGCACGATTTACGAAAAAACAAGACTGTGAGATTGCTTCCTTACGTCGCAATGACGCAACTACGTTATTTTTGCGTAAGTCCTATCAATTTTAAATTTAAAATCTTTGAATTTTGGATTTCAGTTGAATTTGAGTGAAGCGAGGGTTATTGTTTTTGAATCAGGATTATGCCGCAATACTTTGGACAACTGCACACAACTGAACCGGCTTGGTCAATTCTTGAGGGAGTGCAAACAATACAACAGAGCGATCGCCATATCCTCTTCAAATGTGGCGACCCCTGTTTAAGCATTAGTGTACTAGCTCCGAACCTCATGCGGGTACGAATGACGCCAACGAGCGAATTTCTACCTCGGCGATCATGGGCAGTCGCACAGGCGGATCAAGAATGGCCGACTGTGCCGTTTGAGGTGCGAGAAAAAGCAGAGGCTATAGAAATTGAAACTGAACAGCTGCGCCTCGTTGTGTCCCGCAATCCTTGTCGTATCCAGTGCTTTGACAAATCCGGACAGCCCTTTGCTCACGATGCCGACTCAGGGATGGGGTGGCGGACTGGTGCCATTGCTGGGTGGAAACGGATTGAAGCTGATGAACATTTTTATGGTTTCGGTGAACCCACTGGCTTACTCGATCAGCGTTCAAAAGTGAAAACCAACTGGACATCTGATGCGATCGACTACGATGTCCTGACAGACAGTATGTATCAGGCAATTCCCTTTTTCATCGCGTTGCGTCCTGGATTGGGGTACGGGCTTTTCTTCAATACGACTTTTTGGAGTCGCTTTGATTTGGGGGCGGAACAACCTGGAGTTTGGCGGATGGAAACTCAGGGGGGTGAACTGGATTACTACATTATTTATGGACCAGAACCGGCAAAAATTATTGAGACTTACACCCAGCTAACCGGACGGATGCCCTTACCGCCCAAATGGTCACTAGGTTACCACCAGTGTCGCTGGAGTTACGAGTCACAAGAGATAGTAAGCAAACTGGCGAATGAATTTCGTCAGCGCCGCATTCCCTGTGATGTTATCCATCTCGATATTGACTATATGAGTGGCTACCGGGTTTTTACCTGGAGTCAGAAGCGATTTGCTAACCCCAAAGAATTAATAGACAATCTCAAGCAAGATGGTTTCAAGGTAACGACAATTGTTGACCCAGGGGTCAAGTACGAGCCAGAAGCAGATTACAAAGTCTTTGATGAGGGATTAAACAACGACTATTTTATCAGAAAAACGAATGGTCAGCTATTTCACGGCTATGTCTGGCCCGATAAAGCCGTCTTTGCTGATTTCCTACGCCCTGAAGTTAGAGATTGGTGGGGAAGTTTGCTAAATAGTCTCACCGACGTGGGTGTTGCTGGAATCTGGAATGACATGAATGAACCGACACTTGATGACCGTCCATTCGGTGATCCTGGTAACAAGATTGCGTTTCCCCTCGATGCTGCCCAAGGACCAACTGACGAGAGAACTACCCACACCGAAACCCATAACCTGTATGGACAAATGATGGCACAGGCATCTTATCAGGGACTTGAAAAATCTCGTCCGACAGAACGCTCCTTTTTTCTGACACGATCTGGATACGCTGGGATTCAGCGCTGGTCTGCAGTATGGACGGGAGATAATCAATCCCTGTGGGAACACCTGGAAATGTCCTTACCGATGATGTGTAACCTGGGTCTATCGGGCGTCGCCTTTGTGGGTAGTGATATTGGGGGGTTTGCGGGTAACGCGACGGCTGAACTATTTGCTCGTTGGATGCAGGTAGGAATGCTTTACCCCTTGATGCGGGGACACTCAGCATTAACGACAGCACAGCATGAACCTTGGACGTTTGGGGATCGCGTTGAAAAAATTTGCCGCGAGTACATCGAACTGCGTTATCAACTGCTGCCCTACATTTACACTCTCTTCTGGAAAGCCGCAACCACTGGCTCACCAATTCTGCGCCCCCTGCTGTATGATTTTCCCAATGACCCGAAAACTTTCACCCTTTGTGACCAAGTTATGCTTGGTCCCTCATTATTAGCAGCACCAATTTATCGTCCAGGTGTTGAACATCGTGCCGTGTACTTGCCTGAAGGTTGCTGGTACGATTGGTGGAGTGGCGAGACTTTTCAAGGACCAATTCACATCCTGGCACACGCACCGCTTGAGCGAATGCCATTATATGTTCGTGCTGGCTCGATTATTCCGATGGCACCAGTCATGCAATACGTAGATGAACGTCCCTTAGACCAGATCAGGCTTCGGATCTGGATGGGGACAGGTGAGTTTACACTTTATGAGGATGACGGTCATACCTTCGAGCACAAAACAGGAGCTTTTTGCACAACAACTTACCAGGTTTGTTCAGAAGGGCAACGAACGATTGTTGAGATTGGAGGACGAGAGGGTAACTTTTCACCCGCAATGCGTGAAGTTATTGTGGAATTAGTTGGTGTTGGTGAACAGAGTTTTGTCGATGATGGTGCTGCACGTCAGTTGACGTTTGAAATTTAATAAAAGAACTCAGGAGTCAGAAATGCATAAATCACTTCACTCATCCCTAACTAAATAATGATGACACGCACCCCGCTGTCCTTGGGCGGGGTACCCTGGTACATCTTGTTCATAGTAGTTGTAAGTCCCCATAATCCGACGCGGTTGTGGGGTCTTTTGTTGCCGCTGCGAAACATTTGCACAACAACTTACCACGTTGCTATTTAACGAGATGAACGCAAATATGGCTCACACGTTGCCCTAGCTCCTTTCTCATCAGAAGTTTGAGGCTTCTGGAAAACAGGATGATCCTGTAATCGCTCACAACCAGCTTTCAACCAAGACTCCAATCTAATATCCCACAACCGCACTATGCCATCTTGACCACCACTGACAATTGTCTGTTTATCTATGCTGATTGCTACAGAAAAGACGTTACCCTGATGACCTTTCAATTCAGTGAATTGCTTACTCTTGCTATCCCACAACCGTACAGTGCCATCTGAACCACCACTGACAATTGTCTGCTTATCTGTGCTAATTGCTACAGAATTGACGCCACCCTGATGACCTTTCAATTCAGCGACTTGCTTGCCCTTGCTATCCCACAACCGCACAGTGCCATCTGAACCACCACTGACAATTGTCTGCTTATCTGTGCTGATTGCTACAGACCAGACGGAACCCTGATGACCTTTCAATTCAGCGACTTGCTTGCCTTTGCTATCCCACAACCGCACAGTGCCATCTACACCACCACTGACAATTGTCTGCTTATCTGTGCTGATTGCTACATAATTGACGGAACCCTGATGACCTTTCAATTCAGCGACTTGCTTGCCTTTGCTATCCCAGAACCGCACAGTGCCATCTGAACCACCACTGACAATTGTCTGCTTATCTGTGCTAATTGCTACAGACTTGACAAAACCCTGATCACCTTTCAATTCAGCGACTTGCTTGCCTTTGCTATCCCAGAACCGCACAGTGCCATCGAAACCACCACTGACAATTGTCTGGTTATCTATGCTGATTGCTACAGACCAGACGTAACCCTGATGACCTCTTAAGGTAGCGACTTGCTTGCCTTTGCTATCCCACAACCGCACAGTGCCATCATCACCACCACTGACAATTGTCTGGTTATCTGTGCTGATTGCTACAGAAAAGACGTTACCCTGATGACCTCTTAAGGTAGCGACTTGCTTGCCTTTGCTATCCCACAACCGCACAGTGCCATCATCACCACCACTGAGAATTGTCTGTTTATCTGTACTAATTGCTACAGACCACACGTAACCCTGATGACCTTTCAATTCAGCGACTTGCTTGCTCTTGCTATCCCACAACCGCACAGTGCCATCATCACCACCACTGACAATTGTCTGTTTATCAGTGCTAATTGATACAGATGAGACGGAACCCTGATGATCTTTCAATTTAGCGACTTGCTTGCCTTTGCTATCCCACAACCGCACAGTGCCATCTTCACCACCACTGATAATTGTCTGTTTATCTGTGCTGATTGCTACAGACAAGACGGAACCCTGATGACCTTTCAATTCAGCGACTTGCTTACCTTTGCTATCCCACAACCGCACAGTGCCATCTTCACCACCACTGACAATTGTCTGGTTATCAGTGCTGATTGCTACAGACCTGACGGAACCCTGATGATCTTTCAATTCAGCGACTTGCTTGCCTTTGCTATCCCACAACCGCACAGTGCCATCTGAACCACCACTGACAATTGTCTGTTTATCTATGCTGATTGCTACATATCTGACGGGACCCTGATGACCCTTGAAAGTGCCGACTTGCTTGCCTTTGCTATCCCACAACCGCACAGTGCCATCTGAACCACCACTGACAATTGTCTGTTTATCTGTGCTGATTGCTACAGACAAAACATAACCCTGATGACCCTTGAAAGTGCCGACTTGCTTGCCTTTGCTATCCCACAACCGCACAGTGCCATCTGAACCACCACTGACAATTGTCTGTTTATCTGTGCTGATTGCTACATATCTGACGGAACCCTGATGACCTTTGAAAATATTTTTTTCCCTACTATTTTGAATTGCGCTAAATAAGCTGTCTTGTACAGATGGGAGTTCTAATCGCTTGGGGAAATTAATCAAAGGTGAGCGACTCAACCCCACTGCACTAATCGCAGTCACCATTCCTTCTACGAGATTATCAGTCGATAGCAGACTGTTTGCTGTTCTAGCAGTTAAGTCTACCCGCTGTTGGTCTGCACTTTGCCACTGGTAAACAGCAAAGCCTGCTATTGTTGTTGTGAATGCAAAACCTGTACTTAATACCCCAATCCAAAGTTGTCGTTGTCGTTTTTGTTCTTTCTCCGCTTTGATGGCAGCTTGCTTTCTTGCCTCTTCTGCATCCACAGAAGCATTAAAAAATTCTAATTGCAGCGGTGTCATGTCGTTACCCGCTCGCTGGTGATAGCGCTGGAGCAAATCCAAATCAGGAGGACGCCAAAGACTTCCCTCTTTGCGCCCATGCTCATCCCAAGCTTTTGCTGCTTCTTCTAGGCGACGCCCAAAGCGAATGTCACTGCGGCTGCTGTCCAACCATTGATCCAACTGACGCCAGTGCTCAAACAGCGCTTCATGAGTCACTTCCGCTGTTTCGCCTGCTTCCAATGCAGAGGAGAGGGTAATTAAACGCACATCACGGGCGGCAAACTTGCCAATTACTTGTTTGACTTGCTCTGGATTGTCTTTGTGTGAGACAAGCCCTGCAAACGCAGCGCGGCGGCGGGTGTCTTTTGCCCCTTCTCCCAACTGTATCAATCCCAGAAAGACGCGTCGGGCAATTTCTTTTTCTTCAGAACTGAGGTTGTCAAAAATCCGTTGAGCTTCCCCAGCCAGGGCACCGCCAATTCCACCGATTTGTTTAAGCGTTACAGCAGGTTCAATTCCTTGGGTTAACCCTTCCCAAATTCGTGTCAGAGCAAACTGAAGCAAGGGCAATGCTCCCTCTCGTCCTTCGGCTTCCTGAACTAACAAATTTACCGTCGCCTCATCTAAGGGATGATTTGCCAGTTCTGCTGGCTTGGCTACAGCTTGCTGCAGTTCATCAGCAGTCATTGCTGGGATAATTAAGCCGAGTTGAGCAACAAGTTGATTCAGCACAGGATGCCTTTGGGTTTCGCCGAGAAAGTCACTGCGCAGGGTGACAATCACAGAAACACGAACTGAGGAGTCAGCAGCTGCATCAACTAAATTTTCAATAAAAGCTTTGCGTTCATCAGCATTCTTGCACAGCGAGTAGACCTCCTCAAACTGATCCACCAGCACCACTAAGGAAGATTCGGCAATCTTAGGCAGCATATCGGCGATGCGCCGCAAACCATCGTATGCACCTGTCTTATTCGTGCGCTGCAATTCATCAACAAACTCTCGTGTCTTCGCCACCGGGGTAAGATCCTGTGTCGCCACCCGCGCCAAAACCCCAGCCAAAGCTTCCAAGGGATGCGCCCCAGGTACCAGTATCGCCACCTGCGCCTGCTTTTTTCCGGGAAGCGATCGCCGCGCCAGTTCTGGAATTAATCCGGCGCGTGCTAGAGAAGATTTGCCACTTCCCGATGGTCCCAAAATAGGAAGCAAGCGGATTTGAGACACATCTGAGTGAAGATCTCGAAACACATTCCACAGTCGCGAAATCTGAGCTTCTCGACCAAAATAGCGATCCGCATCTTCTTCATCAAACGCCAACAGACCTTTGTAAGGATTGGGACCAATCTTAGTTTCAACAGGCGATAATTCTGATTTCACTTCTTGAGCGGTGTGATATTGGTAAATCACAACCCTATTGCCATCCCCTGAAATAATCGCACTGCTGAGTGCATCTCGTTCGATTGCGATGCTGCGATTTTCATTTGGAATAGCGTTGTCACTCATCGATTCTGCCTCAAAATCAATCCACTCCTGTCAAATTCCCAAACCAACGATACTTAGTAGCTTATGCCAGTTCTCTCCTAACCAAGCCGTTGTTTTGGTTAAGTGAGGTTTAAGTTTTTCAACCACAGATGCAAATCCCTCAGCCCTCTTAGCATAATCGAACGCTCGATCCAATGCCTTACCTACCTCATTTTTATCTGGGTTGGGCTTGTTTACCTCGTCCTCGGCATCAGCAAAGGCATTCTCAATTTTGCGACGATCCGGACTTTCCAGCAATGCGATCGCCTCTTGCAGTGCCTTCAGTTCCGCCCGAATATCAACACTTTCAGGTGCAGGTAAACTCACAGGTTGAAATTGTATATTGGCAACGTTGCGATCGCCTGTTTGAACCGCACTACCAGTGACATTACCCCCGATAGAAACTGAGCGATTTTGTGTCACCTTGTTATCATCACTCCTAGAATCATCCTTAAAAGATTTTCCGGGTATTACGTTCTCTGAATTTGTTGTGATTTCTGTTTGGTTTCGACGTCGTCTTGCTTTGAGGACAGGTGTTAAATCCTCTGGAATTTCTTGTAAATCAAGGAAAGTACAACCAATTGCAAAACATTCCTCTATGAGTCTGCCAGCACCCAACGCATCATAAAATCCAGTAGCAAATTTAATCGCGGCGACATCCCCTATCGCCCGATTCATACCCACAACATAATCAATGTGTTGGTGGATTGCCTCTGCTTGGTCTTTTGAATAGCAAGTATTAAGTAAAACACATTCTGTCGTGTCTTGAAACAACCCGAATAACCTAGCCAAGGCTTGTGTACTGAGCAGTTGTACTTGTCCAAAATTATTTTCCAAAGCTAAGCCATTGCTACCATCACCATGCCCACAAAAGTGAACGATAGTCGGTTGGTATTCTAACAGCGCACGATGCAGGTCTTCCACTCGTGTCGCCCACCTAGTAACGATTTGATACTCATAGCGATTTTTGGCACGTTGTAGCGCCGTATTTATTTCCCGTACTTCCTCATCCAGTCGTAACCGGGAGGTATTTGCCGGATTGGCAGCCAGAATCAGAATTGTTTTGACATGCGTGTTAGTCATGGAAGAGTTTAGAGCAGACGCTAGGATTTACACTTTGACAGGAGTTATAAAATATCATTACTTAGAAGATCTTGCACCATACTTTTCGTCCGCCAAGAAATAAATTTCTTGGCTCAAAGTCCAAGTCCGTTCAAACGGACTGAGTAAGTTTTTCAGTCCGTTTGAACGGACTTGGGTTATTAGCCTTGTAGACGCCGGAGGCGGCTTCCCGCAGGGTACTTTAGTTCAAGGCGTACTCAACCGGAGGTGCAAGATCTCAGATGACAGATAAAATGTGAGCTTCGACTAAGTTTTTACTTCTTTTTATAGATAAACTTCGAGTTGACTTATGCAGGTGAACTACCTACACCTTATCTATACTCAGATAGGCGTAGGTAGTTCACAAGTACTTTTTTTCACAACTACTGCAAAAAAACAATCTTTGGAAAATAAAAGGACACCGAATACAGGTGTCCTCATATGATTACCAAAAATCAGCAACTGTGGAAAATCAGAGAATTTTAGTCATCCAAAATCAAGAATCATTTACCATTGCCATTACCAGAGGTAAGAATGCGATCGGCAATTCTATCAGGAACTTCTTGAAGATGGTCGTATTCCCAATGGAAGGAACCAACGCCAAGAGTGAGCGATCGCAACTCCACAATAAAGTTCTGCATCTCTGCTTGTGGTAAATAAGCAATCACACAGTCCCATCCTTGCCAGTCATGTACACCTTCATAACCCAAAATCTGCCCCCGTCTACCAGTCACAAGTTGCAGTACTTTGGCAGTAAATTCGTTTGGAGTGGAGACTTGCACACGGAGGATAGGTTCTAGTAGAGTAGGTTCACACTTTGGCATTCCTGTTTGCATGGCAACACGGGCAGCTTGCTTAAATGCTTGCTCAGAACTATCAACAGTGTGGTAAGAACCATTTGTGAGAGTTACCTTGACATCTACAACTGGGAAGCCCAATGGACCATGTGACAAAAACTCTCGCACGCCTACTTCCACACCAGGAATGTATTGCCTAGGAACAACACCACCTACGATAGTTTCTTTGAAATTAAAGCCTTCGCCGCGTGATAATGGCTGAATGTCCAGGTAAACATCGCCAAACTGTCCATGACCACCGCTTTGATGTTTGTAGCGTCCGTGAATTGATGACGCTGGTTTGCGAATGGTTTCTTTGTAGGGCACTTGCGGTAAGTGCGTTGTCATCGGTAGATTATATTTGCGGCGCAGTCGGTCTAGTGCAACTTGCAAATGAATTTCACCTTGACCCCAAAGGATAACTTCGTGAGTATCGCCGTGTTGTTCCCAAGCAAGGGAAGGATCTTCTTCCAACAGCTTGGTGATCGCACTGCTGAGTTTTACTTCATCGTTGCGCTTTTCGGGAGTAATCGCCAGGGCGTAAACTGGTTCTAACTGTGCAGCTTTGGGTAATGCCGTCGTTAATTGTTCACAAGAAAGGGTATCCCCAGTTTTGATACCCTCTAAACGGCTAATAGCAACAATTTCGCCAACACAAGCTTCATTAATTGACTGCTGGTGTTGTCCCATGAGGCGGTACAAACCACCAGCACGAACGCCGTTGAGAACAATACCATCAGTTAACTTACCCCGCCAAACTCGTACTAGAGATAATTTGCCACCTTGGGGGGTGTAGTAAGTTTTCAGCACTTGCGCCACAGGGGAATCGCCTTTTTTAACTTTTAAGCGACGTTCTGCTGTGGTTTCTGGTTCAGGCGCTTCTCTGAGTAAAGCTTCTAGAAGTGGGCGTACACCGTAATCTTGCTCAGCGACTCCAAAGAAAACAGGGACAACCAAATCTGCCCCTAATTCCATTTTCAGGTCTTTGAGGATTTCTTCTTGGGGAGGTTCGATGTCTTCTAAAAGTTCTTCTAGTAAATGGTCGTCAAAATCTGCCAAAGCTTCGAGCATTTCTGCCCGTGCTATGTGTTCTTCTTCTTTAAGTTCTTCGGGGAAAGGGATGGGGTCAGCAGGTGCACCTGCATGGTATTTGTATGCTTGTTCGCTTACCAAGTCGATGAAACCTGTTAGCTGTTCCCCCTGAATAATAGGGTATTGATGGGCTACCAAGGGACGACTGGAAACGGCTTTGAGGGCGTGTAGCGTGTCTAAGACATTGATATTAGCCCGATCCATTTTATTCACAAAGACGAGGTGAGGAATTTCCCAGTCGTCCAGGAATTTAAATAAAGGGGCAAGAGTGAGAACTCGATCTGTGATGGGTTCGCAAACGACAATTGCTGCATCCACGCCCATTAAGGCGTTGTACGTTTCTTGGGCAAATTCCACACTTCCAGGACAATCAATAAATGTGAAGCGAGTGTCATTATATTCAGTGCTAGCAGCACTCACTTCTACACTCATATGGCGCTCGCGCGATTCAGCAGCACTATCTCCTACTGTGTTACCATCCTTAACGCTGCCTTTGCGAGTTATTGCACCTGTAACGAATAATAAACTTTCCAGGAATGTGGTTTTTCCACTTAAATATGGACCAACAATTGCCACATTTCGCGAACCCGATTTCACTTTTTCGTTCATACAACCTCCCTTGCAGCTAGACATATCTAGCCGCGTTATCTTATGTTATTGATAGTTCAAAATTTTATGATCCCAAAGATTATTGTCTCCTTAACTTGAGATTATCTCTCTTTTAATATAGGTAGTGAAAAATTGTATTTTCTCGTAATATTTAACTCAAGAAAATTTAACTATTACAAAATTTGCTATATAAAATTAAACTTATATGAATGTGAGCATATGTAACAAAAACTTTGTAAAGTAAACGTAACTTAAACTGTTCCAACACCAGAAAACAATGCAGGTTCCTCTTTATAAAAATCGCCTTCCTACTTTAGTGGGTTTGATATTAGTGATCCAAAGCCTTGTGTGCCCATCATCCTCAGCTTCTCCACCTCCGGCTGCTCCTTTATCTCATCACCTTCTCAAACTGGCGCAATACATTGATAGCAGCGCTCAAGATTACTTAACACAAGGATTAGAAGCCATTCAGGTGGGGAGAGTCAAAGATGCGATCGCCTTATTTCGTAAAGCCACAGAACTTGATCCCAACTTAGCCGCAGCTCACTACAACTTAGGATTAGCACTGCGACAAGCAGGACAATTACAACCTGCGGCTGATGCATTTTACAAAGCGACACAATCTGATCCCCAGTTTGCCCAGGCATATGCTGATCTCGGTGGCTCGCTTTTAGAAGGGAGTAATTGGCAGCAAGCGAACGATTATTTGCAACGAGCAATACAACTTGATCCTAAATTAGGAACGGCTCACTATAATTTAGGGTTGCTGCGCGAGCAACAACGAGATTGTGAGCAAGCGATCGCATCCTTTAAAAAAGCAATTGAACTGACCAAAAACGCACCAGAACCTGCTTATCATATGGGCATCTGTTATTTACAACAGGGGCAAACTGATAAAGCAAAAGATGCCTTTCGCAAAGCAGTTAAAAGAAATCCCAAATATTCCGAAGCTCATTACGAACTCGGTGCAATTTTGTTAAATCAAAGAAAATTAAAAGATGCATTAGAAGCTTTTAGAAAATCAGCACAAGCAAACACAAATAATGCCAATGCTTATTATAGCGCTGGGTTAGTTTTTATAGAGTTAAAGCAATATCCACAGGCAGCAGAAGTGTTGCAATATGCCAGAGATCTATACAAAGCTCAGAAGAATTTCCAGTGGGCGAACAATGCACAAAATTTGTGGCAACAAATATCAAACGTAAATTATCCACCTCGTTAAATCAGTGAACAGTTATCAGTAAACAGTGAGCCAGCGCTGCAGGAGGGTTTCCCGACAGAGGCGACTGCGTAAGCGCAAAGCGCACGCCAAGGGCGTTCGCGTAAGCGTGTCCCTTTGGGACTTACGCGTAGCGTCTCCGCAGGAGATACCCGAAGGGTTATCAGTTTTTACTGATAAGTGGGTGGAAATAAATAAACGCAATGACACACAGAACTTTTTTCCATTTACTTAGCTGTTAAAAGAAGGCTGAGTTAAGAGACAATGAAATTATGAACTGAAATGGCTGGTGTGCAATGAAGTTGTCTCGATAATCATGGACAGGTTGATGAAAAAGCGCCTCAAGAGTCAATTTTTATTTAGCGATCGCCCTTGGCGCGCCCTATGCTCCAACCAAACTCCGTTTGGTTGCCCCAAATCGGAGATTTGGGGAGAGGGGTTTTGGAAAAACCCCTCTGGGCATATACGGGCGATCGCTAGCTAGATCGGCATTGGATTGTTCGTAAGATGGAGGCTTTCCAAGACTTAATTGTGATTATTCTGTGCTCAGATAACCGAGACTACCGAACCGTATTGAGAATGTAACTTCCTTAGGGTGATCGCCGCTACAACTAATAGCGTATCCTGGCATACTCTTTTGGGAAGATGAATACCTGTTTTCGAGCGAGTAGAAGTAAATAAGAAACCCAAAGGAGGGTAAATTTATGGTTCAAACTGCAGGAAACACTCAAACTCAAAATCCGATCAGCAACCTGGAATATGACTTCCTCACCGTGTTGCATAACAAAGCTGAAGCAATCAAAGCTTATGATACTTACATCAACGATGCACAGCAAGCAGGTTCTCAGCCTTGTGTAGAACTGTTCCAGAAGTTGCGGCAATCTGATATCGAGCACGCAAAGGAAATCCGCCATCACCTTCAGGAAGTTATGCAAAAAGGTAAAATGTAACGTTGTGAATAAAGTGTGATGCTCGCGAAGGGAGCGATCGAAAGTGCGTTCACCGGAGGTGGCGGCTTCCGTATCGCTCCTTCAATATCTTTGAAAATAGGGGCGTTCAGCGGAGGTGGCGGCTTCCGCATCGCTCTGTTTTGTAGCCATGAAACACCTTATGCACTAGTTATCAGCTAGATTGGTTTTGGGCTGCTTGCTGTACTTGCTCCAGCGTCCAATCCAGAGCCTCAGCTATTTGCTGCACACTCAAACCCAAAGCTAACAATCGGGGTACTGCTTCTGACTTAACTTCCTGCTCAACTTCCTGCTTTGCATCCTCCATTGCATCCTGCATCATTGACTGATACATCCTTGTCTTTCTGAATTCGTCATCTATGCCCAACATTGCTGCCAACTCCTCTCGGCTTAACTGAGTAAACTTGTACAACAGGATGGTTTCTATCAATTCTACAATTTGCGTCCTGGTCGCTTCATCTGCCAGCTGTTGTCTTGCCCGCAAAATCAATTCTCTACCTCGATCAACGGCTGTCTCTTCTCGTTCTATAATTAACTGCACAACCGCAAGTTGAAGTGAGTTTTCTGCTGCTGTACCTAATTCATCTAAATAAATGCGCTGCACTTGTGGACTCTCCAGCAACAACTCATACGGCTGTTGATCGTCTGGATCTAAACTTTGGTTGGGATAGATAACAACTGCACGCCAAAATTTTACGGAAGTATTTTGACGCAGATAGAGAAAGATTTCTGCAAAAAAGCGTCTATAAAAATTTGAGTCTAGTTGAAACTGAACTTCGACAAAATAAACTGGCTGATTTGTGGTTTCAGTTGCTGGGACAAACACACCATCAATCCGAAAGGCAGTTTCTTTGAGTTCAACGGAAACGAATTCATAAGTATTGGGATTGATGGTTGTATCGCCAATTATGTCAAAAAATATGCTGGGAAAAGCTTGAAATAAACTGTAGAATATTTTGTCAGTCCGCACGTTTTAAACTGTATTACTGAAGTTTTGACTAAAAGCGATACAAGGGAACGCAAAGTAACTGAAATTATAACAATTCTCTAAAAGCTTTCTACACATACAGCCTGCAAAATATGTAGTTTTGTTTTAGTGTTGAGACAATTGGTAACTTTCTACCGTAGTCTAAACTCCAGTAATAACGGCCTTGGCATTTACTAAACTGTTCGCGCTTTTTTTTATTGCGATTGCCTAACTCCAATAAAGTTGTAGCTCTCGAACTGATTATTTCTAATAAAGCGGAATATTTCGATTGTAAGCGTCTACAAAACTTGCGTAGTCATACTCAACTTGAGTAGCGTAGTCTAGGGCAAAGTTGACAATTTCATTTTTGAATCCAGCCTTATTACCGCTGATAACGTCGGTTACTTCCTTGTCAACGCTATAAGGAACAATTGAACTATCATAGTCCTTATCAGAAATTGCATGGTTCTTGGCAACGACTTTCCCCGCATACGCCATCGCATCCATAAATTTTGATTTGCTGGTTAGCAACGTATAGTCAAAGTCTTCTTGATAGGGAGATTTTTCATGTAGCATGAAAGTTATACTGCTGACCGTAGTGTAACCAACTAAGGGGTCAGTGTTGGAAAGCATTGCTTTGGTTGCTGTTGTTACCCTTTGTCCCTCATGATTTCCATAGACAGAACTTGGTAAAAGATTAGGAGCTGCAATCGCAACTGCGCTACTAGTTTCCTGCTTCATTTCTAAAATCTGATCGTCATCGCTTGCTAAACTCGAACCTTCAATGAGCAAGAAATAGCGATACTTGCCGAGACTACCAGTACCTGAACCTAATTTGAGGCGAATGTCTTTAAGGGTATAGTAATTATTGTTATAGCGCTTACTGCTGGGAATTGAAGCAATATAACTGCTCATGGCAGTAGTAATGGCTGAATAAGTGCTACTGGATACAGCCTGAAGTTCAAAGGTTGTTTGAAAAACTCGATTGCCACTCGTATTAATTTGCGTGTACTTATTTAGAAAATTAGAGCGGCTTTTGCCTGCTGCCTGTTGAATTAAATCCTTCACCACACCGCTTGTATTGCCAGATTCTAAACGGTAAGATAATTCATCGTTAGTCCCCTTAAAGTCGCTCATTTTGTTCAGGTAGGCATCGAGAAAATTCCGGACTATATCCTGGCCATCGCTAGAGCTTAAACCGTTCTCTTTAGCTGCCAGAAGAATCGAGACTGCCATGCGTCGTAAGTCCCAAACATAAGGACCAAGATAGCCTTCGTCAAAGTCGGTGGTGTCAAAAACGTTGTTACCATTGCTATCCCTCATCCCCCCAAGATTCTGCATATGCATGTCTCCCTCTAACCAGATAGCTGACGTAGAGGAATTGACAAATCCAGAACTTGGTAAGGTTTGCATATCGCGGTAGAAGATATGAGCCGTTCCTCGATAAAAGGCAAAAGGACTAGCTTTCATTTTTTGCATCTTCGTTGCTAGTTCTTGAGGCAACTGGCTGGCAAACTGATGGTTATATTGGTAAATTTCATTTTCCACCCAACTTTGACGGGGGGTTGCAGCTTTAAGTTCAGATGTCAAGCCCAAAGTCAAGATCAAAGCGATGAAGATTGCATACACTGGTTTTAGCATCGCAGTCCATTAAGCTGTAAAGAAATTTAAGTTAGATGAACTATTGTATTGTGTAACATCCGTAACAACTTAAAGATTGCCCATGTCTATGGAAAATTAAACGGAAACTGTTCGTTGCCCTTCTGCATAGCAGCGCTGGCTCGCTTTTGCCCGAAACAAAAAAAACAAACCCCTCTTCGACGACAAATCGCAAAGAGGGGCTAAAAATAAGATACGCTTGCTTTAATAAGCGTCCTGCAACTCATAGAAGTCAGGCGACACGTAATCCTTACGTAAGGGCCAACCTACCCAATCTTCTGGCATCAAAATCCGCTTCAGATCTGGGTGTCCTTCGTAGACAATGCCATACATATCGTAGGACTCGCGTTCTTGCCAGTCTGCTGTCTTCCAAATCCAGTAAACTGAGGGAACTCTAGGATTTTCCCGTGGGAGGAACACTTTGAGGCGCACTTCCTCAGGACGGTCAGCATTATCACTGATTTTAATCAAGTTATAGACACTAACCAACTGCTGTCCTGGCCCCAAATCAATCCCAGCTTGACACTGGAGAGAATTAAACCCATAAGCATACAGTGCAGTGCAAAGTGGAAGCAGAAAATCTGCCTCAACTTTAATAATCTCTATACCGCTATGATCTGCTTGTAGAGATTCATGATCAAAGCCATTTTCAGTTAACCACACCGAAACCGCGCCTGCTTTGACTATTGACTTTTCCTGTGCTGGTGCTGCTTCGGATTCTTCTTCTGATTCTTCAGCTTCGGATTCTTCAGCTTTAGGTTTTTTAGCTTTGGATTTTTCAGCTTTGGGTTCTTCAGCTTTGGATTTTTCAGCTTTGGGTTCTTCAGCTTTAGATTCTTCAGCTTTGGATTCTTCTTTCGATTCTTCAGCCACGCTTAGTTTCCTCCTTTTGTACCTTTTGAGTCAAAAGAGCAGGTGGGACGGGTAAACCGATCGCCTCAGTCAACTCCTTCGGTGGTGCGAAGCGAGACTCAGTCCGCAAATAGTGACCAGTGTGGATTTGCTCTGCGGGTTTGAGGTTGTGAGTTGTGCTGTAGTAGCGGTGGGTTTGCTTAATTCGATCGCGTTCCTGCATCGAATCATTTGCTATCTTCTTCCGCAGCTTGATAATTGCGTCAATAATTGCTTCTGGACGTGGGGGACAACCGGGTAAGTAAACATCCACTGGAATCAATTTATCGACACCGCGTACCGCTGAAGGAGAATCTACGCTGAACATACCGCCAGTAATCGTGCAAGCACCCATAGCAATTACGTACTTGGGTTCTGGCATTTGCTCATAAAGACGCACAAGCTGAGGTGCCATCTTCATGGTAATTGTGCCTGCAGTAATAATTAAGTCAGCTTGACGAGGGCTAGAACGGGGAATCAAACCAAAGCGGTCAAAGTCAAATCGGGAACCAATCAAAGCTGCAAACTCAATAAAGCAGCAAGCGGTGCCAAACAGCATTGGCCAAAGGCTAGAGAGGCGCACCCAGTTGTAGAGGTCATCAACCGTCGTCAGGATAACGTTTTCTGACAAATCTTGGGTTACTGTAGTCCGCGACATTGGGTTGAGAATGCGCTCTTTTTGCTGTTCTATGTTAGTATCTAAGACCATTCCAAAGCTCCTTTACGCCATGCGTACGCTAGGGCAACGACAAGAATTGCAATAAAAACCAGCGCTTCAATAAATGCCAATAGCCCAAGACGGTGGAAAGCAACCGCCCAAGGATACAAAAATACAGTCTCAACATCAAAGATGACGAAGACCAGCGCGAACATGTAGTAGCGAATGTTGAATTGAATCCAAGCTCCACCAATGGGTTCCATGCCGGATTCATATGTGGTGCGCCGTTCTGGGTTGCGACCGCTGGGTCGCAGGAGCTTGGACGCTGACAGAGCCAAGGCAGGCACTAGGCTACAGATAATGAAGAAGCCAAGAAGATACTCGTAACCGCTAAGGACAAACACAATCAGTTTCTACCGCTTTTGGTGCTAATAACTTTGACCAGAGCAGTGCTGGGAAAGGGTTTCTCGCTCTCACGGCAACTAGCTCTGGGCTTGGGTTTTCCCCTTGGGCGAACCCGAAGGGCGTTCAGTTGAGGGATGCCGTGCCTTCTTTTGAAGAAGCTGCGCTGAGTGGGCGATCGCCTTTGGCGGCTCCTAAAGGAGCATCGCTTCGCGCTCCAGATAGCGGCAGATCGCTCAAGGGGCAAGCGATAGGCATCCGATGAAGTGTAAACTTCTTTTACATTATATCTATTTGACTTTCTTGAATCTCAACAACCTGAGCTGTAGATGATTTGATTCGTTTTTGGTCAACATAGAAAAACCTAACACTTAATGTCATAATTTTTAACGTATATTTAATATTTGCTTCTCACTGAGGCCAAGAGCCATGAGCGAACAAGCTATTGAAACAACTGCGTCAGACCGCTACGAGTGCCGTTCTTGCGGTTACGTTTACGAACCCGAGAAGGGGGACGACAAGCGTGACATCGCCCCTGGGACAGGCTTTGCGGAAATATCTTCTACTTGGCGCTGTCCAGTTTGCGGTGCAAAAAAGAGTGCTTTTGCAAACATTGGTCCTGCTGGCAAAGCATCTGGCTTTGACGAAAATCTGAAATTTGGTTTGGGTGTGAATACTCTGACACCAGGCCAGAAAAATCTTCTCATTTTCGGAGCTTTGGCTGTTGGCTTTTTGTTTTTTCTCAGTCTCTATGGCTTACGATAAAACACGCTCTTTACGGGGTGGGTAATACCTGAATAACACAAAACCCATACACAAATTCACAAATTCACAAAAAAACAAACAGATAACAGATGCTTCCAATTGTGAAAAATTGCCAACGAATACTCGCTTTGTTCGTGGTCATCCTTATGTGTGTTGGTTGTAGTAATGTCGCCTCAACCACCTTCAACCCTTGGGAAGTTATTTCTATCCCAACACAAGCAAAACTACTGGATATTGCTTTTACAGATAACCCCCAGCATGGTTTTCTAGTAGGCAGCAATGCTACTCTTTTGGAAACAAAAGATGGTGGTACAACTTGGCAACCTTTAGAATTAGAATTAGATGACCAAAGGTATCGTTTTAATACGGTCAGTTTTGCAGGAAAAGAGGGATGGATAGCTGGAGAACCGGCTTTGTTATTACACACCACCGATGAAGGTCGTTCTTGGTCCCGCATTCAACTGAGTGAAAATCTACCAGGTAATCCTGTTAGTACTGTTGCTTTAGGAAAAAACACAGTTGAGATCGCGACAGATGTTGGAGCGATATACAAAACCACAGATGGCGGTAAAAACTGGAAAGCACAGGTAGAACAAGCTGTTGGTGTGGTTCGCAACATCGAACGTTCTCCTGATGGCAAATATGTGGCTGTTTCTGCAAAAGGTAACTTCTACTCAACTTGGGAACCGGGGTTAAATGCTTGGGAACCCCACAAGCGGAATAGTTCCCGACGGGTAGAAAATATGGGATTTGCCGAAAATGGTCAAGTATGGATGTTAGCACGAGGTGGTCAGGTACAGTTTACCGACCCAGCTCACCCAGAGGAATGGCAGAAAGCTCAAAATCCAGAGCTTTCTACTAGTTGGGGGTTACTAGATCTGGCTTATCGTACACCAGATGAAGTTTGGGTTAGTGGTGGTAGCGGTAATTTGCTGCGCAGTCCTGATGGTGGCAAAACTTGGGAAAAAGACCGTGACGTTGAAGAAGTTCCCGCCAATTTCTACAAAATTGTTTTTCTGAGTCCAGACAAGGGATTTGTGATTGGCGATCGCGGTGTTTTACTCAAATATAATCCTAGTATCGCAGCTGCTACCAAATCAGAGGCTGCTTAAAGCTGATTTGTGAGAAAGAAGTTACCAGGTGTAACTCTTTCTTAACTTTGTAGGATAATGATCTCAATAACAATTTTTGTGAAGGTAGGGATATAAATGTCAGGAACTACTGGAGAGCGTCCATTTTCGGACATTATTACGAGCGTTCGTTACTGGGTGATCCACAGCATCACCATTCCTGCACTGTTTATTGCGGGTTGGTTGTTTGTCAGCACTGGCTTGGCATACGATGCGTTTGGTACACCTCGCCCTAATGAATATTACCCAGGAGCACGGCAGGAATTGCCAATTGTGAATAACCGTTTTGATGCAAAACAACAAGTAGAACAGTTTAGTAACACAAAGTAGTTTGAAATCATGACTAGCGGAAATAACGTCAATCAACCAGTTACCTATCCAATTTTTACAGTCAGATGGCTAGCAGTTCACACTCTAGCTGTGCCAACTATCTTCTTTTTAGGCGCGATCGCCTCAATGCAGTTTATTCAACGTTAGGAGAAAATCATGGACAGAAGCCCCAATCCAAATAAGCAGCCGGTTGAACTAAACCGAACTTCCCTTTACCTCGGACTGTTAATGATTTTCGTTCTTGGTATTTTGTTTTCCAGTTACTTCTTTAACTAATTGGAATGACGGCTATTGAGTCATGTTTTTTAACTTTTGTCATTAATTTTTTTAGCAAAGAAAGGAGAGAAAGCAGTGTCTGGAAGTGGCAGAATACCTCTATGGGTTGTTGCGACAATCGCAGGTTTAGGCGTCATCACCGTTGTAGGTATTTTCTTTTATGGGTCCTACGCCGGACTTGGTGCTCCAACGTGATCTTGTAAAACCCCGTCCCTGCCTCTTGTGTGTCAAATATTCAACCCAAGTAAAAGTGTCTTTATTTTTGTAAAGATAAGCAAGGCGGGGCATATTCCTTACTATGAAACGTTGTAGAGGGAAGTTATAGAAAAATAAAATCTGCTAGAAGCTTACACTCAGCCGTCAGGCAGCATAGTAGTGTGACAAATCATTAGCACAAAAAACCCGCCTATCTTAACAAGATAGGCGGTAAATTTTTATAACAATATTTAAATCACCTCTAGTTCACGGTAAGCCCCGTCTTTCGATGAGGTTTTTCGTACAACCAGAAAACCTCAGTAGTGATTCTGGGAATCCCCCACGCAGCACAAGCTAGGGGGATGTCAAAAGAATCTTAGTAATCGAAGTCGCCGCCGCCCATACCAGCGCCAGCACCAGCAGGAGCGTTATCCTTTGGCTCAGGCTTGTCAACCACAATACATTCAGTGGTTAACACCATACCAGCAATGGATGCAGCGTTTTGCAGAGCAGAACGGGTAACTTTGGCAGGATCAACGATACCAGCTTCAAACAGATCAACGAACTCGTTCTTAGCAGCATCGTAGCCGATGTTGAAGTCTTTTTCCTTAACGCGCTCGGCGATGACAGCACCGTTCTGACCAGCGTTTTCAGCAATTCTCTTGAGAGGAGCAGCCAAGGCGCGAGCTACAATTAACGCACCAGTCAACTCTTCAGCTTTGAGGTTGCCGTTTGCCCATTCTTCGAGTGCAGGAGACAAATGAGCCAGTGTTGTACCACCACCAGGAACGATACCTTCTTCCACAGCAGCTTTGGTAGCGTTGATAGCGTCTTCTAAACGCAGCTTCTTGTCCTTCATTTCGGTTTCGGTCGCAGCGCCTACCTTAACGACGGCGACACCACCAGCTAGCTTAGCAAGACGCTCTTGTAGCTTTTCTTTGTCGTAGGAAGATTCGGTTTCTTCGATTTGACGGCGAATTTGGTCAATCCGAGCTTTAACTGCAGCTTCGTTACCTTCGGCAACAATGGTGGTGTTGTCTTTGGTGATTGTGATGCGGCGAGCCTTACCTAGAGAATCTAACTTGGTGCTATCTAGTTTCAAGCCAGCATCTTCTGTGACAACTTGACCACCGGTGAGGATACCGATGTCTTCTAGCATTGATTTGCGGCGATCGCCAAACCCAGGAGCCTTCACAGCAGCTACGTTCAGCACACCACGCAGGCGGTTAACGACCAAAGTTGCCAAAGCTTCTTTCTCGATATCTTCAGCGATAATCACCAAAGGACGACCAGCACGAGCTACTTGCTCTAATACGGGTACGAGGTCTTGCACCAGGGCGATTTTCTTATCGGTTAGCAGGATGAAAGGCTCATCGAAAACTGCTTCCATCCGCTCAGGATCGGTTGCAAAGTAGGGAGAGATGTAGCCTTTCTCAAAGCGCATCCCTTCGGTGATTTCCAATTCCGTGGTCATGGACTTTCCTTCTTCCAAGGAAATCACACCTTCTTTACCCACCTTATCCATTGCTTCGGCAATCATCTGACCGACTTCTTCGTCGTTACCAGCAGAGATTGAACCAACCTGAGCAATTGCTTTGGAATCTTCTACGGGACGAGCGTGTTCTTTGATTTTGTCTACCAAGAAGTTGGTAGCCTTATCAATACCACGTTTTAGCGAAATAGCATTTGCGCCTGCTGCGACGTTGCGTAAGCCTTCTTTGACTACTGCATGAGCCAAAACGGTCGCAGTTGTGGTGCCATCACCAGCAGCATCGTTCGTCTTGGAAGCCGCTTGACGGATCAGAGCAACGCCAGTATTTTCTACGTGGTCTTCCAATTCAATTTCTTTAGCAATGGTCACACCGTCATTAATGATTTGTGGTGCGCCAAACTTTTTCTCTAGGACTACGTTACGACCTTTGGGACCGAGGGTAACAGCTACCGCTTCAGTCAAGATGTCCATGCCTTTTTCTAGGGCACGACGTGCGTTTTCGTTGTAAATGATGCGCTTTGCCATAATTGTCAAAGAATGTTTAGCAGAAAACTACAAAGAATACTATTTGTTTTTTGTCCTTTGCCAACAACTCATGACAAATGACTGATGACAAATGACTAAAAGATTATGAAACGACTGCCAGAATGTCCTTTTCAGAGAGCAGGACGTATTCGTCAGTTCCAAGTTTAATGTCGGTACCAGCGTATTTGGAGTAGAGAACTTTATCTCCAACCTTCACGTCCAACGCTTGACGAGCACCATCATCTTTGATCTTGCCTTCACCGACGGCAACAACTTCGCCTACTTGGGGCTTTTCTTTTGCGTTGTCGGGTAAATACAGACCACCTGCGGTCTTTTCTTCAGCCGCGTTCACTTTGACGAATACGCGATCGCCTAGGGGTTTAACTGTAGAAACGCTTAAAGTTACAGCTGCCATACCAAATTCTCACCTCGTTAGCACTCTCAACTCCTGAGTGCTAATGTACCTAAAGGCGAAGTGCAATGGCAACATTTTCTTTTGTACGGGTTCCCGAACTTTGCTTGCCCAAACCCACGTAAGTACATATACTCTACTTTTCTGAGCTTTCAGGTTTTACTCCGTAAATGACGAATATGGATATATGGGCAACTTTGTTTGCAAAGCTGGGAAATTGATATAGAACAGTTATCAGGGAGCCGCCATTTGAGTAACACTACAGTGATCCAGTCCTGCCTTCAGCTACGAAAAACCACGCTTACACCAGCGAATAAAGCCCTAAGTATTTCTATAGAAGCTTTAGAACTGTCGAAAATTCCGAGGGACCTTTTAACTAGTTTTGTCCCAATAGTTTCTAACTGCTTCTGCGAACAAGCTCGTTTACCATTTTGGGAAGGCTTAAAAAAACGACTCAAACAATTAAGTCTTCACAAAAGGCAAGATGGCAATTTTAGTTGCATATTTGGAAATAAAATCAATTGCTTGCCAGTTTGCTGTTCTAGACTGATAATAAAGGATTACCCGGATGCTGTGCGGTATCGCCCAACAATCCCGGAAGCCATTGAGCGGATTATACAAGAGCACTTCTTAGGCAACAAGGTGGTAGAAGAATATGCATTGTGTTTTCCCATCCTTTGCCAAAAAGTTCCCTAGGTTGTCGTGAACAACTTATAGAAGCTTAACATCCAACAAGGATATGGCACAGTAGTAAACAGATGAAAGTGTGGGTTAATTGTAATTTGGGAGCATCTTGAGTCCAACACTTACTTGTTAACCTGAATAATTATTATTTAATCAGTGTTTTTTAACCCGCAGCTTTCAAAGCGATATATAATAACGCATTATAAATACTACTGCTCTACGTATCCTTACTGGACTTTTGCTGTTTGTAGAGAATTTCTTGAGAGTGAGACCCACTTTTAGGACTTTAGAAAGCAAACGCAAGTTAAGTAGGAAAAAGCACAACACCTCCTTAATCCACCAAAGAGGATATTGATTCAAGACCTTGATGGATCAAGCGCCATAAGTGCCACTGCTATGAAAGAACCCAGCATGAAAGATCACAAACGACTTCTACTTATTGATGATGATCCTAACCTCATCTTGCTGGTGAAGGATTACTTGGAATTCCGGGGTTATGATGTCAGCACCGCCGAAAATGGTCGAGAAGCACTGGACATTTTAGAGCAGGATATTCCAGACATGATCATTTGCGATGTGATGATGCCAGAAATGGACGGTTATACTTTTGTAGAACAAGTCCGGCAAACTGAACGCACCAGTTGGATTCCCGTTTTATTCCTTTCAGCTAAGGGACAAAGCTCAGACCGAGTAAAAGGTCTGAATAAAGGTGCTGATGTGTACATGGTCAAGCCTTTTGAGCCGGAAGAATTGGTCGCACAAGTAGAATCTTCTCTGAAGCAGACCATTCGCTGGAAAGAACACCAAGCAAAAGGAGGAGATAACGGTTCACGCATCCAAGTTCCCTTCGATGTACAGTTAACCCCAACAGAACTCAAAGTAGTGCAATTTGTGGCTAGGGGCTTAGCTAACCGCGAAATAGCTGAAGAATTAAATGTCAGCCAACGCACGGTAGAAAGCCATGTGTCCAATATGTTGGGCAAAACCAATCTCCACAATCGCACTGAACTAGCGCGGTGGGCAATTGAAAATCAAATGGCGTAAGCACAATGCTGTAGACGCCACAAAGCGGCAGATCGTACACTCAAGGGAACCCTCGGTTCGCGTAGCGTCTCCCTTGGGCGCAGCCGTGCCGGAAGGGATCAGCACACAGTTGCCTCAACGGTCAAAGGTCGCTGGTTTGGGTTGCTTCCCCCAGCAGGCTTTGGGGTATCCAGGAAAACCGGCAAGCTCAATGTTTACACAGAAAAAAAATTCCGCCTACGGAAGTTTCGTTCGTTGTAGACCCGCAACTGCTTTCCGTGAGGGTGGTAACTGGCATTTGGGTTGGGGTTTCTCCTCCCCGTTGAGTTCAACTAGTGTATCAATCTGTGCAGACGACTGCCGCGTATAGTTAAGCGACTTGTAGACGCGCAAAGAGCGCTTCCATAAGGGTAACGACTAGTTTTAGCGAGTGCTGAGTAGCTACAAGCGCCCAGCACTCGTTGCTTATTGGTAGAAACTCTACTTACCAACCCTGTTCTTCAGTAAGAAATGGGTGGGAAATTTCTAAATTCAGTTCATTAAGATACGTTAAGGCACTAGCAATCTGGAAAACTGTTCCTCGTAGCTCTAAATCAAAGCAGCCTCGTTGCGGCATATGACCATTCAGTTGGGCTGCTGCAATATTGACTGTGATGCCGCAATAAGATATCAGGCGTGAAATTACCGGTTGTTTGTGCAACTCCTTGGGAATATGAACAGTAATGTGAGTTGTAGTGCGTCGGTTGTCTCGAAAATCGATAGTAGATTTACCCTGTTGATTTGGAATGGCCATAATAGCTTTCCTTTGTAATTTTTAGATGCGGGTTTTATGTTACAACGAACTTTTCTCTGAATAAAAAAATCTTGACACTACTTTTTATTAAATGGATATCCTGTTATGGTCTTAAATTCCAGGTTCATCCTAATTGCCTACTACTCCCTCGAAATAAGGAAGTTTAATAAAATTTTACATAAGCAAATTTCAAAACGTATTAATGGTAGTTACAACTTGTTCAATCGCTGAACTCCCGCAACTTGTGACCATAGACGGCGTTTCACGCGACTTCGCTGTACGCTTAAACTTCCGTATCTATTTAGATTTGGAATTTAACTTTGAGAATAATATAATATTGAATATCATTATCACGTTATTGCTTCAATATACTTCGGCAAAAAGTTTCCAAGAGTTCTGTATTTTTTAATGGAAGTGATAAAACAGCGTAAAGTTGGTAACATTTCGTACCACTAGATATGAAGTCATAAATATTTACACTTTAAAATTCAATATTTTACCTTAAATTAACCAAACGTTACTGTGTAATGAATTGAACAGTTGATATTCTTTTTAGAAGCTATAGCGGCGTAAAGAAATACATACACAAAGTTGTTGCAAAATCACGTTCCAAATCGCCAAAGACTTCACATAGTTTGCATTATGGTTTCAATAAATAAATAGCTTGAAGTGTTGACTGAAAGTGAGGTTTCAGGATTTTTTATGTTGTTTTGCAATAAACATACACTGTCTAGACAACAGTACTTTTTGAGTGAATTTCTATTTATCTATCTACTAATGTTGTCATCTATTTATCTATGTAGCTTAGGCATTGCAGTGTAACAAAGGTTATCGACTGTGGTAAATTTCGCACTGCGACTAGCTCGTTACATAGCACAACTGGCATCGGCTGTTAGAGATATTTATCTTCAGAGGCTATTGCTAAACATCTGCTTGTTAATGAATCTATTTTAGTGATAAAGCTGTTGGCACATGGGTTCGTGTGAACTGTAATAAATCAAGCAACTTTTGAACTTTAACGGCTTTTTGATACTAGCAGTTATGACAAATAGCATCGGGAGATTAGCAATACTTCCCCATGAAATGGTAAGCGCAAAGCGCCTAGTATGCTGGTTTCCAAAGTTAAGTGTTAACACCTACCTTCGGTGCTTACCATCTTAACATTGCCTCAAATTTTCCTCACTCTTGGAGAAGATTCGGAACCTTTTTTAATCCGCGTTAAAGGTGGTATTTATGATTCAATTCCTCAGAGGTCATTTACGAATATTGATCTGGTTTACAGTTGGCTTGGTTTGTGTGCTTTTGTTGGCGCTAGGATTGCCGTTTATTCAGTTAGCAACGGCAACCAACCCCAATCATCAGAATTCTTCACATGCATACACCCCAAAAAACCCGAAGGGAACACCGTATTGGTCATCTGGGATAACTAGGGATTCAAACCATTTACCAGATTTGTAATGAGTTCCAGGTTTTAGTGCTTCCTATAGATTACGATTTCAATTTTTGACGATTCTAAATAAATTTTCAAGGGAACCCCGATGATTTCCTGGTTTGAAAAGCGTGTACGAGCGATCGCATGGTTCGCAAGCTGTTTGCTCTTTTTCACGACGTTCTTGATGCAACAGCCTGCCTTTGCTCAACAGGTCACTGGCAATGGTGTGAACGTCATTATCATGATTGGCGATGGAATGGGTTGGGAACCTGTACGTGCCGCTGCCGTTGCTAATAATGGTCCGTTTTACACCCGTGGAGAAGGTCGTGGTCTGAATTTACAGAAGCTCAAAGGCTATACTTATGCAACGACCTACGGTACGACCATCTTGGATGAGAAAACCGGCAAGTTTTCTACCGGTAACTCGGCATTGGATGGAAGCAACAATGTCACAGGTCAAAGTAATCTTCGTCCTGGGTTTTCCTTTAAGCCTCTACCGTTTAATACCGGTACCGACTTGACAGCAAGTGGATCGGGTGGCGCTACAGACCCCTCGTTAGGTAATCTTACAGGTTGGGAGGTAGAAAAAGGTGGTTCCAATCCTTGGACACCTGGGACACCACCGCCTTGTGACATTACAGTACCAGTCGGAAAATCTATCAACGATATTCCAAGTCGGTTCAACTGTCAAGCAGAATACATCAAGCTGAGTGTACCAGATTCCGCCAACACAGCCTTCACACTTTATACAGGAGTGAAGAGCTACAATAACGCGATGGTAGACATCTTTGAAAAGCCTGTGGAAACGATTCTGCAAACGGCGAGAAAGCAAGGCAAATCAACAGGTCTGTTGACCTCTGTTCCTATCAGCCATGCAACGCCTGGTTCAGCTGAATCAGCTGTCAATCGCCGTTCCAAGTATGATGCTGACTATCCAACTTTGGATAATATTCTGCAGCAGTCTATTCGACCGGATTTTGGTGACAACCCAGACCGACCTGACCTACAAGACATTTTCTTACCCACAGTGCTGTTGGGCGGTGGTCATCCTCTGGATCATGACAATACAGTTAATACACCAGGTCAACCCGGTTACAAAGCACCAGGTACTTGCAATTACGTCTACATCAGGGCATCCACTTATAAAGAATTGAGCGGTAAGACTTCTTTAAGTGATACAGAAGCGTGCAAAGCTACTGCTGCATCGAATCCGAACAACCGCTACGGGTATCGTTTCTTAGAGCGTAGTCCAAATGCGGCAAAGCTTCTCCTCAAGACTTCTAAAGAAGTTGATCCTAACAAAGGTGAACGCCTGCTGGGACTCTACGGTGCCCGAGGACAGGAAGGCAACATTCCAGTAGCTGGTGCTGATGGTGATTACAGCATCACTGGTCTTGCCAACTTTGCCCGTCAGTCTTCTTTGTACTATCGTACCAACGATGCTTACAAGCGAGGCGATTTACCAGTTAATGATAGCGATCGCCCACTCCAGCCAGGTGAAACCAATGACGCTTTCATTGCGCGTGAAGTGAACGAAAATCCTACCTTAGCCGACATGACCCAAGCAGCACTAAATGTCCTAGGCAAAGACAAGGACGGTTTTTGGCTGATGGTCGAAGGCGGAGATGTCGATTGGGGAATTCATGACAACAACATCGATAACATCATTGGTACAGTGCTCGATTTCGACAAGGCTGTAGGCACTGTCATCAACTGGATTCAGCGTAACGGTGGTTGGCAAAAGAACGTCTTGATTGTTACAGCTGATCACGACCATTACCTGACTTTGTATCCTAACTTCCCTCAACTGCTGAGAACCAAGGGTGCTAAAGCGCTCACTTATGGCACCGAAACTGATTCAGCTTCCGTAGGTCATAGCTTTGGGTCAATTCCTGAGGACAAATACGGGTGGGGAAACCACACCCGTCGTCCAGTACCAGTTTATTATCAGGGCAGACCGTTCAAGCTGGACAAGTACATCGGTAAGGGATATAAAGCCTACGGATATGATGTTCCTGGCATTCCAGGTGGAGTAGATCAGGTTCACATTCACAAGGCAATGTATGAGGCAATCACGGGTGAAGAACCTCAGGATGCTTCATAGAAAGGGGTGATCGCAAATTTAACTTTATATCTTACACCTTTTAACCTGTTAATTCGTTGTAGGGACATTGCGTGAAGCAACGTCGCTACATTTTTCCTCGACAAAAACGGACAACCTTAGCATTTTGAGGCGGTTGATCTGTTTGATTGTTGAGAATATCGTCAATAACCGCCTCAAAATGCTCCAAGATCGTCGTTTTTAGTGAGGATTTTGTAGAAGGTTGTCCGTTTTTGTCCGGGTTCATCCCAACCCCTACAATTTGTCAAATAAGCATCAGATATTGCCATATGCTTTCGGTTAAGCAGCACTTGAATTGGTTTGAAATTGGCTTTGCTCGCTCCTGCACTTGTTGTAAGTTAGATATTGGGGAAACAAACCAGCCTCAGAAAAAAATTTGGCGATTATGGCTGGTACTGGCGTTGCTGATTAGTGTTCTGCCAGCAGAAATTGGTATTGGGTTATGGAGTCATAGTTTGTCGCTGCAAGCAGATGCTGGACACCTGATCTCGGATATTGGTGCATTGGGGCTAACTCTATTGGCAAGCTGGCTTGCTGGGCGTCCTGCTGCAAGTCGGGCGACCTTTGGACATGGGCGAGTTGAAATTCTGGCGGCGTTGATAAATGGTGTTGGATTGGTGGCGATCGCCGGGTTTATTGCCTGGGAAACATTCGAGCGATTTCAGCATCCAGAACCTGTCTTGAGTCTGCCCTTATTACTAGGAGCAGGACTGGGGTTAATTGTCAACAGCTTGAATTTAACACTGCTGCACAAACACAGCCTTAATGATTTAAATCTCCGGGCGGCGTTTCTGCATATCGTTGCCGATGCATTCAGTTCGGTGGGAATTCTAGTCGCAGCAGTGGTGATTTACTGGCTGAAATGGTGGTGGATCGATCCAATCATCAGCTTATTGATTGCCTGTTTTGCTGGTCTAAGCGCTATTCCCTTGATCTGGAGTAGCTTGGAAATTTTCCTAGAGTATGCCCCCCGCTCCATTAACCCTACTCATGTTGAAGCAGCATTGCAACGGTTTGCTGCAGTGCATCGGGTTGAAATGCTGCGGATTTGGGAAATTAGATCCGGTCAGATTGCTTTGTGCGCCCACTTATGTATCGATCCATTGGATGCCCAAAAGCGGGATCACTTGCAATGGGAGTTACAAACTCATTTGGTCGAAGCGTTTGGGATTCACGAATCGACGTTGCAATTATCTAGCCAAAGTGTGACAAACTTAGTTCCTTTGCATCCGTTACTCAACCGGAGCTTAGTTTCATATATTCATAAGCAATCGACTAAAATCACCTCATAAACTCTAGGTCTTTGAGTCTTGACTCCCTAAAACAATACGGTTGCTGTTAACAAAGTAGTAGGTTGACGTGAACAGCCCAAGGATGAAAATGACTTGGATTATTTGTGCCAAATACATCAACCAACTTTAGAGAACGTCCAGAAAAGCAAAGACACCTCTGGGCAATAAAGCATTTTCAAGGATAGCAACTCCAATAATTCTCTCTAACGGTACTGGCAAACTCCTCGCTTCTATGAGTTCTGGTATAGGTTCAGCTGCTAACCGAGCCATTACAGCTGCCCCCAATCCTTGCTTAACCATACTGAGAATCGTCGAATCTTCTCTCACCTCGTAGTCAACTTTGAGAGTTTGACCAAATTTTAAAAGATGAGCGCTGACTGTCTTGTTGTGCTGAGGACTGCGGATATTCACAATCATCGGATACCCTGCTAACTGTTCCCAACTAAGCGACTCATTAGGAGCTATTGACTTGGGAGGTAGCAGCGCAACAAACTCATCTCGGAATAACTCCCGTGTGTCAAACTCTGTTGTCGTCGGTAACAAGGTGAAGCCAACGTCCGCGTGATTTTCTCGCAGTGCTTGTTCTACTTCTGCATAGCGATCATATTCGGTTATCACCACACTAATTTTTGGAAACTTCTCGCGAAAACGAGCAATGACCTCTGGTAGTACGTGAGTTGCAATGCTGCGAACACAAGCAACCCGAACCGAACCAGCCTGTAATCCTTTTTCCAGGTTGGCTTTTTCTTGAATCACCTCTAACAAATGTAAAATTTGACGCGCCTCCTGAATCACCTGCTCTCCAACTGGTGTTAAAGTTGCACCGTGGCGACTCCGAAAGAAGAGAATAACTCCTAGCTCTTCTTCAAGTGTGGCGATCGCATGACTGACAGTTGATTGAGATAACCCCATATGTAAAGCAGCCAAGCTGAAGTTAGCGTGGTCAGCAACAGCCACAAAAGCCCGCAACTGAGAGATTTTTAGCATACTGTCTTTGACTTCATTCATCAAGTCAAGCCACATTTTGATAAATGCAAAAGTCTTTACCCTTCATCCATCGATTTTATCGATACAAGGTATCTAATAAATACTTTGTTTTGTAATTTTGTAATGACTAAACTGTTTAGTGTTGGAGAAAAGAGAATTGAATTATCAAGAAGATGAATTCATTATTTACTTTAGTTTTTTGCTTTGTTATCTTGCTGTATAGCGTTATCAAAGGTTACTTTGTTGCCTATCCACTTTTACTTTCTCTCGTCATACTCCTTGTTAAATTCTCTTACCAAGGCTTTGCAGTCAAATCTTTAATCAAAATGGCTTTCACTAGTAGTCAAAAAGCTTTTCCAGTCATCAAAATTCTCTTATTAATTGGAGCAGTGACAGCCGTGTGGATGGCAGCAGGAACCATTCCTGCTTTAGTTTACTATGGAACTCAATTAATAAATCCTCAATATTTTATACTTTCAGCCTTTGTCCTCTGCAGTTTTATTTCTGTACTATTGGGCACCTCATTTGGCACAGTTAGTACTGTAGGAGTTGCCCTGATGATTATGGCAAAAGAAGGAGACATTAACCCTCATTTAGTTGCTGGAGCAATTATTGCAGGAGCCTATTTTGGAGATAGGTGTTCTCCTATGTCTTCTAGTGCGCATCTTGTTGCGAGCCTTACCAAAACCAAGCTACATAGAAACCTAAGAGCTATGATATCAACTGCTTGGTTGCCTTTAATGGCTTCTAGCTTGATTTATTTCATCCTTTCAATCAGCAATCCTGTTGAAATTAGAAATAGTGATTTAATTTCCGAAATTACTAAATTATTTAATATTAACCCACTCGTCTTACTTCCAGCTTTTGCGGTTACAGTGCTTTGTCTTTTGAACGTAGAAGTGAACGTAACATTGCTCGCCAGTCTTGGAATTGGATTCTTTTTAGGGATATTTTACCAAGGTGATTCTTTGTTTAAAATGATAAATTTTGCTTGGGTTGGCTTCAACTTAGAACAAAAAATGGACTTGAGTGAAGTTCTGACAGGAGGAGGCATCTTTTCGATGCTTAGAGTTTCACTAGTCGTCATTATATCGACTTCTCTATCAGGAATTCTCATCGGAACAAACACATTCGCAAGTGTAGAAAATCTTCTCAAAAGAGCTTCTTCCAGAAGTCGTTTATTTTTCGGAACTACTACAGTTGGGTTAGCATCAGCCGCTTTTGGTTGCACTCAAACGCTGGCAATTCTCCTGACTCACCAGCTTGTAAAAGAAAAGTATGAGCAAGAGCGCCTAGATAATTATGAATTAGCAACTGATATCGAAAATACTGCTGTTGTACTATCACCTCTCATTCCTTGGAATATTGCTGGATTAGTACCAGCAACTTTATTGATGACTGATTCAGGATTTATCCCCTATGCCGTTTATTTATATCTAATTCCAGTTTGCAATTGGGTTCAATTTAAGTTAACAGAATCCAAAATGCAAGATGACTTTTAATAACTTTACTTTTGTCTAAAGAATTGATGTTATGCACAACCAAAAAATTTTAATTCGAGATGCCAACGTCAGTGATGTTTCCACTATCATGGAACTCCTGAAGCTGAAGGCTGAGTTTGATGGCTGTCCTGATTTTCTAAAGGCTACACCTAAGAAGTTAGAAGAAACATTATTTTGTGAAAAGCCACTTGCGTTTGTTTTATTAGCTGAACTTGATAAAAATGTAATTGGATTTGCCACATATCACCAGATTTACTCCACCTTTCTTGCTCAACCAGGAATTTGGCTAGATGATTTATATATCAAAGCTGAATATCGAAACCGTGGGATTGGTGAAGCATTGATCAAACGTTTATGTGAAATGACTCAGAAAATAGGAGGTGCAAGAATTGATTGGACTGTTGCAGTCAATAATGCTCCCGCAATACAGTTTTACCAAAAAATGGGCGCACAAATTATCCAACGAGTAAGATTATGTCGTTTGGATAGAAAGGCGATAAGCCAGAGGACTTCGGCGTGAGCCCTACAACGACCGGCTCAGCACAAGTCAGTCGTTCGCGCAGCGTGCGCTTTGCGCATACGCTTGACGCTACGTGTACGCGAGGAAAAGCAGCGTTCTAACGTCCTAAGGAGCGATCGCTCAACCGCTATAGGCAGTTTAATAAATAATGAAACAGCTTTTGTAATCAGCAAACACGATGTCGGATTTATCTGAGTTACACAACCTGCTTTCAGATGAGGCGTTAACTTATTACGCCAGTGGTCAAGAACAAGAACGGTTATCAAGAGGTACTGGTCTGCTTGAGTTAGCCCGAACCCAAGAACTTCTGAGCCGCTACCTACCTCCTCCACCCGCTGTGATTTTCGATGTTGGCGGCGGTTCTGGTATCTATTCTTATTGGCTTGCTCAACAGGGCTATGAAGTTCATCTCATTGATGCGGTTCCTTTGCATATAGAACAAGCAAGAGCGTTTTTCTCAAGCTCAACCGGTTATCCTCTGGCTAGTTTGGCTGTTGGTGATGCTCGTCAACTTAATCGGGCGGATGATAGCGTTGATGCTGTTCTTTTACTTGGACCTTTATATCACTTGACTGAGCGCACACAGCGTTTGGCTGCTTTGCGTGAAGCTTATCGTATTTTAAAAACTGGAGGTCTTGTCTTCGCGGTTGGAATTTCTCGCTTTGCTTCAACCTTAGATGGATTACTTCAGGGATATTTGGATGATCCAGAGTTTGTGGGGATTGTTCAACGGGTTCTGGCTGATGGTCAACACCGCAACCCAAACAACCATCCTGGTTACTTTACAACAGCCTTCTTTCATCATCCTGAAGAACTTAAAGCAGAGGTTGAAGAAGCGGGTTTACATTATGAAAGAACGTTAGCGATCGAAGGACCAGGCTGGTTACTACAAAACTTCTCGGAACACTGGAATGAACTAGGTCGTCGTGAACGCCTTCTAGAAGCTGTTCGTTGGCTAGAAAGCGAACCCTCTACGTTGGGGATGAGCGCTCACATTATGACTGTTGCCCGCAAAAATGCGGTCTAAGTAGCTCAACCTAATTAAACGTAAAATGTCATTGCGAGCGGAACGTAGTGGAGAGAAGCAATCGCAAGAATCGTATTTTATATTTTTTTATGTTGACCTACTTAACACAACACTTCTATGCTGATTGGTAGCGAGATAACAATATTCCTCACCAGTGATCCCCAACTAAAAAGAAACCCAATTTAATCATAAATCGGGTTTCTAAATATCTAAAACTCAGCACTTTCCGGAGTCCTTGGAAACGGAATCACATCTCTAATGTTTCCCATCCCCGTCATAAATTGCACAAGTCGTTCAAAACCCAACCCAAAACCAGCATGGGGGACAGTTCCAAAGCGACGCAAATCCAGATACCACCACAAATCTTCTGGTTTCATTCCTTGAGCTTGTATGCGACGTTCTAGGACATCTAATCGTTCTTCTCTTTGAGAACCGCCAATAATTTCACCGATTTTGGGAGCCAGAATATCCATCGCAGAAACGGTTTTTTCATCCTCATCTAAGCGCATATAAAAGGCTTTGATTTTTGCTGGGTAATTGCTAACGATAACCGGCTTTTTGAACAGTTGTTCGCAAAGATAACGTTCGTGTTCTGACTGTAAATCCAAGCCCCAGTTGACAGGATATTCAAACTGAACATCAGCTTTCTCTAACAGTTTGACGGCTTCTGTGTAAGTTATGCGCTCAAATTTATTATTAATAATGTTGTCTGCCGTTGCCAATACAGTATTATCAATACGCTGATTGAAAAATTCCATGTCTTCCTGGCAAGTTTCTAGTACATATTTGAAAATATGTTTGAGAAACGCCTCGGCTAAATCCATATCTCCCTTGAGATCGCAAAAAGCCATCTCTGGTTCTACCATCCAAAATTCAGCTAAGTGGCGGGAGGTGTTAGAGTTTTCTGCACGGAAGGTAGGACCAAAAGTATAGACGTTCGTAAACGCCATCGCCATAACTTCGGCTTCAAGTTGACCGCTGACTGTTAAATATGTCGGTTTACTAAAAAAGTCTTTACTATAATCTATAGCTTGGGTTTGTGTGCGGGGAACATTTTTGAGATCCAAACTAGTTACACTGAAAAGTTCACCAGCACCTTCGCAGTCGTTAGCGGTGATGATGGGAGTGTGTACCCACAAAAACCCGCGTTCTTGGAAGAATTGATGAATGGCGGTAGCGCAGGCGTTTCTAACTCGGAAAACTGCACCAAAGGAATTGGTGCGCGATCGCAAATGTCCTATAGTTCGCAAAAACTCAAAGGAATGGCGTTTCTTTTGCAGCGGATATGTTTCGGGATCAGCTTCCCCAAAAACTTTTATCTTGTCTGTTTTCAACTCGATCCGCTGTCCTTTCCCAAGTGATCCCACCAACACTCCAGCTACTTCCACAGAAGCACCTGTATTGAGCTTTTTTAAAATATCATCGTAGTCTGGCAAATCCTCATTGAGTACCACTTGCAAACTCGCCAAACATGAGCCATCATTTACTTCTAGAAAAGAAAATCCTTTTAACTCTCGTTTTGTGCGAACCCAGCCTTGAACTGCTACAAATTCATCAGGTTCACCACTTCGCAATATTTCTGCAATCCGTCGATTTTCCATATCATCCAACAACAGACTTTAATAACCAGCCTATGATAACGCCCAAACCACCAAAGCGGATGGCTTGCCAAAAAGGTTCTTTGAGGCTATCCCAGGAAAATAATTGACTTTCTAAGTTAAGTTCAAGTTCTTCCAACTGTTGTTGAATTTGCTTTAACTCGGCTTTTACATTTGGTAATTTACTGTGGCGCGATCGTTGGAGACGTTGTTGCAATTCTCTTTGGCTGGCTTTGTCTGCTTGCACTTGATTGTACCGTTCCTTTAAAGCAACAAGCGCACGCTCCACTTTCAGAAGTTCTTGTTCAAATTCTTGATCTTGATTTTCTTTACCAAAAGGTGGCTCAGATGAATGTTTAGGCGGCTTCATGTACAAATTAGTACTTTTACGAAACACTCTTGAGGGAGGGAGGGAGTGACTTTGGGAAGTGTTTCTTCCATTTATAACGGGCGGTGTGCCGTCAGTGGGGCGCTTTTAAGAAACACGCTTAACGCTTAACAGGGGGATTTAGTTTCTTAAGGCTGTTGCTAGGGGTGAGACCAGCGCTGCGGGAGGGGAGCCAGTGCGTTGCTGCGCCAGTGCTGCAGGAGGGGAGCCAGTGCGTTGCGGAGAGCAGCGCCTTGCTGCGCCAGGGAAAGCAGGAGGTGAGACCAGTGCTGCGGGAGGGTCTCCCTCCGCAGGCATCTGGCGTTCGCCTTCTGGCGTGCGCTCTGCGCACACCCGAAGGGGTTTCCCTCCGTAGGGACCTGGCGTTGGGGTTCCCCCAAAGTCTGCCGGGGGAAGCTTCCCCCGGCGAGCTTTGACCGTTGTGGCGACTGCGGGGGGTTCCCAAGGACGGTGCACCTGGCGTTTTCCCGACCTAGGCATCTGGCGTTGGGGTTCCCAAGGACGGTGCACCTGGCGTTTTCCCTCCGCAGGCGACTGGCGTTCGCCCTCAGGCGTGCGCTTTGCGCATACCCGGAGGGTTTTTTATCACTAGTCGGAGGCTCAGATCTTGGACGATTCTCAATAAGTATTCTCATCCGCCTGGGATTTAAATCTCAGTCGAATAGCAAAAGTCGTCCAAAGACGACTGCATAACCCAAGTCTACTTTAGTAGACTTGGGTTATGAGCTTTGTAATTAATTCTGAGGCGGTCAAAATGGGCTAATAGAAAGTGATCCCGCGATCTCAGTTTTAACGGACTTCGGCTATTTTGACTGTACATTTATTTCCGGGTGGTTGTGCATAGAATGAAATAGCCCCAGACTCTTATGCACAACTTCAGTATTCAGCAATTATGTCTGATATCATGTCGAAATCAACCCAGCTACCTAAAGCTAGTCAACTGAATGAGTTTAGCAGCTTGGAACTAGCCCAAGCCCTGATGGAGAAGCTGAGCATCTCTCCTAACGATTGGCATCGTCTCAAGTCTAACCGCAATGTTCGCGCAAGTGAACAAGTAGCAGCAGCTGTTGTGTTTCTGCTTAAAGATCAACCACAAGAAGCTTTACTCAGACTCCAGCAAGCAACTGGTTGGTTGGATCGTTCTATTTCTGCTCCACCTTGTCCAAGTCACGGCGAGCAAAAGAAATAGGATCAGGTGACCTTTTTTGAATTCAAAATTTAAGGGAGGACTAGCCGTGCTGTGGGCATACGGCTTAGGTCATCCCCTTAGTGGTGGTCTTTAATTAGTGGCGCAATTCTAGATCCCACTAATTGCCTTGTCTTTTATTCAGGACTTACGCAAGGGAAACGTAGTTGTGTCATTGCGACGAAAAGTGCGCAATCTCACAGTCAAGTTCATTCGTAACTCGTGCGTAAGTCCTATAATGCGTGAATCTTGAATTGATAATTTTGAATTTGTTAGCCGAGCGAGTGACGAGGATGAGCCAGATTTTGAAAGTTCACTTCCTCCTCTGGCTTATCCGTCTTCACCGTCGCAAAGCAAGCCGGTTTCGATTTTCTATTTGTTTACAAAGCCTCAACTCTGTACCTTTACTGTTCCATTGAACCTGGTCGAAGATTTGATGAAGAATAGACATACCACGACCATTTTCTGACTCATCGGGTGGTAAATATTCTGTGGGATCGATATCAACGTTGCTAGTACAACATGGTGTAAAACCGCTACCTTGGTCTGAGATGACCCACCAATACTGATTATCAATTAAGGAAAAGCGAACGATAACCCTTTTCCCCGGATCTAGATTGTTACCATGTTTGGCTGCGTTTACCAGAGCTTCTTGAAGTCCTAGGCGCAATTCTGCTTGTAATTTGCCCGGAATTTCTGCCAAAAGCAAATCTAATATCGGACAGAGGTACAAAGTTGAGGCAAAAGTAATTGTGCCCCAATTACGCCCTGTAGGACGAAGCGAGATAGTGATCACAATAGAAACCCCGTAGCTTTCAGAGTTAGCTAGACATCAGTTTGCTGTCACAGGCACCCTGATAGAATTTGAGGTGGTTATGTTGCCTTCAAACTTTCGTCTTCACAACTAAATTTTGAAAATGCTAGGGAGCATTAACTCTCCTTTTTGACATAGAGTCACTTACAGAAAAAGCGGCTTGTTTGCAACTGTTTAAACAGTAAGCAACTGATATGTTTTTTAGTGAAAAGAGTACGTTAATACTCTTTTACGCCAATTCGCATTTTAGACAGCTAGTTTCATATTTTCGGAGAGTTTTTGCAACGTCAATCTCTTTACACAAAAGGAATTATATATTTATCTTAATAGTATTATAGCATTCTTACGATGCGTTGGGCGACAAATTTTTATTTCACTTAAGTTGTAAATGAGTTAGTACCTTTGTCCAATTGTGATAGAACAAGAAATGCAGCAGCTTCCACATGAGCGGTTTGCCCAAAAAAATCAGCCGGTTGTACCCGTGTGAGACTATATACCCCGTTTTGACAAAGTAATTTGAGGTCACGAGCAAGGGTAGCGACTTTACAACTGACGTAAACAATACGTTGCGGTTTAGATTTGAGTAAAGTTTCAATTACAGTGCGATCGCATCCCTTACGTGGTGGATCAAGCAGAACAATGTCTGGCAAAATTTCTATCTCAGGAAGTAATTTCTCCACAGCCCCAGTCTGAAAAATGACATTTGAAATATCATTATGCTTTGCATTTAAAATTGCTTGTTCTACTGCCTCAGGTTGCAATTCTAACCCGATTGCTTTCTTAACTTGTTTGGCAAGTGGCAATGTCAACGTCCCAATCCCACAATAAGTATCAAGTAACACCTCAGAACCTTGTAAATTGAGTTCTGATTGAATGACCTGCAACAATGCTTCTGCTGTCTCCGTATTTACTTGGAAAAAAGTATCTGGTCGTACTTGGAATTCTAGTCCGGCAAATTTTTCTCTTAAGTAAGAACGCCCAGCAATGCAATGAGTTTCCCGTCCAAAAATGGCATTAGTACGATTTGGGTTGCGGTTCAAACAAACCCCCACTAACTGGGGATAACGCTTTAACCATTCCAGGGCTTGGTCTTGAATTCTGTCTAAATTCGAGTCCTTAACCACCAAAGTTAGTAATATTTCCCCTGTGCGGCGACCAATGCGTAAACTAAGATGACGTACAACACCTGTGTGGCGCTGTTCGTTGTAAGCTTGCCAACCCCGCTTTTGGATGTCCTGTTTAACTTCCAACAGCAAAGGATTTAATCTGGGATCTTGTACAGGACATTGGTTCAAGTTAATCAATTGGTGACTACCTTTTTGGTAGTAACCAGCTTGAACCGTAAGATTGGCAGATAATCCCACAGGATAAGTCGCTTTGTTACGGTAGCCCAAACATTCAGCAGTCGAAAGAACTGGATCTACTGGTGGTTGGACAAAACCGCCAATACGTTCCAAAGCCTGGATAACTTGATTTTGCTTTGCTAGCAACTGGTACGGATAATCAATATGCTGCCATTGACAACCACCACATTTATCAGCCACGATACAGCTAGGTCGGATGCGGTAGGGCGATGATTTGAGAAGTTGCTTGAGTTTAGCGTGAGCGTAGTTGGGTTTAACGTGTACCAACAAGACAACAGCGCGATCGCCTGGTACAGTGTCGCTTACAAATACGATCCTTTCTTCCCAACGCCCTACACCATCACCTGCATCATTCAAATCCACTATCTCAACGTCAATTAATTCACCTTGTTTCCAAGTTTTTTTAGTCATTAGTCATTCGTTATTGATCAATAGCCACCACTGCTTGCCAAGTGAAACCACCTTGGGGCATAGTTTCCACTTGGCAAGCAAGTCCGCAACAACTCTTGGTACCTAAGTGTCTTCCGCTGGTTTGGGATCACATTGTTTTCGTTGTCCTCTCTTCACTTGTGTCCTCAAGACTCGTTAAACTAGCAAATAATAATTAATTCATGTCATTGCAATAATCATGACTGTAGTAAGCCAAGTTATTCTCCAAGCCGACGACCAACTGCGTTATCCTAGCAGTGGTGAGCTCAACAATATCAAAGACTATTTGCAAACCGGCGAGCAACGGATACGAATTGTCTCAACCTTAGCCGAAAATGAAAAAAAGATAGTTCAAGAAGCTACTAAACAACTTTGGCAGAAGCGTCCCGACTTTATCGCACCTGGGGGCAATGCATACGGACAAAAACAACGTGCTTTATGTGTACGTGACTACGGTTGGTACTTGCGCCTAATCACTTACGGTATACTAGCTGGTGACAAACAACCAATTGAAGATATTGGTTTAATTGGTGTCAGGGAAATGTACAATTCCCTGGGCGTTCCCGTACCTGGAATGGTAGAAGCAATTAGCTGTCTGAAAAAAGCCTCCCTTAACTTACTGAATACAGAAGACGCGGCTGAAGCAGCCCCCTACTTTGACTACATCATTCAAGCGATGTCTTAAGACAAAGTTAGTGAGACTTCTTTGAGTGGATTTGCGGACTACAAATTTAGAATGCAGTCAACTACCCCTCAATGTCAATAATACCCATATACTGATCATACCCTCCCCACACTAGATAGTGGCTACGGCACAACTTGTGTCAAGTTACTAACAGGTTGTGGGGAAATTTTATTTGATAGTCAAGACTCATTTGTTACTATTTTTTATTTCCCTATTTCCCTATTTTCCCTGATATACAAAAAGCCGGCAGTCTTTTTGTGAAAGCTGTCGGCGTTTAGTGTGTTCCCTATTAATGACTCGGCTAGAGTTCAGTTATTAGTATTATGTCTATTCATTTATATAAAAAATAGGATCTCAATCATCAGCATCAGTGATTTTCATCACAAAATTATTTCTAATAAACTGCATTGAAAGATAAATACGCCAATTTTCATCTTTTTATAACTAAAAAATTCAGCTATAACCAGCATAGCCTTTTACCTAAGAAGGAGCCAGTTTCTGAAGAATCAGAAACAAGATTTGGATAAAGAAATTATTTGATACACATAGTAGATATTTCCGAAGCATTCCAAATGTGTAACTTGTGCTTCAGATAGGAAGCCAAGTTAGTACAGCGCGATAGTGAGGAAAAGATAAAAGCTAGATGAAATAAGGATTACAGCCTTACCTCATCTAGCTTTGCCTGACAGGATAGGTGCTTTTTTGCACTAGTACAATAACGAAAAAATGAAAATAAAGAATATTTCTCTTGTTAAATTTTTACTGATTTAAAATAGTAGCTCTGTTTCCACGTTTAACGTACACTAGTAGATTGGGGAGTTAGCCATGCTAAGAAATGGATTTTCCGTCTATTGGTAAATTTTATTAGAGGAACCTTCAACAGAGAAAGATTCCCCTAACATTTTTTTACAATTCCTTTTGTGAAAAGAACAGACTAAGCCACAAATTCAATCAATTGGGTACGTGGAACAATTGTGTTGAGTAGTAGTTATGACACTACACAAATCAAACTTTGTTAACTAATACAAGTATGATTGCCCATGAAAAAACTGATGATTTTAACAATTTCGAACTTGTTTGATCATCATTTGAGATACGCGTATTGTATATGGCAAACTCATTTATCACACTTGACTTAGTTAATATTAATCGTATGAAAGGATCTCTCTTCTTCAAATAGTGAAAACACTTATTTGATTTTTTGGAAACTTAAAGTGCTTATGAAAATTTGCGTGTTTATACAGTTGACCTAAAATCTATATCATGAATAGCGAGCAGCTAAACGTAAACATTTAGACAGAAAAAACAAGCCTTGCCGAAATAACTAGACTACGCCCAAATGTATGTGTGAAGGTCGTCAAGCGCCTTCTGGGTGCAAAACAAGACAACATTTGGCTCGTTTTTTTAGTCTTCCCCATTAGTAGCAATATTAATTTGTCACCTGTTGCAATCAACTTCAGCAAGAATAACGATTGCACCAGAACAAAGCACGCAGCATCTTACTTGAAAAAATAGAAAACCATTTGCGTGAATACCTACAGGGCACTTAAATCGCTAAAATAATGCTCTGTCCCCTTGCTGCATTATTACCATGATCCCCATTTCCGATGCTCCTTTTTCTCCTGAAGAAATCGCAGCTGTTGGTTTGAAGCTAGAAGAATATGAAGAAATTGTCAGGCGTCTGGGGCGTCATCCCAACAAAGCGGAACTGGGAATGTTTGGGGTGATGTGGTCAGAACACTGCTGTTACAAAAATTCCCGTCCGTTACTCAAACAGTTTCCCACGACAGGACCCCGCATTCTTGTTGGACCTGGCGAAAATGCTGGTGTTGTAGATTTGGGCGATGGTCTGCGACTTGCGTTTAAGATTGAGTCACACAACCATCCATCAGCGGTTGAACCTTTTCAAGGAGCTGCGACAGGAGTAGGAGGTATCTTAAGAGATATTTTTACAATGGGTGCGCGTCCCATTGCGGTATTAAATTCTCTGCGCTTTGGTTCTCTGGACGATGCGAAAACCCAAAGGCTTTTTAGTGGCGTTGTAGCTGGTATCTCCCATTACGGAAATTGCGTAGGTGTCCCCACTGTCGGCGGTGAAGTTTACTTTGATCCCGCTTATTCTGACAACCCTTTGGTGAATGTGATGGCGCTGGGATTGATGGAAACGCCAGAAATTGTTAAATCTGGGGCGTCTGGTATAGGTAACCCCGTGCTTTATGTTGGTTCTACAACCGGACGTGATGGTATGGGAGGTGCAAGTTTTGCCAGTGCAGAACTCAGCGATCAGTCTATGGATGATCGTCCAGCGGTACAAGTGGGCGATCCCTTTTTGGAGAAGTCGTTAATTGAAGCTTGTTTGGAAGCGTTTAAAACAGGTGCAGTCGTCGCCGCACAGGATATGGGGGCTGCTGGTATTACCTGTTCTACTTCAGAAATGGCTGCAAAAGGCGATGTGGGCATCGAATTCGATTTAGATAAAATTCCTGTACGGGAAGCAGGAATGGTTCCCTACGAATATTTGCTTTCGGAATCTCAAGAACGGATGTTGTTTGTTGCACACAAGGGACGCGAACAAGAGTTAATTGACATTTTCCATCGATGGGGACTGCATGCAGTTGTTGCAGGTTCTGTTATTGCTGAACCGATTGTCCGGATTTTATTCCAAGGTGAAGTTGCTGCAGAAATTCCTGCAACGGCGTTGGCAGAAAATACGCCCCTATATCACCGGGAATTGTTGGCCCAACCACCGGAATATGCACAAAAAGCTTGGGAATGGACTCCTGATTCTCTGCCTAAGAGTACATCTGCTGGTATAGAAATTCAAGGACGCTTGCAAAGTTGGAATGACATCCTGTTGACTTTGCTGGATACTCCTAGCATTGCGTCAAAACGTTGGGTATATCGTCAATATGACCATCAGGTGCAGAATAACACTGTTATGTTGCCAGGTGGTGCAGATGCTTCTGTGATTCGCTTGCGTCCACAGTTGGGCGAGGATGAGGAAATAGTCTCCAGTGTCAAAAGCGCTGTGGCGGCTACGGTTGATTGCAATCCCCGTTATGTTTATCTTGATCCCTATGAGGGAGCTAAGGCAGTTGTCGCAGAAGCAGCACGCAATCTCAGCTGTGTAGGTGCAGAACCTTTAGCGGTTACTGATAACCTGAATTTTGGTAGTCCAGAAAAACCTATTGGTTACTGGCAATTAGCAGAAGCTTGTCGCGGTTTGGCTGAAGGTTGTCGAGAAATGACAACTCCAGTAACTGGCGGAAATGTCTCTCTTTACAACGAAACTCTCGATTCTCAAGGTAAGCCACAACCAATCTATCCTACCCCTGTTGTCGGTATGGTAGGCTTAATCCCTGATTTGACCAAGATTTGTGGTCAAGCTTGGCAAGTGAATGGTGATCTGATTTATTTGTTGGGTGAACTTTCTTCCCACTCTACGCTAGGGGGTTCGGAATATTTAGCCACTATCCACAACACTGTTGCTGGAAAACCGCCACGAGTTGATTTTGAATTGGAACGCCAAGTACAACAAGTCTGTCGCGAGGGAATTCGCAAAGGTTGGGTACGTTCGGCTCATGATTGTGCTGAGGGTGGAGTCGCTGTTGCTCTGGCAGAATGTTGTATAACTGGCAAATTTGGTGCCCAGATCCAATTAGAGTTACCAGCACAGAACAACCAACGTTGGGATGAAATTCTTTTTGGTGAAGGTGGCGCACGAATTCTAGTTTCTATTGGAATAGAACAACAACAAACTTGGGAGAGTTTTTTAACAGAACAACTAGGTCATCATTGGCAAAAACTTGGTAAAGTTGAAAATTATGACATAGGTTTGCGAATCTTAACAATTGAAAATAACACTTTAATAAAAGTTACAATAGAAGAAATGAGCGATCGCTATCTAAACGCAATTCAAACCCGTTTGACCATTCATAACACGACTTCTAGTTCATAGATAGCATTTCCTTACTCAATACACTGGCGTTGATAGGCATAATTGCGGTACTGTGTTAATGGATGGTTAAGAATTATTAAAATTTTCTGCAACTATCCTTATAAATATTGTTTGTGACTTGACATCCTCATCAGGAGCACAGCTGCCATGATTCCTCACCAACCCGACTCTTTGGATGACTCTCAATTGCCTTATAACTCAGTCAATGACCATGAAAATCGTCCAGATAAGCCAGAAGAAGCTTGCGGTGTTTTTGGTATCTACGCACCAGGAGAAGACGTTGCCAAACTAACATACTTTGGATTGTACGCCCTCCAGCACCGGGGTCAAGAATCGGCTGGTATTGCCACATTTGAGGGTGAACAAGTCAAGTTACACAAAGACATGGGGTTGGTGTCCCAAGTCTTTAATGAATCTACCCTGCAAAATTTATCTGGAACTATCGCTGTTGGTCACACTCGTTATTCAACCACGGGTTCTAGCCGCAAAGTGAACGCTCAACCTGCTGTTGTGGAAACTCGCTTGGGTTCTGTCGCGCTTGCACATAATGGGAATTTAGTCAATACTGTGCCGCTACGGGAGGAGTTGTTGAACAACAACTGCAACTTAGTTAGCAGCACTGACTCAGAAATGATTGCTTTTGCTATTGCTGAAGAAATCAACGCTGGTGCTGATTGGCAAGAGGGCTGCATGCGCGCTTTTCACCGCTGTCAAGGAGCTTTTAGCTTAGTGATTGGTACATCACAAGGTATAATGGGCGTTCGCGACCCCAATGGCATTCGTCCCCTTGTGATTGGTACCTTGGGTGAGAATCCAGTTCGCTATGTTCTGTCCTCTGAAACTTGTGGTTTAGACATCATTGGTGCGCAATACTTGCGAGATGTCCAACCAGGTGAAATGGTTTGGATTACGGAAGTTGGTTTAACTTCCTTTCAATGGAGTCAAAAATCCAAGACAAAGCTGTGCATTTTTGAGATGATTTACTTTGCTCGTCCTGATAGCGTGATGCACAACGAGAGTTTGTACACCTATCGGATGCGTATAGGACGGCGACTGGCTAAAGAATCTCCGGCTAATGCTGATTTGGTGATTGGTGTCCCTGATTCTGGAATTCCCGCTGCTATAGGCTATTCTCAAGCTTCTGGCATTCCTTATGCGGAAGGATTGATTAAGAATCGTTACGTCGGGCGTACCTTTATTCAGCCGACACAGAGTATGCGAGAATCGGGTATCCGCATGAAACTCAACCCCCTCAAAGATGTGTTATTTGGTAAACGAGTCATCATTGTAGATGATTCCATTGTGCGGGGAACTACTAGCCGTAAGTTGGTCAAAGCTTTACGAGAAGCAGGTGCGTTAGAAGTGCATATGCGAATTTCCTCTCCACCAGTGACTCACCCCTGCTTTTATGGTATTGATACTGATACCCAAGACCAACTCATTGCTGCTACTACCTCAGTAGAAGATATTGCTAAGCTACTAGAAGTTGATAGTCTGGCCTATCTCACCAGGCAAGGAATGCTCTGGTCAACACGAGAAGATCCAGAAAGCTTTTGTTGTGCTTGCTTCACTGGAGACTACCCAGTTTCTGTTCCCGAACAAGTGAAGCGTTCTAAATTGATGTTGGAGAAAGTATCTGTTTAGAGATTTTAGATTTTGGATTGATTGACATACTCCCCTACCATAATTTTTGATTTGGTCGGGGATTCTAATAGCTCTGAGTTTTTCAACACTACGGGTAGCTAAATCAATTTTTGTAACAAAATAACCACAAACTACCAAACATTTCTGTCTTTGACTTTAGAGGTTCAAGGCTAACCACTCATGGGTAGTCGCCCCAAAAAAAGTTGAGGTGGGAAAAGCATGGCTCGAAGAATAATCCAGTTATATATTTTAGCTCTTACTGCACTAATTGCTACGTTCTTTCCCGCAGGTGGAGTTCTCGCAGTAGAAACCTACTCCGAAAAACATGGCATATTGGCTAACATTGCATTTCAGTACGCAGCGCTAGGAAAATCTCAGCAAGCTGTCAAGATTTTAAACCAAGTTCTGCCTTTGGCACAAGCGAACCCCAATCAGTGCTTCAAAGCCAACCCCTTAGTGAAAGTGGCTCTTGGCTATATCTTAGTTGGACAGGAAGCTAAGGGGAAGCAACTTCTGGCACAAGCCATCCAGATTGCCGCCACCCAAACGGCAACAGGCTGTAGCGGTAGCGGAACTTCTCCAGAGGAATCTGTGCTAAACCGAGCAAAGGAATACGCAGAGGCTGGGTACTACGACTTTGCTCACCAGATCATTACAGCAGTAAACAATCCTGTATTCACTCCTATAGCGCTGGCAGATCTTGCGGGTTATTATGCAAAAGCCTCAGAGGCTCAGCAGGCAACGAAAGTACTAAAATACGCGATCGCGATTGCCCAACGCAATAACGATGCCTTTTATAAAAATATAACCCTGATTGCAATTGCTGAACATCTAACTCAAGCTGGACAAAAGGAACAAGTGCCGCAAGTGCTAGAGCGTGCGCTTGAGGCACAATCAGGCAAAGATGCCCCAATGAAAGTCGATCAGATGCTAAGAATTGCTAAACAATTTGCACAAGTTGGACAAGTTAGTCAAGCGCTCAAGCTTTTAGATCAATCCTTGCCCTTGATATCAACGCTTCCAGACAAGCCCTTTCCTGTTGAGAAACCCAGCAAACTGGTTGAAGCAGCAATCCAGTATGGAGCACTGCAGCAGAAAAATAAGGCTCTCGATACTCTAGCCAAAGCCCGAACAGTGGCGCAGGCAATGGGTGAATCTCAAACCAAAGGTTATGCATTAAATCGGGTAGTTGGAGGTTACGCAGAAATAGGAAACTTTGACCAGGCACAGCAAATAGCCCAATCAATCAAGAATGTCAATGAGAGGGAACAGGCGTTCCGTGGAATTGCGATCGCCTATGCCAAAGCTGGATACGCTGAGCAAGCGCTTCAACTGGCAAAATCAATTAGAAACCCCAAAGTCACCTTAACAAACATTGTCAGCCACTATCTAAAGACCGGAAAATGCGACCAAGCGTTTAAGATAGTTCAACAGTGGAATCTGAAAATGCTGCCAGAGGTGGCATTAGGTTACCTTGAGGCAGATCAACCTGAACGTGCGCTGGAAATCGCTAAGTCCATCGAATCTCCGCCTTATGCTGTTGTACAACATAAGGACTGGAGATTAAGCCTGATCGCTGGTGGGTTTGCAAAACAAGGAAAATTTGACCAAGGGCTTCAGGTTGCTCAAGTTATTACAGACAAAAGTTACAAAGCTCAAGCCTTGACGGCGATCGCACAAGAATATCTGATAAGAGAACGAGAGAACAAAGGATTTCTCGGAAACATCTTTTCCGAACTGAGCAATCGCTTCAATTCTCTATTCGCTTCCTCAAATAAAGACAAAGCCTCTGAAATTCTAGATCAAGCGCTTCAAGTTGCTGAGTCAATGGCACCAAAACGTTCGCCACAATGAATAAGTTCCAACTGCAACTTATCGGGTTCAAAGTTCTTAAGGCAGACGCAAGCCCTGATTCTGCTGTTGCCCGGGGGTGTCAATTTTCAAAACTCACATCATGCACGAAGGAACTGTGAGTCATGAGTGTGATAAAAATTCAATTTTTGGTAATAATGGGTCAGAAACAATACCCACGCCACTAAAACCCCAACGTTTCAGCAAACCTCCTATTTGAGAGCCAGCAACAGATTCTACAGCAAAGCGGTTTGCCAGTTCACCAGCATGACTGTTGAGGTAGCTGAGGGCATCAAAATTTTCGCGAAACAACAGTAAATAACCATTAGCTTCGGCGTTGGGACGAGCGGTAAGATAATCACCGTTAGCTTTCGACCGCACCAGATAATAAACTTCAGAAAACATAGTTATCAGTCATTAGTCACTAGTCATTAGTCATACCAATAACTAATGACGAAGGACGCTCAATATGAGTGTACCATTCCTTTGATTTAAAATGATTTAATTGAGATTTTCTAAACGAATGCGAGGATCACTCACCTTCAGTAACAAATCCGCTATCAAATTACCAACACTGAGCAATACAGCGCTCATAACCAAACTTGCCATGACCAAATATAAATCTTGAGCCTGCACCGCTTGTAAAGTCAATCTTCCTAAACCAGGCCAATTGAAGAAAAATTCTGCAATAAATGCACCACCCAATAAACCTGCTAACTCGAAACCTAACAAAGTAATCAAAGGGTTGATTGCATTGCGCAAAGCATGAACATAAACAACGCGGTTTTCTGGCAATCCTTTGGCACGAGCCGTTTGAATATAATCTTGACGTAGCACATCCAATAATTCACCACGAGTAATACGCTGTAAGCCAGCAAAGCTGGTGACACTCAAAGCAATCGTGGGTAAAATCATGTGCCAGCCAATATCTAGGATTTGACCAAACCAATTGAGTTCATTGTGATTAATGCTAGTCATGTCACCCACTGGAAAAATGGGTGAGAGGTTTTGGGCTAAAATCAGCAACAATAAAGCGGTGATGAAACTGGGAAACCCTTGTCCTGCATAGCTAATTATCTGCAAAATGCGGTCAACCAACTGATTTTGTTTCACAGCCGCGACTATACCCAAGGGGATGGCGATCGCCCAGGTTACAATCAAAGAAGCCACTGCCAACAACAAAGTGGCAGGTACCCGTTCCCACAACAGCGACCCCACTGATCGCTGGTAAACAAAGCTTGTGCCAAAATCTCCCTGTGTTATGATTCGCCACACCCAAAGTCCAAATTGCTCTGGCCAAGATTTATCCAGACCAAACTGTCGTCTAAGTTCCTCAATTCTTTCTGGAGAAATCTTTGGGTTTTGCCGTAGCGTATCTACATAGTCTCCTGGAGCAAGTTGAATAATGATAAACGACAACGCCGACGCTAAGAACAAAGTCAACAGCGCCTGCAATAGTCGCTTGGTGACATAAATAAAACTTTCGCTCGTGACTAACCTTAAAAGCCAGTCACGGCTTGCATCCAAGGAAATTCGTGTAGTAGTCATTAGTCAATAGTCAAGAGTCATTAGTCAAGAGGAGCGAGCGCTTGATGAGGGTTTCCCGACAGAGGCGACTGGCGTTCATTAGTCAAGAGTCAAAAAAATTTTGGAATCTAGACTATTAACTTAGCAGTACATTAAGGCGGGAGTCATCTGCTCGTTAGAAGGACACAAAAACTTTATCAGTTACCAGTTAACAGTTAGCAGTTATCAGTGTCGTGCCCCCCTTGTTCACTGTTCACCCTATGGCTAACGCCACGCCTTACGGCTATCGGGTATGCGCAAAGCGCACGCCTGAGGGCGTAAGCGCAAGCGCACGCTAAGAGCGAACGCGCAGCGTGCGCTTTGCGCTTACGCCAGATGCCTCTGTCGGGAAACCCTCATCAAGCACTGGACTCACTGTTCACTGTTCACTGTTCACTGTTCACTGTTCACTGTTCACTGTATAGCTCCCAATTGAGCCTCCTGCCGAATTGTACTAGTATTCTACAAGGGTGAGGATGGGCACATCTGGCAGATGTTTTCGTCCTTGTAAATCATGTAGCTCGATGATAAACCCAAAACCTTCAAGTTTGCAGCCAATTTTTTGGACTAATTTTGCCGTTGCACTTGCTGTTCCACCCGTTGCGAGCAAGTCGTCTATAATCAAAACTCGGCTTCCTGCGTGCAAAGCGTCTTGGTGGACTTCCAAACAATCAGTACCGTACTCCAGTGCGTACTCTATTGAGTGGACTGCTGCTGGTAATTTACCACGTTTACGAACAGGAATAAAACCAATTCCTAACTGATAAGCAAGCGGTGCGCCAACAATAAAGCCCCGTGACTCTATTCCCACTATGTATTCTGCCGTCAATCCAGCATCTTTTATTTTTTGTACAAACAGGTCAACCGTGTAGCGCAATCCCTCTGGATCGCGCAGCAGCGTAGTAATATCGCGAAATAAAATTCCCGGTTTAGGAAAATCTGGAATGTCACGAATCAGAGACTTTAAATTCATAAAATAGAGAAAAGTTTTAGTTCCAGCAGTACAAGCTACAACCACTATCGCCCGATTGCAAGCTCTCGGTTCAACAGGAGGTATATACCGGAAAAATCGTACACTAAAATGTCATAGGCTTGGTATGAGACCTCAAAAAAGTCTATCCATTGACGATTATTGGAATCTACACCAAGCTAGGGATATAAGGATATAACCAGTGAGCTAAGAGAACTTAAAATTTTTAAACTTTAATGAAAAGCAATGCGGAAACCTTTGTGTCAAAACAGTAAGTAATGTATGTATAAGGCAAACTTGCCAATAATGCTATCAGTCTGATTTATTGACTGGTAATCTATTTTAAATTAGTTTTACTCAGTTTGTTGCAACCGTTAATGGTATCTATAATGAATATTTCTGCTAGTATCACACCAATTAACAGTCCAACTCCCCAGTCTGTGCCGATGATTCTGGACTCTTTACCCCAACCAGTAGTTGAAGGACAAGGATGTCCCCGTAGAGCTAGGTTGCAAATAGATCTTATACTACTGGCAATTGAAGCGCTAGAGCTTGGTGGCTCTGAAGCTATCTTGGCATTTGCTGAAGAGTTGGATCTTAAAGGAATTGTTAAAAACCGGGTCAATTTATGGCAAATGCGTAGTACCAACCCCATGCGACGAGCACATATCCGCCGTCCTCTGTCTATCATGGAAGCAAAAGCTTTAGTGGTTATTGGTTGCTACATTGCGCGACGCTTAACTGTTGTTATTCGCCAGTTGCTGGCGATACATCAACAAATGGTTGAAAAACAGCTTCCACTGGAACAGAATTTACGTCTATCTAACTACCTAGAGCGCTTTAGAAGCCACTTTAAGAGCCGAATGAATTCTCGACGTTCTGGTGTTTTAGCGTTACATTCCGAGGAAAAATTAAATGAGCTAGCTATAACTTTGTTGGAACAATTATTATTTTGTACTGGTACAGCTGGAATGCAGCGGTTCTGGATTAGTCTTTTTGACGGTGAGGTGGAATGAATATTCAACGTAAGTATAGTTTACCGAATTGCACACTACTGCTGGAGGGTTTAAGTGATGCCTCAAGGGCAGCGCATTTTCAGGAACTGCGGCCAGAATTATCTATATTGGTAAATGCAGAATGCTATATATCTGGCTACACTAGACCACTGAGTGGAGGGCGAGAATTTTTTGAAAGTTTGCTTAGGGGAGTCAGTGCATATGCTCAAGAATTTTTGAGTAGTGTGCCACATACCGAAGCGCATAACACTGAGTCAGAGTTAGTGCAGTTCCAGAAAATGGGCAATAACCAACATAGATTAATTGTGCATTCTGATGCAGCAGCAGATGGAATAGAGTCTTACTCCAACAATGGAAACCAGCGAATACAAGTCGATTTGAACACGGTGCAGTTCTTCGATTTAGTCGAAGCGATAGACCAGTTTTTCGCAGACAGTCAAACTTTACCAGAATTAACATTACAATTACAACCAGTTGCCAGACGTCATGGCGGTGTCAGTCAAGCTCTGATCAAGCAGGCAGTGCCTGCGAGTGTGGGAGTGACGAGTTTGGCAGCAGCCGCTGTTGCTTTTACGATGATTCCAGCCCCCGAAGTTCGTGCGCCCCAAGCGAACACACAGCAAAATTTCAATCAAACTACTAATCTCAATAGTCCTACAACGGCGTCTGTTACTCCTACACCGACTTCCAATGAACAGATAGCCGCAAATCCTACATTCACGCCCACAACAGCTTCTTCCTCTGTAGTGCTAAATCCTACTGCAGCAACTCCCACACCAGGTGCACCACCTGTTACCAAGGATTTAGAAGTACTTTTAAATACATCTGGAGAAATCACAGATGCATCTCAACTGCGTGTTTTGAACCGTGAATTATATAACAAAATTAATCCAAGTTGGGACAAACGCTCAGGACTAGGTCAGGATTTGGTCTATCGTGTGGGAGTGGGTGCAGATGGTGCAATTGTTGGATATAAAGCAGTCAATAAGCAAGCAAATGATGCTGTAGAGAAAACTCCTTTAGCAAGCTTACTTAACAATCCGGCAAATCGCACTTCTGCTACAAATGAAGCGATCGCCCAATATAGAGTGGTGTTTACGACAACAGGTGTGCTACAGGTTAGCCCTTGGCGGGGATACACCAAAACACCAGATGTTGTTGGTACAAAAATTACAGATCCCAACACAATTAAGGATTTGAACCAAAAGCTTTCTAACACTATCCGCCAAAATTGGAATACTTCTTCCACTTTTGCAAAAGATTTGAGATATCGGGTAGCAGTTAATAAAGATGGCGTTATTGCTGACTACGAACCACTCAACCAACCAGCCGTTGACTCTTATCGGGCAACACCCCTTCCTAAGATGTTTCAAGATGTCTACGGCTCAAACTTGGCTCCTCCAAACAAGAAAGAACCTCTTGCACACTACCAAGTGCTGTTTAAGCCTAACGGTAGCCTGGAGGTTCTTCCCTGGCGAGGATATCGGTAGATTGTTAGGAGTCAGGCTCCAAAAATTAGTGAATTCTCTGTTCTGACTCCTTTTACTTGGTAATTTTGCCCATGTATTTTCCCCATAATTCAGCAGCTTGAGCGCTACTGCCAGATGTGGGGGCATTGTTGTCGTTTCCCAACCAAATACCAGTCACCAGCCGCCGACTAGGAATAAAGCCAATAAACCACAAGTCAACGTTTTTATCTGTTGTACCAGTTTTACCTGCTTCTCCCAGTCCTAGTTGTGCACTGCGACCAGTACCATTTGTGATTACACCGCGCAGAAGACGAATCATTGTATCGGCAATGTTAGGTTGTAGCACTCGTTTGTTGGCGTCCGGATTTTGGTCATAGGAGTACATCACACGGCAAGTTTTCAGATCCTTTGGATCGCGGCAATCACTGCTATCTAGAATCCGGCTAATTGCATGAGGGCGATTCCACACACCCCCATTACCAATAGCGCCAAATGCACCTGTCATTTCCATGACATTCACGACACTTTGACCTAATACTAAGCCAGGAACTGGATCTAGGTCTGACTTCACCCCTAATCGTTGCGCCGTTTTCACGATATTATCTAGCCCTACATCTCTGGCAATCCTCAACGCAATTGGATTTTCAGATAATGCTAGCCCTGTAGCGAGATCCAAGCTACCTGCGCTTGTACGACATGGTTTGTAAGTAAAGCCTTTCCAACGAAAAGGGGAGCACGAATATGAATTTCCCGGTGAAATGCCTTGCTCAATAGCAGTTGTGTAAGTAAAGATTTTGAAGGTGGAACCTGGTTGTCTTTTTGCTTGAACCGCACGATTGAACTGGCTTGATTTATAATCCTTGCCTCCAATCATTGCCAGGATACTTCCATCGCTGGAATCAAGGGTCAGCATTGCTCCTTGAGAAAAACCAAAAGAGGGCCCTGCGTTGCTAATATGTTTACTCAGTGCTTCTTCTGCTTGTTTTTGAATTGCTGGATCGAGCCGAGTTTCAATAATAAAATTTCCTTCTGTTGCCAGTTCTTTTCCTAGAATGGTTTCTAGTTCTTGAAAGACATAACTATAAAAATAAGGAGCAGTTGTTTTTGCCTGCCGTTCGCAGACTTTAGGGCTGATTTCAATGGGCGATCGCCTAGCTCGGTTATACTCATCTGGTTTAATTTTGCCTATCTCTAGCATCCGCTTGAGGACTCGATTGCGGTACTCGATGGTTCTGAACTTATTCGGGCTATCTGCTCCACAAAAATTAAATGCATTGGGACCAGGTAAAATTGCCACCAAAGTCGCCGCCTCTGAGAGGGTTAACTCTTTTGCTGACTTGTCAAAGTAATAGCGAGAAGCATCCTCGAAACCGGAGGTATCTGCTCCTAAGAAAACCCGATTTAAATAAGTAAGTAAGATGAAATCTTTACTGTAATATGTTTCTAGTTTCAGAGCGACAACCGCTTCTCTAAATTTACGACCAAGAGAATCTTGCCTGCCAACATAATCGCGGAACAAACTCCTCGCAACTTGTTGGGTGACTGTACTAGCTCCTTGCTGGATATCACCACTCTGGCTATTTATGAATACGGCTCGCAAAATTCCTAGCGGATCAACTCCAAAATGCCAATAATAACGGGTATCTTCAGAAGCAACGACTGCGGTGGGTAAGTAAGGACCAAAGTCCTGCAACCGCTTCATATCTATATGAGAAGTCGTCCGAGGCTCGCGTAACTTGGTGACTCCATCACGAGCGTAAACAACCACTGGTGCTCGCGTTGCTCCAGGTAAAGGTTTTACAGAAAATTTCAGCGATTCAACGCCAATAACCAGAGCCATGAGGGCGGTGGCTCCACCCACTCCATAAGCTGCCCAAGTTGCTGCTCTGACATACCAAGGGGGTGGATCAACGTATTGCACTCTGACTGAGGCGGCGAGTTCTGGAGGTCCGAGGGTGAGAACATCGCCGTGACGTAACTCTAAAGAATTGACGCGACGTTTACCCCGATAAATGCCATTTGTGGAGTTTTCATCTTTAATAACAAAAACAGATTCTCTTTGGGCAGAATCCCGTGAAAGAGACAGGTGAATTTGGCTGACAACTGGGTTACGGACAACAATATCGCAGGATTTGGAACTGCGACCTAGCATGTAGCGATCGCCCAACAACGGATACACCTCCGCCTTATCCGCCCCTGAATCCTGCACCAAAAGTTCTGGTACCTTGGCGTTTGGTTTGAGTGCTAGTTTCGAGAAATCGACTCTGGCTTGAATTGTTTGTACTGCTTGAGTTATTTGACCAAGCAAAGTTTGTGGCTTTTGAGGCGGTTGGGGGGAACTCATCGGCTATTTACACCACATTTATTGGTAAGGAATCGGGCGCATTGCAACCTCGATGCTAGTATTCCACCATTGTAATCATAAGCCTACGAAGACGTTGGTGGTATGGAATTGTTCCCGACTCAATTTGACACTTCAAAAATATATATAAATAATAATTAGACTTATCTTGTTAATTTTGCCACATCATATCTTGTCATGATTTTTCTTATTACTAAGTCAATGCTTGTTTTGTCTACCTTTACTTTCTTAACATTTTGTGAAGTTGAGACTTCCAATGCGGTATTTTTTCCCTGACTACTTTATGAAAGTAAACAGATAAACCCTACATTGTTAACATATAAGAATTTTAAAAGCAACAATACATATCTTCTTTTAGGATGATTTCTTAAAAGCTCATCTTTTGGTTTAATGAGCGGAAGTACTCCGTTGAGGTGTTGAGGTGAAGTAATATGAACGGAAAATTTTTGACCTTTATCGGTGCAGCACTAGCTCTAGCGTTAACCAGCAATGTTGCTGTTGCCCAGTCAGCCAAATACCTAATAGGTCAATCTAGCGGAGATCCATCCTCTAGATCATCGGGGGAACTCAAACTTTCACCAAGGGTAGATAAGAAAAAGTTTTGTGAGAATTACCCTCTTAATTCCCGGTGTCAAGGAAGCTCAGCATCTACATCAAGCCCTTCGGATGGCAGTACTGAAACACGAAAGAAACCTTCTGACAGCGGCAACCCTGGTGGTACAGGAACACCAGGTACTGCACCTTCTGATCCTGGCACCAGAGGCAATCCCAGCGGCAGCACCGAAGCTGCGCCGCCTCCTGGTGGTAATCCTAGCATGCCCAGTGGAGATACTAAAACGACTCCTCCTGGTGGTACAGGCGATATGCCAGCGACTCCTCCTGGTGGAACAACAGGTGCTCCTGACAGCAACACCCCTGGCGGCACAACTGTACCAGGCACTGCACCTGCTGACCCAGGCACTACAGGTAATCCCAATGGTACGACTGAAATTGCCCCGCCTCCTACTGGTAACCCTGCTAACCCTGGTAGCACCACTGATCCCAGCGCTCCAACTTCCCCTGGCTCTCCAGGTTCAAGTAGGTAAAAATAGCCCAGCACAGATGGAGTCAAGAAGCAGTCTTAGGTTTGCCTAACTGTTGTTTGTGAAAAAATCTATGCCCTCAGGTAAAAGTCTGGGGTCAAAAAATAAAAAGTCCGTATGACGGACTTTTTATTTTTTATTTGACTTTTTATCGTCATCTACGATGTGAAGCGGGTGTTTTTTGAAAGGTAGCAATCAGTAAGCAAATAATACCGATATTAATAAAGACATCTGCCAAGTTAAAAACTGGAAAGTTAATGAGTCGAAAATCCAGAAAATCAACTACGTAGCCATGAACAAATCGGTCAATGCCGTTACCGATCGCTCCGCCTAAAATAAAACCATAGCCTAGTTGATCCCAAAAATTCAACACTGCAAACCATGCCAGTGCTATCAATGCTAAACTCACTCCTAAAGATAGCCAGCGTAACCACTCTACTTTCCCTGTTAACAAACTAAAGGCTGCACCAGTGTTGGTAACGTAGGTGAGGTGAAATATCCCTGGTAACAGGGCTTGTGTCTGTCCTGAGTTAAAGGTTTGCACCACCCAGTATTTTGTCAGTTGGTCTAACACAAAAGCTAAAAAGGCAGCAATCCAAAAGAGGAGATTTTTTACACTCATGGTGAATTTGTCATTTGTCATTTGTCATTTGTCATTTGTCAACAGTCATTAGTCAAACAACTCTAGACCCTTACGGGTTCGCCCTAGTGGGAACGGCCACGCCTTACGGTGAGTCCAGCGCTATGCAGGAGGGTTTCCGGACAGAGGCATGTGGCCTCCGCGCTGGCTCACTATTGACTGTTGACTCTGGACTCATGACTAGTAAAACATCAGGTGGCGGAGCACGTATGCTATTACGACGACAGCACAAGCTACAGCTAGTTGTCCAGGGAGTGCAAACCAGGAGTATCTAAGCATAGCTTGCATCAAAGACAGAGTTTCTGTTCCTTGCCATTGCAAAACATAGCTGAGTATCAAATAAGTAATACCGCAGAAGTGGACAATTAACAAGCCACAAAAGCAACTAAAGGCAAGAGTTTCTAATCGAGGTCTAGCTTTAAAAGCAAAAAACCCACAAATCCACGCTCCAGGGATAAAACCGAGCAAATAACCAAACTGGGATACTTTAACATAGCCAATGCCACCACCATCAGCAAATACTGGTAATAATGTTAACCCCATTACTAGATACGCAATTTGCGAGAGCGCACCAGCATTCTTGCCTCCCAAACAACCAGCTAGCAGCACCCCACCAATTTGATAGGTGACACCTAGAGAAAGTGCATGAATTCCATATTGACTCCAACTCAACGGTGAGGTGGCGACATAACCTTCTAAAAAGGTACCACCCATCGTTAGCAATAAGCCAATCATAGACCATAGTAATTGATTGGATGCAGCTAGCATTTATAAAGTACTCATGCAAAGGACTCTCGTACAAATATGTCAATCAATTAAGTATTTGTTTCTTTAATTTGTGTATGAGCTTATTTTTTTATCTCTGTATTTTAACAATTTCAAAACTTTTATTTTAAGACGTTTAGCTGTTTCATAGAACTTTATGACCCCTGAATTGGATAGACTTTTTCAACGACTATTGTTGTATAACGTGTTTTTGTTGAGCTTATACTAAAACAAAAGTACTATTGTATAATTTGTTTTCCGAATTTCCGAATTGCACTGAAAAAATTGAATCGAGTAAAGAATATTATATTTTGCGATATCGGGGTGAGAAAAAGTAGTCATTTGGATAATCTTAACCTTCTCTTTACTTTCGTACTGTATAGTACGATCGCTTAGCTGGAAAATCACCAAAAAAACATATCCATGCTTTCTCGTAACTCTGTAACTAATCTTTCTTGCTTAACAAGAACAGTTTCAGTATTAGCACTGAGCCTCAGCTTAGCTGCTTGTGGTGGACCGGAAGCACAAAACGGTAATACCACTAGCGAAGCTCCTGGTGGTGCAGCAAAGGATGCTACTGCTAGTGCTCCTGGAAAACTAGACCTAGGTGGAAAGGTGAGCTTGAATGGGGCTGGTGCCACCTTCCCTGCACCGCTGTACCAAACTTGGTTCCAGGCTTTAAACCAGAAAAATCCCAATCTCCAAGTCAACTATCAACCAGTTGGTAGCGGTGCTGGGATTGAGCAATTTACCAAAGGTCTTGTAGACTTTGGTGCCAGCGACGTCGCGATGACGGATGAAGAAATCAAAAAGGTCCAAAATGGCGTACTTTTGCTACCTATGACCGCTGGTAGCATTGTGCTGGCTTACAACTTGCCCGGTGTAGAGGGAGTCAAGCTGACACGGGATGTTTATACCGGTATTTTCTTAGGCACTATCAAGTCTTGGAACGACCCGAAAATTGCTGCTGCTAACCCTGGTGCAAAACTTCCCAACACACCAATCACAGTTGTCCATCGTTCTGAAGGTAGTGGCACCACAGGTGTGTTTACGCAACACCTGAGTGCAATTAATCCAGAATGGAAGTCTAAAGTAGGCAGTGGTAAAACTGTAAGCTGGCCAGTGGGACTTGCTGCTAAGGGCAATGATGGTGTAACTGCCCAAATACAACAAACTCAAGGCTCAATTGGTTACGTCGAGTTCGCTTACGCCAAAAATAGCAAACTCAATTTTGCTGCTTTGGAAAACAAAGCTAAGCAATTTGTTGCACCTACCGATCAATCGGCAGCTAAAACTCTGGAATCAGTAACTTTACCAGAAAATCTCCGCGCCTTCATTACAGATCCAGAGGGTAACGAGTCCTATCCCCTCGTTACCTACACTTGGGTGTTAGTTTACAAAAAATATCCAGATGCCGTAAAAGCCAAAGCAGTGGAAGCCATGATTGAGTACGGCTTGACCGAAGGTCAGAAAATGGCTATACAACTAGGCTATATCCCTCTCCCCGAAAGCGTGGTGAAAAAAGTGACAGCTGCTGCCGATGTCATCAGCTCAGATTATAAAATTTCTGGGGGTGGCAGTGCTACTGGTGCCAGCGCTAGTAAATAGCACTTTGTAAAAGTCACGCATTCAAAATTAATGACTGATGAGCCATCACCTAGCAGTTATGCGTTTCATTGATACTAGCCTTTAGCTAGCTTATCCAATGTGTGAATTTTGAATTTTGAATTTTGAATTGTTCTGTGTGGTTCGCTCCCACTTCTTTTGCCATTAATGGGTCTCGTCATGACTACACAAGCCCAAATTCCAATAGTTAAACCACCCTCTCAAGCAGAAAAGTCACTGGATCGTGGCTTTATTTGGCTGACTCGGCTTTTTGCATTGGGGGTTGCTGCCATCCTAGTATGGATAGCCCTTCAGGTTCTGATTCAGGCATTGCCTGCTATTCAGAAGTATGGTGCTAACTTTATTGTTAACAGCACTTGGAACCCCGTTACAAATGAGTACGGTGCATTACCGCAAATTTACGGAACTTTAGTAAGCGCTTTTATTGCTTTGCTGATAGCTGTACCAATTGGTGTTGGCACCGCTGTCTTGCTGAGCGAAAATTTCTTACCATCAAAATTACGGCTAGTACTGGTCTTCTTGGTAGAACTGCTAGCAGCCATTCCTAGTATTGTGTATGGAATTTGGGGATTTTTTGTTTTAGTTCCCCCGTTAACAAGCCTGGGAAAATTTCTTAATTCTACCTTGGGCTTTTTGCCAATTTTTAGCACTGTTCCTGCAGGACCTAATATGTTAGTCGCTGGAGTCATCCTAGCGATTATGACTTTGCCGATCATCACAGCCATCTCTCGCGATGCGCTGATTTCTTTACCGCCCAGTTTGCGTCAAGCAGCTTTGGGATTAGGAGCAACCCGTTGGGAAACGATTTTAAAGGTTCTCATTCCATCTGCCTTTTCTGGTATTGTGAGTGCTGTGATGCTGGGACTCGGGCGGGCGATGGGAGAAACAATGGCTGTAACCATATTGATTGGAAACGCCAATAACGTTAGCGCCTCATTATTTGCACCAGGCAATACGATTTCTTCTCTGCTGGCAAGTCAATTCGCAGAAGCCGGCGGACTGCAAGTTTCAGCTTTAATGTACGCAGCGTTAATTCTGTTTGTTTTAACTTTTATTGTCAACATTTTGGCAGAGTTAATAGTACTGCGAGTGAAGCGAGTGTAACATTGGGGTATCTTGAAATATGACTTCTAGTTTTTCACCGCAGTCCTCTGGTGGAGCAGGCCGCACCAATTTGGCTTACTCTCGGTCATCTCCCCGGACATTGTTTAACACCGTGATGACGGTTTTAGCATTTGTGTGCGGGATATTGTCTCTTTTGCCCTTGCTGGCAGTGCTGATTTACGTCCTCTTTCGAGGCTTCAGCAGTTTAAATTTGAACGCATTTACCCAATTACCACCGCCACCTTTCGTACCAGGAGGAGGCTTTGGTCATGCCATTGTCGGAACAATAATAGTAGTAGCACTTGCTGCACTATTTAGCATTCCCTTTGGAGTTATGGCAGCAATTTATTTGACAGAGTTTAGCTCTGGTAAAATATCTCGCTGGGTTCGGTTTGCGACTAATGTTTTGAGCGGAGTTCCCTCGATTATTGCGGGGGTGTTTGCTTATGGAGTTGTGGTTATAACCACTAAGACATTCTCAGCGGTAGCTGGAGGAGTCGCTCTGGGAATTTTGATGTTGCCCATTATAGTGCGAACTACTGACGAATCCTTGCAATTAGTATCGCAAGATTTGCGCCAAGCCGCAACGGGATTAGGAGCAACTAAGTTTCAAACAGTCTCCCAAGTGGTGCTACCAGCAGCTATACCAGCAATTGTCACTGGGGTGACTCTGGCGATCGCTCGTGCGTCTGGAGAAACTGCACCTTTACTGTTTACCGCTCAAGCCTCTCAGTATTGGCCTAGTGGCTTATTTGACCGTACAGCTTCTCTTGCTGTTTTTGTTTACAACTTTGGTACTTCGCCATATGCAAATTTGCAGTCACTAGCTTGGGCGGCGGCTTTGATTTTGGTGTTGTTGGTTCTGCTGACAAATATCATTGCCCGGTGGGCAACTAGTCGCACACTTAAATAGAAAAGCAAGCTCGAACAGTTAACAAAAATCAGAAAAAAGCACCACTATTTATGACTACCAACACTAGAACCGGGAATCAAACAGATACGGTTTTTCGTACAGAGGGACTCAATGTATTTTACGGAAATTTTTTAGCAGTACGCGATATTTGGCTGGATGTCCCAAGAAATAACGTAATAGCCTTTATTGGTCCTTCTGGATGTGGTAAAAGTACCTTGCTGCGCTGCTACAATCGCCTTAACGATCTAATTGAAAGTTTTCGAGCAGAGGGAAAAGTTTTTTACCAGGGTGAAGATTTGTATGCATCTCACATTGATCCTGTAGAAGTGCGTCGTCGGATTGGGATGGTGTTTCAAAGACCAAACCCGTTTCCAAAGTCAATTTATGACAACATCGCCTTTGGTCCAAGACTCAACGGCTTCAAAGGTGATATGGATGAACTGGTAGAGCGATCGCTCAGACAAGCGGCTTTATGGGATGAAGTCAAAGACAAACTGCGGCAAAGTGGTTTATCTTTATCTGGTGGACAACAACAGCGTTTGTGTATTGCTCGGGCGATCGCAGTTCAACCTGAAGTTATTTTAATGGATGAACCCTGTTCTGCACTTGACCCCATTTCCACCCTCCGGGTTGAAGACTTGCTGCATGAACTTAAGGAGCAGTACACCATTCTGATCGTGACTCACAATATGCAACAAGCTTCGCGGGTTTCAGATAAGACAGCCTTTTTTAACGTTCAAACTTCCGACAAAGGAGGTCGTACCGGCTATCTTGTAGAATATGACCGCACAGAGGTCATTTTCCAAGATCCTAAACAGGAAGCCACCAAGGAATACGTCAGCGGTAAGTTCGGTTAAAGATCACATATTCTTTGTCGCAATAATGATTCATAGCAAGACGCTTCAAGTTTTCAGGCTAACCCTGAAAACTTTTTTCATTTTTAGATAAGCGGGCGGCGGGAATCGAACCCGCATTAATAGCTTGGAAGGCTATAGTTTTACCACTAAACTACGCCCGCAAATTTGCAACCTCTATAACATAACACAATCTTACTCAGATGCCAAGTATTTGATCATGATTCCGGAGATTTGCGCTGGATTTTTACACGTACAGGCAGACTGCTCCATCGTGGGTTTGTCTTGCCAGTTGCAGGATCTTTATCGCTTGCGGGGACAAATTTTTGATCTTGGAAAATTTCATTCGCATATTTCTGGTATTCACTTCTTTGTGGTAGGGGTATTTCTTGATCTACTTTGATGAACTGCAATTTGCCTTCTTGATCAATGGTTAGCCACACTAAAAAATCTACAGGCTGAAAATCGCGTCCTGAGTCAGGTAAAACGATGTTTAATTCTTTTCGCCTGCTGTTGTCTTGCTGTTGAGCTAGGTTTTCTGGTATATCCTTCTTTAATTTCTCCGCTTCTGGATACCAGAGCGCTTCAAATCCTCCCACTTTTGGCTCATCCAGTGGCGACTGCTCTGGTTTGACAGGTGGAGCAAGATCTGGTAGCGGTGTTTCTTTTCCAACAATAACCTGTTCATCAGGTTGTTTAGGAAGAGTACCAGGTGATTCTGTAGACTCGTTAGGTTGCTTTGCTTGCTCACCTGTTTCGGGTGAAGAATCAGGACGAGTTGAATCTGTGGTGTTATTCTGCGGATTTGGAGTTTGATTTTGTAATGGTTGATTCTGTGTGTCTGAATTATCCGCTAAAGTTGTTGGTTCTGGAGTTGGCTGGGGTTGTTGTGCTTCTGGAGTCGGCTGTAGCGGAGGTTCTGGTGTTTGTTTTGGAGTTGGCTGGGGTTGTTGTGCTTGTGGGGTATCTTCTGGAGTCGGCTGTAGCGGAGGTTCTGGAGTCTTTGCGATGAATGGTTCCGGTTGGGGAGTTGGTTGAGATGTTGCGATCGGTTCAGGATTTGGTTGTTCTTGCTTGATAACCGGTTTTTTTAAGGGTTGCTGAGTTTTATCCTTTACTTGAGGTTGAGAAGTTTTTGGGCTTATGGGGTTTGCGAGTGTGATGGCATTGCTATCTTCTATAGTAGAGGTGGATTTTGGTGTTAAATTTCCTTGAGTAGATAACTTTGGTGAGCTTGTTACAGACGACTTTTGAGTTGTCGAGGGTTTTGTAGACAAAACTGGTTTTGCGTTTGATGACGCTTTTGGCTGTGAAGAAATCTCTACAAATTCTACTGGGATAGGATTTGACGAATTTCGTTGCGATAAGAGATTATACGAATACGAGCGCAGTAGCCAAAACAGCAACAAGTGGAGGGTAAAAGAAATAGTGGCTACAGCAATCCACAAACCAGGTGGATCGCTGTGTCGCCTCCATGATTTTTCTGGAATAGGAGTTTTGTCAGTAACCGATTGTGTCATATCAACTTATGTGTTCTTAATCCTGAGCCAGTCTAACACTGCGTTATTACTTGTTGCGATTTGTTCAATAAGAGTTTGTTTACTCTCACTCAGCATGTTAAGTTTTTTTGCGTTTGCCTAAAGGACGGCTCCCGAAGCGAGCATCGCACTCGCTTTAAGATTAGCAACTAAGTTGTTTTTGGTGGCAATCATGGTAAAGTTTGCGATATGGCAACAATTAAGATTAAATAGCAAAGTATACTATTCAACAAATACATACCTCCAATTTAGGAATCGGGATCATCACAAAGCTATGCTGAATTACTTGCTCACAGTAAACGGCTTATCGTGTTGAGGGTTCACAAAGTTTTCCTATAAGTTTGATGATGTTTTACGAGATTTGAGAATATTTATATTGGATAAAATCAAAATTGAACTAGCTTTGAAACCCTTGTTTTTTCACTCATTTCCTCAAGAACCAGTCTTAGCCGCAGCGTTTCCAGCTTCTTGCCAATTTAAAATGCGTGCGGCTACACCTGCTGATTTGATTGGTGTTGCCCAAATAATTGCCGAAAGCTTTCATAGCCAAAGTGGTGTATTAAAGTGGGTTTTTCCATTATTGCGTTTGGGTATATACGAAGACTTAAGGCATCGTTTCGCATCTCCTGCACCTCATCATCTGTGTTTGGTTGCTATTGACATGACTGCCGATACTGCAAGCAACATCGTTGGGACTGTAGAATTGGGTGTGCGTTTTAGCGATTCTTGGATGCAAGCAGGTAAGAGTTTTCCGTACTTGTCTAATTTAGCTATAGATCCAAAATACCGTAGGCAAGGTGCTGCTTCTGGGTTACTGACAGCTTGTGAAAAGGTTTGCCTCTCTTGGGGGTTTCAAGATTTATACCTCCATGTTTTGGAAAATAACTATCAGGCACGGCAGCTCTATTTCAAGTTGGGATATCAGGAGCAAAAAGTTGAATCCCATTTGAATATATTCTTTTTGAGACGCTCACGCCAGATTCTCTTGCGTAAGCGCCTAAATGCGACTTAATTGTCTGAATTCTCTGCTCAATGAGTTTTCTGGCGTATGGTATATCGCAACACCACTTGTAGGATTAACAGATCAAAACAGTCGTGCTATTCGCCTCCGGTGCACCACTAGACAGCCTCTGTCTCTCCCGTAAATACCTAATACAGACATTTCAAGTTAATACTACTTGATATGATACTCGGACATTGTGTCTGCTTGAGAGTTGATTTCGATGATCTGGAAATCTGTGTTCTGTTTGTGATTTGATATTGAGTTTCTACTAATCATAAGATGCGGATTTTTCCTAATTAACGTTATCCTAAATTTACATAAGCAAATTCAAGATATTTAACAAACGAGAGCATGACGGCTTCTTGACTGACTTTTTACTAGAAGAGAAAAGTTATCATTAAAAAGATTTTTTGAAAATGTTAGAGAATCCTAACTAAATAGACTTGACTAGTTACAATAAATAAATGTAGCAGTCCTAAATCATTTGTGAAAAACAAGATCCCCGACTTCGTGAAAGTTGTCAGGGATCTGTGTCTCTCAATTTATGCGCTACGCGCAGGCACTTTCACAGGAATCAAATAGGATTGCAACACTATCATCATTTTGATTACAGTATTTATTTACAAAATTTTATGAAAAGACAAAAGAAAAGATTTCTGTTTGTAAATCTTACTTAATTTGAAATAACTTCAAGTGTTGAGCCAAAATATATGCGAACAATTTTATTAGCATACGAACAAAGAAAAGTTTAAAAAAATTTCTGTATTAAATTGGCAGATTTGTTAAGAAACAATTGACGATTGAAACAAGAGCGTAAATATTTAATGCTTACTCTTTCAAATAGATTCTTCTTATGACATTAGAGAAATAACGCTAAAAACAATTTAATTCATCACGATAACTTTGTATTCTAGATATCTTTCTTTATATAAACTTTAATAAAAGGCTTCTTTTGTAGAAGACAACTTCCGTTAAATTTCGTAAAATGTGAATACCCAATTACTGATACGCTCTCTTTATTCTTTAAGATAAATAAAGAAGCCAACTGTTAATAGTAAAGAAAGTTTGAAGCTGTGATTGTACTATAAATATATTCATCTACTGATAGTGCAAAAAACAACCAAGTTCATTCAAATTTCGAGAAAAGATGGATAGCGAAAACTACCAGCGCTATCAGACTACTATGGTATCTACTTATTACCCTGACACCAGTTTCCTCGACTATCTTGTCATGCCAGATGGAACTGAGCAATCTTATAGCTCGGACCTCCTAACGATGCTGCTGAGTGGAAAAGTTTTCATCGTCAACAGTCGTAGACGAAATGGTTTAATACTGTTTAAACGTTACCATGCTGAGTTTGCGGGTCCAGGAGCAGCCGTGGGTGGTGATTATGATCGTGATTGTCGAGGTGCATTGCCTATAGGTAACCTGTCGTTGTTAAATACGGAATCTCATGAAGAACGCCAAAAAGCCTACTTAATTAGGCGACAGTGGATTCGGTTAATCAAACAAATTACAGAAAACCAAGTACCAGGACAGCGAATTCAGAAGATACTAGACCAATTTGAACAATACTTTCCAGCAGAAATGGTTGCTCAATTGCCAGATGAGGCTTTTGCCCTTTTAGTGGGTGTAATACCACAAACTGTGGCAATATTACGCCGCATGAGTAGCGAAGAAGAAAGCAATTTTGATGACTGAGTTTTAGCTGTTTTGCTTTTATCAGACACAATTTGAGTAGAAGTGAGTCTTACATCCTATTTCAACAATTATGAATTGAAAGAATGTGCTTTTGTGTTAATGTCACCTCAAAATGAAATTCATTTATTTAAACAAAGTAAAGCAGCTTGTAGTCGATTTCGTGTCCTTTGCATTTTCTTCTGGAGTTCCTACAGTAATTCGCAATCCTCCGTTGATTTCTCGCACAAGGCGCGAATATTTTTGACAGCAGTGTCTTGTGAGTGAGAATTATTTGGTTTTAGGCGTAAATAAATAATGTCTGTCGGGCTTTGCCAAACTTGTAATGCCGAATGTTGAGAGAAAGCTTGAATCTGTTCATCTGAACCTTACCCAACCGAAATGTGGGAAGGTGTGAAGATAGATAGCCGAAAGTGAGCAGATTCATTGACATACTCGGCGATCGCGTCCCTTGCGCGTGTCCGGAGGACTCAGCGCGCCCTATGCCCCAACCAAGCGTCCCTTGCGCGTGTCCGGAGGACTCAGCTTGGTTCCCCCAAATCTCCGATTTGGGGAGAGGGGTTTGCTTCAAGAAACCCCTCTGGGCAAAGAAGGGCGATAGCTTCGCTTGCCTCCCGCGCAAAGCGCACGCATTCGCGTTCGGCAGATCGCACCATGAAGTGTTTCATGTCCGCCATCAGCGTAACGGTTCGTCTCAATGAGTTGCTGATATGTCCAAGCTAGTTTTTCTTTTAAGTCTGGTGGCAGATCGTAGGGACTTTCATTCGTGTCTAGGGGGTCAAGGCTTCGACTTCGCTCAGCCTTGACCCCTCGCGGAGCCGAGGGGTCAATTTGGATAGATGCTTGGACGTTTTGAGCAGTATCGCTACTGGGGCGAGGTTTGTAAGCGGTAAATTGCACTAAGTCTAACCTGATGAATGGGAACATAACTAGTTATGGGTCTTAGTCATTAGCAAAAAATAATTAATGACTAAGGATCGTTGATTATACAACTTTATGGAAACTGACAAAAGAGCCGGATTGTCTGCCAAATTTCTGCCATGACATTACCTAAACCGTGATCGCTGTCAAGTTCTATCAACTCCACCCAAGGACGTTTTTGGGCAAAATCATGACTGGCTTGAATAGGAATCACTTCATCATCTCGTCCGTGCAGGATAAGGGTGGGGATAGGACGTTGTAACGTTTCCTCTTTGTATTGACTAGCGTCTGTCACGAAATCGTAACTTAGAGGAAGTTGCTTCTGTTCGCCATAGTGGTAAACCATCAGATATCTTTCTTTTTGCCAGCGCTGTATCGCCTCATCTCCTAACTTGGGTAACCAATGGCATAAAAACCCAAAAGCAGGCGCTAAAAGGACGAGGCGTTGCACTTGTGGATATTGCTGTCCCAGATGGGCGGCGCTCAAACCACCCAAACTGGAACCAATAAGCGTGACTGGTGTAGAATCATGATTGAATTCGGACGCAATTTGAGAAAGCTGGCGAGTTATTGTCAGGTGAGAAAAATCGTCAGCATTCAAATCAGGGATTTTTAACTTGATATTGGCTTGTGCAAAGCAAGTACGTATGTACTTTGCTTTTGCAGAATCAGGACTGGATGCAAAGCCGTGAAGATAAATAAATTCACCAGACATGAAGTTTGACCAAGCCCCAAAGGGGCGGGTGTAGCTGACTTGTTCAGCGCATGGTGACGAATTCTTCTGCTGATGTAGGATGGATACCAACAGTAGCATCAAAGTCTTTTTTGGTTGCGCCCATTTTCACGGCGATCGCCACACCTTGAATAATTTCACCTGCGCTTTCACCCACCATATGAGCGCCTAACACTTTATCTGTGTTAGCATCCACTATCAACTTCATCATTGTCTTTTCTGATGAGCCTGTCAAACTGTGGAATAACGGACGGAAGCGAGTGCGATAAATTTTCACTCCGTCGTCACCGAATTTAGAACGTGCATCAGCTTCGGTCATACCAACTGTAGCAGCTTCTGGTGTGGTAAATACGGCTGTGGCGACATCTTCGTGACTGAACACGCGGCGGTTACCACCGTATTCACTGTCTGCAAAAGCACGACCTTCGCCTATCGCTACAGGAGTGAGATTGATTCTGTCAGTAACATCACCTACAGCAAATATATTCGGTTGAGAAGTTTGACTGTATTCGTTGACAGCGATCGCGTTCATGGTGTTATATGCTGGTCCTTCGTCAGAAGTTGCAACAATATCAACTCCAACATTTTCTAAACCTAATCCTTCTACATTAGGTGAGCGACCTGTTGCTACTAAAAACACATCAGCAGTCAGTGGTTCAGTATGTTCTCCTGATAACGTCAGTTTTAAACCTTCTGGGACTTGTTCTACAGCTTTTACTACAGTATTCTTGATGATTTTTATTCCGTGATTGATCATTCCTTCTTGTATTTCAAGCTGGATGTCTTGATCAAAACCTCTCAAAATCAAATCTTTGCGGATAATTTGCGTTACCTGGGAGCCTAATCCGCGCATGATAGAGGCGAATTCTGAGCCGATATAGCCTGAACCAATAATGACGATATGTTTTGGTTGTTCTTTGAGGTGAAAGATTTCGTTGGAAGTTATGGCATGTTCCATTCCTGATACATCAGGTTTGATCGGACGTCCTCCCACAGCAATCAAAATTTTGTCTGCTGTAACTTTACGTCCGTCCACTTCTACTGTGTGCGGGTCTATCAGGCTAGCACGACCTTGTAAAAGTTGGACTCCTGCTTTGTCTAAAAAGTTAATATGCAGTTGTGAGAGTCGGCGAACTTCCTTATCTATTGTTGTGATAAAACGTTCCCAGTCTAGTTGTGCTTCACCCACCTTCCAGCCATAACCAGCCGCATCATGAAACAAAGCGGGAAAGTGGGATGCGTACACCATCAGTTTTTTGGGAACACAGCCACGAATCACACAGGTTCCACCCACTAAGTCATTTTCGGCAATGGCTACTTTTGCCCCGTAGCTTGCGGCGCGTTTGGAAGCAGCCAAACCCCCAGAACCAGCGCCAATGACAAATAGGTCGTAATCATATGTCATAGTTTTTAGCTTCCGTTAATTAAGTCCTTAAGAATCATTAAAAAAACTTGATACCACTCCACCAATGAAAGTTAATATCCTGTAGGTGAGATGGTATCTTTTTAAGAAAAGTTTTGAGGCACAACGAAATGATTTCCTAATGGCACTCAGATAACCCTCACTCAATTCGTTGTGCCATAAATTCCCATTCTTTGCTGTACAATTTTATTCTGGCAAAGTTCAGGTATGTTTTGTTGACACCATTGAGTGATTTCCTTACAGGGAATGAAAAAGAAACTCCTCACCTGTTGTGGGATGAATGCCAATTGTCTCATCTATGTCTTGCTTGGTAATACCCTTGCGAATAGCAACAGCAAGACTTTGAATGATCTCTGCGGCATGTTCACCAACCATGTGAGCGCCCAAAACGCGTTCAGATTCACCATTCACTACTATTTTTATCGTAGCTTGTTCGTCCTTTTCTGTCATTTGAAATAGCATTGGTTGAAAGTGAACGCTGTAACATTTTACAACTTCACCAAATTTTTCCCGTGCTTTTGCTTCGGTCATACCAATAGCTGCGGCTTCTGGACGGGCAAAAACAGCAGAGGGGGCTTGTTCATAATCAACTTTTTGGGGTTTTTTGCCAAAAACTGTATTGGCAAAAGCACGACCTTCTGCTTTGGCAACTGGGCTTAATTGCAGGCGATTAGTGCAATCACCCACGGCAAAAATGTTTTCTACAGTTGTGCGGTTGTAGTCATCGACTTTGATTGCGCCTTTTTCCTCAAGTTCTACTCCAGCGTTTTCCAAACCGAGATTTTTGGTATTTGGAGTACGACCTGTGGCAATCAATATAGTATCCGCCGCAATTGTTTTTCGGGAGTCGCCAGTTATGGTTAACACCAATTTTTCTTCTGAGTATTTGATTTGTTTGACGCTGCTGTTGCCAATAAAGCGAATTCCCCTTTTGTTCAAACCTTCTTGAACACCCAAGCGAATGTCCTCATCAAATCCTGATAAAATCATCTCATCATGCTCAATCAGCGTGACATCGCACCCAAAAGCGTTCATCATGCTGGAAAATTCCACACCAATATAGCCGCCGCCAATAATTGCTAAGCGTTTGGGTAAGTAGGGTAAATCAAATATCTGGCGGGAAGTAATAGCGTATTCAATGCCTGGAATGTTTGGCTTATTAGCGCCCCCACCTACAGCAATTAAAATCTTATCAGCCGTATATTTGCGTTCGTTAATTTCGACAGTATGAGAATCGACGAAAGTCGCATGACCCCGAATCAATTCAATGCCAGCTTGTTGCAACTGTTCAAAATACGAATGGTGAATGCTTTCGATCTGCTGGTATACAGACTTGATGAATTGTGTCCAGTCAAAGCGGCTTTGGCTGTCACTCCAACCGTAGCTATGTGCTATCTGGTTTTGCAAGGCGAAATCAGCAGCGTAGACAATCAATTTTTTCGGTACGCAGCCGCGATTAACACAAGTACCACCGACGGCTCCTTGTTCGGCAATAGCGACACGGATGCCATAGCTTGCTGCTGCCTTAGCTGCTGCCAGTCCTCCTGGACCAGCACCAATCACAAACAGGTCGTAATCGAATGTCATGACTTTCGGGAGAATCAAAAGCAAAGTACTGATTTTTGCTTCTATTTTCAACTAATTTTAGTTACAGCTGCATCTATCTTGACTTTGATTTTGGATTCTGCTGTCTGCAATTAAAATAATTAAATCTCTTGTTTTGTCAAGTTTTCTGGGGATGATTTTTTGACAACCTCTCTAGCTTTACTTAAATTGTCTTGATAACCTTGTGGTTCACCTAGTAGTACAACAGAACACTGAATCTGCCGTACGATTTCAGTCGTCACATCACTGAGAGCAACTTCACCAATGTTGAGCCGGCGACGGCGCGAGCGCAATACCACCAAATCACAAGATTTCGATGCCTTGAGAATAGCATTGACTAAATTATCAGACGCAAGAACTTTGATATTCGTATGGCTTTGGGGGAAGTATTTGGAAATCAGAAGATCCAATTGCGACTCCATCCAAGAAATACGGGCGGGGGAAGTACGGCGAGCGCACACATGCAACAGCGTGACTTCTGCCTGATTCGCTTGTGCAAAAATCTCCACAAATCGCACAACTCGCACTGCTTCTTGGGTCAGATTTTCAATAGGTACCAAAATGCTGCGGATATTGCTCGGTGAATCTAGCAGGCGAGTAACAGCCACGGGACAGTGAGATGCCCAAAGCACACTATCAATTACATTACCAAACAGGCGGGCACGTATTCCAGTCGTACTACCCCAGCCCATGACAATCAAGTTAGCATCTTGCTCGCGGCTGGCATGGTTAATGCCATGAACTATTCCCTGGTCAATACGTACCAGTGGTTCCACTTCTACCCCAAATTCCCGACCAAGTTCTACTGCTTTAGACAGAAGAATCTTACTTTGCTGTATGTCGTTCTCCAACTCTGGTGAGTCCATGTGAATGTGAGCAGGTGTAACCGCTAGGGGGACGACTCTACCAGATTCCCGACGGATTAATAGTGCCGCCATTTCAATCAAATTTCTCTCTGTTTCCGGGTTGCGAACAGGTACAACCACTGTCAACGCTTGAGATGGGTCATTTTTCCAGACAAGTGTTGATTCAGAAGCTTCGGAAGTTGTATCCGTTGTAATTAACCCAGGAGCACTTCGGGCAGTAATAAGTGGTCCTAATGTAGCCGTCACCATCATCAGAACAATCACACCATTGAGTACACCTTCTGTTAATAAGCCTGCCCGATAACCCACCAAAGTTGCCGCTAGTGTAGCTGCTACTTGAGGCAGAGACAAGGACCACATCGTAATCATTTCTTGCCAGTTGTAGCGGTAAACAACTTTTGCCAGGAGTGCTGCTGCTCCCTTACTGCCAATTAAACCCACTAAAATTGCCAGAGTCAGCCATACAGAACTAATGCTTTTTATAAATCCCGGAATATCAATCAACAAGCCTAGGTCAACAAAGAAAATTGGGATGAACAGGACATTACCAACAAAGACTACCTTTTCTTTTACAGGTCCAGAACCGATAACCTCATTGACTGCTAACCCTGCCAGAAATGCCCCAACAATTTTTTCTACCCCAATCACTTCTGCTCCCAGCGCCGAGATAAAAACAACCATGAGGATAAATAAAAATTGGTTTCCTTGTTCGTCTCTGGTTCGTCGAAAAAACTCATGTCCCAACCACTTGAAGCCAAATAAGATAACAGCAGAGTAGATAACCAGCCCGAGCAGTAGCTTCATTAAGCTAAATGTAGAGAATGCTCCTTGATGGATAGCGACACACACCGCTAAGACCAGCAGTGAGCCGATATCTGTAAAGATGGTAGCGCCTATGGTAACAGTTACAGCTTCATTTTTGATGACTCCCAATCGACTGATAATTGGGTATGCCAGCAGAGTGTGGGAAGCAAACAAAGAGCCAATCAAAACGGAAGCATTCCAACCAAAACCAAACATCCGCCCCACAATTGTTCCTGTAATTAAGGGCACAAGGAAAGTAAAGGTACCAAAGCCAATGGAACGATGCTTGGTTTGCTCAAACTGTTCCATATCAATTTCCAGCCCAGCCACAAACATCAGGTACACCAGCCCAATGTCAGAAAGTAGCTTGAGGGTTTCCGACTCGGTATTGAGGAGATGCAATCCATGCGGTCCCAAAGCTACGCCTGCGATGAGTAAACCTATCAATCCTGGCAGCTTGAATCGTTCAAACAATAAAGGGACTATTAAGATAACCGTCAGCAGAATAGCGAAAGAAACAATTGGTTCTAGATGCATTAATAACTCCTCAAATGAGCTGCGGTTGATTGCTCAGTTAAGTAATTATTATCATCAAAGTTAAAAATTTTTATCTTCTGTCCTGGGACTGTATTAAAACGTTTACAAAAGTAGATATTTTCCTTGTTTCTCTGTAAAGTTTTAAGTATGAAAAGCATCGAAGTTACAAGAACTCACCTCCAAATGCGATCGCCCGATGAGCATAACCCAGTAAAGATCGTAGGCGACGATAGCGAAGCGCTGCTGCTTTCAGCAGATCGCGCACACGTTACTCAGGTTTTTGATTGTCCTGCATCCTTTTACCGTTACCTATATTGTGAAGTTGGACATGAGTATCATTGGGTGTATCGTCGCAATTGGACAGATGAGCAGATTCAAACACACCTGAGTCAACCAAGCATTTCATTGTGGGTGCTTTATTACACAGGAGCACCTAGCGGTTACTTTGAGTTAGAGCAATACGAAGATGGCTCAGTTGAAATTGCCTACTTTGGACTACTCAAGGAGTATACAGGACGTGGATTAGGTAAGTATCTGTTGACAATAGCAATTGAGCAGGCCTGGAAAAAGGCAACTCATCGCATTTGGGTACACACCTGCACGTTAGACCATCCAGCGGCACTTAGCAATTATCTTAAGCGGGGATTTAAACCCTTTGAGCAGGAAACTTATATCGAAACAATTTATACTTAAAAGAATATAAATGCATAACCAGAAAATAATTGCTCTCTTTAATTCTTCTTACTTGAGATAAAAATTAAAGACATGTTTTTCTGATTCATCTGCCACATTTCTATATTGTGAAGTTGATAGAGGAGGAAAAAAGTAGGATTGAAAAGGATTTAAGCTTTCACAAGTTTCTAAGGGAAAAGGTTTCTTTTCTGGAACGTCATCCCACCCTACGACAAGGACACCACCCTGACGTAAAGATTGGTAGCATCCCAAAAATGCATCTTCCACGTCTTTCCTCTCATTCAATCCCCAGCCGAAAACACCATTACAAAGAATTAAATCTAAAGAGTTATCTTTAAAATAAAGATTTAAATCACTCATAGAGCCAGTAATATGCTTATTGGCACCATAAATCTTTTTCATTGGGTTAATATCAATTGTCCAGTATTCTTTTTTTTCAAACCATTTTTCGTAGTGCTTTGTATAAGAGCCACATCCGACAAATAAGACTTTAGCAAATTCCTTTTTCTCAAGAAAAAAAGGAATTATTTTTTGTTCAAGTATATAGCGATCATGATATTGAAGCGACATTTCCCACCCCATCATTGTATAAGTAACTACTTTGAAACCTCTCAAAATCATTTTCGGGTTACTCACGTTACTTAATATATTCATATGTACTCTCCAAACTTCGTGATTCTTGTAATTTTTAACGACTACAGCGTTGCGGAAATAAAGCTCGCAGAAAACAAACCACAAGTTTTGTGGTATAAATCTTTGAATTTTAGACTTCTGCGCAGCCGTACTACAAATGTATTAAATAGGACGATCTTAAAGATGGTGTAAAAATCAAGTTAATATTGGGTTAATTAAAATAAATACTTTTGGGGAGGGAGTGAAGTGTTTCTTTCATTAGTGACGGGTTGCAATGGCTATTACCCAACAGCAAAATCCGTAAACTGTCGCATATGAGGCGTGTGGAAGCCCAAGACAATATCCTGCTTTGGCACACCCATCTCCACTAATTCAGCAGCAATGTCATCTTCTGTACCATTCCACTGAATCCAAATCTTGCCATCCTTGATATCCAAATGCATCACAGGTCCATAAATCCGCCGCCGATTGTGCCAACCTACATATATCAGCTGATAATGATCGTGCTTTGTGTCAAAAATTATCTGTGCTTCTACACCATCTTCACCAGAATCACGCTCTGCATATTTTCTGAGTAATTGCTGAATATACTCTTGGTATTTTTCTAGCTTTGCCATTGCACAACCTCCTCTTTTTCGTCATCGTAAACGAGTAAATTTACTTGACTACGTTGAATCACTGACTGAACAAATGGCTGTGTAAAAAAATCATTATAGGTAATTAAGGGTATTGCTAAATATAGAGTGTGCTTATAACCAAAATCCACTAAAGCGTAGCGGTAGTTGATATATTGTCCAATTGCTGTATGGAATTCTGCCATTGTAGAAGCAGCCAAAAAACTTTTGATTTCAACGGCAATTTTTTGTCCATCGCGGTCAGCTGCAATAATTTTCTCTGCGCCCAAGTCGATGTACAGTTTTGTTGTAGAACTGATACGAATACGTAGTGGATCATCTGTAATCAACCACCCATCTTTCTGAAGCGCTATTTTTACTGTATCGTGAAATCTATCCTTGGCTGACATATCTTGCCACTTGCAGGTTCTGTGGATATTTTAACAATGGTGTGTAGACTCATAGTAGCTTGTCTTCAGATATCGCACTTTACCCCAAAAAAACAAAAGCCCCCATGTTGTGGAGGCAATAAATGGACAGATATCTCTATCACAATTCACCCGTAGCCAGCATCTGAATAATACGAGGCGTTCCTGGATCGAAGCCGCCCAAATCCCAAGACAGGGGATCATTCGGATCTACCAAAGTAATCTGGTAAGGTGCAAGTGTGATGTACACTGCTTTGATATTGGGATTTACCTTGTTGCGGTACTCAGCCAATGCTTGACTTGGATGCTTGTCACCTGCCCACGATTCATTATCTGTCCAAAAGCAGATGACATCTGCCTTATACTTTTTCCTAATCATCCATTCGTAAGCAACAGATGCATCTGTTCCACCAAAGTTTTTGTCACTCGCTTTGTCCACCGCTGAACGAAAAGTATCTTTGGCGGTGATACCCAAGCCGTAAAATTGACTAGAAAAACCACGAATCATATAGCTTTTCTCTGCTTTTGCTGTGACTAGTGCCATTGTTGCGGCGACTTCACAACAAGTTAGTCCCATATCCGCAATTGGAAAACCCATAGAACCAGACACGTCAACAGCGTGCATGAACACTTTGCCTGTGGGTTGCACGACATCAAAAGATAGTTCCACTGCTTTTTCTAAAATGTCCACAATTTTGTGAACTGGGTTCCAAGTCTTTTTGCTGCGTCCCAATTTCCCACCAGACTCATATGTTTTGAGTGCTTTTAAAACATCAATTGGATGAATGCGACCTTTACGTAAATGTTCTTTGTTGTTGAGAACCGCTTCAACTCGCTGCAAGTTGACAGATTCATCAGATGTTAAAACTCCTATTTCAGTGAGTGAACCTAAGTTACGCAACAATGCACCAATTGGCATTTCGTTAAACAGCAACTGCCAAGCAGATTTATCCATCTTGCCCACGGGTGCAGCCATTTCATGGGTTAGGTGTCCTTGGACAATAGCTTCGTGAGTCTGATCTGGATTGCGCTTGAGCCACTCATACCACCAAATCTGTGCTAACGCCCCAGATGGGATTTCTGTTGGCAAAACTTCCCATCCTTTGACTACCCACTCAAATAGTTGTTGATGGTCTTGTGTAGGTGGTTTGACATGGAACAGCCGCAAAGCATCTCGGTTGGAGAAGTCATAACGTTGCTGGTACTTCAGCAACTGGTAAGCCAAACCCTTAACATCTTCCCGTAAGAACCAATTTTTTCCAGCTTCGCGTACAACCTTACCAAATCCCCGCAAAGACTTAGTGTAGTTCAGCCATTCATAAAAATGACTCCCCGTGCGGACAACTTGCGGGAAGATTTCACCAAATGCTTTTTTGGCTTCTGGCGACTCACCCATCGACAGTAAAACCAGCGCAAGAATAGGCGCACTGTTGTTAATGGCGCGTCCATCGCTGGCATAAAGAATTTCTTGTGCGACTCGCCCAGGATCTTCGGCGATCGCCTGTCTTATCACCTCAACAAAATCTTCTGTCAATTCATTTTTGCCCGCATAATAAGTGCTTTCTGCCGTGCCAATCAGCAAACAACGCTGCAGCATCTTCCAAAGACCTGCATCGAACATCCAACCACCAGAACGTCCTTGGATCATCTGGGCTTCTTGTCCAGGAATAGGCTGAGTCTGCGGTGTTCCTGTCTTTTTTTGAGTAAAGAATTTGTAATTCACGGCTTTCTCTCCCAGCCAATGCATGCAAAAATGGAAGGTGGCGGGGCAGGACTTGAACCTGCGACCTCCCGTTCCTCAAACGATAACCCTCATTCTTCGTCCTTTTCAGGCAAGAGTTGAATAAGGATATTGGCGCTCTACCAACTGAGCTACCCGCCACAAGTAAAATTCAAAATTCAAAATTCAAAATTCAAAGTTCAAAGTTCAAAGTATGCCCTGCGGGCACACTACGCGTATCTCCTGCCCAGACGCTGCGCGTTCGCTCTTAGCGTGCGCTTTGCGCATACAAAGTTCAAAATAAGAAGAAACGTTTTTAATTTTTTGTAACGCATTCTCCAGGGCTGAAAATTGAATTTTTTCAAAGCATGTGCTTGTCCTTTGAATGTAGTATATGTAATATACTATGTCAAGGGCTGGGGTAAAAAATTTTCTCATAACTTTTATCTCTCCACACATCAAACAAAGCGCTTGGCGAGGAGGACTTTATAGCTCAATACGCTTGGGTTAAGGATTCATCCTCCCTAGCCCACGCCAGTCGCTACAACGGAGGGAACTGAGCAAACTTTTTAACGGGCGTTGGGGGATCTTAATAAAACTAAACACCATTAACTAAACCGTATTGCTTTATAGCTTCTATTCGGTTTTGCCGAAATCTTTTTTGGCAAACTGACGAATAACACAAATAATGTTCCCAATTTTTGCCAAGATATATTATTATTTCCACACACAGTCACTTGGCAGTTATCGGCATGAGTGAAAAAACTATAGAAAGTGACGGCAAGGGTTTTCTAGTTCTACTTTTGCCCATCTCGTTTTTAATTATTTTCGTAGTTGCTACTTGGCGAATTTGGCTGGCACTAATCCTACTTGTGTTGGCTTTTAATGTCTGGCAACTTTACACATGGCAAAAGTGGTGCCAGAAGGTAAATCCGATTTTCCATCAACTGATTCGGGAAAACCAAGGCAAGATTACGCCAATGGATTTGGCAATCAAGGGCAATTTTCCTGGGGAAAGAGCAAAACGCTACCTAGATACGAAAGCATCGGAATTTGCTGCTAGCACGGTTAACTCCGAAGATGGAAGCAAAGTCTATCAATTTATCACCGCGAGTACTCTAGGCAGCATACTTGACAGTAGCGAACCACCCAAACAACTTGAAAGTCAACCAGTTGTTACCCAGCAAGCGCTACCGTTTCTAGTACCACCAACGCCCCAGCCAGTTTTACAAGAACTAGAAACCGAACCACTACCTCAACCAATCCAAGAGGAAGCAAAAAAACCGCTGGAAAAACAATTGATGTTTGGTTCTTTGATTCAATCTGAACTTGCCAAGCGTCTCAATGTTTATTCCAGCACAGTTTATAAGCGGCGGGACGATCCCGATTTTCCAGAGTGGAGTCGCACCAAGGATCCAGATGGAGTTGCTTGGAAATACTCCCGAAAAACGAAAGAGTTTTTCCCGGCTGACGAAGGCAAAAGTTAAAAAAGTTATTCTGTTACCAGTTACCAGTTACCAGTTATTCACTGTACTAGTACAAGGACTCGTGACGTCAGTCGTCAGAAGTCAGGAGAAAAAATACATACATAAACTAGGTTTTACCCTGTTTATAACTGTCTGGTTATTTCTGTCGCGCTGTACTAGTAACTATTCACTGATAGAAGAAACTTCTTTTTACTTTTCCATTTTTCCTTGTAAACCGACAGCTTCGCAGATGCTATTCAATCCGCTTTGTTCTAGCTTATATAGCAACCCTTGGAGAACGTGGCGTATCATGGCTGGTCCTTCGTAAATCCAGCCTGTGTAAACCTGAATAAGGCAAGCACCAGCTGTGATTTTCTCCCAAGCATCTTCTGGAGTAAATATACCGCCAACACCAATAATCGGTAATTGACCTGCTGTTTGCTGCCAAATAAAACGAATAACTTCGGTGGAACGTTCTTTTACTGGAGCACCGCTGATACCACCAGCTTCTTCTTGAGGTGATTTGCCAGTTTGGTCAATCACCTTTGTTTTTAGTCCATCCCTACGGATAGTGGTGTTGGTGGCAATAATTCCAGCTAATTGATAGGTTTTTGCTAGGGAAATAATATCGGCGATCGCCTCCCATTCCAAATCCGGAGCTATCTTGACAAAAATCGGCTTATATGCATTATTTTCATGTTGTAAAGCATCCAAGATAGAACTAAGCATCGGGGCATCTTGGAGCGATCGCAACCCCGGCGTATTGGGTGAAGAGACATTGACGACAAAATAGTCTCCAAAATTCTTCAGTAAGCGAAAACTATCGAGATAATCCTTCGCGGCTTCTTCTAGAGGAGTTATCTTAGATTTTCCCAGATTAATACCTATAGGTACAGATAGATTTAACTCTTGCTTACGTTGTGCTAACCGCGCCAGCATTGCTGCAGCACCTTGATTGTTAAAGCCCATACGGTTGAGGGCGGCTTTGTCTAAGGGTAAGCGAAACAAGCGAGGACGGGGATTTCCTGGCTGTGCATGAAAAGTCACAGTTCCCACTTCTGCAAAGCCAAAACCAAGTTTTGACCATATAGGAACTGCAACGCCATCCTTATCAAATCCAGCTGCTAAACCTAAAGGGTTAGGAAAGTGCAGCCCAAAGAGATTTTGTTCTAGGCGTGCATCTGACAAACAAAACGACTGTACCAGACGTTGGTTGATCCAACTCGCAGGTGCTTGGTGGTCAGTTTTTCCCAACCAGCTTAAACTGCGAATCGTTGAGGAGTGCATCCACTCTGGATCTGCTTTGAGCAGAGTGAACAAGAGGGGACGAAGTGCATTTTTATAAATATCCACAATCCAAAATTTAAATCGCTGCGTCTGGGTACTGTTGTTAGCGTCTCATATAGTAGCAATTTACGTTGAGTGATCATCAGGAGTGGAAAAAGCTCTTCACTCTTGCGACAGTCCTTGATTTCTCTCTGAAGATGCATGACAATCAATACCCGACAATAAGTCACAAAATTTACTATTGTGTTGTACGAAAGTAGCTATAATTAATTTCCAAATCTCAGAAATCTAGCTCTAAGCTGCTGATTAATAATATGGGACGTGCTCGTTCTAAATCTGACTTGCCCACAAAAATTTGTCCGGTATGTCAGCGCCCTTTTACTTGGCGCAAAAAATGGGCAGATTGCTGGGATGACGTAAAATATTGCTCCGAACGTTGCCGTCGTCACCGTTCTCAAGCTACAAATGAAGCAAATCAATGACCGTAAAGGTACGGGTAAATAAACAAACAGATGGAGATCAAGGTACAACCTAAGTTAATTATTCATGGAGGCGCTGGTACTTCTCTAAAGGCAAAAGGAGGAATTGAGGCGGTACGCCGTTCTCTCTACCAAATTATAGAGGAAGTCTATTCTCTTCTAGAGTCGGGAGCATCTGCAAATGAGGCTGTTGTGCGCGGTTGTCAAATGTTGGAAGACGACCCCCGTTTTAATGCTGGTACAGGTTCTGTGCTGCAATCGGATGGTCAAATCCGCATGAGTGCTTCTTTGATGGATGGAACATCCCAAAGCTTTAGTGGGGTGATTAATGTCTCGCGAGTCAAAAATCCTATTGACTTGGCGATCGCTTTACAAACCTCTCCTGACCGCGTACTCTCAGATTACGGTGCAGCAGAACTGGCGAGGGAGTTGCAAATACCCAGCTACAATGGCTTAACCGAGTTACGCTTGCAAGAGTGGATACGGGAGCGTCAGGACAATTTTCAAAGAACGATGGCTGGGGTCGTAGCAGACGCAGAACTGGTGGAAGCCAGCAATGCCCGACGCGGTACGATTGGCGTTGTTGCATTAGATACTCAAGGAAAGATATCTGTAGGTACTTCTACTGGTGGTAAGGGATTTGAGCGAATTGGACGCGTGAGCGATTCTGCAATGCCAGCAGGGAATTATGCGACAAAATATGCAGCAGTTAGTTGTACTGGTATTGGGGAAGACATAATGGATGAGTGTTTAGCAGCACGAGTAGTGGTACGTGTCACTGATGGTCTGTCCCTCAAAGAAGCAATGCAGCGCTCATTTGCAGAAGCACAAGAACACAAAAGAAATTTTGGAGCGATCGCCCTAGATGCTAATGGGGCGATCGCTTGGGGTAAAACTAGCGATGCTCTCCTTGCGGCTTACCACAACGGAGAGAAAATCGGCGATACCTTAGAACTACCCGTTGGGACAGAAGTTGGCTGTATATTCAGTTCTGACGGCTAAGTGACAAGTTTTGAGTATTTTCACTCAGGACTCTTAAGAGGCTCTGTACTCTTGTTGCGCCACCCTGGTTTGACAACTTGACGGGCACGAGCAATTACCAAAGAATCATCAGGGACATCTTCTGTAACAGTGGAACCAGCAGCTATGTAGACGTCATTTCCTAGCGTCACAGGAGCAACTAAAACGCTGTTGGCACCAGTTTTGGTGCGATCGCCTATATTGGTAGGATGTTTTTTCACACCGTCATAATTGGCGGTAATTGTTCCTGCGCCAATATTGACCTTGGTACCGGCGGTGGTGTCACCCAAATACGACAAGTGGGCAACGTTAGTGCGATCGCCCAACTTGGTATTTTTCAATTCCACGAAATTTCCTACCCGACAACCAGCGCCCACTTGTACTTGACCACGAAAATGGGTATACGGTCCTACACAGGTTTTTGTTTGTATAATACTATTTATCACCACTGAATACAGCACCGTGACATTTTCGCCTATCTGGCTATTTTCAATTAAGCTTCCGGGTCCAATGCGACTTCCTGTCTGAATAACTGTATAACCTCGCAGATGAGTTTGGGGTTCGATAATCACATCTGGCTCTATTTCTACGGTGTCGTCAATTGTAATACTGGCAGGGTCAATAAGGGTAACACCTGCGCTCATCCATTTTTCCTTGACTCGCTTTTGCAAAATCTCGTATGCTGTTGCCAGTTGTAAGCGGTCGTTAATGCCCAGAATTTCCTGCTCATCTTCCAAATCTACTGCCATAACTGGTTTGAGCAAGCTGACAGCATCCGTCAGATAGTATTCTTTTTGAGAATTGTTCGTTTGTAAATGAGGCAGAACTTTTGCTAAATCCTGCCAACGGAAGCAGTAAATACCAGCATTAATACGGTTATTTTGTTTTTGATTCGGTGTGCAATCTCGGTCTTCAACGATTTGTTGGACAATATTTTCACCATTACAAAAAACGCGTCCGTAGCCTTTGGGATTATCCAAGTATGCTGTGAGGATGGTGGCAGCGTTTTGGTTTTCTTGGTGAGTTTGCAACAGATTTTTGAGAGTTTCTGTGCGAAGCAAAGGGACATCACCAGACAACACGAGCAAATCGCCTCTGTAGCCTTCCAGATGGGGAAGTAATTGCTGGATGGCATGACCTGTTCCCAGTTGCACACTCTGTTCAACAAACTCCAGATCTGGTGTTGACTGGATAGCTGCTTTGACTTCAGCCGCTTGATACCCAACAATCACCATCTGCTGACTGGGCGAAAGCGGTTTGACACTGTCGATAACTCGTTCGATGAGCGATCGCCCACCCAAAGAATGTAAAACTTTGGGCAGGTTTGATTTCATGCGTGTTCCACGTCCCGCCGCCAGAATTGCTACAACTACCATAATTTAGCTATCAGTGAATTGCTTTGAATGCGTGTGTTAATTTGAGTTTAGGCTCAATTTACAAGAAAACCGCAAGGTCGTCTAAGTTAACTAGACTCCTACTAGAGCCAAGAATATCTTGACTAGAAGTCAAGATAGTGTCAAACTAACCAATCATTCCACTGATGTACTGTAATAGTTTAAAACCTAGCTAGCACATAACTGCCAATCTTTGAAAGAACAAATAAACTCTGTAAACTGCTGTATGAGTTTTGGATTACGCCATCCCTTTGCTGTTTCCTCCGCCATAATAGCAAGGGCTTCTTCTAATGTGAAAGCTTTTTTATATGGTCTTTCACTAGTCAGAGCATCAAAAATATCTATTACCTGAAATACTTGGGCGAGATTTGGAATGTCATCTGCTACAAGTCCATCAGGATAGCCTGAGCCATCCCAACGTTCGTGGTGACTGCGGATAATGGGAATTACACCCCCCATACTGCGTAATGGCTGGCAAATTTTTTCCCCAATTAAAACGTGTTGCTTCATAATATCCCACTCTTCGGCAGTCAATTTGCCTTTTTTGAGCAGCACTGCGTCGGGAATGCCCACTTTACCGATGTCATGAAGATATCCTCCCCACATTAAATCCCGAATTTGGTTGCGTGTGAGATTGAGATGTTCTCCAAAATTTTTTCCCATATGCGTCAGACGTTCGCAGTGATCACCAGTATTAGGATCACGACTTTCAACTGCCCTTGCAATGGAAAACAGCACCTGTTCGGCGTGTTCTAAGTCTTCATTCAAACGCTTTTGTCTGATCAGCGATTTTACTCGCGCCACTAACTCTACATGATCAAAGGGTTTGGTGATGAAATCATCTCCCCCAGTTTCAATTCCTCGAATGCGCGCTCGCCTGTCATTCAAAGCAGTAATGAAAATGATTGGAATGAGTCTGGTATGTTCATTTTGCTTAAGCAACTCGCACACCTGAAATCCATCCATTTCTGGCATCATCACATCCAACAGAATCAAGTCTGGTTGTTTCTGCATTACCAGTTTGAGCGCCGTAAAACCACTGTCTGCTTCTATAACTTCATAACCTTCTATTCCCAATAGGGCAGCAGCAGTCATCCGATTCATAGGATGATCATCTACTACTAAAATTCTCGGCGCATCTGAATCAAAGGTATTCACTGTTGATTTTTGAGTTTGTATCGTCTGGGAGACGAATAAATCATGAGTATCAGTAACAATAATGTTCATTAATCAAGGCTTTTTTTATTTTTTTTACATCATTTACCTTGACTCAAGCAAAGCTTTTTTTCTGCTTTCTTGCATCCAAAGGTATTTTATAATCATTTTTTTATTATCCTGTCTTTTCTAGTTTTTTTTTCAACTATAAGGTAACTCCAGCTTATAAAAAATTAACACTCATTTTTATAGATTTTTTGGTGTTTTTTTTTGCAAAAAAACTTAATATAAGAAGCTTTCAGCAAATATAAACTTTGATTTTTTATTCGACAGTAGAAGATTATTATCTACTTGTATAATTGAGATTTTGACTTGATTCTTTTTATTTCTATTTTTTCAGTATAAGCAATTTAGAAAAATATATAAATTCGGGTTTTCACTGATTTTTCTTCATCTAATCTTCAAATAAGATGATTAACGGATGCAACCTCTATCAAAACAAGGTCTATTGGGTTTAAAGTTGTGGTTTTAAGATACTTGCTTGCGTATTATTGCTGTTTTTTCAATGTTAATTATATAATTATAATTACATCTGCGTGTAAGTGATGCTTCATTTTTTACATTGGTGATTTTGATCACAAAAATGCCTGTATAAGATTGTCAGAGCAGTAAAGCTATAAATATTACATATCATTAAGTAGATTTTTTGAGAACCATCTTTTACGCCAACCAGAGGTAGACTCTAGAGAGGAAGTTTGTTGTTCTTGTTGCCGTCGTCTCAAAATCACATCAGCAGCATCGCACAGCTGTGGATCGCGATAAGGAATAGCAGCACGAGTGAGTAAATGTTCTTGTTCTGCTAGAGAAAGTGGGAGAAAGAAGGATGAGGACGATAGAACGGTGGTGGTTTGTAGTTCATGATGGCTAGTTACTTGTTGATGTCCGGCTACTGTACCAGGTGTCTTTCTTCCCACTGGTGAGGTAGAACTTATTTGTAGTCCAGCTGCCAAAAGTGCCGTTCGTACAGCAGCCGCGCAGGAATAAGTCGCGAGTAAGCCATCTATGTCTAAACAAACAGATAGTTGTTTGATAAATTCAACAGTCCATAACTGAGGACAATGAGGTGGTGAAAACGGATCGAGAAAAATTGCATCAGCTTGAAAACCCGACTGGTTGACAAGTTTGATTGAATTTCTGGCATCACCAATGAGTAAAGTCGCTTTGAGACGATTTTGCAGTACTTGATGCTCAAAGGCTAACTGAGTCAAAATTTGGGTATATTTATATTCCCAGTTATCGAATAAGTGATGGGCGATCGCAGCTTGTGGTACAGCGCTATTGAGTTCTAAAGCAATGACTTCTATATAACAGTTGGGATTGACTGCCCAAATCGTTTCTATAGCAGCTGCACTGTTGTATCCTAGACCATAACAAACATCAAGCAACCGCACTGTTGGTTTGTGTGCTTTCAGTGATAGTTGAGTTGGGGCGACAAACTTCAAAAAACTCTCCTGACGCGCTCCATAATGGCTGTGAAACAACTCGCTAAACTCATGAGAAAAAAAAGTTAACGAGCCATCTGCTGTGAGTTTGGGTGTAAAATTGTCTGAGTCTGACATAGTCATAAGTAGTGGTTAGTTGTTAGTAATCAGTGGTTCGTAAAGAACAGCACAACTAACAATTAATAATAAACAATTGACCGACAAACCTGAATTTATGATCGATAACCCTTGCGTTGTTTCTTATGAATGGCTACTTCAACATCTTGATGATTCCCAAGTTGTTATCGTGGATTGTCGCTTTTCTCTGGCCCAGCCACAACTGGGAAGACAGCAATACCAAGAAAGTCACATCCGTGGAGCATATTACCTCGACTTGAATCAGGATCTTTCCAGTCCAGTGGGAGAACACGGAGGAAGACATCCTTTACCTAACTCTATTGAATTAGCTCAAAAATTATCAGCTATAGGAATCAATTCTCAAAAAACTTTTGTAGTCGCTTATGATGACTCTCGCCTTGCCTTTGCATCTCGTTTGTGGTGGCTGTTGCGCTATTTTGGACATGAGCGAGTGGCAGTACTGAATGGAGGGTTTTCTGCTTGGGAAAAAGCTGGATATCCTGTTACAGATGTGATTCCTGAACCTCGAATAGCGACTTTTGTCCCTAATCTACAGCCACAGATGGTTGTGGATTTTTTGGGAGTGAAAAACCGCAAAGATTCACAAGAGGTGGTGTTAGTTGATTCACGAGAACAAGATCGTTTTCTCGGTATTAGAGAACCAACTGATAAAATTGCGGGTCATATTTCTGGTGCGGTTAACTATTTTTGGCAGGAAGTAACTGACTCTGCAGGTTTTTTACTTCCGCAACAAGAGCAACGTCAACGCTGGTTAGAATTGGAAGATGCAAAGGACATTTTTGTCTATTGCGGTTCTGGCGTTACTGCTTGTGTGAATTTACTCTCCCTGGAACTGGCTGGAATTCCTACAGCTAAACTTTATCCCGGCAGCTGGAGTGATTGGATTAGTTATTAGGAATCAGGTTTGATTTATGAATTTACTCGTGAAGACTCTTAACAAGGAACACTTAATATCAAATGTATCTAGCTGAGCAAAAATCGAAAATGAGTCCTACAGATATTTCTCACTTATGACAAGTCAAGATAAAAGACAACACTCAAAAACGACCTAATTCCAGATTGTAATTAATACTGAAAAACCAGCCATCAACATTTATATATCTATCAGTTGAACCACCTAGGGTCAAACCTCCTTGTAAACTTAGATTTGTGTAGTTGGATATTCCGTAAGTTAAATGACCGTATAACCGATGGTATACGTCCTCTCTATCGCGTTGGGTAAAATCTGACAAACCAAATTGGTAATCAAGACCAATTTGGAGAGATCGTTCTAAGTAGTAGTTCAAAGAAACCCACACGGTATGAATGATTCGATCGCGGTTGTCTTGTTTACTGGGAGGATCAGTCAAGCTGAAACGCAATTCGTAAAAGCTATCTAACATCAATTTAGATGTGAGGGAGTCTCGCCGTCCTAAAGACAGGTGGAAAGAATCTTCATTCAAAAAGAGATCGCCAGCCGCAAAATTAGTACCATTTCTTGCATAAAACAACTTTTGATTGTTCCACCCAATTTCCCCATACATTTGGGGCGATAACTGCTGGAAAATACTAACGTTGAATCTCACCTGGTTGTAATTGTATTTTGATTGATCAATGTAACGCATTAAACTGCCATCAATTGATCCATTCAAAAAGGTTTTGTTTCCTAAGGGTATAGGCATAGAAGCTAGTGTTAATCCAGAGTAAATCAAGCCATCTTCTATGGGATTTACTTTTGAGGAAAAAATGTTATCTGTTTGGAAATAGCCAACGTGAGCCTGTAAATAGCCTATAGATCTCGGCTGAGCCTGAGGACGCTTTGGAGGTTGTTGCGGTTGTGATGGTTTTATTATTGGTTGTACCTTTAATATTCCTAGTTCAGGATCGCGAACTTGGGTAGACGCTTGCTTTTTCTCCTGTAACAATTGCCTTAGCTTCTGCAATCTTTGTGCGTAATCAATTTCAGGTGATTGCAACCGTTGTTCTATAGCTGGTGAGGAAGGTTGAGGAAGATCAGCGGGTTGACTTTCTAGCTGTGGAGGCTTCTCCGGTGTAGAGGATGCAGGACGTGGTGGTGGAGTGGGTGCTGGAGTGGGTGCTGGTGGTGCTGGAGTGGGTGCTGCTGGTGGTGCTGGAGTGGGTGCTGCTGGTGGTGCTGCTGGTGGTGCTGCTGGTGGTGGTGTTTGATTTCCTTGAGATGCTGGTGGGGGTGGGGGTGTCTGATCTGGTGGTGTCTGGGAATAGAAATTTGAGACTCCATCATAAGTATTTGCTGTAGGTTGGCTTGTAAAGTCAAAAGAATTGAAAGACATGCCAACTTTATCCTGACATCCCGTTTCATCTGAACCCGACAAGAGTGGACAACCCTTTTGGTTAGTCGTGTTCGCGTCACGATTATTCGTGAAGTGGCAAAAACGAACGGGGTTTATTCTCAATAATTCGTTGTCAGTCTCAGTGATCCCGCTCGTTTTTGCACGGGTTGTCCACTTTTGTTCACGTTTTAACCCACACCCAACTTTTTTACCAAAATTTATTTTTTTTACTTCTTTACAAGATATTTGCCTACACTCTTGGCTCAATTGAGCGGGTATCCATGCGACCCCTAAAGATGTTATTCTTTGTATTAGATCATCTTCAGTCATTGATAGGTCTATATTGGCAGCGTGCGCCGCATCTACCTTCTTGATGTAAAACAAGATTGCACTACTATAAGCTAATACAATCCAAAAGAACAAATTTATCCAGCCCTTGGGTTGCATATTTAATTTTTCATTTTGGCAACAGTAGACTTACTCACTGTGCTAAAGGTTCCATGAGAAAAAATTACTATTTCAAGGGACTTTAGCGACAGTATTTGGTAAATGTACCCATTTTTATATCAAAAACGCAAATAAACTGTTACTGACTCCGCCTTGAAGGGTCGGGACTTGAAAACAGAGGTAATGTCTACTTCTTAATTCAAGTTAAACCAGTGTTTAGCTGTTTAAATGGTTACGAGGTCTGTATGAAGCTTACACCATAGTTTTTCAAAAAAAGAAACTCCAATAACCAGTTAACAGTATAATCCTGCATTAAATAAAATAAAATCATCAATAAAAAACAAGCAATTTTACGTAAGTAATGCCAGAACAAATAAGTAGGCTTAAACTGTGAACATCAGAACCTGTCTTCAACTGATTTGGTATCAATAAAATTATTTGAGGCTCCAAACTATGTTTCGTAAGTTTTTTTTACTCATAATAATTAGTTTCTGGGGAGTTGTTGTCCTCCCTGTAACAAAACAAGCAGATGCTACAACTCCTTTGACTGCTGCGGTCATTCAAGACCTCCGCAATTTGGTGCAACTCATACCGTACAAGAATTCTAAGCGTCCGGCACGCAAATCGGATCCTATGACTCCGGGAGATAGGCTGTCCACAGGGCGATCTGCCTTGGCAGACTTACGTTTTAACGACGGTTCTTTGGCTAGGATCGGAGAACAGGCAGTTTTTCAATTCTTGCCACAAAGAAGAAACTTCAGGCTGGACGATGGGACAGTGGTACTGCTGATTCCACCAGGTAGGGGACAAACACGTATAAGCACGCCAAATGCCGCAGCAGCAATTCGCGGTTCAGCATTATTTGTACGTTATGATCCGCAAACGGAAACCACGATTGTTGGTGCACTGACAAACAGTGGTATTCAAGTTTCTAATAAAGACGCTTCTCGAAAACAAGAGCTAAAAGCAGGACAACTGATAGTTTTAGTTAAAGGGGAATTGAAAGGTTTATACGATTTTGATCTAAGAACTTTTTATCAAACGAGTACCCTGGTTCGGGATTTAAATCTGACTTTAAAAAATGGTATACCAAGTTCAGATCTGGCGATCGCCAGCGTTCAAGCTGAGACTGCTGCTGCTGTTGCTGCACAATCGCCCCTTACTGGTCAGGATGTTGTTGTAAACCCACCTTTTATAAAGCCAACGACTCCCCCCGATTTACCCAGTAACAACATTACTAAAAATAATTCTCCAGCTAACAACATTATAGAAACAGGAGAAGTTGTGACAAATGCCGTTTCATCTCCCACACCCAAGCCTAGTAGGTCTACACCTACCGATCCGGTGACGCAGCCAACCAACCCACCCACTACTACCACATCACCAATAGTTACACCTCCTGTAACGGTCACTCAACCTCCAGTACCAGTAACACAACCGACAACAGTAATACCAGTAACTCAACCTACAGTACCAGTAGTCACACCAGTAACTCAACCTACAGTACCAGTAGTCACACCAGTAACTCAACCTACAGTACCAGTAGTCACACCAGTCGCTCAACCTACAGTACCAGTAGTCACACCAGTAACTCAACCTACAGTACCAGTAGTCACACCAGTCGCTCAACCTACAGTACCAGTAGTCACACCAGTAACTCAACCTTCTATACCAGTAGTAACACCAGTCACTCAACCTTCAGTACCAGTAGTAACACCAGTCACTCAACCTTCAGTACCAGTAGTAACACCAGTCACTCAACCTTCTATACCAGTAGTAACACCAGTCACTCAACCTTCTGTACCAGTAACACAACCGACACAAACAGTACCACAACCAGCAAGCCCATCTTCAGTACCAACACCAACGACTCCAACAGTACCACAACCGGCAAGCCCATCTTCAGTACCAACACCAACGACTCCAACAGTACCTTCAACAACTCCGGTAAGACCAAGTACATAAAATCTATTTGGTCATCGCTATGGAATGAAAGAAGGTGCGTTACACTTCGTTACGCATTCTAGCCTCTAAGCCACGCTCAGCATAAAGTAAGTGGATAGGTACACGCTTCTCAAGGAATTGATGATGTGGCAGCGGTTGGAATTGTCATAGTTTCTCACAGTCGCCAGCTAGCAGAAGGAGTTCGGGAACTGGCTGTGCAAATGGTTCAGGGCAAAGTCTCCCTGGCTGTTGCAGCAGGAATTGACGACCCAAAAAACCCTCTAGGTACAGATGCTATACAAGTTTATGAGGCGATCGCCTCAATTTACAATGATCAAGGTGTCCTTGTCTTAATGGATTTAGGCAGCGCTTTGATGAGTGCAGAAATGGCACTTGAGTTTTTCTCCCAAGAACAACGCGAAAAAGTCCATCTGTGTGAAGCACCACTTGTTGAAGGTGCAATTGCAGCTGCTGTTGCTGCAGCTTCTGGTTGCAACATTCAACAAGTGATGGCCCAAGCAAGGGGAGCATTAGTTGCTAAAGCCACTCAATTGGGTGTAAACGTGAGCCATATCCTTGGGGAAAGCACAGAGGTATCTACCTCGTCATTTGTCGTTGAAGGACAAATTACAAAACAAATACGTCTTACAGTCCGTAACCCCTTGGGATTACACGCTCGTCCTGCGGCGAAATTTGTGGCAACAGCAGCCCGTTTCCAATCTCAAATAAAAGTACAGAATATTACTAAGGGTACTGAAGCAGTACGCGCTGACAGTATCAACCAAGTCTCTATTTTGGGTGTACGTCAAGGACACGAATTGCTTATTACTGCTACTGGTTCTGATGCGGATGAGGCGCTGGCAGCATTGCAAACATTAGTCGAAAATAACTTTGGCGAAGAAGATGCCACTTTAGCTCCTCTTACTACTAGTCCAGCAAACCACATTGTTTCGTCTGTTGATGACTTTATCCAAGGTATTCCTGCTTCTAATGGAGTGGCGATCGCACCCGTTTTTCTCTATCACCCCACTCCGATTCTTATTCAGCAATACCACGTAGAAAATAGAGAAGAAGAGTGGCAACGTTTACAAGTTGCCGTACAAGCGGCTCACGAAGAAATTCAAGCTATATTCTCACAAGCATCTATCCAAATTGGAGACGCAGAAGCTGCCATTTTTGATGCTCATCTGCTCTTTCTAGAAGATCCTGTGGTACTTGAGGCAGTCCAGCAACGTATTTTTGAACAACACTTAAATGCGGAAGCAGCTTGGCAAGCAGTGGTCAATGAGTTGGCAAATGACTATCGTAGAATTGAGGACTCTTACTTACAAGAGCGAGTTGCTGATATTGTAGACGTGGGACAGCGAGTCTTACGACTGCTAAGTAGATTTGAATCCCATTTGAGAAATTCTGAGGACAAACTTACTCATTTGAATCTATCTGAGCCAGTTATTTTAATTGCAACTGATATAAGTCCTTCTGATGCAGCTAGGCTATATCCAACTAAAATCCTGGGAATCTGTACAACATCTGGCAGTGCGATTTCACACAGTGCCATAATAGCTCGCAGATTAGGTATTCCTGCTATTTTTGGTTTACCACCAGAAATTATGCAAGTCGCAAATAATACTATAGTAGCACTGGATGGAGAGATTGGCAGAGTTTGGATAGAACCAGAACCAGATATCCAAACTGCACTTGAAGCAAAGCGAAATCTACAGGAACTTGCTCATCAGCAAGCAATCACAACGGCGGCGAATCCAGCAGTGACTCGTGACAAGACGAGGGAAATCAAAGTATACGCTAATATTGGGGGTATCTCTGATACTGAAGAAGGTTTGAGCTTGGGTGCAGAAGGCGTGGGACTATTCCGCACTGAGTTTCTTTATTTGGAAAGAACAACACCGCCAACAGAAGAAGAACAAATAGCAGTTTATCAAAGAATCGCCCAACTTCTTGATCATCGTCCGTTGATTATTCGTACACTTGATGTGGGAGGCGACAAGCCAATTCCTTACCTGGATTTACCACAAGAAAGTAATCCTTTTTTGGGTTGGCGCGGAATTCGTTTTTGTCTGGATCATCCTGATATTTTGAAAACCCAGTTGCGGGCAATTTTAAAAGCGAGTCTCGGACATCAAATTAAGATTATGTTTCCGATGATTGCTACTGTGCAAGAAATACAAGCAGCCAAGGCAATATTAGCCCAAGTACGAGCAGAACTACGTCAAGCAGGTGTGCTTTTTGATGAAAAGATGGAAGTGGGGATAATGGTGGAGATACCTTCGGCAGTTATTCTTGCTGAACAGTTAGCGGCTGAAGTGGACTTTTTTAGTATCGGAACGAATGACCTTAGCCAGTATGTCATGGCGGCAGATCGCACGCATCCCTTAGTTGCAAGTTTGGTTGATGCAATGCATCCAGCTGTGTTGCGGATGATTCAGCAAACTGTCCAAGCTGCACATAAAGCAGGCCTTTGGGTGGGGTTATGTGGAGAACTCGCAGCCAATCCTCTAGCAGCGCCGATTTTACTAGGGTTGGGATTGGATGAAGTGAGTTTGAATCCGCAAGGTATTCCAGCATTTAAGCAGGCGATCGCCCAGTTGACAATGGCGGAATCAGAGGCGATCGCTGCATCAGCCATGCAGCAAAACTCTGCAACTGACGTCAGAGAAGTCGTCTCAGCCTTTCTAAACCGTCAACTTAACAATCACTAAAATCAAACTGGCATAAACTATTTTATGGCGTTAAGCTAGCTGCGCCTCCGGCAATTGTGCTGAGAAATTTGAGTGTGGCTTTTTGTGCTTCGGTTAAATCTTTCACTTATAACAAGAGCGCTAAGTGGAGTACCACTATAGCGTGGGGCTTACGGCGAAGAAGCTAAATTCCAGCAACAAAGTCGTGAAGTCCTAAAGATCCAAATTTAGAATTGTTGGCAAGATAGACTTTTCTATATGCTTATCTGAGGAAAAGATGAATTTTTCAATCTTTACAAAGTTTAGTAGAATGACATTATTAACAGATAAGTATTTTTGCTCATTTGAATTATGATAGCGGATCGATTTCCCTGGCTGACCGCGATTATCCTCCTCCCCTTCATTGCTTCCCTAATCATTCCCTTATTGCCTGATAAAGACGGCAAGGTTGTGCGATGGTATGCCCTAGGTATAGGATTTGCGGACTTTGTCTTGATGTGCTACGCCTTTTTGACCCATTACGATGCAACCAGCGCGACTTTTCAACTCGCGGAAAAATATGCCTGGGTGCCTCAATTAGGTTTTAGCTGGGCAGTTTCGGTCGATGGACTATCTGTACCGCTTGTGCTTCTGGCAGGACTGGTGACGACACTTTCGATATTTGCAGCGTGGCAAGTTAATATTAAGCCTCGCTTGTTCTATTTTCTGATGCTGGTACTGTATTCCGCACAGATAGGGGTATTCGTCGCGCAAGACTTGCTGCTGTTTTTCATTATGTGGGAACTGGAACTGGTTCCCGTCTACCTACTCGTCTCGATTTGGGGTGGACAAAAGCGTCGCTACGCAGCAATGAAATTCTTACTGTATACCGCAGCAGCTTCTATCTTCATTCTGGTAGCGGCGCTGGCAATGGCACTCTACGACGATAATATGACCTTTGATATAGTAGAGCTTGCCATGAAGAATTACCCGCTGACGCTAGAACTGCCCCTTTACGCAGGATTGCTGATTGCATTTGGTGTCAAATTGGCTGTTTTCCCATTGCACACTTGGCTACCTGACGCACATGGTGAAGCTTCTGCTCCCGTGTCAATGATTTTGGCGGGTGTACTCCTGAAAATGGGTGGATACGGACTGATTCGCCTAAATTTGGAGCTTCTATCTGATGCACACATTTACTTTGCACCGATTATAGCCATTTTGGGCGTCGTCAACATTATTTATGGCGCGTTGAACTCCTTTGCCCAATCCAACATGAAGCGTCGCCTAGCGTATTCGTCGGTTTCCCACATGGGGTTCGTATTGCTGGGTATTGCGTCCTTTACCGACTTGGGAGTCAGCGGTGCGATGTTGCAGATGATCTCACACGGTTTAATCGCAGCTGTGCTGTTCTTCCTGTCAGGCGTGACCTACGATCGCACTCATACAATGGTAATGGAAAAGATGGGTGGTATGGGTCAGCCAATGCCCAAAGTGTTTGCCCTGTTTACGGTTGGTGCAATGGCATCCCTGGCTCTCCCTGGTATGAGCGGCTTTGCCAGTGAGCTTTCAGTCTTCGTTGGCGTAACGACCAGCGACATCTACAGTTCAACTTTCTGCACAGTGACAGTCTTCTTAGCAGCAGTGGGAGTTATCCTCACGCCGATCTATTTGCTCTCAATGCTGCGACAAGTATTTTACGGTTCTGGTGCAGCACTCTCATGCGAAATTGGCAATGCTGACTCGGAGAATCAGGATGATGAAGGCGCAGTTTGCTTCGGTACTGACTGCCTCCTGCCTAACCAAGCAGTCTATGAAGATGCCAGACCGCGTGAGTTGTTCATCGCTGCCTGTTTTCTCTTACCGATTATCGGCATCGGATTTTATCCCAAGATAGCTACGCAGATGTACGATGTAAAGACTGTCGCGGTGAACACTCAAGTCCGCCAATCATATACTCAAATCGCGCAAACGAATCCTCATATATATGCCAAGGGTTTCTTGGCTCCTAAAATCGCAGAATCTGAAGTTCCAACCGTTTTGGGAATTATCAAGTAACCTTGGCAACCTTCCGACACGCTGCACGAACGTGTTAAACCCGCGCCCCACCGCATAAACGGTCGAATTCACGTTAAAGCTGGGAGCATCTTTCTCCCACTAGCGTCTTGCAAAATTAAGATGCTCCTGATCGCTTCTACATTTTGGGTTTTACTGTGAGTCGCATGGACTTTCTCCTGGTACTACTACGCTTGACTTCATCTCTGAATTTTTCTTTACTAGAAACGGATAAATGAACAGATAAACACCGCTGACTGCCAGTGTTGACATAAAAAACAAAAAGGACATTTCAATCAGATTGTGAATCCAGGGAGCAAACCATCCTAGCAATCCTCGATACTCCAAAAAATCGGTGCTATTGAAACCATATTTCAACAACTTGCCGTTATGAGCATCAAGATACCACTCAAACAGACGTTTTTTATTTTCAAATCGATAAACGCCTAAAGTTGGTAGATAGGCAATTTCATCAATGTCTTGTAGCGTATTAATTCCCTCTGGCTGCAGAGAGATTAATGCATGTGTTGCCTGTTCCAGAGAAAGTAAAGACCTGGTATTTTCTGCAACAGTTTGAGTGGGTGGTTTGCCGTCAACTGTAGGTAAGCCAGAACTGAAAGCAGATGGAAGGGCAATTATTTCTATTAGGTAAATTGCAATGACCACAGCAAAGTAAAGCCCAACCCATCGGTGAATTGTTCTTGACCATCTTGATAGAAACTGTTTAATTTTCATCATGCCTCCTGACTTTCACTGAAAATTCTGTTCCGTCCTTTAAATTTAAAGTTGATGACCGATAACCATTAGCAGGGTTTTGCAAAAAATCAACATAGCTTTTGAGCGGCTCCTTAAAGGTATTGACATTATCAGAGACAACAATTCCGCCTGGTCGGATAAATGGGTCTATAATTTTTAATACATCCAAAGCTAATTCTGGCCAGCCATCAATCAACACTAAATCAACTGTTTTATTTAAAGTTGTTAGTGTTTCCAAAGCATCGCCTTCTCGAATATCCACATAGGTTTCTAGTCCTGCTTCAGCAATATTTTTTCTGGCTTGCACGACTTTCTCATGTAAAATTTCGGTGCCAATAACAATGCCGCCACCATTGTCTCTCACGGCAGTCGCTAAATAAATTGTAGAAATTCCAAAAGAAGTACCAAACTCAATAATAGTTTTGGCATTAATTGCACGGGCTATTAAATACAGGAATTCTCCTTGGTCTGGTTCAATGGGAATGTATTTATCGTTATAATATTCAGTTTTTGTCTGATCCCACTTAATGCCCTTACCCAAAAATAAGCCAGGAAGCTTTGGCAAGTAGTGGAGAATTAATCTAGGTAATTGCCTATCAGCTTCTGCGTGCAGTCGATTTAAAACAGTTTTGACTTTTGCGTCGTTGAGTGCGCTTGGTTTAGAAAGTTTGCTCATGGTTATCAATAATTGATCAGGCTATTTCACTGAAGAAAGTAGTTTTAGCGGATGGTGGACTATCTTGAAACTTCTTTTAACTACCCTCCTCAATTCCTTCTTAGAAAGGTAGGAAGGAATCTGTCTGCTTTCCTCCCTAAGCCATCAGCGAGGGTTAGGGTGGGGTTAAAACTGCAGCGAAACCGAGCCAATCACGGTCAATGGTTCGCCAAAAATGTTACCTCCGCCTCGCAGATTCGATACACTTTCGATGTATTTGACATCACCAATATTTTTGAAGTTAAGCCCAAATCGCCAATTATTGCGCCGATAAAAAACTGCTGCATTGGTGATGAAATAACCATCTGCCTGATAGCTGTTAGCTAAATCCCCCTGTCTTTCATCAACATAATTAAATCCAACTCCCACCCCTAAACCCTGCAAATTACCGCGCTGAATTTCATAAGTTGTCCACAGACTGGCACTATGTTCGGGAACACCATATAACCTATTGCCAACCAAATCACGATTGCTATCAGCAGTGACTTCACCATCAATGTAGGCGTAGGAGGCAATCAGTTTCCATCCCGGCAATATTTCTCCCGCGACATCGAACTCAACCCCACGACTGCGCTGTTCTCCAGATGCGATGGATGCAAGGGGGAAGTTGGGATCGGTAACCGCCACATTTTGTTTGGTAATGTCAAAATATGCCAACGTGGCAAACAGTTTACCATTTAGCAACTCTGTTTTTACGCCAAACTCATAACCTTTGCCCCGTTGCGGTTCCAAAGGTTCACCCGTTGCTGTATTTGTCGTATTGGGAGTGAAGGATTCTGAGTAACTGGCGTACAAGGATACAGCTTTGCTCGGTTGGTAAAGAATCCCCACACGCGGAGTAAAAGCATCATCATTTTGAGTAGTCTCACCCGGTTGTGTCACCTGCCCCGGCACGTTGACTGTTTTTGATTCTATGGTGTCGTAGCGGATACCTGCTAACAGCTTCAGATTCTGGAATAATGAAATCTGATCTTGCAGATAGAATCCCCAGCGATTGGATGTTCCATCAGTGCCGCCATAAGGCGGTAATGTATTCTCACTGGGTTTAGCCACCCCGTAAACCGGATTGAAAAGATTCAACGGTAGAGGAGTAGTAAAATCAAACACTGTGAAAAAGTTTGTTGCACTATGAATGTAGTCTGCACCGAATAAAAGAGTGTGATTGATAGGACCCGTAGCAAACTCACCCACGACGTTAGCTTGCAAACTATAATTCTCATCGTGTCCTTCTTGGGAGGCAAAAAAGCGACTGACTGTACCCGTTGCTTCGTCAAAAGAAAGGGGAAGCGCAACAACATTGAAATCGTAGTCATAGGAGGAATAGCGAAAGGCATTGCGTAATTTCCAATTCCGACTAAACCGATGCTCGAAGTTATAACCAACATTTAAATATTGATTTGTCACCGCGTCAGTAGGTTCGGAGTCAATGTGATCCCGTGGAACATCAGCAATTTTTTTGCCAATAGCTGGGATACCAAAATCAGCAGGGCGATTATTGTCGAGATATTCCAGCGAAATTCCTAAATCGGTGCGATCGCCTATTTTCCAGGTAAGTGTCGGGGCAATAAAGATATGCGAATCTTCTTGGTCAAGGTTGCGAAAGCTGTCCAATCTCTGGTACAACCCATTCAGACGGTAGAGTACTTTACCATCAGCGCTTAAGGGACCCGAAAAGTCAAAGCGGGGTCGAACCAAACCCCGGCTTCCCACTTGTAATTCTGTTTCGTAAAACGGCTCGGACAAGGGCTGCTTGGACACCGCGTTAATCAATCCTCCGGGTTCAATCGCACCATACAAAATGGATGCCGGACCCTTGAGTACTTCAATCCGCTCTAAATTGGCTACTTCTAAAGGCGCTTGAACAACGCCATACCGTCTAAATCCATCGCGCAGAATCGGGGCATCAGTAAACCCTCGAATGCTGAAATCCGCACCACTCCTGTTGTTTGAACTTCCTTGGTAAGTGACACCACTAACATTGCGCAGCGCTTCTTCTGTGCGTGTGACTTGCTGATCCCGAATTATCTCTTGAGGAACTACCTGAATTGCAAAGGGAGTCTCAATAATCGGGGTCTCGGTGCCGGTGGCAGTGGAAGCATTAGGTGCTGTATACTGGTTTTGCTGACCCGTCACCACTAACTCAATTGGCTCATCACTTTGGGAGTCGGGCGGTTTTTGGGACTGAGTTTCACTAGTAGGCTGTTGTGTTTGAGGCTGCTGCCCTTGCTGCACAGAAGATGCAACAGCAAAGATCAGACCTTCATTACCATCAAATAACTCAACAAGTGGTAACTTCGCCTCACCCGTCACCGTGACTCGAATTGTCTTTGCATCTTGATTTGTTACTTTTATCTCAGTAATACCCGCTATTGGTTTTTCCGAGCGGAATATGAATGCCTCGCCACTGGGTAGGCGTAGTTGAGCATTTGGAATATCGACAATAAAATTGTTACCAGCACTGCGATTGGTGAGTTGTAATTGTTGCCCCTTGGTAGTCTGTAATATTATTTCCACACCTTTACCTGTGGAATTTGCCTTGACTGCTGTCACTTGCACCACTTGCAAAATTTCTGAGGAGGGCGCTGGTTGTGGTGTTGACGATTGAGAAAGCAACCCACTAGCATGAGTGACGGGGAGCTCAATCTCGCTTAATCGCCGAATCTTATTAGTTGTTGTAGTTGTTGACTTTCCATGCTCGGTTTCAACCTCTGCCAAAGCAGATTGAATGACTACACAATTAAAAATGTATCCTATCAAACAGACTGCTAGCCACAAATGCATTTTGGGCAGAGATATCCAACCTTTCATTGCTTCTCACACTCCAGCTACAAAACTTATTGCATATCTTTATTAATTGCAATTGAGTTCAGTCTAGAGAAACACCAGTGATGAAGTCTATCCGGAAACGGTGTTATTAGTCCCGAAACGGCATTACGATCCACAAAGGGATTTTCCACCCCACAAACAATCGCTGGGTGTGATCCCAAATTTGCGCTTGAAGGCTGCAGCAAAGTGTCCTAAATGGCAATAACCAACCAAGTTGGCAACCTCGGCAACAGTTAGTTTCCCTTCGCGTAGAAGTTGCTCTGCTTGCTCCATGCGTTTATCGGTAAGATAGGTAAACACTGTTGTACCAAATAATTCCCGAAATCCATAACGGAGAGTGCGATCACTTACCCCCACCTGTTGTCCCAATTCTACTAATGAAGGTGGATTCTCTAGACGAGAGAGCAAAATTTCTCTGGCATGATGAATACGGGCGATCGTTCTTTTCTTAAGTCGCGGCGATTTTTGCACTCCACCCTCACCCGCCAAGATAGGAGCCAGCTGCAACGACATCAACTCCACCACCTTCGCCTGTAAATACATCCGCTTCATTACTCCTTGGTAAGGACAGTTGACAATTTGCCGTGCTACTTCTTCGATGGCGATCGTAGTTCTTGGGTAGAGTAATGTTTGCCAGTCATTATCCTTCACTAATAAATCCAACTCTGGAAGAATTTTTCCATCATTTGTAGGGAAAAAAGTTCTCAACAAATCAGAGGACATCTCAATGTCAACACCTACAACTCGCTGGAATTCTCGAATAGTCATTTTTCGTTGAATACCACTACCAGAAATGAGTGTATATCCCTCGCCAACCTGTCTGCCGTGTTCATCTATGATTTTTCCTGACAGATGAACACGAAATTGCAGAGGGTGCTCGTAATCAGGGATTTTAGTGACTACGTCATCAGGGTACTCATAGTCAAAAATCGCCAGCTTGAGAGTAGGATATAGTTCGATTACTTCCATACATCCTTCGCCTAATTGCTTGGGTATTTCACCAAATATTTCATAAGGCTCTGAGGATAAGTTTTTGGTAGTATTCTCAAAAGCTTCATTCCAAAGTTCGCTGTGCTCTTTCATTGTCAGAGTGATGGTCATAGGTGGCGACGGGTAGATAGTTATAATTGATAATATTTATTCTCAATAATCTTACCGCAATCTATCAACCACTTTTGACCTGATCAGAACTCCTGTTGGACGCTAGCTCAATGCAGTCAAAAGCCTACACGCCAAATTTTGATTGTTTTGTCAGAACTACCACTAGCAATAAAACGACCATCTGAACTAATAGCAACAGAGTTTATCACCTGTGAATGTCCTATAAGGGTTTGCAGCAATTCTCCCGTCTGCGAATGCCACATCTTGATGGTTTTATCAGCACTACCGCTATAAAGAGTTTTTCCATCAGGACTAACAGCTATTGATGTCACTTCATCTGAATGTCCAGTCAGCGTATGTAATACTTTACCAGTACAAAGATGCCAAATTTTGATAGTTTTATCTGTACTACCGCTGAGCAAGAATTGACCATCAGGAGAAATAGCTATTGCTTTCACCTCACCTGAATGCCCGCCCAGAGTACTTAATAGTTCTCCTGTGATTGGATTCCATAGTCTAATCTTATGATCACTGCTACCACTGGCAAGAATTGCACTATCTGGACTAATCGCAGCAGCATAAACTGCGGATGAATGCCAAAGAGTGGAAATGCGTTCGCCCAAAGGGCGGCTAAGAGCTGGAGGATCGCCTGTATGCAAGTTCCAAATTTTAATTTTGTTACTAGCGCTGGCAAGAATTAGTCCATCTGGACTAATTACTACACAGTTAATAGGTTTTTGATGCCCTAAAAGAGTATGCAATAATTTACCAGTTGCAAGATGCCATACTTTAACATTATTTCTAGGGTGTTCGCAGCTACCAACAACTAGCAAATTTCCATCAGGACTAATAGCCACTGATGAAACTTCTCCAATTTTTTCAGTTAAAGTGCGGACAACTTTTCCTGTACTAAGATTCCAAATTTTTACGGTTTTATCTGCACACCCACTGACTAAAATTTGTCCATCTGGGCTTATGGCTACAGATGTGACTTTATCAGAGTGTCCAATCAGGGTGTGACTAAGATAAACAGATTCGTGTTGACGTTTGTCTTTCTCTTGAGCAATAGCATTCAATAATTCCTCAGCATAGGTGACACTTTGACTATCACCAACTGCTGTAAAATATTCTTTTAATTTTTCAATATATCCTTCATCTTCTATCTTTATAGCTGATTGCATTGCTCGTAAAGGATGGATTTCTCTGTGTTGTGAAACTTGGCGTAGTTGCAACCATGTGTTAACTGAGTAATCCACCTGTTCCTTTGCCCATACCTCATCAAGTAAATGCGATAAAGTCTGCGCCAATTTCAATGCTAAATCAGGAATCCAGTGATGTCGCTCTACTTCCAAGGCTTGGTAAAGTTGTTTATATCCTGCAGCGTACATGTAAAGTGGGTTGTCGTCAGACATCGCTTGCAGCAATTTTGAATTAATAGTGTTTGTCAGAAAACTAGGTAGTAATTCAGGTAGTAGTGGAGGAACATCATTATGAACCAAGTGATATGCATCTGCTACCCAACTTGCAGCAAGGGTATGACACGTAATCAAAACCTGGCAGAGTTTTTCAATATCTTGGCGATTCACTTGGTATTGTAAGCCCAATTGACTAATATCAATTCCTTTTTCTTTCCATTTTTCTGCTTTTTCAAAAGTTGCCAAGTTGCTCACATTTTCTCCGCAAATCTGATTAATTTCCTCTAAGCTTTCTCCCAGTGCAATCAGTTCATCTCTTATTATTTTCCACTTCTTAGCACGACTTATTGCTGACTCATCAACAATTTCCTTGTATGGTAAGCGAGAAATCGTTTTATAATAATAATTCTCTTGTCCAATTCCCCAATAACCAATACGAAAATTTAGATAATCTCCATCAGCTTCTGACTCTAAAATTAAAACAGGCTCTGTTTTTAATGTTCCAAACAGAGCCTTAATACTTGATTCACTATGAAAACGCTTACTATCCCAAGCCCCTGCTAAAAACTCTGTCGGTCTAACTGGATTGTGTAGAGAATAATGCTGATTAAGAAATTCTCGTAAACCTTCAGCTAACATGAACTCGATATCTGAAATATCTTCTCCTCGATTATCAAATTTATCAAACTTTATTTTAGGAGGAGCAAGAAAAATTTTTAGTGGAGTGCGTTGATTCTTGGTATGAGACTCTAAAATTTGTGAAGGCAATAATCGTAAAGGCCAATTTTCAAAAATTTTCTGTGCTTCTGGTAATTTGAGCGCTGTTTCTTGCTGTTGTGTTGCTATCTTTAGTTGTGTTTTTTGAACATCAAATGCTAATTGCTGTTGCTGAATTTTTTCTTGCTCCAGTTTTCCCGAATGACTGATACTGTGACTAACACTGCTAACAGATTGAATAAATTCTTTAATCTCTTGGGAAGCTAAGTATTTTGCGAGTGTCGGACGTTCTTCATTTCTTTTTTGTATTAAAGCTGCAATGACAGGTGTCAACTCTAATACTATTTGAAACAGTAATCTTACTCCTATATCCATAAAAATATATCTGCCAGGTCAATACAGTTAATACTGTTTAATGCTTGATAATAGCCATATTTTGCGTTAATTCCTGCTATCTACACCGAAAGATAGATATAGCATATCCTACTACTAACTGGCGTTTGATTCTTTATTCAAAAAGAAATAATATGCCATAAATAATCAAAAAACAAGTTCCACAAATATTTCGTTTACGGAGAAGAATTATAAATAGCTGATAATTATAAAAAATGATATTACAACCTAATCAATGGCTTTTCTGTTTACTCAACTATTATATAGCAGTCCTATTTCATTTGTGAGAAAACAAAGTACATTTGTACATTCTTCTTCCCTGTTAAGCGTTAAGCGTTAAGCGTTCCCTACCTCAACGAGTAATTTCACAACTCCTGCACGGATTGCTATATAACAATTTTAAATGAGTTGTCAGATAATGCTTTTTGCTTCATCTCTCAGAAATTGTGTTTTTTACATCTTAGTAGTTCATTTGAGAGATCAATCACGTGAGAAGTAGAAAAAACATCAATTAGCTTTAAAAAAGGAGATTAATCATCTATCTTGCTGATTGGGAAAATGTTGAGGTAAGGTACGTGGAACCCTATATTTCACATACCTTGGAAAAAGACGTATAGAGACAAAAATTAAAACCTGATTCCCAGTTGACCGTTAATTCCTCGAACAGAGTTGTAACCAACACCAACGAAAACTTTATCGGTAGCGCTTACCTGAACCCCACCCGAAAAAGCAACACCCTTATCTGCTGAATAGTATCCCAGCCCTACATAAGGTGAAATCACAGGCAAGCTGATAAATTTTAATATATCTACACCTGTAGAACCGTCAGGACCAAATCCTAACTCTGCTCCCAAATTCAAAGCCCTTGCGCCTACAGAATAGGTAACATCACCATCTTGGCTACCAACTGATACCCAAGGTTGCGGTACGATTTGAGCATGAGCACTTTGTGGGGCAAATAAAGTTAACAAACTGAGTGATGCGAACAGTGTTTTTGTCATTAACGCTTTTTTCACGTTCCACTCCTTCACGACCTGTGACAATGTAATCTTTTTCATAGAAAAACTACTGAGAAAAACTCTGTACCATAGACTAATTGCAACAAACTTGACTGCTGCTAAATTCCCAATGAACATCTGCAGCAGTTGACTTGTCTGGTGCTTACTACTGTTAATTAAAGTTTGTCTAGTATAACTGATGGTGACGAAATGACCCTTACTTAAGTGCCCACTTTAGCACTGGGTTGAGTCGATTTTCCAAAAAATTGATACGAAATCGTGATTGGTCTTAATGTTTCTTTCTTTGTAACACAGCACCAAAATGATTTATGAATTACACAGAAGAACTCAAAAGCTATCTTGATGAACAGGGACGTATCAAAGAGTGGCCCTCCAAGCGCAATAAGGGAAAGTTTCAAAAGTTGGTGTTGGAGTATTTAGCGTCAAAATTTGAGGTTGGTATTGTTTATACAGAAAAAGAGGTGAATGCACTGCTTAATGGGCACCACACCTTTGGCGACCCCGCGATGTTGAGACGAGAGTTATTTGAAAGCGGGTTAATTGACAGAAAGCGGGATGGTTCCGCTTACTGGCGCAATCTTCAAAATTGACGCGACCAATCCTTAGGCCAACGTTCCACGACGACTTTGGTTTGAGTAAAAAATTCTACAGCATGATTGCTTTGACCGTGTAAATCACCAAAAAAGCTTTCTTTCCAACCACTGAACGGGAAAAACGCCATTGGTGCGGCAACTCCTATGTTAATACCAATATTACCAGCTTCTGCTTCATAACGGAACTTACGGGCAGCTGCGCCACTGGTGGTGAAAAGACAAGCCATGTTGCCATATTGACCGCTGTTGATCAGGGCGATCGCCTGTTCAATAGTCTCCAAATGTATCAAACTCAGCACCGGACCAAAAATTTCCGTCCGGGCTATTTCACCTGCTGGATCAACGTTTTGCAGAATCGTGGGACGTATAAAATTACCATTTTCATAACCAGATATATTCGGATCTCGTCCATCCACTAACACCGTCGCCCCTTCATCTGCCCCCTTTTGAATCAAATCCTCAATTCGCGTCTTACTTTGGGTTGTAATCACTGGTCCCATTTCTACGCCTGATTCTAAACCATTACCGACAACTCGTTTTTTAGCAGTCTCGGCTATTGCTTCTGTAAACGTGTGACGCGTTTGTCCCACAGTCACTGCTATTGAAGCAGCAAGACAACGTTGTCCTGCACAACCAAAAGCACTGTCAGCAGCAATGCGTGTTGTCATCTCTAAATCTGCATCTGGTAAAACAATCAGGGGATTTTTTGCACCACCTTGGCATTGGACACGTTTGCCATTTGCCGCCGCCCTACTATATATATATTTAGCGACAGGTGTAGAACCAACAAAGCTTATTGCTCGAATTTTAGGATGATCCAAAATTGCATCTACAGCTTCTTTGGCACCATTTACCAAGTTGACGATACCCTTGGGCAATCCTGTTTTTTCTAACAACTGGAAGATTTTTTGCATTGTTAGCGGTACCTTCTCCGACGGCTTGACAATGTAGGTGTTACCGCAGGCTAGGGCATAAGGCATGAACCAAAAGGGAATCATCCCCGGAAAATTAAATGGGGCAATGACTGCAGCAACTCCCAAAGGTTGGCGAATCATCATTTCATCGATACCTCTGGCAATGTCTTCTAGGTTCGTACCCTGCATCATCATAGGGATACCACAAGCAACTTCTACATTTTCAATAGCACGCTGCATCTCGCCTTGGGACTCTGCCAACGTTTTACCGCATTCTAATGTAATTGTACGAGCCAAGTCTTCTAAATTCTCTTCTAGCAGATTCTTAAGTTTAAATAAGTACTGCACTCGTTCCGTGGGTGGAGTGCGTCGCCAACTCACAAAAGCCTCTGCTGCTGCTTCTACCGCTTCGTTTACCTCACAAGCAGGTGACAAAGGCACTTTAACCAGTATCTCTGCTGTTGCTGGGTTGAGGACATCCAAGTATTCCATAGTACTAGATGTACACCACTGACCATTAATGTAGTTGGGTAATGTCATCACTTTTTCCATCAGTTAATTATTAAATCTGCACAGTTCAAATCTTGCACTTCACCCATAGTACGCCTTGTAACTTTAGTTCAGGGATGAAATACGACACGGCGAATTTATTCGCTATCAATTAATGAACGAATAAACTCTCTAACAACGTCTGACTGGGTACGCTTTTTCTTCTTGCAATATCTGAGAAATTTTTCATACTCTTCCTCAGAAATTCTAATGTGTAATTGTTTTTCTGGCATTTTGTAGACCAATGTGGTATACACATTATATGCCTAAATCGCGAAAGGCACGCTCGGTAACCACGCAGAAAAAGTCTCGCAGTAGGCAAGTATTGGAGATTGATACGCAAACCGTGGTTAACCCTTCGACTACGCGAGCGGGTTAATAGGGGCGTCCGGGAATTGTCAAGGGAAGTAGAAGCAATATCGAACGGTCAAAGCTGAGCGGCTTGCCCTGAGCGTAGCCGTTCGCGTAGCGTGCCCGCAGGGCATAGGGAGCCGAAGCTTTGATATTGAGCGAAGTCGTCCTTGAGGTTCAAGGACTAGTGTTGTAAACCTGAACAGGAACCAACCGCTAGTTTCGTGAGCGCACTACAAATCTACGTTCTAGAAGTTTGTGGCGAAAGCTTCCGGCTTCTAGCCGGAGGTAAACTTACAAGATAATTTTGTTTGGAACTGTGGTGTCTCCCATTTAAAATCGCCACCAGACGCATTATACTTGGAAATTGGCGGAAATTGACGCTCAAGTTAAAGCGTTTCTAAATAACTCAACAAATCTGCCATTTCTTGAGGCTTGGGTTGAAATTTCGGCATGGGTGGGGTTTCACCACTAGTGACTTGATGAATCAAACCATATGGGGATTTGCGGTTTGAGACTCCTTGTAAACTAGGACCTACGCGCCCATCTGCTTCCCAGCCATGACAGCCAGCACAGTTGATTTGAAAGATGGCGTGTCCAAGTGCTAGGTCCCCTTTGAGCGATAGAACGCTTTTGACGTATGGATCGGCAGTTCTCATAATCCGAACGGCAAAAATGCTCACAAGGACTACTAGCAGAATCGCCAGCGCCGTTAATATGATTCGCCAAATCAAAGTTTCAGTTTTGGTAATCTGGTTATCCAAATGTTTACTTTTTAAGTCAAAGTGTACAAAAAGTTTTCATTTCATACACATAGCTTAAAAGTTCTTGATGGTGTCTGCAAGCACAAATGTTTTTTTGCTAACTCAGCAGGGGGATGAACGAGGGAAGGAAGGAGAAAACAAGCGGCTATTTGCTGCCTTCGGTGAGTTGTGGCAAAGCTGCTTTGACGGCATTTCCAGTTCTACCTGGAAACGATATTTGAAAAGGGTTTTGGCTTAAGTTGACGTGTGCACCACGCCTGAGTTCTTCTTTGGAAGAAGCAATTCTGCCAAATTTGGTAGAATCAATGATGGGAAGAAAATATTGAACAGTAGCACAAAAGGAGATTTAACGTGGTTGAACCCTTGCTTGACGGCATTGTACTGGGTCTAATCTTTGTAACCTTGGCTGGGTTGTTTTACAAAGCTTACGAGCAATACAAGCGTGGCAATCAACTCGGTCTGTAAAGTCATCGGAACCGAGGACACAGGGATATAGCACCTTCTGTTGGAGGTAGGGGAGATCATAAGAAATTCTGAATTCTTAATTTTGAATTTTGAATTTTGAATTTTGAATTTTGAATTGTTATCTCCTTGTCCCCTCAATCCACTACCCTGTAAAAGGTCAAAGCCGTATTTCCGTAAACTTTTTCACGGCAAATTTCCCAATTCGGAATGACTAAAGGATTCCAATCTTGAGGATTATGTTCGATCGCTATTTCACCATTAGCATCTAGAAGCCCAGACTGAGCGATCGCCTCTATCACTGGCTGGTATAACTCACTTGCATACGGCGGATCGAAGTAAATTCTGTCAAATTGCTGTCCTGATAATTTTGGCAAAAGCTGTACAACGTCTCCCCGCATTACCTGAAATTTCTGTTCAGCACTCGCTAAGTCTTGCCAATTCTGTTGGATTATAGCACAAGCACGATGGGATTTATCAATTCCTACAACTCGGCTGGCTCCTCTACACAAAGCCTCCGCGCCCATTGAACCAGTTCCAGCACACACATCCAGCCAACGACAACCTTCTATTGTTCCCTGCCAAATATTAAAAACGGCTTCGCGTACCCGCGCACTGGTGGGTCTGGTTTCTTTTCCTGGTAAAGTTTTTAATGGTCGGTTTCCGTAAATTCTTAAACTCATTAGTTATTAGTCATTAGTCATTAGTCATTAGTTAGCAACCTTTTTTATAGGGTAAGCATTACCCACCAGTCACTTATCGCGGTAGGCAATGCCCATCGTGTATTCAAGTTACAAATTTTAACAATCAATTCTTAACAAACCTTTTGACTACGAACAAGAAACAATGGACTATAAACTCAACCACAATTGTATTTAGGCAGCAACTTGTGTCCAAACTTGGGAGACAAAATTAGACAGAATTTGCAGCCCAATATTGGAAGATTTTTCCGGGTGAAACTGAACAGCCATTAAGTTATCGCGGGCGATCGCAGCTGTTACCGTTTGATGTCCGTGGGTGATTGTTGCTGCACAGACTTGCGGCTCTTGTGGTTCAACAAAATAGGAATGAACAAAATATACCCAAGGTAAAGAGGGTAGATACTCCCACAAATGACTTTTTGGTTGAGTCAGTTCGAGTTGATTCCAACCCATATGAGGAATCGCAATTCCTGGTTCTGGACGAAATCGCCTGACTCTTCCTTTAATAATTCCGAGTCCTGATTCTGTCCCTTCTGTGCTTGATTCAAAAAGAACTTGCATTCCTAAACAAATTCCTAAAAAGGGTTTACCGGATGCGATAGCTTCTTTTATTGGTTTTTCTAAACCACGCGATCGCAGCTGTTGCACTGCTGGATCGAACGCACCAACTCCTGGCAAAACTATCGCATCAGCCTTTTCTAATTCTTTTGGAGAATCAGTAATCTTGGGAGTTGCCCCAGCTTTTTCTAGTCCTTTACAGACAGAGTGCAAATTTCCCATGTCGTAATCTACAACTGCAATCAACGTCATTTACTCGCTCCCTGTTAACTTTATTATGGAGAGTATCTCTATTTTAAATAATATTTCTTATGAAGAAAAGCATTCTATTAACATCTTTTGACACTTGGCTAAGCGAGCAAAAATCAAATTCTTCTGATGATTTATTGGTAGAAGTTTCCCGACTTAACTCGTTACCTTATGATTTAACCTTCTTGCGACAGTTGAGGGTGGATGTGCAGCTTGCCAGTTTTCGGGTTATAGAAAAAATCCACCAACTGCAACCAGACGCCATCATTTGCTGTGGGATGGCTCGAAAACGAACATTATTAAGTGTGGAAGTTGGTGCTAGTTGTGGGGAAATTGTGTTGCAGACAACAGTTGATTTAGAAAAGTTAGTCGCGGGGGCAAAGGCAGTTGAGATTAGTCACGACTGCGGTAAATTTGTTTGTGAAGGACTTTACTATTCTGTTTTAGATGAACTGCGCCAACGCCAACTCACAACCCCTTGCATTTTTGTCCACGTTCCTATTTTGACTGAAGAAAATCTCCCCTTAATTCTTGATGATTTTTTATTGATTATTCACAGGCTGGCACTTTGGTAAATTTACTTGCGTCTGTTTGAACAGAAAAATATGTACACAGATGTTTCCATTCTTACTAATTTTTCCGCTCGCTCAAATCACTCCTTCTGCACCACCGCCGCCTGAAGAAATTGTCCAACAGCAACAAGTACGCCCTTTACTTGGGACTGTGGATAGCATCCCAGTGTTTAACAGCAATAGTCCTGAAAAAGTTCTCAAGGAAGGGATTTTGCTTTCCACCTTTCCAGCCTCAGGCAAAAAAGTCCCAACCGCACACTTGAATTTTCCTTTTAAAGGACGATTTGATATTTTTGCTCACCATGTTGCCCAAGCACCCACACCAGAAGACTTGCGGACGCTTTATCTTGGGATAATCCTGCATAACCCAGGAAAACAACCAGTGACAGTGAATATCTTGCAGGCGGCGAGTTATTTAAGTCAACCAGATGCACCGTTTGCAGAGTTGCCATCTCGGAGTGAGAATATTTTAGGTACAGTTTTTGCAGGACCAGGCGATCGCGTGGTTAATGATATTCTGCGAGGACAACGACAAGATACGTTTCCTCCTCAAGTTATCATTCCACCAGGTGAAAGCCGGATGTTGTTGAATGCACCGATTCCTGTCAGTGGACTGACACCACCTTTAAATGGTCGGTCTACACTCATGCGACTGTGGAGTAATGACACAGTGTATACAGCCAGTCTAGCAATGTTTGCACCAAAAAATCCTGATGATACTGAGCGTGCGCCTACTTTAGAAGACTGGCAAAATTTGCTCAATAATGGTGATTTATCCGGACCACGCGATAAAACACCAACCCCTCTCGAACAGACTAACAAACCAATCATATATGGTCGCGTTGCCGGAGTCACACAGGGGTCTGAATGGAAAGCCTTACTCATAGATGATCCAAAAGCTCAGCATTTAACCATACCCACTTCCGGACAAGCCTTTTCCTACCCTCTGGGTGCCCTAGATCGCGGTACCTTAGGAACGAGTCAAATACAAAGTGCACCGATGATGGTGCGCTATCCTGACACAGCATATCGTGCTCATGGAAACTACACTTTACAATACAGTTTAACGCTACCATTGTATAACAATACACAAAAGTTGCAAACAGTTATTGTGTCAATGCAGACACCAATAAAAGAAGACCAGTTAACCAAATCAGGATTGCGCTTTTTAAATCCACCTGCACAGCAAGTATTCTTTCGGGGTTCCGTCAGAGTACGTTACAAAGATGATCAGGGTTTACCGCAAACCCAGTACTTGCATTTAGTGCAAAAACGAGGACAACAAGGAGAACCATTAGTAGTACTCAACATGAAACCAGGCGAAAAAAGACTTGTAGAAGTAGATTTCCTCTATCCGCCAGACGCCACCCCGCCACAGGTTCTGACAGTGCAAACTTTGAATAACGCTAGTTCAACGAGCTCTGTGAAATAGTAAAGTTATGAACAAACGGCGAGATAATGTCCCCTTTGATCCTTACTACTTCGAGAAACAAGCATCCCTAGATGTGACCTTTTCACTCAGCAACACGTTCCGCCACATCTACCAAACTAATCATTGGCGTGGATCCGATTCAGTTTCAGGGGAAGGCGCGAGTAGCAGCCAAACACAACAGATAGAAGCTAAACTTCCAGCACTACTTAAGACATTACAGGTAGATGTACTCCTCGATCTACCCTGCGGAGACTTCAGTTGGATGCAGTTGATTGACTTACCTGTTTCACATTACATCGGTGCAGATATTGTGTCCGAACTTATCTTAGAGAATCAGAAGCGGTACGGAAGCCATAATCATCAGTTTCTGACACTGGATTTGACAAGCGAACCTCTACCAACAGCAAATCTATTGTTATGCCGAGACTGCTTTGTGCATCTTTCGTTTGGAGACATTTTCTCTGCTCTCAATAACATGAAAAGGAGCCAGATTACTTACCTACTGACGACTACTTTCCCTAATTGTGAGGAGAATGAAGATATTACCACAGGTGACTGGCGTTTACTAAATTTAGAAAAACCCCCTTTTTCTTTTCCGACACCACTACAGCTGATCAATGAGCAATGTAGTGAGGGAGGTGGTATTTTTCGAGATAAGAGTTTAGGATTATGGCTTTTACAAGATATTCATTTAGTGAAGGAACTCTAAAACTCGCCCCGACTTGAAAATTTCTCTTTTAGTTCTGAGTTCTGAGTTCTGAGTTCTATTTTCAAGTCAGCTTTACTCGTGAAGAAAAAATCCTACGCTTTCTAAGCGTGGGATTATCAGTCTGACCTTTCGTTTACTACAACTCGGACCTTGACAACAACATCATCATTCACTTTGACATAGACCTTTACCACTAATCCAAATGTGGAGTTGACTTTGACTAAAACATTAACCTTGACCACAATTAGTAAGGAACCCCGGTAGTTAACCGGGGAAAAAGGGGTTTTGTCGTGTACTTTGAGTCTTTTGTGCAAGACCGCATTAATTAATAAGATAAGCTTGTTTCAACCTCATTAGTTGCCAAATTGCCAAATGAATTAGGTAACAATAGACAAAATAAAACCCCAGGTTTATAACCTGGGGGACGGTGTTTCAACCACGATGTGCATGACGGCTTATTGCCCTAATCTATCTTTTCATGCTTTAGAAAAGTAGCCAAAATGCCAATAAAAATTAATACAGATCGCTAGTAAGTTCAAAATAATGACTTCAGCAACAACTATATAGTAGTCTGAAATCATTCGTGAGAAACAAGATCCCCGACTTTTGGTGAGAAGTCGGGGATTTTGGTTTTTGAGGCGATAAGCCCGCTTGGTGACTTCTTGTGCGTATCGCCTACTTTCTCCCCAGTGCGTTAGCAAACCTCCTCCGCAGGAGATTCGTTTCCAGACACTACAGTGTAAGGATGCGAAAGAATCTATACAGAATTAGCAAAACCTGATTTAGGTGTGATATGACTGCGAAGCCATTCAGTAAATTCATCTCGACCTAATTCACCAGATGCTACCTGCAAAATGACTTGCTCTTGCTCATCTACTGCTGCATTAATCTCAAAGCCATTTAACACCAAGAAAACTTCCATTGCAGCGTGACCGATGCGTTTGTTACCGTCTACAAAACAGTGGTTTTTAATCAGAGAAAAACCAAGTGCTGAAGCTTTTTCAACTATACTTGGGTAAAGTTCTTCCCCGGCAAATGTCATCTGTGGTTGAGCCAAGGCGGATTCGAGTCCGCCGATGTTGGAAATACCTGCCGAGCCACCAGACTGCTCGATGATGCGATGATAAAGTTGTAAAACCTCTTTTATGGTGAGATAGCGCATTAAGCTAGCCGTTTGTACAGTTCAGCATTTTTCTTGAGTACATAGTCCATAGCATCTTGAAACGATGCTTCTGAGTGATTAAGCAATTGTTCTACACCCATTAGCACTAATTCTTCTATTGATACGCCAAGACGAGTAGCTGTTTCTTGCAGCTTGAGAAGACGCTCGTCGGGAATTTGGATGGTGATGGTATTCATTGGTAGCTAAAGGTTTGAAGATACCATCACTGTAGCATTGGAACTTATTTCACGATATTTAAGCTATTTGGGAATGCGATACGCGTAGCCTCAAGCGTATGCGCAAAGCGCACGCTGCGCGAACGACTGAGCGCTCACTTTTTCGTAGATGCGATCGCTCCTGCTTGAGATGAAAGTGCGTAAGCATTACTCCTTTGATGGACGTTCTTATGGTCAAATATGGCTGTTGATTTGACTAAAGTGTTTCGTAAGACGGGAGTTAAACCATGAATATTTACGAGCTTTTGCAAGCAAAACGAGAAGAAATCCTCCGAAGTGCTGCTAAATATGGAGCATACAACGTACGTATTTTTGGCACTGTGGGTAGCATTACTTGTAAAATAGTCAAGTAGGCGATAAATTTACCCGCCACTAGAACCTTACCAAGAAGGTAGTTTACAAGTTTCCGCTCTTCACACCATTCATTTGACATCCTGACAATATGGAAGATAATAACCCTCAGCGTAAAATGTCTGAAGAAGAACGTTTTCAATCAGACAGTTATTCCTATTTGGAACAGCCGGAAAATGCTACTCGCTATACACTACCAATTCATTTTCTAGAGGATGCTTTTAAAGAAAGGTCGTTCTCTTTGTTGGATCTGGGGTGTGGGAATGGAGCTTTGCTCAAATATCTGCCTTCTCAATGCGACTACGTTGGGGTAGATCACAGTGAATATGCCATTCAATACTGTTCAAACCTATACCCCAACCGAACTTTTGTGTGCGAAGATTTATGGGTATTTCTGCGTAAACTTGCTACAGAAAATAAAAAGTTTGATGCAGTGGTACTATGCGGAATGATATATCATACAGTTGATAAGGAAAACCAACAACGCAAAAATGAGCAGGAAATCATTCAATTTTGTCTGGACAATATAATAAGCGACAAAGGATATCTGATCATAATTATAGGACTTAATTATGGCAACCATCCAAATCATAGTCTGTTTGTTCGAGCGGAATGGCTACAAAAGTTAGTAGAACAAATGCTGGAAACTGCAAAGGCAAACATTGTTTACGAGAATCTGTGCCTACAGATCGGCTTGGAAAAAAAAATTGCACAGCAAAAAGTTATTCCTGAGTGGTTTGTTCAGGATGCCTCTACTGACTATTCAAGTAAGTTCGTTGGAACATATTGGGCAAGTTGGACATTTATAGCCTCTCCCGCATGTGTGACAGGTTAAGAAAATTGCTCGCAGAAATTATGGTTAACTAGTCAAAAACTCGCTTTGCTTAACCAGGTTTTTTGTATACAACTTGTTCTCTGGAAATTTATCGCCTGAAGGAATGAGCAATAATCCTTGAAATGAAACTCCAGAGATGAGAAAAGTCTAAAAAATATGCAAAGGTTGACTGTTATCCGTTGGCTAGTTCTTGGCTATTCGTGTCTATTTCTGCTTTGCGGTTGTAGTTTCACGAACGGTTCCACTGCTGGTAAAACACTTACTGTTGCAACAGAACCAACGTTTCCGCCTTTCGAGTTTCAATCTGCAACTGGTGAGTTGCAGGGTTTTGACATTGACTTGATGAATGCGATCGCGCAATCTGCTGGATTTAAAGTTAAATATAAAAATATACCTTTTGATGGTATGATTCCAGCGTTGCAGGTGCAAACTGTAGATGCGGCAGTTGCGGCGATGGCAATTACAGCCGAACGAGTCAAGACGATTTCCTTCTCGCGCCCTTACTTCAAATCGGGCTTAGCGATCGCCACCCGCACAGACAATCAAAACATTACCAATTTAGACAGTCTTAAGAACAAGATTATTGGCGTACAAATCGGGACGACTGGCGCACTCAAGGCTAAAAGTCTTCCTGGATCTGAAGTTCGCACTTTTAATGATTCACCCTTAACCCTTCAGGCATTACTCAATGGCAGTGTCGATGCCGTTCTTAATGATCGCGTCGTTATTTTATATGGTATAAAAAGCGGCAACCTTAAGGGACTCAAAGTGGTCGGCAGTCTGCTTACAGAAGAATTTTATGGCATTCCTACACCTAAAGGATCGCCCAACCTAGACCTGATTAACCAAGGTCTGGCAACAGTGCTGAAAAATGGCAGTTATACTAAAATTTACCAAAAGTGGTTTGGTACTCAGCCGCCACAACTACCAGAAAAATCACCCATTGAAAACCAGACTAGCCAAAAAGGCGTATCCCAGCTATTTACCTCACTAAGCATTATCTTGAAGTCACTACCCGTTCTGCTGCGTGGGGTTTTGGTGACACTTGAACTCACAGCACTCTCGGTATTGCTGGGTATGATCGGGGGTTCACTAATTGGGATTGTTCGCCTACAAGCATCTGTTCCTTTGCGCTGGATTGCTAGGGCGTATGTAGATTTTTTCCGGGGGACGCCGTTGCTGGTGCAGATTTTTATGATTTACTTTGGGTTGCCTGCTGTAGCCCAAAATTTTGGTTTCACCTTCAACTTAAATCGTCTGGCGGCAGCAGTGATCGCATTGAGTCTCAATAGCGCTGCCTACATTGCTGAAATTGTCCGCGCAGGTATCCAATCAATTGAGCCGGGGCAAGCAGAAGCCGCCCAATCACTGGGCTTGAGTTCAGTGCAAACGATGCGCTATGTGATCTTTCCTCAAGCCCAAAGGCGGATCTTGCCACCTCTGGGCAATCAGTTCATTAGCCTGCTAAAAGACACCAGCTTAGTCGCTGTCATCGGGTTTGAAGAGTTGTTCCGCAAGGGGCAGCTGATTGTAGCGGAAAACTATCGCTCGTTTGAGATTTACGCCACTGTCGCCCTGGTTTATTTATTCCTAACGCTGCTTTCTTCCCAAGCATTTAGTCGCTGGGAGCGATCGCTTAATCCCGTTAAGAAAAAAAGAAATTAATGCTTCTTGACTGGATAATGCTATTGCCAGAGGAGTTTGTGCGTAGTTTTAAACAAGAATTGAGAAGTGACGAGGAGGCATATATAATGTGGTACGTGACAAGTATTGAGCGCTTGGCAAAAGTTGCGTGATATTTTAGAAGCTATGCATCGCAAGCAAACAACTATGTTACCTATTAATAAAAAAATTGTAACTGATGAAGAAATGCATCCAGTAGCAGTGTTGATTGATTATCAACACTGGCAGAAAATTGAGCAAATATTGGAAGCTTATCAAGCTCAACAAAAAGAAGAGTTTAATTTAAACAAGTATGCTGGTGTGATTAAAATCACTCAAGACCCTTTGGAGTATCAACAGCAAATTAGGGATGAGTGGAATTGACACAAGCTTTAATTTTGTAGGACACAAATTATGTTGACGAAATACATACAAACTGCTCTATTGAAAGCAAAATATAAGATTTTGTCAGATGATGGCACCTTTTATGGAGAAATTCCTGAATTCCAAGGTGTCTGGGCTAATGCAGATTCTTTGGAAGCTTGTAGAGAAGAATTAGTAGAAGTTTTGGAAGAGTGGATTTTATTACGAGTTTCTCGTCATCTGCCATTACCCGTAGTTGATGGCATTGAACTGTCAATCAAGAAAGTAGCATAATGCCCTCTTTGGGACCTATCAAGCGTTCAGACTTAATCCGGTATTTGAGGCAACTAGGATTTGAAGGACCATATTCTGGGAGCAAGCATCAGTATATGATCAAGGATGATATCACAGTGCGAATACCAAATCCTCACAAAAGTGACATTGGCAAAGGGCTTTTGGCTGAAATATTGCGGCAAGCTGGAATTGAGAAAGATCAGTGGGAACAGTTGTGATGTTTAAGGGGCGATCGCTCACTTTCTTCAAAGATCGCCTCACCCCTGTCGTTTCTCAATCTCCGCGATAGGTAAAAGCAACGTCTCCTCAATTTCTTGTCTGACTTCGCGGCTGATATAACAATCGCTATTCAAGGAATCTACTAGTAGCTTATTGGCATCGTAATACTGTTGCAACAGTTCTTTTTGGTTATCGCTAAACTGCCAGTCATGCCCAATATTGCGATGTTTAATCATCATGGTTCTCAGTTGTTCAATCCAGACTTTACCTTTAATTTGCCACCACTCCTTAAATTCTCTTTGAAAAGGATCAGGCAGTTGACACTTGAGGTCTTCTATCTGGTACCGTAACTCATGATCTAGCTCAATAACAGTATCAATGTCATAAAGAAGATAAAGAGCTTGAGTACGGGTATGAGCACGACCAAAGTTATAATCAATCATGACAGCATCATCAATCACTCGCTTAAGAACAATCTCAACTTCTAATTTCGATGATAACTTAAACCCTGTATCAAAAGTGTTAGCAAAAATTTTAGCAACAGAACTAGCAGATTTAGGCTTAATTTTTGGAAGATTAAACAGGAAGTAAAAAGCTCGAACGGCAACTGGTTTATAAGGTAAATTCTCTGAAAGAGACTTGTGATTGTTCCAGGTAATAAACTCCTGCAACTTCTCATCCGAAGCAACCAACACATCAACCTTCTGCTTCATCAACACCACCAAATCATTAGCCTTCCTCATCATCCCAGCAGTGAGCAAAAACACCTCTCTCCACCGCTTATCCGTAATATGCTCCACCAAACTTTCCCAAGCAGAATTAGCCACAATTTCCCTAGCAGTAAAATACTCTTGAAACGTCAGATGTGAAAAGGAATAAATCCCCTTTGCCCGTTCCACCAGTAGCCCATGCTGTCCTTCAATCGACTTCAAAACAGCTTCGCTGTCTAGTTCTAGTTCCTTTGGCTCAGTACGAGCATCGCGTAAGTTACGAATGAAATCAGCAATGTATGCCTCAACAGTTTTTTGCTTAAAAAAATAGTCCTTCTGCTCAAATGTAGTCAGGGCAATTTGACTCAGCAAGTCTTCCTTGCGGTGTAAAGACAGGTTTTTATAAACCTGATCCCGCTCAATGTTGCGTTTGGCATCCCATTTTTTCAGCAACACATCCAACCCTTCCTTATAAAGTTCTGAACGATTTACCGGAAAATTTCCAGCTTCGCCAAAAACCAAACAAAGAAGAGTCAGCAGCAAGGGATTAGTTGCTAGTTCTTGAATTGGTTTATTCTCCTTGAGTTTCTGAATCAAGCTTTTACCTTTGACTTGATCACTCCACCGAAACCAGTTTTGAGCAAAGGTAGCGATTTGTTCGTGATCAAAATCTGCTACTTCCACTTCAGTGAACCGTTCAAAAGTATATTCTTTGGAAGCAATACGACAGGTGATGACAAACTGATTTGTGTGAAATTGGTCGGAAATCTCTAAAATTTGCTTTAATACCCGCTTTGTATCTTCTTCCCGGACTTCATCCAAGCCATCTAGCAATATCAATGCTTTACCTTGTCTCAAAAGTTTCTCTGTTTTCAGGTTGGTGTCACTCACCCCGCAAACCGACAACTGTTGAGCAATATATTCCAGAACATCTGGCTGTTTGGATGCTTCTGCAAAATCCTTGAGGGTGATAAACAACGGAACTCGATTTGCCTGAAACTGTCCCTGAATGCACTGCATCGCCAAATACTTCAAAAACGTGGTTTTTCCTGCCCCTGGTTTCCCCAACACCATTAGTTTGCTGTAACGTTGTACCGCTTCCAGTCCTGGTACTCGCTTCTCAGTCACGGGATTGAGTCCAAAACGGTCAAAGTTTTCCACGTCACAATTTTGCAGCAGTTCTGCAATTTCTTGTCGCCTGCGTCCCGTGATTTTCTCCAAAATGTTGACGCTGGTGTAAATACCCCGTTCTCCAGTCAACTCGATAGGTTGAGTCATGTCCAGCACGCGCATGGTTCCACAGCGTTCTTTGACGTTGGGTTTTACTTGTTTGCGGATTTGTTGAACTAGGGTATCAATATCATTGTCTGAAACATCAGTAGCTAAGCGACCAGAGGGTTGCTGCTGCGCGTATCTTTTGCTCAAGTACTCCCGCAGGCGGTTTTCTTTAATAGGACCACTACCACTAATGCTAAACTTCTTGTATATTCCTGTTAAGCAGCTACCGAGATTGCTATCGGAGATGTTAAGCGCTTGAGTGACTTGGACTCGACTTTTACCACGACCAAATATTTCCAGAAAAACTTCCTTTTCTCTTTGCGACAATTCGCTATATTGCTCCAGTTGTGTCAGGAAGATCTCTGGTAACGACATATACTTTGGCTGAAATCACTTAAAGTTCAGTTTAGCCAAAGTTTTCTGAAAATTTTTTTGCAAATCAAGCAAGTAGGGTGGGCAGTGCTCTGTGAACCCTTTAGAAACAAGACCTCAGTGGTGGCACTGCCCACCCTACACAGGATGTAACATGCTAAGTAGCATCTGGAAATTTCTTGCAAATCAGGATATATCCGGACAAGTCAACCTAAGTCACCGCAAGTCAAGTAAATAACTACGAATGAAAATTGCGACAGTGAACTCAGTCAAGCAACTGAGGCTACCGCAATGCTGGAAATAATTATTAACAAATCTGTTGAAATTCTTCTTGGTCTGTTACTAGAAAAGTTTGGGGAATGGCTGCTAAATGAGCGCAACCTCAAACTCCTTAACCACTTGCTGAAAAAGCAGATTCTCTTACTCTACCTGCATTGGCTTTTACTCAAAACACCGCAAGAATCTTTACCTAAGCAACCACAACAACATGATATCTAAATAAGTGAGTAGTATTGGTAAAGGGGAAAATAGCAAAGGCTGAAGTTATTTTTCTTTCTTGTGGAATGAGCGTTTCTTCTGTGCTGTATGTCTAAATCTTCTAAGTCTGACAAGATTTTGGTTGTAGATGATTCTGCTGACAATGTATTTTTGGTGAAAACCATTTTGCAGGAAGAAGGCTACACGGTTAGCACGGCTGTGAATGGTGCTTCAGCATTGGCACAACTTGAAATATCGACTTGTGATTTAGTGTTGCTGGATCTTATGATGCCGGGAATGGATGGTTATGAAGTCACTAAGCGTATTCGGCAAAATATGACATTGCCATTTATCCCAATTTTGCTGATTACCGCACATGACTCACCTAATGTTGCTCATGGACTAGATTTGGGTGCAGATGATTTTATCCGCAAGCCTGTGACTGTGGATGAATTATTGGCACGGGTGCGATCGCTCCTTCGTCTCAAACACAGTATAGATGAACGCGATGAAATTGCCCGTCTACGTCAAGATTTGGCCTCTCGCCTCACCCACGACTTACGCACACCCTTGGTAGCAGCAGATCGAATGCTGTTGCTGTTTGCTGAGGGCGCTTTGGGACAACTGTCACCGCAAATGCACGAAGTGATAGAGATCATGGCTCGCAGTAACAGCAATTTGCTCGCTATGGTAAACACCTTACTGGAAGTTTATCGTTTTGAAGCAGGTCGCAAAACTCTGGCGTTTCAACAAGTGAATCTCAGCCAGTTACTACAAGAAGTTTCACAAGAATTGAGTTCTTTAGCCAATCAAAAGCACCTTGCAGTCAATTTAGATTTTGGTGAGGACTCAGGGACTAGTATGGTGATGGGCGATCGCCTAGAACTCCACAGACTATTCACCAACCTAATAGGTAACGCTATCAAATTTACTGACACCGGCGAAATAACCATCCGCATCACTCCAGCGACTCCTTCAGATAATTGCATAACAGTTGAAATCGCAGATACCGGTCGAGGTATTTCTTCTGAAGAACAACTCACTTTATTTGAACGATTTCGCCAAGGAAGTCATAATCATTCTGGTAGTGGCTTAGGACTGTACCTTTCTCGCCGAATTGTCGAAGCACATCAAGGCACGATTCTCGTGAATTCAGAAGTCGGCAAAGGGAGTGTATTCATTGTAAATTTGCCAATTAAACAGTAATCATATAAATTATGAGTTTTTTTAACCTTTATCCCCTCTCCTTAATAAGGAGAGGGGTGCCCGATAGCGTAGCGTGCCGTTAGGCATAGGGCGGGGTGAGGTAATACGTATGAATGCAACGCGCGTATCAATAAGAATTTAGCATTAGTCTAAGATAGAAAAAAGCTTTCTTATGACTTGGAACCGCTGAACGATTTATTCAACTTAGCTAACGAGCACAAAAACAATGATTTTTCAAGAAGTCTCAATTGCTGATATCATCCACAAACAACGTGCCTATTTCAATACTGGTAAGACAAAAGACATTAATTTTCGACTTGAACAACTAAAAACTTTAAAACAAGCAGTCACTGAGCAGAAAGACGCAATTATCAATGCACTAAAAGCGGACTTAAATAAACCAGAATTTGAGAGTTATGCAACAGAAATTGGAGTCATCCAAGAAATTAGCTATGCTATCAAGCATATCAAAACTTGGGCGAAACCTCAGAAAGCACCAGTTTCTCCACAATTTTTTCCTGCGTCCGCAAGCATTTATTCAGAACCGCTAGGAGTGGTTTTAATTATTAGTCCTTGGAACTATCCATTTCAATTAATCATCTCACCATTAGTTGGCGCTATTGCAGCAGGAAATTGTGCAATTCTTAAACCTTCAGAACTCACACCAAACACGTCTCGTCTTCTCAATGAGATGATCAAACAATATTTCGATCCAGCTTATATTACAGTGGTCGAAGGAGGTGTGCAAACAAGTCAACAACTACTAGCAGAAAAATTTGACCATATCTTTTTCACTGGTGGTACAGCTGTCGGGAAAATAGTTATGGAAGCAGCCGCTAAAAACCTGACACCTGTCACCTTAGAATTGGGTGGAAAGAGTCCTTGTATCGTAGATTATGACATTAACATCGAACACACTGCAAGACGCATTACTTGGGGCAAGTTTCTCAACTGCGGACAAACTTGTATTGCACCAGACTATCTTTTAGTGAATAAAAGCATCAAAGAAAATTTCTTAAATGAACTTCAGAAATGCTTGCAAGAATTTTATGGAGACAATCCTGCAAGGAGTTCTGATTATGGAAGGATTGTCAGTAAAAAACATTTTGAGAGATTGGCTCATTTCCTGAAAGAGGGCAAAGTTCGCATTGGCGGAGAAACCAACCCTTCAGAACTTTATATTGCCCCAACAGTGCTTGAGGATGTCTCCTTAACAGACTCCGTCATGGAAGAAGAAATTTTTGGCCCGATTCTTCCAGTGATAGAATACACGGACATAACAGAAGCGATTGACTTAATTAATTCTAAATCAAAACCCTTGGCTTTATATTTATTTTCTAATAACAAAAATCTCCAACAACAAGTCTTGCAGCAAACCTCATCCGGTGGAGTTTGTATCAACGACACAGTGATACAGGTTGCTGTTTCATCTTTACCATTTGGCGGTGTAGGTGATAGTGGAATTGGCAAGTACCACGGGAAATTTAGTTTTGACACCTTTTCCCATTACAAAAGTGTCTTGCACAATCCCTTCTGGCTGGATTTAAAATGGCGATATGCTCCCTACAAAGACAAGTTATCTACACTGAAGCGACTTATTGGTTAGCTATTTTTGCTGTTAAAGTAGGATTGTATTTTAACGTCCAGCGATGGGCGTTTCTTTGTAAGAGAACAAGTACTTCATAATGAGTAATAACTACATCACACAGCAAAAACAAATTATCCGACAGGTAAAAGATAGTATTCACCAACGGCAAAGTAAATTGAGCATTGTTGAGATGCGAAATGATTATGAGAACGATGACGCAATTTGTCTGGCATCATTAACTTTTCCGTCAAAAGACATTGCCCAAACAATATCAAAAGAAATCATTACTCCGTTACAAAGCTTAGATTCTCGGCATTTCTATTATTCAAGTGAAGAATTACTGCATATAACTATTAAAAATGTCCGAACTGTCCACAATCCTCCGCTTTTTAAAAACGAAGATGTCGTGAAAGTTCATGAATTATTTACTCAAATCGTTCCAAATTTCCAATCTTTCACTTTTCGTTTGGAGGGTTTAATTTTATTTCCAACGAGTGTTTCTTTAACAGGGTATTGCAATGAGACGCTAAAAAAGTTAGTTCAAGCGTTAGATGTGGGCTTAAGAGAAATAGGTGTACCAGATAATAAAAAATATATCTCTGATACAGTTTTTTTTGGAAATATGACCTTATGTAGATTTACAGATGAGCCTAGCGCATCATTTCAAAATAAAGTCAAAGAACTGCAAAATCTTTATATTGGAGAAATGCGGGTGACTGAAATTAGCCTTGTCATATGCAACGCTGTTTGTCATCCCAAAACAAAAAAAGTTATAGGTACTTATAAGTTACAGCAATTTTCAGGTAATTGAACCACAAACTACGGTAAGCTGGTAGTAAAGTAATTGTTAGATTCGATGCCAGTATCTTATTCAGGTGATTTGCGTCGTCGCGTGATTAGAGCTTGGGAAGC
>JAESGJ010000119.1_pt1 | contig 128111 bp, 133 predicted proteins | sample 9266241 | NCBI WGS metagenome assembly JAESGJ01 (sample SAMN14514841, study PRJNA621669) | algae metagenome | isolation source: Brasilonema octagenarum HA4186-MV1 and co-occurring heterotrophs from wet... | place: USA: Manoa Valley, Hawaii | collected 2009-07-20 | reverse complement strand
CATCCAGGGCAAAGCCCCATTCTGCACCGTCGTTCCCCTCGCCCGTCACCCTTCGGGTGCCACCCTCCCCCGCAGAGGGGGGAGGGAGAGCGCGGTGCGGCTCACGCCTTCTCCAGCCCGGCGATCGCCCGGGCGAAATCCCGGGCCGCGAAAGGCTCCAGATCCTCCACGCCCTCGCCGACGCCGATGAAGTGCACCGGCAGGCCGAACTTCGCGGCGAGCGCCACCAGGATGCCGCCCCGCGCCGTGCCGTCGAGCTTCGTCATCACCAGCCCCGAGACGGGTGCTGCCTGCGAGAACAATTCGACCTGGCTCAGCGCGTTCTGGCCCACCGTCGCGTCGAGCACGAGCAGCGTCGCGTGCGGCGCTTCGGGATCGAACTTGCGGATCACCCGGATGATCTTCTCCAGTTCCGCCATCAGCCCGGCCTTGTTCTGGAGCCGGCCGGCGGTGTCGATGAGGAGCACGTCGGTGCCGGCTTCCCGCGCCTGTTTCAGCGCGTCGAAGGCGAGGCCCGCCGCGTCCGCGCCCTGCGCCCCGCTGATCACCGGCGTGTTGGTGCGCGCCCCCCAGACCTTGAGCTGGTCGATCGCCGCGGCCCGGAAGGTATCGCCGGCCGCCAGCATCACCGAGCGCCCTTCCGCCCGGAACTTCAGCGAGAGCTTGCCGAGCGTGGTGGTCTTGCCGGCCCCGTTCACCCCGACGCAGAGGATGACGTAGGGCTTCCTGGACGCGTCGATGACGAGCGGCTGCGCCACCGGATCGAGCGCCCGCTCCACCTCGGTCGCCAGGATGGCCCGGACCTCGTCGGGCGAGATGCCCTTCTCGTAGCGGCCCTTGCCGACGGCGTCGGAGATCCGGGTCGCGGTCTCGACGCCGAAATCGGCCTGGATCAGGGCGTCCTCCAGATCCTCCAGGGTGGTGGCGTCGAGCTTGCGCTTGGTGAAGAGCCCGGTGACCCGCTCCGAGAGGTTCGACGAGGTGCGCTTCATCCCCGACGTGAGGCGGCTCCACCAGCCGCGGGCCTCCGGCTCGCGCTGCGGCTCGGCCCCGGCATCGAAGGCGAGCGCGGCGGCCGCATCGACCGGCTGGATGTCGGGGGCGGAGGCCGGGGCTTCGTCCGGGCTCTCAGGCTCGCCGGTCTCGGGCTCCCGCGCCTGGGAGGTGGTGTCGGCGGGCTCGGCACCGCGCGCCGGGTCGTCGCCCGCGGTGCCGGCGGGCGGGCGCTCCTCCTGTCCCTCGATCGGCATGAGGTCGGCGCCCTCGACGACGTCCGGCACCGTGTTGCGTGCAGGGGCCTCGGGCGCGGGCTCCTCCGGCGGCAGGGGCACGTGCGCGACGTCGTCGGCCGCCGTGGCGAAGTCGGGATGTCCCTCCGCGGGCGAGGCCGGATCGACCAGCGAGGCCGCCTCGTCCGGCGACGGCGCCTCCTCCGCGGGCGGCTCCGACGCCTTCTCGGCGCCCTTCCGCCCGAACAGGCGTCCGAACCAGCCCGGCTTGTCCTCGCTCATCGTCACGTCCTTGCTGGCGCCCGGTGTCCCGGCGCGCCGGAATGGTCTAGCGGGGAGAGATGTCCGCCCCGATCCTGCCTGACATAGGCGCGCGCCTGCTCTACCGCGATGCCCTGCTGCTCGTCATCGACAAGCCGGCGGGATTGCCGGTGCATCCGGGGCCGAAGGGCGGCGAGACCCTGACCGACCATCTCGACGCGCTCCGCTTCGGCCTGCCGCGCCGGCCGGAGGCCGTGCACCGCCTCGACCGCGACACCTCCGGCTGCCTCGCGCTCGGGCGCCACGCCAAGGCGCTGGCCCGGCTCGGCAAGCTGTTCGCGGGCTCGGCGATCGAGAAGACCTACTGGGCGGTCGTGGTCGGCGGTCCGGAGGCGGAGGCCGGGAGCATCGACCTCGCGCTCGCCCGGCGCTCGCCCGATCCGCGCTCGTGGTGGATGAAGGCCGACCCGGCGGGCGACCCGTCGCTGACGCACTGGCGCGTGCTCGGGCGCGACCCGGCGGCCGGCCGGACCTGGCTGGAGCTGAAGCCCGTCACCGGCCGCACGCACCAGCTCCGCGTGCACTGCGCCGAGTCCGGCTGGCCGATCCTGGGCGACCCGATCTACGGCGGCGGCCCGCGCGACGGCGTATTGCAGTTGCACGCCCGGTCGCTCGCGATCCCGCTCTACCCGAAGCGCGACGCGATCCGGGCCGAGGCGCCGGCCCCGCAGCACATGCGGTCGACCCTCACGGGCTGCGGCTGGCGCGAATGAGTTCTGGATTCCAAAGGTCGAGACCTTTGGCGGGTACAGGGCAGAGCCCTGCTGTCGGCGTCCTCGCCCTGGCTCTGCCAGGACGAGGAAGCCGATCCCGGGGCTGCGCGCCCCGGACCCCGCCAAAGGGCCTTGGGCCCTTTGGGATCCCATGACCTCAGGCCGCGATCAGTGCGCGGCCGTCGTGAGCGGCGATCGTCACGGTGTGGAGCGTGCCGGGCTCGGCCGCGAGGCGGACCGGCGTGAAGCCCTCCGTGCGGCCGGTGCCGCCGCGCTCGGCCAGCACCCGGTGCGTGCGGCCGACCTCGCCGTCGAGGTGGCGGGCGAGCGCCGCCGCGCCCGCCGCCCGCAGCCGCGCCGCGCGCTCCCGGATCACGCCCGGAGCCACCGGCGGCATCCGGGCGGCGGGCGTGCCGGGGCGGGCGGAGTAGGGGAAGACGTGCAGGTGCGTCAGCCCGCAGGCTTCCACAAGGTCGAGCGAGCGGACGAACTGCGCCTCGGTCTCCGTCGGGAAGCCGGCGATCAGGTCGGCACCGAACACGGTGTCGGGCCGCAGGCGCCGGATCTCGGCGCAGAAGCGGATCGCGTCGGCGCGGAGATGCCGCCGCTTCATCCGCTTGAGGACGAGATCGTCGCCGGCCTGGAGCGAGAGGTGGAGATGGGGCATCAGCCGCGCCTCCTCGGCGAAGGCGCGCACCAGCTCCGGGTCGGCCTCGACGGAGTCGATCGAGGAGAGGCGCAGCCGCGCCAGATCCGGCACCCCGGCGAGGATCGCCCGCACGAGGCGCCCCAGGCTGAGATCCCCGAGATCGCGCCCGTAGGCGGTGAGGTCGACGCCGGTCAGCACCACCTCGCGCCCGCCCGCCTCGACGATGCGGGCGACCTGCGCGACCACCTCCGCCACCGGCACCGAGCGCGAGTTCCCCCGCCCGAACGGAATGACGCAGAAGGTGCAGCGGTGGTCGCAGCCGTTCTGCACGGCCAAGAAGGCGCGGGTATGCCCGGCCATGGCGGTGATCCGCGTCGGCGCGGCGGCGCGCGCCGCCATCACGTCGGACACGTCCCGCGCGGGCGCGGCGGCCCAGGCGGCGGGATCGAGCTTCTCGGCGTTGCCGACGAGGCGCGCCACCTCGGGCATCGCCGCGTAGGCCGCCGTCTCGACCTGCGCGCCGCAGCCCGTGACCGCGATCGTCGCGGCCGGCCGCTCGCGGTGCAGCCGCCGGATGGCCTTGCGGGCCTCACGTCCGGCGGCCTCCGTCACCGCGCAGGTGTTGACGATGACGAGGTCGCCTGGATGCGCGCCGGCTGCCGCGCGCATCGCCTCCGACTCGACGGTGTTGAGCCGGCAGCCGAAGGTCAGCGTCTCGACCGCCATCAGGCGGCCCCGGCGAACAGCTCCGGCGCGAAGGTGCCCTCCGCCTCCAGGAAGACCGGGCCGGTCATCAGCACGTGGTCGTCGGCGCGCCACTCGATGACGAGGTCGCCGCCCGGCAGGCTGACCGTCGCGTGGCGCCCGACCATGCGCAGGCGCGAGGCCGCCACCACCGTGGCGCAGGCGGCCGTGCCGCAGGCGAGCGTCAGGCCTGCGCCCCGCTCCCAGACCCGGAGCTTGATCGTGTCGCGCCCCGTCACCTGCGCCACCGAGATGTTGGCCCGCTCCGGAAAGATCGGGTGGTTCTCCAGCAGCGGCCCGAACCGGGCGAGGTCGTAGCTGTCCGGGTCGCGCTCGGTGAAGAACACCGCGTGCGGGTTGCCCATGTTCACGACGCCCGGGGAGTGCAGGACCGGATCGTCGATCGGGCCGATCTGCAGCTCGATCCGGCGGGTATCGGGAAAGGGCTCGGCCAGCGGGATCTCGTCCCAGGCGAGCCGCGGCCGGCCCATGTCGACCGTGAAGGCGCGCTCGGCCACGCGCCGCACGCCGACCCGGCCCGCCACCGTCTCCAGGGTCAGGCGGCCGCCCTCGGCGGGGCGCGCCATGGCGGGGTCGTCGAACATCGCGTAGGCGACGCAGCGCGTGCCGTTGCCGCAGGCACCCGATTCCGAGCCGTCGGTGTTGTAGATCCGCATGTAGGCGTCGGTGCCGGGGCTCACGGGATCGTGCACGACCATGAGCTGATCGAAGCGCGAGCCGGCATCGGCCGCGATGGCCCGCGCCTCCTCGGGCGCGACGCGGTGCTGGCTGCCGCGCAGGTCCAGCACCACGATGGCGTTGCCGGCGCCGTGCATCTTCAGGAAACGTCGATTCGCGAGTGCGCTCATGCCGTCTGCGGGGCGGGTGTCTCGGATGCGGGGGCGGGATCCGCGGGCTATATGGCAAACCCGGCTCCCCGGCGCGAGGGGGCCGGGCGGGAAGCGGCCCTGCGCGGCTTTCCTGCCCTCGCGGGAGCGCCGGTTCGTCACTACCTTGCGCGGCCAGGCCCGGACGATTCGCAACCGGGACGGGTTGGACCTTCCCTGCCGGAGCGTACCCTTGATCGGCCTTCGCCCCACGCTGCTCGCCGCCCTCGTCCTCGCCCAGCCGGCGCTCGCGCAGCAGCAGCCCCCGCCGCCGCCCTCGACCGCGCCGTCCCCGGCGCAGACGAACCCGCTGCCGACCACCACGGCGCCGAACCCGCCCCAGGACCCGGAGCGCTCCGCCGCGCCGCAGCCCGAGAAGGCGCTGACGCCCCCGGCCGTGCCGCCCGCGGACACGCGGCCGAACGCGGCCTCCGCGCGCCCGACGCTGGTCGAGACGCCCGGCGACGCGAGCGACGTCGACGAGGTCTCGCTGCCGGCCAAGCCCGCCGCGATCCTCGCCGGCAAGGCGAAGTGGGAGGAAGCGCCCCAGAGCCTGCGCCAGAGCTTCGCCCGGATCGAGGCCGACCTCGCCAAGGCCGGCATCGCCCCGGCCGGCCGGCCGATCGCGGTCTTCACCCGCACCGACGACGACGGCTTCCAGTACGAGGCGATGATCCCGGTCGCCCAGGCGCCTGAGCGGGCCCCGGACGGCGAGCTGCGCTTCGGCACCACGCCCTCCGGCAAGGCCCTGCGCTTCTCGCACAAGGGCTCCTACGAGAGCATCGACGGCACCTACGAGACGCTGACCGCCTACCTCGACGCCAAGGACATCATGGTCCAGGACCGCTTCGTCGAGGAATACGTCACCGACCTCGCGGACGGCGCCGACGACAAGCTCGAGGTGAACATCTACGCGCTGACGCGGTGAGACGGCGCCCCGCCGCGGTGCCGCGCGATCGCCAAGCGGGTCCATGCGGCGCAGGCGGGCGGGAGGACGGATCGCCGCGGTTGCTTGGCGCCCGCCCGCCCTCTACATCGGCGGTCCCCGTGGCCGATGCGCCTGAAGGTTTCGCGAGCCCGCTCGGGCCGGCATGGTAGCGGGGTCGGCAGTGACGGGGCGGTCCGGACCAGTTCTCTGGGCCGCTCCCGTGAGACCCAGTGGGCCGGGCGGCTGCAGGGGTGTCGGAGGCGCGGGGAACAGGAACCGCGGATCCGGCGCATGGCCCACAAGATTTCCCAGGCCGTCCGCCTGGCCTGACCCGTTCCGGGACAGGTGCCGGACCGGCCCTTGTCGCTTCGTTCACGTCGCCCGGTAAGGATAAAGGTGGGCCGGGGAACCGGCCGCGTGCCACCGCGTTTCTTCGGGCCTGACGACCATGCGACGCCTCCTCACCGGCGGGATCAAGGCGATCCTGGCGATCGCCGCCCTCTCCACCGCCGCCCACTGGGCCCTGCGCGTCCAGCGCGAGCAGCCGACGGCGGTCGCCCGCGCGACCGCCATCCCCGAGCCGACCACGACCGGCTCGATCGCGCCGCGCGAGGCCGAGCGTCCGGCCGCCGCGGTCGCCGCGCCCGCCCGCGGGCTCGACCAGCAGCATCTCGGCGCGCTCATCGCCAGTCACAGCGGCGAGAAGGCCCGGGTGCAGAAGGCCAGCGCCCGCGAGACGACGCGGGAAGCCCGCCGCTGAGCACGGCGGGGCCGACCGAGCGTCCGGCAGGGCAGCCCTGCGCCCGCCGGCCTCACGCCGACGGCGATCACGGGTTAGGAAGCGATCCTCGCCGCAACCTCTGATCGGACGCTCCGGCGGCCGCGCGGCGCATCGCCCGAGAGATCCCGAGAGACCTGAAGTGCCCCAGGCTCATGCTGTGACCGGCCCCGCGACGCGCCCCGTTCCGGACCGGCGCCGGCTCGTCGGCATCGCGCTGATGTGCGGCGCGGTCGCCTCGTTCGCGAGCCTCGACGCCTGCGGCAAGACGCTGGCGGGGCTCGGGGTGGACCCGCTGGTCTCGACCTTCATGCGCTACGCGGTCAACGTGGCGCTGATCACCCTGGTGCTGAACCCGGTCCGCCACCCCGAGGTGGTGAGGAGCCGCCGGCTCACCCTGCAGGTCCTGCGCTCGCTGCTGCTGTTCGGCACCACCGCGCTCAACTTCCTGGCCCTGCGCTATCTCCAGCTCGCCGAGACGGTCTCGATCCAGTTCGCCGCGCCGCTCGCGGTGGCGCTCCTCGCCGGGCCGCTGCTCGGCGAGCGGTCCTCCCGCGACCGGCTGGCCGCCATCGCGGTCGGGTTCCTGGGCGTGCTGGTCATCGTGCGGCCGGGCCTCGGCACGGTCCACCCGGCCGTGCTGTTCAGCCTCGGCAACATGGTCTGCTACGCCTTCTACGTGATCCTGACGCGCAAGCTCGCGGCCCACGATTCGACCCGCACGACGCTGTTCTTCTCGGGCCTGTCGGGCCTTGCCGTGATGCTGCCGGTGCTGCCCTGGATCTGGTCGAGCCCCGCGACCCCGCAGGTCTGGGCGCTGCTCGTCGGCATCGGCCTCATCGGCACCTTCGGGCACTGGCTGCTGATCCTCGCGCACGCCCGCGCCCCGGCGAGCGTGCTGGCGCCCTTCATCTACACGCAGCTCGTCTGGTCGGTGACGCTGGGCTTCCTGGTCTTCGGCGACGTGCCGAACGGCTGGACGCTCGTCGGCGCGATGATCGTGATCGGCTCGGGCCTCTACCTGCTGGCGCAGGAGGCGGGGCGGCGGGCGCGGCCGGAGGCCGGCTGAGCCGAGAGGCCGACGTCGTCGCGGCCCGCGGCGATCCCCGATACAGATTTGCGGGAAGCGCTTATATCGGGGCCCATGCAGATCGAATCCGTCCCCCCGCACCGCCACCTGCCGCCGCTCCTGAAGCTCGCCCTGGAGATGGGGCCGCTGGTGCTGTTCTTCCTCGGCAACGCCTACGCCGAGCGCTTCGGGATCGCGGCCGACCAGAAGCTCTTCGTCGCCACCGGCGCGTTCGTGGCCGCGACCGTGACGGCGCTGGCCATCCACTACGCCCTGGTGCGACGCCTGCCGGTGATGCCGCTGGTCTCAGGGGTGGTCGTCGTGGTGTTCGGCGGCCTGACCCTCTACCTGCAGGACAAGACCTTCATCATGGTGAAGCCCACCATCGTGAACACCTTGTTCGGCGTGGTCCTGCTCGGCGGCCTCGCCTTCGGCAAGCCGCTGCTCGCCGTCGTGCTCGACTCGATGTTCGCGCTGACCGACGAGGGCTGGCGCAAGCTCACCTTCCGCTGGGGCCTGTTCTTCCTGGCGCTCGCCGCGCTCAACGAGGTGGTCTGGCGCACGCAGACGGAGGATTTCTGGGTGAACTTCAAGGTCTTCGGCATCATGCCGATCACGGTGGCGTTCGCGCTCGCCCAGACGCCGCTGCTCACCCGCTACGAGCGCAAGGACGTCCGGGCGTGAGCGCGGCCTCCGGCACCCGGACCCTGCACCGGGCCCTCGTCCCCCTCGCCGCTTTCGTGATCGGCCTCGTGGGCATCGCGGGCGCGGCCTGGTTCACGCTGATGCCCGCGCGGCAGGAGGCGGTGGCGAGCGTCGGCGGCCCGTTCAGCCTCGTCGATCAGGACGGCCGGCCCACGACCGAGCGCGCCTTCGCGGGCGCCACGCACCTCGTCTTCTTCGGCTTCACCCACTGCCCGGAGATCTGCCCGACCACGCTGCAGCAGGTCTCCGACGTGCTGGCGGCTTTGGGCGACAAGGGACGGGGCATGAAGGTCGCCTTCATCACGGTCGATCCGGAGCGCGACCGGCCGGCCGACCTCAAGACCTACCTCACGAGCTTCGACCCGCGCATCGTCGGCCTCACGGGCACGCCCGAGCAGGTCGCGGCGGCGGTGAAGGGCTACCGCGCCTACAGCCGCAAGGTGCCCACCAAGGACGGCGACTACACGATGGAGCACACCGCGCTCGTCTACGTGATGGACGGCAAGAACCGCTTCCTCGGCGCGCTCAACCTGATGCGCCCGGCCGACCAGAGCGCGGCGGAACTCGCCAAGCGGCTGTGATCGCCCGATCGGTCCGTCAGGCCGCGTGCCGGTTCGCCGCCGGCCCGAAATGGCCGAGATAGCGCGCCGCGATCGCCTCGACCGGCAGCACCACGAAGACGTCGGTGGTGCCGAACTGGTGGTCCACCACCGCCCCGTCGCCGAAGGTGGCGCCGACCCGCAGGTAGCCCTTGATCAGCGGCGGCAGGGACTGGAGCGCCGCCTTCGGATCGACCGCCCCGCGGACGAGCCGGTCCATCGGCACGTGGCGGCCGGGCAGGGCCTTCGCGCACCAGCCCTCCGGCGCGCGGGCGTGGTGGTGGAGGAAGCTCAGGGGCAGGGCGAGCCGGTCCGGATCCGTGCCCTCCAGGCTGGCGCAGCCGATCAGCGCGTCGATCCGGTGGTGCCGGAGGTAGGCGTAGATGCCGGTCCAGAGCAGCTCGACCGTGCGCTTGGTGCGGTAGGGCTTCAGCACGCAGGAACGGCCGAGTTCCAGGATGCGCTTGCCGGCCTGGGCGGCGAGCAGCGGCGCGAGGTCGTACTCGCCCGCCGAGTAGAAGCCGAAGTTGCGCTCGGCCACCTCGCCGCGCAGCAGCCGGTAGGTGCCCACCACCTTCGGCCGGGCTTTCCGGAAGGGCTTGGCCTCGGTCGCGGCGTGGTCGATCACCAGGAGGTGGTCGCAGAGCGCGTCGAACTCGTCGGCGTCGCGGCGCGAGAAGGCCGCCATGCCGGTCGGCACTGCCGACATCTCCTCGTAGAACACGCCGTAGCGCAGGCGCTGGGCCCGGCGCACCTCGCCGTTCTTCACGGCGAGCCGCACCTCCAGCGTGCCGAGCCGGCCGAGGCTCGGCCCCAGGCCGGGCGTCGCGAGCGGCGCCTTGAAGCGCTCGGCGAAGCGGATCGGCGTCGCGCCCGGCGGCACGAGGCTGCGCCCGCCGAGGCCCGGGATGCCGGCCTCGGCGCCCCGGCGCTTGAGCTTGGCGATGGGCTCGGCCACGCCCCGGTCCCAGCCGCTCGCAAAGGCCGCCCCGGCCCCACGGGTGAAGTTCGCGACCATCGTCGAAGCCCGCTCCGGAGGCCCGCGGCCGCCGTCCGCCCGGACGGCGCGGCCCGCGCCTCGCGGACCCACTCAAGACCACGAAGCGCGCACGCTTTTATGACAGCCGCACGCGGCTGTCGCGCCGGCTACTGCGAACCGGGATCAGACGAACTGGTTCAGCCCGGGGATCGAGCCGACGATCGGCCCCATCACGTCCTCGCCGGCTTTCTCACGGCCGTAGGCGAAGAGTTCCTGCCCCAGCGGCTGCATCTGGCCCATCGGCACGCCGGCCGACATCAGCTTCTGGCCGAGCGCCATCACGCCGCCGCCCATCATGCCGCCGAGCATGCCCATCAGCCCGCTGCCGCCGCCCGCGGCGTTCGACTCGGCGACGAGCGCCTCGGAGCCCGGCATCGCGGCCATGAGCTGGGCGACCTCGGTCGCCGGCCCCTCCTTCTGCAGGAAGGCGAGGATATGCCCGATCGCGGTCTGCGCCGTGGCGGCGTCGAGGCCGGTGCGGTTGGTCACGCGGGCGATCAGTTCTTCCATCGATGGGGCCTTCCCGAGAGAGTTGCTCCCGTCTGTCGGGCCTGGGCGCTGGGAAATCAAGCCGGGCCGGCCGCTCTGGAACTCGGGAGGCGCCTCGGCGTAACCTGCGCCGGCGCGGTGGCACGAGGGGAGCGGGCGATGAGCGGGGACGGCACCATCTCGGTCGGCAGGAGCGTGGGCCCGGGCGCCAAGCCCGAGGTGCTGGCGCTGCGGCTGGCCAACCGGCACGGGCTGGTGGCGGGCGCCACCGGCACCGGCAAGACCGTGACCCTGCAGGTGCTGGCCGAGGGCTTCTCCAACGCGGGCGTGCCCGTGTTCGCCGCCGACATCAAGGGCGACCTGTCGGGGCTCGCCGCGGCCGGCGAGGCCAAGCCGGTCTTCGTCAAGCGCGCCGAGGAACTCGGGATCGCGTACGAGCCCGACCGCTTCCCCACCGTGTTCTGGGACCTGTTCGGCGAGCAGGGCCACCCGATCCGCTGCACGGTCAGCGAGATGGGGCCGCTGCTGCTGGCCCGCCTCCTCGAACTCAACGACACCCAGGAGGGCGTGCTCAACGTCGCCTTCCGGGTCGCCGACGAGAACCGGTGGCCGGTCATCGACCTGAAGGACCTGCGGGCGCTGCTGAACTTCTGCTCGGAGAACCTGCGCGAGATCTCCGGCACCTACGGCAACGTCTCGGCGGCCAGCGTCGGCGCGATCCAGCGACAGCTCCTGGTTCTCGAGAATCAGGGCGCCGACGCGTTCTTCGGCGAGCCGGCCCTCGACCTCGCCGACTTCATGCGCCGGGACCGGGAGGGCAGGGGCTTCGTCAACATCCTGGCCGCCGACAAGCTGATGCAGCGGCCGAAGCTCTACGCCTCCTTCCTGCTCTGGATGCTCTCGGAGCTGTTCGAGCAGTTGCCCGAGGTCGGCGACCTCGACCGGCCCAAGCTCGTCTTCTTCTTCGACGAGGCGCACCTCCTGTTCGACGACGCCCCGAAGGCACTGCTCGACGCGGTGGAGCAGGTGGTGCGGCTGATCCGCTCCAAGGGGGTGGGCGTCTACTTCGTCACCCAGAACCCGCTCGACGTGCCCGAGACGGTGCTGGGCCAGCTCGGCAACCGGGTGCAGCACGGCCTGCGCGCCTTCACGCCCCGCGACCAGCGCGCGGTGCGGGCGGCCGCCGAGACCTTCCGGCAGAACCCGGGCTTCGACGTCGCCAAGGCCATCACGGAGCTCGGCGTCGGCGAGGCGCTGGTGAGCTTCCTGGAGGCGCGCGGCACGCCCTCGGTCGTCGAGCGGGCCTTGATCGCCCCGCCGCAGGGCCGCGTCGGTCCCCTCACGCCGGCCGAGCGGGCCGAGGTGATCGCGAAGAGCCCGCTCCGCGGCAAGTACGACGCGGCGGTCGACAACGAGAGCGCCTACGAGATGCTGGCCGCCCGCAAGGGCCTCGACGCGGACACGGCGGAGGCCGCCAAGGAGAGCGAGGGCGGCCTCGGCGGCCTGCTCGGCGGCGTGCTGGGCAGCCTGCTCGGCGAGGAAGCGTCGAAAGGAAAGGGAACGGCGCGGACCGGGCGCCGCCCCCGGCCGGGGATCGTGGAGCAGGTGGTGTCGAACGCCGCCCGCTCGATGGCCCGCAGCGTCGGCAAGCAGGTGGGCGACGCCATCCTGCGCAACGTGCTGGGCGGGCTGACGAAGAAGTAGCCGCGCCGGATCTTTTCCTCCCCGCTCTGCGGGGAGGGGGGAGCGCGCGTCAGCCCGCTGAGGCGACCTGCCCGGCGCGGCGGATCTTCTCCAGCACGTCCTTCAGGTTCTCGGGCGTGACGATGCCGACGAGCTTGTCGCGGATCACCCCGTCCGGGCCGATGATGAAGGTCTCCGGCACGCCGTAGACGCCGAAATCGATGCCGACGCGGCCCGTCTCGTCGAGCCCGACCGCCCGGAAGGGCACGCCGTGCTTCCCCAGGAAGGCGCGGGCCTTCTCGGGCGCGTCCTTGTAGGCGATGCCGACGAGGCGGAAGCCCGATTCGCGGGCCATCCGCATCAGCATCGGGTGCTCGATCTGGCAGGGGGCGCACCACGAGGCCCAGACGTTCAGCACCGTGACCTGGCCCCGGAGGTCGGCGGAGGTCAGCCCCGGCACGGGGGCGCCGTCCGCGGTCACGCCCGGCACCGGGGGCAGCGCGAAGGCCGGGACCGGCTGCCCGACGAGCGCCGAGGGGATGGCCGCGGGATCGACGCCCGATCGCAGGCGCAGCAGGAACACGCCGGCCAGCACCGCGAAGGTGACGAGCGGCAGGATCAGCAGGAGCGAGCGGCGGGCCGGCGCGGGGGCCTCGGTGCTCATCGGCGCTCCTCCCCGGAGCCGCGCAGCGCTTCGGAGCCGCGCAGCGCCTCGAATCCGCGCAGGGCCCGGGCCTGCGCGCGCCGGTCGCGCACGGCGTTGAGCACCAGGGCGCCCATCACCAGCGCGGTGAAGGCGTAGGAGGCGAGGATGAAGCCCGCATGGGGTCCGAGATCCATGGTCGGGTCCTCAGAGGGCCTGGGGGAGGGCGTCGGGCGGAGCGGTCACGGCGACGCGCCCCGCGTCCAGGCGCTCGGCCTCGCGGATGGTCAGGGTGCGCACCCGGCGGCGCATCACCTCGGTGCGCATCGCGTAGAGGTGGAGCGTGGTGCCGCCGAGCGTGCCGGCGAGGATCATCACGAGGAGCGGGTAGAGCATCGAGGGATCGATGGTCGGACCGCCCATGCGCAGGATCGAGGCCGGCTGGTGCAGGGTGGACCACCAGTTCACCGAGAACTTGATGATCGGCAGGTTGACGGCGCCGACCAGCGTCAGGATCGCCACCGCGCGCGCGGCCCGGTTCGGGTCCTCCATCGTGCGCCAGAGCGCGACGATGCCGCAGTAGATCAGGAAGAGCAGCAGCATCGAGGTCAGCCGCGCGTCCCAGACCCAGTAGGTGCCCCACATCGGCTTGCCCCAGAGGGACCCGGTGACGAGGCAGATCAGCGTGAAGGCCGCCCCGATCGGCGCGGCGGCGCGCTGGGCGACGTCCGCCAGCGGGTGGCGCCAGACCAGCGTGCCCACCGCCGACAGGCTCATGGCGCCGTAGAAGAACACCCCGAGCCAGGCCGCCGGCACGTGGATGAACATGATCCGCACCGTCTCGCCCTGCTGGTAGTCGGGCGGGGCGACGAACCACGCGAGGTAGAGCCCGAGGCCGAGCGCCAGGGCCGAGAGGCCGGCGAGCCAGGGCGCGAGCATGCCCGACCAGCGCATGAAGTGGCTGGGGTTGGACAGCCGGGTCCAGAGGGAGATCGGGGCCGAGGACATCCTGCCTGCCTGAGGGCGCGCGCGGGGTGCCCCGGCGGCCTGCCTGTTTCCGTGACATCCCGCGCGGGGCGGGGCTCCTGGCCTGGCTTTTAGCGTCGAGTGCGGTGCAGCGGCAATGCGGGGCGGGCGCGCACCCTGGGCGGTCAGGGCGCGCCGGGACGCAGGAGCCGGCGCAGCCCGGCGCGGGCCCCGCGCCCGGCCGCACCCACGGAGCGGGCGAGCAGCCCGCCGGCCCGCCCGGCCGCCTCCCGGGCGTCCCGCGCGACGATGCCGTCGACATCCGCCGCGCGCTCCGCCAGGGCGGCGGCGACGGAGGCCGGATCCGGCAGGGACCAGCGCAGGAAGTAGTCGCGCTCCGCGGCGTAGGCGTCGTTGCGGATCCAGGTCACCCCGTCGGCGTAGTAGTAGTGCGTCTCGTTCCGGTTCAGGGCATCGAAGAGCGGCAGGTTCGCGTTGAGGCGGCGGCACCAGTTGAGGCCGAGGATCCGGCGCTCGGGCGCGGCGAAGAGGCAGACGTGCAGGGCCGAGCCCGTGAGGCCGAGGACGGTCCGCCGCTCGGCGAAGAGCCGGACCTGCGCGCGGAGGTCGAGTTCCTCGGGGAAGACGACGTCGACGCCCCGGCGCTCCAGCTCCCGCACGAGGTCGGCCTCGTTCTCCAGCTTGTGCAGGCTGCCCGGCGGTAGCCTGAGCTTCGAGAGATAGGCCGGCCGCGCCTCGCCATCGACCGCGACGCCCGCCAGCCAGGGCCGCCCGATCGCCTTGCAGAGTTCGTCGTAGGCCCGGCTCGCCGCGTGGTTCTCCCGGAAGGCGCGCTCGGCCACCACGACCTCGGCCAGTCGGACGGGCACGCGGAAATTCCGCAACGCATCCAGGCCGAACCCGAGGGAGCCGAGCATCGGCTCCAGGAAGCCGAGGCCGCGCAGCCGCTCGATGTCCTGCGCACCGTGATAGAGCAGCAGGGTCCCCGCCCCGCCACCCGCGGCGAGCGGCCAGAGGCGGGACAGGCTGCCGACGACGAAGTGGCCGAAATGATCGACCACGTCGCCGAGATAGTGGAAGCGCGCATCGACCCGCGCGGCCGAGGCGCGGAGATCGGCGACCTGCCGCGCCGCGTCGGCGTCGAGCGGCGCGTCGCGGTCGATCCGCACGCCGCCCTCGTAGAGCCCCCAGAGGGCGCCGTACTCCACGGGCACGTAGAGCAGGTCGGTGCAGAGGCGGAGGTCCGGCGGCGCCTCGTGGATCGCGCAGGCGCCCTCGACCTCGGTGCAGCGCCTGATCCCGGCCGGCATGTGCCCCCGCTCGCCCCGCGACGATCCCCTCGCCGCGGCCGGATACGCCCTCCGCCCCGGACCGTCAAAGGCCGCGCTACTCCGACCAGCGGAGCGCCGCCGCCGCCGCGAGCGTGCCGACGACCGCCGCGATCAGGCTGAGGGCCGCGAGGATCGCCAGCGGCGTGGTGAACGGCACCGTGCCGCCCAGAGCCGCCTCCGTGGCCGAGACGCCGAAGATCAGGGTCGGCACCATCAGGGGCAGGACCAGCACCGCCAGGATCAGCCCGCCCCGGCGGATCGAGGCGGTGAGCGCGGCGCCGACCGCGCCGATGCAGGTCAGCGCCGGGGTGCCCACCAGCAGCGTCAGGGCGGTGGCGCCCATGGCGGTGCCGTCGAGGGCGACCAGAAGGCCGAAGAGCGGGGAGGCCAGCGCCAGCGGCAGGCCGGTGGTCAGCCAGTGCGCCACGACCTTGGCCAGGACCACGAGTTCCAGGGGTACCGGGGCGGCGGTCATCAGGTCGAGGGAGCCGTCCTCCTCGTCGGCCTGGAACAGGCGGTCGAGCCCGATGAGCGTCGCCAGCACCGCCGCGAGCCAGAGGATCGCCGGGCCGATCCGGGCGAGCAGGTTGAGGTCGGGCCCGAGCGCGAAGGGGATCAGCGCCACGATCATCAGGAAGAAGACGAGCGAGAGCGCGCCGGAGCCGCCGACGCGGGCCGCCAAAGCGAGGTCGCGGGCGACGAGGGCCGAGACGATGCCGATCACGCCCACTCCTCCGGATCCGCGTCCGCGGGCGAGGGCGCCGCCCCCGGCTCCGGCGCGGCGAGCGCCAGGACGCGCGCATCCTTCAGGCCGAGCGCCTGATGGGTCGCTGCCACCACGAGGCCGCCCGCCGCCCGGTGCTCGGCCATCAGCCCGGCGAGCAGCCCTTGCGAGGCCGCGTCGAGGGCGGCCGTCGGCTCGTCGAGGAGCCAGAGCGGGCGGTGGCAGACGAGGAGGCGGGCGAGCGCCACCCGGCGCCGCTGCCCGGCCGAGAGGTAGGCGACGGCCAAGTCGTGGGCGTGGCCGAGGCCGAGGCGCTCCAGCGCCGGGCGCGGGGCCATCCGGGGCGCGCCCAGCAGCGCTTGCGCGAAGGCGAGGTTCTCGCCGGCCGTGAGCGCCGCCTTCAGCCCGTCCCGGTGGCCGACCGCGTGCAGGCATTCGGGCAGGGCGGCCTCGCCGACATCGGCGACCGCCACCCGGCCCGCATCCGGCCGCAGCCGGCCGGCCAGGATCGCCAGCAGGCTCGACTTGCCGGCCCCGTTGCGCCCGGTCACCGCCAGCGCCTCGCCGGGGCCGAGCGCGAACGACAGGCCCGCGAAGACGCGCCGCCCCGAGCGCCGACAGGCCAGATCCTCGACGCTGAGCCGCAAAAGCCCGCCCCCGCTCGCGCGGCCGGACGCCGTGTCCGACCCTCACGCCCCGCCTCTTGCCCGATCGCGCGGCGGAACGGAACGGGGCGTCCCGGCGTAGGTTCCGACCTGTGTCCTCGCGGGCCAGGCGGGCGCCGCACGCCCGCTGGCCGCGCGAGGGGGTGCCGGAGGGCTCGAGTCCATGCCGACGATGACGACCGCGCAGCAGCACGCCCCGAGCGAGGCAGAGATCCGCGAGAGCCCGGACGCGGCCGCGGGCCTGCGCCTCGTGCGCGCCCGGCTCGACCTCTGCACGCCCGACGAACGGCAGGCCTTCTGGGAGGCCGTGCGCCGCTGCTTCGGCGGTCCCGCCCCCGAGGAGGCGGGCGCGTAGGGCGCACGCCAGGGCATCCCACGATCCCGCGCAGGCTACCGCGCATGCACACTTTTCCCGTAAGACGGGCTTGGTCGCGGCACCCCTTGCCGTCGCCGGGCCCGGGGCCTAACCGGGGCCGGTTACTGGATTGATGCGTGATGGCCGAGTTGTCTGGACCCACGACGCCCGTCGCGCCTCCCGTGCCGGGCTCGATCGACCGGTCGGAGCGGCCCGGCCGGGTCGGGCTGCTGCTCGTCCTGGCGGGGCTGCTCGTGGGCGCGGCGATCGGCCTCTCCTTCGTCGCCAACGAGCAGGCCCAGTCGCTGATCGTCTGGCTGCTGGCGCTGCTCGCCATGGCGGGCGTGTTCTTCCTGTTCGCGCTGGCGATCGGCGCGCTCCAGCTCGCCGGGCAGGGCGCGCGCGACGACATCACCAAGGCGATCGTCGACGGCTCGCCCGACGCCGCCCTGGTGGCGGAGGAGGGCGGCCGGCTGATCTACGCCAACGAGGCCTATCTGCAGGTCGCGGGCGGCGACAGCTTCTCGAACCTGCGCTCGGTCGAGCGGGTCTTCGTCGGTTCGCCGGAGGTGTCGGAGGCGGTCTACCGCCTGTCCCAGGCCTCGCGCGACGGGCGCAGCCACACCGAGGAGGTCCGCATGGCGCCCCCGCCCCGGGGCGGCGCCCGGGACTTCGCGTGGTACCGCATCCACGTGCGCCCCCTGCCCAGGCCAGGCCGGGCCACCGCGCTCTGGACGGTCTCCGACATCACCGCCGAGCGCGAGCGCCAGGAGAACGTCTTCCAGGAGCTGCAGCACGCGATCGACTATCTCGACCACGCGCCCGCGGGCTTCCTGTCGATCGATCCGGCAGGCTCGATCGTCTACATGAACGCGACGCTGGCCGCCTGGCTCGGATACGACCTCGCCACCGTCGGCTCGGGCGGGCCCCACCTCTCCGAGATCGCGCCGGGCGCCGAGGTTCTGACCCGCAGCGTCGGCCTGCCCGGCGAGGTGCGCACAGACCGCTTCGACCTGGACCTGCGCCGCCGCAACGGCCACCCGCTGCCGGCCCGGCTCTACCACCGGATCGCCTTCGGCAAGGACGGCAAGCCCGGCGCCTCCCGCACCTTCGTGATCAACCGCTCGGCGGGCGCCGAGTTCGACGAGCCGCAGCGCGCCGCCGAGGTGCGCCTCGCCCGCTTCCTCAACAACTCGCCGATCGCGATCGCCACCCTCGACCGCTCGGGCCGGATCGCCCGGGCCAACGCTTCCTTCGCGCGGCTCTTCGGCACGCTGCCGAGCCATCCGGTGGACGAGGCGGACGAGACCGCGCTGGATCCCGCCCACGAGCCGAACGTCACCGACGCGCTCGCCGACCGCGAGGGCGTGGACGCGGCGCTCGCCAAGGCGGCGGGCGGCCTCTCCGAGATCGCGCCGATCGAGGTGAGCCTCAAGGGACCGGGCAACCGCTCGGCCCGGGTCTGGCTGATCACCGCCGGCGGCACCGGCGAGGCGCTCGACGAGGACGAGCGCGAATCGGTGATCCTCTACGCGCTGGACACCACGGCCCAGCGCCAGCTCGAGCAGCAGGTGGCGCAGTCGCAGAAGATGAACGCGGTCGGCCAGCTCGCGGGCGGCATCGCGCACGACTTCAACAACGTGCTGCAGGCGATCATCGGCTACTCGGACCTCCTGCTCGCGAGCCACCGGCCGACCGACCCGGCCTTCCAGGACATCATGCAGATCAAGCAGAACGCCAACCGGGCCGCGGGCCTGGTGCGGCAGCTGCTGGCCTTCTCGCGCCGCCAGACCCTGCGGCCGGAGGTGATGAACGTCGGCGAGTCGCTCTCCGAGCTGACGCTGCTGCTCAAGCGGCTGCTCGGCGAGCGGGTCGGGCTGGAATTGAAGCACGGCCGCGAGGTCTGGCCCGTCAAGGCCGACGTCAACCAGTTCGAGCAGGTGATCGTGAACCTCGCGGTCAATGCCCGCGACGCGATGCCGGGCGGCGGCAAGCTCTTCATCCGCACCACCAACGTGGCCGATCCGGGCCCCGACGCCGTCGCGGACGGCCGCGGCGGGCCGCCGCCCGGCGACCACGTGCTGATCGAGGTGCAGGACACGGGCGAGGGCATCCCGCCCGAGATCATGGAGAAGATCTTCGAGCCGTTCTTCACCACCAAGGAGATCGGCAAGGGCACGGGCCTCGGCCTCTCGACGGTGTTCGGCATCGTCAAGCAATCGGGCGGCACGATCGACGTGCAGTCGGTCGTGGGCGAGGGCACCGTCTTCAAGATCTACCTGCCGCGCCACGTCCCCGAGGTCGTTCCGGACATCGTGCCGGAGGCCCTGCCCGAGGCTCCGCCGGAGCGCGCGCGCGAGGCCGGATCGAGGACGGCCGGGTCCGGGGCGGCCGGGTCCGGCGCGGCCGAGGTCGCCGTGCCGACCCTGCCCCCCGCGAGCTACCCGGCAGCCAAGGACGCCGAGACCGCCCCGGCGCCGTCCGCGCCCAGGCCCGCCCCGCGCAAGCCCTCGGCGGACCATACCGGGCAGGGCACGATCCTCTTGGTGGAGGACGAGGATCCGGTCCGGGCGGTCAACAGCCGGGCGCTCGCCGCCCGCGGCTACACGGTGCTGGAGGCGGCCTCGGGCATCGAGGCGCTGCAGATCGTCCGCTCCGGCGACCACGTGATCGATCTCATCGTCTCCGACGTGGTGATGCCCGAGATGGACGGGCCGACCCTGCTCGGCGAGGTGCGCAAGCACCTGCCGGACCTGAAAGTGATCTTCGTCTCGGGCTACGCGGAGGACGCCTTCCGCAAGAACCTTCCGGAGGGCGAGGCCTTCAACTTCCTGCCCAAGCCCTTCAGCCTGAAGCAGCTCGTCGAGACCGTGAAGAAGACGATGGCCGGGTAGGGGCGGCGCGCCCGCCCTCGGATCACCGTTCGGCCGCGATTCGTCCCTAGCCCCCGTCGAACGGGCCGGGCCGTGCCGCGTTGTCCCGCGCCCCGTCCGTCTCAAGGCCATCCCGAATCCGGCATGCTCGATCCCGCGCCCCATCGGCCGCCCGGCCTCGGCTCCGTCGCCGGCGAACCGCTCGCGCGGGCCGACCGGAAGGCCAGCACCGTCAAGATCGTGAGCTGGAACCTCCTGCGCCGCACCGGCGCGGCGGTCACCGACCTCGTCGCGCTGATCGAGCAGGAGCAGCCCGACCTGCTGCTGATGCAGGAGGCCACCCGCGGCATCGCGGCGCTCCGCGAGCGCGTCGGCGGGGTCTACGCCTGGGCGCAGCTGCCCGACCGCATCCACGGGCTCGCCATGTGGGCGCCCAAGCCCTGGGACAGCCCGCCGCTGGTGGTGCCGCTGCCCTCGGGCGCGATGTTCCACCGGGTCTCGCAGGTGCTGGATCTCGGCGATTTCACCGTGGCCAACGTCCACCTCTCGCACGGGCAGATGCTGAACCGGCGCCAGCTGCGCCGGGTCATGGGGGCGCTCTCCGAGCGCGCCGCGGTGCTGGGCGACTACAACATCGTCGGCCCCGCCCTGATGCCGGGCTTCCACGATGTCGGCCCGCGCAGCCCGACCCACGCCATGGGTCGGATGGTGCCGCTGCGCCTCGACCGCTGCCTCGCCCGCGGCCTCGTCTGCGAGCGCCACGCGGTGCTGCCGCGCGGGCCCTCCGACCACCGGCCGATCGTGGTGCACCTGCGCCCGGCGCCGGAATCGCCGGCGCGGGCGGTCAGAGGTATGGCAGCAGCAGTCGCACGGCTGCGTCGCGCAGGCGTACGGGCAGGTGGCGGGCGCGCAGGTCGTCCTCCGTCAGCCGGGTCTCCATCTTCGCCCGGATGAAGCGCTCGATCTCCTCCGCCATCCGCGCGTCGTAGAGCTCGACGTTCAGCTCGAAGTTCAGGCGGAAGCTGCGCATGTCCCAGTTGGCGCTGCCGACGAAGCACCAGACCCCGTCGATGGCCAGCGCCTTCGAGTGGTCGAAGGGCGGCTCGTCGAGCCAGATCCGCACGCCGCTCCTGAGGAGCGGCATCACGTGCGCGCGGGTCGCCCAGTCGACGAAGACGTGGTCCGAGCGGCGCGGGATAACCACGTCGACCGTGACGCCCCGCTCGGCGGCGAGCGCCAGCGCCGCCATCACCACCTCGTCGGGCAGGAAGTAGGGCGTCACGATCGCGACCCGCTCGCGGGCACCGTTGAGCGCGTGCAGGATCACCGACTCGATCTTCATGATGTCGGCGTCCGGCCCCGAGGTCACGGCGCGCGCGACCGTGGGGCCCACGGGCGCGAGGTCCGGGAACCAGTCCGGCCCGTCGAGGATCTCGCCGTCCACGAAGGCCCAGTCGCTGGCGAAGGCCGCCATCAGCTGCTCGACCACCGGGCCCTCGACCCGGAAATGGGTGTCGCGGATCGGGTGGTCCGGCCGGGTGGCGAGGCGGTTCGGCTGCGAGATGTTGACGCCGCCCGTGAAGGCGACCCGCCCGTCGGCGATCAGGAGCTTCTTGTGGTTGCGCAGGTTCAGGAAGGGCATGCGCCAGGGCAGCGCCGAGTGCATGAACAGCCCCGCCGGCACCCCGGCGGCGCTGAGGCGCCGGTAGGCCTTCGCCCGGAAGTAGCCGCCGCCGATCCCGTCGATGATCACCCGGACGGCGACGCCGCGCGCCCGCGCCTCACCGAGCGCCGCGCCGAACAGGCGCCCGGTCGGGTCGTCGCGGAAGATGTAGCTGGTGAGGACGAGGCTGGTGCGGGCCTCCGCGATCGCCGCGAGCATCGCCGGATAGGCCTCGTCCCCGTTGCGGAAGAGCGCGACGCGGTTGCCGACGAGGGCGGGCAGGCCGGTGATGCGGCGCACCGCCCGGTCGAGGGGCCAGAGGGTGTGCGGCACGGTCGCGTCCTCGAGGCTCGGCGCCTCCAGCGCCTCCGAGGGCTTGGTGCGCAGCCTGCGCGCCCGTCGCGTCACCCGGTTGATGCCGAACATCAGGTAGAGCACCGAGCCGAAGATCGGCGACAGCCACGCGAGCCCGACCCAGGCCACCGCGACGCTGACGCGCCGCTTGCGCAGGAGGGCGTGCAGCGTCACCGCGACCGCGAGCGCGGTGCCGACCGCCGCCAGCATGTCGGCCCGCAGGGCGGCGGTGGGCTGGAGCCAGCGGAGCAGCAGGTCTTCGAAGGAACTCAACACGTCACGCGACCGGGTACGGGAGGGGCCGGCTCGATATAGGCGCGTTGACGGCCGCGCGATGCCGGGATGCGGAGGATTGTCGGGCGGATTTTCGTCGGCGTCCCGAAAATGCCGGCCTCGCGCGGCAGAGCGGCCCCATGCCGTTCCTCGCGCCGCCCCTGCCGCCCCCGGACCCGCCGGCCCTCGTCCGCGCGGCCGCCGCCCCCTGCGACGCCGCCACCCGCGCGCGGGTCCTCGCCCCGGCGGCCCCGGGCGCGGAGAGCGTGGCGCTGGCCTGCAGCCTCCGGCTCGGGCCCGAGGATAGGGTGACGAAGCGGATCGTGCTGGAGGGCGCGGCCGCCTCCGGCATCACCCTCGACTGCGCGGGCGCGACGCTGGGGCAGGCCGAGCCGCCGCCCGCTCCCGACGCCTTCGCGATCGCGATCCGCTCGCGCCCGCTGCCCGGCGGCGGCTTCGAGCGGCCCTCGGACATCACCGTGCGCGACTGCCGGATCCTCGGCCACGTGCGGATCTGGGGCATGGGGGTGAACGGGCAGGGCGCGGCCGTGCGCGAATCCTCGCACGGCCCCGGCCATACGGAGCGGGCGCAAGCTGCCGCGCCGACCGAGGTCGCGATCCTCGGCACGACGATCACCGCGCTCGGGCACATCCCGCTCTATCTCGGGCCCGGCGTGACCCGGGTGACGCTGCAGGGCTCGCGGCTCGACGGCCGCTCGCGCTCGACCGCGCTCTACCTCGACGCGGAGAGCGCCGAGAACCGGATCGCGGACAACGCCATCGCGACCGAGACGGGGCGCGAACTCGTGGCGGTCGACGGCTCGGCCCGCAACCGCATCACCGGAAACCGCTTCGACCTGCGGGGGCAGGGGGGCGTGCGGCTCTACCGCAATTGCGGGGAGGGCGGCACGGTGCGCCACCAGACGCCCTCCGACAACGTGGTGACGGGCAACGTCTTCCGGGGGCGGGGGCTGTTCGGCTCGGCGCCGGTGGTGGTCAATTCCCGCGGCGGCTGGCGGCTCTACTGCGGCGAGGACCGCGGCTACCCCTTCGGCAGCAGCGCCGACGACGGCGACAACGGCACCGGCAACGTGGTCGAGCCGAACCGGGTCGAGTAGGGGCTCAGTTCCCCGCCATCACCAGCGCCCAGTAGCGGCGGTAGCGCGTCTCCGGCGCGTCCACCCGGGCGACGCCGATGCGGCGCAGTTGCGGGATCAGCATGTTGGCGTTGTGCTGGGGCGAGGCCTTCCAGCGGGCGAGCACTTGGTCGAAGGTCTCGGAGCCGGCGCTGAGGTTCTCGGCCGCGTAGGCGCGGGCGAGACCCGCCGAGGCCATGCGCGAGGTGAAGGTGCCGCCGAGATCGTGGCTGAGGCGGCCCGCGCGGGCGTTGTTGCCGGCCTGGAAGGCGGCGGCCCGCGTCAGGCCCGCATCCACCACCACCGGCCCCAGCCCGTGCTGGGCGCGGTAGCGCGAGATCGCGGCGGCCGCCGCCGTCTCGTCGAGGATCACCGGCAGGGTCGGGGCGGTGACCTCCGGCAGGATCGCCGAGGTGCCGCAGGCGGCGAGCATCAGCGGGAGGGCGAGCGCGGCGATGCGGGCGAAGGGTCGGATCGGCACGGCAGGGGTCACGGCTTGCGGCGGGACGCCTGCCTCCGGCGCGCCTGCGGCGAAACCGGGGCGGACGCTCCGTCGGTGCACGGATCGCGGCCCGGTGTGGCACCGGAACCACGGGTGGTCCCGGATCCCAAAGGTCGAGACCTTTGGCGGGTGCAGGGCAGAGCCCGCGCCGGCTCCCCTCGCTCGGCTCTGCCGAGCGAGGGGAGCCGACCCCGGGGCTGCGCGCCCCGGACCCCGCCTGCAGCGCCTTCAGGCGCCGAAGGGATTTGACACCCTCGGGGATCCGCGGGCTACCCCGCGTGTGCCAGCGCGACGGGGCGGAAGGCGGCGAGCAGGGCCGGGTCGAGATGGCCGCGCTCGCCGGCCATCTGGGCGAGCGCGGCGAGCGGCGCGATCGGGGCGCGGTAGGCGCGCCGCTCGGTCAGCGCCGAGTACACGTCGCAGATCGCCACGAGGCGGGTGAGGTCCGCGATCGCCGCGCCCGCGAGTCCGTCGGGATAGCCGGCGCCGTCGAGGCGCTCGTGGTGGTGGCGCACGGCGGCGATCACCTCCGGCTCGGTCCCGCCCTGTTCTTCCAGCAGGTCGGCACCGATGGCAGGGTGGCGCTGCATCAGCCGCCACTCCTCGGGGGTGAGGCGGCCGGGCTTGTTGAGGATCTCGGCCGGGATGCGCGACTTGCCGATGTCGTGCAGCAAGGCCGCGCGGGCGAAGCGGCGGTGGTCGGCCCCGCCGAGGCCCAGCACCGCGCCGAACGCCGCGGCGAAGCCCGCCACGCTCAGGGTGTGCTGGTAGACGCCCGCATCGTGCCGCCACACGGTGTGCAGCCAGTCGCGGATTCCGGCCTCGGCCACGGCCTCCACCACGATCTCCGTGCCGCGCTCGATCTCGGCCGGGTCGATCCGGGCGCCGAGCGCCGCGCTGTCGAACAGTTCGGCCACCAGCGCGGTCGCGGCGCCGCCGCGGGCGGCGAGCGCGCGGGCGCGGGTCCGCTCCGCCAGCGCGACGCTCTCCAGCATCGCGATGATGCCGGCGAGCACCGTCTCGCGCGGGGCGTTCGGGGGCAGGATCCGGGCGGTCGGGGAGGGCGCCGCCGGTCCGCCGGGACCGCGCGCGAGGACGAGGCGGGGCACGGCCCGGTCGAGGGCCGCGTCGGCGGCCGCGAGGGCGGAGGTGTCGAGGTCGAGCACCGCGAGGCGCGGACGGCCCGGCGGCAGGCCGTCGCCCGATCCCGCGGCCCGGCAGGCCGCGACCAGCCCGATCGCCCGCGCGAGCGCCCGGCGCTCGGCCGGGCGATCCGACAGCAGGAGGACGAAACCTTCGTCCGGGATCTGGGCGCCCAGTGCCACGTCAGCGCCCTCGGGTCGCCTGGATCAACGATTTGTTGACCCTATCACCAAAATGGTGAGCGAAACCTTGCGCCGAGCGCGCCGTGATAGCGCTCGGCCCGTCCCCGCGGGCGCTTCGCGGTGTCCGGTGGCCTCAGGCGTAGCGGCCGGCCGGCACGGCCGGGTAGCGGGCGTGAACCTTGCGCACGTCCTGGCGCTCGTCCCGGGGCGCCTCGAACAGGTCGGCCACCTTGACGACCAGGAGAATCTGGACCCCGACGACCAGGACGGCGAGCGCGGCGAGGATGAAGGGCAGGGCAAGGAACATGGGTTCGGACCGAGCGTGCTTGAGCGGTGATGTTGCACCGCCGTAATCGCATGCTGCATTGCACTTTGGCATGCCAAGCTTGGCATGCCAATTATGCCCGCGGCGCATGGATGATCGCCCGACCTCTGGGTGTGTTACGGGATTCCGGTATCCGAGAAGGCTGGGGCGCGCAGGACGCGTGACACGGCCTCCGGTCGATCGGTTCGGCCGCGTGCGGTGAACCGTGCCGTGCCACCTCTCCCACAGGGCAGGGCGATCGCATATGCCGAGCGAGCCTAACCCCGGTCAGGCGCGGGTCCCCTCTCCCATAGGGAGAGGTCTGCTTTCGCAGAAAGCCGGGTGAGGGGTATGAGGCTTCCGGATAAACGCGGTGCTGAACGCGCGTCGATGGCGTGCTCAGCTCTGAAAGGTCATACCCCTCACCCCAACCCTCTCCCTATGGGAGAGGGGGCGCGGTGCGGTTCCAGTGGCGATCGAGGAGACGACCCCCGCCATATGCGATCGCCCTGCCCATAGGGAGAGGGGACCCGCACCTCCCTCGGAAACCGCATGACACCGGTCCCGGCGGCCTGCAGGCCCTGCCGCCGGATCAGTCGAGATAGTGGCCGTAGGTGTCCACGTGGCGGGCGAGGCCCAGGCCGTGCTCGCGCACCAGCCGCTCGGCGAGCTCGGCTTGGCGGGCCTCCAGGGCCTTGATGATCGCCACGTGCTCGCGGATCGAGTTCTCGGCCCGCTCGCCCTGGCGCAACGCCGTGTTGCGGATGCCGCGGACATGCATCAGCAGGTTGCTGGACAGGCTCGCGATGGCCTCGCACTGGCCGAGCGAGATGATCTTCTGGTGGAAGCGGATGTTGGCGTCCGAGTACTCGTCGAGATGCTCGGCGGGGCGGCCCTCGTAGAATTCCGGGAACTCGGTGCGCAGGGATTGCAGCTGCGCATCGGTCGCCCGCTCGCAGGCGAGGCGGGCCGCCATGCTCTCCAGCGCGGCCCAGGCGTGGATCATGCCGACGATCTCGGCCCGGGTCTTCTTGATCACGAAGATCCCGCGGCGCGCCTCGGAGCGCACGAAGCCCTCCTGCTCCAGCACGGTGAGCGCCTCGCGCACGGGCGTGCGGCTGACGCCGAGATCCTGCGAGAGCTTGCGCTCGTCCAGCCGCACCTCGTCGGGGCGGCCGTAGAGGTCCATGTTGGTGATGGCGGATTTCAGCGCCTCGTAGGCCAACGTGCGCAGGCTCGAACTCGCGACGATCGGCTTGATGCTGAACTGGTCGCTGTTGGACATCCTGAATCCAGACTTCGCCGGCTGCCGCGCCGCTTCCTGCACCGAGACCTAGCCGAAAGCGCGGACAACTCAAAGCCGCCCCGACCGGGTGCCCACAACGGCGGCATTCGTGGACAGCGCATATTGGCATTTGGAATGCCAAATGTCGAAGCCTTCGTCCAGCGGCTCGCGCGGGCCAGCGCACGACGCGGGTCCCGGGCTAGAGCGCTCTTGCGCCGAAGTGGACGCCGGTTCGGCGCGAGAGAGCGCGTCAAGACAAGAGGTTAGGGCCGTTCCCGATCGCAGCGCGATCGGGAACGGCCCTAGACGGGTCCCGGCGCCCGTGGCAGTGCCGAGTCTTCTCGTCACGTCTTCTCGTCTCGCGGGGAACGCGCATGGCGCGCCACGACGCCTTCCGGGTCCGGCAATCGATCGTGGAGGCCGCCCGCAGCCTCGACGCGCTCGGGCTCACCCAGGGCACATCGGGCAACCTCTCCCAGCGCTGGGAAGACGGGCTGCTGATCACGCCGTCCGGCCTGCCCTACGCCCGCATGAGCCCGGACGACATCGTGTTCATGCGCCTCGACGGCACGCACGAGCACCCGCTCAAGCCCTCCTCGGAATGGCGCTTCCACCGGGACATCCTGGCGGCCCGGCCGGAGGTCAACGCGGTGGTGCACGCCCATCCGATCCACTGCACCGCCTTCGCCATGTGTCGGCGGGAGATCCCGGCGGTGCACTACATGATCGCGGCGGCGGGCGGCCCCACGGTGCGCTGCGCGCCCTACGCCACCTTCGGCACGGAGGAACTCTCCGCCCACGCGCTGGCGGCGCTGGAGGACCGGACCTGCTGCCTGCTCGCCAACCACGGCATGATCGCCACCGGGCCGGATCTCGAGAAGGCGCTCTGCCTCGCGGTGGAGCTGGAGACGCTGTGCCGGCAATACGCGGTGGCGCTGCAGGTCGGCACGCCGGTGGTGCTGCCCGACGACGAGATCGCCCGCAACGTCGAGAAGTTCAAGAGCTACGGTCTGAAGGCGCAGGGCTGAGCGGGCGCGGCGGCAGGTGCGCTGGGCAGCCGGGCCGTCTGCCCCTATCAGGGGGGCCCGCGCCCCTCGCGAGACCCCGATGCTGAAGGCCTTTCTCGCCTATTACCGGCCCCACCGGACCCTGTTCCTGGTCGATTTCGGCTGCGCCGTGCTCTCGGGCCTGCTCGAACTCGGCTTTCCGATCGCCGTGAAGCTGTTCGTCGACCGGCTGCTGCCGCAGCAGGACTGGGGCCTGATCGTGCTGGCCGCCGCGGGGCTCGCGGCCCTCTACGTCGCCAACGCCGGCCTGATGGTGGTGGTGACCTACTGGGGCCACGTGCTCGGCATCAACATCGAGACCACGATGCGGGCCCGCGCCTTCGACCACCTGCAGAAGCTCTCCTTCCGCTTCTACGACGGCCAGAAGACCGGCCACCTCGTGGCCCGCGTGACGAAGGACCTGGAGGAGATCGGCGAGGTCGCCCATCACGGGCCGGAGGACCTGTTCATCGCCGTGATGACGCTGGTCGGCGCCTTCGGGCTGATGACCTGGGTCCACCCGCCGCTCGCCCTGCTGACGGCCGCGATCCTCCCGGTGATCGCCTTCGTGACCTTGCGGTACGGCGGGCGCATGACCCGGAACTGGCAGGCCCAGTACGGGCGCGTCGGCGCCTTCAACGCCCGCATCGAGGAGAATGTCGGCGGCGTGCGCGTGGTGCGGGCGTTTGCCAACGAGGCGCACGAGCGCGCCCTCTTCGCGGCCGACAACGCTCGCTACCGCGCCACCAAGCTCGAGGCCTACCGCATCATGGCGGCGAGCCTGTCGATCAACTACCTCGGCATGCGCCTCGTCCAGATCGTGGTGCTCCTCGGCGGCGCCGCCTTCGTGGTCCGGGGCGACCTCACGGCGGGCGGGTTCATCGGGTTCCTGCTGCTCGTCGGCGTGTTCTACCGGCCGCTGGAGAAGATCGGCGCGGTGGTCGAGACCTACCCGAAGGGCATCGCGGGCTTCCGGCGCTACATGGGCCTCATCGGCACGGAGCCCGACATCGCCGACCGGCCGGGCGCGGTGGCCGCCGGGCCGCTCGCCGGCGCGATCCGCTTCGAGGACGTCGCCTTCGGCTACAGCCCGGATCGGCTGGTGCTGCGCGGGCTGAACCTCGCGGTCGCGCCCGGCGAGACGGTGGCGCTCGTCGGTCCCTCGGGGGCGGGCAAGACCACGCTCTGCTCGCTGATCCCGCGCTTCTACGAGGTCGAGGCCGGCCGCATCACGATCGACGGGCACGACATCCGGGACCTGACGCTGGCCTCGCTGCGCGGTCAGATCGGCATCGTGCAGCAGGACGTGTTCCTGTTCGCCGGCACGATCCGGGAGAACATCGCGTATGGCCGCCTCGACGCCTCCGAGGCCGAGATCCTCGATGCGGCCCGCCGCGCGCGCCTCGGCGACCTGATCGCGGGGCTTCCCGAGGGGCTGGACACGGTGGTGGGCGAGCGGGGCGTGAGGCTCTCGGGCGGGCAGAAGCAGCGCATGGCGATCGCTCGGGTCTTCCTGAAGAACCCGCCGATCCTGATCCTCGACGAGGCGACCTCGGCGCTCGATACCGAGACCGAGCGGGAGATCCAGGCGGCGCTCGCCGAATTGTCGGCCGGGCGCACGACGCTCGTGATCGCCCACCGCCTCGCCACCGTCCGGCACGCCGACCGGATCGTGGTGGTGACCGAGGGCGGCATCGTCGAGGAGGGCCGCCACGAGGCCCTGCTGGCGCGCGGCGGCTACTACCGCCGCCTGCACGCGGCCCAGTTCGCCGCTGCGACCGGACCGTTGAGCGCTGCCGAGTGAGATGCGCCCGTCGCCCGACACGGGCCGACGGTGGCGCCCGCGCTCTCCCTCCCCCCTCTGCGGGGGAGGGTGGCGCCCGAAGGGCGACGGGAGAGGGGAGCGACGGTGCAGAACAGGGCTCGGCCCTTCATGCCGGTCGCGTCCTCTCCGGAAGCCGGGCTCCCCTCTCCCGACCCGGCCTGACGGCCGGCCCACCCTCCCTCGCAGAGGGGGGAGGGAGAACGCGCGGACCCGAGCCGCCGGAACGGCCCCCGGTCACGCTGCATGCCCGCACCGCCCGGAAGACGCTTGAACCCGGCCGCCCGAAGCCGGAGAAGGCCTGGAATTCCTCCAACAAAAATCCCTCCCCGAGACGCCGATGCCCGCCTACCGCTCCCGCACCACCACCCACGGCCGCAACATGGCCGGCGCCCGCGGCCTCTGGCGCGCCACCGGCATGAAGGATTCGGATTTCGGCAAGCCGATCATCGCGGTGGTCAACTCCTTCACGCAGTTCGTGCCGGGCCACGTCCACCTGAAGGATCTGGGCCAGCTCGTCGCGCGCGAGATCGAGCAGGCGGGGGGCGTGGCCAAGGAGTTCAACACCATCGCGGTCGATGACGGTATCGCGATGGGCCACGACGGCATGCTCTACTCGCTCCCCTCCCGCGAGCTGATCGCCGACTCGGTCGAGTACATGGTCAACGCGCACTGCGCCGACGCGATGGTGTGCATCTCGAACTGCGACAAGATCACCCCCGGCATGCTGATGGCGGCGCTCCGCCTCAACATCCCGTGCGTGTTCGTCTCGGGCGGGCCGATGGAGGCCGGCAAGGTCGTGATGAACGGCATCACCCGCAAGTTCGACCTCGTGGACGCCATGGTGGCGGCGGCCGACGACCGGGTCTCCGACGACGACGTGGCGACGATCGAGCGCTCGGCCTGCCCGACCTGCGGCTCGTGCTCGGGAATGTTCACGGCCAATTCCATGAACTGCCTCACCGAGGCGCTGGGGCTGGCGCTGCCCGGCAACGGCTCGGTGCTGGCCACGCATGCCGACCGCCGCCGCCTCTTCGTCGAGGCCGGCCACCTCGTGGTGGATCTGGCCCGCCGCCACTACGAGCAGGACGACGCCAGCGTGCTGCCCCGCGCGATCGCGAGCTTCGCGGCCTTCGAGAACGCGATGACGCTCGACATCGCCATGGGCGGCTCGACCAACACGGTGCTGCACCTCTTGGCCGCCGCCCACGAGGGCGAGGTGCCCTTCACCATGGCCGACATCGACCGGCTCTCGCGGCGCGTGCCGGTGCTGTGCAAGGTCGCCCCGGCGGTGGCCAACGTCCACATGGAGGACGTGCACCGGGCCGGCGGCATCATGGCCATCCTGGGCGAGCTCGACCGGGCCGGCCTCCTCGACGCCCGCGCCGGGAACGTCGCGGCGGGCACCCTGGCCGAGGCCCTGGCGCGCTGGGACGTGCGGCAGAGCGCGAGCCCCGCGGTGCACGAGTTCTACCGGGCGGCGCCCGGCGGCGTGCCGACCCAGGTCGCCTTCAGTCAGGCGGCGCGCTGGGACGAGCTCGACCTCGACCGGGCGGGCGGCGTGATCCGCGACGCGGAGCACGCCTACTCGCGCGACGGCGGGCTGGCGGTGCTGTTCGGCAACCTCGCGGAGGACGGCTGCATCGTGAAGACGGCGGGCGTCGACGCCTCGATCCTCTCCTTCACCGGCACCGCCCACGTCTTCGAGAGCCAGGACGCGGCGGTCGACGGCATCCTCAACGGCCGGGTCAAGGCCGGCGAGGTGGTGCTGATCCGCTACGAGGGCCCGCGCGGCGGCCCCGGCATGCAGGAGATGCTCTATCCCACGAGCTACCTGAAATCGAAGGGTCTCGGCAAAGCCTGCGCACTCGTCACCGACGGGCGCTTCTCGGGCGGCTCCTCGGGCCTGTCGATCGGCCACGTCTCGCCGGAAGCCGCCGAGGGCGGCCTGATCGGCCTCGTCGAGCAGGGCGATCCGATCGAGATCGACATCCCGAACCGGCGCATCCACCTCGCGGTCGATCCGGCCGAGCTGGAGCGGCGGCGGCAGGCGCAAGAGCGGCGGGGCTGGCAGCCGGCCCAGCCGCGCAAGCGGAAGGTGAGCGCGGCGCTCCGGGCCTACGCGGCGCTGACCACCAGCGCCGCCAAGGGCGCCGTGCGGAAGATCTGAGCGGGCGACCGGGTCGGTCTCCAGGATGCCGTCGCCGCCGCGCGGCGGACATCCCGGACGGCCGTGCACGCCCTTCGTCGGCGCTCCGGCGCGAGCGTCGTCGTCGGGCCCCCGGGCGCGGATCGCAGGACCCGCCTCCGGCACCGTCCCTGCATCCGCATCCGCCTCCGACCGGACCCAGCGCGGAGCGTCCCTTGAAACGTCCCTTGAAACGTCTCTTGGAGCATCCCTTGCCGCGGAAGTCCCGAGCGCGATGAGGCAGGCGGGGGCGAATGGCGGAAGCGATCGCGTCGGCGCGATCTGCCGCTCCCTGCGCCGGGCCATCGTCGAGCGGGCGCTGGCGCCCGGCGACCGTCTGCCGGAGGACGCGCTCGGCGAGCGCTTCGGCGTCAGCCGCACCATCGCGCGCCAGGCGCTCGGCCAGCTCGCGGGCGAAGGACTGGTGGAGCTGCGCCGCAACCGCATCGCGGTCGTGGCGAGCCCGAGCTGGGAGGAGGCGCGCGACACCTTCGACGTGCGCATCAGCCTGGAGCGGCTCGTCGTCCGGCGGCTCGCGGGCCGGCTCGACGCGGCGCAGCGGGCGGCGCTCGAGGCCCATATCGCGGGCGAGGCGCGGGCGAGCGGCGGCCCGGAGGCCGGCTCGATCCGGCTCGCCACCGAGTTCCACCTGCTGCTCGCCGAGATGACCGGGAGCCCGGTGCTCGCCCGCTACGTGGCCGAGCTCGGCTACCGCTGCGCCCTGATCCTCTCGCTCTACAGCCGGCCGCACTCCTCCGACTGCGCCGTGAGCGAGCACCGGGAGATCGTGGCGGCGCTGGTCGCGGGCGACGCCGAGCGGGCAACCGCGCTGATGGACCACCATCTCGACGCCGTGGCCGAGCGGGCGCGCATCGTCTCGGAACCCCGGCGCGAGCGCGACCTGATCCGGCTGCTCGCGCCCTACGTCGAGGGCTGAGCGGTCAGCGCGCTTGCCGGTCGAGCAGGCGCTCGGCCGAGTCGTTCCAGACCTCCATGGAGACGATCAGCCCGTCCCGCACGGTGAAGCGATCGACGTAGCGGTTGCCCTCGAAGGCCTCCCCGTCCGGCCACGCGCCGTAGAGCGTGCCGAGGCTGTAGACCGTCGTGATGCCGTCGCCCAACACCACGTCGAGGCGCTCCATGCGCTTCTTCACCCAGGCGTAGCGTCCCGCGTTGAAGGCGGTGACCTCGCGCGGGTGCCGGAAAACGCGCCCTCCCGTGAAGACGATCGCGATGCCGGGCGCCATGTGGCGCGCCGCCGTCTCGGGGTCCGGCACCATCGAGGCTTCGAGATAGGCGGTCACCACCGCCGCGTCGCGTTCCGCCCGCTCCGCCGCTTCCCTATCCACGCTCATCGCTCCGGCTCCGTCTTTCGGTCGGCGCCCAGCATGGCCGAGGCGCGCGCGGCATGCATGCAGAAAGTGTATGCACTTTGGCGCGGACCTGTGCACACGCTGCGCGCCGATCGGGCGGTTCGCGCGCAGCGATGGCCGCGAGGTGGGGGCGAGCACCCTGGCACGGGCGTTGCGGAACCCGGTCGACCACATACGAGCCCGGACCGCCATGCCCCAGCGCCCCCACGCCGCCCGCCTCACCCGTCGCCTCGCCCTCGGCACCCTGCTGGCGGGAGTCGCGTGCCTCGGCTTCGACCTCGGCCCCGTCCGGGCCGCCGAGCCGGTGCGGATCGGTCTCGTCACGGCGCTGAGCGGCCAGTCGGCCAAGTCCGGCGAGGCGATCTCCCGCGGGATCGGGCTCGCCATCGACGAGATCAACAAGCAGGGCGGGGTGCTCGGGCGCCCGCTCGAACTCGTCGCCCGCGACGACGAGGCCAACCCCTCCAAGGGCGTTCTCGCCGCCCGCGAGCTGATCCAGCGCGCGGGCGTGGTCGCGCTGATCGGCGGCCTCGACACCCCGGTCTCGATGGCCATCGTGCCGATCGCCAACCAGATGAAGGTGCCGTTCGTCGGTCCCTGGGCGGCCGGCACCGGCATCACCCGCAACGGGGCGGCCGACAACTACGTCTTCCGGGTCTCGGCGGTCGACGCGCTGGTGGACGAGGCGCTCGTCGCCTACGCGCAGAAGACCTACGGGGCGAAGAAGCCCGGCGCGATCCTCGTCAACAACGCCTGGGGCGAGTCGAACCAGCAGGGGATCGTCGCGGCGCTGAAGGCCGCGGGCCTGCCCTCAGCCGGGATCGAGAAGTACGAGGCCAACGACCTCGACATGGTGCCCCAGCTCACGCGGCTGCGCGAGGCGGGCGCCGACGCGCTCTTCCTCGTCGGCAATGTCGGCCCCTCGGCCCAGGTGGTGAAGTCCCTCGACCGGATGGGCTGGGACGTGCCGGTCGTCTCCCACTGGGGCCCGGCGGGCGGGCGCTTCGACGAGCTTGCCGGCCCCGGCGCGGCGCGGGTGCACTTCGTCCAGACCTTCACCTTCGCGGGCAACGAGAACCCGAAGGCGAAGGCCGTGCTGGAGGCGCTGAAGGCCAAGTACCCGGCGATCAAGTCGATGGCCGACGTCACGCCGGCGGTGGGCATCGCCAACGCCTACGACGCCACGCACCTGATCGCCCTGGCCATCCGGGCGGCGGGCTCGACGGAGGGCCCCAAGCTCCGCGACGGCTTCTACAAGGTCGCGCCCTATCCGGGGCTGATCAAGACCTACGAGACGCCCTTCGCGCCCGGCCGGCACGACGCGCTGGGACCCGCCGACTACGTCTTCTCCCGCTTCCGCAACGGCGAGATCGTCGCGGTGGCGCAATGACGGGGCCCGGCGGACGGCGCGGCGGACGAGACGGGGAGCGGGCGTCATGCTGACCGGCATCCTCGTCAGCGGGCTCGGCCTCGGCAGCATGTACGGGCTGGTGGCGCTGGGCTTCCACATCACCTTCGCGGTCTCCGGCACCGTGAACTTCGCGCAGGGGAGCGCCGTCACGCTGGGGGCGGTGCTGGGCTACGCCTTCGGGGTGCGGCTCGGCTGGCCGATGCCGCTGGCGGCGGCGGCCGCGCTCGCCGGCTGCGCGCTGCTGGGGCTCGCCGTCGAGCGCCTGCTGGTGCGCCCCTTCGTGGCGCGGGGCTCCGACGCGTGGCTGCTGGCGACCGTGGCCGGCGGCATCATCCTCGACAACGCCCTCTTGTTCACCTTCGGCAAGGAGCCGCGCAGCCTCCCCTCCGCCCTGGTGGCGGCGCCGGTCCAGGTGCTCGGCGCCGGGATCTACCCCCTGCAGCTCGCGATTCCCGCGGTCGGGATCGCGGCGGCGCTCGCCATCCGGGCGGTGTTCCGCGGGACCGAGCTCGGCCGCGTGCTGCTGGCGGTGGCCCAGAACACCGAGGCCGCGCGCCTCATGGGCATCGATGTCGGTCGCACGATCGCCTGCGCCTTCGCGCTCTCGGCGGTGCTCGCAGGGACGGCGGGGCTCCTCATCGCGCCGCTCTTCTCGGTCTCGGCCGAGATGGGGGCACTCTTCGGGATCAAGGCCTTCGCGGTGGCGATCCTCGGCGGGATCGGCTCGGCCACCGGCGTGGTGCTGGCGGGCCTCCTCTACGGCCTCGTCGAGGCCGGCGTCACCGCCACCCTCGGCTCCGGCGCCACCCAGATCGTCGTGTTCTCGGTGATCATCCTGGCGCTGGCCCTGCGCCCGAACGGCCTCCTCGGCCGTGCCGCCGTCAACAAGGTCTGACCCGATGCGCCCAGCGTTCTCCCCCCGCGCGCCGGCCGCGATGCCGCTGGCCATCCTGACCCTGACGCTCGCCGGCCTCGGCCTCGTCGGGGCGACGAGCGGCTACAGCCACTTCGTCATCGCGCTCGTGGCGCTGACGGTGGTCGCCGGCACCGGGCTCAACGTCCTGCTCGGGCTCGCCGGACTGATCTCGTTCGGCCATGCGGGCTTCTACGCGGTCGGCGCCTACACGAGCGCGATCCTGACGCTCAAGGGCGTGAGCTTCTGGGCGGCGCTGCCGGCCGCCGCCGCTCTCTCGGGCCTCGTGGGCGCGGCTCTCGCCGTGCCGGCCATGCGGGTGCGCGGCCCCTACCTCGCCATGGTGACGATCGCCTTCGGCTTCCTCGTCGAGCACGCGCTGATCGAGGGCGGCGACCTCACCGGCGGCCAGAACGGCCTCGTCGCCGCCGCGCCCCCGAGCTTGTTCGGGCAGACCTTCGGCGAGCGCGAACTGGCGCTCCTCGCGGTGCTGGCGGCGGGCTTCAGCCTCTACGGCTTCCATCGCCTGCGCGACGCCCGCCTCGGCCGGGCGATGCGGGCGGTGCGCGACGCGGACGTCGCCGCAGCCTCCCTCGGCTTCGACCCGGTGCGGGTGAAGACCGCGGCCTTCGCGATCTCGGCGGCGCTCACCGGGCTCGCGGGCGCGGTGCTGCCGCCCCTGATGCTGTTCATCGCGCCGAGTTCCTTTCCCTTCTCGCAGTCGATCCTGTTCGTGCTCTCCGTCGTGGTCGGCGGGGCCGGCACGGTGCTGGGCCCGCTCTTCGGCGCCCTGGTGACGGTGCTGCTGCCGGAGGCTCTGGCCGGGCTCGCCGAGTACCGGCTGCTCTTCTTCGGCCTCACCACGCTGGTCGTGCTCTGGCTGGTGCCCGCGGGCCTCGTCGGCAGCCTCGCGCGGCTGCTCCCGCGCGGTGGCGCGGCCCCCGCGCCCGCCTCCGGGGCCGGGGCGCCGGCCTTCCTGCGCCGGGCCGAGCGCGAGGCGCTCGCGGTCGAGGGCCTCGGCATCGCCTTCGGGGGCATCCGGGCGGCCGACGGCGTCGCCTTCGCAGCGCCGCCCGGGGCCGTCACCAGCGTGATCGGCCCGAACGGGGCCGGCAAGACCACTGTGCTCAACATGGTCTCGGGGTTCTATCGCCCGAGCGCCGGCACGATCCGGCTCGGATCCCGCGACCTCGCCGGCGCCCCCGCCCACGCGGTCGCCCGCGCGGGCATCGCCCGCACCTACCAGACCACGCGGCTGTTCGGCTCGCTCTCGGTGATCGAGAACGTGACGCTCGCCCGCGCCCCCGGCCGGCTGCTGCGCCGGGCAGGGCCGGAGGACCGGGCCGAGGCCGCCGCGCTCCTCGCCTTCGTGGGCTATGCGGGCGCCCTCGACCGGCCGGCCGCCGAGCTCGCCCATGTCGATCGCCGCCTCGTGGAGATCGCCCGCGCGCTCGCGGGCGCCCCCCGCGTGCTGCTCCTCGACGAGCCGGCCGCGGGCCTCGCCCGGGCCGACACCGATCGGCTCGGGACCTTGCTGCGCCGGATCGCGGCCTGCGGCATCGCGGTGATCCTGGTCGAGCACGACATGCCGCTGGTGATGGGCGTCTCCGACCGCATCCTGGTGATGGATGCGGGCCGCCCGATCGCCTGGGGACCGCCCGCCGAGATCCGCCGGAACCCGGCCGTGCTCAGGGCCTATCTGGGCGCCGCCGACACCCCGGCCCGGCCGCGGGCCGAGCCCTGGACCGGGCCGGCCGACCCGGTGCTCGCCGCCCACGGCCTGCGGGCGGGCTACGGCGCCGCCCCCGTCCTCGACGGCATCGCGCTCGCCGTTCGGCCGGGCGAGGCGGTGGCGCTGCTGGGCTCCAACGGCGCCGGCAAGTCCACGGCGATGCGCGCGCTCGCCGGCCTGCTGCGCCCGGTCGAGGGATCGATCGTGCTGGCCGACGCCGCGATCGGGGCGCTCCCCGCCCACGCGGTCGCCCGTCTCGGCCTCGCCCTCGTGCCGGAGGGCCGGCAGGTCTTCCCCGAACTCACCGTGGTGGAGAACATCCGGCTCGGCGCCTGGAGCCGGTCCGGTAGCCGGGACGGGCGGGTCGATCCGGCCGAGGTCGAGGCGCTCCTCGACCGTTTCCCGCGCCTGCGCGAGCGGGCGGAGAGCCGGGCCGGCCTGCTCTCGGGCGGCGAGCAGCAGATGCTCGCCATCGCCCGCGGGATGATGGCGCGCCCGCGCATCCTGCTCCTCGACGAGCCCTCCCTCGGCCTCGCCCCGGCGATCATCAACGACCTCTACGCGGTGGTGGCGGAGCTGCGCGACCGGGGCACCACCATCCTGATCGTCGACCAGATGGCGGCGCTGGCGCTGACCGTCGCCGACCGGGGCTACGTGCTGGAGCAGGGGCGGGTGGCGGCCTCCGGCACGGCGGCCGAGCTCCGGGCCGATGCGGGGCTGGAGGCCGCCTATCTGGGAGCCGCCTGACGCCTCGCGACTTTGCCCACGACACCATCCACGACGCCATCCACGACGCCATCCACGACACGCACACCGGGACCCCGATGACGACGCCAGATCCGGCCGGCCACGGCCGCTACGCCTACTCCGCCCTGCCGGACCGCCCGGTCTACGACTGGCCGGGGGGAAGGCGCCTCGCGGTCTACGTGGCGCTGAACCTCGAGACCTTCGACTTCGGCTCCGGCCTCGGGGCGGAGCTGGCGCCCGGCGGTCCGCAGCCGGACGTGCTGAACTACGCCTGGCGCGACTGGGGCAACCGGGTCGGCGCGTGGCGCCTGCGCGACCTGCTCGACGGCCTGGGCGTGCCCGCGAGCGTCCTCGTCAACAGCCGGCTCTACCGGGACTGCCCCGGCCTGATCGAGGCCTTCCGGGCGCGCGGCGACGAGATCGTCGGGCACGGGCGCACCAACGCCGAGCGCCAGGGCACGCTCTCGGAGGCCGAGGAGCGGGCGCTGATCGCCGAGGCGACCGCGATCCTGGCGCTGGAGGAGGGCCGGGCGCCCGCCGGCTGGCTCGGCCCCTGGATCTCGCAGTCGCGGGTCACACCCGACCTGCTGGCCGAGGCCGGCTACCGCTACCTGCTCGACTGGTGCCACGACGACCAGCCGACCTGGTTCGCGACGCGCGGCGGCGGACGCATCCTCGCGCTGCCCTACCCGCAGGAACTCAACGACATCCCGGCCATCGTCGCCCGCAAGGACACCGGCCGCCAGTTCGCCGAGGCGATCGTGGACGGCTTCGACGAGATGCTGGAACAGTCCCGCACCGCGCCGCTGGTGATGGGCATCGCGCTCCACCCCTACATCGTCGGCCAGCCGCACCGCCTGCGCCCGCTCCGAGAGGCGCTTGCCCACATCGCGGCCCGGCGTGAGGCCGTCTGGCTGACCACGGCGGGCGCGATCGCCGAGCACGTCGCCGCGCGGGTGCCGGCCTGACGCACCGCCCGGAACCGGGCCGCCCGGGGCCCGCCGCGGCCTGGAGGATCGTCCTGGATCCGATGTGCAGGACGACGCGCTAGGCGGCCGCTGCGTCCCGTCCGGATCCCGCTGCGTCCGGCGGCCCGGCGCGGGACTCCTCCGGCCCCCGCGGCTCGGCGGCGTCCCGCGCCCGGCCGCCATGGGTGAGCTGCGCGAACGCCTCGATCGGTGCGGGGCGGCCCATCAGGTAGCCCTGGGCGGCCTCGCACTGCTCCTCGGCGAGGAAGCGCAATTCCGCCGCCGTCTCGACGCCCTCGGCCAGAACCGGCAATCCGAGGCCGCGGCCGAGGCCCAGCACGGAGCGCACGATGGCCTTGGTCTGCTCGCTCCCGTCCACAGAGCGGATGAAGGAGCCGTCGATCTTGATCTTGTCGAAGGGGTAGGTGCGCAGGTTCGAGAGGGACGAGTAGCCGGTGCCGAAATCGTCCATCGCGATGCGCAGGCCCAGCGCCTTCAGCTGGCGCAGCGTGGACTGGGCGCGCGCGGGATCGCGGATCAGCGCGGTCTCCGTGATCTCGATCTCCAGCCGCGCGGCCGCGAGGCCGGTCTGGAACAGCACCTCGTGCACCATCTGCACGAAGTGCGGCGCCAGCACCTGCACGGCGGAGACGTTCACCGCCAGCGCGAGCGGGTTGGGCCAGCCCGCGGCCTCGCGGCAGGCCTCGCGCAGCACCCATTCGCCGATCTGCAGGATGGCGCCGCTCTCCTCCGCGATCGGGATGAAGAGGGCCGGCGAGATCGGGCCGCGCTCGGCATGCTGCCAGCGCAGCAGAACCTCGAACCCGGTCGTGGCGCCCGTCCGCACGTCGGTCTGCGGCTGGTAGACCAAGTGCATCTCGCCGCGGGCGATGGCGTGGCGCAGGTCGTGTTCCAGGAGGCGGCGCTCGCGGACCTGGATGCCGAGCTTCGCCTCGAAGAAGCGGTAGGTGCCGCGCCCCTCCGACTTGGCCTTGTAGAGGGCCGTGTCGGCGTAGTTCAGGAGCAGCGCGCGCTCCTCCGCGTCGTCCGGATAGAGCGCGATGCCGATGCTGGTGGCGATCACCGGGCCGGCCGCGTCCGTGCCGCCGCCGCGCAGGGCTTCGAGGATCTGCTCCGCCAGGCGGCCGGCCGCCACCGCCTGCTCGCAGGGCACCAGGATGGCGAACTCGTCGCCGCCGAGGCGGGCCATCATCTGCGTGTCGTCGAGGAGCGCGGTGACCGCCTGGGCGACGCTCACCAGCAGGGTGTCGCCCGCGGCGTGACCGAACAGGTCGTTGACCTCCTTGAACCGGTCGAGGTCGAGGCAGAGGACGGCGAGCTTGCGCCCGGTCGCCTCGGCGAGCCGCAGCTCGTGGTCGAGGCGCTGGTTGAAGCTCGCCCGGTTCGCGAGGCCCGTGAGCGCGTCGTGATGGGCGAGGAACTGGATCTGCCCCTCGGCCTTGCGGCGGCCGCGCAGGTCGCGCACGGCGACGGCGTAGTGCGGCCGGTCGCCGTAGGTGACGGGCCGCATGATCAGCTCCACCGGGATCGGGCCGTCGGCCTCCGGGTGCAGCTCGGCCTCCACCGGCTGGTCCGGCGGGCCGCCCTGGCCGGCGCGGGCCGCCGGCAGGAAGCGGGACAGAGCCATGCCGGGCAGGGCGGTCGCGGCGAGGCCGACGAGCCGGCCGAAGCTGTCGTTGGCGCTGACGATCAGGTCGCCCCGGCACACCACCAGCCCCTCGACGGCGGCGTTGGCGAGGCTGTTCAGCCGCTCGCGCTCCAGCGCGGCCTGGCGCCGCTCGCGGATGTCGAGGGCGAGCGCCGCGCAGGCGAGGAGCAGGATGGCGAGGCTCGCGAGCCCGATGCCGACGGCGAGCCAGCGGGAGGGCAGGGCGCTCTCCGAGATCGGGATCGCGGGATCGGGCACGATGGTGACGGCGCCCATCGCGGTGAAGTGGTGGCTGCAGATGGCGACCAGCAGCAGCAGCGCCCCCGCGCCGCGCGCACGACCGGTCCGGCCCGACAGGGCGACCTGCAGCGCGGCCCCGCCGAAGAGGACGCCGAGCCCCAGCGACGCGGCGACCAGGGCCGGATCCCACCGGAGATGGCCGGCGACCTCGTAGGCGGCCATGCCGGTGTAGTGCATCGCGGCGATCCCGCCGCCGAGCACGCCGCCGCCCAGCACGGGCGCGAGCGGCACGGCGCGATGCTGCGCGAGCGTGAGGCCGGCGCCCGTCAGCACGATCGCGTAGGCGAGGGAGAGCGCGGTGAGGCCGAGGGCGTAGCCGTTCGGCACGCTCGGCTCGAAGGCCAGCATGGCGATGAAGTGGGTCGCCCAGATGCCGGACCCGCCCGCCACGGCCGCGACGCACAGCCAGGTCGCACGAAGCCGCCCGGCCGCCCGGCTCGCGTGGCGCAGGAGCTCGACGCAGGCGACGCCGGAGAGACCGCAGACCAGGGCGGCCAAGCCGACCAGCCACAGGTCATGCGCGCCCACGAAGCAACCGACGACCCTGAGCATGGCAACCTGTGTTAAATTATTTAGAGCTCAGAGGCAGTCATAGCCTAGACGGCGTTATCAAGCCCTGAATCTCCCAAGATGACGGCTCTCGTGACAAAGATTTGATCCAAATCGCGCAAGTTTCTTTCAAGTTGATACCTTGATGTGTCGATCCGCCGCAGGGCGGTGAGAGGCCGGCCGGTCGCCGCCGATCCTGCGCGGGCGCCGCCGCTGGGTCCGTCCAGCGGTGCTCCGCGGTCGGCCGTCGATGGGCGGGGCGGTCCCGGTGCCGGCTCGCCGCCGGACGGCACGTCGAGAAGCGACGAGGCGCGCGGGTGAGCCCGCGGCCGCGAGGCGGCCGGCGACGATTCCGGCGCAGGCCCGGACAGCATTCATAAAGTCTTGGGTGCCGACCGGGCCGCCTCGAAACCGGCACGGAACCGTATCGCCGGGCTCGTTGTTCCTGGGCGTCCATCGTCCTCCAGCATCCGTACAGGAAAGGACTTCCCCATGCGCAAGGTCATGACCCTCGGCTTCGTCGCCGCCGCCCTCGCGGGCCTGGCCGCGCCCGCCACGGCCGAGGAGACCACCGTGATCCGCCGCGACAGCGCTCCGAGCGTCTCCGTGGAGCGCCGGGAAGGCGTCGTCGAGCGGCGCGACATCACCACCGGCACGGTCGATTGCGGCTCGAAGACCGTCCACAAGGAGGACGGCATGGGCAACTCCAAGACCGTCCACAAGGAAGGCTGCAACTGAGGAGCGCCCCTCCGGACCCGACGGGTTCCGGAGGCTCGTCCGCGGCGGCCGGGAGCCGTCCCAGAGCCCGCCCGGCCTCCGCCGGAGCGGGCTTCTTCGCATGGGTGCGCAGGCCTTTGATCTGGATCAGCCCCGCTCCCGCGGGGGACCGCCATGATCCGGCGGGTGCTCGGCGCGTCGCCGAACCGCCCCGCGCCCCATGGAGAGACGGATGCGCACATGGCCGATCCTGTCCGCGCCGGGCGTCCTCGGCCTTCTGCTCGTCGGCACTTGCGCGCGCGCGGACTCCGCACCGCCCGCCCTGCCGCCGTCCGACGAGGTCCGCGAGATCGCCGCCGACGCCTACATCTATGCCTACCCGCTGGTCCTCATGGAACTCACCCGCCGTCAGACGACGAGCGTCGCGGAAGCGACCACCGCGCTGGCGGCACCGGTCAACCGCTTCGCGCATCTCGAGGCCTTCCCGGATCCCCGGTTCACGGCGGTGGTGCGGCCCAACGCCGACACGCTCTACTCCTCGCTCTGGTTCGACGTGACCGCCGAGCCCCTGGTCATCGGCATCCCGAACCCGGAGGGCCGCTACGTCCTCCTGCCGATCCTCGACATGTGGACGGAGGTGTTCGCATCGCCGGGCTCGCGCACGACCGGGAACGCCCCTCACACCTTCGCGCTCGTCGGGCCGGACTGGAACGGCACCCTGCCCGAGGGCGTCCAGCGCGTGCGCAGCCCCACCGGTATGGGCTGGATCATCGGACGCACGCGGACCGACGGTCCCGCCGACTACGCGGCGGTGCACCGGTTCCAGCGGGCGATCCGGGTCGCCCCCCTCAGCGCGTGGGAGGGGGGCGGCACCCCGCCGCCCGGCCCCGCGAGCCCGGCCCCGCGCAGCGACAAGCCGCCGGTCGAGCAGGTGGAGGATCTCGAAGCGCCGGCCTTCTTCGCCCTCTTCAGCGAGGTCGCGAAGGCCAACCCGCCGCACGCCGTCGATCACCCGATCCTCGACCGCATGCGGCGGATCGGCCTCGTTCCCGGCGCGATCGATCCCCGGAGCCTGCGGCCGGAGGTGCTCCAGGCCCTCGCGGAGGCCAAGGCGCCGGCCCTGGCGCGCATCAAGGGCGTGTTCCGAACCGCGGGCCGGTTCGTGAACGGCTGGCGCACGAACTACACGGCGATCGGCACCTACGGCGCGGACTACGTCCACCGGGCCGGCGTGGCCTATGCGGGCCTCGGCGCCAACACGATCGAGGATGCGGTCTACCCGACCGGGCTGGTCGATGCGGACGGCAGGCCCTTCGACAGCGACAGGCGCTACACCATCCACTTCGAGAAGGGCGAGATCCCGCCGGCGCGCGGATTCTGGTCCCTGACCCTGTACGACGCGCGCCAGCTCTTCGCGCAGAACCCGATCGACCGCTACGCCATCGGCGACCGCGACCGCCTGACCTACAACCCCGACGGCTCGCTCGATCTCCACGTGCAGCGCGAGAGCCCCGGGGCGGGGAAGGAAGCGAACTGGCTGCCGGCCCCAGCCGCCGGCCCCTTCACGCTGAACCTGCGCCTCTACTGGCCGCGGCCGGAGGTGCTCGACGGCAGCTGGAATCCGCCCGCCGCGAAGGCGGCCGACGGCATGTGAGGCCGGCGCGCCGGGGCAGCCGGGACCCGGGGCCGCCCGGGGCTGGCCGCGCACGCACCGACCCGAGATCGACCGGAGGTTGCCAGTGCCTGCCCCACGCCCCGCCCCCCGCAGCGACGGCGACGCGACCCCGCCCCTCGCCGCCGCCTACCGGGACCGACCCGCCCACGGGCAGCGCTCGATCGCCGCGCGGGTGGCCGCCGAGACGAAGCGCTACCTGGGCCTCGCCGCCTACCTGCTGGTGATCTTCGGCACCCTGATCCTCTTCAGCCTGAACGTCTACGCGCGCGCGGACCGGGACGTTCAGCACTATCCGCGCCACCATTTCTACGCGATCGGGCTGATCAATGCCCTGGTTCTCGCCAAGTTCATGCTGATCGCCGAGGCGGCGAAGCTCGGATCCTTCGCCATCGGCCGGCGCCTGGATCGGGGGCCGCTCGCCTACGCGATCCTGTACCGCGCCCTCCTGTTCACGGTGGTGCTGGTGGCCGCCTACGTGCTGGAGGAGGTGGTGCTCGGGGCCTGGCGCGGACGCTCGCCGCGCGACGTCCTGCCGGAGCTGGCCGGCGGCCCGCGCGGCCTCGCGTCCTTCGCCTGGGTGATGTTCGTCGCGCTCGTCCCGTACTTCGCCTACCGGGCGCTCGGGCGTGCCCTGGGTGCCGACAGGTTGCGCGCCCTGCTGTTCGGCAAGGAGCGTGGCGAGGGGCTTGGCGAGGGGCGTGGCGAGAGGTTCGGCGAGGGCGAGTCCGGCTAGACGGGCAAGGGGCAAGGGCAGGGGAAGCGCGACGGGACGGCGCGCGTGCGGGTCGAGCGAGGGCCGCCCGGCTCGTGCGGCCTCAGCGGGCGACCACGAGGGTGGGGCCGGCCTGGTGTCCCGCCTCCGGCCCGAGGCCGGCGCGCCGCCGGTCGAGGGCGTGCCGCGCGTGCACGAGGGCCGTCGAGAAGGCCGACATGCGCTCCGGGCTCCCGGCCGCGGGCGAGCCGGCGAGCACCGCCGAGACGAGTCCGTGGAACTCGTCCTCCAGCGCGGCGAGCCCGTCCCGGTCGGCGCGGGGCGCGGCCTCGGCGATCTCGACCAGCCGCCGAACCGGGCGCCAGTCGGCCTCCGAGCGGCGCCGGGTCCAGCGGGCTGCCGCGGCGGCGAAGAGCGACCCGGCCAGGCTCAGCACGAGGCCGCCGACCGTGAGGTAGCGCTGGACCTGGTCGAAGAAGCTCTGGTCCCCGTTGCTGAGGTAGGCCGCCACGCCCGGATGGATGGGCAGGATCGGGCTCTTCTGGTCGGGATCGGGCGCCTCGATCTGGTTGGCGAGGGGCGAGACCTCCGCGACCTTGGCCTTCGTGGTCAGGATCGAGCGCGCGATCGCGGCCGCGACGACGTCGGGCATCAGCTCCGAGGCGACGAACCGGTAGGTCACGGCCAGCGTTGTGACGGTGTCGTGCGGCACCGCGGGCCTCGCCCGGAACGCTCCGGCCGGCACGTCGATGGGCTCGAAGCCGGGAAAGCGCCGGCCGATGGCCTCGGCCTCGTCGAGCGCGAGGAGGCCCGGCGTTCCCTTCGTCGCGCGCGCGAGCGCGGCGACCGCGTCCACGGCCTCGCCCGGAGCCGCGGGGCCGACCGCGAGGATGGCCGCGAGCTTCTTCTGCCGGACGGCCTGCGCCAGCTCGTCCGGCGGCAGGACGACGCGGCGGACGTCCGCGGCGGCGATGTTGAAGTAGGTCAGCACCGCGTCGAGGACCCGGGCGTTGGCCTCCTGCAGCGGTCCGGCCGGGATGCCGACCGCCTTTCCGGCCAGGTTCGCGACGGAGCCGACATGGCTGCCGGGCGGCAGGACGAAGGCGACGACGTCCCTGCGCAGGATCACGATGGTCTGGGCGTTGGGCGGCGGCCCCGCGTCGCTGCGTACGATGGCGAGGTCGGTCCGGCCCTCCTCCAGAGCTTTGGCGCTGCCCGCGAGGTCGTCGACCTGCACGAGGGTCAGGCTGACGCGGGGATGCTGGACGCTCGAGACGGACGCGAAGGCGGCGATGAAGCGGTAGGCCGTGCTGCCGGGCGGGCCGGTGGTGATGCGCAGGTTGGCGTGCGGCGACCAGACGTGGGCGAGCGCGAACCCGGCGGCTGCGACGAGCAGCAGCCCGGCGGCGGCGAGCGCGCGGCCCCGTCCCCGGCGCCCCGGCCGGCGGCTACCGGGGCCGTCCGGACTCGACCGGCCGGGATCGGTCGCGGCGGGCTCGATTGGCACGGGCTCGGCGTCTCGCATCGTCACCTCGCGCTCCCGACCTCGCTTCCGGCCGCGGACACCGGCGCGTTCGGGCGGCGCCCGGCCGATCCGGCGGCGATCTCGCCCGGTCGGGCCGGGGACGCGCCCCGTGGCCCGCCGGCCTCAGGACCGCGCCTTGCGCTCCTGATGGAGGCGCTTCTTGTTCGGGAGTGCCCTGGAACGGCCGACGGTGACGCCGGCCGTGGACAGGCTCCGCCCGGCCACCCCGTCCGCGGGCGCGGGGCCGGCCGGCAGAGCCGGCGCGGCGGTCGCGAGCATCGGCAGGACCAGGATCGTGCCCGCGGCCAGAAGCGCGCGGATCCTGCGGTCGATCTTGCACATGTGCCCTCACTCCTTCTCGAGCCCGGGGACCGGCGCCGTCGCGCCTGTCGGGCGCGCCCCTGGAGGACGATGCGCCCGGCAAGGCCAGCATCCCCGCCGACCGCGCTTTCGCGTTGATTCACGTCAAGACGCGATCCTGCCATCCGGGGACGGGGCCCGGATGTCCTGGAGCGGATGCTCCCCGCCCGGATCGGGATCGTACGGGGAGCATCCCCGCCATCGGGCCGGCCTCGGCTACTCGGCGACCGCCCGGCCGGGATCGGCCCGGTACGCGTCGGCGCACGCGCGTTCCCGGGGGGCCGATCGCGTGCCCGGCATGATCTCGAAGCGCGGATCGAAATCGACCATCGTCGCGGCCAGCCGTGCCAGGATGCGCGCGTCGCCCTGAACCGTCGCGGTCCCGTCGGCGATCTGCGCCTCCAGGGTCGTGGCGCCGGTCATCGTCCGCTCGAGATCCGCGCGGTCGATGGTCAGGGTCAGGTCGGGCTTCTCGGCCTGGAAGCCCGCGATGTTGGTCAGCGTCGCGTTCTCCATCTCCACGATGAAGCGCTCGCCGGTGTCGGGCGTCACGAGGTTGATGGTGAAGCGCATCCCCTCCGCCTTGCGGCTGTCCATGCGGATGCCGAGGAAGTTCAGGAACATCTCGGTCGTCATCGCCCGGACCACGTCGGGACTGCTGGAACGCGCCGTCTCCCCCTCCGGGATGCCGCTCCGGAGCTCGTAGGCCCCGGCCAGGAAACTGTTGCGCAGGCCGGGATTCTCCTGCTGGTAGCCGATCTGCTCGAAGATGTCGGCCAGGAGGTCCTTGGCCGCCTCGTTCCGCGGCTCCGCCTGGACCAGCGTGTTCACGATCTCCTGGGCCAGGAGATACCGTCCCGCCTCGTGCAGGCGCCGTCCCCGGGCGAGGATCGCGTCCGCTCCGCCCATCATCTCGACGTAGAGGGGCGCGCTCTCGGCGGCCGGCAGGGGGATGAGCGTCGCCGGGTTGCAGTCCCAGAAGCCGAGGTAGCGCTGGATGACGCCGCGGCTGTTGTGCTCCGGGGAGCCGTGGTAGCCGCGGCAATGCCAGGTCTGCTGCAGGCTCCTCGGCAGCGCGTAGACGGTGTGGATCTGGTTGATCGTGACGCCCCGGTTCGCGAGGTGGAGCACTTGGTTGTTCATGTGGGCGTAGAGGTCGCGCTGCGCCCGCAGCACCTCCTGGATCCGCGCGTTGCCCCAGCGCGGCCAGTGGTGGGAGGCGAACATCACCTCGGCCTCCAGGCCGAAGCGGTGGAGCGCCTCGTTGATGTACTTCGACCAGTTGAGCGGATCGCGCACCGGAGCGCCCCGCAGCGTGTAGATGTTGTGCAGCGACGCGACGACGTTCTCCGCCATCCAGAGCGCCTTCATCTCGGGGATGTAGGTGTTCATCTCCCGCGGCGCCTCGGTGTCGGGCGTGTTCTGGAAGACCATCCGGACGCCGTCGACCTCGATCTCCTCGATCGGCTCCGCCACGGAGCGCGTCGGGGCGATCAGTCCGACCGCGCCGGCCGAGACGCGCTGTCCCAGGCCCTGGCCGACATAGCCGTGGGGTGAGGCCGGCAGCAGCAGGCCGTACTGGTAGAAGAGCCGCCGGTTCATGGCGTTGCCCGCGTACACGTTCTCGGCCACGGTGTGGGCCATGAAGCCGGCGGGCGCGATGACCGGCACGCGGCCCGAGCGCACGTCCGCCTCGTCGACGAGGCCACGCACGCCGCCCCAATGGTCCGCGTGGGTGTGGGAGTAGATCACCGCCGAGATCGGCCGTCCCGCGCCCACATGCTCCTGGAACAGCGCCCAGGCGGCGCGCGCGGTCTCCCGGCTGACGAGGGGATCGAACACGATCCACCCGGCGCGGCCCCGCACGATGGTGAGATCGGACAGGTCGAGGCCGCGCACCTGGTAGATGCCGGGGACGACCTCGTAGAGACCGTAATTGTTGTTGAGCCGCCCGATGCGGGCCAGCGACGGATGGATGCTGTCGAACGCGTCCGCCTCGTCGAGGAAGCGGAACTGCTCCATGTCCCAGGCCGCGTGGCCGGCCTCGGCCGGGATGGTCATGGCCCTCATGGGGGCGATCAGCCCCCGGCGCTGCTCCTCGAAGTCCCGCTCGTCCGCGAACGGAAGGCTCGCGCGGGCCCGGGCCAGGACCTCGCGGGTGAAGGCCGACGGCGGCTTGCCCCGCGGATGGAAGTGCTGCCCCGGGGCGAGGGCCGCGCCCACCTGCCCGCCCGCCTCCTCGCCCGCCTCCGCCCGGTCCGGGGCCGCCTCCGCCGTGAAGGAGCCCGGGACCGACAACGCCGTCCCCAGGGCCATGCCCATCCCCACGCCGGGCAGCGTCTTGATGAACGCGCGTCTCGTCGCCATCGGCCGAACTCCATCCCGGGCAAGATTCCGGGCAAGGCGGATCTCGACGGGCCTCGCGTCGTCGCGGCGCGCAACCCCGCGTGAGGCCGTCAGCGCCAGGCGCAGACGCGCCGTCCCCGCCGCCACCAGCAGACCCGGCGGCGGCGGCGGGGGACGACGACGACCTGTGCCTTCTCGACGCGCGCGTCGTCCGCGGCGACGGGAGCGTCGCCGGGAGGCGCCTCGCCGAGGGGGACGTCGCCGACGGGTCCCGCCCTCAGGAGCACCGCCTCGGCGGCGCCCGGCATCAGGGCCAGGCCGGCGGCGGCCGCGAGCGCGGAGCCGAAGCCTCCGAGCACGGCGCGACGAGACGGCGATCGACGATGCAGCGGTCCCATGATGATCCTCCCGTGTCGGATGCCGGCGTCCGGCCGAGGGCAGGGGGCGAGGGCAGGGGGCGAGGGCAGGAGGCCTGTCTCCCGCCGCGAGCGGCCGTTCAGCGCGCCGCGACCCCGCCGCGGGGCGTGAAGCGGTTCGCAGGGACCGGCGGCCTCCCGAACAGCCCGACCCAGCACCACGAGAGGCCCGCCGCGATCAGGTCGCAGGAGACGAACAGGCCGATCGCCCACAGGCCCGAATACGGCCATTGCGCGATGATGGCGGCGCCCAGCAGCACCGAGAGCACGGCGAAGAGGATCACCGCGGCGCGGGAGATCTGCGCGTCGTGGGCGACGGCCCAGATCGCCCGGGCCACGCCCGAGGCGATCAGGGTCAGGCCGAGGACGAGCGTGAGGGCGAGCGAGGCCGCGAGCGGCTGGAAGACCGCGTAGAGGCCGCCGACGAGGTACAGGAGGCCGGCGAGGAACCGCACGGCGCGCGAGCGCCAGGCCTCGCTCTCCCCGGGCTTGGCCAGCGCCTCGACGATCTCGACGATGCCGGCCACGAGCAGGAGCACGCCGTACCACAGCGTGCTGGCGATCGTGAGGGTCACCACCATGAACAGGCCGGCGATGCCGAGCAACAGCAGCACGCTGCCCACGGCAACGAACCAGCCACGCCCGCGCCCCGCGCCGGCCGGCGCGCTCCCAAAGGTTGCCGTGCCGCTCATAACGACACCTCCATCATGGCGTGCGACATCATGGGGGCGATCGGATTGTCCGCCCGATCGACAGGCTAGACCCGCCGCGCGCAGGGACACTTGAGCCAGATCAAAACCGGACGGACCCGTGAAGGCCGCTGCCGGCCGCGCGAGCGGACCCTCGCCGGCACGGCGGCGTCGGGCCGCCGCCCTTCCTGCGGCAGATCAGGGGCGGGGCGGCGGATCGTCAGCGCCCGCGGCGAGATAGCGGGTCAGCAGCTCGCTCGTGGCCCGGTCCGCGTAGGCGTCGGGATCCTCGCCCGGCCAGGGCGGGACGGCCTCGGTGACGGCACCGCCCCGCAGCAGGTCGGCGAGCTCGCCGGGCGTGAGGCCGGCCTCCGTCGCCTCCCGCATGGCGCGGTCGGCGTAGAGCCGCGCCTCCGCGCCGGACCGGCCCTTCCCGGGGACGCCGTCAGGCACGGATGTCGGATCCGCTCGGATCGCCGGGCGGAACGTCCGGTCCGATGCCCGGGCGCGGCGCCTCCGGCGGGACGTCCACCGGCGCGCAGGGCTCGTCCGGACCGAGCGGGCGATCGCGCGGGAGAGGTCGCGGGCCGGGCTCGGCCGGCGACGGGTTCGGCTGGCCCGGCTCGGCCATCGCTGCTCCTCGTCTCCAGGACAGGGATCGGGGACCGGCCGCATTCCCGGACGGGCATGCGGGGCCGGCACGACCGCGTCGCCGCCTCGCGGGGACGCGGCTCCGGCCCCCATCCGTCGTAGGTAGGCATGCCGGGGCCGCCCGCCCTGAGCAGGATCTACCGGTACGCGAAGATTTTCGGGCCCGCGTGCGGCCGCCTCACCGCTTCGGCTGGGATCCGAGATAGACGTATTCCGGCGCGGCGCGCAGCTGGTCCTTGTCGGTCTCGATCACGGCGTCGAGCGCCCCGCCGTCCTTGCGCGCGAGCCGCAGGGTGTCGGGGGCCACCGCCACGTACTTGGCGTTCAGGCCAAGGAAGCCGCCGACGCTGACCACATAGGCCTTGATCGCGCGCTTGTCGTCGAACACGACGTCGGCGACCGAGCCGATCGTGTCGTTGGCGCCGTTGCGGATGCTGGTGCCGATGAGCTTGGAGGCGACCACATCCTCGGGTGCCTGGGCCACGAACTTCGCCTTCAGGTCGTCGTCCAACGTCGCCGGCGCGCTGGGCACGGCGTCCGAGGCCTGGGATTGGGAAGGGGTCTGGGGAGCGGGCTGGGCAGGGGTCTGCGCAGAGGTCTGGGCAAGGGCCGGGACGGACGCGCAGGCGAGCAGGAGCGCCGGGAAGAGGGCGTGGCGGGTCATCGGGATCCTTCGGTTCGACGTGCTGAGGGGGGAATGTGCGTGCGCCAACGCGGCCGGCGCCTTCCGGATGCATCCGGAAGGCCGCCGGTCCGTCATCGGTTCCGGGCGGGCATCACGCCCGGCCGAGTTCGGCGGCGAGGCGCTCGCGCGCCCGGCTGACGCGGCTCTTCACCGTGCCGGACGGGCAGCCGATGATGGCGGCCGCGGACTCGTAGGACAGGCCCTCGACCACGATCAGGAGCAGCGCCTCGCGCTGCGCGGGATCGAGCCGGTCGAGGGCCGTGCGCAGGTCGCGCGGATCCGGCCCGGCCTCCTGCCCGGCCTCCTGCCCGGGCGAGCCGGCGGGCGTCGCGGCTCCACCGAGGGCCTCGGGCCGGCCGCCGCGTCTGCCGTCCACGAAGGCGGCCCGCAGGACGGTGAACAGCCACGCGACGAGGCTGCCGCCGGGCGGGAGCCCGCGCCGGTGCTCCCACGCCCTGAGCAGCGCGGCCTGGACGAGGTCGTCGGCCTGCGCGAGGTCGGGGTGCGTCAGGGCGAGCGCGTAGCGGCGCAGCCGCGGCAGCGCTCCGATCAGCGCGTCCTTGAAACCCGCCCGCACCTGTCCCTCGGCCTCGGCCGCGTCGAGGGCGCCCGACAGGCGCTCGACGACTCGCCCAAGACGAGAATCAATCTCTAAAAAAACAACCTCTGGATAGTATTCCCGCAATTCCTGCCCGAGCCGGGCGCGAACGATCGGGATCACGGCACCGCGCTCGGCGGGCTCCGGCACCTGTTGGTCGCTCTGCATCACGGGAAGGTCACTCGTGGCGGACCGGAAGAGGGCGCCCGTCTCGGGCCCCGGGGTTCCATCCGGGCGACGACTTATTTCTGGTCGATAACGTTTGCGTCAATAATACGGCTATACCAGTGAACGACTGAAGCCGCGTGGAACCGGCATGGGCGCGATCCGTTTGTGCACCGCTGCCGACCGGGCAGCGTTGCGGACGAGGGAGCGCTGCGAACCGTGACGGCGGACGTCGACCGGCATGAACTCCGGCAGATCATCGCCGGCCTGAGCGAGGGCGTGATCCTGGTCGAGCCCGACCAGACCATCGCCTACGCCAACGCGGCCGCCCTCGCCATGCACGGCGCCGCCTCGATCGACGAACTCGGGGCGACGGTGGATGCCTACCGCGAGCGCTTCTGCCTGCGCTACCGCAACAACCGGGCCCCCGACGCCTACCCGATGGAGCGGGTGGTGGCCGGCGAGCGCTTCCACGACGTGGTCGTCGAGGTGACCCGCCCCGACCGGCCGGATGTCGATTTCGTGCACTCGCTCAGGAGCCTGGTCGCCACCGACCGGGCGGGCAAGCCGAGCTGCCTCGCCCTCATCCTCAAGGACGTCTCCGGCCAGTTCGAGGCCGAGGAGCGCTTCGAGCGGACCTTCAACGCCAACCCGGCGCCGGCCGTCATCACGCGGCTCTCCGACCTGCGCCACGTCAAGGTGAACGCGGGCTTCCTGGAGATGACCGGGCACACCCGCGACGCCGTCATCGGCCGCAGCGTCTACGAGATTGACGTGTTGGCGAACGCCCGCAACCGGGATCTCGCGGTCTCGCGCCTGCACCAGGGGGGCACCATCCCGCAGATGGAAGCGTGCCTGGACCTGCCCGACGGCGCCAGCCGCTTCGTGATCGTGGCGGGCCAGCCCATCGAGATGGGCGACGAGCCCTGCATGCTCTTCACCTTCGCCGACCTCGAGTTGCGCAGGAAGGCCGAGACGGCCCTGCGCCAGAGCGAGGAGCGCTTCGCAAAGGCCTTCCGGCTCACCCCCGTGCCGACCGTGCTGGCCCGCTGCGAGGACCTCCAGGTCACCGGCATCAACGAGGCCTTCACCCGCGTCTTCGGCCTGGGCGAGGACGGGATCGTCGGTCGCACCCTCGTCGAGACCGGGCTCTGGGTCGCGCAGACCCAGCGCCAGTCCTTCGAGGCCGCCCTGGCGCGGGCCGGCCACGTGCTCGGCGCGGAAGTCTGCCTGCGCCACGAGAGCGGGGCCCAGCTCGACTGCCTGGTCTCGGCCGAACGGGTCGAGATCGGCGACGCCGTCTTCGTTCTGCTGGTCCTGCAGGACATCACCGAGCGCAAGCATGGCGAGCGCGAGCTGTTCGAGGCCATCGAGACGGTGATGGCCGACACCTCGTGGTTCAGTCGCGGGCTGATCGAGAAGCTGGCGAACCTGCGCCGTCCGGGCCGCGAGAGCGGCGACGCCGCGGCCCCCAACCTCACGGTGCGCGAGCGCCAGATCCTGAACCTGATCTGCTCCGGTCTCGATGACGATGCGATCGCCAGAAAGCTCGGCCTGTCGCGCAACACCGTGCGCAACCACGGCGCCGCGCTCTACCGCAAGCTCGGCATCCACAAGCGTACGGAAGCGGTGGTCTGGGGACGCGAGAACGGCTTCCCCTATCAGGTCGGCAGCCTCTGAAGTCCATGGAACTGGTATTTTCGTATCCTTGACCATCCGCGGATCGCGCACACGTCAGGCTTATCCGGGCCCCCTTCGCGGCAGGAGGCGTCCGTGATCGCGCACGCGAAATCCGCTTCCGCCGAGCCGCTCCGGTGCTCGGCGGAGCAGGCCATCGGCCAGTGCACCGGCAATGCCCGGGGCGAGGCCGGGCGGCGTCATCCGGAGCCTCCGGCCGCCGTCCCCGATCGACACCAGAGGAGAACGACATGATCGATACCGACAGGATCACGGGTGCCGTCAAGGCGTTCGGGGGTGCGGTGCAGGGCGCCGTCGGCGATATCGCCGGCTCGAGGCACGATTCGGTCGAGGGCCGCCTGCGCGAGGCGGGCGGCCGGGCCGAGAACCTCTACGGTCAGGCCAAGGACGCGGTCCGCCACGCGGCGGACGAGGCCTACGACCACGCCGAGGATGCCTACGAGCGCGGCCGCGACTACCTGCGCGAGGGCCACGACCGGTCCGCCGCCTACCCGCACGCCTCGCTGCTCGTGGCCGGCCTCGTCGGCTTCGGTCTCGGCCTGCTCGTCAGCAAGCTCTGACGCACGCCCTCCCGTCCGACCGCCATCGACCCGACACGGGACCGGAGGACCCGCGCAGGACCGGACGACCCGCGTGAGACCGACGTCCGGCGCCTCCCCGTCGCCGCAGGCGATGCCCGCACGATCCATCTCGACGCGATGTCGTCGGGGAGGATCGTCGCGTGCGCCGCACGCCGCATCCGATCCCGCGAACCGGTCCCCGCCCCGGGGCGGGGGCCGTCCCCCGGCCGGCACCGCCGGCCACCACACCGAAAACCACACCGAAACACGAGAGAGGCGACCCGATGAGCAAGGGATATCCGTCGATGACCGCCCTGCTGGGCCTGCTGGCCGTGGCCGGCTACCAGAACCGGGACAAGATCGCCGAATGGCTCGGCGGCAAGACCGGGGAGACGCACCGCTCGCCCGTGCCGCAGGTGCCGAACGCCGCGCCCGCGACCGGCATGCCGGCGAACCTGGACCGCCTGCTCGGCGGCGTCGGATCGGCGGGCATCGGCAGCCTGATCGCGAGCGGTCTCGGCGAGCTCGTCGATCATTTCAGCAAGGGCGGCCACGGCGAGACCGCGCAGTCCTGGATCAACCCGGGGCCGAACCGCGACATCCGGGCGGCGGAGCTGGAGCGCGTCATCGGGCCGGAGACGCTCGCATCCCTCGAGGAGCGGACCGGCCTGAGCCGGAGCGAGCTGCTCGCGCGGCTGTCGCGCGAGCTGCCCGCGGCGGTGGACCGCTACTCGCCGGACGGGCGCCTTCCCACGCTCGGCTGACCGCCCGCGATCGGGGAAGATCCCGGTTCCGCCCGCCGGCGGGAGCCTCGGGCTCGGCAGGCGCCGGGCACCTGCCGCGGCGACCGGTGCGGAGGATCGGCTCAGGCGACCGACGCGATGCGCTGCGCGACCCGGCGCACCTGCGACGACGGGTACCAGCGGTCGCCCCGCGCGCTCGGCGCGCCGCCTTCGTTCAGGGCAAGGGCGACCTGCGCGAAGGTGGTAGCGTCCGCGGCGCGCGGCCGTCGGCGTCGCGATCGATCTGGGAGGCGACGTGAACCTGATTCATACGCGCCGCACCACGGGACGGGAGCGTTCCGGCCGCCGCCCGGCACCGGGCGCGACCGTCCCCCCGGCCCGGCGATCCGGTCGTGGAAGACAGATTCTACGTGCTCGAAATGAACACGCCTTCCGTTGAGAGGTCGATGACGGTGGGCGAGGGTGCGCCGTGGCGGCGCGGGCCGGGAGGGCCTGCCCCATCAATCGGCCCGGAACAGGCCGACGGCGACCTGATCGACCGGGGCGCCGCTGAGCTGGATCGTCACCGGCCCGGGCTCGAGCCGGAAGCGGAGGCTCTTGCGGACCGAGGGACATCCCTTCTGCCCGCTCTGGCCGAGGGACTTGAGCGACGTCCGCCCGTCCTGGCTGACGTCGATCCACGCCTCGCTGGAGACGGTCACCTGGTAGACGCCGCCCGGCACCGCGGGCGCCGTGACGAAGCCGCCGAAGGTGTCGGGCTTCGGCGCGCGCTCGGGCGGGACCGGAAAGTTCGCCTCGGCGGCGGGCCTCAGCCGCAGGCTCACCGCCATCGTCCCGGCGGGCAGCGACGCCCCCGGCGCGAGCACGGGAAGGCCGGGCTCCGCGAAGGCGGCCAGCTCGCGCTGCACGGACCAGGCGAAGCGCTCGCAGGCAGGAACCTCCTGCGCCGCCGGGGCCGCCGACAGGATCGGCAGCCCCACGAGGGCTCCGGCGAAGCCTGCCGCGCAAAGGAGGGCCGCCCGCAGGAGGCTGGTCGGACGCCGCGTCGTCATCGCTCCTCCATCGGAGTGTTGGGTGCCGTGAAGCCGTGCCGCGCCAGGACCGCCTGGCCCTCGGGCGACAGGATGAACAGGGCGAGGCGATAGGCCCCCTCGGCGGCGCCGTTCATCACCGCGAGCCCGTAATCGGCGCCCACCGCGATCGCCTCCGGCAGGTCCACCACCCGGGCGCCCGCGACCTCGCGCGCCGCGACGCGCGCGTTCGTGCAGTAGGTCAGGAACAGGTCCGCCTCGCCCCGCTCGACGAGGGTGCCGTACACGCTGCGCTCCGTGGCCGGCTTCGGACTCGCCGGGCCTCCGGTGAGCCGGAGCGCCTTGCCGGCGAGCACGGCCAGGCTGCCGGGGCGCTGCGCGTCGATCCGGCGGAAGACCGCCCAGGCATAGTCTCCGGACGGGTCGGATCCCGGCGTCGAGGTGCCCAGCTTGATCCGCGGATCGAGCATGCGGTCCACGATGTCGGCGCCGGTCGTCGCCAAGCCGGGACGCGCGAGCGCGCAGAGGCGGTTGCGGGCGAACAGCACCGCCGGACCGCCGCGCCCGGCCTCGGCCAGCGCCCGCGGGTGCTCCATGTTGGCGGAGGCGAAGACCTCGGCGGGCGCCCCGCCGACGATGGCGTCGCGGAGCAGGCCGGAGGCGCCGAAGGTCGCGTCCACCCGCGGACCGCCGGCCGCCTCGTAGGCGCGCGCCACCTCGGTCAGCGGCGCGCGCAGGCTCCCGGCCGCGTGGAGCCGGACGGCGTCCGCCGCCTGCCCGGGCGATGGCAGGGAGGCCATGAGGGCGCTCGCGAGGCCGAGGACGGCGCGCAGGATCGCCCGCATCAGGGCTTCCCGACGGCCTCGGCGTTCGGGAAGAACAGCTGCTCCCCGTCGATCTTGTAGTCGGCGATCGCCTGCTGGCCCTCCGCCGAGACCAGCCAGTCGATGAAGGCCTGGCCCTCCTTCACCTTCACCTGCGGGTGCTTGGCCGGGTTCACCAGCATCACGCCGTACTGGTTGAACAGGCGCCGGTCGCCCTGGACCAGGACGGCGAGGTCGCCGCGGTTCTTGAACGACAGCCAGGTGCCGCGGTCGCTGAGCAGGTAGGCGTTCATGGCGGAGGCGGTGTTGAGGGCCGGCCCCATGCCCTGGCCGATCTCCTTGTACCAGTCGTCCCGCCCGGTCCCCGGCTCGATGCCGGAAGCCTTCCAGTAGCGCAGCTCGGCCGCGTGCGTGCCGGACCGGTCGCCGCGCGAGACGAAGGGCGCCTTGGCGGCGGCGATGCGGGTGAAGGCCGCCGTCACGTCCTGCCCCTTCGCGCCGGCCGGGTCCGCCTTCGGGCCCACCACGACGAAGTCGTTGTACATCACCTCCTGGCGGCGCACGCCCGCGCCCTCGGCCACGAACGCCTCCTCGGCGGCCTTGTCGTGGACGAAGACCACGTCGGCATCGCCCCGGCGGCCGACATCGAGGGCCTGGCCGGTGCCGAGCGCCACGACCTTGACGCCGATGCCGGTCTTCGCGGTGAAGCGGGGGAGCAGGTGCTTGAACAGGCCGGACTGCTCGGTGGAGGTGGTCGAGGCCACGGTGATCGTCGCCTGCGGCTCGGCCCGCGCCGGCCCGGCGGCCAGGAGGGCGAGCGCGGCGCTCAGAAGGCTGCGGCGTAGGATGTCCATGGCAATTCTCGCTTGATGTAGGCGCGGGCTTCCGCGGAGCGGGGTGCGGAGAGGACCTGGCGGGTCGGGCCGTGCTCGACGGCGCGTCCCTCCGACAGGACGAGGACGTCGTCGGCGAGGCGGTCGACCTGGCCGAGGTTGTGCGAGACGAGCAGCACCTTGGTGCCGGCGCGCGCGGCCTCGCGCACGAGACCCTCGATCACCTCGGTCGCCGCGGGGTCGAGGTTGGCCGTCGGCTCGTCGAGCAGGAGGAGATGCGGCGCGCTCGCCAGCGCGCGGGCGAGCGCGAGGCGCTGCTGCTCGCCGCCCGACAGCTTCGTGGCGGGATCGTCGGCCCGCGCCAGGAGGTCCACCCGCGCGAGCGCGGCCCGGACGCGCGCGTCCCGCTCGCGCCGCGTGAGGCCGAGATCGGACAGCCCGAGGGCGACGTTGTAGGCGGCACTCGCCCGGATCATGGCCGGGCGCTGGAACACGAAGGCCCGGCGCACGTGCGCCCGGCCCGTGCCGATGCGGATCGTGCCGGAGGCGGGCAGGAGGAGGTTGTCGATCAGGCGGAGCGTGACGCTCTTTCCGGCGCCGTTCGGACCGATCAGCGCGGTGATGCCGGGCGCGGTGATCGCCGCGTCGAGGCGGTCGATGATCGTGCGCGCGCCGACCCGGTAGACGACCTCATCGAGACGGACGGGGGGTGCAATGCTCATTCGACCCGGCGGGACGCTGCCGGCACGACGTGGACGGCGGGCCGACACGCCACATCATGTGGGGCCCGATCAATATGAAATCGTCTGCCTATGCGCTCCGGCGCCGGCGGGCGGCCTCACCGGAGGGCGCTCCCCGCGGCCGCGCACTGAACGCTGCGGGGCCGGACGGATTGATCACAAGGCAGACCGGGACACCGCATGACACACGACGCGCAACCCGACCCCACGGCCGCGCTGGAGGCCGAGCTTGCCGCGCTCAAGGCCGACAACGCGCGCCTGCGGCAACTCCTCGACGCGCGCAACGCGCCGGGCGAGCTGCGCCACCGGCAGCGCAACACGTTCGCGATGCTGCGCATGCTCATCCGTTCCTCGGCCGAGCCGGCGGAGGATCTGGAGACCTACGTCTCGCATCTCGAGGACCGGCTCGACGCGGTGGCGCGCGTGCAGGCCGCCATCGACATCTTCGGGCAGGTCGATCTGGCGGACCTGATCGGGAGCGAGCTCCTGGCCTACACTGTGCACGAGGGCGGACAGGCGACGCTCACGGGACCGGCGGTGCGGCTGCGGCCCGCCGCCGCCCAGACCTTCGTCCTCGCGGTCCACGAACTGACCATCAACGCGATCGAGCACGGCTGCCTCGGCCAGCCGAGCGGATCACTCGAGATCCGCTGGAGCGTCGAGCCCGAGGCGAGTGGGTTGCCGCTGACGCTCATCTGGAAGGAGGCGGGCTGTGCCGGCATCGCCGAGCCCGGCCGCAGCGGCTTCGGCACGGAGGTGCTGACGGAGACGATCCGCTACGAGCTCAAGGCCGCCACGACCCTCGCCTACGAGCCGGACGGCCTGCGTTGCACGATCCGTTTCCCGCTCGCCGAGCGGGTCGGCCGGGTCCTGGAGGATCTCGGCCCGGCCTGAGCCCGGTCAGCCGAACAGGGCCTCGGCGACGCGCGCCGCATCGACCGGCTTGCCGCAGTGCCGGACGGCCCCGTGCCGCGGCGGGATCTCGACCGGATCGTAGCCCGTGGCGAACACGAAGCGGACGCCGCGCTCGGCGAGCGCGTCGGCGACCGGGAATACCATCTCGCCCTGGAGGTTGACGTCGAGGACGGCCCCGTCGATGCGCGGGGCGCTGCGCACGATGGCGAGCGCGTCCGGCACGTTCGAGGCCGGCCCCAGGACGAGCGCCCCCGCCTGCTCGAAGCACCGCCGCAGCTGCTTCACGATGAAGTAGTCGTCCTCGACCAGCAGGACGGCCCGGCCCGCGAGCGCGGCGGGAGGAGAAGCAGCAGGACAGGCGGTCACTCGTACGTCCCCGTGGCGCCGCGTCCGTCGAGCGGCAGCTCGATCCGGCAGAGCACGCCCCGCGCATCCAGCTCGTAGCGCGTGCGCGCGCCGAGCGCAAAGGGCAGGGCCTCCTCGATCAGCTCGCGCCCGTAGCCGCGATAGGCGCGCCGGTCGGCCCCGTCCGGTATCCCGGTCTCGACCCAGTCCATGACCAGCCAGCGCCGGGACCCGCCGCCCTCGTCCGCGACGCGGGTGTGCCAGCCGACCGCGAGCCTGCCCCGCGCCGTCGAGAGCGCGCCGTGCTTGCGGGCGTTGGTCGCCAGCTCGTGGATGGCGAGCGCCAGCGTCTGCACCGTGGAGCGGCGCAGCACCACGGGCGGCCCGTCGAGGCCGACGGGCCGCTCGCCGATGCCGAGCGCCTGCAGCTCCATGCGCACCAGCGCCTCGAGGGTGATGGGAGACTCGGCCGAGCGGGAGAGCAGGCCCTGGACGCGCGAGAGCGCGGCGAGCCGGTCGTCGAACTGGACCACGAAGGACGCGCCCGGCCCGGTCCGGGCCAGGGTCTCGTGCGCGATGCTGGCGATCACCGCGATCAGGTTGCGGGTGCGGTGCTGCAGCTCGGCGACCATCACCCGCTGCTGCTCCTGCAGGCGCCGCAGCTTGTCGATGTCCGTCGCGGTGCCGAGCCACTCCCGGATCACGCCGCCCGCGTCGCGGACCGGGACGGCCCGGGCCTGGAACCAGCAGTGGCGCCGCTCGTCCGCGCTGTGCAGGCGGTACTCCACGTCGAGTGACCCCCGCCGCGGGGCCTCGGACCAAGCCGCCAGGGCGCGATGCCGGTCGTCCGGATGGATCGGCTCGAGCCATCCCAGGCCGCGGCTCTCCGGCTCCGGCTGCCCGGTATAGGCGGTCCATTGCGGGCTCGCCCAGGTCCACCGCCCGTCGCCCGCCGCGCGCCAGACCAGCTGGGGAACGCCCTCGATCAGCGCGCGCTGGCGCGCCTCGCTCTCGCGCAGGGCCGCCTCGGCGCGGACCCGGCCGGTGATGTCGACGCTGACGGCCAGCATCGCGGCGATCGTGCCGTCGTCCGCGCGCACGGCCGAGACGCTGTTGCGCACCCAGACCTCGTCGCCGTCCGGGCGCAGGTAGCGCTTCTCGATGTCGAAGGCCCTCCCGTCGCGCGCCGCCGCCTCGAACAGGGGCCGGTTGCGCGCGAGGTCGTCCGGATGGGTGATCTCCTGCATGAGCCGCCCGAGCAACCGGTCGCGCGGGCGCCCGACGAGGGCGCAGTAGGTGTCGTTCACCTCCGTGAAGCGGCCGTCGAGGTCGCAGAGGGCGAACCCGGCGCTGGCCTGGGCGAAGACGGCCTTGAGGCGGGCCTCCCCCTCCAGGAGCGCCGCCCGGGTCCGCCGACGCGCGGTGGTGTCGATGGCGGTGCCGATCATCCGGACGCAGCGCCCGCCCTCGAAGACGCCGCGTCCCTTGGCGGAGACCCAGCGCACGACGCCGTCCTCCTTCCCGACGGTGCGGTACGCGACGTCGTAGACGGCGCGCCGGCCGGGGTCGGCCGCGGCCGCGTAGGCGGCCCGCGTGGCGGCGCGGTCGTCCGGGTGCAGGCCCGCGTCGTAGTCGGCCATGGAGACCGGCACGTCCGCCGAGATCCCGAACATGGCCTTCACGCGGGGCGGCCAGAACAGGGTGTCGTTGACGACGTCCACGTCCCAGAGGCCGATTTCGGCCGCCTCGGTGGCGAGGCGGAGCTGTTCCTCGCTCTCGCGCAGCCGCTGCTCCGCCAGCTTCTGCGCGGTGATGTCGAAGCTCACCCCGTTGATGATCCAGGGCCTCTCGCGCTCGGCCCGGCCGCGCCACTGGATCCAGCGCCCGGCGGCCGGGCCGGCGGCCACCTTGACCTGATCGTGGAAATGCTCCGCGGGAGCGATCGCCCGGGTCATCACGGCCTCGAGGAAGGCCGCGCCGTCCGGCTCCATCAGGTCGGCGTAGACCGAGACCGGGTGCGGCCGGTCGGAGAACGCGACGCCCCACAGGCCCTGGAAGACGTCGTCTGCCCGGACCAGGCGCCGGCGCGTATCCCAGCGCCAGGCGCCCATCCCGCCGCCCTCGAGCGCGATGCGGCGCAGCTCCTCGCTCCGCCGCAGGCGGCGGTGAAGCTCGTCCCGGGGGGAGCCGTCGGCCATTCTGTCGGACACCCTTGCTCGGCGCGGGAACCCCGCTCCGGATACTCGGCCACCCCGGACGTTCCGGCCATGGCACCGACGGACGCCTCCGTCCCCGGCCTGCGGGGTCACGGACGCGCGTGGATGGGATCGACCCAGTAGACGGCCTCCGGGCGCTCGGCCGCCGCGACGTCAGGCAGGTTGACGACGACCGCCTCGTTGTCGGAGCGCACCAGCACGCAGTGCAGGGGCTCGTCGGTCGAGGCGTTGATCTCCTGGTGCGGCACGTACGGGGGCACGAAGATGAAGTCGCCCGGCCCCGCCTCGGCCACGTATTCGAGCCGCTCGCCCCAGCGCATGCGCGCCCGCCCCGAGACCACGTAGATCACGCTCTCCAGCGCGCCGTGGTGATGCACCCCGGTCTTGGCGTCGGGCTCGATCGCCACGGTGCCGGCCCAGATCCTCTGCGCGCCGACCCGCGCCGCGTTGACCGCCGCCTGCCGGAACATGCCGGGCGTCTGGGCGGTGTTCGGGTCGAGCCGGTCACCCGGGATCACCCGCACGCCGTCGTGCTTCCAGCGCTCGGCCGGGACGTCCTGCCCGCGGTCGGGCGCGTGCTCATGGTCGTGGTGGTGCGTGTGGCCGTCGCCTGTCTCGTGCATGTCGCGTCCTCCGGCCGCCATCCTCGCACGGCCGCGCGGAGTTCGGAAAATCCGGGGCGACCACGGCCGGCGCCGTTCCCGACCGCAACGCGATCGGACCCGTCCCCGGGCCCGTGTCTCGACACGCTCTCCCTGGCCGGACCGGAGTCCACGTCGAGGAGAGCGCTCTACTGGACCACGAGGTTGAGCCCGCGCGCGGCAGGGCCGAGTTCCACCCGCCGGCCCCAGTCGAAGGCGATGAAGTCCTGCTCGATCCCGTCGGCGAACACCACGCCGCCCTCGTTCATCCGCGAGACCAGCGAGAGCGTGGCCGCGGCGAGCTTGCCCGCCCGCAGCCGGGCCGCCGTGGCCACGCTGGCGAAGGGCTCGCGCACCCAGTAGCCGACCGCGGCTTCCTCGGCTCCGAGCGGGACGCCGAGGCCGGTCGCCTCGCTGATCGAGCGCGCCCAGCCCGTCGCCCCCGTGCCGGACGCGACGATGACCCCGCTCGACGCCTGGTCTTCGGCCGCCTCCCCCGTCTCGATCCGGTAGCGCGCGGACTGGTGGCCGCGATGGCCCACGAAGATCTCGTTGAGCGCCAGGAGCCGCTCGCCCCCGTCGAGCACCGCCTGCACCATGGTGCGCCGCTCGATGCGGGCCGCGCCCGCGACGCTCGCCGGCAGGAGCGCGCCGAGACGCGCGACGGCGATCCGCGCCAGGACGCCGTCGTAGAGGTCGGGCGCCGGGTTGACGCCGATCACCGGCTGCCCGTCAAGGTATTTGGCGACGTTGGCGACCAGCCCGTCCTGCCCGACGGCGACGACGACGTCCTCGGGCGCGAACAGGAACCGGTCGAGGTCGGCGCGGCGCGCCAGCGTCTGGCGCCAGCCCGCCGGCACCGCGGCGCGCGCCTCGGCCAGCACCGCCTGGAAGCGGGCGTGGCGCGCCTCGACCTCGCCGAGCGACTGCCCGCGGCTCTCGAGGAAGAACTTGGCCTGCCCGCGGGTCGCGTGCCGGGCGAGCAGCAGCTCGTAATCCGTGTCGCGGGTGACGAACACGGCGCGCGGGGTGATCGCCGCCATCGTCCGCGCCTCAGCGGGGTGCGGCGAGCGGGGCGGCCGCCCGGCGGACCTCGCCGACGAGGCTCGCCAGAAGGTCCGGCGTCACGTTCACGTGCTCGATCGTCTCCAGCTTGCCTGCCAGCTCGCGCGCCGCCAGCCCGAGCAGGGTCGCCGGGGCGAGGTCGCGGTAGACCGCCACGCGCTGCGCCTCGGCCTCGGCGCGCGCCCCCTCGACGAGGCGGATGCGCCCGGCTTCCGCCGCCGCCTCCAGGCCCCGCGCCTCCGCGAGCGCCGCCGCACGGGCGCGGGCGTTCTCCGCCTCGCGGGCGATGAGCAGCGACTCGCGCTGGGCCAGCTCGGTGCGCGTTGCGAGCTCGTTCTCGGCGATGGCGCGCTCCTTCTCGACCCCCAGCGCCCGCCGGGCGAAGGTCGCCTCGTCTGCCTTCTGCTGCAGCGCCTCGAAGGTCGGCGTCTGCAGGGCGCGCTCCAGCTCGCTCGTCGGCGCGAGGTTGGTCAGCCGGACCGAGACCGGACCGACACCGATCTCGGCGAGCGCCGGAGCCTCCGCAAGGGTCGCCTCGAGGATCAGCCGCAGGGGATCCGGCCCTGCGTCGAGCAGGGCGCGGACCGGGCTCGCGCCGAGGTGGTGCAGCACCGCCTGCCCCGCGATCCCGCTGAGGCGCGCCTCGATCCGCTCGACCGGCTCGCCCCGGAGCTTCCCGGTCCGCAGGTCGATCGAGAAGTCGACGCGGCTCGCCAGCCGCTCGGGATCGACGACGTGCCAGCCGATCGTGCCCTGCACCGCGACGGCCTGGAAATCCCGGCTGCGCCCGCGCACGAACAGGGTCATCTCGCGGTCGTCCATCGGCAGCTCGCTGATGCTCGCCGTCTCCGGGCGGAACCAGAAGACGAGGCCGCGCCCGCTCTGGCGGAGGCGCCCGTTCCGGTATCGGACGACGTGACGGCTCGCCTCGCTCCTCAGCTGGGCGACCGGGCCGATGGTGCGGATGGTGGCCATGGCATTCTCCTCGACGGGATCAGCGGGGCTTGCGGAAGCGATAGAGTTCGGGCGGCCGGAACGAGGTGCCGGCCTCGCGCTCGCCGGTGGGCTCGAGCCAGCCGCGGTCGAGCATCCGGCGGCGGAAGGCGGGCTTGTTGAGCGCGGTGCCGAGGATCGCCTCGTGCACGTCCTGGAGCTGGCGCAGGGTGAAGCGCTCGGGCAGCAGCGCGAAGCCGACCTCCGAATAGTCGAGCTTGCCCCGCAGCCGCAGCATCGCCAGGGCGAGGATGTCGGCGTGGTCGAAGGCCAGCCGCAGCGGGCCGCTCTCCGCGCTCCCCGCGGGCGGCAGCACCGCGACGGGACCGCCCGCCTCGCCGGCCCACGGCACGTCGATGGGGGCCGGCAGCAAGCCCGCTCCGTTGCGCGCCGCCGCCGCGAAGACGTGCTCCGGCAGCAGCGCGAGATAGGCCACGGAGACGATGCGCATGCGCGGATCGCGGTCGAGCGCGCCGAAGGTGTAGAGCTGCTCCATGTGGAGGCCGGCGAGCCCCGCCTTCTCGCGCAGCACCCGTTCGGCCGCGGCATCGAGCGTCTCGTCGACGCGGACGAAGCCGCCCGGAAGCGCCCAGCATCCGGCCCCGGGCGGCTCGTCCCGCTTCAGGAGCAGCGCGGCGGGGCGACCCTCGAGCAGCCCGAGCAGGACCGCGTCGACCGTCAGGGCGAGGCGTCCGTAGGGGGTCGGGTCGTAGGCGGCGAGAAACGCGTCCTCGTGCATGGCGCCCTCTTATTCGCATCGTGCGAATAACTAAGACGCGTTTTGCATATATGTCAAGGGCGCGCCCGTGCGCCGTCTCGCGCGACCGGCCCGGGCCTGCCCGCCGCGGCGTGCGCGAGGGCCGCTCCAACGGCTACGGACTGGAGGCGCTCTCCCGCAACCGCGACCTTGTGAGGCGCAGGATCGGGCCGGAGCACCAGCTCGTCGTCGGGGCCGATGCCGGCTTCACCGGCGAGACCGTTGTGCGAGCGGTGGCGCCGCGCATCGTCGGCCGCTGAGGCGGCGCCCGGGTGCGGCGCATGACGCGGCGCGAGCCCGCGGCCATCGATGGGCGGCCCGGGGCGCCGGCGTCTGATGGGGGAAGGGGCTTGGCGAGGCGCACGGGGCGCCCATGACCGGCGGGTACGACGAGCGCTGCGCGGCCGACCTCGCCGCCCTGGCCCGGGCGGCATCCGCCGACGGGGCGCGCGACCTTGCCGCCCTCGTCCTCGATCCCGGCCGCGCCACGGCGGCAGCACAGGGCCGCCCGGCCCGGATGAATGCGATCCTGCGCGGGCGCCGAGACAACGCGCCCTTCCGGCGGATGATCGCCGCGCTCCGCGAGGCGAGGAACCCGCGCCGCCACCGCGTCCACGGCGGGACCGCGGTGGCGATGCCCCCGTCCGTGGAGGCCGTGACGGTCAGGCCCTCCCGCGGGCAGGAACCCGGCGGGCAGGGATCCGGCGGTTCAGTAGGTCCGCCGGGGCGGGCGCCGCCCGTAACGGCGCCCGATATAGGCGATGACCTTCGGCACGATGAACGCCGTCAGGATCTTGCGCAGCATCGACGGTATCTCCTCGTCAGCGGGTGCGGCGGGCGAGCCAGCCGGCCGCGAAGGCGAGCACGGCGAGACCCACGAGCGTGTCGGTGCGGTTGGCGTCGGCGTAGCGGACCGCGCGGCGGCCGTAGGCCGCGCCGCGCCGGCGCGCCTCCTGCGCCAGATCGCGTCCCTCGCGGGCGAGGTGACGCCCGTCCTCGACGAGGTCGTCCGCCCGGTCGCGGGCCCGGCCGTAGGCGTACTGCGCGCCGCCGGCCACTTGGTTCACGGCGCCGCGCACCTGGCGTGCCGGATCGCCCGCGATGCCGCCGAGGGCGGTCTGCGCGCGACCCTTCAGGTGACGGGACGCGCCGCGGATCTGGTCGCGGTTCATGTGGGTCTCCCGTGGGGTTGAACGAGCCTGTCGGAGGCCGGGGCGCCGGTCGGACCCGGCGCCTCCGAGGGGTGGTCAGCGCTTGCCGGTGACCTTGTCGGCGAGGTTCCGGGCGCCGTCCTTCACGTCGCCGACCGTCTTCTGCGCCTCGCCCTTCAGCTCCTGCGCCTTGCCCTCGGCCACGAGCTTGTCGTTGCCGGTGAGGTTGCCGACGCCTTGCTTGACGTTGCCGACAGCCTCGTTGGCCAGACCCTTGATCTTGTCGGTGGTGCTGCTCATCGGGTTGCTCCTCTCTGGTGTCTCGGTGTGGTGGCCGGCGGTGCCGGCCCGGGGACGGCCCCCGCCCGCGGGCGGGGACCGATCTGCGGGATCAGATGCGGCGCGCGTCGTAGGCGCCGAGCAGCGTGGCGGGCTTCGGGGCGCCGAGCCGGCCGCCGAAGAAGGCGGCCGCCGCGCCCAGGATCAGCGCCAGCGCCGCGTAGAACGCGCCCTGGGTCGCGGCCGACTTCGCGGTCAGCGCCGCCGCCTCGGCCTTCTGCTTGGCGGTGGCGACCGCCTGCTCGTACTGCTTCTGGTAATCGTCGATCTGCGCCTTGGCCTGGTCGGGCGCGATGCCCTGCGCCTTGGCCAGCGCGTCGGCGGCCCGGGTCTTGGCCTGCTCCTTCTGGGCCGGGTCGCCGGTCAGCACCGCGCGCACCGCCGCCACGGCGGCGTCGCGGGCCGCCTGCGGGTCCTGCCCGGCCGCCTGCTGGCGCACCGTCTGCTCGATGCCGTCGAGCGGGTTGGAGACCTTCGCGAGCGAGGGCGCCGCGGCCTGGGCGGCCGTCTGCAAGGTCCCGCCCACGAGGTTGCCGGCGCCGCCCAGCGCGCCCGAGACAGTGCCGAGGGTGCCGCCGACCAAGCCGGTGGCGGCCGAGGTGAGCAGGTAGAGCACCACCAGCGTGGTCACCGCCCAGGAGACGAGCCCGTGCAGCGCGGCCGCGCCCGGCAGGGGCTTGCCCGAGAGGCGGCCCGCGATGGCCCCGCCGACGAGCGAGGCGACGATGCCCGAGGCGACGAACCAGAGCCCCGCGCCCAGCGAGACGGTGGAGGCGGCCGGGTTGTCGGCGGCCGTGGGGCCGACCGAGGCGAGCCCGACGCCCACGCCCACGAGATTCACGACGACCTGCGTCACCAGCGCGGTGACGGCGCCCGCGAAGATCGCCCCCCAGGATACCTCGTTGAGAAGGACGGCGCGCGTGTCGGCATGCGCCGCAGCGGTGGCCAGGGGGGCTGTGGTGGTCTGGATGGTCACACTTTCACTCCGGTGGGTTGCTGGTTCGTCGTGGAGGCGGTGGAAGCTCAGTCGCGGGATGGTCAGTCGCGGGATGCGTTGACGAGCAGGCCGAGGCCGAAGCCGACGGCGCCCGCGATCAGCAGGGAGGCCAGCGGGTACTCGGCGACCTGATGGCTCACCTCGCGGGTGCCCCGGCGCAGGTAGTGGCCGCCGCGCTCGTAGGCGTCCTCGGCCTCGTCGTAGGCTTCGTCGGCCACCCGGCGCACGGCCCGCTCGGCGCGGACGTAGTGGTCCTCCGCGGCGCCCTGGGCACGGCGGGCGCGATCCGCGACGTCGTCCGAGCCGGCGAGGTTGCCGACCGCGTCGCGGACCTTGCCGCCGAGGTCGCGGACGGTGTCGGCGACGTGCTCGGCCGCGTCGTGCACGGCGTCCTTGGCCTGTCCGTAGAGGTTCTCGGCCCGGCCGCCCGCCTCGCGCAGGCGGCCCTCGACCGAATCCTGCCTCGAGCCGGTCAGGTCGCCGGCCGCGCCCTGCACCTTGCCGCCGAGTTCCTTGGCGGCACCCGTGATGCGATTCGTGTCGATCATGTCGTTCTCCTGTGTTCCTGTCGCGTGAGGACGCGTTTGCTGGACGGGAAGGCGCCCGACGGTGCCGCATCAGCGGCCGCGCACCGCGCCCGCTCCGCGCGGCGGAGCCTCCCGCTTCTGACGCCGGCCCTCGGCCTCGACCCGGGCATCCCCGATGAGCTTGCCGATGGCCTCCTTCACCGAGCCCTTGAGCTGCTCGGCGGACGCTGAAGTCTTGTCGTCGGTCATGGGCACCTCGTCGTGCGTGAGAAGACCCTGGACCTTCAGGCAGATGTGGGCCTGTTCAGTGCGTTCAATGATGCATTCGTACCAGTAGAATAGGATTCATTCATCGGACGTGCGGCTCGACATCCGCTCTTACCACCGGGCCCGGCGCCCTCTTGGAAGCCGGGCGCGTCGATGGAGGCGGCACCCTGCGTGGCGAGGGCGGCCGCGTCGGCGCAGGCGATGGACTGTCGGGGCTGATGCCGATCGATGTCCGCCGTCACGGTTCGCAGCGCTCCCTCGTCCGCTCCGCTGCCCGGTCGGCAGCGGTGCACAAACGGATTGCGCCCAAGCCGGTTCCACCCGATCTCACGCATTCACTGGTATAGGTGCATTATTGACGCAAACGTTATCGACCAGGGACCGGCCCGGCGCAGACGTTGCGCGCGCCTGCAGGATCTTCGTGCGCGATCCCGGCCACGAGCGCGGAGGCAGATCTGGATACGATTGGCATGCCATCGACCAAGGCACGAAGGCGGCGCGCGCAACCTTGGAAACGGGCCGCCCGCCCCAGGACCGACCGCGTAAATACTATCTCGAAGTTGTATTTTGTAGCCAGTCTTCGCGGTACGCGCGTGCGATCGACGCATCAGCGGAAGCCCTGCTGGCGTAGCGGCGCCCTCTGTCGGCGGGCCTCGGCGGGGCTTCGACCCTGAAGATCCCGCGCCTGCGGCGGCACGAACGGCGGAGCGGGGCCGGCGAGGCCCGCGCCCGGAAAAAGGCCGGATACCGGTACGCCCGTCTCATCACACCGGAGCGGCCCGGCTCCACATAGGCCTCGTCGGCCGCGCGGGATGTCCGCGGCCCGCACGTTTCCGAGGTTGTGCCGGGCCTTTCGCCCGATCAGGGCTCGGCACGGCCGCGAGGCCGGGCGCATGTGTCACTCCGGGCACGCGTCCGGCCCGTTGCCCTCTCGTCGCCGGTCCGCCGCGGCGCGACGCGGCCCTGATCGCCAAGGCCGGCCGGAGGCGCGGAGCAGGTCCCACGGATAGGTCGTGGCGAACCCGTCGCCCGGTCGGGCGGCGGGTCCATCACGCGAAGCGTCCCGCCGGCGGCGGTCAGGCCGCCATGGCGCCGTAGCGCCGGTGGCCCTTCACGTCGAAGCGGTCGAGCATCATCACCTTGTCCCACACCTTGACGAAGTCCGCCACGAAGCGGCCGTGGCCGTCGCTTCCCGCGTAGGCGTCGGCGATCGAGCGGAGCTGGGCGTTCGCCCCGAAGACGAGATCGCTGCGCGTCGCCTCGAACCGCGTCGCCCCGCTCGCGCGGTCCTTCAGCACGAACGCCATCCCGTCGGCGTCGGCCTTCTCCCAGACGAGGTCCGTGTCGGTCAGGTTGCGGAAGAAGTCGTTCGTCAGCACCCCGACCCGGTCCGTGAAGACGCCCCGGTTCGACCCGTCGTGGTTGACGTTGAGCGCGCGCAGACCTCCGGTCAGGACGGCCCATTCCGGCGCGGTCAGCGTCATCAGGTTGGCCTTGTCGAGGAACAGCTCCTCCGGGGAGACCTGGCGCGTGATCTGCGCGAACTCGTCGTCCACGTAGTTGCGGAAGCCGTCCACGACGGGCTTGAGCCACCGGAACATCTCGATGTCCGTCAGCTCCTGCGTGGTGTCGACGCGGCCGGGGGTGAACGGTACCGCGACGTCGATGCCGGCATCCCGGGCGGCGGTCTCGACCGCGCTGCAGCCGCCGAGCACGATGAGGTCGGCCAGCGAGATCCGCTTCCCGTCGTCCCGCCCGTCGTTGAACGCCGTCATGACGCCGCGCAACGCCTCGACGACCGGCACGGCGCGGCGGTTGACCGCCCAGTCCTTCTGCGGCGCGAGGGCGAGGCGGCCGCCGTTGGCGCCGCCGCGCTTGTCGCTGTCGCGGTAGGTCGCCGCCGCCGAGAACGCCGTGAAGGCGAGGTCCGAGACCGTGAGCCCCGTGGCGGCGATCGCCCGCTTCAGCGCCGCGACCTCCGCCTCGCCGACGAGTTCGTAGTCGCGCTCGGGCAGCGGATCCTGCCACAGCAGGCCGTCCTCGATCACCGCCTCCGGGCCGAGGTAGCGGTGCTTAGGCCCCATGTCGCGGTGGGTGAGCTTGTACCAGGCCTTCGAGAAGGCCTGCGTGAAGGCGTCGAAGTCGGCGAGGAACTTCTCGCAGACCCTGCGGTAATCCGGATCGACCTTGAGGGCGATGTCGGAGGTCATCATCATCAGGTCGTGCATCTGCCCGGGCACGTGCGCGTCGGGCGTCTTGGGGGCGCCCGCGTCCTTCGGCTTCCACTGCAGCGCCCCCGCGGGGCTCCGCGTCTGTTCCCAGTCGAACCGGAAGAGGTTTTCCAGATAGGCGTTGTCCCACCGGGTCGGATCCGGCGTCCAGCTGCCCTCGATGCCGTTCGTCATCGTGTCCCGCCCGGCGCCGGTCCCCCTCGGGTTGTGCCAGCCGAGGCCCATCGCCTCCATCGGCGCCATCTCGGGCGGCGGCCCGATCTCCTTGGCCGGGACCATGCCGTGGCTCTTGCCGAAGGCGTGGCCGCCCGCGATCAGCGCGACCGTCTCCTCGTCGTTCATCGCCATGCGGGTGAAGGTGATCCGGATGTCGCGCGCCGAGGCCAGCGGGTCGCCGCTGGCGTAGGGGCCCTCCGGGTTGACATAGATCAGCGCCTGGTGGGAGGCGGCGAGCGGGTTCTCGAGGTCGTAGTCGGCGTCGCCGTTCCGGCCCCGCCAGCGCTTGTCGCGGTTGACCATGTCGTCGAAGCTCGAGACCTCGCCCATGTCCACGACCTCGGGGCCCCAGTAGGTGGCGTTGTCCGCCTCCCAGGCGTCGAGCCGGCCGCCGGCGAAGCCGTAGGTCGGCAGGCCCATGATCTCCAGGGCGCAGTTTCCGGTCAGGACCATGAGGTCGGCCCAGGACAGGGCGTTGCCGTACTTGTGCTTGATCGGCTGCAGGAGCCGGCGCGACTTGTCGGTGTTGCCGTTGTCCCACCAGCTCGAGATCGGCGCGAAGCGCTGCATGCCGGTGCCGGCGCCCCCGCGGCCGTCCGCGATGCGGTAGGTGCCCGCCGCGTGCCAGGCCATGCGGATCATCTGCGGGCCGTAATTGTCGTAGTCGGACGGCCACCACGCGACGGACGAGGTCAGGAACTGCTTGATGTCGCGTTTCAGCGCCGCGAAGTCGATCGTCGCGAACGCGGCCGCGTAGTCGAAGTCCGGTCCGAGCGGGTCGGCCGCCAGGCCGTTCTGGTGAAGGAGCTCGACCCTCAGGCGGTGCGGGTACCAGTTCTCCAGGGCCGGGCGGTCGCCGAGCGCACCGCCGATCCGGTCGCCGCCGAACGGACACCGTCCCTCCATCCTGAAGGTCGCGGTATCGGTCTTGTCTGCCGCCATCTCGCTCATGGCTTCCCTCGTTCGATGTGAGTCGCGCCCCGCACGGTGCGCGACCTGCGATGCTTACCCTAGGAGCCCCGACCTATCGGCCCCGGCGCCGATGCGAAATCTGTCCGTCGGCGCCGAAATCAAGGACCGATCCGCGCGCGTGCGGGCGTGGCGGATGCACGCATCCCGGCAGGCGGCATACGGGGCGGCCCCGCACCCGGCGCGGGCGGAGATCCGGCCCCCACACGGCTTCGCGGCGGGATCGACCCGCGACGGAACCGTGAGGCCTGTCCTGGGCGGCACGGACCAGGGGCGCGACCGGGCGCGGGTGGGCGATGCGGTGCCCGGCTCGCCCCTCGGGCGGTGGCGGCCCGGGGCGGGGATACCATCTGTCAGTCAATTTCGGGCATCGATGGCGATCTCCATCGACCATCCCACACGGAAGAGCCGACGCCACGATGCGAACGATCGTTTATGCCGACGGCGGTTGCGACCCGAACCCCGGGCCGGGTGGTTGGGGGGTCGTCATCGCGGCCCCGGACGGCACGGTCGAGCTGTTCGGCGGAGAGCCCGGCACAACGACCAACAACCGCATGGAGTTGACGGCGGCGATCAGGGGCCTCGAGCACTTCCCGGCCGGAGCCGCGATCGAGATGCGGTGCGACAGCCAGTACGTCGTCAAGTCGGTGACCGAGTGGATGCGCGGCTGGAAGGCGAGGGGCTGGCGCACGACGACGGGCGAGGTGAAGAACGTCGATCTGATGAAGCGCCTCGACGTGCTGAACGCGGCGCGCGACGTGAAATGGACCTGGGTCCGGGGTCATGCCGGCGACCCGCTCAATGAGCGCGCCGACGCGCTCGTCCACCGGGGCCGTCGCGAAGCGAAGCTCGGCAAGCTCGAGTCGCGGAACAGCTCCGCCCCTGCCCCTGCCGCCGCACCGGCTCCGCCGGCCCAGGGTGCCGTCCTGCGCGTCGATCTCGCGCTCGGCCTCCAGGTCACCCGGGCCGCGAAGGCGGCGGGCGTCACGCCGGACGCCCTGGTCGACGACGCGATCCGCCTCTACCTCGAACTCGGGGCCGACGCGGTCGCACGCCTGCGATCGGGCCGCGCCTAGCGGACGAGGCCCGAAGGATGGCCGCGCGTCGCGGGCGCGTCGGTCTGGGTCGTGAAGCTCGATCGGACCCCCGCGCCGGCCGGCTACGCGGGGCCGGACGTCCCGGCGCCGGGCCGTCGGCGCGCGAGCCTGTGGGCGGCCGCCTCCGCGGCAACGCCGATCAGAGCACCCGTCAGCACGTCCGCGGGGAAGTGCGCCCCGCGCACGACCTGAGCCGAGACGACGCCGGCCGCGGCGAGATAGGCGGGCCCCCTCAGGTCCGGATAGGCGCGAGCGGCGGCACGGGCGACGGCCGCGCTCAGGGCGGAATGCCCCGAGGGAAAGGACTGCCACGGTCCCACGCCCGTCCCCCGCAACCCGCGCGCGTAGACTCCCTCGTCCATGAGGACGTTCGGGCGGGTCCGGTGCACCGCCCGCTTCAGGCTCGTCTTCACGATGCCGGCCAGGATGCCGGCCTGCAGCATGTGCCGGCCCGCCTCGGCGAGCCGGCGATCGCGCGCCACCATGCCCCAGGCCAGGGTGCCGGCGGAGAGAGCCAGCAGGGATTGCCAGCTTCCGACCTCGCTCGCTCGTGCGAGCGCGCGCACGGCGGGATGATCCTTCGCGCGCGCAAGCTTGAGTCCGGCCGCGACGTCGGCTGCCTCGACGCGATTGGCCGGCCCGGCAGCCGTGGCGTAGGGTGATCGGATGGGAGGTCGCGCAAGCATGGCCCTAAACGCGCGCCGTCGGCAATCGTTCGTCCCCGCCCACGCATGAGCGCGGCCGGCGCTGATGCGGCCGCTCGTGCCGGCCGCCGAGGACCGCGCTCGCATCGCGCGAGGCGCGCCCGGGACTTCCCAGCCCGGCCGGTCGGGACGGTCCCTCACCACCCCATCGTGCCGGGCTCGCCCTTGAATGGCCCGACGATCCGCCCTGTGACCCAGCCGCCGTAGAAGCCGCCCGGCTGCGGGATGACGGGCTCCTCGCCGACGAAGCAGGCATCCATCGGGCCGGCGTAGAAGGCGACGTGGTCGGCGAGCGCCGCGAAGCGCTCGGTCGGCTTCGGATAGGCCCACGCGACCCGCTCGGCACGCCGCTGCGGCCCGACGACATCGAAGTAGGCCGCCCGCCCCTTCCATTCACAGACGCTGCCGCCGCCCGCTGATGCGAGCGCACCGGGGAGGATGTCGCCCGGCGGCAGGTAGTAGGTCGGCGGGTGGCTCGTCTCGAGCACGCGCCAGCCCCGCACCGTATCGGCGATGGTCACGCCCTCGAAGATCACCCGGAGGCGTTCGGGCACCGGTTCGAGGCGCGGCGGGCGCGGATAGTCCCACACGCTTTCCTGGCCGGGGCCGACCGGCAAGGGGATGGGTCGCCGCATTCGTCCCCCCTACGGTTCAGCTCGAAACCGCTCGCCAACCGCTCGCCAACCGGTCGGGCGCGCGATCTGCCGGAACGAAGATGCGATGCACGGCTTGGTTCCCGCCGATTATCGCCACGGTGCACCACCATGCTGGACGGATCCGACACCCCGAGGCCCGACGAGACGCCCGAGCCGGCCGGCGATCCGCCGGCGCCGCCCCGGGCACCCGAAAGCGATCCGCCGCCCGGGCCGGCGACACCGCCCGCGAAGGGTGGCCGCTCGGATGCGCTGACGAAGGCCGGCGACGCGGGCGACAAGCTCGGCGACTTCGCCTGATGGCGAGGCCGCCCCCCGCTTCGCAGGGTCGCTTGTCCGGAGTGGACGGCCAGCGGGGCGACCCGTCGCGGCTGCGGCGACGCGCCCGCCCGGGTGCGGGAGGGCGCCGTGTCGGCCCACCATGACCGACGACCACGCCGTCGGGGCGTCACGCCCGGGCGATGTCAGGCCGGTGCCGCTCGCCCCCGCCACAGGCTGCGCAGGGCGCGGAAGGGGAGGAGCGCCAGCTTCAGCACGGCTCGCAGGAGGAGCACGGCGATGACGGTGAGGACCGCGGCCAGGGCATTGATCAACGCGCGCACTCTCTGATGAGCCAAGGGCCAACCCGGCTTCGATGGCTTGCCCACCGGACGATGAGGCGCCCGGAACACGGCGACACTGTGAAGGCGCCCCGGCGATTGCGCCGCGGCGGCATCCGGCCGCATCGCGGCAGGATCAGTCGAGGTCGGGCTCGACCGTGATGGCGGCGAAGTACGCGGCGAGGCGCTTTCCCGCCTCGAAGTCCGCGCAGTCGATGTTCACCTGCGCGGGCCAGACCCGGTCGTCCCGTCGGAGCTGGTGCAGGATGCGCTCGGCCGTGTCGGCGGCCTCGGACTCGGTGTCGCCGGCCACGCGGCACTCGTACCGCTTGCCGGAGATGACGATGGTGAAGGGGGCTGATCGCATGGCCGGAAGATGGTCGGCCGGGCCCGCTTTCGCGCTGTGACAGAAGGCCCGGTCCCGGACTCCGGCCGACGCGGGACGGCGGCGCCTCGGCGGCGGGGAGGCATGTCGTTCGCGCGCTAGAACCGGGCCGGCGTTCGAAGCTCGCAGGGATCCACCCGGGCGGATTGCAGGCTCCTTATTATCCTGGCCGGGGATCCTCCGACCAACGTATCGTCCGGAACGTCCTTCGTGACGACGGACCCGCCGGCGACGATGGCGTTTCGACCGATCGTGACGCCGGGAAGGATCAGGGCTCTCGAACCGATCCAGACACCGTCATGGATGACGATCGGCTTCTGGATACGAACGCGGTAAGGGCCGCTTCGCTCTTCGATCGCGTGCGTATTCGTCTCCAGGCTTACCTCGGACGCGATCTGACAGAATTTCCCTATGGATATCTCGCTCTTGTACGTGGATACCCTGAAATCTCGCCCGATATAGGTGCCCTGTCCGATGGCGATCGACGAGAGGGCGTCATACGACAATGTGTAATCGACTTTTATAGGACCCACTATCATCGCATCTCGTTCGATCCTCACTCCGGAGCACTTGTACAAAAATGCCTTGAGGCCGGAGACGAACGCGCTCCGGGACGCAAGGGAGAAGTGCGATGGGCGGCTCCGTCTCTGGCGAGGGTGATTCTATCCGTCAGGCAATCGAAGCCGGCAGGCTGGCACGCCCCGACCACCGATCAGGCGCCGACGGACCGTCGCCCCGTTCGTCTGCTCTTTGGAAAGCTACGAAACGACCCTCGATTGGCAATTTTTCTTTCGGGCTAGAGCCGTTCCCGATCGCGTTGCAATCGGGAACGGCTCTAGCCTCTCGTATGAACGCGCTCTCTTGTGCCGAACCGGCGTCCACTTCGTCGGAGAGCGCTCTCGGGGGTCCCTGCAAAGTCATGTGACACGGCCCGATCGCCTGCATGACAGTTCAGGTCGCGCCGATGCTCGACCATGGCGCACGCCGTCTCCGTCGACCCGGTGCTAACGGGCCTCGCCGGGGAGGGCTGTCGGGAGCCAGCCCGCTTCCCTCGACCGCAATGGCCGACCCACCGTTCCGGCCGCGGTCGAGCCGGTCCGCCAGCCCGGTCGGACCGGCGCTTGGCGCCGCACCGTCGGAGGCCGGGCGCGATGCGGACGGGCCGCGCCGTTCAGGCGCCGGCCCAGGCCGCGTGGACCGAACCGCGGGCGGTGTCGGGCTTGGCCTCGCCGATGAAGATCACGACCGGTCCGTGGGCGTCGCGCCGGGGATCGTAGAAGTCGAGCAGACCCGGCGCGATCTCCTGGAAGAAGCGCGGGCGCACGCCCTCTCGGCGGAGGAGGTGATCGATCACCACCTGATCGCCGTGCACGGCGTTGGGCACCGGGCCGCAGGAGCCGGCGGTCATCCAGCGCTCGGGCTCGGCCGCGAAGCGCTCATAGAGCCCGGCGAGTTCATCGCCGTCCCAGCGCAGCAGGGCGCTGGAGAGGCGGCCCTCGTGGAAGTAGTCCTCCATCGCCGCGAGGCCGGGCCGGGAGAGGGCGTCGGCCGGGCCGGTGAAGACGGTGTCGAGGTCGCACAGCAGCGTCGTGCCCTCCGAGAGGCCGGGGCGGAACGCTTCCATCTTCGCCCACCAGCCCGGCCAATCGTGGCGCAGGGGCACGCGCTCGACCCCGTCGAGGGCGAGCGGCCCGTCGGTGAGGCAGAGGATCCGCGTGAAGGCCGGGGCGTGGCACCGCACGCCCCGGGCCAGCCGCTCGACCCAGCACGCGTCGTAGCGGCCGCCGCCCTTCAGCACCGTGATCAGTGTGGACATGGGGCGCGGCTCATCCTTCGAGGGGGTGCAGATGCAGGCGCCCGGCGGCGTGCGCCTCGGCGAACCACGCGCGCTCGGCCGCCCATGGGTGGCCGGGCCAACCGTCGAACCCGAAGCCGTAGGCTCGGGCCGGGTCCGCGTCGGCGGCGCGGCCGAGCATCAGCGCCAGCGTCACGAGGAAGCCGGTGCTCGGGTTCGGGCGCCCCCGGGTGCGGGGGCCGAGCAGATGCCGGGCCCGGTCATGGAGCGCCTCCGGCAGGATGTGGATCGGGCGGCCCGAGGGGCGCAGCAGCGCCAGGGCCTCCCGAGTCCAGCAGATCGGCTCGGGACCGTTCTGCGCGGCCGGCAGCATCGGGAAGGGCAGGATGAAGGCCTGCGCCGCGCGGACCACCGGGCGGTCCAGGAAAGACCGGTCCTGCAGCCATTCCCGCATCTGGCCGCCGCGGTTGACCAGGGCGAGATGCGTGACCCGGGAGCCGGTGCGACCGCCGAAGCCCGCAGCGTTGTTGAAGCGCACGACGCACGCCGCCGCGTCGATCGCCTCCGCCGCGCCGGTCTCCGGCGCGTTGCCGACGATGGCCAGGGATGCGGTGGCGGCACAACACGCCGGACCGGCTCGGAAGCGATCGATGTCGGCGGGCACTTGCGTCGGGGGTTTGCGTCGGGGGTTTGCGGGTATCGCTCGAGCAACCGCCAAGGTAAGGCGCCGGTCCGACGCGACCAGAGCCGCGCCGCGAGAGGGCTCTTCGACGTGACGATTCTTCGCCGCTGCTTCGTCTGCGCGGCCGACATGCTCGCGCCGAGCGGGCGGCACCTGATCTTTCCGGGCGGACGTCGGCGCCCGTTCCCGCTCGCGTGCGCGTCCTGCGGCGTTCTGCTCGAACCGGGGGCGAACGCGTCCGACTGCCGCGCGCATCTGGCCGGGGCGCTCGCCGCACGGCGTTTCGTGTCCGACCGGCAAGCGCCGTACGGGCTCGACCTCTACACCCTGCGCATCGCCGCGACCCGGTTCGGGCGCGGGATCCGGCCCATCGACGCGCAGGATCGCGCGGCGCTGATGCATCCCCACGCGGAGCGCGCCGCGCAGGCCGACCTGTACGACCTCGACGCGGCGGACACCTGCGCCGTCTCCCTCGGCCTGCTCTGCCGCCCGGCCGAGCGGGACGCGGTGCTGGCCGCCCTGCCGGCGCACGGCGGCTGGACCGCCGACGTCGCGATCCTGCTCGATGCGGAGGCGGCGCCCCCCCGGTCGGCGGCGGTGCCCGGGTTTCCGGAGGGGGCGGTGCGCGTGGCCGCCCGGCCGCTCGCCGGCGATTTCGCCGCGCAGCGCAACGCGCTCCAGGCGCTCGCCCGCCGTCCCTGGATGCTGCAGCTCGACGCCGACGAGGCGCTCGACCCCGCCGCCGGTCGCCTGCTGCCCGCGCTTGCGGCCATGGCGGAGGCCGGCGCCGTGCGCTCGGTCGGCCTGGCGCGCCGCAACCGCGTCGACGGCGTCCTGTCCGACATGTTTCCCGACGTGCAGTACCGGCTGAACCGCGCGGACGTCGCCTATGCCGGCCGGGTGCACGAGCGGCCCCGCCTCGCGGGCGGCTGGCCCGAGAGCTTCATCGCGCTGCACGGAGCGATCGAGCATCGCCTGCGCCGTGCCCATGTCGAGGCGCGCTCGCACCGCTACGAAACCCTCGACCCCGGCCGCGGGCGCCCGGAGGAGGCGGCGGCGCTGCTTCGGCCCTACCGCGACTGAATCCGGGTTCCGGGGGTCGCGATCCCGCCGGGTCCGGGGCGGAGCCCCGGCGGTCCGGCCAAGCCGGTCAGCGATCGCGCGCGGCCTCGATCGCGGCCCCGTAGAGCGCCAGCGTCTCGCGCCCGAGGCTCCCCCGGTCGAAGCGCCCGGCCGCCGCGAGGGCGCGGGCGCGGTAGGCGCGACGCAGGCCCGGATCGACGAGAAGCGGGCGCAGGGCCTCGGCAAGCGCCGGGCCGGTCGCGGTCCGCGCGAGCGGCCCGGCCCCCGGCGCGCCGACGAAGGCGCGCGCGCTCGCATCCTCGGCGCAGGCCACCACCGGGCGGCCGTAGGCCATGGCCTCCTGGTAGACCAGACCGAAGCTCTCGTAGCGCGAGGGGCTGAGCACCGCGTGGGCGTCCGCGTAGGCCCGCGCCAGCGCCGCCGCGTCGATCCGGCCGCGGGCGCGGATGCGCCGGCGCGCCGATGCGGGCAGGTCCGGAGGTAGATCCCCCGGCGGCACCCCGACGAGGTCGAGGCGGAAGGGCGGCAGATCACCCCGCGCCTGTTCCTCGGCCAGGATCGCGACCGCGTCGAGCAGGACGTCGAAGCCCTTGCGCGCCTCCGCCCGCCCGACGAAGAGCAGGCGCACCGGGGCGTCGGTTTCCGGATAGGCGGCGGCGCGGGCGCCGCGCAGGATCTCCGGCGGCAGGCTGAGGCCGATCACCGCGGAGGGCTGCCGCCCGGAGAGCCGATAGGCCCGCGCGATCGCCGCCCCGTGCGCGGCCGTGTTGGCGATGAGCCCGGCGCTGCCCCGCGCCTGCCGACGCTCCAGCGCGTCGGCCGTGAGCCCGTCGAGGCGGTCGCGCGGGCCGCACACGGCCCCGCGGGTGAGGGCGGCCGGGGTCGAGCTGCGCGTCACCAGGGGCAGGCCGCGGCGGCCCGCGAGCAGCGCCGCGGGCGCGTACCAGTTCGTCGCCTCGATCACCGCGAAGGGCGCCCGCGCGTGGGCGGCCAGCACCGCCCGCCGGAAGGCGAGCGGGGCGGCCAGATGCCCAATCGAGCCCCAGCCGCGCAGGCGCGCCAGCCCGCCGCCGGGCGGCAGGGCGAGGCCTTCGACGGTCACGCCGCCGACGCGCTCCCGCCCGCCGCGGTCGAGGGTGAAGACGGTCACGTCGGCGCCGGATTCCGCGAGGCTCTCGGCGATCTCGCGGGCCGCGCTCGACAGCCCGCTCGGCGCCGGCGGGTAGTCCCAGGCCAGGAGTGCGGTGCGCATCAGGCGGCGAGCAGGCGCCGGTAGATCGCGAGGTAGTCGCGCGCCATGCGCTCGGCGGTGAAGCGCGCCTCGAAGCGGCGCCGCACCAGCCGACGGTCGAGCCGGTCGATCCGGGCGAGCGCCGCGACGGCCTCGGCCTCGGAGGCGACGACGAAGCCCGTCACCCCGTCCTCGACGATCTCGGGGACCGAGCCGCGGTTCCAGGCGACCACCGGCGTGCCGCAGGCCATCGCCTCGATCATCACCAGGCCGAAGGGTTCGGGCCAGTCGATCGGAAACAGCAGCGCCCGGGCGCCCCCCACGAGATCGCCCTTCGCCGCGTCGTCCACGGGCCCCAGATAGTCCGCGCCGGGCCCGAGCAGGGGGCGCACCCGCCGCTCGAAATAGTCCGGGTTGCCGACGTCGATCGTGCCGCCGAGGCGGATCGGCAGGCCGGCGGCGCGGGCGACGCGGATCGCGGTGTCCGGCCGCTTCTGGTCGGTCATCCGGCCGACGAAGGCGACGTGCGCGCCCGGCTCGGCGCGCAGGGCGTAACGGTCCCGGGCGATGCCGTGATGCACGATGCCCGCCCGGTTCGAGGCCGGGATGCCGGCCTCCTGCGCGGCCGAGATCGCCGCGACCGGGAGGTCGGGAAAGCCCGCGAAGAACAGGGCCCGGTCGAGTTCGTCCACGCGCCAGTGCACCGTGGTCAGGCTGCGGCGGCGCCGCGGGCCGAGCAGGGCGGCGTGGGCGAACTCGCCGTGGCAGTGCACGATGTCGAAATCGTCGCGCCGCAGGCGCAGCGCCTCCAGCTGCAGGGCGTCGAGCGCGGCCGGGACCCCGGGTGCGACGCGCCCGTGGCGTCGTTCCAGAGCCGCGAGGCTCAGGTGATCGCCGACCCGCGGCAAGTCTGTCGCACTGTCCGAGGGCGCGAACAGCGTTACGTCAACACCCAAGCTTCGTAGTGCCGAGCTGAGGTCGTGAATGACCCGCTCCGTGCCGCCATGATGCTCTGGGGGCACGGGAAAAATGTTGGGCGCGACCTGGGCGACACGAATCACGATCTTCTCTTTACCTAGGTTAGTTTTTCGGATGCGTGCGAAAAATCCGGCGCGCGCTTGATGTTCGTCCTGCACATCGCGCTTCAAGGCTGCCTGCGCGGCCGCGACGTCGCCTACGGCCTCACCTCGGATACCGGGGGTCACATCCGGTACCTGCTCGACTTGGTCGGGGCGTCCGCGCAGGATGCCCGGGTCGCGCGGATCGTGATGGCGACGCGCCGGTTCCAGGGGCCGCCCGGTCCCGACTACGCCGTGCCCGAAGAGCGCGTCTCCGACAAGGTCGAGCTGGTGCGGCTCGCGAGCGCGTCGCCGGGCTACCGGTCGAAGGAGGAGATGCACGGCGAGGTCGCGAGCTTCGCCGAGAACCTCATCGCCTGGATCGGCCGTCAGGCGCGCGCGCCGGACGTCGTCCACGCGCATTACGCGGACGCCGCCGCGGTCGCCGCGCTCGTCGAGGCGCGGCTCGGCATCCCCTTCGTGTTCACGGCCCATTCCCTCGGTCGGGTGAAGGCGGCCCTGCTCGGCGGCGCGGCCGCGCGCGCGCCGGAACTCGCGCGCCGGATCGCGACCGAGGAGGCGGCGCTGGCGCGGGCGAGCCTGGTGATCGCCTCGTCGCGCGACGAGGCGGAGGTGCAGTATGCCGGCTACGGATCCTACGATCCCGGCCGCGCCCGCGTGCTTCCGCCGGGCAGCGACCTCGCCCGCTTCGCCCAAGGCCGTCCCCACCCGCGGGTCGACGCGATGATCGACCGGTTCCTGCACGATCCGGGCAAGCCCCCGCTGCTGGCGCTCGCCCGTCCGGTGGCGCGCAAGAACCTCGCGGCCCTGGTGCGGGCCTACGGCGAGAGCCCCGAACTGCAGGCGCGCGCCAACCTCGTGATCGTCGCCGGCACCCGCGAGGACATCGACCGGCTCGACGGCGACATGGGCGCGACCCTGCGCGACCTGCTCGTCCTGATCGACCGCTACGACCTCTACGGGCGGGTGGCCTACCCGAAGACGCACCGCCCGGAGGACGTGCCGGCGATCTACGCCTACGCGCGGGAGCGCGGCGGCCTGTTCGTCAACCCGGCGCTGAACGAGCCCTTCGGCCTGACCCTGCTGGAGGCCTCCGCCGCCGGGCTGCCGCTGGTCGCCACCGACAGCGGCGGGCCCAACGACATCGTCGAGACCTGCGGCAACGGATTGCTGGTCGATCCGCGCGCGCCCGCCTCGATCGCGGCCGCCTGCCTGCGCATCCTGAGCGAACCCGCCTTCCGCGCCGCCTGCGTCGCGGGCGGCGCGCGCGCGGCCGCCGCCTACGATTGGGACCGGCACGCCGCGCGCTACCACGACCTTCTCGGCGCGCTGCTCGCCCGCAACCCGCCCCTGCGGGAACCGCGCCAATTGCTGATCTGCGACATCGACAACACGCTGGTGGGTTGCGAATCCGCGCTCGCGACCTTCCGGCGCTGGCGCAGCCGCCAGACTGGGCTGGCCTTCGGCGTCGCCACCGGCCGCTCCTTCCACAGCGCCATGGCGGTGCTGGAGCAGCAGGCGAGCCCGCGCCCGCAGGTGATGATCACCTCGGTCGGTTCGGAGATCTACCATCTCGACGCCAACGGCGTGACCTACACGGCGGACGCCGCGTGGCGCGGGACGGTCGCGGGCGCCTGGGACCGGGCGGCCGTCGGCGCGGCGCTGCGCCGTCTCGACGGGCTCGTGCCGCAGGGCCCCCTGGAGCAGCGCGCGCACAAGCTCAGCTTCTTCGGCGACGCGGCGACCGCCCGCGGGGTACGCGAGCGCCTCGCGCAGGCCGGCCTCGCGGCGAACGTGATCCACAGCCACGGCCGCTACCTCGACGTGCTGCCGGCCACGGCCTCGAAGGGGACGGCGGTCGATCACGTGCGCGCCCTCTACGGCCTGCCCGAGCGGGCCGTGTACGTGGCGGGCGATTCCGGCAACGACGTCGAGATGCTGCGCGCTCGCGCCCAGGCGATCATCGTCGCCAACTACTCCGACGGGCTCGCCGCCAACGCGGCGCTCAAGCACTCCTACGTCGCCCGCGCGTCGCATGCCCGCGGCATCATCGAGGGCGTCCTGCACTTTCGCCGGGCCGTGGCCTATGCCCCGTAGGCGGCACGACCGGGCGGCGGCGTGACCCGTCCTCGGGCGCCCTCCGGCGACGCGACGAGCGTGCTCACCCTGGTCCGCGGCCGGGACGACCGGCTGCGCAACCTGATGCGCGGCCTCGCCCGGCAGAGCGTGCCCCCGGGCGAGCTGGTGATCGCCTGGATGCAGCCGGACCGGGCGCCCGACCTGCCCGATCCCGGCTGCCCGGTGCGCCATCTCCACGTGCCGGGCGAGCCGATGCCGCTCGCCGCCGCGCGCAACCGGGCGGCCGCGGCGGCCGCCGGCGAGGTCTTCGTCTTCCTCGACGTCGATTGCATACCGGGTCCGACCCTGGTGGCGGCCTACGCGGCGGCCGCCGCGGCGGGGACCGGCCTGTTCCTGGGCGAGGTGGTCTACCTGCCGCCCGAGGCGACCGCGGGCGGCGCGGCGCCGGGCCCGGCCGCGCTCGACCGGCTCGGCCGCGCTCACCCGGCCCGGCCGCCGATCCCGGAATCCGGCCTGCGGCCCGAGCCCGATGCGGGGCAGCTCTGGGGCCTGTCCTTCGCCCTGCCGGCGCGGGCGTGGCGGTCGGTCGGCGGCATGGACGAGGCCTATGTCGGGTACGGCGGCGAGGAGACGGATCTCGCCGCCCGCCTGGCGGGGACCGGGCTCCCGACCTTCTGGGTCGCCGGGGCGCGGGCCTACCACCAGCATCACCCGGTCCACGTGCCCCCGCTCCAGCATTTCGACGCGATCCTCGCCAACGCGGAGCGCTTCCGGGCGCGCCACGGCCGCTGGTGCATGACCTACTGGCTCGACCAGTTCCGCGCCGCCGGGCTGATCGACTGGGACGCCGCCGCCCCCGCGATCCGCCTCCTTCGCCCACCGCGCCCGGACGAGGTCGCGGCCGCGCTCCGGCCCGACGCCCTCTTCTCCTGACGACAGCGAGACCATGAAGAAGCCCATCGCGTTCTTCGTCCATCACCAGGGCCGCGGCCACGCCAACCGCACGATGGCGGTGGCCGCCGAATTCGCCCGCGACCGCCCGGTCTCGGTGCTGACCGCGGGGCCGCACCTGTTCGACGGCTTCTCCCGCGACGTCGAGATCGTGGCGCTGCCGGACATGATCGGCGCCGTGGTGCCGACCCGCCGCCTCCACGCCGAGCCGACCCCGCCGGTGATGCACTGCGTCCCGCTGGGGCTCTCCGAGATGCGCCGGACGATGCGGCGGATCCTCGACCACCTGGACGAGCGCGAGGTGGGCCTGTTCGTGGTCGACGTCTCGGCCGAGATCGCGCTGCTCGCGCGCATCGCCAGCGTGCCGGCGGTGCAGATCCGGATGCACGGCGACCGCAACGACATCGGCCATGTCGGCGCCTACGAGGCCTGCGTGGGGATGCTGGCGCCCTTCGACGAGCGGCTGGAGCAGGACGATTACCCGGCGCATCTGCGCCGGAAGACGTTCTACAGCGGCGGCCTGTGCACCAGCCTCGACCGGGTGCCCGACCGCGCCGAGGCCCGGGCCCGGCTCGGCCTCGACCCGGAGCGCGAGATCGTCGTCGCCGTCACCGGGGGCGGGGGCAGCGGCACGCCCTACGCGCCGCTGACGGTCGCCGCCCGCGCCGTGCCCGACGCGCTCTGGCTGACGCTGGGCCCGACCCATCGCGAGGGTCACGAGACCGATTTCGCCAACCTGCGCGAGCTCGGCTGGGTGCCCTCGGTGACCGATTACCTCGCGGCCGCCGACATCGTGGTGGCGTCGGCCGGCGACAACACCGTGCACGAGGTCGCCCGGGTCGGCGGGCGCCTCGTCGTCATGCCGGAATGGCGCTACTTCGGCGAGCAGACGCGCAAGGCCGAGGCGCTGGTCCGCCTCGGCGCCGCGGTCGAGGCGCCGCGATGGCCCGGCGACCTCCAGGGCTGGCGCGACCTCCTCGACCGCGCCCGCGGCCTCGACGGGAGCGTCCTGCGCGGCCTCTACGCGCCGGACGCGGCCGTGCGCGCGGCCGGCTGGCTCGAAGGGCTGACCGACGCGCTCTGGCAGGGCTGGCCGGCCGCCGAGGCGCCGGCCCCGCCGCGCGCCGTCGCGGCCGGCTGACCGGCCAATCTCGTCCCCCCGATTGCCGGAGCCCGTGCGCCGCATGTCCAGCGTTTCCGTCGTCACCCTGGCCAAGGGGCGATCCGCCCATCTGCGCAACGTCCTGCGCGGGCTGGAGCGCCAGACGCAGAAGCCCGCCGAGTTCATCGTCGCGGTGATGCAGGACGCGCCCTACGACCTGCCGGAGGTCGGCTTTCCCGTGCGGCAGATCCCGGTGAGGAGCGCCGAACTTCCCCTCGCCGCCGCGCGCAATGCCGGCGTGGCGGCGGCCTCCGGCGCGATGATCGCCTTCCTCGACGTCGACTGCATCCCGACGCCCGGCTTCGTGGCGGATTACGCGCGGGGGCTCGGCGAACTCGACGGCCTGCTGATGGGCGAGGTGCTGCACCTGCCCGAGCGCGCCACCCTCGGGGCGTGGGACTATCCCGACCTCGCGCGGGTCGCGGAGAAGCATTCCGACCGGCGCGGGCCGCCGGCCTCGGGGCTCGAGATCTGCACCGATTACCGCTGCTTCTGGTCGCTCAACTTCGCGATCCGGCGGGCGACGTTCGAGGCGGTCGGCGGCTTCGACGAGCGCTATACCGGCTATGGCGGCGAGGACACCGATTTCGGCAAGATCCTCGATCGGCGCGGCATTCCCATCGCCTGGATGAAGGGCGCGCTGGCCTATCACCAGTACCACCCGCACCACATGCCGCCGATCCACCACCTCGACAGCGTGGTGCGCAACGCCGAATTGTTCGAGGCCAAGTGGGGCTACCGCACGATGGGCCACTGGCTCTACGCCTTCAAGGCGATGGGCCTGATCGACGATACGCCCGACAGGCCGATCCGCATCCTGCGCCGCCCCGATGCGGCGGATCTCGCGCTCACCGGGCAGCAGGCCCACCAGCCCTACACCAACGCGGCCTCCGTCATCCGGCATCTGGAGGCGCGCGAGCGGGACGCGGCAGAGCCGCCGACCGTGCCGGAGACGGCATGAGGACGGCATGAGGACGGCATGAGGATCGCGCTCCTCGCCCATCTGCGCCACCCGATCGCGCCGCCCTTCGCCGGCGGCCTGGAGGCCTATACCTGGACCCTCGCCGAGGGGCTGACGGCGCGCGGCCATGCGGTCGTGCTGTTCGCCGCCGGCGACAGCGACCGGCGCTTCGCGATCGACCCGGTGATCCCGGTGCACCACGAGCACGGCTTTCCGGGGATGGAGCACCGGGGCGACCCGGGCCTGAAGGCGCATGTCGATGCCGGCTACGGTGCCGCCTGCGACCGGATCGCCGCCGGCGGCTTCGACGTGCTGCACAACAACAGCCTGAGCCGGCTGCCGCTGGAGCGCCCCCGCACGGCCGCCGTGCCAACGGTGACGTCGCTGCACGTGCCGCCCTACGACGCCCTGCGCTGGTTCGTGCACGACAGCCTCGCCCCCGGCCATCGGATCACCGCGACGTCGCGGGCGCACGCGCGGGCGTGGTGGCCGTCCGGCGCGCCGCCGGAGGTGTCGGTCCTGCACAACGGGATCGATCCCGCCGCCTGGCCCTTCCAGGAGCAGGGCGACGGCAGCGCCGTGTGGTGCGGGCGCATCGCGCCCGTCAAAGGCACGCATCTGGCCGTCGCGGCAGCCCGGCGGGCGGGCCTGCCGCTGACCCTGTTCGGCCCGGTCGAGGAGCCGGATTACTGGACGCAGGAGATCGCCCCGCGGCTCGGCGGCGCGATCCGCTACGGCGGACATCTCGGCGGCGCGGCGCTGGCCCGCGAGATCGGCCGCGCCTCCGTCTTCCTGTTCACCCCGTGCTGGGACGAGCCCTTCGGGCTCGTGGCGGTCGAGGCGATGGCCTGCGGCCTGCCGGTGGCTGGGTTCGCCAGGGGGGCGGCCGAGGAGGTCGTCGGCGAGGCCGGCCGTCTCGTTCCCCCCGGGGACGAGGCGGCCCTCGCCCGCGCCGCCGTCGAAGCGCTGGCGATCCCGCGCGCGGTCCCGCGCCGCCGGGTCCTGCGCCTGTTCACCCGCGACCGCTGGCTCGACCGGTGCGAGGCCCTCTACGTTCGGGCCCGCGAGGCCTGACGCGCTCCCGACCGCGCCGGCCCCTCCGGCGCGCATCCTCACGCAGCCCGAGCCGGACATGACCCGACACGACCTCATCGCCGCGCTCTGGCACGGCCGCGACCCCTTCGCCGACCCGCCGCAGGCGCTGCGTCCCCTCGACCTGCAGGGCTGGCGCAGCCAACACCCCTATCTCGAGGAGGCGGTGGAGCGGTTCCGCCCCCGCGTGGTCGTCGAGGTCGGCACCTGGAAGGGGGCGAGCGCGCTCTCCATGGCCCGCGCCATGGCGGCGCGCGACATCCCCGGCACCGTGATCGCGGTCGATACCTGGCTCGGTGCCGTCGATCACTGGGCGGACGAGGAGCTGTTCGCCGAGCTCGCGACCGAGCACGGCTTCCCGAGCCTGTACCGCACCTTCCTCGCCAACGTCCTGCGCGAGGGGCTGGCGGAGCGCGTGGTGCCGCTGCCGCTCGACTCGGTCAATGCGGCCGCGCTGATGCGCCTGCGCGGCGTCGCGGCCGACGTGATCCATCTCGATGCCGGCCACGAGGAGGCCTCCGTCGCCGCCGACCTGCGGGCCTGGTGGCCGGTGCTGCGGCCCGGCGGCCTGCTCGTCGCCGACGACTACGATCGCCTCGGCGGCCGCTTCCCCGGCGTCACCCGCGCGGTCGACGACTTCTGCGCGGCGTTCGCGGTCGAGGGTCCCTGGTCTCTCGAGGGGAAGTGCAAGTTCATCAAGCCCGATCGACGGTGACCACGCGCCGGGCGGGCGCGCGGGTCGGAACCGGTGGGCCGGCCCGACGGCGATCTTGCAGGCCCGGGCGCTGCCGCGTCGCTGCCGCGCGGGAGGCCGGATCGCTCACTTGGCGCCGGTCACGCTCGCCACGTAGTGCGCGACGGCCTCGATCTGCTCGGGGGTCAGGTCCTCGAAGGCCGGCATCACCCCGATCCCGTTCGCGACCGCCGTCGCCACCCGGTCGGCAGACGGCTTCAACGTATCGAGGACGGGTCCGACCTCCCCCGTCGTGCCGGCATCCGCCAGGGTGTGGCAGACCCCGCAGCGCGGCTCGGCCAGCTCGGTGAACACGCGCCTGCCGAGTTCGAGGCGCGCCGGATCCGCGAAGGCCGGGGCGGCGGCAAGGGACAGGACAAGGCTCAGGACAAGGCTCGGGACGAGGCAGGGAGCGTGCATCGGGGGCTTTCGCGAGGCCGTGGGTCGGGCGGCCCGCATCGCCGTGACGCGGGCCGGGGGAGGACGGGGACGGCTCAGGCGGTCCTGAGCGTGACCGCCGGCCCGCGCCAGCCGTTGTAGCTGTAGCCGCCGCCGTTCGGGGCCGTATCCTCGGGCTGGACGGTGCCCGCCGCGTCGGTCGCCCGGCTCACCAGGACGTGCGTCCCGGCCGGGAGGTCGAGCGGGAGCGCGAACAGCCGCCAGGCGTAGCGCCCGAGGTCGGGCCCGACGAAGGGCGCATCGGTCCAAGTCCGCCCGCCGTCGGCCGACACCTCGACGCGCGCCACCGCGTTCGTGCCGCCGAAGGCGACGCCCGTGACCAGCACGCGGCCGGCGGCGCCGCCCTCCAGGGGGGCGGTGATCCACGAGCGTACCGGCTGCTCCCAGATCGAGGGCTGGGCCGGCCCGGCCTTCTCGCCGACGCCGTGCATGCGGTAGCTCGCCGCCTGGATCTTGGCGTCCGTCTCCGCCTCGGTCAGCGCCACCGTCTTGACGTACTTGATGTTGTTCACGCCCGAGTAGCCCGGCACGATCATCCGCAACGGCCCGCCATGCGCCAGCGGGATGGGCTCGCCGTTCATCTCCCAGGCCAGCAGCACCGTGTCGAGGGTCGCGATCGGCACCGAGCGCTCGACGATCACGTCCTTCGGCTTGAGCCCCGCGGGCAGCTCCTCGCCGCCCGTCCCGGTGACGAACTTCGCCCCGGCCACCGGGCCGCCGAGCGCCTCGACCACGGCCTTGAGCGGCACGCCGCTCCAGATCACGCAGCCGGCCGCCCCCACCGTCCAGGGCGTGCCCGAGATCTTCTGGCCCGGCTGCAGCGCGTCCTGCATGTATTTCCGGCCGTTGCCGGAGCATTGCAGCACGGTCGCGACGCTCGCGAGGCCCATGCGCTTCAGCTCGGCCAGCGTCAGCGTCCTCGGGCCGGCCACGCCCGCGATCTCGACCCGCCACGCGTCCCGGTCGGCGACGATGCTGTCCGGGGGCGGGTTGACGTTGTTGCGGATGAAGAGCCGGTTGATCGGCGTGACGACGCCGCTGCCGACGAGCCCGCGCTTGGTCTCCACGGTCTGGTTGGAGTGGACGATGAAGGCGTTCGGGTCCTTCCAGGCGACGTAGCCGGGCAGCGGCTTGGCCTCGAGCTTGGCCTCGGGCTTGACCGCATCCCCGGCGGGCGCCTGCGCGCGCGCGGCGGACACGCAGGACACGGACGACGCGGCGCCGATGGCCCCCGCGGCCGTGCCGGCGAGGAAGCGTCGTCGATGCAGGCTTCTCGACTCGAACACGCGAAATATCCTCCCGAACCGTTTTTATGGAGAAGATATTTACTGCGTCGCCGACAATCTGCCGTCAAGCGTTCTACGCGGGGCGGCGCTCGTCCGACGTGGGCCCCGGAACACGCCCCGGATCCGATCAGGCCGCGCCGTATCCTGCGGCCGCGATGGCCCCCTCGGCGTAGACATGCAACGCGCGGACCTTCAGGCCGCTCGATGTCCACGGACGCGAAGCCCCGGCTGTCGCATCCCCTCGTATCCGGCAGGACGCGATACGGGGGCGGCCGGGCGGACGGGGAGCCGCCCCACGGCTGCGTCGTGCATCCGGGAAAGCTTCCGTTAGGCAGTATCCGGATCGAATTTTTCCCACGGCAATCCGTGTTCGAGAGCGCATCGAACCGGATCGCCCAGAAATGGAAAGGTGCTTTCCCGAAATCCATCTCCACCCCCCGCCAGGATCCCGACCTACCTAGTCACTGTACAGGCTCAAGGAGGAGACAGCAGTGGCACTCATCAATCTTGGCCTGCCGGGAAATCTTCTCGGCGGCACGAAAATCCTGGATCTCGTCAGCGTCGGGACCAACAGCAACACGAGCAACACCGTCCTGGACGTCGGCGTCCTGGAGAACCTGCCGGTCGCCGATACGGTCAACGGGCTCACCAGCCTGCTCACCCCGGAGGGCAACACGCTCACCGTCGATGCCGGCGTCAACCTGCAGCTCGGGTCGGCCGTCGGCGACCTGATCAACGGCCTGGTCGGGAACGACCTGCTCGTCGGCGGCGGCGGCGACGACCGGATCAACGGCGGCGACGGCAACGACGTGCTCGACGGCGGCGACGGCAACGACGTGCTCGACGGCGGCGACGGCAGCGACATGATCTACGGCAACCGGGGCAACGACACGCTGTTCGGCCGCTTCGGCAACGATTACCTCAACGGCGGCCAGGGCGACGACCTGATCTACGGCAACCAGGGCAACGACACGGTCGCGGGTTCCCTGGGGCGCGACACGGTGTACGCCGGCCAGGGCAACGATCTGGTCGATTACTCCGCCTTCAGCGACGCGCAGATCATCTACGGGAACATGCAGGACGACATCCTGCGCGGCGGCGCCGGGGACGACCGGATCTTCGGCGGCCAGGGCAACGACGTGCTGAACGGCGGGGCAGGCGCCGACACGCTCTTCGGCAACCTCGGTGACGACATCCTCACGGGCGGCGCCGGCGCGGACCGGTTCGTGTTCGCCGGCGCGACCTTCGGCCAGAACAGCGGCGCCGACCGGATCACCGACTTCAACGCGGGCGAGGGCGACCGCATCGCCCTGAACGGCCAGACGGCCACCGCCTTCGACAGCAACGGCAGCACGATCCTGCTCCTGTCCGGCGGCGGGACCGTGCAACTCGACGGCGTCGCGGCAAGCTCCGTCCAGAGCGGCTGGTTCGCCTGAGAACGGGACGACCGGGGCGGAGGCGGGGGCTCCTCGCGTCCGCCGCCTGGAGCGCTCTTGCGCCGAAGCGGACGCCGGTTCGGCGCAAGGGAGCGCGTTCATACAAGAGGTTGGAGCCGTTCCCGATGGCAACCCGATCGGGCCCGATGGCAACCCGATCGGCCCGATGGCAACCCGATCGGGAACGGCGCTAGTCCTGGCGCACGAGCCCCGCGGCGAAGCGGCGGGCGTTGGCGACGTAGTGCTCGGCCAGCCGGCGCAGATCCGCGGCGCCCGCCTCGCCGAGGCTGCGCACGGCCCTCGCCGGCATGCCGACGATCAGGCTGCCGTCGGGAAACTCCGCCCCCTCCTTCACCAGGGCGTTGGCGCCGACGATGCAGCCGCGGCCGATCCGCGCCCCGTTGAGGATCGTGGCGCCCATGCCGATCAGGGTGCCGTCGCCGACGGTGCAGCCGTGCACGATCGCCCGGTGCCCGACGGTGACGCCCTCGCCGATCGTGAGGGGGAAGCCGGGATCGGAGTGCAGCACCGCCCCGTCCTGGATGTTGCTGCCCGCACCCACCCGCATCGGCTCGTTGTCGCCGCGCAGCACCGCGCCGAACCAGACGCTCGCCCCCGCTCCGAGATGCACCTGCCCGATGACGTGCGCGCCCGGCGCGACCCAGACGCTGGCATCGGCGAGGATCGGGGCGTGGCCGTCGAGCGCGTAGAGGGACATCGGGACTTCTCGGGACGGGGATCGGGGGAGCGGGCCGTCAGCATCTCACGGGCCGGGCGTCCCGTCACGGGTCGCGCGGGCCTCGCGGCCCCCTCACAGCCCCGGCCCCTTCGCGGCGCCCCAGATCCGGCCCGGCTTGCCGTTGCTCGCCCCCTGCAGCACGACGACCCAGGCATCGGCGTCGGCCGCGCGGGCGCTCGGCAGCGGCACCTCGTAATGGACCGGCTGACCGCTCCACGGCCCGACCCGCTGTATGCCGCGCACCACGTTGAGGTAGGTCGCCGTGCGGCCCCGATTCTCCCCGCGCTCGATCGCGACCGGGCGGCGGCGCAGCACGGAGAGGAGCCAGACCTCGCCCCGCTGGCCGCCCGCCCCGACATCGATCACGATGCGGTCGCCGCGCTCCTCGCCGCGGACCGGCACCGACAGGCCGCCGGGCTGGACCGCCTCGCGCGCCAGGGCGCGCTCCAGCCCGGCCCGGTCGGAGGCCACCACGGAGGCGGCACCGTTGACGATGGCCTGCGGCGTGAAGACCTGCCGGATGCCGTGCGGGCCCGCATAGGCGTGCTGGCGCTCGGTGAAGGGCTTCTGGGCCAGCGTGTCCTTCCAGCCGAGATAGTCCCAGTAGGTCACCGGCAGGGTGAGCGCCACGATGCCGGGCCGGCCCGCGAGGTCCCGGAACACCGGGTCGGCCCCGCGGCAGGCGGCGCAGCCCTGGCTGGTGAACAGCTCGACCACCGCCCGCAGAGGCTCCGCACGGACAGGCTCCGCACGGACCGCCTCCGCATGAACCGGCTCGGCGCGGACGGGCGCGGCGCAAGGCCCCGCCAGGGCGAGGAGCGCGGCGCCGAGCCGGGCGGCAGGTCGGGTGACGGGTCGGGGAACCGGAACCATCATCGCATCACAGCGCCGGCGGACGTGCCGAGGGAAATCACGTTGGCTTGAGAGCGTCGGCGCGGGCCGGCGCGCGACCGGCCGGCAGCATCGCGGGGCGCCAGCGCCGGTGCATCCAGAGCCACTGGCCGGGATTCTCGCGCACCCAGCCCTCCACCACCGCCGTCATCGCCTGCATGGCGCCCGGCACGTCGACGGTGCCGTCCGCGGCCCGGGGCAGGTCGAGGGGCGGGGTCAGTTCGAGGCGGTAGCGGCCGCCGGGCAGCCGCACCACCCGGGCGCCGTGGACCGGGCACTCGGTGTTCCGGGCGAGCTTGGCGAGCAGCGGGTTGGCGAGGCAGGGTTGCCCGAAGAACGTCACCACCACGCCGCGGGTGAAGTGCTGGTCGATGAGCTGGCCGAGATGGCCGCCGCGCTCCACCACGCCCTGCATCGCGAAGGCGGCGCCGGGGCCGGAGGCGGCCAGCCCCCCCATGGTCTTCTGCCGCACCGCCTGGACGAGCCGGGCCGCCGCCGGGTTGTTCGGCGCCCGGAACACCGCGGTCGCCTCCAGGTCGAACTTCGCCGCCGCGATCGCGGGCAGCTCCCAGTTGCCGAGATGGGCCGAGAAGATCAGGCCGGGCTTTCCGTCGTCCCGCAGGGCGTAGAAGTGCTCCAGCCCCACCACCTCCATGCGCTGGGTGGCGGGATCGTCCGGATCGAAGCTGAACAGCGTGTCGAGATGGGCGTACTCGGCCCCCGTGCGGCCGAGATTGTCCCAGGCCTGGGCCGCGATCGCCCGGCGCTCGGCCTCCGGGAGGTCCGGATAGGCCGCGCGCAGGTTCGCCAGCATGGTCCGGTGCGCGGGCAGCCACGGGCCGATCCCGCGCAGGAGAGCCGCCCCCCAGGCGCCGGCCCGCTCGGGGCCGAGCCCGCGGGCGAGGCGGAACACGGCCGCGATCAGGGGCAGCATCGCGTAGCCCGCGAGCCGCGGGAACGAGCGCTTCAGGACGAGGGCGAGACGCAGCAAGCGGTTCGGGCTCCGGCGGCGGGCAGGGCCGGAGCCGGGATGCCGCGATTCAAGCGCCTTAGATCATTTCCGCGTGAGCAGGGGAAGCATTCAGAGGCTCACCAGGATCTTGCCGAAGACCTGACGTGACTCGAGCCGCTCCAACCCCGCCGCGAAGTCGCCGAGCGGATAGACCGTGTCGATCACCGGCGTGATGCCGGTCGCCATCTTGTCCAGCGATTGCCGGATGTTCTCGATGCGGCAGCCGAACGAGCCGGTGATGCGGTACTGCTGCTGGAACAGCTGCATCAGGTTCATGGTGGTGGAGACGCCCGAGGTCGAGCCGCAGGTGACGAGCCGACCGCCGCGCTTCAGGCAGAGCAGCGAGCCGTTCCAGGTGTCGGGCCCAACATGCTCGAAGACCACATCGACGCCTTTCCGCTTCGTCAGCCGCCGCACCTCGCCCTCGAAGCGCTCCTCGCGGTAGTTGATGACGTGGTCGGCGCCGAGCTCGCCCGCCATCGCGCCCTTGCGGTCGTCGCCGACCGTGGTGAACACCGTGCACTGAAGCGCTTTGGCCATCTTGATCGCGCTGGTGCCGATGCCCGAGCCGCCGGCATGCACGAGGATGCTCTCGCCGGGCTCGAGCCGCGCGTTGTCGAACAGCATGTGCTGCACGGTGCCGAAGGCGATCCCTGCGCAGGCCGCGTCGGTGAAGCTCACGCCCGCGGGCGCCTTCACCACGAGCCGGGCCGGCACGGTGACGAACTCGCTCGCGAAGCCGTCGATATGGAAGCCGTAGACGCCGCCCACATCCTCGCAGAGGTTGTCGCGGCCCTCCCGGCAAGCCCGGCAATGCCCGCAGGTCTTCGCCCCGTAGAGGGCCACGGGATCGCCCTCTCGCAGGCCGGTGACGCCTTCGCCGAGCGCGGCGATCTCGCCGGCCGCCTCGGCGCCCACCGTCAGCGGGAGCCGGCGCTTGGCGAAGGCCATCCCGCGAAAACCCCAGACGTCGATGAAGTTGAGGCCGACCGCGCGCACCCGCACCCGCACCTCGCCGGGCCCGGGGGCGGGGGCGTCCGCCACGTCGGTCAGGCGCAGGTCGCGGTCGCCGAAGAGTTGCAGGGCTCGCATCGATCGTTCCCGGGGCTCCGACGGCCCGATAGGGTGGCACGGCCCTCTCCGATGAGGGGCACGTCGGCGCCTTAGGGACAGCCTATGTCCCGATCAAGGCGCGGTTATTCGGGCGCGAGGTAGCGCCGCCTCGCCCAGCCGAGCGTGCGGCCGTCCTTGACGCGGCACCACGTGGTGCGGCTCGGCGTCTCGTTGGTGCAGCCGAAGACCAGCACCCGGCCGCGGACCTCGCCGACGCGCTCGGCGGCGGGATCGGGCTCGGCCCGGACGCTCAGGGCCTCGCCGCGGGGCAGTCCCTCGACCCGGTAGGCCTGAGGGTCGGCCGCGGCAGGGGCGGCGAGGGAGCCGGCGAGGACGGCGAGGAGGAGGGGGCGCATCGGCGGCGTCTCAGGCGCGGTGCACGCCCATCATGGCGGTGAGGCCGCCATCGACCGGCAGGACGGCGCCCGTGATGTAGCCGGCCGCGTCCTCCATCAGGAAGCGGACGAGCGCGGCGACCTCCGCCGGGTCGGCGAAGCGGCCGGCCGGGATCTGGCGCTCCATGCCCGCGCGATGCGCCGCGTAGGGCGCCATCATCCGCGTATCCACGAAGCCCGGCGCGATCACGTTGACGGTGACGCCGCGCTTCGCCGACTCGATCGCCAGCGTGCGGCAATAGGCGATCAGCGCGCCCTTGGTGGCGGCGTAGGCCGCGTTGCCGGCATTCGCCCTGAGCGCCGCGACCGAGCCGATCGCCACGACGCGGCCCGTCCGCGCCCGGATCATGCCGCGCGTCAGCGCCTTGGCGAGCCGGGTCAGCGAGGTGAAGTTCACCTGCATGGCGGCCTCCAGCCGGTCCTGGTCGAGCATCAGCGCGAGCGCGTCCGCCGACTGGCCCGCATTGTGGACGAGGCCGTAATAGCCCCGCTCCTCCGCCGCCGCGCAGAAGGCGTCGAGCGCCGCCCGGTCGCCGAGATCGAGGGCGTGCGCCTCGAAGGCCGCGCCCGGATGCGCCCCCCGCAGCTCCGCCAGCAGCGCCTCGGCCTCGGAGCCGGAGGCGCGGTAGGTGAAGTCGACCCCGTGGCCGGCCTGCGCCAGCGCCCGCACGATCGCGGCGCCGAGGCCGGCCGCGCCCCCCGTGACGAGGACGCGTCTCATCCCGGCGCTCATGCGGGCTCGGCCCCGAGGATCAGGCAGGTGTTCTGCCCGCCGAAGCCGAAGGAGTTCGACAGGACGCGCGAGACGGGCACGTCCCGGGCCTGCCCCACGATGTCGAGCGGGATCGCGGGGTCGGGCACCGCGTGGTTGATGGTGGGCGGGATGCGCCCGTGCCGGATGGTCAGGAGCGAGAACGCCGCCTCGATCGCCCCGGCCGCGGTCAGGGTGTGGCCGATCATCGACTTGTTCGAGGTGACGGGTACCTGGCCCGCGCGCTCGCCGAGCACCGCGACGAGGCCGAGCGCCTCCATCTTGTCGTTCTCCGGCGTCGAGGTGCCGTGGGCGTTGACCGTGTCGATGTCCTCCGGGGACAGGCCGGCATCCTCCAGGCTCGCCCGGATCGCCGCGACGACCGGCGCCCCGTCGGGGCTCGAGCGGGTACGGTGGAAGCCGTCGCCCTTCTCGCCGCAGCCCAGCACGTAGCCGAGGATGGTCGCGCCGCGGGCGAGGGCCGCGTCCGCGTCCTCCAGCACCAGGGCGGCGGCGCCCTCGCCCATGACGAAGCCGTCGCGGTTCTTCGAGAAGGGCTTGGAGGCGGCCGAAGGCGGGTCGTTCTGGGTCGAGAGGGCCGAGAGCAGCGAGAAGCGGATCAGCGATTCCGGGTTCACCGAGCCGTCCGTGCCGATGCAGAGCGCGGCCCGCGTCTCGCCCCGCCGGATCGCCTCGACGCCGAGCTGGATCGCGGTGGCGCCCGACGAGCAGGCGGTCGAGAGCGAGATCGGCGAGCCCTTGGTGCCGAAGCGCTCGGCGATGCGCTCGGCCACGGTGCCGAAGATGAAGAGGTCGTGCCAGGGGTCGAAGCGGCGCGTGGCGGCGGCCGCCTGGAGACCCGCGTAGCTGACCTCGCCGTTCTGGCCCGACGCCTCGGCCAGTGCCTGCCGCTGTGGCCACTCCATCTCGACCGGCGGCACGGCAATGAACAGGGCACCGGGGAAGTCGCCCCGCCGGCCGATGCCGGCCTGCGCCACCGCCTCCTCGGCGGCCTCCGCGGCGAAGCGCTCGGAGAGGAGGGGGGCGACCAGCGGCTCGGTGTCGAGGAAGTCGACGGTGCCGGCGATGCGGGTGCGCAAGGTATCGGTGGGGAAGCGCCGGATCGCGTGGATCCCCGAGCGCCCGGCGGTCAGCGCCGCCCAGTTGTCGGCCTGGCCCTGGCCGAGCGAGGTGACGAGCCCGATGCCGGTGACGGCGACGCGGGGCCGTTCCTTCGCGTCGCGGTTCGAATGCGCAGTCATGGCGGCCGTCTTACACGATCGCGCCGGGGAGGGGAGGGATTTTGGTGAGCGCGCGGCCCTCCCTCGCCCCTCTGCGGGAGAGGGGGAATGCGGCGATCACCGCCCGGTCCGCACCCGCGTCCAGAGCCGGGTGATGAAGCGCTGCGTCCGGTCGTCCCAGGCGGTGTTCACCGAGAGCCGCTGCATCGTCGCCTCGTCCGGGTAGATGCCCGGGTTGTTCAGGATCTCGGGCTTCACGAGCGCCTTCGCGGGCAGCACGCCGCTCGCGTAGGAGACGAAGTTGCTGTTGGCCGCCGCCACGTCGGCGCGCAGCATGTAGTCGATGAAGGCGTGGGCCTCGGCCGCGTGCGGCGCGTCCTTCGGGATCGCGAAGGCGTCGAACCACATGATCGAGCCTTCCTTCGGCACGACGTAGCCGATCTCGACGCCGGTCTTGGCCTCGTCCGCCCGCTTCCTCGCCTGCATCACGTCGCCCGAGTAGCCGACCGCGACGCAGAGGTCGCCGTTGGCCAGCGCCTGGATGTACTCGGAGGAGTGGAACTTCCGCACCGCGCCGCGGACCTTGTAGAGCGCGTCCGTGACCTGGGTCATGTCGTCCCAGCGCCGGGTGTCGCTCTTCAGCCCGTAGAAGGGCAGCATCGCGGGGATCAGGTCCTCGGGGCTGTCGAGCATCATAATCCCGCACTCCTTCAGCTTGTTGGCCGAGGTCGGGTTGAGCACGACGCTCCACGAGTTGAGGGCGGCGTTCGCGCCGAGGCGCTCGCGCACCGCGCCCAGATTGTAGCCGATGCCGGTGGTGCCCCACATGTAATCGACGGCGTAGGCGTTGCCGGGGTCGTAGGCGGCGAGCCGCCCGGCGATCTCGGGCCAGACGTTGCCGAGATTGCGCAACTTCGTCTTGTCGAGGGGCCGGAAGGCGCCGGCCCGGATCAGCCGCTGCAGGAAGGGCCCGGAGGGCACCACCACGTCGTAGCCGGAGCGGCCGGCGAGCAGCTTCGTCTCCAGGATCTCGTTGTTGTCGTAGGTGTCGTAGACGACCTTGATCCCGGTCTCCCGGGTGAAGGCCTCCAGAACCTTCGGGTCGATGTAGTCCGACCAGTTGTAGATGTTGACGACGCGCTCCTCCGCCCGGGCGCCGCCCAGAAGGGCGAGCCCGCCGAGGGCCGCGCCCAGCAGGGCGCGGCGGAGGAGCCGGCCGCTCACCGGGTCCGCGCCGCGACGACGACGATCTCGACGAGATACTCGGGCCCGGCGAGCTTCGCCTCGACGGTGGCGCGGGCCGGCGGGTTCTCCGTGGAGACCCAGGCGTCCCAGGCGGCGTTCATCTCGGCGAAGGTCGCGATGTCGGCGAGGTAGACGGTGGCCGAGAGGATGCGCTCCTTGTCGCTGCCGGTCGCGTTGAGCAGACGGTCGATCTGCCCGAGGATCTGCTGGGTCTGCGCGGTGACGCCGGTGCCCACCGTGTCGGCCGCGACTTGGCCCGCGAGGTAGACCGTCTCCCCGTAGGCCACCGCCTGCGACATGCGCTTGCCCGGCTCGACCCGCTCGATCGTCATCACACCACTCCCCATTCCGTTGCGGCGGCCAGCACTATCGGCAGCGCCCAAGCCTGCCAATCCCTATCGGCGGCGGCGAGCGCGGGCAGCCCGGACCGGCCCCGGCGAAGCGCCGAAAGCTTCCGGTACGAAAAATCCGTCCGCCCAAGCTTTCCGCGGCAACCTGCCGCCCCGCTGATGCGTTCAGTGGACATTCGCACCTACGCGCAGGGGTTTGCCATGGAAATTCTCTGGACCATCATCATCGGCTTCCTGGCCGGCGTCATCGCCAAGTTCATCATGCCGGGCGACAAGGAGCCCGCGGGCTTCATCCTCACCACGATCCTGGGCATCGTCGGCGCCTTCGTGGCCACCTTCATCGGCCAGGCGGTGGGCTGGTACGGACCGAACCAGGGCGCGGGCTTCATCGGCGCCATCGTGGGCGCGGTGATCGTGCTGGCGATCTACGGCTTCATCGCCACCCGCAGCAGCCGCACCTCGACCTACTGATCAGCACAGCCGGGTCGGACGGAGGAGGGCGCCCGCGAGGGCGCCCTTTCTTGTTGGCGGCAAGCCTGTTTCGGCGCTGAGGCTCTTCAGAGGCACGGGCCTCGTTCTGCGCCCGGACCGTGACCAAAAACGAGGGCCCGCCGCGCTGATGCACGGCGGGCCCCGAAGGCTGGATCGAGGATCAGGCCTTACAGACGCTGCGAGGCCGCCTTCATCGCGCAGTGGCCGGTGGCGCCCCGCAGCGCGAGGCCGACGCCGACCACGAGCGCGGCGAGGCTGAGCAGCTTGTTCGGGCGCGGCTGCGCGGCGGCGGCCGCGATGCCGAGGCCGAGCGCCACCGAGACGGCCCGCTCCGTGGTGGTGAGGTTCGGCTCGCCGCTGAAGATATCGTGGGCGATCTCGTTGATCATCTGGGTCGCCATCGGGCTTCTTTCGTCTCCGTGAAGGGGTATCGCCGGGCGAACGCGGGGCGCGGGGCCGCGTTCCCGGCCACCGTGCCGCGCCGCACCACCGGCCTCAGCCGGAGGCCTGCTCCCGCTCGGCGAGCAGAGCGTCGTCGATCTCCCGCGCCCGCACGGCGGCGGGGCGCCCGGTGAGGCGGGCGGTGTAGGCCTCGAAGGCCGGCCGCCGCTCGATCGTGCCGAAGGCCATGCCCCAGGAGAGATGCGCGCCGACATAGAGGTCGGCCGCCGAGAATCTTTCGCCCGCGAGGTAGTCGGTGCCGGCGACGGCCTGTTCCAGCACGTCCAGCACCTCGGGCAGCGAGCCGTAGCCGACCATGCCGCGCATGCGCGGATCGTCCGGCACGGTGACGCCCAGGACCTTGTTGGTCACCGCCGCCTCGACGGGGCCCGCCGCGAAGAACAGCCAGCGATAATAGGCCGCGCGCTCACGGCTGCCCGGCGGCGGGGCGAGCCCGGCCTCGGGAAAGGCGTCGGCGAGGTAGGCGCAGATCGCTGCCGTCTCGGTCACGACCGCGGCACCGTGGCGGAGAGCCGGCACCTTGCCCATCGGGTTGATCGCCCGGAAGGCGGCGTCCTTCATGCCGGGTCCGAAGCTCACGATCTCGGCGCGGTAGGGCGCACCGACCTCCTCCAGCATCCAGCGGGCGATCCGCCCGCGCGACATGGGCGTGGTGTAGAGGACGAGGTCTTCGCTCATATCTGGCCTCCCTGCCGGCGATTCGTCCCCGGCGGGAGCGTTCAAGCAGATGCGGGGGCGCCCGGGAAGCGGCCCGTCACGCCCCCGCGGCGATCCCTCAGTTCGGCCGTTCCCAGACGAGAGTGACCACGCTCACCTTGCCGTCGCCGCTGAACGGCGCGGGGCGCGTCGTGTAGACCAGCTTGCCGTCCGCGTAGGCGACGTCGCGCACCTGGGACGTCCCCGTCCAGGCCTCGTTCCAAGACGTGTCGATGGCGTGGGTGATGCTCTTCCCGTCGAAGGTGTAGGTGCCCGCATAGGCGAAGAAGGAGCGGTGCAGCCGCGCGCGCTCGGCGTCGGTGGGCGCGGCGCCCGCCGGCTTCTCCCGCCCCTGGTAGGCCACCACGACCATGACGCGGCCGGACGCGTCGTAGTTGATCCAGCCGTTCGGCCGCGGGCCGCCGTAGGAATCCACGACCTCGCCCGTATCGACGATCGTCCGTTGCGCCGTCGCGAGACGCCACGTGCCGAGGATGTCCTTGGTGTCGAGGGCCTGCGCCGGCGAGACCAGTAGACAGCAACCGAAAATCCAGAACCCGACCCGCATGTCCACCTCCAGAACAATCGTCGCATAGACCAAGCTATGCAACTTCTGATTATGGAAGCGCGCGTGATTCGTCATCTCCCCAACCGCATCCGAGAGCGTGACGGGAGAACAGGAACCGCCAAATGAAAAACGCGACCCCGGAGGGCCGCGCTTCGCAATCATTCAGTTGTGAGGAGAGGCTTACTCGCCCGCGTCGCGGCGGCGCTCGCCCCGGTGGGAGCGGCCGCCCTCGCGGCTCTCGCGGGGCTCACGCGGCTCCTCGCCGCGCTCGGCCCGCTCGGCGTCGCGCTGGGCCTTGAGCTTCTCGGTGAGGTCCTCGCCGGTCTGCTGATCGACCACCTTCATCGAGAGGCGGATCTTGCCGCGGTCGTCCTGACCGAGGAACTTCACCTTCACCTTGTCGCCTTCCTTGACGACGTCCGTCACCTTGGCGACGCGCTGGGCGGCGAGTTCCGAGATGTGGACGAGGCCGTCCTTGGCGCCGAAGAAGTTCACGAAGGCGCCGAACTCCATCGTCTTCACGACGGTGCCGTCGTAGATCACCCCGACCTCGGCCTCGGCCACGATCGAGCGGATCCAGTTGTAGGCCGCCTTGATCGCCTTGCCGTCGGCGGAGGCGATCTTCACGATGCCGGTGTCCTCGATGTTGATCTTGGCGCCGGTCTTCTCGACGATCTCGCGGATCACCTTGCCGCCCGTGCCGATCACTTCGCGGATCTTGTCGGTCGGGATCTGCATCGTCTCGATGCGCGGCGCGTACTCGCCGAGCTCGGGGCGGGCGGCGGTCAGCGCGTTGGCCATCTCAGCCAGGATGTGGGCGCGGCCGTCCTTCGCCTGGGCGAGGGCGATCTTCATGATCTCCTCGGTGATGCCCGCGATCTTGATGTCCATCTGGAGCGAGGTGATGCCCTCGTCCGTGCCGGCCACCTTGAAGTCCATGTCGCCGAGATGGTCCTCGTCGCCGAGGATGTCGGAGAGCACCGCGAAGCGCTCACCCTCGAGGATCAGGCCCATGGCGATGCCGGCGACGGGCCGGCGCAGCGGAACGCCCGCATCCATCAGCGAGAGCGAGCCGCCGCAGACGGAGGCCATCGAGGACGAGCCGTTCGACTCGGTGATCTCGGACACGACGCGGATCGTGTACGGGAACTCGTGGGCGGGCGGCAGCACGGGCCGGATCGCGCGCCAGGCGAGCTTGCCGTGGCCGATCTCGCGGCGGCCGGGCGAGCCCATGCGGCCGGTCTCGCCGACCGAATAGGGAGGGAAGTTGTAGTGCAGCAGGAAGCGCTCCTTGTAGGTGCCTTCCAGCGCGTCGATGAACTGCTCGTCCTCGCCGGTGCCGAGCGTCGCCACGACCAGCGCCTGCGTCTCGCCGCGGGTGAAGATCGCCGAGCCGTGGGCGCGCGGCAGGACGCCGACCTCCGAGACGATCGAGCGGACCGTCTTCACGTCGCGGCCGTCGATGCGCGAGCCCGTATCGAGGACGTTCCAGCGAACGACCTTCGACTGGGCCTCCTTGAAGGCGGCCTTGACTTTCTCAGGGCTGAACTTCTGCTCGCCGTCCGCCGGGCAGAGGGCGGCCACCACCTTCGCCTTCACGGCGTCGACGGCCGCGTAGCGGTCCTGCTTGACGGTGATCTTGTAGGCGTCGCGCAGCTCCGCCTCGCAGATCTCCAGCACCGCCTTCTCGACCTCGGCGTTCTCCGGGGGCGAGAAGTTGCGCGGCTCCTTGGCGGCCTTCTCGGCCAGACGGATGATCGCCTCGATGACCGGCTGGAAGTGCTTGTGGCCGAACATCACGGCCCCGAGCATCACGTCCTCGGAGAGTTCCTTCGCCTCGGACTCGACCATCAGGACGGCGTCCTGGGTGCCGGCCACGACGAGGTCGAGGGTCGAATCGTCCTTGGTCTCGGTGACGAGCGGGTTCAGCTTGTAGCCGCCGTTGACGTAGCCGACGCGGGCCGCGCCGATCGGGCCCATGAAGGGCACGCCGGAGAGCGTGAGCGCGGCGGACGCCGCCACCATCGCGACGATGTCGGGATCGTTCTCGAGGTCGTGGGTCAGCACGGTGACGACGACCTGGGTGTCGTTGCGCCAGCCCTCGACGAAGAGCGGGCGGATCGGCCGGTCGATCAGGCGGGAGACCAGCGTCTCCTTCTCGGAGGGACGGCCCTCGCGCTTGAAGTAGCCGCCCGGGATGCGGCCGGCGGCGTAGGCGCGCTCCTGGTAGTTCACGGTGAGCGGCAGGAAGTCGATGCCGGCCTTCGGCTCCTTGGCCGAGACGACGGTGGCGAGCACCGAGGTCTCGCCGTAGGTGGCGATCACGGCGCCGTCCGCCTGGCGGGCGACCTTGCCGGTCTCCAGCACGAGCTTGCGGTCGCCCCAGATCAGCTCTTCGCGTTGAACGTCGAACATGCGTGTCTCTCTCATCCTTGGCATATCCCGCGGACGGGCCTTCCCGGCCGCGGGTGGGCGAACCCGGCGCCGCCAGGGGCAAGATTGCGCGTCCCTCCCGTCGGAGGGACGCGCGATCCTGTCCCCGGCACATGGCGCCTCGAAGTCGCCCCGGGTGTTCAGGAGGCCGGACCCATTCCGGCACCCCGAAGGTCTTCCTTGGTTACCTCCGATGCTGTCGCACCGGAGGCGGTCCGCCGTACGGGCGGCGGCGCGCGGTCGCGCTTGCGGCGGCCCTGAGGCCGCCGTGGCCGGGGCACCCTTCCGCTCGGGAAGGAGGCGCCCCGCACGGAGCCTTAGCGGCGGATGCCGAGGCGCTCGATCAGCGAGCGGTAGCGGGCCTCGTCCTTGCGCTTGACGTAGTCGAGCAGCGAGCGGCGCGAGGAGACCAGCTTCAGGAGGCCGCGGCGGGAATGGTTGTCCTTGCCGTGGGTCTTGAAGTGCTGGGTCAGGTTCGAGATCCGCTCGGTGAGGATCGCCACCTGGACCTCCGGCGAGCCGGTGTCCTTGGGATCGACGCGGTATTCCTTGATGAGCGCGGTCTTGCGCTCTGCCGTGATCGACATCGCGTGGCCTTTCTGGGATGTGCGGGAGGCGGCTGCCTTGACGCAGCGCGCCTGCATGAGCCTGGGCGGGGCCGGTGCCGGGATGTCGTCCAGCACGGTCGTTGAGCCCAAGCGGCTTCAGGCCCCGCCCGTCGCCGGGCTCGAGGCCGCGCGCACCATACACGAAAGCGCCTCCCGCGCCAGTCCCCGGCGCGGGCCGTGCCGTTGGGGCGCCGCCGGAGGGCGGAACCGCCCGCGCCGGATTGCCCAATCGGTGGTCGGGCGAGAGGCGAAATATCGCCTTGCCTTTGCTCTGCCGGCTAACCATAGCCGGAACCGCGTATGCGCGGCCCGGTTGGCCCTGCGCGACGGGCGCGGGAGACCACGGATGACGCAGGACGTCGCCTCCGGGCGCGCGGGCGCGGCGGCACGGGCGGTGCGCGGCGCTCCGCCTACGGGTACACGTCTCCCGCCGAGACCCCGCCGGGCCCCGGCCTGAGGCGCCCCATGCCGACCAAGGGGAAGCGGAGCAAACGCCAAGCCTACCTCGTCGCGGTGGCGCAGCGGCGCGAGGCCGCGCGGATCTACGCCGTGGTGGCGGCCTCCGAGGCGGAGGCGCTCGCCGCGCTCGGCGAGCACGCGGTGGAGAGCGCCCGCCTGCAGGTGGTGGGCGGCCTCTCGCGCGACATGGTGCGCCGGCTCAAGCTCAAGCCGGGGGAACTGCGCCTCGTGTGAGGCCCCGCGCCGCCGCGGCCGCGAGGCCGGCCAGCAGCACGACCGGCAGGATCGCGCACCAGAACGCCCCGTAGGCGACCCCGAGGGCGCCCGCGAGCGCCCCGGCCGCGAAGGCGAGCACGGCCGGCAGGATCCGCCGCAGGCGCGCCCGCGCCGCCGCGTCCGCCGTACGGCCCAGCGCGAAGTCGACCGCGTCGATCACCGCCTGGGTGACGTTGACGGTCATCACCGTGGTGGCCGCAAGGGTCGGCAGGCAGAGGCGCCCGAGGGCGTTCTGCACGCCCATCGCGGCGACCGCCAGCATGCCGACCAAGAGGGCACCTGGGCTGTCCGCCCCGGCGAAGGGGGAGAGGACGACCCCGGCGCCGCCGAAGCCCGCGAGCAGCAGCGCCTCCGCGGCGAGAAGCCAGGGCAGGGGGCGCCGTCCGGCCCGCTCGAGCCCGAGGGCGGCGAGGCGGGCGGCCGCGACCGCGAGCACGAAGACGGGCAGCGCCAGGAGCTTGGCCACGAGGCCGCCCGCCTCGCCGACGAGCGCCGCGCCGATCAGCACGAAGTTGCCGGTGACGTGGGCGGCGAACAGCCCGGCCAGCGCCACGAACCCGGCCGCGTCCACGAAGCCGGCCACGAAGCCGAGCACGGCGGCGAAGCCGTTCGGTACGGCGGAGCCTGGCGGTACGGCGGAGCCTGGCGGTCCGGCGTCCTGCCCCGGCATCCCGGTCTTCTCGGCCATCCCGTGCTCCGCCTCCCCCGATCTCGGCCGCGATTGCCCGGCGGCGCTCACCCGTCAAGGTCCATGCGGGACGGTCCTCCCGGTGCCTCCCGGCCGGCGCCGTTGCCGGAATCGACCACCGCGGCCGGGCCGCTTGCGCCGTTGGGGCCATGGGCGATCGCTCCGGCGCTCCCTCCCGGCCCCCCTCCCGGCCCCCCCCTTGGCCCGCACCGCCCCGGATGCCATGCTCCGCGTGAGCCGCCGGCGAGGCGGCCCGAAAGGGGACGATGCGCTCGCTCAAGGTCCGTTTCGCGCTGCTGCTCGGCGCGACAGCCCTGCTGGTCGTGCTGGCCGCCCTCGGCGTCCTCGCCTCGATCGCGGCCGCCGAGCGCACGATCGACCGCACGCTCGCGGCGCAGGCGCGGCTGGAACTGCTGGCCGAACTCTCCGGCCGGCTGACCCAGTTCGGCCTCGCGGCGGTCGAGACGGTGGGCAGCCCCGACGCGCAGCCGGAGGCGATGGCGATCGCCCGCGCCAACGCCGACAAGGCGCTCGCGTCCGTCGACGAGGCCCTGGCCCGGAGCATCCAGGTCAGCGACGACCCGAAGGACCGGATGGCCTACGCCGCCCGCACCCGGCCGATGGCGCAGCTGCGCGCCGCCCGGGCGATCCTCGACCGGCAGGTCCAGCAGATCACCCGCCGCGCAGCCGAGCCGGAGCAGCGCCAGAACGCCATCAAGGGGGCGCTCAACGGCTTCGGGGCGATGACCGGGCAGCCGCTCTCCTTCCTGATCGAGGCGGAGCGGCGCAGCATGGTGCTGGGCTCCGAGGAGGCCCGAGCGCTGGCCGACCGGCTGCGGCTGGCAGCGGCCCTGGCGGTCGGGGCGGCGCTGGCCATCCTGCTCGTGCTCTACCGCAGCCTGATCCGGCCGACGCTCGCGCGGATCGAGGCGGTGCGGCGGGCGGCGATCGCGGTCGGGCGGGGCGAGCTCGACATCCGGCTCTCGGTCGCGGTCCGGGACGAGCTCGGCCTGCTGGTCGCGAGCTTCAACCGCATGGCCGCGCGGCTCGGCCGCCGCGAGGCCCGGGTCGCGGCCGACCGGGCGGCGCTGGAGGAGACGATCCAGGCCCGCACCGCCGACCTGCGGGCGGCCAACGCCCGGCTCGAGGCGGTCGACCGCTCGCGCCGCCGCTTCTTCGCCGACGTCAGCCACGAGCTGCGCACGCCGCTCACCGTGATCCTCGGCGAGTGCGACCTCGCCGCCCGCACGGCGGCGAGAGCGGGCGAGCGCCCGGTCGATCACGGGCCGGCCTTCGCCACAATCCGCAAGCGGGCGCAGCGGCTGAAGCTGCGGGTTGAGGACCTCCTGCGCGTCGCCCGCTCGGAATCGGGCGAGATCGAGCTCGACCGGCGGGCGCTCGGCGCGGCTTCCGTGCTGGCCGAGGCGATCGACAACGCCGCCTCCGAGGCCGCGCGCCGCCGCGTCGCGCTGATCTTCGAGCCGGGCCGGGAGGACGTCGAGATCTCCGCCGACCGCGAGTGGCTGCGGCAGGTGGTGGAGAGCCTGATCGACAACGCCCTCCGGCACGGGACGGGGCTCTCCCGCGTCACCGTCGCGCTGGAGGCCGGTGAGGCGGCGGGGGCGCCCGCCGCCATCGTCACCGTCACGGATGACGGACCGGGCTTCGGCGCCGCGCAGGAGGCCCTCTTCGAGCGCTTCCGCCGGGGCGCGCGGCCGGGGGAGGGCGGCTTCGGCATCGGGCTGGCGCTCGCCCGCTGGGTGGTGGAGCAGCACGCGGGCACGATCCGCCTCGGCCCCGGCCCGGACGGGCGCGGCGCGCAGGTGCGGCTCGAACTGCCGGCCCTCGACCCCGCCCGGGCCCACGCCCAGTCTCACGAGCAGAAGGATGACGCCGCATGACCCGGGTCCTGATCGTCGAGGACGACATCGATATCCGTGGCATGCTCGCCCGCGGGCTGGAGGCGGAGGGGTTCGAGGTCGGCACCGCGGCCTGCGTGGACGACGCGCTCTCCGCCGCGCGCGCCGAGACCCCGGGCGCGGTCGTGCTCGACATCACCCTGCCGGACGGCTCGGGGCACGACGTCTGCCGCTCCCTGCGGGCGGGCGGCTATCCGGGGCCGATCCTGTTCCTCTCCGCCCGCGACGAGGTGCGCGACCGGGTCGAGGGGCTGGCGCTCGGCGCCGACGACTACATCGTGAAGCCCTTCGTGTTCGACGAGTTGGTGGCGCGGCTGCGCACCCATCTGATGCGGCGGCGGAACGCCGAGGCGCCGCGCCAGACGGTGAGCGCCGGCAAGCTGGTGCTGGACCTCGAGACCCGGCAGGCCTCCTGCGGCGAGGCCGCCGTGCGGCTAACCCCGCGCGAGGCGGAACTCCTCGCCATGCTGATGGAGAGCACCAACCGCCCGGTCTCGCGGGCCGACATCTTCGAGAAGCTCTGGGCGAGCCAGGGCGGGCTCTCGCTCAACGTGGTCGACGTCTATATCGGCTACCTGCGCTCGAAGATGTCCGACTTCGTCCGACACGGCGGCCCGGTGCTCACCACCGTGCGCGGGCGCGGCTTCATGCTGGAAGTGAAGGGTCAGGAGTTCCGGCACTGAGGGTGGGGAAGGCCGCACGACGGCGCCGCTTCCCCTCCGTCATTCCGCGAGGCCGCGCGCGCCCTTTCCGGGCCCTTCGGGCCTGCGCGCATGAAGCGCCAGCGGAATGCGACCCGGGACCCAGCACAAGGAGACGCGAAGCGCCCGTCCCCCGCGACGGCGCCCGAGATCGCGCCGCTGCGCGGCACTTCTCCCTCTGGGTCCCGGATCACCCTCCGCTGACGCTCCGGGCGTCCGGGAAAAGGGCGCGCCCTGTCGCAGCAAGGGCGCCCACAATATCAAGCGCGCTTTTATATCGCGCACGAGGCAATCACGAAAAATTTGGGATGATCCGGCAATTTAGTGCTTGAAGCGGGCGCCGGATTGGCCGATACCTGCCCGGCGCCCGAAAACAGGTGCGCCATCAATGTCTTAGGGTTCCCTTAAGGTTGCCCTGGCGTGGTGAAGCGAAGTCTCAGGAGAAACACCATGAAGTGGGCTGCTCCCGTCGTTTCCGAGATCTGCGTCGGCATGGAAGTCACCTCGTACGAGTCCGCCGAGATCGACACCTTCAACTGAGGTGTGAGCGCCGGGCCGGGGATTGCAGGCAGCGAGGGCGAGCCCATGCGCGTCGTGATCCTCGGTTCGGCCGCCGGCGGCGGCCTGCCCCAGTGGAACTGCCGCTGCCCCATCTGCACGCTGGCGCGGACCGAGCCGCACCGCGTCCGCCCGCGCACCCAGTCGAGCATCGCCGTCTCCCCGAACGGAACGGACTGGCTCCTGGTGAACGCCTCGCCGGACATCCGGCAGCAGCTCTTCGACAACCCGGCGATGCACCCGCAGGCGGGCCTACGCCACTCGCCGATCAAGGCCGTGCTCCTCACCAACGGCGACGTCGATCACGTCGCCGGCCTGCTGACGCTGCGCGAGGGCCAAACCTTCACCCTCTACGGCACAGCCGGCATCCTCGATTCGGTCAACGCCAACCGCGTCTTCGACGTGATGGCCGAGGGCGTCGTCGCGCGCGAACCCATCGCGATGGAGCGCACCTTCGCGCCGCTGCCGGGCCTCACCGTCACCCTGTTCCCGGTCCCCGGCAAGGTGCCGCTCTGGCTGGAGGACGAGACCATGGAGATCGGCGCCGAGACCGAGACCACGGTCGGCGCGATGATCGAGGCGAACGGCCGCAGGCTCGCCTACATCCCGGGCTGCGCCCGGGTCACGGACAAGCTCAAGGAGCGGATCGCCGGCGTCGACGCGCTGCTGTTCGACGGCACCGTGCTGCACGACGACGACATGATCCGCGCGGGCGTCGGCACCAAGACCGGCTGGCGCATGGGCCACGTGCCGATGCGGGGGGAGGGCGGCTCGGTGGAGGCGCTCGCCGAGGTGGCGCTCGGCCGCCGCGTCTTCGTGCACATCAACAACACCAATCCGGTGCTGGTCGAGGATTCGCCCGAGCGCGCCGCGGTCGAGGCGGCGGGCTGGACCGTCGCGCATGATGGGCTGACCCTCAGCCTCTGAAGGCGAGCGGCCCAAGGTCAGGGTTTCGAAAGGCCTCAGGCCTTTCGCGGGTGCAGGGCAGAGCCCTGCGTTTGGCCTCACCGGCCTTGCCGGATCGGCGAGGCCAATCCCGGGGCTCCGCCCCAGACTCCGCCTGCAGCGCCCTTGGGCGCCGAAAGGGGCTCGCCCCTTCGGAATCCCCGCTACCGGGTGGCATTCGGGTCGGGGCGGTCCTATCTCTGATCCGACGCGCCGGTGGTGTTCAGGCACCGGCGACAGAACAATAATGCACCGCGCGAGAGGACGTCCGGAAACGCCATGAACGCTGCCTTCCCCAATCCCGGCGCAGACGAGACCCAGCGGCTCCTCAGCCCCGAGGAGCTGGAGGCGGCGCTCCGCGACATCGGCGCGCGGCGCTACCACAACCTGCACCCGTTCCACCGGCTGCTGCACGATGGCAAGTTGAGCAAGGATCAGGTCCGGGCCTGGGCGCTCAACCGCTACTACTACCAGGCGATGATCCCGGTGAAGGACGCCGCGCTGCTCGCCCGCCTGCCGGACGCGAGCCTCCGCCGGATCTGGCGCCAGCGCATCGTCGATCACGACGGCGACCACGAGGGCGACGGCGGCATCGAGCGCTGGCTGAAGCTCGCCGAGGGCGTCGGCTTCGCGCGCGACTACGTGCTCTCCACGAAGGGCATCCTCTCGGCGACCCGCTTCTCGGTCGATGCCTACGTGCACTTCGTCTCGGAGCGCAGCCTCTTGGAGGCCATCGCCTCCTCGCTGACCGAGATGTTCTCGCCGACCATCATCTCGGAGCGCGTCGCCGGGATGCTGAAGAACTACGACTTCATCACGAAGGAGACGCTGGCCTATTTCGACAAGCGCCTGACCCAGGCCCCGCGCGACGCCGACTTCGCCCTCGACTACGTCAAGCGCCACGCCACCACGCCGGAATTGCAGCGCGCCGCGATGGGCGCGCTGACCTTCAAGTGCACCGTGCTCTGGACGCAGCTCGACGCCCTGTACTTCGCCTACGTCGCCCCCGGCATGATCCCGCCGGACGCGTGGCAACCGGGTGAGGGGCTGGTGCAGGAAACGGCACCCGTGCGGGCGCCCGGCGGCGCGGTGAAGCTCGTCGCGGGCGACGTGCCGCGCCTGCCCCGCGGCGTGCGAATGCGCTTCGATCAGGCCCGCGACAAGCACGTGCTGCTCGCCCCCGAGCGCACCTTCGACCTCGACGACAACGCGGTGGCGGTGCTTTCGCTGGTCGACGGCCAGCGCAGCGTCACGCGGATCGCCGAGCAGCTGGCCGAGACCTACGCGGCCGACGCGAAGGTCATCGAGACCGACATCCTCGTCATGCTGAACGACCTGGCCGAGAAGCGAGTCCTGGAACGATGAACGCCGTCACGCCGCAGCGGACGGCCGCCCCGGCCCCCGTCGGGCTGCTGGCGGAACTGACGCACCGCTGCCCCCTGCGCTGCCCCTACTGCTCGAACCCGCTGGAACTCGACCGGCGCTCGCGCGAGCTCGACACGCAGACCTGGCAGCGGGTGCTGACCGAGGCTGCGGCGCTCGGCGTGCTGCACGTCCACCTCTCGGGCGGCGAGCCGACCGCGCGGCAGGACATCGTCGAGATCACGCAGACCTGCGCCAAGCTCGGGCTGTACTCGAACCTGATCACCTCGGGCGTCGGGGGCGCGCTGGACAAGCTCCAGGCCCTCTACGACGTCGGCCTCGACCACGTGCAGCTCTCGGTGCAGGGTGTGGACGCGGCAAACGCCGAGAAGATCGGCGGCCTGAAGAACGCCCAGCCGCAGAAGATGGTGTTTGCCGAGAAGGTGGTCGCGCTCGGCCTGCCGCTGACGCTGAACTCGGTGATCCACCGCGGCAACATCCACGAGGTCGAGGGCTTCATCGACCTCGCCGTGAAGATGGGCGCCAAGCGGCTGGAGGTGGCCCACACCCAGTATTACGGCTGGGCCTACGTCAACCGAGCGGCGCTGATGCCGAACAAGGCCCAGGTGGACCAGTCGATCCGCATCGTCGAGGCGGCGCGGGAACGCCTGAAGGGCCAGCTCGTCATCGACCTCGTGGTGCCGGACTACTACGCGAAGTACCCGAAGGCCTGCGCGGGCGGCTGGGGCCGCAAGCTGATGAACGTGACGCCCCAGGGCAAGGTGCTGCCCTGCCACGCCGCCGAGACGATCCCGAACCTGGAGTTCTGGTACGTCACCGACCATTCGCTCGCCGAGATCTGGGCGGATTCCCCGGCCTTCACGGCCTACCGGGGCACCGACTGGATGCAGGAGCCCTGCCGCTCCTGCGACCGGCGCGAGAAGGATTGGGGCGGCTGCCGCTGCCAGGCGCTGGCGCTGGCCGGCGACGCGGCGGCCACCGACCCGGCCTGCTCGCTCTCGCCGCTCCACGCCAAGGTGCGGGCGCTCGCGGTCGAGGAGGCCGCCGAGAACCCGCCCGACTACGTCTACCGGACGATCGGCAGCAACGTCCGCTCACCGCTCAAGGAGGCAGCCCCGCTGTGACGCGTCTCGCGATTTCGGTCCTGGCTCTCGCGCTCGCCGCGGCCCCGGCTTCTGCCGAGGACGCTCCGGCGCCCACACAGGTGAACGCGGCCGCGCCGCCCAGTGCCGCCGACCTGCTCTTCGAGCAGCCGCAGATGAAGAACGTGGGCCCGGGCTCGACCCTCACCTACGATTACCTGCGCCGCTCCGGGATCAGCAAGGGGCCGTTCGGGCCGCCGCTCAACGACACGATCACCTTCCGGGTCGAGGCGGCCAACGATCAGAAGGACGCCGCCGCCCGCAACATCCGCGTCGAGATGTTCTCCGGCATGAACCGCGTTCCCGCCGGCCCGTTCGAGGACATGCCGGGCAATCCGGTGATCTCGCTGTTCCTCGAGAACCACCTGCGCGGCCTCGCCAAGGTGCTGGAGGCCAACCCGCGCTACCTGAAGAACGCCATCCGCAAGGGCCTGCGCGACCGGGCCACGGTGACGGCCACCAAGGTCACGGTGGGCGGGCGCGAGGTCGATGCCTGGCGCGTCGAGACCAAGCCCTTCGAGGGCGATGCGATGACCGAGCGCATGCGCGGCATGGCCAACATGACCTACACCTTCGTCACGGCCCCGAGCGTTCCCGGCGAGATCGTCTCGATCGAGGCGCAGTCGAAGACGCCCGAGGGCGGCGAGCTGCTGGAAGAGAAGCTGAGCTATGATCAGAAGGCGGGTTGAGGGCGCGGCCCTCGCGGTGCTGGCGCTGGCGGGGCTCACCCTCGCGGCGCGCGCCGAGGAGAACGACTATCCGACCGACGCGCGCGTCGACTACGTCTTTGCCTGCATGGCGGCCAACGGCCAGACCCGCGAGAACATGCAGAAATGCGCGTGCTCGCTCGACCAGCTCGCCGCGATCCTGCCCTACGACAAGTACGTGCAGGCGAGCACGATCCTGTCGATGCGCCAGGGCATCGGCCAGCGCTCGAACGAGTTCCGCTCCACCAAGGTCTTCGACGACAAGGTGGCGGACCTGCGCCGGGCCCAGGCCGAGGCGGAGATCCGCTGCTACCGGGGCTGAGGCCTTCTCGGCCGCGGGCCTTCGCCCCGTGGCCGGCTCAGCGCGGCCTCTCCAACTGCCACGTCAGGTGGGCGCGCACCGTGGGCCATTCGGGCGCCGTGACGCTGTAGACGCAGGTGTCGCGCAACGAGCCGTCCGCCAGGCGCTGGTGATGGCGCAGGATGCCGTCGAGCCGGGCCCCCAGGCGCTCGATGGCGCGCCGGCTCGCGTGGTTCATCACATGCGTGCGGAACTCGACGGCGAGGCAGCCGAGGCCGTCGAAGGCGTGCGCCAGCAGCAGGCGCTTGGCCTCGGTGTTGAGCGGCGTGCGCTGGACGCGGGCGGCGTACCACGTCGAGCCGATCTCCAGGCGCGGCCCGGCGGGCTCGATGTTCATGTAGGTGGTCATGCCGACCGGCCGGCCCCCGGGGCCGTCCAGCACCGTGAAGGGGAGCATGGAGCCCGCCGCCTGCAGGCCGAGGCGACGGTCGATCTCGGCCGCCATCCGCTCCGGCGCGGGCACGGCCGTGTACCAGAGCCGCCAGACTTCGCCGTCCCGCACCGCCTCGGCGAGGGCGTCGGCGTGCGCGGGCGACAGCGGGACGAGTTCGACATGCCGCCCGGACAGGGTGACGGGACCGATGGCCATCGCGGCGACCTCACGCATGCCCGGTATCGGCATCGGCCGGCACCATGTCACAGGCGGTCCAGGGCGCCTACCGGCATCGACGGACATCCGGCCGATCCCGCAGCGAAACCCGGGCACCGGCGTTGACGGACGATCCGGTCCGGAGCCCCCAATGTCCCGCCGCCTGCTCGCCCTCGCGCTCGCCGTCCTTCCCCTCACAATGGCCGAGGCCGCGCCGCGCGACCGGGGCGACACCCGCTTCAAGCAGAGCTATTGCCGGCCGCCGCTGAAATACGCGGCCGGCGCCTGCGTCGGCCGCTGCCCGGCGGGCTTTACGGATACCGGCAGGGTCTGCCGCTTCCGCACCATGAACCGCTGAACCGATCCTGTTGCGCGCGGGCGGAGCCTCTGACAAACCCGGGCTCCCGTCAGCCGGGACTCGAGCCAGGACCTGCCCGCGTGAGCCAGACGCAATCCGCCCTCGCCCGCCTGCTGCCCGGCCTCGGGCGGCGCACGCTGGTGATGGGCATCCTCAACGTCACCCCGGATTCCTTCTCGGACGGCGGCCTGTTCCAGGGCGAGGCGGCGGCCCGCGGGCAGGCCGAGAGGCTGGTCGGGGAGGGCGCCGCGATCCTCGACATCGGCGGCGAGTCGACGAGGCCCGGCCACACGCCGGTGCCCGCCGCGGAGGAGCAGGCCCGCGTCCTGCCGGTGATCCGGGCGCTCGCGCCGGGGCTCAGCGTGCCGATCTCGATCGACACCTACAAGGCCTCGACCGCCAAGGCCGCGCTGGAGGCGGGCGCCACGATCGTCAACGACGTCTGGGGCCTGCAGCGCGAGCCCGACATCGCCCGGGTCGCGGCCGAGCACGGCGCGCCCGTGATCGCGATGCACAACCGCGAGACGATCGACCCGGACCTCGACATCGTCGCCGACATGCTGCGCTTCTTCGAGCGCTCGCTCGGCATCGCGCGGGCCGCCGGCATCCCGGAGGCCGACATCGTGCTCGACCCCGGCATCGGCTTCGGCAAGAGCTGGGAGCAGCACCTCGAATCCCTGCGCCGGCTGCCCGAGATCCGGGCGCTGGGCTTCCCGCTGCTGGTCGGCGTCTCGCGCAAATCCCTGCTCGGGCGCCTGCACGACCGCGAGACCCGGCCCGCCGACCGGCTGCACGGCTCGCTCGCGGCCCACGCGCTGGCAGCGACCCTCGGGGCCGACATCGTCCGGGTGCACGACGTCGCCGCCCACGTCGACGCGATGCGCGTGGTCGACGCGGTGATGCGGCCGGAGACGCGCGCGTGAGCGATCATATCCGGGTGAGCCGGATCGCCGTCTACGGCCGCCACGGGGTGCTGCCCGAGGAGGCGCGGCTCGGCCAGCGCTTCTACATCTCGCTGGACGTTGAACTCGACCTCGCCGCGGCGGGCCGGAGCGACGACGTCGCCGAGACCGTGAGCTACGCCGACCTCACGGCGATCGTCGTCGCGGTCGCGACCGAGCGGCGCTTCGCTCTGATCGAGGCACTCGCCGAGACGGTCGCCGCCGAGATCCTGGCGGGCTTCCCGCGGATCCGGGCGATCACGGTGGCGGTCGACAAGCCGAGCGCGCCGGTGCCGGCGATCCTCGACAGCGTCGGCGTCTCGATCACCCGCCAGCGGGAGACGCGCCCGTGACGCAGGCCTATCTGGGGATCGGCAGCAATATCGGCGACAAGGCCGCGATGCTCGACGCCGCTGTGGCGGGCCTCGACGCGCGCCCCGGCATCCGCGTCACCGCGCGCTCTGCCGATTACCGCACCCCCCCCTGGGGCGACACCGACCAGGACTGGTTCCTCAACGGGGCGCTCGGGGTCGAGACCGACCTCGACCCGCACGCGCTGCTCGATGCCTGCCTCGACGTCGAGCGCGCGCTCGGCCGGGTGCGCGAGCGCCGCTGGGGCCCACGGGTGATCGACATCGACGTGCTCTCCTACGAAGGGGCGACGGTGGCGGACGAGCGCCTGATCCTGCCGCACCGCTTCGTCCGCGAGCGCGCCTTCGTGCTGGTGCCGCTCGCCGAGATCGCCCCCGACCTCGTCATCGGCGGCGAGAGCGTGACGGCGGCCCTGGCCAAGCTCGACCGCGGCGGCATCGAGCCGGTGCCGCGCGCCTGAGGACCGTCTCGCCCGCGTCGCGGGATGGCGCTATCCTGCCGGCTCCGAGCGGAGGGGGCAGGCATGAGCGAGAGCGACAACACCTTCAAGCGGGCGCCCAAGCGCAAGCCGCTGAAGGGCAAGTCGGTGGCGGTGTCGCCGGAGATGCGGCAGGCCTACGCCGACCTGATCAAGGAGCGCGAGAGCAAGCAGGAGACCTACGGGCGCCACCTGCCGCAGGAGGAGCTGCGGCGGCGCTGACGCACTCAGCGCTTGCGCACGAACTCGGTGCGCAGGACGAGGCCCTTGATCGTCTCGTGGCGGCAGTCGATCTCCGCGGGGTCGTCGGTCAGGCGGATCGCGCGGATCACCGTGCCCTGCTTCAGGGTCTGGCCGGCGCCCTTGACCTTGAGGTCCTTGATCAGCGTGACGGCGTCCCCGTCGGCGAGCAGGTTGCCGGAGGCGTCGCGAACCTCCGGGCGCGCGGGGGCCTGCGCTACCGCGCCGGGCGGGCGCCACTCGCCGGTCGCCTCGTCGTATACGTAAGCGTCGTCGTCGCCAGCCAAGCTCGGGTTCCTCGCAGGATGCGCGCTCTTGTCGCGCTCCGGCCGGGCGAAGGCAAGGGGGCGAAGCGCACGGCCGGTCCTGCCGCTGACGGGCCCATGACGCGGAAAGGCCCCCGTCCCGGGCGGGACGAGGGCCTTCGTCGTCAGGTTCGGCAGCCCGCTCTCAGCGGCGCAGCGGCCCCGCCTCGATCACGTCCTCGACCGTGCGCAAGCCGGCGCGCGGCGAATTGACGAGGCAGGCCATGTTGCCCGGCGGGTGCTGGTTCTTCCACATCTTGGTGTGGGCCTGAGGGATCTTGTCCCAGGGGAAGACCTCGCTCATGCAGGGGTCGATGCGGCGGTCGAGCACGAACTGGTTGGCGGCGGATGCCTGCTTCAGGTGGGCGAAGTGCGAGCCCTGGATGCGCTTCTGCCGCATCCAGACGTAGCGGGCGTCGAAGGTGATGTTGAAGCCCGTGGTGCCCGCGCAGAACACCACCATGCCGCCGCGCTTCACCACCAGCGCCGAGACCGGGAAGGTCGCCTCGCCGGGATGCTCGAACACGATGTCGACGTCCTGCTTGCCCGTGATGTCCCAGATCGCCTTGCCGAACTTGCGGGCTTCCTTGGTCCAGGCGTGGTGCTCGGGGCTGTTGACCTTCGGCAGCTGGCCCCAGCAATCGAAGTCCTTGCGGTTGATGACGCCCTTGGCGCCCAGGCTCATCACGTAGTCGCGCTTCGACTCGTCCGAGATGACCGCGATGGCGTTGGCTCCGCTCGCCGCGCAGAGCTGCACGCCGAACACGCCGAGGCCGCCGGAAGCACCCCAGATCAGCACGTTCTGGCCCGGGCGCACGGTGTGGGGCGCGTGGCCGAACAGCATGCGGTAGGCGGTGGCGAGCGTCAGCGTGTAGCAGGCCGCCTCTTCCCAGGTGAGGTGCTTCGGGCGCACCATGAGCTGGCGCGACTGCACCCGGCAGAACTGCGCGAAGGAGCCGTCGCCGGTCTCGTAGCCCCAGATGCGCTGGGTCGGCGAGAACATCGGGTCGCCGCCGTTGCACTCCTCGTCGTCGCCGTCATCCTGGTTGCAGTGGATGATGACCTCGTCGCCGACCTTCCAGCGCTTCACCTTGGCGCCGACCTTCCAGACGATGCCCGACGCGTCCGAGCCCGCGATGTGGTACGCGCCCTTGTGCACGTCGAAGGGCGAGATCGGCTCGCCGAGCCCCGCCCAGACGCCGTTGTAGTTGATGCCGGCCGCCATGACGTAGACCAGCACCTCGTCGTCGCCGATCTCCCAGACCGGCAGGACCTCGAGCTGGTGGGACTGCTCCGGCGGCCCGTGGCGCTCGCGCCGGATCGCCCAGGCGTACATCTTGGCCGGCACGTGCCCGAGCGGCGGGATCTCGCCCATCTCGTAGAGGTCCTTGACCTCGGTCCCCGTCTGCACCGCCGCGCTGGCTGCCATGGTCGTTCTCCTCGTCGGTCCGGCGCGGTTCCTCTCGCAAAGGGCCGCGCTCTCGCTCTCCTGCGCTATAGCTGCGATGCGGTAAGCCTCCAAGTGGGCCGAAAGGCCAACACGGCAGGATAGAACCGATTTTCGGGGCCCGCCCCCTGCGCGGGCCGGGCGGAATCAAATCCAATTTGCGGTGCACTGCAGAATTATTCCGCTGTCCGCCGCTATTCGGACGCCGCCACCCGCGATCCGACGGCCCGCGCGGCACCGAAATCTTGGTAGACCTTATACCAACCGACGATCATCCGCCGCACCCGGGCGGAGCGGGCGCATAGGACCAATGTTGAAGAAAACGCGCGGGACCGGGCAAGGAAAGTCGATTCCGTCCCGGCGGAATCCGCTCTAGGTTACGGCCCAAAGATGCGTCGGCCCCCGCCCGCGGGCGGGGTTTTGCCCGCGCGACCAAGATCGGGAGCGGACGAGAATGAGCGGGCAGGCAGCTGTCGCCGAGACCAAGCCGGCGGAGACCAAGCGCGACAAGCCCTGGATCATCCGCACCTATGCGGGCCATTCCACGGCGGCGGCCTCGAACGAACTCTACCGGGGCAACCTCGCCAAGGGGCAGACCGGCCTCTCGGTCGCCTTCGATCTGCCGACCCAGACCGGCTACGACCCGGACCACGAGCTGTCGCGCGGCGAGGTCGGCAAGGTCGGCGTCTCGATCGCGCATCTGGGCGACATGCGGGCGCTGTTCGACCAGATCCCGCTCGCCCAGATGAACACCTCGATGACGATCAACGCCACGGCGCCGTGGCTGCTGTCGCTCTACCTCGCGGTGGCCGAGGAGCAGGGCGCGCCGCTCGCCGCCCTGCAGGGCACGACCCAGAACGACATCATCAAGGAGTACCTCTCGCGCGGCACCTACGTGTTCCCGCCCGCGCCCTCGCTGCGGCTCACCAAGGACGTGATCCTGTTCACGACCCGGAACGTGCCGAAGTGGAACCCGATGAACGTCTGCTCCTACCACCTGCAGGAGGCGGGGGCGACGCCGGTGCAGGAGCTGTCCTACGCGCTCGCCATCGCGATCGCGGTGCTCGACACGGTGCGGGACGACCCCGATTTCGACGAGGCCAGCTTCGCCGACGTGTTCAGCCGGATCTCGTTCTTCGTGAACGCCGGCATGCGGTTCGTCACCGAGATCTGCAAGATGCGGGCGTTCGCCGAGCTCTGGGACGAGATCGCCCAGGAGCGCTACGGCATCACGGACGCCAAGAAGCGGATCTTTCGGTACGGCGTGCAGGTCAACAGCCTCGGACTGACGGAACAGCAGCCCGAAAACAATGTCCACCGCATCCTGATCGAGATGCTGGCGGTGACGCTCTCCAAGCGCGCCCGGGCGCGGGCCGTGCAGCTGCCCGCCTGGAACGAGGCGCTCGGCCTGCCCCGCCCTTGGGACCAGCAATGGTCCATGCGCATGCAGCAGATCCTCGCCTTCGAGACGGACCTCCTGGAATACGACGACATCTTCGACGGCTCGACGGTGATCGAGGCCCGCGTCGCGGAGCTCAAGGCGCAGACCCGGGCCGAATTGGCGCGCATCGCCGAGATCGGCGGCGCGGTCACGGCGGTCGAGGCGGGCGAGCTGAAGCGGGCGCTGGTCGAGTCGAACGCCCGCCGCATCGCGGCGATCGAGCGCGGCGAGCAGATCGTCGTCGGCGTCAACAAGTGGCAGCAGGGCGAGCCCTCGCCGCTGACGGCGGGGGAGGGGGCGATCTTCACGGTCTCCGAGACCGTCGAGATGGAGGCCGAGACCCGCATCCGCGCCTGGCGCTCCGAGCGCGACGCGCGCGCCGTCGGTCGGGCCCTGGAAGACCTGGAGCAGGCGGCACGCTCCGGCGCCAACATCATGCCGCCCTCGATCCAGGCCGCGAAGGCCGGCGTGACCACGGGCGAGTGGGGGGCCTGCCTGCGCGCGGTCTTCGGCGAGTACCGGGCGCCGACCGGCGTGACCCTGGAGACGGTCTCGTCGGGCGCGGCCGAGGAGGCCAAGCTCCTGATCGCCGATCTCGGCGAGCGCCTCGGCGAGACGCCGCGGCTCGTCGTCGGCAAGCCGGGCCTCGACGGCCACTCGAACGGCGCCGAGCAGGTGGCGCTCCGCGCCCGGGACGTCGGCTTCGACGTGACCTACGACGGCATCCGCCAGACGCCCGCCGAGATCGTCGCCAAGGCGAAGGAGACGGGCGCCCACGTGGTCGGCCTGTCGATCCTGTCGGGGAGCCATGTGCCGCTGGTGCGGGACGTGCGGGCCAAGATGCGGGAGGCCGGCCTCGACCACGTGCCGGTGGTCGTCGGCGGCATCATCTCGCCGGACGACGAGCTGGTCCTGAAGAACATGGGCGTGCGCGCCGTCTACACCCCGAAAGACTACGCCATCGACCAGATCATGGTGGGGCTGGCCAAGGTGGTGGAGCGGTCGCTGGACGGGCGGCAGAAGGGCGAGGGGGCGCAGGCGGCGGGGGGGCAGGTGTACTGAGAGCGGCGCGGCACCCCCTTCTCGTACGTACAAAAACCTTGACACCCAGGGTTTTTGTACGTGCGCATGCGGTTCACGTACGACGAGCCGAAGCGGCAAGCGAATATCGCGAAGCACGGCATCGACTAGGCTGAGTTTGAGGGCTCTTTCAGCTTCGACCGCTTCCTCAACATTCCGACGAAGCCGAGCCGCACCGGACGGATCCGGTACAAGCTGATCGGATCCTGGCAAGGCCGGGTAGTCGTTGTCGCCATCGTCTCACCGCTCGGGTCGGAGGCGATCGATACCGTCAGCGTCCGGCCCGCCAACGCGAAGGAGAGGGCCTTCTATGCCGAAGCCTGAGCACGCCCCCGGCTACGTGCCGAACGCTGCCTACACGCAGGCGGATTGGGACGCGGTGTCGGACAATCCCGCTTTGACCGATGCCGAACTCGGCCAAGCCCGCCGGGGCACCGATGGGATGCCGCCCGCGATGGCGGCTGCCTTCCGGCGCGGTGGGCGCCCAAGATCCGAGTCGCGCAAGGTGCCGGTCACGATCCGGCTCGATGCCGAGATCGTGGAGGCCTTCAAGGCGACGGGCCCCGGCTGGCAGACGCGGATGAACGACGCGCTCCGCCGGGCCGCCTGCGACCTGGACGCGGCCTGAGACGAAGGATACCCGCCGGCCTGGACAGGCCGACGGGCATTGCGGATCCTCAGTTCGCCCGGCGCGAGACCGAGACCGCATAGGCCGGCGAGCGGATCGCGAACATCGGGTCGTCGGTCGGGCCGGCGACGCCCTCGGGCAGTTCCGCCACCGGATCGAAGGTGCGGGCATCGCAGGTGGCATCCGGCGCGATCGCTGTGATGCTGAGCGTGCCCAGTGTCTCCGTCTTGCGGCTCTCCTCGGGCCAGGAGGCGGTCGGGTCCGCGGTCGGGTCGCCGGGCTCGGCCAGGATCGCCACCAGGTCGAAACGGGCCGGGCTCTTGGCGAGGCGCTCCTTCAGCTCGTCCACGTAGAAGCTGTCGGGCTTGGCCTTCACCTCGTCGTCCGTGAGGCCGGCCTTGTCGGCGGAGACGAATTTCAGCCGGGCGACCTTCGCCTCGTTCTTCGCGTTCGTCAGCGTGTAGGCGTGCACCGCCCAGTAATCGACGCCCGCGTAGCTCGCCGGCACCGGCCGCGCGTTGAGCCAGGCCGCCTGACGGGTGGTCTCGGGGTTCTGGGCCGAGAAGGCCTTGATCTTCTCGGCATCCGGCTTGCCGTCCGGGCCGGGGGCGCGGACCTGCAGGAATTCGAGGAGCTGGGCCGGGGTCTTCGTGGAAAAGACCGGCGCCGAGATCACCACGAACACCATGTCGCCGGCCGGATCCTCCATCCGCATCGCGAAGCCCCGGGTGACGGGCTTGGCCTTGTCGGAGACCTTCGGGTTGCTGCCGCCCATCGAGAAGCGGGCGGTGACCGGCACGGTCTTGGTGAAGTGCGGCGCCTTGGACAGGGCGGCGGCGCCGGGGGCGGGGGCGAATTCGCCCTTCAGGCAGACGCCCTTCGCCCCGCTGGCGCGCACGCCCGCCTGGTTGCCGCCGGCCGCGAACTGGGCGGCCACGATCGCGCCGGGATCGGTCTCCTCGGCGCGGGCGGCGGTCTGCAGGCATGCGGTCGCGGCGGCGAGACCGGCGAGCGTGCGGAGCCAAGTCATGAGCGTCTCCCAGATGTCGTTGTGCCGCGGATGGGCGGCGGGGAGCGGCTCCCCTGGAAACACTTTAATTGTGCGCAATCAGCTTGCAAGCGTCATTGTCGTTCCGGCTCGCCGACGCGGCGTTTCCGCGCTATCGGCCAGGCCATGCTCAGCCCCCTCGTCGCCGTGGCGCTCGCCGCCGCGCTCTCCGCCGGCCTGATCGTGCGCCTGCGCCCGCTCCTGGTGCGCTACGCGCTGGCCCGCCCGAACGCCCGCTCCAGCCACGCCGAGCCGACGCCGCAGGGGGGCGGCATCGCGGTGGTGACGGCGGCCCTGTTCGCGGCCGGCGTTCTGCGCACCTCGGATGTGGGCGATGTCGGCGAGTGGCTGGCGCTGGCCGGCGGCGCCACGGTCCTGGCCGTGCTCGGCGCAGTGGACGACATCCGGCCGCTGCCGGCCGCCTTGCGGCTCGCGGTGCAGGCCGCGGTGGTGACCGCGCTGGTCGCCACCCTGCGCGGGCACCTCCTCCCGTGGCTGCCGCTGCCCGTCGAGCGGGCGCTGGCGGTGCTGGCCGGCCTCTGGTTCGTGAACCTCGTCAACTTCATGGACGGGCTCGACTGGATGACGGTGGCCGAGATCGTTCCGGTGACGGGCGCGCTCCTCGCGCTGGGGGCGCTCGGCCATCTGCCGGTGCTGCCGACCCTGGTGGCGGCCGGCCTCTTCGGGGCGATGCTCGGCTTCGCGCCGTTCAACCGGCCGGTGGCGCGGCTCTTCCTCGGCGATGTCGGCTCCCTGCCGATCGGGCTGATCGTGGCGTGGCTGCTCTATCGGCTCGCCCTCGACGGGGGCTTGGCCGCCGCGATCCTGCTGCCGCTCTACTACATCGCCGACGCCACCCTGACGCTGCTGCGGCGGATACGGGCCGGCGAGCGGGTCTGGGAGGCGCACCGGAGCCACTTCTACCAGCGGGCGACCGTGAACGGGCTCTCGGTGCCCGGCGTGGTGGGGCGCGTGTTCGCGCTCAACCTCGCGCTGGCGGGGCTCGCGGCCGCGACCTTGCTTTGGCCGAACTGGCCCGTCACCGTGGCCGCACTCGCCCTCGGCGCGATCCTCGTCGCGGGGCTGCTCGCCCGTTTCGCCCGCGCCCGGAGCCAGGACCGACCGTGAGTCACGAGATCCGTCATGTGGCGCTCACCGGGGCGACGGGCTTCATCGGCCGGCACCTCCTGCATAGCCTGACCGCCCGGGGCTACCGGGTGCGGGTGCTGCTGCGCCGCCCCGTGGAGGTACCTGAAGGGGCCGCGAGCGCCGTCGTCGGCGACCTGACGCGGCCGATGAACATGGCCGCCGCCCTCTCGGACGTGGACGCGGTGGTGCACTCGGCCGGGCTCGCCCACGCCATGTCGGGCGCGCCGGAGGACGATTACCGCACCCTCAACACCGAGGCGACGCGCCGCCTTGCGGAGGCCGCCGCCCGCGCCAAGGTGCGCCGCTTCGTCTTCCTCTCCTCGATCCGGGCGCAGTGCGGGGCGAGCGCGCCGGGTGTGCTCACCGATTCCGACGAGCCCGCCCCCACGGATGCCTACGGCCGCTCGAAGCTCGAGGCCGAGCGGGCGCTGGCCGAGACCGGGCTCGACTGGGCGGCGCTCAGGCCCGTCCTCGTCTACGGGGCAGGCGTGAAGGGCAACATGGCGGCGCTCCTGCGGCTCGCCCGCACGCCCTACCCGCTGCCGCTCGGCGCGCTCGCGGCGCGGCGCTCGCTGATCTCGGCGGAGAGCCTCGCGGCGGCGGTCGATGCGGTGCTGCGGGCGCCAGCGCCCCTGAACCGGGCGCTCGTCGCGGCCGATCCCGACCCGCAGACACTGCCCGAGATGGTGGCGGCCCTGCGCGCCGGCCTCGGCCGCGCGCCCGGCCTCGTGCCGGTGCCGGCGGCGCTCCTCGGCCTCGCCTGCCGCCTCGCCGGCCGGCAGGAGGCCTATGCGCGGCTCGGCGGCGGGCTGGTGGCGCGCGCCGACGGGCTCGCGGCGCTCGGCTGGCGCCCGGCCGCGACGACGCCCGAGGGCCTGGCGCGGCTCGCCCGGGACGGGGGCTGACCGCTCAGCGGTTCCGGTACGCCAGGCAGAAGTCGGGCGCGTCCTCGTCGAGGTCGTCGCAGCCGCGGGCGATCTCGGCCTCGATCAGCGCGCAGGGGTTGCCGGCGTGGCAGAGCGGCAGGGGGGTGGGCGAGACGGCGACGCAGCGGGCGACCAGGGTCGCGGCCCGGCTCGGGCCGAGGCTCGCCCGGCAGGATTCCTCCGCCTCGGCCGCGCTCGCGAGGCCCAGGAGGGCGAGCGGTACGGTGCCCGCGATGGCCCGGCGCAGGCGACCCGGCCGGCTGATCGTCGTCACACGTCACCTCCCACCGCCCGCGTGAAGGGGCTCTACCGAACGGTGGCGCATCGGGACGGGTCGCCGCAAGCGGGCGCGGGACCGTGAAGCCCCTCATCCCCGTCGCCGTTCGATCGAAGCGGGCGCCGCGCATCCCCCTCTCCCCGCATGGCGGGGAGAGGGGGATGCGCGGGAATGCGGAACTATCATCCGGAAACGCCCTCACACCCGCGGCGCGTAGCGCGCGGGCGCCTCCCGGCCGGGGGCGGGGCCCAGCCGGGCCTGGAGCCAGTCCCGGCGCCGGGCGATCATCCGCTTCAGGCGCAGCGCCCGTTCCTCCTTGCGCTTGCAGTCGCAGGGGCAGTCGCAATCGAGAGGCGTGGAGCCGCCGCCGTCGAACAGGCTGAGGATCGCGAGCAGGACGCCGACGAGGCCGAGGACGAGCAGCACGAGCGCCGGCCACGCGAGCCCCAAGCCCACCAGGGCCGCCAGCGCGACCTTCAGGCCGAGCGAGCCCGCGACCTTCGCCTTGATCAGCAGGCCGAGCGTCGCGCCGCCGCCGAGGATGCCGCGCAGCCCCCGCATCACCCGCACCCGCAGGCGGCGGCGGGCGGCGAGCGCCTCCAAGCGGTGCAGGGCGCGGGCCACGCGCCGCACCTCGGGATCCGGATCCGTGAGCCCGTCCATCGTCCTCGCCCCCCGTGACGCGCCGGATCATCGTGGGCCGGCGGAGGCGCCGCGGTGAGCGGCCGCACGCGCCCTACGGGACGGCCGGCAGCGGCGCGGCCTCGCCCGCGACGATCCCGGCCGCCGCGCCCGCCCGCCCCACGCCGCGCTCGCGGAAATGCGGGATCGCGGCCTCGAAGACCGCGTCGGCCGCCGCCCGGTCGCCGGCCTCGACCGCGGCGGCGAGGCGCGCCACCCAGGCGTCGAGCCGGGCGCGGTCGGCGAAGACGGGGCGTGCCGCCATCACCCCGTCGATCCCGTCGAGGCTGACCCGAGGCTCCTCGCGGGCGAACAGGATCTCGTTGAGGCGCTCGCCCGGCCGCGCGCCGGAATAGGCGATCTCGATCTCCTCGCCCGGCTCGAAGCCCGCGAGCCGGATCATCCGCTCGGCGAGATCCCGGATGCGCACGGGCTGGCCCATCTTCAGCACGTAGACCGCCGCGTGCCGGTCGTCGGCATCCTCGCCCGGCGCCCGGGCCTCGCCGTCGGCGTGGGAGGCCGCGGTGAGGACGAGGTCGGCGGCCTCCCGCACGGTCATGAAGTAGCGCACCATCTCAGGGTGCGTGACGGTGACGGGCCCGCCGCGGGCGATCTGCGCCTTGAACACCGGCACCACCGAGCCGACCGAGCCCAGCACGTTGCCGAAGCGCACGGCGACGAGCCGGGTCGGGTGACCGGGGAGCGCCGCCTGCTCAGCGTCGCGGGCTTGGGCCACCATCTCGGCGAAGCGTTTGGTGACGCCGAGCTGCGAGACCGGCTCGATCGCCTTGTCGGTCGAGATCATCACGAGCGCGCGGGCGCCCGCCGCGACGGTCGCGTCGGCCACGTTGATCGAGCCGAACACGTTGGTCTTGATGCCCTCGCTCCAGTCCTGCTCCAGGTAAGGCACCTGCTTGAGCGCGGCGGCGTGGAAGACGTAGTCCGGCGCGAAACCCTCGAAGATCGCCCGGACCCGCGCGGCGTCGCGGATGTCGGCGATGATGCCGCGAGCCCGGCCCCCGGCGGCGAGCACCAGCGGGTGGCTCAGGATGCCGTGCAGCGCCGGCTCGGAATTCTCCAAGACCAGCACCTCGGCGGCGCCGAAGGCCAGCGCCCTGAGGCAGATCTCGGAGCCGATCGAGCCGCCCCCGCCCGTCACGATCACGCGCCGCCCCGCGAGGAAGCGCTCCAGCCGCGGCCGGTCGATCGCCACCGTCGGGCGCAGCAGCAGGTCCTCGATCTCGAGCGGCGCGAGTTCGGCCTCGCGCGCGCCCTCGCCGAGGCTCGCCACCCGCACCAGCGGCAGGCCGAGGCGGCGGGCCTGGGCCACCAGCGCGTCGGGCTCGGCCTCCAGCGCGCTCGGCGTGGCGACGAGCCGGCGCACCGGCTGGCCGCGCTCGGCCAGCCGCGCGATCACGCGCTCCAGGTCGTCGAAGCCGCCGAGCACGGGCACGCCGCGCATCATCTGCCCGGTCTCGTCGGCGCGGGGCGACAGGATGCCCTTGGGCGCGAGCTTCCTCACCGAGCCGGACTCGATGGCGCGCAGCAGAACGTCGATGTCGGAGCCGCGCCCGAGCAGCAGCGTCGGCACCGTGGCGGCCCGCGCGCTCGACTGCCGCGAGCGGGTGTATTTCAGGTAGCGGAAGGCGAGCCGCGCCCCGCCGAGCAGGAAGATCTGCAGCACCCAGTAGAGGACGATGGCGATCTTGCCGAAGAAGTAGAACCCGTAGAGGTCGGCCGAGACCAGCACGTAGTCGGTGACGAGGAGCGCCAGCGCCAGCACGCTCGCCGCCCGCACGATCGCGGCCAAGTCCGGCAGCGAGGCGAAGCGCCACTTGGTCCGGTAGAGCCGCAGCCGCGCGTAGACGAGGCCCGCGAGCAGGAGGAAGGGCGGCAGCAGCAGCGGCAGCGCGTGCAGGCGCTCGTCCAATTGCGCGCCGGTGAAGCGGAACCAGAAGGTGAGCAGCACGGCCAGCGCGGTCGCCACGAGGTCGTGGACGACCATCACGGCGGTCTTGGCGTGGCTCTTGGCAGGACTCTTGGCGGGGCGCGGCAGCATGGGCCGGGGCGGTATCCGCCGCGGGGCCCGGTGCTGTCAACGCGGCGGAGGGGTGGGGGCGGCCTGCCTCCGGCCATCTGGTACGGCCGCCGACCGATCGGTTCGGAAGCTCCGGCGCGAACCGCGACGCGCTCCCTCCCCCGTGCGGGAGAGGGTTGGGGTGAGGGACGAGAACTCCACGGAGAGGGCGAGACGCTGCCGAGCGGGCCTGTCGCACCCGATTCTGACAGTTCTCATCCCTCACCCTGTCCCTCTCCCGCACGGGAGAGGGGACCCGCGCTCGAGCCGGAGAGGATCGGCGCGGAAGGCGAGCGCTCGGCGGACCCGAACGCTTCACCCGGCAAGCCGCCTCAGCCCCGCTCGTAGAGCAGGCGCGCCCGCACCGTGCCCTCGATGGCGGCCAGTTCCCCCAGCACCGCGTCGGGGTCGGCCAGCCCCGCATCGGTGTCGATCACCACGTAGCCGAGATCGCCGTCGGTCTGCAGCATCTGGCCGGCGATGTTGATGCGCGCGCGCGCGAACACGTCGTTGATGCGGCCCAGCACGCCTGGCAGGTTGCGGTGCAGGTGCGCGAAGCGCGCCCCGCCGGGCCGGGTGCTGATGAAGGCCTGCGGGAAGTTGACGGCGCCCACCGTCGAGCCGATGTCGGAATAGTCCACGAGCTTGCGGGCGACCTCGGAGCCGATGCGCTCCTGCGCTTCTTCCGTCGAGCCGCCGATATGCGGGGTGAGGATCACGTTGGGCAGGCCCTGCAGGGGCGTCACGAAGCGCTCGGCGTTCGAGCCCGGCTCCTTCGGGAACACGTCGACCGCCGCCCCCGCCAGATGCCCGTCGCGCAGCGCCGCGGCCAGCGCGTCGAGGTCCACCACCGTGCCGCGCGCGTTGTTGATCAGGTACGCCCCCCGCTTCATCCGCGCGATCT